>Ga0335085_10000032_pt1 | contig 490540 bp, 415 predicted proteins | sample Lox_Sample_45_FD_206712 | JGI IMG/M metagenome (GOLD analysis project Ga0335085, IMG submission 206712) | Soil microbial communities from Loxahatchee National Wildlife Refuge, Florida, United States - Lox_Sample_4.5 | ecosystem: Environmental > Terrestrial > Soil > Wetlands | place: USA... | reverse complement strand
GGAAGAATGCAACGGGGACGGTCTGGGCAGACGACTTCCTGTTGACGGGACGCGGAGGGAACTGGGCAGGACAGGATTGGAACACAGGAGTCGGAGTCCCGACGGGTTGGTATTATTGGTTACCGCCCAACGGAGGCAACGATGGATTGTTATCGAACGGGTTTGAGAACACGGTCGTGACGAACGAAGCTTCACACTCGGGCGCATACTCTCTCAAATTCAACATGCCTGCCGGTCGTGCGGCGCATGATGGATTTGTTGGGACGAAACGCTTCCCGTTAAATAGCGGGAACACAACAATCAGCGAAGGCGATATCATGCGCGTGAGCGTATGGATCAAGGCAAGCGGTCTGGTTCCGGACTCAGCGGCAAAATATCCGGGTACGTGGGCAGTCGGCATCACGCCGTTGTGGTTTGCGAAATACGGCAACAACGACGGGTATAACAATGTCGGACCCGCGACGGACTATACCTTCACGTTCCCGAATGTCACATCGTTCGATTGGACTCAGTACACGGAGGACATCGTGGTGCCAGCAGGTGTTAATGCCACCGCGCTGGAGACCCGATTGCATATCTATTCGACTTTTGTCGGGACGGTGTATTTCGACGATCTGACTGTGCAAAAGGTTGGAACGACGACGACAGTCCAAGGCGAAGGTACGAATACTCCTAAGGTCTTCGACCTTTCAAACAACTATCCGAATCCATTCAACCCATCGACGACGATAAACTACAGCGTTCCGACAAACGGAATAGTGTCGCTGGTCGTCTACAATATTCTCGGACAGCAAGTGCGGACGCTCGTCAATGCGCCCATGAATGCCGGACGATACTCTATTGTATGGGATGGACGCGGTGAAGCGGGATCGGTTCTGAGCAGCGGTGTATATCTTTACCGACTCCAGGCCGGTTCGATGGCAATTGTGAAAAAGATGTTGCTCTTGAAGTAAAGCTGCATAGGGCGGGGCATTTGAAAAAATGCCCCGTTCTCTATTTAATAGTAAGCATTATCGTGTTTGGAATGGCACAGGTGCGAACCGACTTCATCGAGGAACAATGAAATCGATCATTGCTACCGTTTTCCTTTTCATTCTCTACGTTACTTCCGCTTTCGGCGGAACAACCGGCAAAATTTCCGGAAAAGTAGCCGACGCTCAATCGAAAGAGCCGCCGATCGGAGTCAACATTGTCATCGTGGGAACGACACTTGGCACAACGTCGGATCTGAACGGCGATTACTTCATCATCAACATCCCTCCCGGGACATATGAAGTAAAGGCATCCGCCATCGGTTACGCACCGCAAATTGTTAGCAATGTTTCCGTTTCCGCCGACCGAACCACTCAGATCGATTTTACACTTGCGCAGCAAGGTGTAGAAATGAAAACGGTGGAAGTGGTTGCCGTCCGGCCCCTCGTACAAAAAGATCTCACCTCGACCACATCGACTGTGACAAGCGGTCAAATTGCATCCTTACCTATAGAGGACGTTTCCTCTGCCGTTAACCTTCAAGCAGGGGTCGTCGACGGCCATTTTCGCGGCGGCCGCAGCAACGAAGTGAAATACCTCATCGACGGCATGTCTGTCAACGATGTGTTTTCGGGAGGATCGGAGCTCGAAGCCGAGATCAACTCGGTGCAGGAGATCCAAGTTCTCAGCGGCACATTCAATGCAGAATACGGCGAAGCGCTCTCTGGAGTCGTGAACGAAGTGACAAAAACTGCGCATGAAAACTATGCGGGCAGTTTCTCGGCGTACACGGGAGATTACGTCAGCTCGAGGACCGGTCTTTTTCAAAACATCGATCATATTTCTCCGTCCGATCTTCAAAATTATGAAGGATTGCTCAGCGGTCCTTTGCCCGGAACGGGAAAATTTATGAAATTTGTCTTGTCGGGCCGTTATTACTATAACGACGGCTATTTGTATGGCAAGAGGGTATTCAACCCGTCGGATTCTTCAAATTTCTCCGCTAACGACCCGTCGCAATGGTATATCGGCTCGACAGGAGATGGAAAATATGTGCCGATGAATTATCAAAAGCGCTACAATCTTCAGGGAAAGGTCTCGTTCGATGTGGGAAATTCGAAAGGCCTGATCCTTCAGGGCATCTATCAAGACAATCAGTACAGAGACTACGATCAACAATTTCAGCTTGATCCGGACGGTGATTACACGCAGTATCAAAAGAGCTTCATTGGAATGGCGAGCTTCAATGATGTCCTCAGTAATTCGTCGTTCATCGATTTTAACGCGTCCGCGTTCGTTTCGGACTATAAGGAATATGTCTATGAAAATCCGCTCGACCCGCGCTACGTCAATCCTCAACGCTTAATGGATGCGGGAGCGAACGCGTTCCTGACCGGTGGTACGGAAAACTGGCATTTTTACCATCAGACGAACACTTACACGGACAAGATCGATTTCACATCTCAGGTGACGAATGTTCACGAAATAAAGACCGGAATAGAGGGGGAGTTACACAGACTAAATTACCAAGATTACCAGATCCATGTCGACGCATCGAGCGGATTTAAACCGGCTCTCCCCGCTCCTGGCTCTTTCGATTACAACACGTATGACAACACGCCGTATCAGCTTGCCGCGTACATCCAGGATAAGATAGAACTGCCGTACCTCGTCGTGAACGTCGGCCTGCGTTTTGATTATTTCGAGCCGGATGGAGAGGGGTTGAAGAATCCGAACGACATCGCCGAAATCGATCAGCTTCAGTCGCCTTTTCCCGACTCGCTTGTGACGAAGGCGTCTGCAAAATACCAACTCAGTCCGAGAATAGGTATCTCGTATCCTATTACTGATCAAGGCGCAGTGCATATTTCCTACGGCCATTTCTTTCAGATCCCTGCATTCGAATATTTGTACAAGAATCCGAATTTCCGGATCCCCCTTACGGGAAATTATCCCGACTTCATCGGAAGCACAATCGGCAATGCCGATTTGCAGCCGCAAAGGACGACGATGTACGAGGTCGGCTTGCAGCAGGAGCTCGCTCCGAACCTCGGCATTACCGTAACAGGATACTATAAGGATATTCGAAACCTTCTCGGGTTACAACTTTTCCTCAAAAACAACTTCGTGAAGTTTGGAGAATACGTCAACGTGGATTACGGGGCCGTGCAAGGGTTCACGATTTCAATCGACAGACGATTGACCGACGGATTTGGCGCGAACCTCGATTATACATACCAGGTTGCAAAGGGGAACACTTCTGATCCGGAAGATGACTATAACAAAGCAACGGCGAACCCGCCGATCGCAATCAATCAAGAGCTCGTGCCGTTAAATTGGGATAGACGCCATTCTCTCAACCTGACGGTCACAGCAGGGGATCCGAATGACCTGCTCGCGAGCTTCATCGTTCGGCTCGGTTCCGGCCTCCCGTACACACCGGCATTGCAGAATCAACGGACGGGCTTAGAGAACAGCGGCAACATGCCGATGTTTTTTAACACAGATATTTATCTGACGAAATATCTTAACTTGTTCGAGCTTCCGCTTTCCCTGTTTGTAAAAGTCTACAACGTTTTCGATACCGCAAACGAGATCAACGTCTTTACCGATACGGGTCGGGCGGGATATACGCTTGCGCTGACGCAAGCGGAACGGGCGGCGATCCCCGTGCGCGGCGACAATACATTGCAGCAGTACTACTCACGTCCCGATTTCTACTCCGCGCCGCGGCAGGTTGAGATCGGCATGTCGTTAACATTCTAAGACGATGGATCGTTATCAATTCAAAATCGGCGGAGAAAGAATCCATTCGATGAAACTGATCGGCATAGTTCTCTTGTTCGGTGCCTTGTTCTTCCGGGCAAATGCGCAGCAAATTGTCGACAAGAACAAAGGAAACCATAATGAGACGAAGTTGGGGTTTATGGACGGCAACCTCGTCGAGACATGCTATTATAATTTTGGCGAGATTGCGGATTGGAAAAACGAAGCAAGTTTGAGCGGAGTGTGGCCTAAAGGGACCAACCACACATACATTGATGGAGTAGCGGTGATCGTCCAAGCCGAAACGCATGACCCATCCGGGAACGTTATCCACCCCCTGGAAACCAACTATTACGAATATACGCGCTACGATGTCTCCACCGGCGTGACGTACGGATGGTGGCCGCTTCCGGGCTACGCAAGCCGCTTTCAATCGAGCCCTGCGCGGAGCGACGACCCATCGACCTGGCCTCCCCACTGGCCAGACCGTCCGAGCAGTTGGGACGGAAGGTGGAACGGCTTTTTCGGTAATGGGGTCCTGAATGCCGACCTTGAAACGTATTTCGTCATGGATGATAACGAAGACCGGCAATATATTCTCAGCAACCATTTTTACCCCGATGCAGATGACACCTCGCGGGGCGGATTGGGCATGCAGGTGCATGCGCGGGGGTTCCAGTGGTCGCAAGTACTTGCTGAAGATGTTATTTTCTGGCTGTATGATATTACGAATATGGGGACGACAGATTATGCAAAAACTCTTTTTGCACAGTACGTCGATTGGGGAATCGGAGGACATGATAATTCATCGAACAACGCGGGCGACTACAACGCATCGCTGAACCTCTCGTATGCATGGTCGACAGTCTCCACAGGAAGTCCCGGAAGTTGGAGCCCCGTTGGGTACTGCGGTTATGCCTTTCTCGAAAGTCCCGGCATTTCGGACGATCACGTCGACAACGACCACGACGGTCTCACCGATGAGCGGCGCGACAACGTGGCAAAAGTTTTCATCAGCAATGTTTTTCAAGACCCGTTTATCGTTGACGTCCAACAAGACACGGCGCTCTTTCATGCGTTCTACGGATACGCATGGCGGCCGCACTGGGATGCGGATGAAAATGCGAATTGGCGATCCTTTACGGACCTCAACAACAACGGGAAATGGGATCCCGGCGAACCGTTGAACGACGACGTCGGCACAGATGGTTTAGGACCGTTGGACGCGGGATATCCGGGCCCGGACGCCGACGGGACGGAAGGGAATGGGAGGCCCGACCAGGGTGAACCAAATTTTGGTATCCTCGATAAGGACGAATCGGATCAAATAGGATTGACCGGCTTTATTATCTCGGCTGTCCATACGTACGACCTCAACAACGACGAGAGAAATTGGACTGCATTTTCATCCGCTCCACAGCCACACGGACAATCGCTCGTCGGAGTCAACCTCGCGAACGATTTCTCCAGCTATTTTTTCCATCTCAACGGGCGAAACACGTATAGTGCGGCGACAGGCACAACTCAGGAAACGGGGGAAACTGAACGCTTTTCCATGGCGCTGATCTTTGGTTTGAATGCCAACGATCTTTTCCTGAGGAAAAAGACCGTCCAGCAAATCTATAACGCGAACTATCAGTTTGCCAAACCGCCCGACAAGCCAACGATCAAAGCCATTGCCGGAGACCATAGAGTGACGCTCTATTGGGACAACAGGTCCGAGCTGACATTCGATGCGTTCTATCAGAGATACAATTTTGAAGGGTATCGCATCTATCGCAGCACTGAGCCAAATTTCGTTGAAGACAAGACGATCACAGATGCGAACGGCCAGCCGACATACCGCGTGCCGATCGCGCAGTATGACCTTGCGGACGGGGTCGTCGGCCTTGCGCCAATCGGGGTCAACGGAGCCTATTTCAACCTCGGCGACGATTCCGGCCTCCAGCACTCGTTTGTCGATTCGACCGTTCAAAACGGACAGACGTACTACTATGCTGTGACCGCTTACGATCAGGGTTACACGACCACGACCGTCACAGGCGAGGTGGTCGGCATCCCTCCCTCGGAGACTACGAGTATCATTAAGGTGGATGTGAACGGCGTGGTAAAGACCGACGTCAATACGGCTGTCGTGACGCCGCATGCGCCCGCGGCCGGCTATCTTGCGCCCAATATTAAAGTGAACGTGGCCACCGGTCCCGGAACGGGTTCGTTGTCCGTCGATATCCTCGACCCCGATTCGCTTCTCAACAACCACACCTACAAACTTGAGTTCAGCGATTCCAGCGCCTTTCACGATAATCCAAATCCGTGGTTCTGGCTTACCGACGAGACAGCCCCCGACACTGTCATCAAGCTGACCCAGCTGACGACCGCTCAGCAGCAATCGTCGATCGTTCGAGGCATGGCGTTGAACTTGACGAACGATCAGGCCGTTGCGATCGATGGACCCAACACAAAGTGGGAAAAAGGGAACAGCAACTATGTCGTCCAGGTAGGGTTTGATTCGCGTTTTGCTCCGGCATACCAACCCAGCCGGGTGAATTACCCTGCAGATTTTGAAATTACGTTTACGCCAAAAGGGCAGGGGGACCTCTCGTTCCCTTCATCCAGCTTCAGCGGACCGCAGCCGTCCAATATCGTTATCAAGAACCTGACGGAGAATATCGACCACGTGCAATTCATTTTCCAGGACGTCAACAACAATGAGGTGTTTGACGATGGGGATGCGATTTTCATCGTGTGCGGCGATTCAGCCGGCAAACCTGCGATAGATTATCCGACCTCGAAAAAGACCTGGTCGATGTCGTTGATCAAGGATACAACCATTGCGGCATCATCGCAGCGCGCACCTCAGGCGGGCGATGTGTACAGGATTTCGACGAAGAAACCTTTCCGCACGGGCGAGTACTTCGAGTTTACGACGACTTCGCCGACCTTTAATGTCCAACAAGCGAAGTATGATATCAAAAAAGTTGCAGTCGTTCCTAATCCGTATGTTGGCGCGGACTCGTGGGAGCCGGTGACGACATCGGTCGGCAGAGGAAATCGGCTGGTCTATTTTATACATCTGCCGAGCAAATGTACGATCCGCATCTATACGATGAGCGCGCAGCTCGTTCAAACGTTGCATCATGATAGTAACATCGACAATGGTCAGGAGCCGTGGAACCTCATTTCGCGTGATGGAATGGACATTGCTTTTGGCGTATATGTCTTTCATGTGGATGCCCCCGGCATCGGATCGTTCATCGGTAAATTTGCCGTTATGAAATAATGAAACCGGAGCGTATATTTATGAAGCACTGCTTGCGGGTCATCATTTTCAGCGCGATGGTTCCGCTCGCGACTTATGGGCAGGGGCCGAACGACGTCTCAAAGTCGGGGACCACTGCGGCCTCGTTCCTCGAAATTTCCGTCGGAGCGCCGGCGATCGGCATGGGAGGCGCTTTCGTCAGCCTCTCAAACGACCCTACTGCGTTGTACTGGAACCCTGCGGGTATTGCGATGCTGACCGGCACCGACGCGCTACTTGCACACACCGATTGGATTGCGGATACGAGGTTCGATTTTGCCGGACTTGTTTTGCCGGTGGGAAATTTCGGAACGCTTGGTTTCAGTCTCACTTCTCTTACAATGGCCGATATGATGGTGCGGACGGTGGAGATGCCTGAAGGGACCGGAGAATATTTCAGCGCAAGCGATCTGGCGGCAGGAATCTCTTATGCACGGCCTCTCACGGACCGTTTTTCGATCGGCTTTACCGCGAAATTCATTCAGCAATCGATTTGGCATGAGACCGCAAACGCGTTTGCGGTGGATGCAGGGACAATATTTAGGACCGACCTTTTTGGCGGCATGGTCATCGGCGCATCTCTCACTAATTTCGGAACGCCGATGACGCTTTCTGGAAGCGACACGAGGGAATTTATCCGCATCGACCCGACAAAGCAAGGCTCTAACGATCAAATTCCAGCCAACATCGAACTCGACTCGTGGGACCTGCCGCTCCGATTCCAGATCGGCATCTCCACCAATGTGCTTCAAAGCGATACATATCGGTGGACAGTGGCACTCGATGCGATCCATCCAAACGATAATTATGAAAGCATGAATGTCGGCACTGAACTCGCATTCCGCGATTTTATCTTTCTCCGCGCCGGATACCAGTCTCTCTTTTTAGACCAGAGCGAAGGAGGCCTTTCGCTCGGTATTGGCCTGACGTCCAACCTGATATCGAGCAGCTCGACGGTAAAATTTGATTATGCCTATCGGGATTACGGAAGACTCGAGGGCGTGCATTCATTTTCCGTCGCCCTTCGTTTTTAGGTGGAGCAATGATTACCGGAAGATGCAGACGATGGCGGCGCGCCGTGGTTTTCATAAGTTTCCTAAGCGGCAGCTTGTCTCCGATGGCGTCGGCGCAGCATCCCGGCGATATGCCGTCCAACTCATTGCTGGACAATCCCAAGCTCAGCGCTGTTACTCTGGCAAAGGTCGGACCGTGGAACGTGACGGCGCAAGAATTCCTCCTGAACTACGAGTACGGTCCTGCATTTCCCAAACGTGAGCCCGACTCGAAAAGACGGTATCTCACGTATATGATCTACGAGAAACTCCTCGCCCTCGACGGGTACAGCCGCGGATTACAGTCCTCCCGAATGGTCAAAGAAGTGCTCGACGAGGTGAAAGCCGACCTTGCGACCGAGGAGTTGTACAAAGACGACGTCCTCGATTCAATTCATATCCCCGAGAAACAAATTGAACGCGGAGTGTCAGGGGAAAATATTCACCTGAGCCTGAGGTGGCTTTACTCGCGGTCAAAGGATGAGATGTCCCGGCGATCCGCATTGATGCGGGACGGAGTCTCGTTCGATTCGCTCTTCGCGCTGCAATGCCCCGATTCCGCTTCCGCGGATGATCGTTCCATGGAAACGACGCGTTTTAAACTTGAGATGAAGAATCCTCAGTTCGTGTCGGCGATCGATACGCTGCATGTCGGCACTGTCAGTCCTCCGATTCAAGGCCCCGATGGGTGGTATGTCGTAAAGATCGTCAATGCGTGGACGAATCCTATCCTGACAGAATCGGAGAACCAAAAATTGCACGAAGATGTCCGCCGCGCGCTGCTTCAGCACGAATCCGATTCGTTGTCGGACGCTTATGTGCACCGCATGCTGCTTCGACAGGAGCCGGTCATCGACAAAGAGGCATTCGGTTTTTTAGAAGCCTGGCTTGGCAGAAAATTTCTTTCACCCGAACAATATGCTTCCTGGGGGATGAAGGAAAAACCTGCAGAGCGCTCTCGAACTCCAGACCCTGATTCTGTCGGCCAATATAGAAACCAAGTCCTCGTGAGGATGAAAAACGGGAGATTCCTGTTTGAGGATTTTCTCAGTTGGTTCAAGCCGCGGGAACCCTACGTTCGTCTTGATACAAAATCTCTGCATGGTTATGCCGAGTCGGTCGAGGAACTTATATGGCGCATGGCGCGCGACAGAATGCTGACGAAGGAAGCATACAGGAGAGGCCTGCAGAAGAGAAAGAACGTTGCGCAGCAGGTCAAGTGGTGGGAAGAAAAATTAGTGTATCGCGCCGTGAAACTCGAAATTGAGAACGGTATCAAACAAAGCGACAGCACCCTGCACAGTTACTATGAAGAACACCAAAGGGATTATCGCAATGACAAAGGGATTGTCCGATCGTTCGAGGAGGTCAAAGAGGATGTCAGCCGCGATGAGTTTGCCTACGAAACGACGAGCAGGCTTCTCCATCAGATATTGAGACTGAAACAGAAATATGGAGTGAAGATCAATGACGACACTCTGAAGAAATTGTACGTCGACATCGAAAATTCTCCGAAAGCGATAGACGTCTACACGGTGAAGAAAGGAGGCATCTTTCCCCACACTGCCTTCCCCTCGATCGACTATGAATGGCAGGCGTGGGATTGATTGACGATGAAAGCCCTTCTTGGAAAGAGTACGTTTGTAGTTCTTTTGCTGGTCTGTTCGCAGGGATGTTCAGACCGACATAGCTCGTCTATGCATTTGGACGGCAATGTTGTGACATTGACCTATTGGCCCGCGCCAAACCCGCAAGAAATTGAACTTGCCGACACGATCGTCTCAAGGTGGAATCGCCTGCATCCGCAAATTCAGGTGCAAATGCAGCCGATACCGGTCAGTCAATCTACCGAAGAAGTCCTTCTTGCAGCGATTGCCGGAAAGACGACTCCTGACGTTTGCTCAAATATTAATCCGGTGGCGTTGAGGTCATATACGCAGGCCGGCGGTTTGGTCGCGTTGGATACGTTTTCCGATTTCGATTCGATAGCCGCTGCAAGGATACCGAAAGAGTTGCTCTCGATTTTTAAGACAAGCGACGGCCACTATTATCAAATGCCGTGGAAAACAAACCCGGTAATGATGTTCTACAATATAGACATGCTGCACGCCGCCGGCATTGAAAAACCTCCGCGCACGTATTCGGAATATTTGGCCGATGCGGGGAAGGTGACGCGCGATACGAACGGCGACGGGCAAATGGATATCTGGATGGGTGAGCGCGATATACGTCCGATTTGGTGGGAACGGCTGTTCGACATATATCCTTTTTACATCGCAGCATCGAACGGAGAGACGTTGTTCAGGAACGACACAGTTGCTTTCGAAAATCACGATGCCGAGCAAGTGTTCGGATTTTTCCAGCAATGCTATGGACATGGGTATTTTCCGAGGACGTTTTTTCAGGGAGGGGATCCGTTCCTCCTTGGACGAAAGGCAACACACTTCGCCGGCCCGTGGGAGATCGCTGCGATCTCGAAATTTTCGCCGGACATGCGATTCGACGTTGCACCGCTTCCCGTGCCGGACGATCATCAGGGACCGGTCTACACCTCGGGAGACTACAAGAACATCGCAATCTTCAGCACGAGCAAGCATCCGAAAGAAGCATGGGAGTTTGTAAAATTTCTCATCACGGCGAAACACGACCTGCTCTTGCTTGAGATAACAAATCAGGTTCCCGTTCGCGGTGACTTGCTGACGGACCCGCTTTTCGCGCACTACTTCGTGAAAAATCCGTTGATGGTGAAGTTCGCCAAGCAGGCAGTGTATACTCGCGGGATGGACACTGTAGCCGACTTGAAGGAGATTTTCGACGCGATTTCGCAAGAGTATGAAACGTGCGCCGTCTATGGCCGGATATCTCCCGCCGAAGCGGTCCGCGATGCCGCCCGAAGAACGCGAGCAATCATTGAGTGGAATCAATGAGTTACAAGATCAATTTTATCAAAGCGATCCGACACAGCGAGAAGAACAGCTACTGGTTCATTTTGCCGTACGTTATTTTCTTTCTTTTGTTTGTCGCCTACCCGCTCGTCTTTTCATTCATTTTGATCTTTCATCGCTGGAATGTCGTGACACCGATGGAATGGGTCGGGTTGAAAAACTTCAAGCGGATGTTTTCGGACCCGCAGTTTTTTAAGGCGATGATCAATACGTTCGTTTTTCTTCTCATCCACATTCCGCTGCAAATTGGAGTCGCTTTAGGATTCTCGTTGCTGCTATACTCTAAGGGCGCGATGCGCGGATTTTTTCGGGCGGTCTATTTCCTGCCGGTGATCGTGTCGGGAGTTGTTGTCACGATCCTATGGCAAAACCTCTATTCGTACGATTCCGGCGTATTGAATTCTCTCTTGAACGTGTTCGGCTTGCCGAAAGTACCATGGCTCATTGACCCGGATATTGCAATGCCTTCGATCGCAGTGATGGCGACGTGGAAAAATGTCGGCATCTATATCGTGCTCTTCCTCGTCGGGCTGCAGAACATTCCGAAGGAAATGTATGAATCGGCAAGCCTGGATGGGGCGGGAAAGTACAGCCAATTTTTCAAGATCACGCTGCCGATGCTGAACTCAACGATGGTGCTTATCGTCGTCCTCTCAACGATAGGAGGGTTCTCGCTCTTTATCGAGCCGTACGTGCTCACCGGCGGCGGACCCATGCAAAGCACGATGTCCGGTATGCTGTACATCTATAACCAAGCGTTCTATTTCGGCCACATGGGATATGCCGCCGCTTTAGGGTTCGTGTTCGCTCTGGTTATTCTTTCAGTGGTTCTCCTCCAGCGTAAGGTTGTGGAAGCAGATTCAGTATGACAAAATCGTTGCTGAAATATTTTGCCCTTCTGGCCGGTGCGGCAATCTTTGCGTATCCGTTTTTGTGGATGCTCGCTGGCTCGATCAAGCCGGAAATGGAGATCGGTAACCTCTCATTGTGGTCGTCGCATGCGTCGTTCCACAGCTACGAACAGGTGCTCACGAAAATTCCGATTATCAGGTCGTTCTTCAACAGCATCATCGTGTCGGTATCGACGACAGCGTCGGTTGTCCTCTTCGGATCGATGGTCGGCTACGCTCTTGCACGGCTCAGATTTTTCGGCAGCAAACTCCTTTTTGCATTGATTTTGTTCACCATGATGATCCCGTTTCAGATTACGCTGATACCGCAGTACATTTTGATGGTCAAGCTCGGTTTGACGGATACCTACGCCTCGCTCATCGCGCCTACGATGATGAGCGCGTTCAGCATCGTCGTATTTCGCCAGTTTTTTATGAGCTTGCCGCAAGCCCTCATCGACGCCGCGCGCATCGACGGCTGCTCTGAATTTCGAATTCTCTTTCTGTTGATCTGGCCGCTCTCTCGCGCGGTCATCATCACCGTGGCAATCCTTACGTTTATGTCGAGCTGGAACGACGTCCTCTGGCCGTTGATCGTTGTTCGCGATCGCGCGTTGATGACAATGCCTCAACTGGTGACGATATTTGTCATCGGGGGCGAAGCCGAATCGCAGTTAGGGCTGCAGCTTGCAGCGGCGACGCTGCTCGCATTGCCCGTCGTAATTGCGTACTCATTTTTCCAGCGATACTTTATTGAAGGGATGGCGTACACCGGAATTAAAGGATGATGTTGATTTCGTAAGCCGTTGTTTTAAGAGTCTTCTTGCCAGCGGCCGAAAAGCAATCTGACGACGATTACCTTGTAGAAATCAGGCGGAACATCTCCTGCCATTTCTCCCACACTGTCGATCTGTGCTTGTCATGAAAAATACCAAAAGTGGACGCTTGTCCTCTCTAATTTTTTCCGACGTCGACCTGGTTCAGAAGGAGTTGAAATGAGGTATTTTAATCTGATAATGTTTGTATTTATTTTTCTCGCATGGAATGATGTGCTTGCGCAGGTTTCGGGAGATCCGCTCTCGTATTCTTTTGATCGCCACTATGGCCAAATAGAAGTTGGAGGGAGGTTTGTCGGGGCAGAGTTCCATAACAGCCGTCCTATTCCCTCCCGGATCAGTTTTTACTACCCGGTCGCGAACAGCATAGACGTAAGCACCGACTACTGGAAGAGAGGCAATTCTTTACCGATGGCATTTGGGGTCCGGGTAGGCGGTAGTACAAAGCGATGGCTTGGGAAAGAATCGTGGGATTACACGCTGAGTCCTCAGAAAGCAACGTTTAGCAGGCGTGAATCCAACCTCGAATATTTTGTTTCGTACGAGTTTTGCATGAATCAACCGGCCATGGTCGCGACTTTGCGGATCAAGAATATTTCCAGTAAAAAAATACCGGTCGAAGTCTATACTCATCTCATTTTAGACCTTCGAACATGTCAAACATATGCTCGAAAGGATTCTGCGTGGACTGAATACAACAACGCTGGCAACGCGATCATTGCCCATTATAACGATCCACAAACGGACCGGGCGAGCGTATTTGTCGAGAACGCTGGGCTCAGTCCGAGCAGTTGGTCGTCCAACGCGAGCGCCTTGTCGGTGACGGACAGCGGGACTTCCAATTGGATCGTTGATTCGACGTCGAGGTTGAGTGAGGAACTGCTCTCGCAGTCAAATCCCGGCAAGCCGCTGGCAGCATTTTTATACAGGAAGGATATTGCCTCTAACGATTCTCTCGTCATTGTGCAAATTATCGGAAGTTGCTCGAAGGACGAAGTAAAGACACGGATGAGTGCACTTCTGAAAACCTGGCAGGAGGAAATAGCAGAGTACAACAATTTTATCCTCAAAAAATCAGAGAAGGAAGCATATTTTATCACTGGCGATCGCTGGCTGGATAGGTCGGCAATTTGGGCGCGCGGACTCATTGCCGCGAACGCGCACTACATTGACGGACACGTCGCTCCGATGCCGTGCCCGGCGGAATATAATTTTTTCTTTACACACGACCTGCTGTTGACGGACCTCGGGGCTGTAAACTTTGACCTTCCCCGCGTAAAAAAAGATTTGCTCTATGTCACTTCTCTGTCGAAAGACCAGGTCATCCCTCACGCGTACTATTGGCGCGACGATGAGTACAAAACTGAATTTTGCGGACCGGATAACTGGAATCATCTTTGGTTCATTCTCGCTTCGGCAAGCTATTACCGGCATTCGTTTGATGCGGCTACGCTCAAGGCACTGTATCCATTGATGAGCAAAAGCCTTCAACTGATTCTCACCCAGCGCAAAACGGACGGTTTGATGTACGCCAAACATCCTGATTGGTGGGATATCGGCAACCGTGAAGGCCCCCGTTCGTATTTGACCATCCTCACCATTCGCGCTCTAAGGGAGTTTGTGTATGTCAGCGCAGCGCTGGGTAAAGGAGACGGAGCATATTTGCTCGAGCTTGAACGATCTGCGGATAAAATGCAGAAAGCGTTGAACGAGAAATTATGGGACGATGGCCAACAATTCCTGACGAATTTCAACGGAACCGACCGCGACTACCACTATTACGCCGGTTCATTGCTTGCCCCGATCTATGGAACCTTGGATCGCGCCAGAGCAGAACAGCTTCTCGCTACCACCCGAAAGGAACTCGTTGATGATCGGATCGGCGTGCGTATTGTCGCGCCGGCAGATTTCGAGACCGATTCGGTGATCTCGTATTTTAAATTGTTAGGGAATGAAGCGGGTGCTCCGTATGTCTATGCGAACGGCGGCGTTTGGCCTCATTCCACGGCATGGTATATTCTTGCCTTGCAGTCATGCGGGAAGACCGACGAAGCGGTTGCGTTTTTGAGAAAGACACTCACGTTGGACGGAATTGCGCAAAGCCCGATGGGTCAGCCGGCGATGTACGAGTACCGATTTGCGGATACATCGTCGCCAGAATTCGGGAAAATCGACAAACCCTCGTTTCTCTGGGCCGGAGGGTTCTATCTTCATGTTCTGTACCGGTTGTTCGGCATCGACGAGAATGAGTGGAATCTTTCGATCGCGCATCCCCGCCCCTCGCATTTTGATTCTACGCGATTCTCTTTTGCGTTTGGTCCGACGAAAAGCATTTTTATAGAAGGGAACGGGGACAAGCTTCATTCGTGGAAGAACGGAGACAGGAACGTTGCATCACTTGTGCTTCCGCTCGACGCTGTGGATTCTTCGCAATCCAAAATTGAATTTGGCGCAATGCAGGGCCCTTATCTTGAGAGCGTCAATGCAATTCTGTACAGCGCGCGTTACGCTTTCAACGCAAAGTTTCTTGAATGTATCATCTCTTCCTTCCCGGGTCACGTGATATCGGCGAGAATCGTCGGGGCTAAAAAAGCAAAAAGGATTTTATTGGATGGAAAGCCTTTGAGCCATGTCGGCCGTATCCAAAACGATGACGGAAGCAAAACGCTGGATGTAAAATTTGTTGGCACCGAGAAGAAGCAAACTCTTCGCATTACCTATTGATAAAAGAAATGAAAGTAGCGCTTTTTGAAAAGCCGCACTCTCTTACCCTTCGGTCGAAGCCGATTCGCAATATTTTACCGAATGAGGTTCTTGTCAGTGTTCAGGCGTGCGGCGTGTGCGGGACGGATGTTCACATTGTCGAAGGCACTGCGCGCTCTACTCCTCCGGTGGTCCTTGGTCATGAGTTTGTCGGGGTCGTCAAAGACGTTGGCAGCGCGGTAGAAGGAAGTGAACCCGGACAGCTTGTTGCCGTCGATCCGAATATCTCCTGCGGTGTCTGTTATTTTTGCCGTCGGGGGCTGGTTCACTTGTGCGCAAATTTGCAAGCTCTCGGTGTCGATCTTGACGGCGGGATGGCCGAAAATTGCATCGTGCCTGCGCAGCAAATCTATGCGCTCCCGGATGGAATGCCTGCGGATGCTGCCCCGTTTGTTGAGCCTGTGTCGTGCGCCGTTCATGGAATCGACAGAGCCAACATCCGGGCGGGTGACACGGTCGTCCTCATCGGAGGGGGAACGATCGGGTTGATCATGCTGCAGCTGGCACGAAACGCCGGCGCCGGCTGGACGATTCTTGTCGAGCCTCTTGAACAAAAGCGGCGCATTGCAGTAGAGTTGGGCGCCGACATTGTTCTTGATACAATGGAACGCGACACAAAGAGCGCCGTCATGGATATCACAAACGTCGGGGCTGACGTTGTCATCGAGTGTGTTGGCAAACCTAAGACAGCTCAATTGGCGTTGGAACTTGCGCGACGGGGAGGGACGGTCGAATTGTTCGGCGTGTGTCCCATCGGAGAAAAGATCTTCGTCGAGCCTAATCAGGTGTACTTTAAGGAACTCACTGTCGTCGGGTCGTACGTCAACCCGAACACATTTTCGCGCTCGATCGCGCTGCTCCATGCAGGAAAAGTCCGGGTCGACAGGTTTCAGATCGACCGATTTCCGCTGGACGGAGTGCACGAGGCGCTCGATTTCCAGCGAGAAGGGAAAACGCTCAAAAGTATTATTGAGCCAAACAAATGACACCCTATCCCGACGTCACGTGCATCGGAGAAACGCTTGTAGATTTTGTCTCCACAGAAAAAGGGACAACGCTTTCAGAGGCAGTCGGATTTTTGAAACTTGCCGGAGGGGCTCCGGCAAACGTCGCCGTTGGGCTCGCAAAACTCGGAACCCGCTCAGCCTTTGTCGGCAAAGTCGGCGCCGATCCGTTCGGAAGATTTTTGTGCTCGGAATTGAAGCGCTATGGGGTTGACACATCCGGCATACGATTCGACGATACGCACAAGACACGCCTTGCCTTCGTCTCTCTCACACAATCGGGTGATCGTGACTTTGAATTCTGGGAAAAGAGCCCAGCTGATGAGCAGCTTTTTCCTAAAGACGTCGATATCCCCAGAGTAGCCAAATCAAAGATTACGACTGTCAGTTCATTTTTATTGATCCATGAACCTGCGAGGACATCCATCTTCAACATCATCAAAAAGCTGCGGCACGAGGGCTGCCTGATCGCATTCGATCCGAACCTGCGGCTCTCATTATGGACAAATCGAAATGATGCACGGAATACTATTTTGAAAACGATCCGTTTGTCCAACATACTTCGGATGAATGATGAGGAAGCAAAATTTCTTTCCGGATTAAAAGATGTCGAGGCCGCCGCAGAGAAGTTTATCTCAATGGGGCCTGCGCTCGTTGTAGTGACCCTAGGCAAAAAAGGATGTTATTTCAGAACGGCGCGACATTCCGGATTCGTAAAGGGCTTTCGTGTGAAAAATGCCGACACGACGGGGTGCGGGGACGGTTTCTATGCCGCATTACTGAACGGCTTGGTTCAAAGCGGCAAGAGCATGGCGGAGTTAACATTGACCGACCTCGTTTCCCTCTCCCGCACTGCTAATGCTGTAGGTGCGCTGACTGCAGCAAAACATGGCGGCATTCCGGCATTGCCGGACATCTCGCTTCTAAAAAAATTCTTGAAAGCGAATCGGGTCGCGTATCGATGAGATATCTTTCGATCATTGGCGTATTGCTAATTTCATGCATGTTTGGTGCATCGGCTCAAGAGCAATATTCGCTTGCGAATTTCAAACATCTGGAACATCTCACGGAGAAGATATGGTTTGATCACGACACGGTGAGCATCGTCCATATTTATTCCAACTATCCCTCTTATCATTGGGTCGATGCAAAGGAATCCGGACCGGAAGGTATTGCATGCGTGGACGATGCGTCTCGCGCAGCGGTGGTGATGCTGCGTCGATTTGAGCTAACGCACGACACGTCAAGCCTTTCAGAAGCCCGCATGCTTCTCAAATTTGTCGCCGCGATGGAAACGGACGACGGTGAATTCTATAATTTCATATATGCCGATCATTCCATCAATCGTAACGGGAAAACAAGCGTCAAATCATTCGGTTGGTGGGCTGCGCGCGGCGTGTGGTGTATGTCGCTCGGATACCTCGTATTCAAAGATGTCGATACCGCATTTGCATCCAGGCTTAAGGATGGAATTACCCGTACATTCCCGCATATTGAAGCGCTCTTGAAAAAATACGGAGAGGCGAAAAGAGTTGACCGGCTTCGAATACCGGAATGGCTGGTGTATGATTCTGGGGCGGATGTGACATCGGAATTGTTGCTTGGATTGACCGCTTATTACCAAGCGACCGAAGATCCGAGGGTAAAAATGTATATCGAGAAATTTGCAGATGGTCTTATGATGATGCAGGATGGTGATGCGACAACATTTCCCTATGGTCTTCACCGTTCTTGGGAAACGATGTGGCATATGTGGGGAAATGATCAGACCCAAGCGCTTGCGAGTGCAGGCTTGCTTCTCAACGACAGTGCCATGATCAGGTCCGGGGAGAAGGAGGCGCGGGGTTTCTACAGTCGGCTGCTTATTCACGGGTACATGAAGGAGTTGGATATCGCTCATCCAGATAGCAGTGTTCATAATGAACAAATTGCCTACGGCATTCGACCGATCGCTGTAGGGCTTCTTCGCCTGTACGATGCGACAAAAGATCCAACCTACCTGACTATGGCAGGGCTTGCCGCATCTTGGTTTTTCGGAAATAACATCGCCCACCGGCCGATGTATGATGTTCTGAGCGGGAGGTGCTTTGACGGGATTATTGATTCATTGACGATCAATAGGAACTCGGGCGCCGAATCGACGATCGAAGCTCTGCATACGCTCGTTGAGATCGATAATTATCCGGGCGCAAAGAAATATATGGGATACAAAAAGGTCGGAGAATCGACTCAGGGAAATTCACTCCTCGGGACATTTCAAAATCAATCGGGCGATGAAGTGATTCTCACTCTGGACACGGTGACCGGCGTGTTGACGATGCAGGAGAGGAAGCACGGCCTATGACGTACGGGGAAGGTCCATTGACCTCGCACAGTGTCTGTTTTGTTTTTCTGGCTTCGTTCGTCATGATCAATATTTGTATGGCTCAGCAGGTTTCAATCCCAAGAATTGAGCTTATACCTAATAAACCGTCGCCATATATGATGAGGGATTGGAAACGCGTGGCTGTTGGATATGATTCTCTTGTTTTTAATCCAAACTTGACGGGAACATATCTGCCTCTTGTTTCAATGGGCCAGAATTTTAGTCTTTCGAGTTATGTCGGTCAATCGCCTTCTCAGACAAAGGAGGCGATCAATTGTCTCGCAGCGGTTGTGGGTGCAAGTCTTGTTGGTGTCGACAAAACGAATCAATTCGGATACGATTGGGTCTCGAAGTGTCAGAATTGGTTCAACCAGAATCCCCAAGAAAATGTATACCTCAATAATCCCGGAGGTTCTAGCGGAAGCGATTGGTGGTACGATGTGATGCCGAATATTTTTTTCTACCAGCTCTATAGGATGTATCCATCCGCGGGAAATTTTCAAAATCAATTTGTTACGGTTGCAAATCGGTGGCTTACTGCACTGAAGGCGATGGGCGCCGCGACAACTCCCTGGAGCCTTGCCAACCTGAACCATACCGCCTGGAACCTCTCTACAATGACTCCCACAAACTCCGGATGGGTCGAGCCGGAAGCGGGTGGAGCCATTGCATGGCTTCTTTACTCCGCCTATGTTCAAACAGGGAATGATCAATACAGAATCGGGGCCGAGCTGGCGATGGAATCATTGCTCGTCTATCCGCCGAATCAGAATCCTTCATACGAGTTGCAGCTGCCGTACGGGGCGTACATCGCTGCGCGGATGAACGCGGAATTAGGCACAACGTACGACATCGGTAAGATCGTCGACTGGTGTTTTTCGGATGGGAGCGATAACTCCCGATTGTGGGGAGTGACAGTGGGAAATTGGGGAGGATATGATTGCGATGGGCTTATCGGCGAAACCGGATACGGCAGCGGGAACGGCTACCCGTTTGCAATGAACACGTTCGAACAAGTGGGTGCCCTTGTCCCGTTGGTACGTTACGACGCACGCTTCGCCAGAGCCATCGGCAAGTGGGTGCTGAATGCGGCGAACGCTTCCCGTCTTTTTTATACGAACTTCTTGCCCGATCAGAATCAAGACGGGGCGGCATGGGCGCGTCAATACGATCCTCATTCATACATTGCGCACGAATCGATGCATCAGTATAATCTTTCCAATGCATCTATCTCTCCGTATGCAACCGGCGATGCGATCCGAAACGGCAACCCGACAAATTTTGCACTCTACGGGTCGTCGCACGTTGGAATATTTGGAGGGATCATCGACACGACCGATGTCCCGATGATCTTGCGGTTGGATGTGTTGAAAACAGATTATTTTCACGGCGCGGCATACCCGACCTTTCTTCTGTTTAACCCGGACTCCATCCAGCATTCTGTGAGTTTTGACGCCGGGTCCGGCCAGCACGACCTGTACGATGCCGCGTCGCATTCATACATTTTAAAAAATGTGTCGGGAGTTGTGAGCTTGCCGATTAATTCAAGCAGCGCTGTGCTTGTTGTGAATACGCCGGCGTCCGTGACGCCTACATACGACCTTGATCGAATGCTTATCAACGGCGTCGTCGTAGATTATCATTCCGGCCATCCGGTCGGAAACTATCCACCAAGAATCAAAAGCCTCACGCCCGACAGCAGCACCGTGCTCAAGAGCCAATCGACATTCATTTTTTGCACTGCGACCGACGAAAATGGTGACTCGATTTCGTACTCATGGAATGCTTCCGGTGGCTCAGTTGCAGGAAGTGCCTCTATTATTACATGGACCGCACCAGATAGTACGGGAATATATGTTGTGACATGCACCGCCGGCGATACGCACGGCGCACAGACAGTTGCTTCGGATACAATGACGGTTGTGCAAGCTATCAATCATTCACCGCTGATTCAATGGCTGAAAGCTTCCCCCGGAAAGATCGATCTCGGCGCGGCAAGTTCGATCAGTTGTTTCGCCACAGATCAGGATAACAACGCAATGACGTATCACTGGTCGAGTGCGGTTGGTGCGTTCTCAGGTGCTGGTTCTGTTGTCTCATGGCAAGCGCCGGGAACTGCTGGCAACTACTACATCCGATGCATGGTAGATGACGGTCAGGGTGGAACTGCCGAGGATAGTGTAGGATTGGAAGTGAGGGATTTTTCCCAATGGCAAACGGGCAGTTTGGTTGCGTACTATCCGTTTAATGGAAATACGAAGGATGCGAGCGGAGCTCACCACGATGGTATCGCGAACGGCGGTTCATTTACCGGCGATCGTTTCGGCCAATCTGCCAGCGCCTATTTGTTCGACGGGACAACCGCGTCCATCGATGTTCCCAACGATTCGACGCTGAATTTTCAGAATGGCATTACGGTTAACTTTTGGATGAAAGTAGGAGCGTTTTATTCAAACCGCGAACAATATCCGATATCCCATGGAAATTGGCAGAACAGGTGGAAGTTCTCGATCTCGCCGAATACCAATACCCTCCGCTGGACGATCAAGAACACGCTAGGGACTGCAAAAGACCTCGATTCTCAAACGCACCTCGTCCTCGACAGTTTATACAACGTCACTGGAACCTACAACGGTTCTGATTTTGAAATTTACCTGAACGGTCAGCTCGACGCCTTCACATCATTCTCCGGAGCCATCAACGCGACAACATACGCGCTGACGATCGGCCAGGATCTTCCGGGAGACAATAACTATAATTTCAACGGGGTACTCGACGATATACGAATATTCAATTACATGCTTCCGGTATCACAGATCTCAGCTTTGTATGATATCAATACAGGGATCGCAAAGCGGGCGGCTGTCCTTCCTTCAGATTTCGCCCTCGAACAGAATTTCCCCAACCCGTTTAATCCGTCGACAACGATCCATTTTGAGATTTCATCCCCCGGAGCAGTCACGTTAAAAGTGTTTGACGTTCTGGGAAGGGAAATTGCAACACTGGTTCGGGAAAATGCCGCTGCGGGCGAGCATTCCGTAGTGTGGAATGCCGCCAACTGCGCAAGCGGAGTGTACTATTATAAACTTGAGACGGCGAAGTCTGTTCTGGTGAAAAAAATGGTTTTGCTCCGGTAACGCAATTAGCGAGGCCACTGATTTTAATAGGCAGAGAATACCTATGAAACAAATACAACTCGACGGTGCATGGCAGTTTAAGGCTGTCGATTCATATCGGACGTTGCCTGCAGCAATGGCAAGCGTCACGGAATGGTTGAGCGGGACCGTCCCCGGGACGGTGCACACCGACCTTTTAAAGAACGGGAAAATTCCTGATCCATTCTATCGCATGAACGAAGATCAAGTGCAATGGGTCGAGACGCAGCAGTGGCTGTACCGTCGGGAATTTGAGATTGGTGCGGAATTTCTCTCTGAAAAACGGATCGAACTTGTCGCGGAAGGACTCGACACCTACGCCGATATCCGGATCAACGGCAAGACAGTCGGAGCAGCCGCGGATATGTTTGTTGAACATCGTTTCGATGCGAAGCAATTTCTGCGAAAAGGGAAGAACCTTATTGAGATACTTTTTGATTCTCCCGTAATGCGGTCGAGGGCGCTTGAGAAAACGCACGGCGTTCTTCCCGCCGGTTATGAGTCCAACCGAGTTTACATAAGGAAAGCGCAATACTCGTTCGGCTGGGACTGGGGGCCTCGGTTGGCGACCTCGGGCATCTGGCGGAGCATCAGGTTGGAATTCCGCACGCACGCTTCGTTGCAGTCGCCATTCGTGAAAGTGATTTCTCTTAAGAAGAGCGAAGCGATCGTTGAGATTTCAATCGACGCATCGTTGTTCAGCAAAGTGCCGATGCAATTGCGGACCGATGTTTGGAATGAAACCATTATTGCCACGGATAAAAGGCCGATTAAAAACGGCCGGGTAAAATTTCGAGTCCGCATCAAAAGGCCGAAGTTCTGGTGGCCCAATGGATATGGAAAGCAACCCATCTACCGGGCAATGTTCTCCGTGTTGTGTAATGGCGAAGAGGTCGAACACATTGAGCTTCCGTTCGCGCTCCGCACGATCCGGTTGTTACAGGATCCCGACAAGGAGGGGACGACGTTTGTCATTGAAGTGAACGGGGAGAAGATCTTTTGCAAAGGCGCAGATTGGATTCCCAGCGATTCATTTATTCCGAGAATTTCTCCCGAGACATATGAAAAATTGCTGCAGATGGCAAAAGCTGCAAACATGACTATGCTTCGCGTGTGGGGCGGGGGCATTTATGAACAGGAGATATTTTATGAACTGTGCGACCGATTTGGTTTGATGGTCTGGCAGGATTTTATGTTTGCCTGTGCAGAGTATCCGGAAGCGCCGTGGTTCCTCAGACAAGTGAACGATGAAGCGGTCAAAGCGGTGAAGAGATTACGGAATCACCCCAGCATTGTCCTCTGGTGCGGCAACAATGAGTGTGAATGGATATTCTGCCAGCGCAACCCTGGCGTTTCGCCCGACAAGATGAGCGGTGCGAAGATCTTTAAAGAGCTCCTTCCGAAGATTTGCCGCGGGTTCGACGGAACGCGCCCGTATTGGAGGAGCTCTCCGTTCGGAAAAGGATTCCCTAACGACGAATCGAACGGCAATCATCACCAATGGGAGATGTGGGGAAAGTGGAAGGACTACAAAGAATACCGGAACGATAAAGCGCGCTTTGTGACGGAGTTCGGTTTTCAAGCTCCGCCCCACGTAAGAACGTTTGAGCCCGTCACTACGCCTTTCGACCTCGACCCGCAGAGCATGGTGCTTGAACATCACAATAAACTTCCAGAGGGGACTGAGCGCCTTTTTCGGTTTCAAGCCGGTCATGTGAAAATTGGGACCGACCTGCCGGATTTTATCTATAAAGGTCAGATTGTCCAGGCTGAAGCATTGAAGACGGCCGTCGAGCATTGGAGGCGGCGCAAATTTAAGACCGCGGGGTCTCTCATCTGGCAGCTCAACGACTGCTGGCCGGTAACGAGCTGGTCCATGATTGACAGCGCTTTGCGCCCCAAAGCGGCGTACTACTACGCGAAAAAATTTTTCGCGCCGGTTCTCGTCAGTTTTCTGCATGCGGGTGCGCGAGTAGAAGTGTGGGGGACCTCCGATCTCTTTGTCCCCTCGGATGTGACCCTCGACGTGACCTTGCGTTCCTTCGATGGGTCTGTAGTGTGGACTAAGACTACTCGAACGACTCTTGGCGAGAACGTCTCGAAGAGACTGATGAATATTGAGATTTCGGAATGTTCTCATATCGACCCCACTCAATCGTATCTTTTGGCTCACTTAAAGAGAGATAACGTCACTCTCTCCGAAAATAGATTCTATTTTGTGGAGTTGAAACATTTGCTAAAAATGGCTCCGAGTGTCGAATTCCAGTTGACACAAGCTGCTGATGGCGCTTATGCGATGACCATCATGTCCGCATTGCTGCGAAAAAATTTAAGGATCGAAGTGGAAGGCGAAGATGCAGAAATTGACGATAATTATTTCGACATCGACGCTGGAATACCAAAAGTCGTCCGGATTGTCTCGGATCGCACTCAAAAGTTGGTTAAGGAAAGACTCAGACTTCGAGCGCTGTGAAGTTGAAGCCGCGTTTGACGATCGCGAGAGTTACTCAAATAGAAAGAAGGCAGAGATCATGAAGAGGGAAGAACTACAAGTGCGAAGGCACGCTTTACTTATTGAGCCGGATATATCACGGGTCATCATCAAGCCGTTCGATTCGGTAAACCCGCGCAGCCCTACATATGCGCCGAGGATCAAAGAGCTTCTTAAGAGAGTTCTGGATCTGACCGAAAGGGAATCCACGATTATTCTCAACGCCGTGTTTGCCGAATTCAAGAATCGTCACCGGGATCTTGAAGGCGTATTTCAGCAAGGCTATGAGCGGGTCAAGGCCCTTTTGCCTTCCGGGCGAAAACTATCAAAAACACAACGGTTGCTTGTCGGGTCGTACTTCGCGTGTGAATATTCGCTCGAAGCTGCAGCTCTCTTTAATCCTTCCATTGTTCCCCATGTCGACCAGAAGGGCGTGTCGCATGGATCTCTGCGATTTATCATGAGCCTGCGCGCGACGGGAGAGGGGCATATTTCTTCTATCGAATTTCGGACGGGGATTATCGACAAGAACGGTAAAGTTTCTCTCGATGCGTCAGGCAAATATGTCTCGACCCCTTCGGTAAATCCGAACCCATCCTACACTAGATCGGAGTTTTTCGCAAAACTTCAGGATGAAGTCCGACGAAGTTCGTCGGTGGAAGAGCTGAAACGATCATTGCCCGCTCAATTCACACGATCTCAATTGTCGGGGAGGATCGGCCAATTCAAAAAACGCCACGGAAAGCTTTCAATTGCTCAGCGACGGTTTGCCGATCATCTCGAGTCGCTGCTCGAACTCAATTATGAAATAACTTTTCCGCAACGGGTGCCGCTTTCAGAGCGTGCAATTTTTCCGGTGTCGTCATATGAAGTCAACGGAATTGAAGACGCGAGGTTTGTCAGGTTTGTCGACGATGATGGAAGGGCGACCTATTATGCCACATACACGGCATACAACGGCAAGACCATTATGCCGCTGCTTCTTCAAACTACCGATTTTGTTCAACTGCGCGTCAATTCGCTAAGCGGAAATGCGGCTAAAAATAAGGGGATGGCTTTGTTCCCGAGGAAAATCAGGGGCAGATTTGCAATGGTATCCAGACATGACGCCGAGAATCTGTATATCGCCTATTCCGACAACGTGTATCAATGGAACGACCCTTCGCCGCTGATGCAGCCATCGTTCTATTGGGAATTCACTCAGGTAGGGAATTGCGGCTCTCCGATTGAAACCGAGAAAGGATGGCTTCTTCTTACTCATGGCGTTGGCCCGGTGAGGAAGTATTGTATCGGTGCGGTCCTGCTTGATCTTGACAATCCCGCAAAGGTGATCGGAAGGCTGAAGAAGCCGCTTATCGCGCCGGATGACGGGGAGAGAGAAGGATATGTACCGAATGTCGTTTACACGTGCGGCGCGATTGCCCACAAACGCCGATTGATCGTGCCATATGCAATGTCCGACCGTGCTGTCCGTAGCGCGAGCGTTTCGATAGATGAGCTTATTGCACGAATGGAGTGATTGGAAATGCTGCTAGGAACTTGCGGATGGATGAATAAGGCGGGACCTTCCCCGACGCGAAGCCCCTTGTAACGAGGGCTCCGCGCGTCAAATTAATTTATTTTCGGGGAGGCGAATGTAAAAGATAATGGATTAATCATGAGACGCCAGGAACTTCTGCTCCAACTGTTCCGAGATCTGTTTGAAAATGTATTCATGGTTACTGGGTGCATGCTCGAGCATCAGATTGATCGTCGACCCGTAGCTCAAATACATGTTGGCAAGATGCGCCTTGTAGCTGATAGACGAATCTAGATTATCCTTCGATACACGTTGGAGCATTGAGGCAAGACGGGAGTAATCCAAATCCGGATAAAGATTCTTGTAGATCACTACGTTATAGATCGTCGATTCCACGATGCCCGGAAAATCGTCTCGCTGAAGAGAATACTCGAAGTTCTTCAAGACGAGCGCTTGATTCGAGGGGACCTTGTCGACTCTATCGGGATGAGCCATCGCTCCAGATACACCGAGCAGGGCGAAAGCAACAACCGCTGCGATTGTTTTTGGGACGTTCTTCATAAGCACTTCCTCCTTAAAATGTTTTTAGATAACAGCCTCACCGTGTAGATCAGCAAACCGAATGCCAAAAAGGGATCGAATTTTAGACATAACGTTGACCTTTCCGCGTCAAGGTTTTTAAAGGAGTGCCACGTAATTGCAGCCATTCGTAAACTGGCGTCTGTATGTTACTAGGCCATAATCGATTGCAAAGATGCAAGGAAGAAGTGGCTTTGTGCTGGAATGTGGCAGGGATTTACAACAGGGAAGCTTAACATGAGGTGAAGTTCGTAGGGTCTTAAGTTTCCGGCGGGTCGTTTTCAAGCCTTCGAAGCCTGTTGTTCAAGGCTCGTCGAGAAATGCCGAGCAACTCCGCAGCGATTGTTTGATTTCCTTCAGCGCGGCGGAGCGCTTCGGCAATGAGAGCATCTTCCGCTTCCTGTAATGTCGGAAAGCGATTGGGAAAGGAGAGAAGTTCGTCGGGTTGAACCTCGTTGTAGGAACGTTCTCTCTTGCCCGTTCGGCCATGATTTCGGTCTGCAATTTTTTTCCTGATTGAGTCGAGCGAGAGGACGCCCGACTTATGGACGCTGACGGCATCGAAGATCATCCCTTCCAGTTCCCGTACGTTTCCCGGAAAATCGTAGTTTGCAAGGAGCGTATAGAATTCCTTCGGCACAGTCGGCCTTTTCTTTGCGAGACTCGTTGCAGCCTTTGTCATAAAATGATCGATGAGAAGCGGCAGGTCGGATTTTCTTTCGCGCAACGGGGGGATTGAGATATGATGAGATTTCAGCCGATAGTACAAATCCTGACGGAACGAATCGCTCGTCTGCATAGCAGCGACGTCGCGATGGGTCGCAACGATGATCCGCGCATCGGAAAGCTTTGCCATGTCGGACCCGAGAGGGTAGTAGCTTCCATCCTGCAAGAGGCGCAGCAGCTTCACCTGTGATTCGATGCTGAGGTCGCCGATCTCGTCCAGGAACAACGTTCCTTGGTCGGCTCTCTCGATCAATCCCATCCTTTCTCCCTCCGCGCCGGTGAACGCTCCTTTTTTGTGTCCGAACAATGTATCGGAAAAGAAATCGTCGTCGACGCCGGCAACGTTGACGGTGACAAGCTCGCCTTTGCGTCCACTGATAGTATGCACCGCCCGAGCGAAGAGCTCTTTTCCTGTTCCGGTTTCGCCGGTGATGAGGACGGGGAGGATCGTTTTCGCTATCGCTTCGATGTAACGGAAGATCGAACGCATCGTCGCGCTGTGGGTCACGATCTCGTTGAAGGCATCCGGGTGTTCGAGGTTCTGCCGGAAGAGGGATTGTTTTAATAGCTCGTTCTCACTCCGAATTTCCGTCAGCTCGAGTCCGCGTTTGATCGTTGTGACGAGCTTCGTGTCATTCACCGGCTTGACGACGTAATCAAACGCCCCTTCTTTGATGCATAAGACCGCACTATCCACGTCGTTGATGGCAGTGATCATGACGACCGGGATATGGGGATAGAATTGGATGATTTTTTTTAAAAGCTCCATCCCCGACACATATTGCATGTTCATATCGAGGGCGACGAGCGAATACGGTTTCTTCTCCAGCAACGCCATGACGTTCCTGCTGTCGGCGCAGGTCTCTGTGTTGTTGATACCGTTGGAAGAGAGCGTGAGCTCTGCGCTCAGGAGAAAGTGCTCTTCATCGTCGACGAGTAGAACGGGGTCTGTTGGAAAGATTTTTGAACTCATGGCAGTGGCTCGGGTATGACAGTTTCGTGCGGGGAGAACGAGACGCGAGCAATAGTTCCTTTGTCGGGAGTGCTGTTGAGAATGAGCGAACCGCCGTGACTTTTCACGATGCTGTAAGAAACGGAAAGCCCCAATCCGGTGCCGCCCATCTCTCGTTTGGTTGTAAAAAATGGGTCCATAATAAACTGGAGGTCCGACGACTTGATGCCGATGCCCTGGTCTTCAATTTTTATCCGGACCTTGTTCCTCGCTTTATTGTAATAGGTGGAGACTTTGATCTCTGCAGACGGGCTTTTCAGCGACTGACACGCATTATTGATGAGATTGATCACCACTTGCTCGAGCTGTTGGGCGTTTCCCTTAATAGTTGGAATGTCGTTTCCGTACTCGACTTTAAAATTATTAGTCGATTTTTTGATCATATTCCCCGTGATGAGGATCGCGAGTTCGACCACCTTATTGACGTCGACGATCTCATTCAACTGACCGCTGTCGGCGCGGGCATACTCCGTCAAGCTTTTGGTAATATTCTGAATTCTCTCCGAGCCGCGGAATATTCCGTCCAGCGATTGCATGATCTTTTCTTTCGAGCTGCCGTACGGCATGCCCGCGATACTGAAATCCCCGTTTTGTGAATAATACGCGTCGAGTACCGGAGCGATATCTTTCCAGACTTTGGAGAAGAGTTGGACGTTCAGCAGGATGAAATTATTCGGGTTACTGATCTCGTGAGCGATGCCGGAGACAAGCACTCCGAGGGAGGCCATTTTATCTGCCTGCTTCAGTTGTTGATTGCGGATCGTCGCCGCGGCCTCGGCCCTTTTAAGTTCCGTGATGTCGTTGATGAGGCCGTCGTATGCAATGGGGTTTCCCCATCCGTCCTTGGTGATGACGATCTTGTTCCGTATCCAACGGATGGTGCCATCCCGATGAATGATCCGATGCTCAAGCGGGTCGACTTCTTTTCCCTCCAGAGCCATGCGGGCCTGCTTAAGAACTTTGTCGCTGTCCTTTTTGTGCACCATCCTGAACCAGAGGTCGGGGTCTTTCTTGTAGTCTTCCGACGTGTAGCCCGTGACGGAAACGCATCCCGGGCCATGGTACGTATCGACGGCAACGCCGTTCTCGATCGTGACGGTATAAATATAATCGGTCAGATAGTTGATCAGTTTTTCGTATCTTTGTCCGATTTCCATCGTTAGCTTCTTTACTGATGCAAAAGAGGTTTACTAGGAATATAACGATCTTTCACGATTTATTGAAGTGACGGTCGGACATTCCTGCTTCCGAGGCCCCGTCTGCAAATTCGGTCGTCGTAAAAAGGGACTGGAAAAAAGGATCCAACAAAAATGAATCTTTGATCCGTTACTATCGTAAACTCATCCAACAACGCTTGGAAACAGGCTTAGACTCTAACGATAGTTCCGTTAAATGTCCTCCATCCAAATACATGACTCTCAACCGTTCCTACGGCATTTTTTCTCCAATGATAGACCGGTTAACGGCGGCGAACGGAGCGTTGTGGCGACAACTCCCCGCTAAAGAACTTGACTTAGGCCGTCGTTTTACGTCACGTGAGCAAGAAGAAAATGAAAAGAGGTTCGGGCCTCATTTGCTCGACCCGAACGTTTTTTCGCTGTCTTCCATTACGATTTCAGAGTTCGGTCGTAGAGAATCGATCGACAATGCAAAGAAGATCATTGGCGAGTTTGGCCATCTATCTTATGATACGGCATGGCGCGGATTCTTTGAAAATTCCGAAGTTGTCACAAAGCGTTTTGTGGAGAAGGCGAAGACATTCGATCCGCTAATAAAGGACGATGACATTCACCAGGCGTTAAGAAACCTCTGGGTCTTCAATAGTATTCAAATGATTTTAGGACATGCTATTGAATTGACGCCTTCGTCGTTCGCTTACAGTCTTTTGTATCCTTATACAGATAACGGTCTGGACAGTCCTCTCCATACTCGAGATGAGAAACGCGCCTACATCCGATGGCTCTCTGATTGGCTGGAGAAAAATAACCATCTGCCGGTTGATGGGTGGACCGGCAAAACTGCAGAATTGTTGCGCATGATCGAAAATGAATTTCCCCGCAAAGAGTTCTCCGACGTGTACATGAGCCTTCGCGCAATTCACGAGGCGCAGGCAAAAAGCCTTATTCTCCATGATGTTCGACCGGACGCCGATGAGGATGCGCTGATGGCTGTGACAATCGAGAAAGGGGGAACCTCAGTTCTTGCAGACGGATTTCTTGCGGTCGGCAACTTGACCGTTCCAGAGGTCGATTCATTGTTTGAATATGGAGTTGTTCTCCAGCTCATCGACGATCTTCGCGATCTCGATGAAGATAGAATGAACGGACACTCTAATCCATTTTTACGAGCCGCCGACAATGAGAAGCTTGATGGAATGACAGGGCAGCTCCTTGTTTTTGTCAATCATTGTGCAATGAAATTGGGGGCCGTCTGCCGGACTCATTCTACAGAAGTACAAGAAATGATAGAACGGAGTTGTTCTCTTTTGATCCTTGATGCCACGTCGCGCTATCACGAGCGCTATTCCGGAAAATTCTTACGGAAAGCCGAACGCTGGATGCCTTTCCGCCCCGCTTTTTTAAGAGATGTTCATGACTCGATCCGCGCAAGACAAGCGATTCGCAATTCAGCGCTGTGACTTCCAGAAACTAATTTCATTTCCCTTTTTTGGGTCCCCGATTTCCCTTTTTGAAAACTCCCCGCTTTTTTGTATCTTTACAGACGAATCTCGAACAACATTGTCCCGATGCAGAAGCAGTACGTTCGCCGCTTATTCGACTCCATCGCGTATCGTTATGACCTCCTGAACCACCTGCTGAGCGGCGGTGTGGATCTTTATTGGCGCCGCCGGGCGATAGATGTGCTCAAACCGGTTAAACCGCAACACATTCTTGATGTGGCAACGGGAACCGCAGATTTTGCCATTGCGGCTCTTCAGCTCGATCCTGCCGAGATCATCGGTGTTGATATTTCCGAGCCGATGTTGGAATTCGGCAGGCGCAAGATTGCGTCCCGTGGGGTTGCCCAAAAGATCCGTCTTGAAACCGGAGAAGCCGAACATCTTCGATTCCCGGCAAACCAATTCGATGCGGCGATCGTTGCATTCGGCGCCCGAAATTTTGAAAACCTCGAACAGGGGCTGAGCGAAATGAGACGTGTGCTTCATCAAAAAGGGAAGATCCTCGTTCTTGAGTTCTCTAAGCCCCGAACGCTCATTTTTCGGCAGCTGTACTTTTTCTACTTCCGAAACATTTTACCCCTCATCGGTAAAATTATTTCCAAAGATAAGGATGCGTATCAATATCTCCCAGACACCGTTATGCAATTTCCGGACGGAAAAGAATTTGTCTCCATTTTAGGGAAAATAGGATTTTCCTCAGTGACGCAACTTCCGCTGACATTCGGCATCGTGACCATTTATTGCGGCGAGAAGTAGACAGATCAAAATTACTAAAACCTAATAGCTAAACCCTCCTTATCGTATAGAAGGAATATCGACAATGAATGACCGAACAATTCGAGTTGGACACAGCCCCGACCCCGACGACGCTTTTATGTTCTATGGATTATCCAGCGGAAAAGTCAAACTAGACGGAATCGTGATCGAGCACATGCTCGAAGACATTCAATCTCTTAATGTGCGGGCGATGAAGGGCGAGCTTGAAGTGACAGCGATTTCCGCCCATGCATATCCCTACGTGGCCGACAAGTATTGGATCATGGCAACCGGCGCAAGCATGGGGGAGGGATACGGCCCGGTTATCGTGTCGAAAAAATATTCGTCATTGGAAGAACTTCTAGGCAAGCGGGTGGCCACACCCGGAAAGTTTACAACTGCGACGCTTTTGTTTAAAACCTTCACGGAAGGGATTGTGAATGTTGATATCCCGTTCGATCAGATCATGGACAGAGTTTCGTCGGGAGAGTTTGATGCGGGGCTGCTGATCCATGAAGGACAATTGACGTATAAATCGGAAGGGTTCAACAAAATATTAGATTTTGGGGAGTTTTGGTCGAAGAAATCGGGCGGGCTTCCGTTGCCGCTCGGGCTCGATGTAGTACGCAAAGACCTCGGACGCGACATGGCAAAGAAACTCTCGCTCGGGTTGAAGCAGAGTATTCATTACGGCTACACGCATCAAAAGGAATCAATTCCCTACGCGTTGAAATGGGGAAGGGGGATCGATCAGGAGAGAGGAGAACAGTTCGTAAAAATGTATGTCAGCGAATTGACGGTGGACATGGGGGACAAGGGTAAGCAATCTCTCGAACTTCTTTTCAAGCTTGCGGCGGAAAAAGGTTTTATTCCCCCTGTGCCGCAAATAGAGCTTTTTTAAGTTGCGTGATTAGTACCCATGTTTGTTAATCGTTATAAGTTATACGTCCTACGTAAATACAAAACCGGTAACGTACAACATCCAACGTAAAACCACGAACTAAGAACTACGAACCCCGAACACCCCCCCTACGCCGCCTTTGACCTGGGAAACGATCTTTTGATGTCGTAGAGAGTCCCTCGCTGCACCGCGTCAAAACCGGATTCATGGATCAGCTGTATACACTCCTCCGTGTTCGTCTTGTTGACAAAATTCGCCGCCGCGTGAACATTTTCTTCGAGCAATGTTCCTCCGAAATCGTCAGCGCCGAAATGGAGCGCGATCTGGCCGGTCTTTTTCCCTTCGGAAAACCACGACGCCTGGATATGCGGAAAATTGTCGAGATAGATCCGCGAGATCGCGATCATCTGAAGGTATCGCGTCGGCGTTGCATAGTGCGGAATGATCTTTTCGAGCGGCGTGTTGCCGGGCTTGAAGCTCCACGGGACGAAGGCAGTAAATCCATTGTACTCTTCCTGCAAGGCCCTGACGCTTTCGAGATGCGTGATGATATCTTCGTCTGTTTCCAGATGGCCGTACATCATCGTCGCCGTCGATTTGTAGCCGATCTTATGGGCTTCGCGCATTACGTTGAGCCAGTCTTCCGAGCTCCCCTTCTTGTTGCTGATCTTCTTTTTCACGCGGTCTGAAAGGATCTCGGCGCCGCCCCCGGGAATCGAGCGCAATCCCGCCTCCCATAAAAGCTTCAGGACTTCTTCAATGCTGAGGCGCGACACATGAGACATGCCGATGATCTCGGACGTCGAATAAAAGTGTGGATAAATTTCCGGAACTTCTGCGACCGTGCGGCTCACCATTTCGAGATAATAGTCGAACGGGATGGCGGGGTTCACCCCTCCCTGAAGGAGAACGGTCGTTACTCCCTTTGCCGCCGCGTCCTTAAAATTCTGAATCATGCGGTCGACGGTATGGGTATATTCTCCCTTTTCTCCCGGATGCCGGTAAAATGCGCAGAAGATGCAGTCCACATTGCACACGTTCGTGTAGTTAGGGTTGGTGTCGACGACGAACGTGATTTGCTGCTCAGGATTTTTTTTGAAACGAATTTCGTTTGCAAGGTCGGCGAGATCCAGCAATTCGGCATTGCGGAGTAGAAAAAGTCCTTCCTCGGGCGTGATCCTTTTTCCGTCGCGAATTTTCTGGTACAGCGCAGATTCCATTTTTTCTCCGAATTTAAAATGAGACTGAATAGCCCGCTGCTTTCAATTCTTTAATGAGGCTGAAGCTGACCTCTTCCAGTTTGACGACGATTTCTTTTCGCTGCACGCCCGGGATATTTTTTGGAACGGCAACATCCTTCTGATGGATACAAAATACTTTTCCCGCTCCGACTTTGCCGACAAGGTAACCCATCTCGAACATTGCGCTCGGGATATCGTCCGAGCCGACGAGGTAGAAAGCGTAATGTGCAGGGGGCTGTTTTTCAAAATGAGCGAGAAGGGCATCGCTCCCGCCCCCCGTGCGCTGATAGATCGTCGCTTCGATGCTGAGTTCCTTGAGCAGCGCCACGAGCTGCTGCTGCAACGGGTTATTTGCTGCGGAGACTATCAATACCCGGTTGGATGAACCTGCAGGCGATTTTGCGGCAGGCGCGGCCGGCGGCTCAGCCTGCTTCACTTTCTCGGTTTCGCGCGGCGGTTTTGGAGGCGGCGGAGGAGGTGGCGGTGGAGAGGCAGGCATTGCTTCGACGTTTTTCAACGCCTCTTTAAGCGCATCGACGACTTTCTGGGCGGAGGATTGATAAAAGTATGCCCCATTCTCGTCGTTCGCAACTTGAGCGCGGATGGCGGTCCCTTTCTCGCCCGACTTCGTCAGCGCGTCGAACGAATTTTTTCGCCAGAGCAGATATTGGCTTTGCATCTTTGCGTTGTATCCGGAAAACTCGAGTCCTCCTTCGGGAACGAGTCTCTCTCCCTGGTGGATTAATTCATGCAATTTAGCGATGAGTGATGCTTCCATGAGCGTCGTTGGAGATTATCTTCCGTGTTGCGTCGTTACTTCCATCTCGGCACACAGCCTTCGAAATGTCTCGATCGCCATGCGTTCGCGGTCGCCAAGCCGATAGTTGAATCCTTCGAGATATTCCTTCGTCTCCGACTGCGTCAGCCCGATCTGCTTGCCATGGAGCGCACCGACCAGTTCGAGCCGCGCTTCGTTGCGGTCGAGAGCAGTGTCGAGGAGCGATTGCAGTTCGGACTTTGTTTCTGCCGGGAGAGATTTTTTTGCCGCCCATGCAGCAAAAACGAACGGCAATTTCTGCCATTCATACCATTCCCGTGCAAGGTCGAAGACAAGCTCGAAGCCCGGAAGGCCGAACTTGTTCCGTCGCAGCGCTTCATCGCCGATGAGCAGCACCGCGTCGAATCCGCTGTAGTCGTTAACGCCCGAATGCATCCTGACAAATGACGCGCGGACATCATATTTCAACCGGAGGAGGACTTGAAGCAGACGGATCGAAGTAGCGGTATCGTCGGTGACGCCTATTCGTTTTCCTTCGAGGCCAGCCCAGCCTTCTTTTGAGAAGAGCATGACGCTTTTCACCTGATCCCTTGTCGCAATGCCATAATTCATTAGATCGAGTTTTTCTTCTTCCGCAAAATAATCCATCAAAGAAAAAATTCCGGCGTCGATGTATCCTTTTGTTGAGAGTTCTCCCATTCGACGCGGAGCGACTGGAAGAATCTTGAAACGGCGTTTTTCGAAGCCAGCATAAAATGGAACCGAATTGAGATAGGGGATCTTGCCGACGACGTTTTCAGTGTAAAGGTTGAGAGGATTATAATAAACGTCACGTTCGACGGGGATTTTTCCTCCGTCTCTGATGATCTTGACGATCTGGTCTTTTGCAAGACTCATCGGACTCACAGCGCCCGCATCGTGAGCGATATTTTCGCCTCCGACGGTCCCATCCATATCGTCGGCGCCGAAGTTTAATGCGACGGATGCGACTTCCTCGGTAAGCATGACCCAATACGCTTTGATATGCGGAAAATTGTCGAGCATGAGGCGCGACACGGCGATCGTTTTAAGGTCGTCGATGGCAGAGGTAAATTCGTTTTTGGGTTTGATGCCCGTGACGCCGGGCTGGAAAGCAAGCGGAATGAACGTGAGGAATCCTCCGGTTTCATCCTGCGCTTCGCGGAGCTTCATCATGTGCTCGACCCGTTCTTCATACGTTTCGATGTGACCGTAGAGGAGCGTCGAGTTCGTCGGGATACCGAGCCTGTGCGCAGTCTTATGGACTTCGAACCATGTCTTCGCGCCGATCTTCTGGTTGAAAAGAAGTTTGCGCACTCTCTCCGAAAATACTTCCGCACCTCCGCCCGGCATTGTCCGCAAGCCCGCGTCTTTGAGCTGCGTCAACACCTCTTCGATCGACAGCTTGAATTTTTTGTGGAAGAAATCGATTTCGACGGCCGTGAACGCTTTGACGTCGACGTTGGGGAAATGTTTCTTTATTTCCTTAACCATGCCGAGGTAATATTCCCATCCCCAATCCGGATGGAGGCCTCCGGTGATGTGGACCTCGTGGATTTCGGGCGTCAGTTTAGCGAGAATGTTTTCGATCGTCATCTCGTATGCATCCGGCCTTCCTGCCTTGGTGGCAAAGTCGCAAAATTTGCACGAGAGGACGCAGATGTTTGTCGGTTCGATCTTTTGGTTCAACACAAAATAAATTGCGTCGCCGCTCTTCTGTTGTTGAACTGCGTGCGCCATTTTCCCTATCGAAACGAGGTCGGTCGATTGGAAAAGCGCCACACCGTCCGCCAGCGAGAGCCGGTCGCCCGCCTGGACTTTATCCCAGATACGCAGCAATGACTTATCGCGGAAATGTATATCAACCATTGGAGTTCAAATAATTTTCCATCTTTCTATTATTTCTTAATTCCATTATTCCACCCTTCTATCATTCCACCATTCCTCCGTCCTTCCACCTTCATCTCCAGTACTCATCCCATCGGTCGTCAACACGCTTGATGATTTCATCGCTCATCACAAGCGGCTCCGGGTAGCCCTGTTTCCAGGTTGCATCTATACCCAAAGTTCCTTTATAGATGGGGGAGATACCCAGAAGCTTTTGTTCCCTGAAAAGCACGTCCCTTTCGCAATCAAAACGCGTAAAGATACCCCAAATATAGCTTTCTTGGCGATGAATTTCCACATCGTCGCTCACGACCGCGAGAAGTTTAATTCCGTCCATCAACGGCGATTTTAAGAGTTTTTTTAAAACGATTCCGCCATCATGTTTCACTTTTACGAGCGCCAACGTATCCTCAACAAGGTTCGTCTCGATGATCCTTCGATCGTGCGTCGGCAATTGCGAAATGAAGTGTTCGGTCTTTTTTGAGATGCGGACGCGCGAGGCCCTGTTTTTTTTCTTCGTCGCATCCAAGATCATCTTGCTCCCCAGGTTCATTGTGTATGAAGTAAAGTCAAGCGTATCGAGCGGGACTTTGGGCAGCATGATAAAATCATAGTGAGGGTCGAAGTTCTCTCTTATCGCGCGCAGCACTTGCCAGAAATCGCGCGGGTTGACGTCTGCTGAGACCGTGACGAGGCACTTTGTCAGAGATAACTGCTGCGTGCCCATCAGGCCGAGCGCAGTTTTCATCGCCTCTTTTTGATACCGTTCCTCAATCGCTACGACAAGGAGGTTATGGAAACCCGCTTCGTAATAGGCCCACAACCCTTTGACCTCGGAATGAAGCAGCCGTGCGAGCGGGCCGAGAATTTTCTGAGTGGCGTCGCCGAGGAATTTGTCTTCCATCGGCGGAATGCCGACGATGGTCGCCGGATAAATGGGGTCGGTTCTATGTGTAATTGCTGTAAGATGGAAGACGGGAAATTCTGCCGCAGCAGAATAATGGCCGAAGTGGTCGCCGAACGGTCCTTCGTTCCTGCGTTCGACTGGAGGGACAATGCCTTCTAAGATGAATTCTGCATTCGCAGGAACGCTGATGGACACCGACCTTCCGCCCACAAGCTGTGTCTTTTTTTTCCGCAGAAACCCTGCGAACATTGCCTCGTCAATTCCTTCCGGGAGGGGAGCGACAGTTGCAAGGAGCATTGCCGGGTCGGTGCCGAGGGCGACGGCAAGCTCGAGGGGCTTTTTCATTTTGTCGGCGTTGAAGTAATGAAAGCCGCCTCCTTTTTGAATTTGCCAGTGCATGCCGGTCGTTTTTCCGTCGAAGATGTGCATGCGATACATTCCGACGTTCCGTTTTCCGGTGAGGGGATCGTGCGTAAAAACTTGAGGGAGAGTAATGAACCGGCCGCCGTCGTCCGGCCAGCATTGAATGATAGGGAGGTCGTGAAGGTTCGGCTGCTCGACAACTTCCTGCGAAAGAGCGATCGTGATGTCCGTCGTTCCCGAAGAGAGCAAACGGCGGACGACGCTGCGATGCTTGGTGAACGATTTGACCGACGGAGGGACTGCCTGTTCAAAAAATCGGATGAGCTTTTCGCCCAGACTGTCGGGATGTTCGCCGAGCGCAAGCTCGATCCGTCGTTCGCTCGCGAGCGTATTGATGACGAGCGGATACTTCGCCCCTTTCACTTTTTCAAAATAAATGGCGGGACGCCCTTCCTTTAAGGCGCGCTTGGCGATTTCCGAGACTTCGAGGATCGGGTCCACTTCCACCTTGACGCGATGGAGCTCGCCGTTCTTCTCCAGGTAGTTGGCAAATTCACGGAGTGCTGTGAAAGTCATCGGCGTTATTCCAATTCCTCGGCTCTCCACCCTTTTGAAGTCCTCTCGCCGAGGACTCCGAGGAGCTTATCGGTAAAGGCGGAGACGTACTCGCCGACAGATTTTGGAACGAAATATAATGGAGAGGAGATCGGCATGATCGTAACGCCCATGCGGGATAGTGAAGCACATTGTTCGAGCGAGACAGTGGACAAAGGAGTTTCTCTGATGCAGAGGACGAGTTTGAATCGCTCTTTCAGCGCTACTTGCGCGGTTCGTGTGATGAGCGAATCGCCGATCCCCGAGGCAATTTTTCCGAGCGTGGATGTCGAGCATGGGATCACAACGCACGCGTCAAAATGGTTTGAGCCCGAAGCGATGGGAGCCGTGAGATCATCGTTCGAAAATTGCCTCTTCACAAACGGTTGAAGGTCCTTTTCGGTAAGGTCGAGCTCGTCTTTGAGGAGCACCTTTCCCCACTTGCTGACGACGAGAAATTTCTCGGCGGCACACTGCTTGAGAAAATCGAGGGCGAACACTGCCCCGGACGAGCCGGTGATGCCGACGACGATCCTCATGATATCACGTTCGGTAAAATGACCATCGCAAAGATATTGAACCCGATGAGGATGTTGATCTTAAAAAAAGCGAGTTCGACGTCGTCCGCCTTTTTCTGCTCGAGATAGAGGAGAAGGCCGCTGAGAAGAAGGGGGGGGACGGCCACAAGGCCTTTGAGAGAATGAAAAAACAGAACGACGAGCGTGACGAACGCGAGAAAATGAAGGCCCGCGGAAATTTGGAGAGCTTTATCTTTTCCAAATCGCGAAGGAAACGAATAGAGGTTCGCTGTGCGGTCAAATTGTTCGTCCAGCGTCGAATAGATAATGTCAAATCCCGATCCCCAGAATAACACGAAAATCGGGAGAATGAGCCCGGTGCTGATATTATTGAGAGAACCGGTAATGGCAAACCATCCGCCGAGGGGCGCCATCGCCATCCCGAGTCCGACGCCAAAATGCGCCAGCGGAGTAAATCGTTTGAGATAAGGATAAATAATAAAAACGACGAGAGGAATCGGCGAGAGACGGAAACAGAAATCGGAGATCTCGCGAGCCGCCGCAATATACAGGATAAATCCGCCCGCTAAGATCAGCGAGACTTGCCACAAATTGAGTTTGCCGCTCGGCAGCTCTCTGCCCGCAGTGCGCGGATTCCTTTTGTCAATTTCCCGGTCGATGATCCGATTGAGCGTCATCGCAACCGTTCGCGCCCCGACGGCAGCCATCAGGACCAGAAGAAGGATTAGGTTTGAAGGTTTTTCTCTGGATGCGAGGAAAACGCCGCTGTAAATCATCGGCAGCGTGAAGAGAGTATGCTCTATCTTAATAAAGTTGAGGAGTCGTTTCAAGTAATCTGCAGGAGATAATTCGGAATTGAAGGCAAACGGCGCAGAATTTTTCGACACCGTCACCGATTGATGCGTGTAAATTTACCCAAAAAATAGGAGCGAGTCAAGAAAGTCGGTGGTGGGGTAGTGAAACAGCTTGGATGCCACCAAGAACTTGGGTGCATGATGATGCGCAGAGTTCGTCATTCCCGAATGTTTTTTATCGGGAATCCACGTACCGGCAAATCAGAACATTCAAACTGTACCACTACCCCCCTTACAACTTGGAACTCGGCGCCTCTTTTTGTATATTGGAAAAACTTTCTTCGCGAATTCATTCAATCCATGTATACTATTACACTCATTCCCGGTGACGGAATAGGCCCGAGCATTTCGGAAGCGGCTTGCCGCGTGATAGAAGCGACGGGAGTTAAAATTCAATGGGAGGTCGCTCAGGCCGGGATCGCGGCCATCGAGACATTGAAGGATCCGATTCCGGAATCGACGATCGAATCGATTCAGAAGAACAAGGTCGCTCTGAAGGGGCCGCTCACAACGATGAGCGGAAAAGGTTTTCGGAGCGTCAACGTCGCCTTGAGAAAAGAATTCGACCTCTATATCAATCTACGACCCGCGAAATCGTTCGAGGGAGTGTCATCTCGGTACGCGAACGTCGATCTGGTGATGTTCAGAGAGAATATTGAAGAATTCTATTCCGGCATCGAGCATTTTGTCGACGCTCAAAAAAGCGCGGCGGAGACGATAGGCATCGTTACGCGCTTTGGGTCGGAAAGGATCGTGAGGGCGGCGTTCGAATACGCGCGCAAATACAACCGCAAGAAAGTGACGATCGTCCATAAAGCGAACATCATGAAGTTCTCCGGAGGGCTTTTCCTTGAAGTCGCTCGGGAGGTAGCTCAGAAATATCCCGAGATCGCGGTCGAGGACAGGATAGTGGATAATATGGCGATGCAGTTGGTGCTCAACCCCGCGCAATTCGACGTCATGGTGACGACGAACCTCTTTGGCGATATTCTTTCGGACCTTTGTTCTGGCCTGGTCGGCGGACTTGGTTTAGCTCCCGGCGCGAACATAGGGGCGCACGCGGCGATCTTCGAGGCAGTGCACGGAAGCGCTCCCGATATTGCCGGAAAAAATATCGCCAACCCGTGCGCAATTATCCTGGCGGGAGCAATGATGCTCGATCATCTCGGCGAAACGACCGCGGCGACAAAGATCAGGAGTGCCGTCTCGAAGGTCCTCAAAGAAGGAAAGTCCGTGACAAAAGATTTAAACCCGCGGTCGACTACCGGGACGGTTGAAATGGCGGACGCCATCATCCAATCGATCAGTTCAACGTGATAGCACGATTACGTCTCCGATGAAAATTGCTCACATCGAAATTCCCAACCCGATCCTTCTCGCACCCATGGAGGACGTGACCGACCTCCCGTTCCGCCTCATTTGCAAGAGACTCGGGGCGGATATCGTCTACACGGAATTCGTGAATTCGGAAGGCCTCGTGCGAAACAGCGAGAAGACCAAAAAGAAAATGTTTTTCTCCGAAGAGGAACGGCCATTCGGCATACAAATTTATGGCGGCGAAGAATTATCGATGGAAGGGGCGGCGAAGATCGCGGACGGACTTAACCCGGACCTTATCGACATCAATTGCGGATGTTGGGTGAAAGACGTTGCGATGCGTGGAGCGGGTGCCGGCCTGCTGAAAGATCTGCCGAAGATGGAGAGAATAGTCTCTTCGGTGGTACGCTCCACAACGAAACCCGTTACCGTTAAAACGCGACTCGGGTGGGATGAACATTCCATTCGCATCGTGGAAGTTGCAACGATGCTTGAGAACATCGGCGTGCAGGGTCTCACGGTGCACTGCCGTACACGCGCGCAGGCTCACAAAGGCGTCCCGGATTATTCGTGGATCCCGAAAATAAAATCGGCGGTCTCTATCCCCGTCGTCATCAACGGGAACATCCTTCAACCATCCGACGTGAAAAAAGCGTTCGCGGAAACGGGATGCGACGGAGTGATGATCGGGCGAGGGGCGATCGATAACCCGTGGATTTTTCAACAAGCGAAAGATTTTTTACGGACCGGACAAACGCCGACCGCCGTGTCGATCGACGAACGGATCGCGGTATGCGTTGAACATTTGCGGCTTTCAGTCGAATATAAGGGGGAACGGACAGGAGTGCTCGAAATGCGGAAACATTATTCGGGCTATCTCCGCGGGCTGCCGAATGTGGCAAAGTTTCGCGCGGAATTGATGACCTACACGACCCAAGCTCCCGTTGTCGAGAGATTGATGCGATTCGGCGAGGAAGTCTCGTTGAACCGTGAGCTTTCTCAAGAACATTTTCTTGCATAAAGATTTTGCGATTCATCGCCAATTCTTTTATCTTCCACTTCGTAATAATCGCTGAAATGTGAAATCCCCCGCGACGCCGCGTTCCACAGTGCGTGCGCAATCGTTGCCCTGCGTTTTTCTTACAACTGAATTTTTTAATGATCGCCTTCGTTGTCGGTTTTATCATCGGATTCTTTTCATCCGTCCCCATCGGCCCCATCAACATCGCTGTGATGATGAAGGGGTTGTCGAATAATACTGCCCAGGGATTAATGATAGGGACCGGGTCTGGATGGATGGATTTTGTGTACTGTGCTGCGGCAATGTTCGGCATTTCATCGCTCAGCACGAACCCCCATGTCGATCTCATTTTTCAGATCGCGACGTTCTTCATCTTCCTTGCTTTCGGCATTAAAACGACCTTCTTCAAAATCCCCGAGGCGAAGCTGTCGAAAAACGAGGAATCGCCAGGGTTTAAACGCTATTTTCTTCTTGGCATTGTCCTCTATCTCTCCAATCCTTCCTTTATCGCTTACTGGATTACTGTCGCTGGCATCATTCACGGCTATCATATTCTCGCGGTTTCAGCATACAACAATTTGTTTTTCGCGTTAGGGACCGGATTTGGAACGACCGGATGGTTCATGGTCCTTCTGGAGCTGGTCGAAAAACAAAAGATGAAGCTCGACAAATCGCTTATCGAAAAAATTACGCGCGGATGCGGCGTTATTTTGTTGATCATCAGTTTGTTCATGGGGTATAAATTGATCTCGTGAACGCGACCGCAGTTTGCGCTCGTGTTGTGATGCCACTATTTTTCCAAACCATTTTTTATTGAAGGAGCATTGTCATGGCCAATCCGGGTCAACAGGGCGGCTCTGTGAACATTACCTCGATGCTCAAAGAGCATCGCGTGTTCAAGCCGAATGCAAAATTCGTAAAAACTGCGGCTCTGAAATCGTTCGGAGTTTATAAAAAAATGTACGCTGAGTCCGTCAAGTCCCCCGAAAAATTTTGGGCGAAGATGGCCGAGGAGCTGTCGTGGTATAAAAAATGGACGAAGGTCCTTCGATGGAAGCTTCCTTTTGCGCAATGGTTTGTCGGCGGGAAGATCAACGTCTCGTATAACTGTATCGATCGGCATTTGACTACATGGCGGAAGAATAAGGCCGCGATCATTTGGGAAGGAGAACCGGGCGATACTCGTACGCTTACGTATGCGGACCTCCACCGGGAGGTGTGCCGGTGTGCGAATGTTTTGAAGAGTCTCGGGGTCGAAAAAGGAGATCGCGTAGTCATTTATATGCCGATGATTCCTGAGCTCGCGATCACAATGCTTGCCTGCGCTCGCATCGGGGCGACACACAGTGTTATTTTTGGCGGATTCAGCGCAGAGGCGCTCAAGGACAGGATCAACGACGCAAAAGCAAAGCTCGTCGTCACCGCCGACGGGGGCTACCGACGCGGAAATGTTGTTCCGCTGAAGGCGAACGTTGACGACGCCCTCAAGGTAACGCCTTCGGTCGAAAGCGTTATCGTTGTAAAAAGGGTCGGTACTGAAATAAACATGGCCCCAGGCCGAGATCACTGGTGGGATGGGCTAATGTCGACTGCATCGGCCGAATGTGAACCCGAAAAGCTCGACTCGGAGCATCCTCTCTATATACTCTATACAAGCGGAACTACCGGAAAGCCAAAAGGGGTTGTCCATTCGACGGCAGGATACCTTCTGGGCTGCTATCTTACGACAAAGTATGTCTTTGATATCAAAGATACGGATACCTATTGGTGCACGGCCGATATCGGATGGGTGACCGGCCATAGCTATATCGTCTACGGGCCATTTTCAAACGGGGCTTCGGTCGTTATGTATGAAGGGGCGCCCAACCATCCGGAACCGGACCGTTTTTGGACTATTGTTGAGAAATATAAAGTGAACATTTTCTATACCGCGCCAACCGCCATTCGCGCTTTTATTAAGTGGGGCGAGCAATGGCCGCTTAAGCACAATCTCAGCTCCATTCGCTTGCTCGGCACAGTCGGCGAACCGATCAATCCTGAAGCGTGGATGTGGTATAATAAGATCATCGGAAAAGGAAAATGTCCCATCGTGGACACATGGTGGCAGACCGAGACTGGTTCTATTATGATCACTCCGCTTCCTGGAGCTACACCGACGAAACCGGGAACCGCAACCCTACCTTTCTTTGGAATTCAGCCCGATGTTGTCAATAAAGAAGGGAAATCCGTTCCTGCGAACCAAGGAGGATATCTGGTGATCAAAAAACCGTGGCCGTCGATGATGCGCGGTGTTTATGGGGATCCCGAACGGTTTAAGAAGACCTATTGGAGCGATATTAAAGGCATGTATTTTACTGGTGATGGAGCGCGTCGGGACAAAGACGGCTATTTCTGGATCATGGGGCGCGTGGACGACGTTATTAACGTCTCGGGGCATCGATTAGGAACGATGGAAGTTGAAAGTGCGCTTGTGAGTCATCCATACGTTGCTGAGGCGGCGGTTGTTGGAAAGCCGGATGAAATAAAGGGTTCTGCGATATGCGCGTTTGTAACGTTGGAAGGGAAGCGGTCGCCGACGCCTCAACTTAAAGAAGAACTTCGTCTCCACGTCGCCAAAGAGATAGGAGCAATGGCTAAGCCCGACGACATCAGGTTCACCGACGCTCTTCCAAAAACGCGCAGCGGAAAAATTATGCGCCGATTATTGCGTGAGATCGCATCGGGAGGAGCAACGATCGGCGACACGACAACGCTTGAAGATTTTTCTGTCCTCGAAAAGTTGCGGCATCACGAAGACGAAGAGTGACGTGAGAATTTACTTCGGTTGAAAAGACAAACGACCTAGGTAGAGCCGCCGACAAGTTCAAAGGATCGCGAACGATTTCAATTTTCGTTCACTCATGACAGCGTCGTCAATTCCTTCTTTTCACACGCGCAAGATTCCACTTGCGCCGATTTTTCAACTTTCATATATTTGGTCGTTCCTCGATCGAGCGGGAGAAGTTTCTACCGTCAACTTCGCATCGTATGCCCAAAGTTTACTGCACATCTTTCGATTCCAAGATCGGCCACATCTACATTGCCTCCACCGACAATGGCGTGTGCAAAATCAGCATCCCGAAAGAATCGAAAAAAGATTTTTTCGATTGGCTCTCTTTGCATTTTGACGATGACGACGTCGTGGAAAATAAAAGCCGCAATAAAGAGGCGATCGATCAATTGAACCGATACTTCAACGGCAAGCTCGCAAAATTTTCTGCGCAGCTCGACCAGATCGGAACGGCCTTTCAGCTTCGCGTCTGGAAAGAACTCCAACGGATACCATATGGCACGACGATTACCTACAAGCAGCTTGCGCGACGGGTCGGAGTGCCGCGCGGATTCCGCGCTGTCGGGACTGCGAACGGAAGCAACCCGCTGCCGATCGTCGTCCCGTGCCATCGTGTTGTGGGGCACGACGGTTCTCTCGCCGGCTACTCGGCCGGAGTAAAAACAAAAGAATTCCTGTTACGGCTCGAAGGCGCGATCATTATCTAAAGTTACTCGCCGTTTCTCCCCCCGCTTCCCACCGTTGGTTGCTTCACTTTGGTAATTTGCGTATTTTTCTCCACGCAATATTTTCTTCGCATGGAAATGACATCAGACTTAAATCCTGTTCAACAGCAAGCGGTCTCGGTGGTCGACGGACCGGTGATGATCGTCGCCGGAGCCGGGAGCGGAAAGACGCGTGTACTGACGTTCCGCGTTGCGCACCTCATCGAACAGGGGATCAAGCCCTATCAAATACTCGCCCTCACCTTTACGAACAAAGCCGCGAAGGAGATGAAGAGCCGGATCGAAAAATTGGTCGGCGACAATGCAAAGGACGTTTGGGCCGGGACATTTCATTCCATCTTCGCGCGCATCCTGCGGCACGAATGCGAGGCGATCGGGTTCGAACGAAACTTCACGATCTACGACAGCGACGATAGTCTTGGGCTCGTCAAAACCGTCATGTCTTCGCTCAACATTTCCGCGCAGCAATTTAACCCCCGGGGAATACAGGCCCGTATCAGCGGTGCAAAAAATCATCTCGTTTCGCCCTCGGAATACGATAACGTGGCAAAGGACCCGCTCGAGCAACGCACAGCAGCGGTCTATGCCGAGTACCAGGAACGGCTTCGCAGAAACAACGCGATGGATTTTGACGACCTCCTCCTAAAACCGATCGAACTCTTCCGCAAGAACGAAAGCATTCTCGAGAAATACCAGTACCGGTTCCGCTACCTTCTTGTCGACGAATATCAGGATACGAACCGCGCCCAGTATGTTCTGATCAACTTGCTTGCGAGCCGCTTTAAAAATATCTGCGTTGTCGGGGATGACGCGCAAAGCATTTATGCCTTTCGCGGGGCGGATATCAAGAATATTCTCGATTTTGAGCGGGATTACCCAGAATGCAAAGTCTTCAGGCTGGAACAGAACTACCGTTCCACGAAAACGATCCTTGCCGCTGCGGATTCTGTCATCAAGAACAATAAGAATCAGATTCACAAGACCCTATGGACATCCAACGCTCAGGGCGATGTCGTGACGATGATCGAAGCGGAAGACGATAAAGATGAGGGCATGAAGATCGTTTCGCACATTCAGGAGCAGTGCGCGAAGCAAAAGCTCGACCTCAAAGACTTTGCGATCCTCTACCGCACCAACGCGCAATCCCGATCGCTCGAGGATGGGTTGCGGAGGAGCGGCATTCCGTACGTCATCGTCGGCGGGGTAGAGTTCTACAAACGGAAAGAGATCAAGGACGTTCTTGCGTATCTGCGCGTCATCGTCAATCCCAAGGACGAAGAAAGTCTGATGAGGATCCTCAATTTCCCGTCGCGCGGAATCGGAGATACAACGATAGAAAGATTGTTGCTGCACGGCCAGCAAGCCGGCGCGCCCAAGACTTTTTTCGAAGTCCTGAAGAACATCAATGCGATTTCTTCGATCGGGGAGCGGACGCGGAATGCCGTTGCTCAGTTCGTGCAGCTCATCGAAAAATATATCGCCCTCACATCGCAGATGTCGGCAAACGAGGTCGCCCGCGCATTGGTCGACGAGCTGGGAATTTTACGCGCCCTCAAAGAAGAAGCGACGCCGGAAGCGCTCGGCCGTTGGGAAAATATACAGGAATTGCTCTCCGCGTTGTCGGAATTCACCTCGGCAAACCCCGATGCCTCGCTCGAAAACTTTCTCGAAGAGGTCTCTCTCGTTTCTCCAACCGACGAGGTCGTGGACCGACGGAATGCCGTAACGCTTATGACGCTTCATTCCGCAAAGGGTCTTGAGTTTCCCGTCGTCTTTGTTGCCGGTTTGGAAGAGGGATTGTTCCCGTTGTATCAGGTTGCGCCGGAGCCCGACGAACTCGAAGAAGAGCGACGTTTGTTCTATGTAGGCATCACTCGCGCAATGAAAAAATTATACTTGACGCACACACGCCTCCGCTATCGTTTCGGCGATGTGACGTATCCAGTGCTTTCAAGGTTTGGAGAAGAGATCGATGCTTCCCTTATCCAGCATGAATCGTCTCGCCACCTCCATACTGCCGCCGCCGGCCATCCGCAGCGAACGACATTTTCGGGCGACGGCCGTTCATGGAAATACGGCCGCGGGAAAGAGAACTTCGCTGCTTCTCATTTTGACGTCGACGGGAGCCCCGATTACGAGAATGAATCTCAGGAGGTAGAAACGCTCCGGGTGGGCAGCCGCGTTGAACATGAATCTTTTGGAAGAGGAAAAGTCCTTCAGCTCGCGGGGTCGGGAGAATCGTCAAAAGCGGTCGTATTGTTCGAAAGTGTGGGGCCGAAGAACCTCATGCTGAAGTACGCAAACCTTCGCGTTCTTTGAGGCGACCCTTACGATGCATCTCCGGCAAGTTTAGAGCGGATGATCGTCATGTTTTTCCAGTAATCGCGATGAATGTAATGAGTGATCATCGCTGTGAATTCCGGGATCAATTTCGGGGGAAGAAGGAAGCAGACGCGCGACGATTCTCCGTTCTCCGAATTCCGGTGGTCAAAGAAGACGTCGTACTCGGTCAATGAATGGGCCGATTCCAATTCGGCATTGTCTGCTTTTATCACGCCAATGACATAGCGTTTGCTGGTCTCGTCGAAACCGAAGACAGCCGGCTGTTTCTGCTGCTGGTCGCCGAAGCCGTCATTGTGGAGGCGTTGAGGCGGACGATATCCCTCGACATTTTTCGCTCCGAGGATCGTGTACTTTTCGGTCCGAAAATATTCGAGCAATTCTTCCGTAAGGCGGCTTGACAGATCGTTCATGACAATCTCAAAGTAATTTTTTCGCCCGCGAAATGCAAAAGCATCATGCCCTTCCTGATTCGAAGCCCAACCAGCTTGTTTCCATTGGCGCAAAAGTTGGAGCGCTTCTCGCGGTGTTCGTGTGTTTTGCTCTTATCGAGTGGGTTGCTTCACTGCATCTCTTGTCTAAAACCCTGCCGTTGCCGCCATCGCTGGCTCCCGGACTGACCGGGCTCTTTGAACACCATGTGTGGCAGTTTGCCATAGGCATGTTCGCGATCACTGTCCTTTCACGCGGCCACTTGTGGAGCTACGGCATCAATTCCTCCACAATACGCCTTTCGATGGCGATCCTTGTCAGGTTCTACGGCGTCGCGCTCGTGATCATTGTCGCGCTGGTGGGGATTCCTCTGTTTGAAACAGGAAATCTGCCTGTCTATTTAAAACATCTCAGCCGGGCAGATATGGTCGGCTGGATTGTCTTTCAGTGGATGGTTGCAGCCGTCGCGGATGAGATCCTATTTCACGGATTGTTTCAAACGCTTCTCGCGAAGTATTGGCCTGAAAAGATCGTTTTTAGATCCTTTGAAATACCGATCGTCGTTCTTTTTACGACCGCGGCGTTTGCAGCAGGCCGAACGAACGTGCCGGTGTACGGAGGGGACGTTCTTGAATATGCTTTTGCTTTAGCGATCGGGCTCTACGGCGGTCTAGTGTACTACCGCACTCGGAGCCTTCTTACGCCGATGCTCTCGCAAGCCTTTTTCTACGGATTACCTTTTGTCGTGCGGTTCGCGTATCTCACTCTTGTGGCGCGGTAGGATGAAAAGAGTCGGAGGAGTTCGGCAAGATTAACGGGCGAGGACCGGATCTGAGTTCAAAATTCTTTCGTAGTGACGTTCGTAATCGGCGACGATCTGATCGATGTCGAAGTTTTCTATCGCGCGCTGGCGTCCCGCTTTGGCAAACCTCTCATGGCGCGAATCGTTCGTCAATAACTCGACCGCATATTTTGCCATCCTCTCGACATCCCCTATTTCCGCGATGTATCCCGTTTCGCCGTGGACGATGAGTTCCGGCAAACCGCCGACGCTAGATGACACGACGGGGACCTCGCACGCCATCGCTTCGAGCGCCGAGAGGCCGAAACTTTCCGACTGACTCGGCATCAAAAATAAATCCGCCGACGAAAGCAATTCCACAAGCTCGGCCTGCTTGCCAAGGAAGATCACCCGGTCTTCAAGCTTCAATTCGCGGCAAAGGTTTTCGCAGTTGGATCTGTCCGGACCGTCTCCCACGAGAAGAAGTTTCGACGGTATTTTTTTCTCCACCACTCCGAAAATTCTGATCACGTCGGTCACGCGCTTTACGATGCGAAAATTCGACGTATGGATAATTATCTTTTCTCCGCGGGGGGCGATGGAGTTCCGCAAGTTTGTTTCTTTTCGCTTGAACAAGCGCGTGTCGACAAAATTCGGTATGACCTCGATCTCTTTTTCGATGTTGTAATTCGTCAGAGTTTTTTCTTTCAAAAAACGCGACACGGCCGTGACGCCGTCGCTTTTTTCAATGCTAAATTTCATCACAGGAAGGAAACTCGGCTCCAGGCCGACGAGCGTGATATCCGTTCCATGAAGTGTCGTGAAAATGCGAAGATTATCGTCGTTCAGGATCTGTTTTGCAAGATATGCGCTCGTTGCGTGTGGGATTGCGTAGTGGGCGTGTATGAGGTCGAGTTTTTCGAACTTTGCCACCTCCACCATTTTGCTTGCCAAAGCGGGGGTGTATAGCGGAAATTCGAACAGGGGGTACGACGACATCTCGACCTCGTGATAGAAAATATTATTCACGAAGCCGTCCAGCCGCATCGGAATGGCGTAGCTGATGAAATGGATCTGATGCCCCCGTTTTGCGAGCGCTTTTCCAAGTTCCGTCGCGACAACGCCGCTCCCGCCGTACGTCGGATAACACGTGATGCCTATTTTCATTTTTCAATCCCTTCGATCATTAACGTACGACTAATCTTACAGAATTACAAGGAATGAGAGGCACGATTCAAGGTAGTTTTCTTTTGGTCTTTATCTATGGATGTTGGAAGACCACTGTTGCATTCATGAAGATAACGTCGATTCATGCGACTCCGTTCCTGAAAAATGGCAATCGTACGTTTTGCCATTCCTTTCACCATTATGTGGATGCCCGCCAGAAGCATGCGGGCATGACGAATGCTTAGGCAACGTCATTCCCGAACGTTTCTATCGGGAATCCAAAACGTACTACTCCCTGAAAAACCATCTCGTTGATTCTCTCGTCAATTTTCGTTAATTTCTGTTATTGGCATTCGATATCGGTTGATGTCACCCAGTCATCGAGTCTCTGCGGACGCATGAGAACTGATCAATTTCCTGCCGTGCGAATTTCTACCCAGCGTTTGCTCGGTTACAACGCAGGCTTTTTAAAGGAATTGCGCAAAAGCAGGCCCGAGACCCGAGGGACGTATGAACGCTCACTGCGCGAATTTTTACGGTGGTATCCGGTCGATAAAAGATTTCAGTTCCGCGTTGCCGACATCGAGCGCTACAAAACGTATTTAACGAAGAATCTAAAGCTTTCGCCGGTCTCCGTTTCGACGTATCTCACCGCATTGAGGCGTTTTTGCGAGTACCTCATCTCGGCCGGAATTCTCAAACGAAATCCGGCTAAAGAGGTGAAGGGAAACAAAAGACCCCTCGACCATTCCCGGGAATCGATTTCTTTTCAAGATGTGCAGGCGGTCTTCCGAGAGATCGAACGGGTCGACGAACGCGGCTTCCGCGATTTCGCGATCGTGAAAGCGATGGTCGGTTGCGGACTTTCCGAAATAGAATTGATTCGAGCGGATATGGGCGACCTCAAGACGATCAGCTCGTCCATGGTGCTGTTCGTGCAAGGAAAGGGGCAATCGACAAAAAATACCGCGGTCATTCTCCCGCACGACGTTAAAGAGGCGTTTCAAGGCTACCTTGCTTTTCGGAAAGAGGCCGACGATGCCGAGCCGCTCATCATGAGCGCCGGCAATCGTACACGCGGAAAGAGGATGACGACGAGGGGAATCAGGGAACGCGTGAATCTTTATTTGGAAAAAGCGGGCGTTAAAAACGGCAAGGCCCGACGCATCACGGCGTTTTCTTTGCGGCACACCGCTGCGACGCTTATGGCGCAGAATGGAGCGACAGTTGAGGAGCTCCAGTCTCGCTTCCGCATTGGAACGGCCGGAACCGCGATGATTTATATCAAGAAAAATCAGGAACAACGATAACACAGAAACAACGAAAAAAGGGAAGAACGATTCTTATGACGGCCGGTTCATGAAATACGATTTTTTACAGATCGAAGCGAAATGGCAGGAGTTTTGGGAAAAGAATTCGACGTTCAAAACGGATGCCTCGTCCTCGAAACCCAAGGCGTATATTCTCGACATGTATCCGTATCCTTCGGGAGCGGGGCTGCATGTCGGCCATCCGGAGGGATACACCGCTACGGATATCCTCTGCCGCTATCGGCGCATGCGCGGCTACAGCGTTCTCCATCCGATGGGGTGGGATGCGTTCGGCCTGCCTGCGGAACGCTATGCGATGCAAACGAATATTCATCCCCGCATCACTACGGAACAGAATATCTCCACGTTCCGGCGGCAGATTAAAATGCTCGGCATGAGTTACGATTGGTCGCGCGAAATCGACACGACGGATCCTTCGTATTACAAGTGGACCCAATGGATATTCCTGCAGATCTATAATTCCTGGTACGACGACCGCGAGCGGAAAGCGCGCCCGATCGCAACCCTCGAAGCTGAGTTGAAACGCAGCGGGACGGAGAATCTTCGGACGGAGAAAAAATTCAGCGCCGACGAGTGGAACCGAAAGTCGAGAAGAGACCAGCATGATCTTCTTGCACAGTACCGTCTTGCCTACATCGCCGAGATCCCGGTGAATTGGTGCGAGGCGCTTGGGACGGTCCTTGCGAACGAAGAAGTTGCAGAGTGGACCGACAAAGGATATACCGTCGAGCGTCGACCGATGAAACAATGGATGATGAGGATCACCGCGTACGCGGAGAGACTGCTCGAAGATATGAAGATACTCGACTGGCCGGCCTCAACGCTCGACCAACAACGGAATTGGATCGGCCATTCGGAAGGGGCAGAGATTCTTTTTCCTGTCAAAGGCGTTTCGGAAACTGTTCGCGTTTTTACGACGAGACCCGACACGATCTTCGGCGCTACGTACATGGTGCTTGCCCCCGAACATCCTCTCGTCGCTAAATTGGCGACGCCGGCGCAGAAGGATGCGGTTGAAGCTTACCGAGCCCAAGCGTCTCGTAAAAGTGATCTGGAGCGTGGCGTGGACGCGGAAAAAACCGGCGTGTTTCTCGGCGCGTATGTTGTCAACCCCGCGAACGGGAAAGACATTCCGGTGTGGATCGCGGATTATGTATTGATGGGATACGGCACAGGGGCGATCATGGCAGTGCCTGGACAGGACGAGCGCGATTGGGACTTTGCGGAAAAATTTGGCCTGCCGGTCATCAGGACGGTGCAGCCCCCCGCTGATTTTACAGGAAAGGCGTACGTCGAAGACGGTCCGGCGGTCAACAGCGGCTTTCTTGACGGACTGCGAGTAGAAGCGGCAAAAGAAAAAATGATCCTCTGGCTTGAATCCAAGCGCATGGGAGAGCGCAAGGTGAATTACAAACTGCGCGACTGGCTCTTCGCCCGCCAGCGATACTGGGGAGAACCGATCCCGATCATCCATCTCGAAGACGGGACACTCCGCCCTCTGGAAGAACGGGAACTGCCGTTGCTTCTCCCGGACCTTAAAAAATTTCAACCGAGCGGAACAACCGAATCTCCGCTCGCGCTCGCTCCTGATTGGGTGAATGTCGTCGACCGGGAAACCGGAATGAAAGGACGGAGAGAGACGAACACGATGCCGCAGTGGGCCGGTTCCTGCTGGTACTACCTCCGCTTCATCGATCCGAAAAACGATAAACAATTTTGTTCACCCGAGTTGGAGCGACGGTGGATGCCGGTCGATATGTATATCGGCGGATCCGAGCATACCGTTCTCCATCTCATGTATGCACGGTTCTGGCACAAAGTTCTTTTTGACCTAGGCCATGTAAGTTCGCCGGAACCGTTCATGACGCTTCGCCATCAGGGAATTATTTTGGGGGAGGATTCGCGCAAGATGTCGAAATCCCGCGGGAATGTTGTCAACCCCGATGAGGTGGTAAAAGAATACGGCGCCGATTCCGTGCGGTTGTTTGAGATGTTCATGGGGCCTTTGGAAGAAATGAAGCCCTGGAGCACGCGGGGCGTCGAGGGAGTTTTTCGTTTTCTCAATCGCCTTTGGAGATTGTACGTCGGCGATGACGGAAACCTCGATGCGGGAGTGAAGAAGGTCGACGTCCCCAAAGAAATTGAACGCACGTTTCACGTTACCGTCAAAAAAGTCGGCGAGGATATCGAGGCGCTGCGCTTCAATACGGCGATTTCGCAGATGATGATCCTGGTCAACGAATTGACTAAAAATGAGGTCAAACCGCGGCAAATCCTGGAGCCGCTCGTGCTGCTCATAGGGCCGTTTGCACCGCATATTGCCGAAGAGCTCTGGCAAAAACTCGGCCATACGACGTCGGTGGCGTTGGAGCCCTGGCCATCGTTTGACGGGTCGAAATTGCAGCAAGATACTATCGAGGTTGTCTTTCAGGTCAACGGAAAAATACGCGCAAAGTGCAGCGTGCCGCTCGACCTGGACGAATCCGGATTGAAGCGGCTGGCGCGCGATGAGGAAAATGTCAAAGCGCATCTCGACGGCAAACAGCTCGTCAAAGAGATTGTCGTCAAAAATAAACTTGTCAATTTTGTCGTGCGATGATGCCGTTCGTTCCAGACCTTTCGGTCATCGTGATCACGTACAATGAAGAGCGGAACATCGAACGATGTCTCCGGAGCGTTCAGTGGGCCGACGAAGTGATCGTCATCGACGCATTCAGCGACGACCGAACGGTTGAGATCTGCAAAAGCCTCGACGCCACAGTCGTTCAACGGGCGTGGGATGGATTCGCGCCGCAAAAACAATACGCTCTTTCGTGCGCGTCCCGTTCGTGGGTATTACTTGTTGACGCCGATGAAGAAGTGACCCCCGAACTGCACGAGGAAATTATCTCGGCTATATCTTCGCCCGATTCCGCGGAAGGATATGAAATTCCGCGCAAAAGTTTTTTCCTCGGACAATGGATGAAACACGGCGGATGGTATCCGGGATACCAGCTTCGTTTGTTCCTGAGGTCGCGGGCCTCCATCTCTCAGCGTCCCGTGCATGAAGGAGTCGAACTCCGCGGAAACGCTCGGAAGCTCAAAAACGGACTCAATCACTATACGTACTTCTCTCTCTCCCAATATCTTACGAAGCTTAACGATTACACTTCCCTCGACGTTCTCAACAAACTTTCCCAGACAAAGGGACGCCGCGTTCGCTGGTATAATTTTATTCTTAACCCGGCGTCAGTCTTTATAAGGATGTTTGTAGTTCTGGCGGGATTCAAAGATGGCTTTCGCGGATTTCTTCTCGCCGTCTATTCGTCGTTCTATAAATTCCTCCTTTTTGCGAAGGCGTGGGAATATCAGACGGCAACGGAACGGAAACAGCCGACGCCCCCGGTGACGAGCGTTGAATTGAATTCAATCAAGCGGCATTCATGACATGAAGATCTTTCTGCGCATTCTCAGGTATGTTCGGCCTTACCGCACGACGCTCATCCTCTCGGTCGTGTGCACTATTTTGTATTCGGCCTTCAGCGGGGCGTCGGTCTATCTTTCGATCCCTCTTTTAGAGACCCTCTTCGATCAATCCTCTCAACAACAGGCGCCGGATGAGAGCGGAACAATGCCGAATCAGATCGGCGGGTTGAAGGACAGGATTGAGCAGACGCTGAAAGATCAAATTTTTTCCGGCTCGAAAACGGAGGCGCTTTTTAAGATCTGCGTCGTGATCCTTATCGTCTTTCTTCTCAAGAATTTATTCGGCTATTACCAGTCGTACCTCATGGCCTACGTAGAGCAGGGGCTCATGATGGACATCCGCAACGAGCTGTATCGCCATCTCCATAACCTGTCCCTTAGCTACTTCACGAACGAGCGTACCGGCAACCTCATTTCGCGGGTCACGAACGACGTCAACGTCGTGAACGGCGGAGTCTCGGCGAGTTTCGTCACTCTTATTCGGGAACCGCTCCTCATTCTCGTGTTCTTGGGGTTTGCCTTTACATTGAGCTGGAAATTAACGCTGCTTTCATTCGTCGTCCTCCCGTTTTCTCTTTTCATCATTGGCGCAATCGGCGTGCGGCTCCATAAAGAGAGCGGGATCATGCAGGAGAAAATGGCGGACATTACTTCGGTGCTTCAGGAAACGATCTCCAATGTGAAGGTGGTGAAGGCGTTCGCGATGGAAGACTTTGAAGACAAAAAATTCCGCAAGGAAACGCTCAGCTATTTCCGCACGATGCTAAAGATGACCCGCATACGCAATCTTGCTACGCCGGTGACGGAATTTCTTTCGATCGTCGCGGGCGTTGCCATAATCTGGTATGGCGGGCGACAGGTGCTCCTGACCGGAGAAATGAAAGCGGCGGAATTCCTCGGCTTCCTTTTTGCGATTTTCCAGCTCATGCCTCCGGTCAAAGAGTTAAGCAATGTGACAAATCGTTTGCAGGAATTTGCCGCAGCCGGGAAACGCATTTTTGAGATTCTCGACACAAAACCGTCGATCGTCAATCGACCGGACGCCGTCCCGCTTACAACGCTGAAAGAAAGCATCGAGCTCAACAATGTATCGTTTGATTATTCGAATGGCGACACGAACGGAAGTGCGCATCCGGAAATTCTCAAGAACATTTCTCTCCGCGTGAAGAGGGGGGAAGTGGTAGCGATCGTCGGGCCCAGCGGAAGCGGGAAAACGACCCTCGTGGACCTCATCGCACGTTTCTACGACCCGATTTCCGGAACGATCACCATCGACGGACTGGATATCCGTCACATCGACCTCCAATCGCTCAGGGGGCAGATCGGCATCGTGACGCAGGAAACTATTTTGTTCAACGACACGGTGCGCAATAACGTCGCATACGGTCTCAGCAACTGTCCAGAGAAGGACGTGCGGGCGGCTGCGAAGGCGGCGAACGCTCTCGGTTTCATCGAAGCAATGCCGGAAGGGTTCGATTCGATTATCGGAGACCGCGGGGTAAAGCTGTCGGGCGGCCAACGCCAGCGGGTCTCTATTGCCCGCGCCCTTCTTAAGAATCCTCCGATCATGATCTTTGATGAAGCGACCTCTGCGCTCGATTCAGAAAGCGAAATTCTCGTGCAAGAGGCGATCGAACGCCTGATGAAAAACAGGACATCGCTCGTGATCGCCCACCGGCTTTCGACGATCCGCAACTCCGACAGGATCATTGTGCTCGAGAAAGGAAAGATTGTTCAGGAGGGAAGGCACGTCGAGTTGTTGAAACAAAAGAACGGACTCTACAAACGCTTATGTGATCTGCAGTTCAACGTGTGAACATTCCCCGCGACAATCGAGAACGAGACATTATGAACGAAGAGACGATTCACTCCTTGAAAATATCTTCACCAACGATCCTTTTCGGGTTGCTGGTGTGCCAGCTCGCGTTCATTTCCGTCTCGATCGCTGCCGCATCGATCGCGTTCGGACTCTCGCTGGTCTTTGTCGCCTATTGGAGCATTGTCGAGCGGCGGTGGTTGTTTGTGAGCACGCCGCTTGATTATTTTTTTCTCGCATACGCGGCGGTGGAATTTTTGACGACCGCGACGGCGATCTTTCCCGCGCAGGCGTTGGTCAATACAAAGCGCCTGCTTCTTATCACCATCGTTTACATGGTGGTGATCTCTTTTGATTCGAGGGAAAAGATGATGAACAGCCTTCTCATTATCTTCGGCACGGTGGGCGTCTTGTCGATCGTTGAAATATTCTATTACTTCGTCTCGCACGAAGGGAGACTTTCCGTTTTTCAGCATTACATGACGACGGGGGGAATCAAGATGATTGTGTGTCTCATGACGATCCCTTTTGTCCTTCACACCGGAACCCCGTCGGCTTTTAAGAAATGGTCGGCCCTTTTCTTCGCCCCGACTTTTATTGCGTTGATCCTCACTAATACCCGCAGTTCGTGGGTCGGATTCGTCGCCGCGTTTATTGTCCTGAGTTTTCTCAAGAACAAATATCTTTTCCTGGTTCTCCTTCTTTTTATCGGACTCTTTTTCCTTGTCGGACCCGAGCGGCAGGTGCAGCGAGCAAAAAGCATTATCGACCCTACCGACGTTACCAACCATACGCGCCTCGTCATGTGGGCGACGGGCCTGAAGATCTTCAGCGACCACCCGATCCTCGGGATAGGCGATTCCGACGTCCATGAGGTCTACATCCAATACAAAGCGCCCGACGATATGGAGCCGGGAGGACACCTTCACAACAATTACATCATGTTCCTTGTGACTCTAGGGATCGTGGGGTTCAGCGTCGTGTGTGCCATGCTGGGGAAGGTTTTTCTGGTCGAACGCCATGTCTTCAAGATCGCAGCGGTCGATTGGCTCACCGGTTCGATCGCGCTCGGTTCTCTTTCAGCATTCGTGGGATTTCTCGTGAACGGCTTTTTTGAGTGGAATTTCGGAGACCATGAGATCATGGTGTTCGTGTGGTTCACTCTTGGATTGACGCTCGCTGCAGAAAAGCTTTTCAGGTCGGCACAGCGATGATTCCTCTGTCGGTTATCGTCATCACAAAGAACGAGGAGCACAATATCGTGCCGTGTCTCGAGAGTGTCCGGTGGGCGGACGACATCGTCGTTGTCGATGCTCAGAGTAAGGATCGCACGATAGCACTCGCGCGGCAATTCACGGAGAGCGTATTTATTGAGCCGTGGAAGGGGTTCGCAGAGGCCAAAAGTTTCGCCGTCCTTCAGACACGCCATGAATGGGTTCTCTGGCTCGATGCGGATGAACGTGTGACGCCCGAGCTCCACAAAGAGATCGAATCGCTCCTCGCATCGGCTCCGCAGTTCGTTGCCTACTCAGTTGCCCGTCGGGCATTTTTCCTCAACAGATGGATACGTCACTCTGGGTGGTACCCGGGAAGAGTCGTGCGGTTGTTCAGGAAAGATCGGGCGATATTTTTCGAAGCGGCTGTACACGAAGGCCTCGTTGTGAACGGCGAACAAGGAGAACTCCGCAACGACCTCCTGCATTTCACCGACCCGAATCTTTTTCACTATATGGCTAAGTTCAACAGGTACACTTCACTTGCGAGTGAAGAAGCGACAAAGAACGGAAAGCGTTTCCGTTTTGTGGACCTAGCGATTCGCCCGCCATGGATCTTCGTGAAAATGTACTTTGTGCGCCTTGGCATTCTGGACGGAATGCAAGGTTTATTGCTCGCGCTCCTTTCATCGGCATACGTTTTTACCAAGTATGCAAAAATCTGGGAGTCCTCTCATGATAAAAATCTGCATCCCGGCATTTAAAGCTCCTCACCAAAACCCGATAAATTTTCTTGTCCCGATTTTGTCTCTGCAATTCTGAATAGACCCCGCACTGCGCGTCAATTTTTTAGTAAGTTAAATAATTCCAAATTCTGGCGAGCGCGCTGCGGACGCCGTTTTTTGGCGTATTGATTTTGGTCGTTCTCTTTCGTACCATTGCTTCGGGTTGTGATGTGCGAATGCTCAGCTCACGCCTCTCGATGTTGTCAACGATCAACGGAGAAGAGATGGATGAGGTTGAAAAAAAAGAATTGATGTTCATTCAGCTTGTCGCAATGTTCCAAGCGGCTGCGCTTCAGCAAATGGGAAAACTGAAGAATCCTGCGACTGATAAGATTGAAAAGGATATGGCTCAGGCTCAGTTCTCTATCGACCTCATCGATATGCTGAAGGAAAAGACCAAAGGCAACCTTTCATCCGAAGAAGAGAAAGTTATCTCCAGCATCCTGCAAGACCTTAAGCTGAATTACGTCGACGAGCTCGCCAAGAGCTCTCCTCCCCCCGAAACACAAAAGGCATCTTGATGAAATTTGGTATCGTCGGCAATCTCACAAAGGATACGCTTGCCGAAGCAGTGCTCCGGCTTTTGAGCACAGGCGAAAAGCGGTTCATCGAATTCACCATTCACGATGAGATCGGAAAGATCGTGAATAAGCAGACTGGAAAGCGGATCATTCAGAAAAAAGATACAGCTCCGCTTGAGAAGATCGCGTCGGAGTGCGATATCCTGATCGCTTTCGGCGGCGACGGGACCATTCTTTCCGCCGCCAGGCTCGTCGGCAGGGCTGCTGTTCCCATCATCGGCGTCAATCTCGGGAAACTCGGCTTCCTTGCGGAACTCTCCATCGACGAGGTAGAATCGTTCGTTGATGATATCCTGAACAACCAACACGTGATCGAGGATCGTATGGTTGTGCGTGTGACGGCGGAGGGGGAGGAGATGCAATTTTTCGGCGTCAATGATATCGTCATCGATAAAAGCAATTCATCGCGCGTCATCGACATGGAGACATACGTCAACAACGATTATCTTATGACGTACCGCGGCGACGGCGTCATCGTATCGACGCCGACCGGGACGACGGGCTATTCTCTCGCGACGGGCGGACCCATTGTCGTGCCGAAAAGCGACGTTCTTACCGTCAGCCCGATCTGTCCCCACACGCTGACGGCCCGGTCGGTCATCGTGCCGGACTCAAGCGTCATCCGCGTGTCCATTGAATCAAAACTGCAGAATGTCCGCGTGACCGCAGACGGGCAGCAGGAAAAAATGTTCACGCCCCCCGTTAACCTGTTTGTGCAAAAAGCGGACTACACGGTCAAGCTGGTCAAACGGAAGGACAAGAGCTATTACGATGTGCTGCGGTCGAAGCTTATGTGGGGGAAGGATATCAGAGTAACGAAGGTGGATTGATATGCAATGGCGTTGGGCTATTTTTTGCGTTGCCTTGCTGTTCGCCGGGTGCGGCGATTCGTATCAGGTCGTTCCCGACCCCTACGGACAGAAAGTGATCACAGGCAGAATGACACCGGCTTTGCTCGCATCTGATTCTTCGTTTGGATGGTATCGAAAGAATTTTTCTTCATTTACTCCCGACTCAGCGTCAGTGGCATATCTCTCGACCTCGGCACAAGACATTCATTTCATTGTTATCGGCGGCACATGGTGCGGAGACACAAAACGCGAGTTACCGAAGTTTTTCAAAACGATGGAGGCGGCGCATATCCCCGAATCTCATATCGAACTTTACGGTGTCGATCGGTCAAAAGAAAACAGCGAGCACTCTGCAGAAAAATATGATGTCGTCAGCGTGCCGACATTCATTGTCATATCGCACGGAAAGGAAATAGGGAGGATTGTCGAGCAGACAAAAAAAGGGATCGAGTTCGACCTCGTCGATATTCTGAAAGAGAAGCAAACTCGTTAAGGCGTATCTCTCGCGCCTTCCAAGATCCACCTCTTTAGCCCGTTGATTTGGTTATCGGAAAGTGGTTTTGCAGGCGGCATGGGTGCCGACCCTGGTTTTGCCTCAATGTTCCACACAAATCTGCTCTTGCTCGTGTCTTTGGGAATGATCACCAGAGGATCGCTGTACCACCCTCCGTATACTGTCAAATTGAGAGTCTTGTCCGACGCGTCGTGGCACCCCGAATATGCGCACCCGACATTGAATAACACCTGGACTTGTTTTTGATAACTAATTCCAGTGTCCGGAAAAACGATCTGATCAAGGTTGCTTATTGGATTGGAACTGTCCTTGCATGACGAGATAAAGAGCAGGCCCGCTACGACCGTTGTCACGAAGAGGAATTTACTTTTTTTACAGAGATAGTTCATTTTCATAGGCCAGGCTGTCAACCCAATGTACGTTGAATTTGAATTCCGTTCAATTCTCAGAAGGTAAAAGTCTTGGAAGAAAGAAGTTGTTTGAACAAAATATTTTCCGGAGAAAGAACTCATAATAATTCTCTCCTTTGCCTCCGGCTCGGAACGGTGTTGTTGCTGCTTGCCTGCTTTGTTCAGCAGGGCCGAAGCCAGATGTTCGACGAAACCGAACCTCCTCTGGATGATTTCCGCTCGCTCGGCGTCAGTGGGGCGCTCCAGTCGTTCGAACCGCGCTCGGGAAATTCTTTGGCAGATTCCGCAAAGATCAGGTTCAAAACACCGCTATGGATGGCTGAGTACAGGCAATCAGGGCTGCGAATTGCAATCGGTTTTTCATCCTACAAATTTGACAATGACAGCCGTTCCGAGTTTACGCTTGCCGCAGAGACGGTCACGGATCTTCCGCTGCTTACCGGTTCGAGCGGGGCGAATTTTTTCCTTCCGGTCGTTTTTTCAACGAATTTTGTCCAGGCAACGGGGGCCACAAACTCGACGAAGGATTTCAATCTTGCGGATATCGGAGTCGGCGCCGGCTTAAAGTTCAAACAGGCATCGAGAGATTTCGAGATTCAATTGACCGGCTTCGGGGTACTCTATTACAGCACAGAAGGGTTCAGCATCGAGAGCGGCTCCTCGACTGCCGTCGTTGGAGAAGTTCAGGTTTTGTTGCGAGAAATTATCGGAGAAGGAATGATTGCAGGGTATCGTATCGAGTCTGAAAACTGGTCGATCAGCGGAGGAGCAATGAACTACTCAAGACTTTTTCATGGTCCGTTTATTGGAATTTTCTTCTAAATTTTTTTATATTGATACAATATTATGTGTTGATGTAGAGCAGCGGTTTCGTAATCCCGATAAGATCGGGACGTGGGTTTAAATCGATTAGAAAGTCTGGTCAAGGTAATGCTGAAGTAGCTCAGCGGTAGAGCAGCGGTTTCGTAAACCGCAGGTCGTGGGTTCAAATCCCACCTTCAGCTCGGAAGAAATCGGTTGTGCAGATCCGTCCATTTTATATTGAATTGGGCGGATTTTTTGTATGGAAGGATCCGAACATGTACGATGTCGTAATTATTGGAGCGGGGCCGGCGGGACTTTCCGCGGCCATCGCCGCGCGCAATGCCGGTCTGAAATACACGGTCATCGACAAAGGGGCGATCGTCAATAGTATACAAAAATTTCCCACCTTGATGTCTTTCTTTTCCACTCCCGAGCTGCTCGAGATCGGCGGAATTCCATTCTCATCCTCATCGATGAGACCGACAAGGACCGATGGCCTCGAGTACTATGCCAAGGTCGCGGATTATTGTAAACTCGATCTTAAATTATTCGAAGGAGTCAACGCCGTAAAGAAAGCGGGAAGCGGTTTTGAGGTCAAGACCGACCGTGGGTCGTACGAGGCTTCAAACATCATCGTCGCAACCGGTTATTTTGACAATCCCAACCTTCTCAACATCCCCGGCGAGAATTTGCCGAAGGTTTCGCATTACTATGCCGAGCCTTTTTCGTTCTATAAGCAGGACGTTGCGATCGTAGGCGGAAAAAATTCTGCCGCGATCGCGGCTTTGGAACTTTACCGACATGGCGCTCGCGTGACCCTCATTCATCGGAAGGAAAAATTGAGCGAGGGGATAAAGTATTGGATCCTTCCGGACATTGAGAACCGCATCAAGGAGGGTTCGATCAAAGTTCATTTTTCTGCCGAGGTGAAAGAAATTGCAGCGAACTCCTTGACGATCGAGCCTGCCACTGGAAGTGCTTTTGCGATCGACAATGATTTTGTCTTCGCCTTGATCGGATACCATCCGGATGTTCATTTGTTGGGACTTTTGGAAGTTGAAACCGACGCCGAAACGCTGGCCCCCGTGCACAATGCTGAAACAATGGAAACGAATGTTCGAGGTCTCTATATCGCTGGATCAATTGCTGCGGGAAAGAATAATAACAAGATCTTTATTGAAAATGGCCGGTTGCATGGCAAAGCAATCATCGAATCGATCCTGAAGAAGTAAAGTAAGTCGTTTTTTTGGATTGATTATTCATCAAATTTTGAGTAAATTAGCACACTTCGTTCGCAATATCATTATTCAGCCAATGAAAGGTTTCTAATGTCGGAAGGAAAAATTGTTCAGGTCATCGGTCCCGTTGTCGATATTGATTTTTCGGACGGGACTCTCCCCGCAATTTTAAACGCAGTCGTCATTCCACGCACAAATATTGAAGGCGTTGAAGAAGAGTTGGTCGTCGAGGTCCAGCAGCATTTAGGCGAGAACCGCGTTCGCGCAGTGGCAATGGACTCGACCGACGGATTAGTGAGGGGAATGAAAGCGGTCGATACGGGCGAGCCGATCAAAGTTCCCGTCGGGCCGAAAGTGCTTGGGCGGTTGATCAATATTATCGGAAAGCCGATCGACCCTCTCGGGCCGATCGAAGCGAAGGCCTACTATCCCATTCACCGGCCTGCTCCGGATTTTACCGAGCTTAGCACACAAAAAGAAATGTTCGAGACCGGCATTAAGGTCATCGACTTGCTCGAGCCGTATACGAAAGGCGGGAAGACGGGACTCTTTGGGGGCGCCGGAGTCGGGAAAACAGTTTTAATCACAGAACTTATTCATAACATCGCCAAAGAGCACGGCGGCTATTCTGTTTTTGCGGGAGTCGGAGAAAGAACCAGGGAAGGAAACGACCTCTGGCTTGAGATGAGGGAATCCGGAGTGCTCGATAAAACGGCGTTGATCTTCGGTCAGATGAACGAACCTCCCGGCGCGCGACTTCGCGTTGGTTTGACGGCGTTGACGACAGCGGAATATTTTCGGGACGCTGAGGGGAAAGATGTGTTGCTGTTCATCGACAACATTTTCCGTTTTACACAGGCCGGCTCCGAGGTTTCGGCACTGCTCGGACGCATGCCGTCGGCCGTAGGCTACCAGCCCACGTTGGCGACGGAAATGGGCGCGCTGCAGGAGCGCATCACATCAACGAAGAAGGGATCGATCACCTCCGTCCAGGCGATCTATGTGCCTGCAGACGATCTTACGGATCCCGCTCCCGCAACGACGTTCTCGCATCTCGATGCCACGACCGTTTTGAGCAGGCAGATCTCCGATATGGGAATTTACCCCGCCGTCGATCCTCTCGATTCCACGTCGCGCATCATGGACCCGGAGATCATCGGACAGGAGCATTACGACGTCGCCCGGTCGATTAAAAATATTTTGCAATCGTACAAGGACCTGCAAGACATCATCAATATCCTCGGCATGGACGAACTTTCGGACGAGGACAAACTGATCGTCCAGCGCGCCCGTAGAGTCCAGAAATTTTTGTCACAGCCATTTTTTACCGCCGAGCAGTTTTCGGGCGTACCGGGCCGTTACGTGAAACTCGCCGATACGATCAAGGGCTTCAAGGGGATCATCAACGGCGATTACGATTATCTTCCCGAAAATGCGTTTTACATGGTCGGAACAATTGAAGAAGCGATCGAACAGGGAAAGAAACTCCAAGCGGCTTAGACAATACAGCGTATCGTCACATGGCAGACAAGCATCTCACACTCGACATCGTCACCCCGTCTAAAGTCGTCTATTCGGGAGAAGTTTTAAGCTTTAGCGCGCCCGGGACCGAAGGCGGATTCCAAGTACTCGTCAATCATGCGCCGCTACTCTCTTCGCTCACCGTTGGACAAGTTAAGATCACCGACGCCGCTGGAAAAGAGTTCCACTATGCTACCAGCGGCGGTTTTGTCGAAGTAAAAAACAACAAAGTGATTCTTCTTGCGGAAACCGCCGAACGCTCGGATGAGATCGATATTAAGAGAGCCGAGGAGGCGAAGCGCCGCGCGCATGAACGATTGCAGAAAGAAGAACAGATCGATGAGGAGCGCGCGCGAGCGGCGCTCATCCGTGCGATCAACCGTTTGAAAATCGCGGGATCGAATTAAGCCCATTCATGAACGGCATATACAAAGCCCACAAAACGAAACTTGATTTGTGGGCTTTTTTGTCTTTGCGTTGGGCGATGTCGGAGTTTAGTATTCAGAAATGAACCGGACACTTTTCTCATTAAATTCGACAAAAAACCTTCACGTAGAACCGGCAAAAAGGTTCGAGTGTCCAGTTCATTTTCATACTATGACATTACTGTGCGTTGATTCTTCCTCATTAATCCGGTATATTGGCATCGCGTTGTGATTTCTTTTCAATCGAATGAATCCATGAGACCGACGTTCGCTGAAATCGACCTCAGCGCCATTCATCATAATCTCAGTCAAGTTCGGAAGAAAGTCGGAAAGCGCCCTCTCATTATGGCGGTCGTGAAAGCGAACGCGTACGGACACGGAATGGTCGCCGTTGCGCGGTCGGTGCTCAAGGAAGAGGCCGCATCGTACCTCGGCGTTGCCATTGTCGAAGAAGGTATGACGCTGCGACAACACCGTATCACCGCTCCAATTCTCGTCCTAACTGCCGCTCCAGAGCCGCAGCTTCGCTTATTTGTAGAGCACAATTTAGACGCGACGCTCTGCTCTATGGCCGTCGCAGAGAGGCTGAACGGCGTTGCAGCTTCATTGGGGAAAAAAGCGGTCGTCCATGTGAAGGTCGACACGGGTATGGGGCGCATCGGCATTGCCCCTCGGGAGGCGATCTCTTTTATCAGCAGGTTGAAATTGCTGGATCATATCAACGTCGAGGGCATCTTTACCCATTTCGCGACGGCCGACGAGAGAAACTTGTCCTTTGCCCGGAAACAATTGTCGGAATTCCGCTCGCTTCTTTCAGCCCTTCACCTTGCAGGCATCGATATCCCGCTGAAGCATTGTGCAAACAGCGGCGCGATATTGCAGTTGCCGGAATCCCATCTCGACATGGTACGGCCGGGGATCATGATCTACGGCTATTATCCGTCGCGGTCGACGCGAAAAGCTGTGCCGCTCCGTCCGGTGATGTCGCTGCGCTCGCGGATCGAATTTATGAAGACCGTCGACAAAGGGACCAGCATCAGCTACGGACGGAAGTATTACACGAACTCAAAGACGAAAATCGCATCAGTCTCGATCGGCTATGGCGACGGGTTTAGCAGACGGCTGACGAACAGAGCGAATGTGCTGGTGAACGGAAAGAAATACCCGATCGTGGGGACAATCTGCATGGATCAGCTGATGGTCGATGTCGGGTCGCGTTCGACGTGCGGCGTCGGAGATCGGGTGACGCTGATGGGGCGCGATGGGGGGCAAGAAATTTCCTGCTTGCAAATTTCCGAAACGCTCGGTACGATTCCGTACGAAGTATTTTGTTCGGTCACAGAAAGAGTCCCAAGAAAATATATCAATGGATAATCCAGAGCAATACCTCTTGCAAGTATTACACCGGACTGAAACGGGTTTGCAGGATAGTCTCATTCCGTTCCATGCGGGGAAAATGCAACGACTTGCCGAGCGACTCGATCAAGCAGCAAGCTTGAAAGATGAGTTGCTCCGGCTGCAAACCGTCTACGGCTTCACGAAAGCTGCTCTGTCGATGCAGTGGGTCATGGAAAGAGTAGAACGCTCCGGGGAAGATTTTTCGCCAGACCAGTTCGACATCGATGCTACGCTGCTAAGCGACAAGCTCTTCGAGGCATTCCTCAGCGAGCCGTTCGATGTACCGGCGGATGTATCGACTGCCGTTGAGCCGCCTGCGGCGGGAGCGACAGAAGAAGTTCCCGTGGCCGAACAACCCTACCTATCAGGCGAGTTGCTGCAGGATTCCCCCTCGGTCGAGGAAACATCCGCAGGCATTTCTGCGGATGTTCCCGCTCAAGAGGCGGTACATGAGGAACCCCCGGTTGCCGCAGAACCTCCGGCGCTGTCCGAACTTCTCGACAACAACCTTCTGCTCGGTTTTCAGCGATTTACGGAGATTGTGTCCAAGCTTGGCGAGAAGACGCCGTCCGAAAGAAAAAGCGTTTTCGCCGTGCTTGCCATGATCGCAAAAAGTTCGGCTGACGTTGCACGGGCTCAGGGGAAAACAGACATTTTGGAATTTTTTCAGTCCGTACTAAAATTTATTGCGTACGTCGATTCATCCGGATCTGCCCAAGATTCTCGCATCGCCGATATCATGCGCGAGGTCGGCGAACGGCTGTCGAAGGCTTTGACGGAGCGGTCGGACGGCGCGGAACTTCTTAAAAGCATCAATCAGATACTTCAGAATCCCGAGAGCGTGCTCAAACCTTAGAGGTGACGTGTGGGTAAAGAGATCAATGTGTATGCAGTGATCATGGCCGGCGGCGTCGGCTCGCGATTTTGGCCAAAAAGCCGGGAGCGGAGCCCGAAGCAGTTGATGGAGATCGAAGGGGGGCGGACGATGATCCAGAATACCGTGGACCGGTTGAAAGGCTTCGTCCCGGAGAAAAATATTTTTGTCGTGACAAACAAACTGCAGAAACATGCGATCATCAAGCAATTGTCGGCACTGCCGGTCGAGAATATTATTGTGGAACCGATCGGGCGCAACACCGCGCCGTGCATCGGGCTTGCAGCGATGTTCGTTCGGCGTCTCGATCCAAAAGGAGTGATGGTGGTCTTGCCCGCCGACCACATTATTCATAACGAGGAAGAATTTTTACGGGTGCTTGACGTCGGCGTCGGGATCGCCCATAAGGAAGAGTCGCTTATCACGATCGGAATCCAGCCGACTCACCCGGAGACGGGTTATGGATACATTCAAGTTGTGGAAGAAGAACACTCGAAGAACGGACGTTTGCCTGCGGGGGTCTTTCGCGTAAAGACTTTTGCAGAAAAACCGAATATCGCGACCGCTCAGAAGTTTGTCGAGAGCGGTGATTTCTACTGGAACAGCGGCATGTTCATGTGGAGGGCCGACGTCATTCTTCATGAAATCAAACGGTCGCTGCCGGAGCTTCACGGACAGCTCATGGAAATCGAACCCTCGTTGGGGACGCCTTTGTTAGAGCAGAGTATTGAGCATGCATACGGAATGATCCGCGGAATCTCGATCGACTACGGCGTCATGGAAAAGGCAAAAAGCGTGTACGTGATCCGCGGAGAGTTCGGATGGAGCGACGTCGGGTCATGGGACGAGGTCTACCGGCTTTCGGTAAAAGACGATCAGGGAAACCACCTTCACGGCAAGGTCGTTTCCTTCGAGAGCAGAAATTCCTATATTCACACGGATGACAAACTCGTCGCGGCAGTCGGCGTGGACGATCTCATCATCATCAACACACACGATGCTCTTCTCGTGTGCAAGCGCGGTTCTTCGCAAGACGTAAAAGAAATCGTCGATCATCTGCGAAGGAAACAAATGAACGAGTATCTCTAGTCGAACAATTCCGGAGAAATCACGCAAACGTTGTTGTGAAAGACTCTACCCGGCGAAATACTAACGCGTTTATTGCATACTCCGGGTTCATTGTCTGCGTGGCGGTGGCCCTGCTGCTGATTGCCGGTTGTGCGTCATCCCCGCGGTTCACGAAAGAGCGCTCTGCAGAGCCGCGGCTCCGCGAGGGAAGCAGTCCCGCGAAATCTCTCAAGACGATGGAAGGGATCGCTTCCTACTATGCGGAGGATTTCAACGGGAAGAAGACAGCGAACGGCGAGGTCTACGACATGTATAAAATGACGGCCGCACACCGATCGCTTCCGTTCAATACCAAAGTCAAAGTGACGAACCTCGACAACAAACGGTCGATCATTGTCCGTATCAACGACCGGGGTCCGTTCAGGCTGGATCGCATCATAGACCTTTCGCTAGCCGCAGCCACTCAACTGGGGATGAAAGACACCGGAACGGCGAAAGTGAAACTTGAAGTCGTCGAGTGGGGGGATGAGGAATACTCCAAGTAGGCCGGAGTGTGTCGGAAAAAATACATTAGCCTTCCATGGCAAAAACGGTTATTACAGAATTCGATGTCCTGAACGCTTTTAAAGCGGGAAAGAAAATTCTTTTCGCAGAGAAGGATGCCGTCATTACTCCGGCGGCGCGTGACAAAGCAAAAGAGTTGAAGATAACTTTCGCTGACTCCAAAGAAAATCCTCCTGAGAAGGCTACTGCAAAACCGGCGGAGTCGTTTGCCCGTGCGTCGATCGCCGCTACGACGGTAGGGGGGAACCTCGTCGTTATCGGCAGCGACCACGGCGGATTTCAGACGAAAGAAATGCTCAAGAAATACTTAGCCGATTTGGGGTACAGATCTCTCGATGTCGGAACGACGTCCGAAGAACCGTGCGATTATCCGGACTATGCTTATGCCGTTGGCCGCATCGTTGCGAAAGGGGAAGCGTGGCGTGGAATCATGATCGACGCGACCGGAGTTGCATCGTGCATCGTGTGCAATAAGATCCCGGGAGTGCGGGCGGCGGCTTGCTATAATGAATTTGTCGCCCAAAGCAGTCGTGAACACAACGATGCAAACGTATTGACCCTGGGAGCGAAATCGCTCGGCCCCGAACTCATCAAATCTATCGTCAAAGTCTGGCTCGAAACATGGTTCGGCGGCGGGAGGCACAAAAAGAGAGTAGATAAGATCGGCGATGTGGAGAGAAAATTCTCTAAATAGATTGTGATTACGCAGATTGCTCAGATTGGACTCAGATTTCAGATTTGCTCAGATCCGGGGCTCAAGGGTCTGCGCTAGTTACGGAATGAAGAGAACGCAGTGCATATGTGATGGCGACAATATTTACCTATATTCCGACTCTTTCTTTGTGTGTCGGCGGGTGGGCGGTTGTTAACGGCATCCTGCACGATGCGTTTGTCCTTCGATCCGAGCATGGGAAAACGTATGACCGGGATCTGCTTCGTTTGTTGATGGACGGGCATATCCTCATCACATGCGGGACGCTTCAGATGATCGCCTTCAGCGGTTTGCGTACAAAAGAAAGTTGGGCGTTCTCTGTCGCCGGCGTTGCGAGCATAAGCATCGTTGTTTATTGCGGGATGATCTTCCCCTTCCTGAAATCAATTGTGACAATGACGTTAAACGCATTGCTCTTGGTCGTTCTTATTGCCGGCTTCATGTTTGCAGCGTGATTGTTGCGGAGGCTCGGCAAAATAAAAAAGGCGCTCGGGTAACACCAGAGCGCCTTTTTTATGAAGAACGATCCCTTTAAAAACTCTCGACGGCTTTTTTCACCGAGTCGAAATGTTCGAAGACGGACAGCAACTTGGTCACTTGCAGTAATTTGATGATCTTCTCCGATGCGCAGGCGAGCTTTAAATCGCCCTTCACATTCCGCATTGTCGTCACCCCGCCGATGAGCATGCCGAGCCCGGAGCTGTTCATCGACGAAACTCCTTTAAGGTCTACGACGACTTTCCGTTTCTTCGCGTCGATGAGTTTATGAAGGGTGTTGTTGAGTTCAACGGCGTCCGGTCCTCCAAGGACACTGCCCTCCAACGTCACCACCGAAACGCCCGAAAGTTCTTTTGTGCTGAATTTCATCGTAGATGCCCGCTTAGGCTTCGTGTGTCTTGATGTTTTTTCGGATCGTATAATCGAGCACGATCGCGCTTGCAACATATATTGACGAATACGTTCCGAAAATGGTTCCAATGAAAAACGTAAAGGCGAAGCCCCTGTTGACCTCTCCGCCAAAAATAATCAACACGACGAGTACCAGGAGCACAGTACCGCTCGTGATGACAGTCCGCGACAACGTTTCGTTCACGGATTTGTTCATGATGGTGAACAGCGTTTCGCCCCGGTGTATCTTGATGTTCTCTCTAATTCTATCGAACACAATGACCGTATCGTTGATGGAAAATCCAATGAGGGTTAGGAAGGCCGCCATCAGGTTTTGAGACATTTCGAGGTTGAGGTGAGTTGAGAGGCCATCGCACAACACGACCACTCCGAGTGTTGCGATAACGTCGTGGAAAATTGCAACGACGCCCGCGACACCGTAGATAAATTTAAACCGAAAGCCGACGTAGATCATGATGATCACGAGGGTTGCGATGATCGCATAGATAGCGTTCCTGCGCAGTTCCGCTCCGATCTTCGGCCCGATCTTGTCTTCCTTTAATACAGTAAATTTGTTATTCTCAAATTGCGCGGAGAGTCCGGACCTGATCCTGTCTCCGATGGTATTTCCTTCGGCCTGGAGGGGGGTGCGGAGCAGAATATCCTTCGGGTCTCCGAACGTTTTTATTTCGCTCCGTGAGAACCCGATCTTGTCCATTGCGGCGCGCACTTCATTGATTTCGACCGGTTGGGAAAAACGGACGAGAATTTCCGTCCCTCCAAGGAAGTCGATGCCGAACGTCATCCCTTTAAAAATGATCCCGATCAGCCCTATAACCAAAGTCAAGCCAGAGATGGTGTACCACACCTTCCGCTTGCCCATGAAATCGATATTCGTCGCCTTAAATAATCTCATTGAGACTCATCTCCGATAATCTTATCCAAAGTTAATGCTCGAGACGCCCTGCTCGATCATCACATTAAAAATCAGCCGCGTGATAGTGATGGCGGTGAACAAGTTTGCCGCAACGCCCATCATAAGCGTCAGCGCGAAACCTTGCACGGGGCCTGTCCCGAACTGAAAGAGGACCACGCCGCTGAAGAACGTCGTGATGTTTGAATCAAAAATAGCGCTGAATGCTTTTGAGTAGCCGGCGTCGATCGTCGCGCGAAGGGTCTTGCCGGTATTCATTTCTTCCCGAATACGCTCGAAGATAAGAACGTTTGCGTCGACGGCCATACCGATGGTCAAGACGATCCCCGCAATTCCCGGAAGCGTCAGGGTGCCGCCGAAGGCTGCAAGCACAGCAAAGATAAAAAGGACGTTGAAGAAGAGGCCGATGTTCGCAACCATCCCGCCTGTCCGATAGTACGCGATCATGAACAGAACTGTAATGATCAGTGCATACGTGAATGATTTGATACCGGCCTGAATTGAATCTTCGCCGAGTGATGGACCGACGCTCCGTTGCTCGATAATATCGACCGGTGCAGGAAGCGCGCCTGCTTTCAGGACGATCTCCAGCAAACGGGCCTCTTCGATGTTTTCCATTCCCTCTATTTGCGAACGTCCTCCAGTAATTTTACCCTGGATCACAGGGGCCGAGAACACAGCATTATCCAGAACGATCGCCATTCTTTTACCGACGTTCGCGCCCGTAATCCTTGCCCAATCGCGCGATCCTTCGCTGTTCATGTTCATCGTAACGATCGGCTGGTTGTAGTTCGGATCGATCGTCGCGCGCGCATCAACGATGACCCCTCCTGTGAGCTCTGGCGTTTTCTTAAGACCGAGTAGGGCGTAGAACTTCACTCCTTCATTTGTGAAGCTCGGCTTCGACATCCAATAAAATTCCATGTCGCTTGGGAGTAATTTCTGGATGTCGGGCCTTGCCAAAATGCGATCAACCATGGCGCGATCGCTTTCGGCAGCGTAACCTTCGCCGGACCCTTTTTGATTGGGCCGGACGAGCGCGAAAAACGGATGTTCCTTTGCAAATTGAGCCGGCGTCTTTTCGCCGTTCGGCAGGACGGAGTTCGTCGTGTCGGTTTGCGTCAGCATCGACAGGGCATCGGCTGGTTTTGTCGTTGTGTCGCTCGACGATGCCGAAGACGTCGTGTCGGTAAACCCACGGGACGCAAGGTACTTGTCTATGGCGTCCATGGTCTTGTAAATGATATCGGGGTCCTTCATGAGTTTAAATTCAAGGAGGGCAGTTCCCTGCAGAAGCTTTCGCACTTCATCTTCATTGGAGACGCCGGGAAGTTCGACGATAATTCTACGCGCACCCTCTTTCTGGATCGACGGTTCGGAAACGCCGTACTGGTCGACACGGTTACGGACGATTTCCATTGCGCGGTCGACGGCTTTGTCCGCTTCATCCTGAAGGTTTTTAACGATCTCGTCGTTCGTCTCGCGGAGGTTCCCGTAGTAGCGGCTCAGCCGGATCTGTTTCTCTTCGAACTTACGCTGAAAAATATCCGTGATCCTCTCGTCGCTGAGCTGAGATTCCTTTTCCACTTCGGCGACGATCGCATTGTATTGATCGTCTTTGTTCTTCGCGAGCTCTTCAAGCATTTTGAGGACGTTAACTTCAAGAACAACACGCATGCCGCCCTGAAGGTCGAGACCTACTTTGATCCGCTTTGCGCGCGCGTCCATGATCTCTTTTTCATTCGTCTGGACGTATGTCGCGCTGTCTGCGCCGGAAAGGGTTTGGAGATGCTTGGTAATTCTATAGGACTGGTAGGTGGGATAGAGGAAATATGCGGCAAGACCGATTGCCGCTAAAATAATAATTAACTTACCGCGATACTGTTTCACGCATTAACCTCCGAGCGGATGGACATCTCTTCGTGTTCGGGATAAAGTCCCGGTCTCACAGAATTCATTCAAAAGTTTAAAAATATAACTCAAAGTGCCTCAAAAGTCAACGATAAATTGGAAACATACATAGCGGCACCGACCTCCACTGTGCGATCTCTCATCTTAAAAGAGCGCGACATTGTCAAAATTGTTTGTTTGCGAACGGCGTTTTCATATATTGATAAGAAAGGATGAAATCAGAGGCGCTTAACAAAGGAAAAGAATCTATGAAAATTGTCTCGTCATACGCGTTATTATTGTCGGGGGTGCTGCTCGTTCAGCCATTCGCTCACACAGCGCGCGCTCAAACTGCAAACCACGTCGTCATCAGCGAAATTTACGGCGGTGGCGGGAATTCGGGATCTACGTACAAGAACGATTTCGTCGAGCTTTACAACCCAACTTCTTCGCAAGTGGATTTGAATGGATGGTCGGTTCAGTATTCTTCAGCGACCGGCACTTCATCGTGGCTTGTCACAAACCTGACTGGATCGATCGCACCGCATGGTTTTTTTCTCGTGGAAGAAGCAGTCGGCGCCGGAGGAACTGTAGATCTGCCGACTCCCGATGTCACGGGAACTCTCGCTCTGAGTTCGACGGCAGGAAAAATCGCCTTGGCCAACAGCACAACAGCGTTGAGCGGAGCGAATCCTTCCGGGGGTTCAATTATCGATAAAGTAGGGTATGGTACGACTGCAAACGGGTACGAAGGGAGCGGCCCTACGCCGGCCCCAAGCAATGCCACTTCCGTTGAAAGAAAAGCGCAGAACTCGTCTACATCGGCCACGCTTGCGGTCGGCGGCACCGACGAGTTAGCTGGGAACGGATACGACTCGGATAATAATGCTACAGACTTTGTCACGCGCGCCGCGCCACAGCCGCAAAATTCTTCAAGTCCCGTGGAGCCCTCGTTGAGTGTGGGTGGAAACGGAACCGGCACGGCGTCGATTTCCCCTTCAGCGATCAGCGCCGGGGCAACCTCTTCTTTTACAGTGTCGGTTGCAGGAGACGGCACTAACACCCTTGACAGTCTTATCATTATTCTTCCTTCGATCGGTTGGAGCTGGTCTCAGTCTGCGGCAAGCGTATCGCTTTCGGGCAGCGCATCATCGGGCGTCGCGGCCGTTTCGGGAGACACAATATTTGTAGGGAAGGCTGCGATCACAAATACGGATACCGGCAAGGTCATCGTTTCATCGCTTACAGCCCCCGATTCTTCAGTGACGTCCTCTTTTATTGTCAAGACCGGTCTCAACGGCGGAAGCCCGGTTCAAATATCTACTCCCGTGACGGTGTCCGTTATCAAAGTAATTCATATCGTTGACATCCATATCAATGATGCACAGGGAAATGCCGCAGCACCGTATCAGTCCGGCGCGACGGTAACGATCGCCGGAATTATCACGGGCGATTTCAGCTCGACCCAAACAAACATATTCGTTCAGGACGCGACAGGAGGAGTGTGCGTCTATCGCGCATTCAGGTCGTTCAACTATCAAGTTGGAGACAGCGTGAGGGTGACCGGGACGATCGTGCAGTTCCGCGGCTTGATCGAAATTGCTCCCGATACGACAAAATATATTCTCTATTCCAGCGGGAATCGTTTGCCCGATCCGCTTGTGTTGACGGCGCACGACGTCAACGAAACGTTCAACACCGACGATTTCAGCGAGCCGAATGAAGGAAGGTTGGTGAGGATCAATAACGTGACGTACGATGCCGCGAACGATTCCATCACCGACGCTACCGGGACGACGGGCGCATTTCTGCCCTCGACATGGACTGCGCCTTCCGGAACGTTCGATCTCATCGGCATCCTGAAACAGTATAAACCCGGCACACCGGTTTCGGCTCCTTATACCGCCAACTATGAAGTCGATCCGAGAACGACGGCGGATATCATCGTGCATCCGGGTCCCGTATTCACGGTCATTCCGTATGAATCCGGGATGCAACCACACTCGGTTCTTATCAATGCTTCGACGAAAAGTGCATCGACGGTGAAAGTACGGTACGGACTCTCAACTGTGTATTCCGATTCGGTCACCTCGTCCGCGGATACGGTTCATCTTGTCTCTCTTGCAAACCTTGTCCCATCGACCGTCTATCATTATCAGGTAGTTGCGTCCGATACCTCTGGGTCGAACGCAACGGGGGATGCCATCTTCATCACCGGTTCGACGTCGACGGATTCGCTCCGGATATATTTCAACCACTCGGTGAGTTACAGCGTCGCTCAATCAGAGAGCGCGAAGGTGACAGATCTTTCAAAGGTTTTGTTGTACAGGATCGCACAGGCGCAACGTTCTATCGATATGTGCACCTACAGTTTCAGCGGAACGGTCGGCGCAAATATCGCCAGCGCATTGCTGGCGGCGCGCAACCGGGGAGTCAAAATCAGAGTGATCGGCGAGCACGACAACATTACAACTGCCCCGTGGAATACGCTTAAGAATGCCGGCATCGTTGTCATTGACGACGCTTATGATCTCATCAACGCCGGCGACGGACTCATGCACAATAAATTCTATATTTTCGACCATCGCGATACATCGTCGACGCGCGTCGATTGGGTCATCACCGGATCGTGGAACGCAACGGACCCGGGGACAAACGACGACGCACAGAATATGGTCGAGATCCAGGATCGATCGCTTGCAGAAGCATATACGATTGAATTCAACGAGATGTGGGGGAGCAGCGGCGACAGCCCCAATCAGGCGAACTCGAGATTCGGGATCCGGAAAACTGATAACACTCCGCATCGGTTTATCATCGCGGGGAATCCCATAGAGCTGTATTTCAGCCCGTCCGATAAAACGACGTCGAAGATTAACGCGGCGCTCAGCTCAGCGACCAATTCGATCAACGTCTGCATGTACACTTTTACGCGGGACGACCTCGCTCAGACACTCATTGCGAAAAAGAATGCGGGCGAAAAAGTTCATGTGGTGATGGATAACAACACTGACAGCGGCAATCAGTTTTCAGCGTTGAAGAACGGCGGCGTGGATGTGCTCCTCAAGGCGTCGAGTCTCACGGGACTTCTTCATCACAAGTACGCAATCGTCGATGCAGGAATCCCGTCGAACAGTACCGTTATCACCGGTTCGCACAATTGGTCGAGCGCGGCGGAAACGGCCAACAACGAGAACACGCTCATCATTCACAGCCCTCGTGTGGCGAATCTTTACCTGCAGGAATTCAAACAGCGTTATGTCGACGCAGGCGGAACGGACCAGATCGTTCTTTCGGTGAATGATGCCGCGGCTGAATTGCCGAAATCATTCTCGTTAGAGCAGAACTATCCCAACCCGTTTAACCCGTCAACGCGCATCCAATTTTCCGTTGCGGAGCCTAGAGTCGTTTCATTGAAAATTTACGATATCTTGGGAAGACAAGTGGCAGAACTTTTCAATTCGAAAATGAATCCGGGAACGTACGCCGTTGAATGGAACGCCGGGTCGCTGTCGAGCGGCGTCTACTTCGCGCGGCTGAACGCGGGATCTTTTTCGATGACGCGCAAGTTGATGTTGATAAAATAATTCCGCTGTCCGTCTGAGTTTCGGGCGCTGCGCGGTCGCGAAAGTCCAGCGACACGCAGCGCCTTCTTTTTGACCCATCCTTTCTATGCGGCGGTTGATTTTCACGCCATCCCTCCGTATTTTGTTCCTCAATGTGAGGAGATCATGCCGGAACTTTCTCGCGAAGAAATACGCCAACGGTTCACATCCGGAGCATCCTTCAACGAAATCTTCGATGCGTTTGAGTCGGCGATCAATCAAAAAATCGACGACATCGAACTCTACCGGCTTCTGTTCTGGAATGATTCTCTCCGCATGGAAGAGATCATCCTCTTCGGAGAAAAGCTCGCACAGGAGTTTCCCCATAATGCCTACGATATTTACATGTGGATGGCCAATGTCTTTGAAGCAGTGTTCTCTTCGAAAGATAATTTTGAACATAGCATTGCATACTATCAAAAGGCGGCTTCCATCAATCCCGCAATGCCCGATCCGTATCTTGACGCCTGCGATTGTTATGAGCCGGACCTCAATATCCCCCCGCTGGAAGTGTTGATCGAGTTCGTGAAGCGCGGATTAGACGCTGTTCCGAATAAGAAGAGCCTCTCTGCGCGCCTGTCATACCTGTACCATCTTCTGGGAGATGAGGACCTCGCGGAATACTACCGCGTCAAGTCCGATGAGGCGGGAGAGCCGCCCCCCACATGAAACGACTCCGTGGATACCTCTATATCGCAATCGCCGCTTCGTTGTGGGGCGCGTCGGCGACGATCGTTAAACATCTTTTCAACGAACAGTATAATCCGCTCATTATCGTACAGACCCGCGTCTCGATCGCGTTTGCGCTCCTCTTCGTCTATTTTCTCGTCACGAAGCCATCAACGCTGAAATTTCATCTAGGGGACATTCCGCGTTTTTTTCTTGTCGGAGTTTGCGGAGTCGCCGCCTCCAATTACTTTTACTACTTCGCTATCAAAGAGTCCAACGTAGCGACCGCCATCGTTGTGCAATATTCCGCGCCGATCATGGTGGCGCTCTACGCCGTTGTGATTCAGCACGAAAAGATGACGCGGTTCAAATTCGTCGCACTGCTGTCATCAGTTGCCGGAATTTTTCTAGCTGTCGGCGGCCTGAATGGCTTGCTCGTAGCAAATCGCACGGGTATCGTTTTCGCCCTGGTCGCAGCCGTCTCCTATGCGATCTTCAACATTGCGGGGAAAACTCTTACTCAAAAGTATTCTGTCTGGACATCGCTCGTATACTCCCTGGGCGCCGCGACATTTTTCTGGCTCATCGTGCAATCTCCTCAAATGCTCTGGGAAACGGGCTACAGCGCATCCGACTGGGGAATCTTTGCTCTCGTTTCTACGACCTCGATACTCGTACCATACTCGTTCTATTTCATGGGACTTCACCTTTTGTCGCCCACTCGTGCCATCATCACAAGCACTCTCGAGCCGGTGGTCGCCATCGCGACGGAATTTATTTTCCTTGGGGGGACGATGGGCCTGCTTCAGATCATGGGAGCGCTGCTCGTTATCGGAGCGATCGTATTGCTCGAGACAACGTCGGCACGGGGGAAGGAAGCGCCGGGAGGGACGGTGTGAAAACAGAGCAGAGAAAAAAGAAGCTCATGACGGCCTTGGCGCAGCGTCAGCCCGACCTCACGATCGTCATGGAGAACATTCACGACCCGCACAACGTCAGCGCGATGCTTCGTTCGGCCGACGCGGTCGGCATCCACACCGTTCAACTGGTCTACACGAAGGAGAAATATCCAAAAGTGGGGAAAAAAAGTTCGTCGAGCGCGAACAAATGGGTTGAGAGACGAAAATTCGATTCCGTTGCTGCATGCTACGACCAGCTCCGCAAAGAGGGTTTCGCGATCTACGCCACGCGCCTGGATCAACATGCGCTCTCGTTGTATGCGCCCGATTTGACTGCTCGATGCGCATTTGTTTTCGGGAACGAGCATGCCGGCGTTTCCGACGAGGCCGCAGCAAAAGCGGATGCAACGATCATGATCCCCATGATGGGCATGATCCAGAGTCTTAACGTCTCCGTTGCCTGCGCCGTTGTCCTTTACGAAGCCCTTCGTCAGCGACTTTCCGAAGGAGCATACGGTAGAAGGAAATTCTCGGACGAAGAGTACTCCGGCATATTGTCCGAGTGGATGAAAAAATAAAACTTTACATTCTATCCAAAACTAATTACATTCCCCCTGTCGTTTTTAGGGGTGCCGTTCCAAGCTTGTCGATTAGCGATTTAACGCAGTTCTTGTAGGAGACTACTATGCGCACGTTATTGTCATTTGCATTGATGGCGGCAATCGTTCTTTCTTTGGACGGTTGCATGCGGAGGGACAAGGTTGCCGCTGTGAATGCAGAGATGATCCCGCTGAAGGATAAGGTTATCACGGGATATGTGACGGGAAAGGGAGGTGTGAATCTTTTCGTGCGCATCGAAGGAAACGGATCCCCGACGTTGGTGCTTCCCGGAGGTCCGGGATACTCGTGCGATTACCTCGAACCGTTCCTCTCCGACCTCGACTCGGCGAACCAAATGATCTATCTCGACCCTCGAGGCTGCGGAAGGTCCGACCGTTTCAGAAACCCGGCGATGTACACGCTCGACAATATGGTCGCCGACATCGAATCGCTAAGGGTTCACCTCAACATCTCCGCTTTAAATATCATCGGTCACGAGACGGGCGGAATGCTCGCGCAAAAATACGCCATCGCATATCCGACACACGTCAATAAGATGATCCTCATGAGTACGACGGCGCAGGTGTCGGACCTCAACGCATGGCTCAACAGCTACCGCGATTTTCTTCCGAGGCAGATCGCCGGCATCGTGAAGGCTTACGAAAAAGACAGCCTCATCGCCAATGACCAGTACACTTCCGGTTATGAGAATGTCGTTATGCAGGGGATGATCAGCAGCGCGAGTTACTTTGTCAACCAGGCAACGATCCCCGACGGTTTTACGATGCCCGACCGTTCATGGCCGGTCTATTTTGAGATGTGGGGAAGGCACGGGTACTTCGATATCAGCGGCAATCTGAAAGATTTCGATACGCGCAACGATCTCAGAACTTTGAAAATCTCGACGCTCGTCCTTGGCGGGGAGAAGGACTATATTTCACCCTTTGTGATGGAATCTCTCGAAAACTCCGTTCCGAAATCGAAGAAGTATATCTTCGAGAATACCGGACACTTTTTCTTCATAGAGAAAAAGGATGAGTTCGTGAGAGTTGTCAAAGAATTCCTTGCCAAATAATAACGGGGCCTGTGCGAAGTTCGATCAGCCGCTTAAGTGTCGCTAATTTCTTTCCGCTCCTTGTATAACCCGCCGACCGCCGCACCAAGCACAAACACGATACACGAGAAATACACCCATACCATCGCGATGAACATAAACGCGTATGCCCCGTACACTTTCCTGAACGGCTGGAACGTCGTCAAGTATAAGGCGAAAAGATAGCCGACAAGTTTCCAGAGTACGGTTGTAGCGACGGCAGAGATCAGCGATATCTTTGTCGTTGTCCCGTAGAACGGTACGAACCGGTATGCGAGAAACGCCATGAGGACCGTCAGGATAAATGAGGTGAGCCGCGCAAGGAAATCTGGGAGCGTTGATTGAAGTGCCGCAAAATTGGGGCCGAACATTTCTGCGCTGTATCGCGAAATGAGCGTGTACAACCAATTTAGCGTGTTGATCGAAATGAAAAGCCATCCGAGAGCAAGGACAAGGATGACGTCCTTCAACTGGCTGATAAATATTCCTGTAGTCGTTGTCACATGATGGATTCGATGGAGCGCTGACCGGACCGAGCTGAACAGGGACGATGAGGTATAGATCAAGACGATCGCCCCAAACACTCCAAGCGATCGTCTGAACTCGACAAAATCATTGATGATGCGAAACGCCAAGTCTTTGATCGCGACTGCCTGCGCCTGGTTCGGGAGCGCCTTGGTGAGAAATTTGTCGATATTCGCCATTGCCATATCGGACGAATTCAAAAAAATACCAAGGAGCGAGGATGCGAGGAGCAATAGCGGAATGATGCACAGGAGCACGTTAAATGCGATCCCCGAAGCAAGAAAAAGGACATCGTCCTCCACGAAACGCGCGATGAGCCCCCGCGAATAGTATCGCGTCGCATCCCAGAAGTTTCGAACGACATAACTGACCTTTTTCTTGACAGGACCCATTAGCGCAGTGTTTTATGCGACGGTGACAAATTGAGCGGTAACGTGAGATTCGACCAGGATTCCCCAGAACACGACAAATGGCCATCCGAGAATAAGAGACATCCATCCGAGAGAAACCGAAGCGAGGAGAACGAGCGAAGAAATGATCATTGCGCCGGTGTATGCTTGCGGGCTATGCGTAAAAGGGAAAATCATTTCCCGAATCATGAAACATGAACGAAAAGTCCGGTGCTTTGCAAATTGGATAAGAAGAAGAGGTCTCCAGAATACGCATAGAACAAGAACGAAGATCGCGATGAGCCGAACCGGGTGGATGTTATCTATAGTAAAAGCTATCCCGACGGCGGCGGCAATATATATCAAGAGAACGAACAAAAGGACGACCCCATCGGAGAAGATCCTTTTCATGTTTTTCCATTCGGGCAACGCGTCGTTCTTTCCCTCTGCCAGCGTAACGATTAGTCTCATCTCGTAGCCGAAGATAAACGGCAAGCCGATGACCAAGAGGCTCGCGATCAGGAATAACCCGCCGAGAAATACCTTGAAGAACCAAGAACTGTCCTTGAACATGTAAGACAAGGAGCGAGCGAGATCAACGGTCATTGCACGGTTTGAATAGATTGTTGAAAGGATATGGACTTTTTGCCATTGAAGCAAGGTTCGCGGACCAAATTAAGAGCATTATCGTGTAATGGACAAATGATCTTTCTCTAGATGCTTGTATGTCTAGTTTCAATTAAACTATTCCTTCAGTCCCGCATCGAATTAGCTGGCGAATACGAATGTTTAGAACCTTACTCAATACCGGCACGTGATGTTAACACGCCTGCAACAGTTACCGGTGGCACTGTCAGTGCCAGCGTCACGTCTCTATAGAATGATCACGTCTGCGAGAACAAAGCTGCAATTCCTTTGCCTCATCACGCTTGTCGTTTTGGTCCCTCTTCACGTTTTCTCACAGGCTGCAAACCTCAAGGGAAGGATCCTCGATTCACGTAAGGAGCTACCTCTTGCCGGCGCTCATGTGAAACTCACCAACACGGCAGATAGCTCTCAAGTCTTCGTGACGACAACTGACGGGGAAGGCGCCTTTGCGTTTTCGGGCATAGGGTTCGGCCTGTACGCCTTTGAAGCGACGTACGTCGGACATACAGCCGTGGACAGAATCATCCGCGTTGACCGTTCCTCGATGGCGCTTGCTGATGTATTGCTTTCCGAAGTCCCGATCCAGCTTGGCGAAGTGGTAGTCCAGGGTTCGCCTCCGCCAGCCATTCAGAAGACGGATACGACGGAATTTAACGCAGGTGCATTCAAAACAAATCCCGATGCAGAAGCGGAAGACCTTGTTGCAAAACTTCCGGGAGTGGTGATCACGAATGGGACCGTGGTTGCGCAGGGAGAAAATGTGCAGCAAGTCCTTGTCGACGGAAAACCCTTTTTTGGGTCGGACCCCACGCTTGCTCTTCGGAATTTGCCTGCAGATGCGATTGAAAAGATTCAGATATTCGATAAGATGAGCGATCAAGCGGAGTTCACCGGTTTCGACGACGGGCAATCGGTCAAGACGCTTAATATTATTACGCGACGCGACCGAAGGATCCAAAATTTTGGAAAAGTCTACGGAGGGTACGGTGACGACGACCATTACCTCGCCGGCGGAAGCACGAATTATTTTAAGGACAACACGCGCCTTTCCCTCATCGGTTTGTCGAACGATGTCAACCAGCAGAATTTTTCCACGCAAGACATCCTTGGAGTTATCGGCGGCACGAATCAGAGGAGCGGATTTATGGGAGGAGGCGGAGGTGGAGGGAGAAGGGGGAGACAGACAGGAGTCACTCCGGGCGGCGGCGGTCCCGGGAATTTCACCGGCGGCGGACCCGGCGGAGGGTCCGGAAACCCAGCGAATTTTCTCGTAGGCCAGCAAAACGGGCTCATTACAACGACCTCTGTCGGTGCAAACTACGCCGACGATTGGGGAAGCCATGTGACCGTCAGCCAGAGCTACTTTTTCAACCTCACGTCGGGAAATAACGACGAGCGCCTGCATCGTCAGTATTTTTCGACGACCGATACATCTTCATTTTATGATGAGAATACCGCTTCGAAAACTCAGAACTCAAATCATCGGTACGATATGCGGCTGGAGTACACGGCCGACTCGTCGAATTCGATCATTGAACTTCCGCGATTATATTTTCAGGATAACCATTCAACGACAGGAACGATAGGAACAAATACTCAATCTCCTCAACAGTTGCTGAATCAGACGGATAACAACAATTCTGCAAACACCCAAGGGAACAATCTTACAAACCATATTGTCCTTCGGCATAAGTTTGACGATCCGGGCCGAACAATCTCTCTAGATATCGGCACCTCGGCCAACCAAAAAAGAGGGACGACGCTCCAGCAATCTACGACGGAGTATGTTCAAGCTTCCGGGGTCGCGAACGACACTCTCAATCAACAAACGCCAGTGAACACGGACGGATACACGATCTCCTCCCGCCTTGCGTACACCGAGCCGGTCGGCGGTTTTAGTCAATTCCAATTGACTTACAATCCTTCGTATACAAAAAATAGTTCAAACAATAAGAAGTATGATTTTGACCCTGTGACCGGCGAATACATTATTCCCGAACCCTCTCTTTCAAATGTGTATGACAATGAGTATACAACCGAGAATGGGGGCCTCGGATATCGTATTCGTTTTGGGGGATTGAATGCGATGGCCGGTGTGTCGTACCAGGTTGCGGATTTGCGGGGGCAGCAGCAATTTCCATACTCGAGCGACGTGGATCGGACGTTTGCGAACATTCTTCCGAATGCGTTTGTGAATTATTTGATGGCCGACCATAAGAATCTGCGCGTTATTTATCGATCGTCAACGCAGGCGCCGGCGATCACACAGTTGCAAAATATTATCAACAATACGAATCCTTTAATTCTTACTACGGGAAACCCTAACCTCTCTCAGTCCCTCAGCCAAACGGTCGCAACGAGATATTCCTACACGGACGTCGCCAACGGCCGGAGCCTGTTCCTTTTTTTCACCGTTGCGCACACAGGGAATTACATTGCGAATTCCACCATTACGGCAACACGCGACACGGTGTTGCAGGGGGGAATCGCGATGAACAGCGGGACGCAGCTCACGTACCCGGTGAACCTGAACGACCGATGGGTCGAAAATTCATTTCTCACGTACAGCCTCGTAGCGACCCCGCTGAAAAGCAATCTTACGTTCAATTCTGGGCTGGGGTTTTCACAGACCCCCGGTCTCATCGACGATAACCTCAATGTCGCAAAAAATTTCACGATCACCGGCGGTTCGGTCTTGAGCAGCAACATCAGTCAGGATGTCGATTACACCGTCTCATACAGCGGTAATTATGTCGTCTCCCGGAACACCTTCGAGCCCGACCTCAATACGAACTATTACTATCACACGGCTGAGGTGAAGCTTAATTTAATTTTTTGGGAAGGGGTCGTTTTCAGGAATGATATTAGCAACGTCTTGTACAGCGGCTTGAGCGGGGATTTTAACAAGAATACGCTCTTATGGAACATCAACCTCGGCAAAAAATTCCTTTCAAAAGACCGCGGCGAGCTGACGTTTGTCGCCGTCGATCTGTTGAACCAGAATAAGAGCGTCAGCAGAACTGTCACCGATTCATATGTCGAGGACGATCAGAACAATGTGCTTGGACGATATTTCATGCTCTCCTTCACGTATACCGTGAGATAAACGAAAAACGGGCGGTTGATTCTCGCCAGAAAAATGGTAGATTGATACCGGCGATGGCGCAGGGTCGAAACATTTCAGAGATCTTTCGGAGCATGAATGTCCATTTCAGAGGAGATCCTCTCGGCTGCGCGGCGAGACGGCGCTGATCGAGATATCCTTCAGTTCGACAACCTCATCACCGCAATGCAGTATGAGGTGACTTATGCGGTGACGGAGCGCTGGATCGATCGGAAATCCAAGGTCCTTGACTGGGGATGCGGCAACGGACATTTCTCATATTTTCTCACAAAAAGGGGCATACCGACGTCGGGATATTCTTTTGAAGAAGTTCCGGCGTTTTTGCGCACCAACGATCTCTTCTCCCATTTTAGAGGATCACCTAAGGATCCCGTGCGCCTTCCGTTTCCTGACCAAGAGTTCGATGCAGTTTTCAGTATCGGCGTACTTGAGCATGTGTATGAAACAGGAGGCAGCGAGGTTGCGAGCCTGAAAGAAATCGGCCGGTTGTTGCGTCCGAAAGGATTATTTCTCTGCTTCCATTTCCCGAACAAATATCAGTGGAGTGAAGCGGTAGGGAAAGCTCTCGGCGCGACAGAATACTATCATCGGAAAAAATACTCCATCGGTCAGATTCGGTCCCTGTTGCACGAAACTGGGTTTCAACTTTCGGAATGGGGGCGCTACAATTTTCTCCCGCGCAACCAAATCCGAAAACTTCCGCCATCCTTCAAAGAGAGCCGCCCAATAGCAACCCTTTATCAGGCCGCGGACAGAATCTTTGCGGCTTTGTTTCCGATGCTGTGTACTAATTTCTATTTTGTCGCAGAGAAGCGGGGCGATGGAAAGAAGGAGGGGGAATCTGCAGGCGGCGCTTGAGGGCAGGCCGCCTGCGATGGAACGGAATTACTTTTTGAAGATAGTGGCAAAAAATTTCTGCATGTCCTCCCACGATTTCTTATCGGCCTTCTCGTTGTACGCGATCGGGATATGGAATTTCTCTCCGACCCCTGTCGAAGCAGGGTTGGTGAACGCGTGCATCGCATCGGGGTAGTCGATGAACTGATATTCCGCTTTCGCCGAATCCATTTCTGCCCTGAACGCTTTCACCGTCTCTCCTGCATTGAATTTATCCGCGGCGCCGTTACAAACGAGGATTGGAGCTTTGACGCCTCCAATTTTTGGAGGAGCTACTGCGGAAAGGCTTCCGTGAAAACTCACGACGCCCTGAAGGTCCACACCGGCGCACGCCATGTTAAGCACGACGCCTCCTCCATAACAATATCCTATCGCAGCGATGCGCGTTGAGTCGACCTCTTCACTTTTTTTCAAAAGGTTGAGCGCGGCCATAAAGCGCGCTTTCATTGCTCCAGGGTCTTTCATTGACTCGCCCGCCATTTTCCCCGCATCTTGAGGATTATCTGCGACTTTTCCGTCGCCATACATGTCCAATGCAAAGCCGACATAACCGAGCGCCGCGAGCATGTAGGCCCGTTTACGGGAGTAATCGTTGTTCCCCCACCATTCGTGGACGACAAGAATGCCGGGTCGTTTTCCCTGAATTGCATTGTCGTACGCAATGTATCCCTTAAGAGTCACGCCATTCGCAGCATACTCGACCGGTTTTCCGATAACCTCAGCTTTTGCGATAACGGCGCTGAACAAGAAAAGTGCAACAAGACGTAGACGCATATGCAATGCCTCCTTTGATGACGACGATGTGGGGGTTAAACTAAACGGGATGGATAAGTGTACGAAATTTGGAATTCAGGAGCAACGAAGTTTTGGTAGTGGTACGTTTTGGATTCCCGATAGAAACGTTCGGGAATGACGCAGCCTGAGCGCTCGTCATGCCCGCATGCTTCCGGCGGGCATCCGCATAACAGTGAAAAAAGGCAAAACGTACCACTGCCGAAGTTTTTTCCGTAAGCGGTCCGGCGGGATTCTTTTTATGGGAATGAAAAACGGGGGTAAAAAAGAATCTCCTCCTTTTCATCGATGATTGCGGAAAAGGAGGAGATGACCGATCACGGTCAGGTTAATTTTGACGCTGCCGGAATCTGGAAGCGCGCTCTTGCTTCATCGCTTCGTATTTGGCCTTTTGATCGCTCGTCAGCAATGCTTCTATTTTTTCGTCCGTCTGGGACATGAGACTCATCATCGCTTCTCTGCGCGCGTCGCGATCGTCATCCGAATTCATCATCGCTTCCCGTTTCGCATTCATTTCTTTAAAGATGCTTATCACGGAATCCACCTGTGTCTGATCGAGGCCCAAAGAATCCTTCAGCATGGCCGCGCGATCCTCGGGGGACATTCGCATCATCCCTCCGCCTTGTCTCATTCCTTGCGCGCTTGCGCTAGATGCCAGCGTTCCGATCAAGAGCGCAACCGCAATTAACACCACCTTGTACTGTCGCATGTGTTTCTCCTTAATTAATGAATGTACACCATGACTCATCCCAAGCGTCCTGGCTTCCTTTTTGTCGAGCAATATCAGTTTAGAACACGTGAACGCCGGAAAGTTTAACAAGTTCTCTTGCCATAAGCTATCTTTATCATCACTCCAACCCTAGGGCTTCTCCAACATATTTCGCCGCAGGGGACCCTACCGAAATAATTGCATCGTTCATCGTTTTTGTGTCGGCATCCGGGTATTTTGCCTGATAGGCCCGGCGGAGCATGTTCAATTCCATATTGCCCACATAGTATGTAGAAAGTTGGGTCGAGGTAAGGCACGCCCTTTTCCATTTGCCAGCGGCTTCTCCTTCTTCCTGAAACCCCTCGTTCATCATCAGGTCCATCGCTTCTTTTTCCGTCATCCCGGCGGTGTGGATCTTTTGATCGATGATCGCATTAATGATGAGCCGCAGCCGCATTTTCTGCTGTTCCATCTTTACCTCCGGTCCACCGTATCCATTTTCCGCCATGAATTGCTCGGCATACGTCGCCCATCCTTCAATGAACGCGCCGTTGCTGAAGATTGCGCGGACCATCGTCGGGGCTTTGAAGGTATTGGCGTGGGCAAGCTGCAAATAATGCCCAGGCATCCCTTCGTGGATCGTGAGGTCCTGCAGCATATAATTGTTGTACTCGCGGTAGAACGATTCGACCCGCTGCTTTGTCCAGTCTTTTGGCGTAGGAGAAATTGTAAAAAATGTCTCCCCGTTTTTCTCGAGCGGGCCCGGCGCATCGCAGTAAGCGACCGCGATTCCGCGCTGATACTCCGGCATGACGATGACGTTGACCGGTTTATCGGGAACGGTCACGAGGTTGTGAGCTCGCACGAAATCGGTTGCGGTTTGCAGGTCATGTTTTGCATCGTCGACGATCGTTTTATTCGTCGGATGCGCATCGGCAAGTTTGTCGAGGACGGTCCTGATGATCCATTTTGTATTGTTGAGTTTGCTGGTGTCATTCACTCCCGGAAACATTTGTTTGAAAAGCGGTAATGCCGTAGCGTACAAGGTATCTTGAGTCTTTTTGAGATCTTCTTCCGCCGAGTTTAGGATTTCTTCTTTTGTAAGGTCGGATTCGAGCGAATAATATAACTTTCTCTTGAACTTTTCATCGCCGATGCGAAAATCGCCGTTCGACCGTGGAAGGAGGTCGGTCTTCATCCAACGTCCGTACGCTTCGAGGGCTTTCACGGCCTCCGCTTGCGCGGGCGCCAATTCCTTTTTCATCTCCGGGGCTTGATCGAGGTACATCTTCAGATCATTTTTGATCATGTCGATTGTCCCGGAGTTTTGATCGATCGCCGTCTCGGTGTGGATCTTTGGCGGATTTTTGAGGTTCGTTTCTGCCGCGGTCACGACAGCGGGAATTCCCTCAAGTCTCGATTTGACATTTGTAAGACGTTCTTTGACCGGGGCAAAATCGCGCGCTAAAAGTCCATAGATCGCTCCGCCGACGTTGTACACGAGAGGGTTCCACTCATACTCTTTGAGCGTGTCGAGAGAATAGAGCGTGGACTCAAGATTCGTTTGGAGGATTTGGAAGTCGATTTGATTCGTGAGGTCCAGGTCGTCTTGATCGATCGTCGACAAAGAGTCGAGATACGACTTTGTTAAAGACCGTTGAGCTTCGATCCCGGCGGCGGAATAATCGCTAAGCTTCCCGTCAAAACGGTGATCCCCCAGTCCTGTTGCCAACTCCGGGCTGGTCTCGAGAAGTCTTTCAATGTAATGAGATGCAAGAGCTTCGAATTTCTGATCGGCGTTTTGTTGTTGAGCGCACGATGAAAAGAGAAGACATGCTGCGGCGAGCAGTGTAAAGAACAAATATTTCATGGTTCATCCTTATCGCTAATGGAGTAGCAAGAAAAATATGCCATAATATCGGGGATGGGAAGGAGAGAAGCAATTTCCTGTATCACGGTTGAGTTTCATAGATACGGAAGGCCGATCAAAAGAAACCATGACGGTCTGAAAAATAAATTGACGAAACGCCATGCAACTTTTCCTATTGTCATGATGCGATTCCCGGCGGCACCAGCGCGAATGCATTGCAATTAAAGGCCGATTTTTCTACTTTTTATTGCGCCGACAGTCTATTGCAAACTAAAGTGCGTTGCCATTGAAGTCGGTGCATCTTGATACGGCTTCTATTATAGAATTGCATTCTCTCCGAAACAAAAGTTATCTCGCTCAATCTCACTTGTTCATTGATCGATGAAATTAACATCTCTCTCCGATCTAAAGTTTATGTCGGGCGTTCCCGACGAAGAAATTCATCCCCAAAAAAAATCACACGACGGAAAGGGGGCGGTTGTTCAGATCACCCTTGAGACGGCCGGGAGAAAAGGAAAAGCAGTCACTGTTCTTAGCGGACTTCATCACAACCCGAATATGATGAACGATATCGCGCGGCAGCTGAAACAAGAATGCGGCGCGGGTGGATCGGTAAAGGCAGGAAGGATCGAGATCCAGGGCGACCAGCGCAAACGGGTTGCGGCAATGATGAAAAACATGGGATACGTTGTGAATCTATAGTGCGACAATTTGAATTGAAAGGTCGAACCAGAAAGGATAAAATGGAAAAGAGGAAATTAGGGAGAAACGGCTTAGAAACCTCGGCTCTTGGCCTGGGGTGCATGGGTATGTCCGATTTTTATGGTGGAAGGGACGATGCAGAATCTCTTGCGACCATCGACCGAGCGCTCGAACTCGGCATCACACTCCTCGACACAGCCGACATGTACGGTCCTCACACAAATGAAGAGCTCGTCGGAAAAGCGATCAAAGGGAAGCGCGAGCGCGTCATTCTTGCGACAAAATTTGGCATTGTGCGAGATCCTGCAAACCCGAAGCACCGGACTGTCAATGGAAAGAAAGAGTATGTGCGGATGTCCTGCGAGGGGAGTCTCCGCCGGCTCGGTGTCGAAACGATCGACCTCTACTATCTTCATCGCGTCGACCCAAATACTCCGATCGAAGAAACCGTAGGAGCAATGAGCGCGCTTGTCGAAGAAGGGAAGATCCGCTTCATCGGTCTTTCGGAGGCATCGGCGAAAACCATTCGACGGGCCCATGCAGTGCATCCGATCACGGCAATTCAATCCGAGTATTCGTTGTGGACAAGGGATCCTGAGACCGAAGTGCTTTCGACGTGCAGGGAGCTGGGAATAGGCTTCGTCGCGTACAGCCCGCTGGGGCGCGGATTTCTCACAGGCCGAATGAAAGACGTTGATCGTTTGGACCCCGACGATGTGCGTCGCAATTCACCCCGCTTTCAGGGAGAAAATTTTACGAACAATCTTACCCTTCTTGAGAGGGTTGAAACAATTGCGCGCCGCAAGAACTGCACGCCTTCCCAACTTGCGCTCGCTTGGGTTCTTTCCCGAGGACAAGATGTTGTCCCGATCCCGGGAACCAAGCGGCGGCAATATTTGGAAGAAAATGTAGGCGCCGTAAACATTGTGCTCACTAAGGAAGACCTCCATGAGATCGATCGGGCGCTCCCACCCGGCGCTGCATCGGGGACACGCTATCCGGCCGCCGCAATGCCTTCAGTGAACAGATAGATAGCGACGTGAAACGGAAAAAGAAAAAGAACGAGCATCAGGTTTCGAAAAATGGAGAAGAAAAGAAAATTCTCCTGAGGCGTATCGCCATCGGCGTTTGTCTCGTCGCTGTCGGAGCCGCTGCGTATTTTTTATCGAATACTTTCCAAAGTTTGCCGAAGGAAACACATCCGACAAAGGCCGCCGATGATGAAGTGAATCTGACAACCGATGAGCTTTTTAAGCTGACGGTCCAGCGTGCGTACGCGATCGATGTTCTTTTTAAACAGGTCTACAACTCGGCGTGGGAAGCCGCCAACGGGGCGATTGGAGAAGCGTTTCTTTACGCGGCGACCGGAGACCAGAGCCTTTTGAACATCTATACTCGTGAGCGGAAGTTTTCCGATATGATGAACGGAACCTGGGTTGACGATCGCGCGTGGGTGTGCCTCGCCGAATTGTACTGGTGGGAATTTTCAGGAAAGCAGCATGATGATTGGGTCGCCGACGCAAGGAAACGATACGACGAGGCCCGAAAGGAAGGAAGGCTCTCAAATCATGAGGGCTTCTGGAGTTGGTATAGCTGGCCTCCGGATTCGAAAGTTGACGACATGATCATTTCCAACAGCAATACGAATCAAATGGTCACCGTCGCGTGCATGTTGTACGAAGCGACGAAGGACAAACGGTATTACAACGACGCACTGCTTGTATGGAACGGAGATAAGAAATATCCGGGCATCGAGAAAATGTTTTATCGGGGCAATGGAGTTTGGGAAGGGAAAGGAGGGAGGGCCGCATTCGGCAAACAGCTGCCGTGGGAAAGCGCGTCCTATCTCTCCGTTATCGCTGCGTTGTATCGAATGACCGGAGACGCAAAATTCAAAGACATAGCGATCGCGTCGGCGCGACGGATCATGGATCCCGCAAACGGATGGGTCGATCCGACGGATTATTATCAACTGCGCATGGACGGAAACGGCGCGTTCGTCCATTTTATTCTTGATGCATATCTCATTGCGCCCGATTCACTTTCGGATATTCCAAAGAAAGTCGGCCGCATGCTTCAACACGTTTGGTCGAATAATCATGGGGCGGCGTACGTACTCCTTCATCGTTTGAGCGACAATGCTATTCGAAACGGATGGAACCCCCGAGGCGGTGAAGAGGGGTACGGTGTGGATCAGATCGGAACCGTTCACGCCCAATCGCAGGCGATGCGCGCCTTCGGCGTCTACGCATACGTTTTGCACGAAGAATTGAAAAAGCGATAAGAACGCATCTCTGCGTAACTATATTTACAAAATGCCTTCTCGTCTGCGAGCGCTTCGCAAAGGACGAAGAGAGATGTCGAACTGGAAAATGAGCGACCGCTTTCACAATATGTGCTGCGATCGCTCTATTCCATTTTGCATCGTGCCGGCAGGGACATGATAAATTCAACGAGCATCGAGGAGAGAACAACGCTATGGCCACAACGAATTTAGAGACTGCTACCTTCGCAGCGGGATGTTTCTGGTGCGTCGAAGCAGTCTTTCAAGACCTCAAAGGGGTAGACTCTGTAGTCTCGGGATATGCGGGGGGGAGCGTTCCCAACCCCACGTACGAGGAGGTCTGCTCGGGCAGCACGGGGCATGCCGAGGCGTGCCAGATCGCCTATGACCCGGCAAAAATTTCTTACGCAGAGTTGCTCGAAGTCTTCTGGAAGACCCACGACCCTACCACCCTCAATCGGCAGGGGAACGACCTCGGGACTCAATATCGCTCTGCAATTTTTTATCACAACGACGATCAGCGAAAGCTTGCCGAGCATTACAAGAAGGAGCTTGATTCATCCAGCGCCTTCGATGCACCGATTGTCACTGAAATTGTTCCCTTCTCGAATTTTTACAAAGCGGAAAATTATCATCAGAATTATTTTAACGGTCATGGGGGTCAACCGTACTGCCTATTCGTCATCAGGCCGAAAGTGGAAAAATTCAAGAAGGCATTCAAAGAGAAGCTGAAAGAGCACTGATTCTCGTTCTTCATCTCTAAAAATCATTCGTCGTAGGAATGAGATGTTGGTACTCCCCGTTATACGCCGCCATTACCTTTTTGCCTCTGCCGGAATTTTTTGGACGATTGCAGGAGGTATTCTTTGCATTCGCGGCACGGTGTGGCTGCGCGAATTTTCTTTTGGGATACAGGCCATGCTTGTCGGAGCGAGCATTGCCATCGCGGGGACTGCATATCGCTTCGGCTTTTCTAAGATCGTGAAGAGGAATATTGACCGGATAACGGCGATGCCCGCCCGCGCGCAATTCTTCGCGTTTACGCCCGTCCGAGGATATTTCATGATCGCTCTGATGGTCACCATCGGGATCACTCTCCGTAATTCTTCCATCCCAAAATCGTATCTCATCGTTCCCTACTATGCGATGGGAGGGGTTCTTCTTGTCGGGAGCGCGCAATTTTACCGACACTTTATCGCAATGCTGAGGCGCTCAAAATCCGAAATTGAACCCGGGTGAGATCGCTATAGGCCTCTTGTTCGTTGTGAGATTCGCCACTTGTCATTCGCTGATTCCTTTTTGATTCTCCCCCAATCATTTTGTATTTTTGTCAGCATGCGAGATAAAATCGAATACTTTTTTTACACTCTGATAGGATCTTTTGTCCGATTGTTGTCTTGGAACGGGGTGAATAGGTTTGGGTCGATGCTCGCTGCGTTTGTGTTCTATTGTGTGCCGATTCGACGGTCGCTGACGCTCGACCATCTTCGCCAGGCATTCCCCGAAAAATCTCCGGAAGAATTGAAAAGGATCGCGTTATCGGCATACCGCAATCTGGTCATTTCGCTTCTTGAAGTATTCTGGTTCTCTCGCCTCACCCCCGAAACGTTGAAAGATCTTGTCTGCATGCCCGATACGGGCCCGCTCGACCGGGAGTTAAAAAAAGGGAAAGGGCTCATCATGCTTGGCGGCCATTTCGGGAATTGGGAGCTGATCGCGATCGCCGTAGGACTTTTGAGCGGGCACCCCTTGACGATCATCGTCCAGAGACAGCGCAACAAATATGTCGACGCATTTATGAACCGCAACCGGACGCTCTTCGGGAACACCGTCGTCGAAATGGAAAAAGCTCCGCGAGAAATCATCGGGACGCTGCGGAACAACGGCGTGGTGGCAATGCTTGCGGATCAAAGCGGTCCACAGGATGGGCTGTTCGTCAATTATTTTGGACGCCCGGCCTCGACTCATCGCGGTCCGGCGGTATTCAGCGTGCGTACGGGCGCGCCGATCATCATGGCTTTTATCCTTCGCCAGCCGGACGGAAAGTACAAAGTCGAGTTTGAATCCGTCAAGACGGAAGATCTTAACGGGTCGGAAACTGAAAAAGTCGAAAAGCTGACCGCCCGGCATGTCGCAGTCCTCGAACGCTACGCGTCGCGCTATCCCGACCATTGGCTGTGGATGCATAAACGATGGAAGCACACTCCCTCGCTGGAGATCGTCCAGAAGGCGGATAACGATGTTACCTCCTGAAAAAATCCTTGTCGTCCAAACCGCATTCCTCGGCGACGTCGTTCTCACCCTTCCTCTTGTCCAAGCGCTCCACCATCGATTCCCTGAAGCAAAGATCGATTTCCTCACGACGCCTATCGGCGCGGAGGTTCTCCGCAACAACCCGTTGATCGACCGCATCATCGAATACGACAAGCGCGGGAAAGATCGGGGGCTTGCAGGAATGATGGCCATGAAGCGCGTCCTGAAGGAGCGTTCATACTCCGTCGCGCTCGTTCCTCACCGGTCTTTCCGCAGCGCGGCCATCGTCGCCCTGGCTGGAATACCCGCTCGGATCGGTTTCTCGACGAGCGCAGGGAGATTTCTTTTTACGGGGATCATCCAATATCAAAAGACGCAGCACGAGGTCGAACGAAATCTTGCGTTCCTTTCGTACTTCGGCATCGGCAAGGTCGGAAGAGAATATCCTCAACTGTTTCCTTCAAAAAGCGACGTTGCAGCCGTGGATGCGTTTCTCTTCCAACATTCCCTCGGGGACAAAAAAAAGATGGTCGCCATCGCCCCGGGATCGGTCTGGAATACTAAACGGTGGCTTCCGGAAAATTTCGCCACGCTAGCAAAAAAACTGTCCGACGAAAAAATACACGTTGTGTTGGTTGGAGGGGAAGAGGACAAAAAATTATGCGGGGAAATTGCGGCGCAAGCGGATGCCCCAGGGGTTACCGTCGCTGCCGGCGCACTTTCGATTTTGCAGTCGGCTGAATTATTACGTCGCTGCGTCGCACTTGTAACGAATGACAGCGCGCCGATGCATCTTGCTGTCGCTATGCGCACGCGCGTGGTGGCAATTTTCGGAGCGACAGTTCCGGCATTTGGTTTTGCTCCCTATGGCGAGGGAGATGTTGTTGTCGAGACGGAGGGCTTAACGTGCAGACCGTGCAGTATTCACGGCGGTGAGAAGTGCCCGATCGGCACGTTTGAGTGTATGAAAAAGATATCGTCCGAGATGGTGTTCGAAAAGCTCATGGCTGCAACGGATCGCTTGCGCCCTCTGCCGGCGTCGGTTCGCTAGAATTTTACGTCGCTCGGATTTTCTTCCGTCTCTTTCCAGTTGGCCGAAGTGTGTTTGTCGCACAGCGGGGGCTGGTACTTCACGTTGAACACTTCGGTGATCTTGTTCGGACAATAAGGTGTTGCGAGTTTTTTTGTGTCGGCGCAGATCGTATCGACGACGACGCCGTCCGGCTTTTCGAAAAATTCGGTCGTGATCGGGATCGTTGGGTCGTCGTAAATGTATTTCATGACGCGTCCCCAGAGAGGGGCGGCAGTGCGGCCTCCTTGACCGTCGGCGGAAGTAAATTTCACCGCAGGGTCGTCGAAGCCGATCCAGACCCCGGCTGCAAGCTGGGGCGTGTATCCGACGAACCATGCGTCGGCGTAATCCTGCGTGGTGCCCGTTTTTCCGGCGGCCGGGAAGTGGAAGAAATGTCTGACGCGTTCCCCGGTGCCGTGGTCGACGACGTCCTGAAGCATCGACGTCATGATGTACGCCGTTTCTTTGCTCATCACCTCGCGTTTTTCCGGGGTGTTCTCTTCGATAACGTTCCCATCCTTGTCTTCAATTCTCAAAATGCTCATCGGCTGCACGTAGACTCCTTCGTTTGCATACACGCCGAATGCGGCAGTGAGGTCTATCGGTTTGACGGTCGCGGTTCCCAGCGCGATCGATTCAAAGGGAGGGATGGGGGTTGTGATGCCCATCCGGTGAGCCATCTCGATCACCTGATTCTTCGGGGCGATCTCCATAATGGCACGCACGGCGATAAGGTTGATCGATTCCCGAAGCCCCTCCCTCAGAGTGTATTTTCCTCCGATCGTGCCGTCGAAATTGCTTGGGGTCCATCGCGAACCGTCTTCCATCTCCAGCGTCACCGGCTGGTTGAGTAATTGAAATGTCGGAGGGTAGCCGTTGTCGATGGCGACCGTGTAGACGAACGGCTTGAAGGCCGACCCGGGCTGCCGCTGGATCTGCGTTGTGTGATTGAGGCCGTACTTGAACGTTTTGAAATCAGCCCCTCCGACCATTGCACAAATGTAGCCCGTATGCGGGTCGATAATGATAAGACCGACCTGGATCGTCTGCCAAACTTTTTTTACTGAATCGACGAAGGCACGATCGCTGCGGTAGAATTTATAGATGCTGTCGCTCTCAGCGCGGCTCGTCGTCTTTCTCGTTGAGATGATATCCTGGATGCATTTATCGACGGCCTTTGTGAGGATGTCGTTGTGCTCTTTCCAATCCCACGTCGAGTCGAATGCGGGTTGAAGCTGCGTGAGATGTTCTTCGACCGCTTGATTTGCATACCGCTGCATCCTGCTGTCGAGCGTTGTGTAGACGGAGAGCCCGTCCTTATAGATATCGAACCCGTATTTGTCAGCTTTCTGAAGAAGTTGCTGGCGAACGTACTCGACGAAATGCGGTGCGATCCCCGTTAGCGTCAACGCGTCGGCGGACGTAAAACGGAGAGAATCGCGCGAGACCGAATCGGCGGTCGCTTGCGAAAGTTTTCCGTATTTCACCATCTGCGAAAGGACGATCTCTCTCCGGGCGAAGGCACGCTCGGGATGCTTGATAGGGTCGTAGTAGTTAGGACCTTTCGCCATGCCGACAAGGAGGGACGATTCGGCAAGGGTGAGGTCTTCGGCCGGTTTATTAAAATAGATGGAGGCGGCAGCCGAAATTCCGTAGGCGCCCCGGCCAAGGTAGATGTAATTGAGATACATCTCCAGGATCTCTTTTTTGGTGTACGTTCGCTCGATCTGCACCGACGTGATAAATTCCCTGATCTTCCGGGTCATCTTGTCGAACGTATTTTCCTGCGCCGCCTTGAGGTTGTAGAGATTTCTCGACAATTGTTGAGTGATCGTGCTTGCTCCTTCTTTAAACCGGAGCGCCATGGCATCCTTCACAAGCGCTTTAACGAAGCGCCACGGCGAAACTCCCCAATGACTGTAAAAATCCTTATCCTCCGTGCAGATCAACGCGTCGATCGTGCTCTGCGGAATCTTGTCGAACGAAATGTACGTCCTGTTTTTCAGATAGAATTGACCGAGAACTTCGCCGTCGTACGAAAAGACCTTTGTCGCGAGTTCCGGCTTGGGGTTTTCCAGCTGTTCGAGGGACGGAAGGCCGGCGAACACCAGCTTCATGAAGATCACGAATAGCACGACGAGCACAATGCCGCCCGCAGTAAACGCATACCAGTATTTTTTGAGAAAATTTTTGCTTCTCAAGTACATTTCATCACGATACTGCGGCTCGGTGAAATAGCGGCGCATCTGCTCCGAGCTGTACGTTCCTTTCTTCTCCGGCTGCCGCGGTCCGGTCGGGGGCGTCTTTCCCATGGGTTATCTGCTGTGCCAGGTTTTGAGTTCGATGTTCTTTCCGTCAAATTCTGCGTACGTCATATGGGTAATCCAATCCCCCAGATTGACGTAAACGCCTTTGTCGATCTTCTGATAAAGAGGGCTATGCCGGTGGCCCATGACAACGACGTCGTAGCCATTCCGGATCTTCTCGGTCGCAAAAAGGATCATGCCGTCGGTTTCGCCGTACTCTTTGTTCGCTGTAAACTCTCTGCTCTTCCGCGACGATCCTCGCGCAATCGGAGCGGTGAGGTCGGGATGCACGAGCGTGAAGAACGCGATGTTGATTTTATTCCTCAGGATCTTTTTGAGGAAGCGATAGCCTCCGTCCTTCAGCGCGAGTCCGTCGCCGTGATGGAAAAAGAACTTCTTGCCGGCGATCGTCATTGCGAACGGGTCCTTGTACACGGGGATGCCGAGGTCGACGGGGAAGAAATCCTTCAGCCAAAAATCATGATTACCGGCGACATAATGAACCTTTATTCCTTTTTCGACCAGCGTGGCGAGTTTCGAAAGCGTGTGGTGATAGCCGCGCGGAATCACGTACTTATATTCGAACCAGTAGTCGAACAAATCCCCGAGAATGAAGAGCTGCTCCGCTTGGTCTTCGACGTGAGAGAGGAACGTGAGGAGGCGCTTCTCTTTCTCTTTTTCATGCTCTTTGTCCTGCAGGCCAAGATGAACATCCGAAATAAAAAATATCTTTTTCATGAACTACGGTGCGACGGTAAAGGTCAATTCAATCGGATGAGAGGACCGGCTGCACCATCCCTCCGCGTCTGAACAGAAGAAATATTGCACCGTTCCTTTGAGCGTGTATGCGCCTTTTGGAATCTTTTTATCGAGCGTGAAAGAATATCTCACCGGTCTCCTCGTGTCGAGATAGCCGGTCTTCGGTTGTTTGGGCAGAGACACGACGCCGTTGAGATGGATCATCGGAGTTTTGGTAAATTCAAATTCCATCGCCGGGTCGGTGTTGATATGGATTCCTTCGTCCGGCGCGAAGGTCACAAGGACCTCACCGGTTGCTCCGGGTTTCATGATCTTTTTTTCGAGCGCAATATCGCACTTCACTTCACCCTGGTCCGCGACGGGGACAACTGTCGAAAAGAGGGGAAGGGCTATGAACAACAGGGATACGATAAACATGTTGACGCGTTCCTTTTTTATACAGTGCGCGGAGCTCGCGTATCGTCCACCCGCTGCAGTAGTACAAAGCCGACTACAAAAAACAGGCCGACAGATAGGATCGAAAGCCGCTGGTTATTAGTAAGATACGAAATCAATCCAAATAAAAAAGTCCCGATCACAGCCGACGCCTTGCCGCACAATCCGTCGTAGAAGCCGAAGAATTCGGCTTCGCGTTCTTTGGGCGTGAGAAGCGCCATTAGGCTTCTGCTCGCCGACTGTGCCGCTCCCAACGAACTCCCCGCAACGATGGAGATGCAAAAGAACATCATTTTCGTCTGGACAAAATATGCCGCGGTGACAACGAACAGCCAGAGGACGAGGTTGATGTCGATCGTTTTTTTGGGTCCGATCCTGTCGGTGACGATCCCAAAGATCACTGAGCCGATGATCCCCGACGCCTGGACGACTGCGAAGAGAAGGATGATCTCTTTGAGAGAAAAGTTGAGCGACTGTTGCGCAAAGATCGATGCAAACGAGATCACCGTGAGGATCCCGTCGTTGTAGATAAAAAAAGCCAGCATAAAGCGGCCGACCTGGCGGTAATTCCGCAGATGGCCGATGGTCTCTCTCACGCGCGCCAGCCCCGCTTTGATGTACGAAGGCTTCTTTTCAAATTCTATTTTGTGGTCGCGGAAAAAAAGAAACAGCGGTGAGGCGAACGAAAGAAAGATGACAGCGGCAAGGACGAAACTCAACCGAACATTTGTAAGGTTTGACGGGATGAACCCGTCAGCATACAGCGGCATTGCGATGAGCAGCGTGGTCAAAGATCCGAGATAGCCCATCGCAAAACCGTACCCGGAGACTCTGCCGTAGCTTCGTTCGCTCGCGATGTTCGGCAAGAATGCATCGTAGAACACGATGCCGCCTTCAAAGCCGATGTTGGCGATGATAAAAAGGATCATCCCGGCGGCGACCATTCCAGCGCCGACAAAATACAGAAGCGCCGTACACACCACGCTCACAAGCGTAAACCCGAAGAGAAACCTTTTTCTCCTGCTCGAAAAATCGGCCGCCGCTCCCAGGACCGGCGCGATCAGCGCGGTAATGAGCATCGAAATGCTGACGGCCAGTCCCCACAAAAAATCTCCGCGCCCCTTCCCTCCGGCGACGATATCTTTGAAGTACAACGAATACCCCACGGCGACGACGATGACGGAAAAGGAAGTATTGGCAAAATCAAAAAGGGTCCAGATAAAGATCTGGACGCGCGACGTTTTGCCGTCCACAGGAAACGACGAGGTCTTCATCTACGTAGCATTGCCGCTTTTGTTCGGGTGGGTGTTTTTTTTCCGTGCAGGAGATTCGAGGAGCCCGCGGCCTCTTTTTTCAAGAGTTCCGTCGGCCTTCATCTCGTGAAGGATCGAATCGAGGATCCCGTTGATGAACTGGCCGCTTTTTTCGGTGGAGAAGTGCTTTGCGATTTCTATCGTTTCGTTAATGGTCACTTTTGGCGGGATGTCCTCAAAATAGTACAACTCTGCAATACCCATCCGGAGGAGGAGCTTGTCGATCAAAGCGATACGGTCGAAATTCCAGTTCGTTGCTTTTTTCTTGATGATGGCGTCGATCACGGGTTGGTGCTCTATCGTCACTTGCAACAACGTTTGGGCAAACGTGAACTCGGCCTCGTGTTCGCGCAATTCCAAAAAAATATTTTCGACAATATGGGGAATCGGGTCCCGCGATATCTCATAGGCGTACAGCGCCTGCATCACGCGCTCGCGAATGATCCGTCGTTTATAGACCTGTTGGTGTTCTTTCACGCTTCTTCGTCGAACTGTCGCATCGGTTTCACTTGGATTCTTTTTATCGTCTCCCGCGCTTGCATCATCTCATTGCCTAAGGTACGAAAAATGGAAGAGGGAGGCAATTTGGATTTGACCGAATATTTGAATGGCAGTTGACGATTGAGTAGCGGTACGTTTTAGATGCCCGCCTAAAATACACGGGCATGACGGAAAAAAAGAGGCGTCATTCCCGAATGTTTCTATCGGGAATCTTAAGATGGTATCCCTATACTACGCAAAACGTACCACTGCCGACGATGGCAGAAATTTGTTCCGTAAGAACAAGAGTCGTATCTTGTTGCAAGAATGTTGAAGCAAGTATTCCAGCTCTCGAAATATCCCTCTTTAGATTCAGCCGTCCTGCGATCTAATCTCCGCGCCCATATTTTCGACGGGGCCATCTTCTGGTTCGCAATGAGTTTTGTTTCGTATAATACGATCCTGCCGGTTTTTATCCAGCAAGTTGGGGGCGGTATTATAGCGATCGGCAGCGTTCCGGTGCTCTGGTTGCTGGGACTAAACCTTCCACAGGCCATGATTGTGCGGCTTACTCACGCGCCCGGCGCGATTAAGCCATCGGTACTCCGCTTCGGAATTCTCCATCGGACGTCGTTCCTCGTGGTCGGATTTTTTACCCTCTTTTTTGTCAAACATATTCCGTCGACTTTATCGGTGCCGATTCTCTTGGGGATGATATTTTTGACCGCTGTCTCCGGGAGTTTTGGGATCCCGCCATGGTTCCAGCTTTTTGCAAAAACCACTCCGATGAAATTACGGGGCAGGCTTCAAGCTGTCCGGCAATTACTCGGCTCAGCTTTGGGCATGGTTGGTGGCTCGATCGTTGCAGTTGTTCTGGCCGTTGTTCCTTTCCCCGTTAATTTTGCCTCCCTATTTATTACCGCGTATGGACTTACGATGATCTCGTACCTCTTTCTGAAATCGCTTACGGAGCCAGTTTCAGAAGCGCCGGCTCCGCCATCGGAAGTCCGAGAAAGCATGATCCACCAGGGAATGGGGATCCTCCGGAAAGACAAGAATTTTAGAAACTTTTTGTTGGCAGATTCGTTCACTTTAATGGCGATGTCCGCTTCGGCGTTTTATGCCGTCTACGCAATTGAAAAATTTGGACTTTCGCCGTCGTTTGCAGGTACGTTCACCGTTATTGTCATGGCGGCTTTGGCTGCCGGCAACTTTGTGTTCGGATATCTGGCCGATTCGTTCGGACATAAAGTGAACCTGATGATCCTTGCAGCTTCTTCGGCAATGGCCAGCGCGGTTGCAATGACCGCCGGAAATATTTTGATTTACGGCCTCACGTTCGTGTTTATGGCTTGGACGACCGGCCTTCAAGTTATTTCCCGGCTCTCGTTCGTCGCCGAGTTGTGCAGTGAGGCCGACCGTCCGACGTATGTTGCGCTCACCAACACCGTCACCGCTCCGACAATCGCTGTCGGGATTCTTTTTGGATGGATTGCCCGAGCGTTTGGATTTGAGGCGATGTTCTCCGCGGCAATTCTTTGCGGTGTGTGCGGAGTACTGTGGTACCACTTTTGCGTGACCGATCCGCGGCACGCCATGGAGAGTTCCCCTTTGGGGTCAGGATGACCGGGGATCGGTTCGCTGCGCGTCGTGCATTTTTTTTTGGAAAAGATTTTGTTCTCCGTTAATTTTTTGTTATCATAATTTCATACGTTCTCGCAATCATAGAAAGAAAAATATTGGCTGGAATAATTTTGCTGGGGGATTCTATTACCGCAGGGTTTCCGACTAGCACGCTGTTGAAAGAATATTCAGTTATCAACAAAGGCATTTCGGGCGACCGCACTGAATCTGTTTTGGAAAGGCTCAACGAGGATGTGATCGCCCTTACACCATCCGCAGTATTCCTCCTCATCGGCACTAACGACCTTCCGTTCACCAACTCGAATAACACGATGTTGGTAAACTACGAACGGATCATTCTGCGCATCTCGAAGGGGATACCGGGCGTCCGGCTTTTCGTTCAATCGATCCTGCCCACGCGGCATCTGGAGACCCGGCCGTTGGAGCGGATTCAGCTTCTGAACCTCGAGATCCACAAGCTCGCTATGAAGTACGGCGCAAAGTATCTGGACATCTACCCGTTGTTCGTCAACGGCAACGGAGAGCTTGCAGAGAAGTTCAGCGACGATGGGCTCCACCTGACCACGCTCGGATACGAGCGCTGGGCGGAGTTCCTCAAGCAGGTCTTTGTGACGATGATGTGAGCGAAGAATGCACGTAACTTCCATCAAACAGACCGATCCTCACACCCTTCTGATGACCTGGAACGACGGACATAAAAGTCCGTTCCCCATCCAGTATCTGCGGGACGAATGTCCGTGCGCTGGCTGCAAAGGGGAGACAGTCTTGCTTCACACCTTCCATCCCACCCCTCAGCCGGAAATTCCGGGACGTTATCTTTTAAAGTCGATCGCTCCTGTGGGCAATTACGCAATTCAAGCGGTATGGGGGGATGGCCACGACACCGGTATTTACGCGTGGGACTATCTGCGCGACATCTGTCCCTGCGACGAATGCAAAGAGAAGAGGAAGTAAGCCCGGTCTTGCTTCTCTACGTTCTTTTTCGGAAGTTAAAAATACGCCCGCTGACGGCGTACGTTTTTTGATCACAACTCCGAGGAATAGACGTGGCAAGTATGAAAGACCTGCAAACCGACCTTATTGCAGCCGCCCACAGAGCTAAGCGCAAAGCCTACGCGCCCTATTCAAAATTCCGTGTCGGGGCCGCTCTTCTGGCCGACCGAGGGATGATTTTCGAAGGATGCAACGTTGAAAATTCTTCTTACGGTCTCACCATTTGTGCCGAACGCAACGCTGTTTTTCAGGCGGTTGCGATGGGTAAAACACATTTTCGCTCGCTCGCAATAGCTTCGGATGATGCCGGTTTTCTCACACCGTGCGGCGCGTGCCGCCAGGTACTCGCAGAATTCGCGCCGCGGCTGGAGATCATCCTCACCAACAGATCGGGAAAGAAGAAAGTCACAACACTCGATAAGCTCTTTCCCATCCCCCCCGACTTGAAGAAACTTTCTCGCCGAAAACCGAGTTTTAAAAAATGAAAGTAGTCATAGCGAGTCAAAGGGCGCCCAAAGTAAACGGGGTGCAGAGAGCGTTTAGGAAGCTCGTCCATCTCGAAGGGTTCAAAGACATCGCATTTGAATCGTTGCAAGTGGAGAGCGGCGTTCAGGCGACGCCCCTTTCTATAGAAGAGCTCATGACCGGAGCCCGTCAGCGCGCAGAGGCCGCGCATGCAATGGCGAGTTCGCACATGACAGGAGGAGGGATTATTTTTGCCGTCGGCGTGGAGGGAGGAGTGTATCGTTCTCTAGAGCGCGCGTTTCTCCAAAGTTGGGCATGCGTCTATGATGGACGGAAGCAGAGTTTTGGGAGTTCGGGCAGTATTGAAATCCCTGCAGCCTTAACAAAAGCAGTCCTTGTGGAGGGAGAGGACCTCGGTAAAGTTATCGACCTTTTTGCCAATCGACACGACGTTCGGAGCAATCAAGGAACGTGGGGGATTCTTTCGGGCGACCTCGTGTCGCGCGAAGACTCATTCGAATTGGCGACCCTGAACGCGCTTGCCCCATTTTTTAACGAAAAAATGTATCAACGGACCATCTAAGTGGAGAATTTGAAATCTGACGGGCATTTCTCTATATTAGCCTGTGCACTCCGATACCATCGTTGTTACAGTCCGTTTTTTTGCTTCAGCAAGAGACGTCGCAAAACGCTCTGAGATGAAGCTCGAACTTCCTCCGGCATCGGTTGCCGCCGACGTCCTGGAGCGCATCACATCCCAATTTCCCGCAATGAAAGATCTTCGCACGTTTACTCGTATTGCCGTGAATGAATCGTACGTCGGATCGGATTTTGCACTGAGCGACGGCGATGAGATAGCGGTCATTCCACCTGTCAGCGGCGGATAACGCATGAACCGGATCGTCTCGGATACAATCGATGTCGGAGAACTTATCGCGGGCGTTACCGTTCCTCAAGCCGGCGGTATAGATCTTTTTTTAGGAACAACGAGAGATCAGTCGAAGGGAAGAAAAGTGATTCGGCTTGAGTACGAAGCGTATGTTCCGATGGCCATCAAGATAATGGATGAAATTGAAGTGGAAGTTCGCCAGCGATGGCCCGTGTGCCGGTTTTCGAGCGTGCACCGCATTGGCGTTGTCCCCGTTACCGAAGCAAGCGTCGCCATTGCGGTTTCCACGCCCCACAGGAAAGAGGCGTTTGAAGCTTGCCGATACGCGATCGACGAGCTGAAGAAAAGAGTTCCGATATGGAAGAAGGAAATTTTTGAGGATGGGGAAGTGTGGGTGGAAAACGAGGAAGCGAGAATAAAAAGACCTTGACGCTATGAAGGGCCGCGGTATCCACGAAAATCCAAGAATCCGGTTTGAGAAATTAAGCCGGGAGCCCCTTATCGACGATTTGTCGCCCGACGATGTGCGCCGCTCTGTGCCGACGCAGTTTTATCGCGACAATGCAAAAACGATTCTCGCTAAGAACGACAGCCCGGACGTCGGCTTCACCTTCGACCTCAACCCTTACCGCGGATGTGAGCACGGGTGCAGTTATTGTTATGCGCGACCGACGCACGAATACCTGGGGTTCTCGTCGGGCCTGGACTTTGAAACGAAAATTGTCGTGAAGGAGAACGCCGCGAAATTGCTCGAAGCGGAATTCAGGCGGAAGAGTTGGTCTCCGGAAGTCGTGATGCTGTCCGGCAACGTCGACTGCTATCAGCCGATAGAACGAAAGCTCGGCATTACGCGGGATTGTCTGGAGGTTTTTCTTCGTTATCGCAACCCGGTTTCGGTCATCACGAAAAATGAACTTGTGCTTCGGGACCTCGACATTCTTTCGAAACTTGCAGCGCTCAACCTCGTTTCCGTTTGTCTCTCCATCACGACGCTTGATAACGACCTCGCCCGACGGATGGAACCGCGGACGTCCGCTCCGGAGCGAAGGCTCTTCGCGATCGAGCAATTAGCGAAAGAGGGAATACCCGTGAGCGTGAACGTGGCGCCGGTGATTCCGGGATTGAACGACGAAGAGATCCCCGCAATTCTTTGTGAATCGGCTGCGCGCGGCGCGAAAGGAGCGGGATTTATCCTTGTCCGATTGCCCTTTGCGGTAAAAGATATTTTTGTCGAGTGGTTGAAGCGCGAATTCCCGACCAAAGCCGATCGCGTCGTTCACCGGATACAAGAGATCAGGAACGGCAAACTCAACGATTCGAACTTTGCGACGCGTATGAGGGGAAGCGGCGAGATCGCCGACTCGATCCGGCAGCTTTTTCACGCAGGCTGCAGAAAGTACGGACTATCGAGCAGGTGGCTTCCCTTATCGACGGATAAATTCATCCGCCCGGATGTGAACAGACTTCAGGAACAATTAAGTTTCGGCATATGACCCCAGCGCTCAGAGATTCTTTTGGCAGGACCATCGATAACTTGCGTGTGTCGGTGACCGATCGGTGTAATTTCCGTTGCCAGTATTGCATGCCCGAGGAGGGGATGGTATGGATGAAAAAAGACGAGCTGCTGACGTTCGAGGAGATCGAACGCTTTGTTGGCATTGCATCGACACTCGGGGTGACGAAGATACGATTGACCGGAGGCGAACCGCTTATGCGCAAAGAGCTTCCGCTGCTCGTTAAGAAAATATCCGGCGTCGAGAACATCCGCGACATCGCGATGACGACGAACGGCTATTTTCTCAAGGAGCACGCCGCCGCGTTATTCGAAGCGGGGTTGCGACGGATTACCGTGAGCATGGATTCATTGAATCCGTCGACCTTTGCCGAACTGACTCGAAGGAATTATTTCGCTCAGGTGTGGGAGGGGCTTGAATCGCTTCAGCAATTTCCGTTCGGACCGACGAAAATAAATGTCGTGCTCGTCCGCGGCGTGAACGATACGGAAGTGGAAAAATTCGCCGAGCTTGCACGGATGAAGCCGTTCATCATCAGGTTCATCGAATATATGCCGATCGGAGCGGGGGATTCGTGGGACTACTCAAAGGTCGTGCCGACGCGCGAGGTGATCGAAAAGATCGAGCGGCAATTTCCGAAGCTTGTTCCAATAGAATATCATGGAACTCAACCCGCCGACCGGTTCCGGTTTGCCGATGGCAAAGGGGAGATCGGCTTCATCAGTTCGGTAAGCGAGCCGTTTTGCTCGCACTGCAACCGCATTCGCATTACCTCCGACGGCAAACTTCGCACGTGTCTCTTTTCGTTGCGCGAGACCGATATGAAAGCGATGTTGCGCTCCGGCGAAAACGATCAGGAAATTGCAAACGCGATCGTCGCGGCAGTGCAGAACAAAGAGAAGGGCCATCTGATCAATCAACCCGGATTCGTCAAGCCGACTCGCACGATGAGTCAGATCGGCGGATGATGAAAGCTCATCACTTAAGCAGGATGAGCTTCCGAATCTTGATAACATCATTCTCTTTTAGCATGCAGAAATACACCCCGCTCGCATATCTCTTTGCATCCCATCTCGCTTCATAATTTCCCGCCGTCATCGTTTTGTCGACGAGGGTCTCAACCGTACGTCCCAGAAGATCGATAATTCTTACGGTAACTTTCCCGGCGCTGAACAGCTGGAAACGAATTGTTGTCGAGGGATTGAACGGATTCGGGAAATTTTGCTGAAGCTGAAAATTTTCCGCGATCGTCCTGTTCTCTTTGACGTCGCCTAACGGCACCAACACCAATCTTGTATAAAGGTGCGACCTCCCGGTGCGGTTGCTTTCCCAGACGATCGGTACTGCCGCAGAGGCGTATTGAGGAACTGAACACAGCATGGGGCTGATCGTCGCATGCTGATTGGAACCGGCAGTATGAACGGTGTCGCCCCAATAAGCATTCTGTACGAACAGCAACGAAGAGTCGCCTCCTCTATTTTTTTCCATGACGAGAATAGTGAATGGATAATAATTCCCTTTGTTCAGGATACCCCCGCCGACCGTCGTCACGGGAGAATAAAATCCCAGTGCATTCCGATAGTCCGCTGTTGTGTCTTTCGAAAGATTGGTATCGGAGTAACCATCCCACACATGAACTTGGTGGAGGCCATTGACGAGCACTTCATACGTCAGGGATCCAACGATGCCAAAGAACGGAACGGGGAATCGTGGGTCGGAAATGTTTCCTCGAACGGAGAGCGTTTCCGGCTGTGAAAGCGTAAAAGTGGGATAGGAGTTCATTTGGCGTGAAACAAATACCTTTTGTCCTGTGCTGTCTTGCAGCGTATAAACGACGCCTCCATACGAGTATAACCATGTCACGTCCCACTCCAGGCTGTCATCATTCGACTTTGCCAACGTATCAGCGGCAGTAAAAAATGCGGAGCCGGTCGGGGAGGGAAAAGAGAGAAATGAGAAGAGGACGGCGTTTTTCTTTTTCCATGCAAGCATAAAAAGAGAATCGTTGAAAGCAAAGACGTGCACGTGTGTGCTGCTTATTGTATCGAGCAACACCGGTGCAGGAGCGCTCCATGCGGATGAGTCTCCCTGCGTTGACGAGAAGTAGATATTCCAAACACCGTTTTCGAGCCTCTGCCAGGCCGCGACCGTTCGAGGCCCGCTCCGATCTACGTTATTGATGTAAGAGTTAGTCGCGATGTCGGGGAGTATCTGATTCTCTCCGGTCGGTCGTGATGAGATGATAACGACTGCCGTATCCCATTTGCCCTGATTCCTCGAACATATTTTAGCGGCAATCATTGACGCCGAATCGGAACGCCTTTCGAACACGAGCCATTGACTTCCTTCCGAAGGGGAGAAGCTTCGTTGCATTGCCGGCCGGCTGTCGTCGAATTCTCCGGCCGTCAACGTATCGACTTTAAGGAATGGGCTGTAATTCTGGGCTTGGCTGGGAGAAATAAAAGTGAAAAGAAGAAGGATGGTCGAGATTTTATTTTTCATGTTGACCCCTTTTGATCTATAGAGGAATGGAACTGACTTCGAAAAGGAGGGGGCGTAAATGAGGGAAAAGCTGAAGCTCCCTTCTGAGGTTGAACCCGAAGTCGACTCAAAAATAAGTAGTAATTTGGAGGATGTCAAACACTTTTCCAAGGTTGTGGATTTCGGTATTCCCCAAAGACGCCACTGCAATCGGCGCACGGTTAAAAACGGACTGAGTTCAAACCAAAGCTTCGCGCATATGAAAAAGATTCGTTACGTCGCGAAACCAAACACCTGAAACGCTTCAAATGCAACGGCGGTGTATCAGTTTGACTAATGCAGAAATGAACCGGACACTTTTCTCGTTAAGTCCGTCAAAAACCTTCACATTGAACTGGCCAAAAGGTTCGAGTGTCCGGTTCATTCTCAAACTGAGACACTGCCAATGCAACGGCTTTATTGATTCTCTTCCCAACACTTCGTATATTAACCTCGTTTAATCCTACAAACTTATGGCTCTTCAGTTGCTATGACTTTTGAACAAGTCGTGTTCTTCCTCCTCGCAGCAACCGCCGCGTTTTCCTCGGTTATGATGATTCTCCAACGAAATCCGGTGAACAGCGCGCTCTATTTGATTTTAAATTTCTTCTGTCTCGGCGGATTATACCTGACCCTTAATGCTCAATTTATTGCAATGGTCCAGGTGCTTGTCTATGCCGGGGCCATCATGGTGCTTTTCCTTTTCGTCATTATGCTGCTGAATTTAGGGGACGATAAACGTCTTCGGGAGCATTTGGGCATTCGAACGTATGCAGGCATTGGGTTCAGCGTGGCCCTCGTTCTTGAATTGCTCTGTATTTTCGTTTTTCATTCCCAGAACAGCGCCGTTCGCCAGTCGGGCAATGCCGTGGAAATGGGCACCGTCGAGTATATAGGAAAAGTGCTCTTCACGAAATTTCTCTTTCCGTTTGAAGTCACCTCTTTATTATTATTGGCCGCTATCGTTGGCGCGGTGATCCTTGCAAAGAAAAAGGTGACGGAATGATCCCCCTTAACTTCTACCTCATTCTTTCTGCCTTCATGTTTTGCGTCGGCGTGCTCGGAGTGTTGGTCCGCCGCAACGCGATTATCGTGTTCATGAGCATCGAGCTCATGCTGAATTCGGTCAACCTGTCGCTTATTGCTTTTGCGTCGTTCCTCGGAGACCCGACGGGCCAAATGCTCGTCTTTTTTGTGATGACCGTCGCCGCGGCAGAAGCGGCCGTTGGCCTGGCGATCGTCATCGCCCTCTTCCGGAATAAGCAGACCGTTAATATCGATGAGATCAATATCCTGAAATGGTGACGATGTTTTCATACGTGGGATTCATAGTCCTTTTTCCCCTCCTCGGGTTTCTCGTGCTGGGACTGTTTGGCGCTCGGATGAAGTCCGAGAAACTCATCGGCATCATCGGATCCTCGACGGTCGTGTTATCCTTCCTTCTCGGCGCTTCGATCTTTGCAGAAATGTTGTCGCTGCCGGTGTCGGCCCGTTCCCATATTGTAAAACAATTTTCATGGATCGCCGCCGGTAATTTTTCGGTCGACTTTGCCTTCCAGGTCGACCAACTTTCCATCCTGATGACGTTGATCGTCACCGGCGTCGGAAGTCTCATCCATATCTACTCGATCGGCTATATGCACGGCGACAAGGGATTCTGGAGATTCTTCACGTATCTCAATCTCTTTATCGTTGCCATGCTGACGCTCGTTCTGGCCGATAATTTTCTCGTCATGTTCGTCGGCTGGGAAGGCGTGGGCCTCTGCTCTTATCTCCTCATCGGTTTTTGGTATGATAAAAATTTCGAGAAAGGAACGACGGGGGATGCGGCTAAAAAGGCGTTCATCGTCAATCGGATCGGAGATTTTGGATTCCTTCTCGGGATGTTTTTGATTTTCGCGACGTTTGGCTCTTTGAATTTCGACACAGTTTTTTCAGCCGCAACGGTCTTCACTCGCGGAGATACGACGATCACGTGGATCGCATTGCTCCTGTTCGTCGGCGCGACCGGTAAGTCGGCGCAGATCCCTCTGTATGTATGGCTCCCGGATGCGATGGCCGGTCCAACTCCCGTTAGCGCGTTGATCCACGCTGCAACGATGGTCACGGCCGGAATTTACATGGTCGCCCGGAGTTCTATTCTCTTCGCCCTTTCTCCGGTAGCGATGGACGTCGTCGCCATCATCGGTGCATTGACGGCGTTGTATGCCGCGACGATCGGATTGGTCCAGAACGACATCAAAAAAGTTCTTGCGTATTCGACCATCAGTCAGCTCGGTTACATGTTTCTCGGCTTGGGCGTCGGAGCGTTTGCGGCAGGATTGTTCCACGTGATGACACACGCATTTTTTAAGGCGCTCCTCTTTCTTGGATCGGGGTCCGTCATTCATGCAATGCACGAGGAACAGGATATCCAGAAAATGGGCGGGCTGAAGAAATATATGCCCACGACATATTTGACATTTTTGATCGCAGCGATCGCGATCTCCGGCATTCCTCCGTTTGCAGGATTTTTTAGCAAGGATGAAATTTTATGGAAAGCATTCTCGGACGGTTCGCCGTTGCTGTGGTGCGTAGGCGCGCTTGGTGCAGGTCTGACGGCTTTCTATATGTTCCGGCTCGTTTCGCTCACGTTCGAAGGATCGCCGAGATTCGATGAACACCATCTCCATCCTCATGAAGCGCCGAAGACGATGACGATTCCGCTTATCGTTCTTGCGGGACTTTCAATTATCGGCGGGTTTATCGGAATTCCCGAAAGTCTCGGAGGCGGTAATCGTTTCGAGCAATTTCTCTCGCCCGTCTTTGCCGCAGCGGATTCAAAAATGCTTTTGCCGTATCACGACGTCACGGCGACTGAATATATCCTCATGGCCGTATCGGTCGCGATCGCTGCCGCGGGCATTTACTTCGCGCGAAAAATATACCTTGAACGGACAGAGATCGCCGGGCAAACAGCGAATAGATTCCCGGGCATCTATAAACTGCTCCTCAATAAGTATTTTGTCGACGAGATCTATGACGCATCGGTCGTTACTCCTATTGAAAAGGGGTCCGAGAAACTTTTGTGGAAACGTATTGACGTCGGCCTTATCGATGGGCTGATTAACTTTACTGCGAAGGGGACCGAGTACGCCAGTCAATTTTTCAGAAGAGTGGAAACAGGCGTCGTCCAAAGCTACGCCATCGCATTCGTCGCGGGCATTCTGTTCATTCTCGGCTGGCTTATCGCCCGGTAAGTTGAACTACAGATAATCTTGCAATCGTGCAATTTTTCAATCTCGGAAAGCTGGAATTTTGGAATGATGGAAATACTGAAACGTCGACCCGGCATTAATCTTTAACATCTGCAGTATAGCGTGAACAACATCCTGACATATCTTTTGTTCTCTCCTCTTCTCGGCGTTGGGCTTCTTTTGTTCGTCAATAAAGAGAAGTCTGTGCTGATCAAATCCGTCGGCATCGGAGTTTCGGTTCTTACGTTCGTCATATCCCTGCTCGTATATTCCCAATTCGACGCTTCATTGGCCCAGCTTCAATTTGTGAAGCATGTCGAATGGATCCAGGGGTTGGACATCAGCTACGAAGTGGGGGTGGACGGTCTCTCGCTGCTGCTCGTGATGCTCACGACGCTCCTTACGCCGATCGCGCTCCTGTCGTCGTGGGAATCGATCACGATTCGGCTCAAAGAGTACGTCGTTTCCATTCTCGTCCTCGAAGTCGGCATGCTTGGCGTATTTCTCGCGTCGGACCTTTTTCTCTTCTACGTTTTTTGGGAGGCGATGCTCATCCCGATGTACTTTATCATAGGCATCTGGGGCGGGCCCGAAAGGATTTATGCTGCGGTGAAGTTTTTCATTTACACGATGGCAGGATCGCTCCTCATGCTGGTCGCGATTCTTTGGCTCGGCTACTACGCATCGACGCTTCCCGGCGGGCACTTTACGACAAATTTGCAATCCCTGTATCGCATCGCGCCGAACGCGCCGCATACTATTCAGGTGTGGATGTTCCTCGCGTTCGCCATTTCGTTCGCGATCAAGATACCGTTATTCCCGTTCCACACGTGGCTTCCGGATGCGCACGTCCAGGCGCCGACCGCGGGCAGCGTCATCCTTGCCGGCGTTCTCCTCAAGATGGGAACGTACGGCCTTCTTCGTTTTTGTCTCCCGCTCTTTCCGTACGCCTCGTTCGAATTTACCCCGCTGCTTTCAACGCTCGCAATCATCGGCATCATCTATGGAGCGCTGGTCGCGATGGTGCAGACGGATATCAAAAAACTCGTCGCCTATTCATCCGTGAGCCATCTCGGGTTCGTCGTTCTCGGAATTTTCTCGATGACCGAGGAAGGCATACAAGGCAGCATGATACAGATGATCAATCACGGTCTTTCAACCGGAGCCCTCTTCTTGATCGTGGGGATGATCTACGACCGACGGCATACGCGCGAGATCGCGCAGTTCGGCGGGTTGGCAAAACAGCTCCCGGTCTTTGCCTCATTCTTTATGGTCGTAATGCTCTCGGCGATTGGACTTCCCGGATTGAACGGATTCGTCGGCGAGTTTCTCATCTTGCTCGGATCGTTCAGATCCCCGTTCCTCGGGTCGCATCTGTATACCGTCTTTGCTGCGACGGGAGTGATATTTGCCGCGGTGTATATGCTGTGGATGTTTCAACGTGTCATGTTCGGAAAAATAACGAACCCGGCAAATCAATCGTTGCTCGATTTGTCTAAGCGCGAAATTGCCGTGCTTGTGCCGATCGTCGTGTTCATCATTTGGATTGGAATTTATCCTTCGCCATTTTTGAAGATATCATCTTCTTCGACACACCAGATTGTCCGCACGCTCGAACAAGCGCGCAGCGGCGAACTGCCCTCGGCAATCATGGGGGGAAAATAGTCCGCGATGAAAACAAAGTGGACATTCCGGGTTGTCGGCATCATGGGTTTGAGCGGGCTATTGTATTCTTTGGCATTCGCGGACGAGGGATCGTATGCTGCGAACGTTTCGCCGGTGATGATTCTCCCTTTCGTCCTCCTTTTGGCGGCGATTGCCGTCGTGCCGTTCATCAATCGCCATTGGTGGGAAAAGAATTATCCGTACGTTGCGATCGGCCTTGGCTTGATCCCGGCGGTGTACTACATCGCCGTTCTCGGGAACGGCGCCAGGGTTTTGCAGACGGGGAAGGAATACATCAGTTTCATCGTCCTCATCGGCTCGCTCTTTGTTGTCGCTGGGGGCATCCATATTCGGATCAAGGGCAAATCGACCCCCATTGCGAACGTTTTTCTCCTCGCGGTCGGAGCCGTCGTCGCGAATTTACTCGGAACGACCGGCGCATCGATGATCTTGATACGCCCGTTTCTGCGGGTTAACAAATATCGGCTGCGTGGTTTTCATGTTGTTTTTTTTATCTTCATCGTTAGCAATATAGGAGGTGCGCTGACGCCGATAGGCGATCCGCCTCTTTTTCTGGGGTATTTGCAAGGGGTCCCTTTTTTGTGGATCCTGGAGTACGTGTGGCATATTTGGCTCATCGCGATCGGCATCGTGCTCGCGATCTTTTTTGTCATTGATTACCTGAGCTTCAGAAAATTTGAATCGAGTAGGCAGCAAGTGCCCGCGACGGAGCTTCACGAAGAAGCGGAAGTCAGCGGTATGCACAATGTTTTTTTCCTTGTGATAATTCTCGTGGCGGTATTCATAGAACATCCGCAGTTTCTTCGCGAGGCTCTGATGACGATCGCCGCGGCGGGCTCTTATTTTTCGACGAAGAAAGAGATCCACGACAAAAACGATTTCAACTTTACTCCGATCAAGGAGGTGGCGATCTTGTTCGTCGGTATCTTTGCAACGATGGTTCCGGCGCTCGATTGGCTTGAACTCAATGCGACCTCGATCGGCATGACGGCGCCGGGACAATTCTATTGGGCCACGGGAGCTTTATCGAGTGTCCTCGACAATGCGCCGACATATCTCAATTTCTTAAGTGCCTCGATCGGCCTTTTCGTCGACCATAATATCATCTTACAGGTACAACATCTCCTTGGGACACAGACATCGGATGCGGCGATGGCCGGAGCGGCTTATTCGGGCGAGATCCGCAATACGTTTGCAACGCTGACGAAGTATCACTCCGACCTTGTGGCAACGGGCCACGTGCCCATCGCAGACATCCAGCTTTCATATCTCATCGCTAACCAAAATATTTATTTGAAAGCGATTTCAATTGCAGCGGTTTTTTTTGGCGCATGCACCTATATCGGCAATGGACCGAACTTCATGGTGAAATCTATAGCTGAGCAATCGGGAGTAGCTATGCCGTCGTTTTTTGGGTATATCGTGCGTTACACAATTCCCGTTCTTCTCCCGACGTACGCCCTTGTGTGGTTTTTGTTTTTCCGTTCTTAGCAAAGTGTAAGGCAGATCGTATGGTTTTTTCGTCATCGGATATCGTCGGCATTTCGCCCATCCTCGCGGTGTCAATCACGGCATTGATCGCGCTGGTGATTAAGTCCGTTTATCAGAAGAGCGAAAAGCTCATTGCCATAACTAGCGTATGCGGTTTGGTGGTCGCCATTGCTTTGTCCGTGTGGACATTCCCGTTGAGCTCGACTGCCTTCAGCGATATGGTCCTCGTCGGCGGCTACGCCAGCTTTTTCGACATCCTGTTTCTCACGGTCGGTTTGTTGACGATCCTGTTGTCAGAGTCGTATCTCCAAAAGGTCGGGTTGTATTACGGTGAGTTTTATGTGCTCGTCCTCATCGCCGTCGTCGGAATGATGCTGATGGGCTCTTCGGCCGACCTTATCACGGTGTTTTTAGGCGTCGAGCTCATGTCCGTCTGTTTTTACATCCTCGCGGGTTTCATGCGGACGAAGGAATCGTCGAATGAGGCGGCGCTGAAATATTTTCTCCTCGGCGCGTTTGCGACTGGTTTCCTTCTGTATGGAATTGCGTTGGTGTACGGGACGACCGGCACGACGAACTTGATGAGGATCGCCGTGGAGCAGGGGAAAGGTTCCGTGCAGGCGTGGTACGACATCGGGTTCGGCCTGCTTCTTATCGGCTTTGCATTTAAAGTGGCCGCTGTGCCGTTCCACATGTGGGCGCCCGATGTGTACGAAGGGTCTCCGACAACTGTGTCCGGACTTATGTCGACCGGCGGAAAGGCCGCCGCCTTCTCCGCTTTTATTCTTGTCTTTGCTATTCCTTTGTCGCAGCATGATGAAAGGTTCATGCTCCTCCTCTCCCTGCTGGCAGCCGCGTCAATGCTCGTCGGCAATCTCTTTGGTCTCGCGCAAACCAACCTGAAGCGGATGCTTGCCTATTCGAGCGTCGCACATGCAGGATACATGCTCGTCGGCCTGGCCTCGGGACAATCGCTCGGAGAGCAGGGAATTTTATTCTACCTCGTTTCATACGCGTTCACGAACCTTGGCGCTTTTGGAATCATTGCGATCCTCGAAAAGGAATCCGGCCAAAATGTGTCGTACGAAAATTACGCAGGGCTTGGATCGCGCAGGCCGTGGCTCGCAGCCGCGCTGGCGTGTTTCATGTTCTCGCTGACGGGCATTCCGCCCTTCGCGGGGTTCGTCGGAAAATATTATCTTTTTGCGAGTGCCGTGGAAGCCCATTTAACGTGGCTCGCAATTTTCGGAGTGGCGACGAGTCTCATTTCCGCATACTACTATCTTCGCGTTGTCGTCTTTATGTACTTCCGCGAAGCGGGCGACACTGAGATGATCCATGTCCCGGCTCTTTCGATAATGTCTCTCGGAATTTCTGTCGCAGGCATTCTTCTTCTTGGAGTTCTGCCATCTCTCGTGCTCAATGTCACGCGGTTGTTGTTTTAATATTGGATGATGATTTTTTGCCGTCCATTGATCGCGGTACAATGGACGGCATTCTTTTTTGGATGGAATATGGTGCCGGTTGTTTCACGACATGCCATGCAAAAAATTGACCAGCTCGCGACGTCGCGTTATGGCATTCCGCCGCTTCTTCTTATGGAGCATGCCGGACGATGTGTGGTTGACGAATGTGAAAAGCGTTTTGGTCCTCTCAAGGACAAGAAGGTCCTCATCGTCGCGGGAAAAGGGAATAACGGAGGGGACGGTTTTGTCGCCGCACGCTACTTGTTAAAAAGGAAGGCGTTTGTGTCGGTTCTTCTCATTGGGAAAGAGAACGAGCTGACTGAAGACTCGCAAGCGAATTACGATATTTTAAAGAATGTGGAAAATACTCGACTGAGGATGCTTTTTAATTTTAACGATCGTGAATTTGAGCGAAGCGGGTACGATTTCGTTTTCGATGGAATTTTCGGTACTTCTTTTCATGGAGATGTGAAAGGTCCCGCTAAAAAACTGATCGACTGGATGAATTTGCAACATCGACCGAAGATAGTTGCGATCGACCTCCCTTCGGGTCTCGAGGCAGACACCGGCTATGCGGGAGTGACAGCTGTAAAGGCGCAACTCACAGTGACAATGGCTCTTCCAAAAATTGGTTTTTATTTTCAGAAAGGCCCTCTACACACGGGGGAAATCCGGATCGCCGACATTCATATCCCGAAACAGTTGGCAAAGACATCCCGCTCAAAAATTTTTTTAAGCGAAGAGGAAGATATTACGGGAAAACTCCCGGTAAGGAGAAAGGACGCTCATAAATACAGCGTAGGAAAAACCCTTGTGCTTGCGGGCTCCAAAGGCCTCAGCGGCGCGGCGCTCTTAAGCTCGCAGTCGGCAATGAAGAGCGGCGCCGGAGCAGTTGTTCTCGGAGTTCCTTCTGCAATTTTTCCCGCGATCTCCCGGAGAACTCTTGAAGTAATGCCGTTGGACCTGCCGTCAACTTCGGAGGGCTCCCTTGCGCTATCTGCAATGGCGTCGATTCGCAAAAAGGTCGATTGGTCCGATGTTGTCTTGATCGGTCCCGGTCTCTCGCGGAATGGCGAAACGCAAAATGTCATCCGATCACTCGTTCAGTCTGTTACGAAGCCGCTTATCATCGACGCGGATGGGCTCAATGCGATCGCGGCGAATATCTCGTGCTTAAAAAAGAGGAAGTCTCGCAATGTCGTGCTTACTCCTCATCTTGGAGAATTCTCTGCGCTCATTTCTAAAGGAGCTCGTGAGATCGAGATGAACAAGGTCGAGATCGCGCGCGCGTTCGCTCGAAAATATCGGGTGGTGCTCGTGCTGAAGGGGGCACCGACGATCGTTGCGGCGCCGGACGGCGGTGTTTTTATCAACCCGAACGGCAACGCAGGCATGGCGACGGCGGGTTCCGGCGATGTGCTCGGAGGAATCATTGCGGCGCTTGTCGGTCAAGGAAACTCGGCGATCGATGCGGCGATCAACGGCGTCTTCGTCCACGGAACAGCCGGGGACTTGGCGCGAGACGAAATCGGCGAGATGGGAATGCTCGCAAGCGATATTCTGGCGCGTATTCCCCGAGTGTTGAAAGCATTGTGTAAGAGGAGAGAAGGGATGCATGGGTAAGAGTCGATTCGTTCGTTTCACGCTTCCTCCGATCGTATGGGCTGCGCTTATTTTTATCGAATCATCTATTCCGGGAAACGATATTCCCGAGACGCCCCACGGGACGGATAAACTTGTCCATATCGTAATTTATTTTATTTTTTGCTGGCTCACGTTCCGCGCCTTGTCGAATGCTCCATCCAGGGTCGTTGCACAAATGAGTTTTTTCATTGCGATAGTGTTGACGATCCTTTACGGTTTCTCTGACGAGTTCCACCAGCTTTTTGTCCCCGGTCGTTCGGCAGACGTATACGATCTCACTGCGGACAGCATCGGAGGATTCCTCTTTTTGGTCATCGCTCTTTTTCAACGTTATCGATCTGGTAAGGGGAAGAATTTACACAACAGCAACGGAGTTAAAAGTTGATCGTAGTTCAAATCGCCGGCCTGTTTCTTCTTCTCATTTTTAGCGGCTTGTTCGCTTCATCGGAAATTGTCTTTATCGTGGCGAACAAAGCGAAGCTTCAAGTGCGCGCGCGCCGGAAAAAATTCGGGGCATCTTTGGCGCTGTCGTTCGTCGAGAAGCCGGAAGCGTATCTCACGACCGTGCTCGTCGGAAATAATATTGCCAATATCGCATTCTCTTCGCTTGCAGCGATCTTGCTTCAGGCCGCCTTCGATTGGTCCAACACCGAGATCACAATCGTCGTTGCATTCGTCATCCTCCTCTTTGGCGAGCTTATCCCAAAATCGCTCCTGAGAATAGTGGCGGATGCCGTCGTGTCGTACGCTTCGTTTTTCCTCCGGACCTGCAGCGTGATATTTTCTCCGCTGATCTGGATCACGCAGCGATCGTCGCGTTCTATCGTGTCGCTCGTAGGGTTTGAAGAATCGAACGTCGAACGGTTCTTGCGCAAAAAGGATGTCGAGGTGCTTCTCGAAGAGAGCGAAAAATTCGGGGCAGTGGGAAAAGAAGAGCGTAAAAAGATCGTAAAAGTGATCACGTTAAGCGACGTTCTTGCGAAGGACATCATGAAAGCGAGGACGGATATCGTTGCGGTCGACGTGAAGACGCCGGTAAAACAGGCATGGCATGTGCTCGTCGAACGCGGCTATTCAAAACTGCTTGTTTTTGATAAGAGCATCGACAATATTATTGGGATTGTTTTTGCGAGAGATTTTTTTTCACGCCCGAGGACGCTTTCGCAGATCCTCCGGGACACCGTGTTTGTCCCTGAAACGAAGAATTGTTCGGATCTCCTGCGCGATTTTCGTATAGGCAAAGTCTCTTTGGCGGTTGTCGTTGATGAATTCGGCGGGACGGCGGGCGTTGTTACGTCGGAGGATATCCTCGAGGAATTTCTCGGAGAGATCTCCGACGAGCCGGGTGATGCTGACAAGGCCGTAAAACGGCTGCCCGACGGCTCCTTCCTTGTGAACGGGCGGACGGATCTTCAAGCGGTGCATTCGGCGACGTCGGTCACTATTCCGGACGGTCCGTACGATACGATCGCTGGGTTCATCATTCATACTCTCGGAAGGATCCCCGCCGAAAAAGAGGATTGCCTCGTAGGGCCTCTGCATATTCATATCGTCCGTGCAACGAGAACCAGAGTGGAGCTAGTGAAAATTTTTGTTGAACCGCAGGGTCATTAACAGAGGACGTTTAAAGAAAGGTGCAATCATCCTAACATCCAAAAAATTCTATCCGATATTTTTTTGTCTTGCCCTTCTGAGCGGCGTGACGGAAGCGCAAACTCCCGATGAGCTGCTTTTTCGATCCGCGATAAGCGTGCAGTTCGACAGTACAAAACTTTCGAACCTGGACAAGCTTATTGCCTCATACCCTCACAGCAAGTTTCTCGGTGAGGCGTATGGCGCACGGTTCAGCGTTCTCTTGACCCTTCACTCCGACAGTGCGGCTTTTTTTTCGCTGCATCAATACCTTGCGACACGCGACACCCAAAATCTTCCGGTCGCCCTACAGAACGTCGCAATGGAGCTCGGCTACAGAAAGAAATATCCCGACAGCGCCCTCGTCTTACTCGATTCCTCGATCGCAATATTCGAAAAAAGATACCGCAGGATCAGTCCCGCGTTTTTCAACACGCGGGCAAGCCTTCTTCTCCTTCTGGGCAAATTCAAAGAGGCAGAATCAACTCAACGCGAAGCGATCGCCTCGTTGCAACGTGCATCCAAGTTCGATCCGCGCTACAGCGGCTATTACGCGCAGCTCGGTTTGATCGAACGCGAAACGCAGCCCGGATTAGCAGGGTTGCTCGACTATGTTCACGCCTGTTTTGTATCTCCCCAGCCGCAGATAGAGTACGGAGATCTTGATTCGCTGATCATGCTGACGGTCAAAGATTCCGCAAAGGTTGTCCGGGTGCGAGACAGTTTGTTCGAATGTGTCGGGAATGAATATTTTCACGAAAACGGGGGAGATTCGGTACGGGCGAAAGGATTTGTCGCGGCATGCTATTCCCGCAATCATGTTTTGCCGAGTTGTGCGTTACAGTTGGCCCGCACTGCGTATGACGAGGCGCAATCGCGGTCGCTCGAAGGCCGATGCGATGCCGCGTTCGCCCTCGGAGTGGTGTTCTTCAATGAGGAAAATTTCAGCGAGGCGGAACGGTATCTGAACGAAGCGCTGCGGACGATGCTGCCGTACCAAACCGAATTATATCTTGCGCTCGGCACGGCCGAAGAAAAGCTTGGGGAAAAAACGGAAGCGTTCAACACGTATCTTGAGGGAGTGACCGTGGGAAGGCCATTGTCCCTCATGCGTCCGCTCCAAGCGTTGCAAAAAGAATTGTATCCGCACGCATCTCTCGATTCTTTGATTGGAGCGGCACAGAGAAAACTTGTCGATTTTTTCCCCGACAAATATAAAAGACCGGAGTCGGTCGAAGACAATCCGAACCGAAAAATTGTCCTAGCTGAACTCTTCACCGGTTCCGAATGCCGTCCCTGCGAAGCGGCGGATATCGCATACGACAAACTTCTGGAACGGTACGAGACCTCGGACCTCACGCTCCTGGAATATCATCTCCACATTCCCCGCCCCGACCCTATGGCAAACCCAGACGCCGAGTCGCGCTCGAATTTTTACGGCGTTTCCAGCACTCCAACGTCCGTCATCGACGGCGTTCACATTGAAAAATCGGGGGGACAAAGCATAGCCGCAAAAACCAAGTTTGCCGTCTATGCGGACGAGATCGATCAGTCGCTCATGCAGCGGGCTCATGCAATCGTCAAGATCTCAACGCATATACGCCGGAACAGGATTTCCCTTGCCGTCAGCGCTTCCGTAAACAACCCCCGCAAATCGCTCAGGCTCAGAGTTGTTCTTGCAGAGGATAATATCCATTATGTAGGGGCGAACGGCATTTCAAATCATCGGTTCGTTGTGCGAAAGATGTTGCGCGGCGCCGGGGGCGTTGCGTTTTCGCGCAAGGGACGAGCCGTGGTGAAAGATGCATTTTCCGTGTCGTCCGTCGAAAATCAACTGGAGTCGTATCTTGAAAGATTCGAACAACGGGCGGGCGAAGTATTCAAGGAAAAGAAATCCGAGGTGGATCCAACACGACTCTATATTATAGCGTTCGTGCAAGACAATGCGACCCACGCCATTCTCCAATCAGCCATCGAAAGGGTGAAACGATGAAACATTTTTCCTACAGGATCCTTTCCATTTTTTGTGTCGCCTTTTTACTCGTTGCATCCAGCAGCGCATCGGCCCAATTCGATCGGTATTTTAAGGACGCCACGTTCAGGTTCGACTATTATCATACCGGCAGCAAGGGGGAAGAGCGCATCAGCGAAGATAAAATGATCGAAGAGGGAGCGTGGCCGGGGAGCTTGACGAACCTTATCGATACGCTCAACCTCGGAGAATATTTTTTCACGATTACCGACATAGCAAGCAACCGCATAATTTTCTCGAGGGGATATTCCTCGCTTTTCTTTGAATGGCAAACGACCGACGAGGCTCTGGCCGGAGTGTATCGCACGTTCAATGAATCGCTGCGGTTCCCGTTTCCGTTGAACAAATTTCAATTGACCATCTTGCGGCGCAATAAACAGATGATATTCAATGAAATTTTTTCGACTGTTGTTGACCCGAATGGAGGGGAGATTCACCGGGAGAAGAAGCATGTCGGGACACAAGTAATGAATATTTTTACAAACGGCGATAGCCATGCGAAGGTCGACATTGTCATTTTGGGGGACGGATACTCGAAAAGCGACATGCCGAAATTCCGCGCGGATGCCAGACATTTTACCGACGTCCTTTTCGGCACGGAGCCATTTAAGAGCAGAAAAAAGGATTTTAACGTCCGAGCCGTTGAAGTCGAGTCGCGCGAGTCGGGCATCGATCAACCCGACCAGAACGTGTGGGTTGATAACGCTCTCGGAACGACGTATGATTCGTTCGGGTCCGCTCGCTATGTGCTTACCGACGACAACAAGGACGTACGAGATTATGCCGCCGTTGCGCCGTACGACTTCCTTTTCATCCTTGTCAATGCCAATCGGTATGGGGGCGGAGGGATCTTTCAATTGTATGCTACGTGCTTTGCGACCGGCGAAACGCCTGCGACGGCATGGCAAACGGACTACGTTTTTGTCCATGAGTTCGGTCATTCGTTCGCGGGGCTCGGCGACGAGTATTACACTTCGTCTACCGCCTACAATGATTTTTATCCGAAGGGTGTTGAGCCATGGGAGCCGAATATTGCTGCAAATATAGAGCGAGGAAGTCTGAAGTGGAAGGCCTTTGTCGATTCGACAACGTCGCTTCCGACTCCATGGGATAAAGCTGCATACGACAGCCTGGAAATTGAGCGGGGAAAATTACGAAGAGACGAAGAAGGATATGCAGAAAAAAGAGAGGCCATTCTTGACAAAGAACGGTCGATTCTCGACGACAAGCGTTTTAAAGGAATAGTGGGGGCTTTCGAAGGGTCGGGCTACGCTTCGACCGGCCTCTATCGTCCTTCCCTTGATTGTCGGATGTTTTCGCTTAGTCTCACGGATTTCGATCCGGTATGCACAAATGCGATCAATAGGATGATAGATTTCTATACAAAATGAGCGACCCAATTTTTTTACTCGACCTCCCCATGCTGCGCGGTGCGTGATGTACATTTTGGGAATCTCCGCATACTATCATGACTCTGCTGCCTGTCTGTTGTCGGACGGGGATATCGTTGCTGCGGCGCAGGAAGAACGCTTCACGAGGAAGAAACACGATCATCGTTTTCCGCGGCATGCTGTCGCCTATTGCTTACAGGAAGCCGGCATCAGTCCGGATCAGCTAGAGTGCGTTGCCTTCTACGATAAACCCCTGTTGAAATTCAACCGCCTCCTTGAGACCTATCTCACGTATGCTCCTCGGGGTATCCAGTCCTTTATAATGGCAATGCCGCTTTGGCTTCAGGAAAAGCTTTGGGTTCCGGATCTAATCGAAAAAGAGATCGACTACCGCGGAAAGGTCATTTTTCCGGAACACCACGAATCGCATGCGGCGTCTGCGTTCTTTCCTTCGCCATACCAACGAGCTGCGATCCTTACGATCGACGGCGTTGGGGAAATGGCGACATCGTCGTACGGGATCGGCCACGACAACAGAGTCGAGATTCTTTCGGAGCTTCACTTCCCGAATTCGCTCGGTTTGCTCTATTCCGCGTTCACATATTTTACCGGCTTCAAGGTGAATTCGGGGGAATATAAAGTCATGGGGCTTGCTCCTTACGGCGAACCAAAATATGTCGATCAGATCTACAACCAGCTGATCGATCTGAAGGAAGATGGGTCTTTTCGGATGAACATGGAGTATTTCGATTTTTGTGCCGGGTTGACGATGACGAATGACAAATTCGATACTCTGTTCGGCGGGAAACCCAGAGCGCCAGAAACACCCCTTACTCAGCGGGAACTCGACCTCGCTCGATCGATCCAGGATGTCACCGAAGAGATCATGATGCGCATGACACGTCATGTAAAGAAGGTGACGGAGGAGCGCTACTTGTGTTTGGCGGGAGGCGTTGCGCTCAATTGCGTTGCGAACGGAAAGATCCTTCGGTCCGGATTATTCGACGATATCTGGATCCAGCCGGCGGCCGGTGATGCCGGTGGAGCGATCGGAGCTGCGTATATTGCCTATCATCATTTTCTCGACCGCCCGGCAAAGACCAAGAACGGCCGCGATGATCAGCACGGTTCGTACCTCGGGCCCGCATACGATGAAAAAGAAGTGACGGGCTTTCTGAACGAGCATGATATTCCGTACGAACTTATTAACAGCACCGAGACCTTATGCGAACGTGCGGCGCAATTTCTTGAGGAAGGGAAAGTCATCGGATGGTTCCAGGGAAGGATGGAGTTCGGACCGAGGGCATTGGGTAATAGATCGATCATCGGAGATGCCCGGTCTCCCGAGATGCAGAAAAAGATGAACGTGAAAATTAAATTCCGCGAGGGGTTTCGTCCTTTCGCTCCGTCAGTGCTTGCGGAGAAAGCCGGAGAGTGGTTCGATATCGACCGCGAGAGCCCGTACATGCTTCTCGTTGCAGAGGTCGCAAAAAGCAAACAGCGGAAAATGGACGGTGGAGAAAAAAAACTGTGGGGCATCGACAAGCTTAACGTGGTTCGGTCCGAGATACCGGCAGTCACGCACGTCGATTATTCAGCGCGGCTCCAGACGGTCAGTCGCGACGAAAATCCGTTGTATCACAAGCTCATCAGCACATTCTACAAAAAAACCGGCGTTCCCGTGATCGTCAATACTTCGTTCAATGTGCGAGGCGAACCGATTGTTGCGACACCTCTTGACGCGTATAAATGTTTCATGAGAACGGACCTCGATATACTCGTGATTGGCAATTGCATTCTGTCCAAAACCGGTCAGCCAAAGTTTCACGACGACATTAAATGGAGGGAAGTGTATGAGCTGGATTAGCGATGTGCACGAAGAGATTCAACGGTTGAAAAAGACTCCGAAGGAATTAAAGAAATTCGGGCTTATCGTCGGCTCGGTATTTCTTGTTTTGGCTTTCGCCGGTTATTTTAAACAGTGGCCTCGTTTTCTTTGCGGCAGCTTTTTCGGCGTCGGGGTAATTATCTTTTTCACTGGGCTCTTCGCGGCTAGGTTATTGTCGAAAGTGTATTCCGTTTGGATGGGGATCGCGTTTGCGATCGGATGGATAGTTTCACGCGCGATATTGGTTTTTCTTTACTATCTTGTCATCACGCCCATCGGTTTTTTTGCTCGCTTATCGGGAAAACGTTTTATCGATGTTGAATGGGGGATGACCAGTAAGTCGTTTTGGATTCTCCGACAAAAATCCAAAAAAATTAATTACAATAAGATGGTGTGAGGAGACTCTCCGTGGCAAAGATCAAAATTATCGCTGAATATATCGCTTTCTTAAAAGACAATAAAAAATGGTGGCTTATGCCCATCGTTATTGTGCTCGTCCTCTTTGGGTTACTCATTGTCCTCACAAAAGGGAGCGCTTTGGCTCCTTTTATTTACACCCTCTTTTAAAGATTGCCCTCCTAAAAAAGCTTCTTCTTCCAATTTATTGGAAGAAGAAGCCCAAAACATTAGTAACAAACAATTTTATTCACTTTTTGCTTGACAATAAAAGCAAAAAGGCCTACTTTCTTTGGAAGCCCTTCCATTCCTTTCTAAGAAATTGGTAGCGATTGGCAGTCACTATCTACGACATTGCGAGGGAAGCTCAAGTCGGAATCGGAACCGTCTCTCGCGTATTCAACAACCATCCTAACGTTACTCTCAAGACTCGAGAAAAGGTCCTCTCGGTCGCCAAGAGGCTAAACTATCATCCGCACGCCTATGCCCAGGCGCTTGCCCGTAAGCGGACGAATACGTTTGCCGCGATCATCCCGTTCTTTACAAATTATTTTTTTATTGAAGTCCTTCAGGGAATCCAGGATAAGATCTCAAGCGCAGGCTACGATCTTATTCTCTACGGCATCGACCATCCCGAACAAATAGACGAATATTTACGCAAAAGCGTTCAGCGCGGCAGGGTTGACGGCATTTTATTTTTTTCGATGAAGCTGCCGGTCCCCTTTGTGGAGAAGTTCAAGGACCATTCGAAGCCTGTCGTGTTGGTCGATACGTTTCACGAGCAGTTCGATTCTCTTGCCGTTGAAAATTTCCAAGGAGCGATGATCGCCACCAATCATCTGATCTCGATGGGCCACAAGAACATCGGGATGATCAGCGCGAACATCAACAGCGTTCCGTCCCGCGAGCGCATCGCTGGTTTTAAAGACGCCATCGTCTCCGCCGGACTAGAGCTGCGGCCGGAGAATATCATTGTAAGCAAGCTGACGAAGCAGGACGGATTCAGCCGCGAGGCCGGTTACCAATCGATGAAAGAGATGTTGAGCAACGGCTCCCAGCTACCAACCGCTATTTTTATCTCGAGCGACGTGCAAGCCATCGGCGCGATGAGTGCGCTGCGTCAGCAGGGCATCAAAGTGCCGCGCGACGTCGCCATCGTGAGCTTCGACGACATCGAACTCGCCGAGCAATTCGGGTTGACGACAATGCGCCAGCCGATGCACGAAATGGGAGAGCTTGCGGTCGAGAAACTCATTTATCGTATGGAGCATCCGTCCGCCCCGCCGTCGCACATCAATTTTCTGCCGAAGCTGGTTGTGCGGGCAACATGCGGCATGAATAAAATGTATTCGCCGGTCGAGGATTTTGTCCATGCAAAGGATTAAACTTAATAACATCTGTGAGGATGCTAACGGGGCGGTCCCTCGTTTCTTGATGAGGGTGTGGATGTTATCGGCCGTCCTTGCTCTCTTCGCTGTAAGCGGCGCTTGTTCTTCTTCTCGCGCAGATGTCCCCCAACAGATTGTTGCAACGGTGGGCGACAGCACGATAACGTTTCAAGAGTTCCTTGACCGTTACGAAGACTATCTTATCTTTACTGGCCTTCAGGACAATATGCAGGCTCGCTTTGCCATCCTCAACAACATGATCAACGAAATTCTCCTTCGGCATTATGACGACAATTCCAAGATCTACGCGGATCCCGAATACCAAAAAGAGATCACGTCAGCATGGAACAGGACAGTGCTCGCATTTCTTAAGGACCAAGAAGTGTATGCTAAAATCACAGTGACCGATCAAGAGCTCCGTGAGGCATATCGCCGGTCGAAAATAAAACTCGCCGTTCGGCATCTATACGCAGCGACGGAAAAGGATGCTGAGAATCTTTATAGCCTTGCCGCCATGGGGGTAAGTTTCGATGAATTGGCAAAACAGTGCTTTACCGATACGGCGCTCAGAAACAACGGCGGCTATCTCGGTTACATAAATTGGGGAGAAACAGACCCCAATTTTGAGAATGCAGCGTATGCGTTAAAGGTCGGCGAAATTTCTAAACCCGTGAAAACTACGGAGGGATACAGCATCATTCGGGTTGATGACAGAATCGAAGACCCTTTCATGACCGATTACGAGTTTCTCAATATGAAGCACAAGCTGGAACGGGCGCTGAAGATAGAAAAGAAGCAGCCCTACGAAAAGGCCTACCTTGAAAAAGTGTTCAAGCGCAAGAAAGTAGAATTCAATGAAAAAGCGTTGAATGCCGTTTTTGACGACCTCCAACGCCTACAACGGGGGGACATTGAAACGATGTCTCCCGCGGGTCAACTCTTTCCATACTGCGTGCAATATAATGGAAAGCGATACGGCCAGAAAGAAATTGAAGAAAAAATACTCGAAACCCCCGGCTATGATCGCAAGCTCTTGGGAAGTGTCGCACTTCTAAGAGAAGCCATTGTTGGGTTGATAATGCAGGATGTCCTCCTGAAAATTGCCCGTGACAAAGGATACGATACGACGTCGTACGTCAAAGAAACGTTTACGAAACTTGCCAACAACATCTATCTGAACTATAAGAGGAACGAAGTGCTCGATAAAGTCCCGGTGGCGGATTCTGAAATCATGGCCTATTACCGGAAGAATATCGCGTTCTACACGAGTGAACGAGAAATCAATGTGCAAGAAATCATCCTCGACAATGACTCATTGGCGAGTGCGATCAAAGCGAGGATCGATCAAGGTGAGGATTTTGGAGCCCTTGCAAAACGGTATTCCCTCCGGACATGGAGCGCAAAACAGAACGGCGTCATGGGGCTCACCCCGATCTCGAGTTTCGGAGAAATCAAAGACACCCTCTGGAGCATGTCGTATGGAAGCGTTCTAGGGCCTTTAAAATTTGACAGGTATTTCGGGATCTTCCGCGTCATCGACAAACAGGAGGGAAGGCCGATCGACGTCAGTATTGTCAGGGATCAGATCGTAAAAGCGATCAAGAACGAAAAGGGATTCCCGTACATGAAGAATCGTCTTGCACGCCTTGCGAAAAGAACGACCGTTAAGGTAAATGGCGACATCATTAAAAACTACACCATGAATTTGGCAGGCAAATAGAATGCGTGAGAATTTTTGGAGAATTCTATGAGAAAATTTCTACGGACGTTGTTTCTTTTCTCAATTGTCATCGCTCACTCTGTATTTGGCGGCACCACCGGGAAGCTCGCGGGGAAAGCATTCGATGCGAAGTCGAAGGAGATGCTTCCATCCTGCAATATCATTATCGTAGGGACCTCTCTCGGCACAGTGGCCGATGTCGACGGCAATTACGTCATTCTCAATATCCCCCCCGGCGTTTACTCCGTCCGTGCACAGTTTGTGGGATATCAGCCCGTCGTAGCGGAAAACGTTTCCATTTCGATCGATCAGACAACGAAACTCGATTTCGCTCTCAATGAAAGCACCGTGCAACTCCAAGCTGTTGTGGTTGAAGGGAAGCAAGATGCGGTGAAGAAGGACGTGACATCTTCTCAATCGGTGGTGTCGGCAGAAGAAATAAAGTCTCTCCCTGTTTCGGAGTTTAACGACATTCTGGGATTGCAGGCGGGTGTGTCCAAAGATGCGAACGGCGATTTCCACATTCGCGGGGGACGGACGAGCGAGATCGCATATTGGGTCAACGGCATATCCATCACGGACCCATATGACAATAGCAGAGGAGTGGACATCGACAACAGCAGCATTCAGGAACTCCAGGTTATCAGCGGGACTTTCAATGCGGAATATGGCAACGCGATGTCGGGTATCGTGAATACCGTCACAAAAGAAGGAGGAAGAGATTATCACGGATCGTTGAATCTCTATGGGAGTGATTATGTCAGCGACTTTACTTCGTACTTTACCAATATCGATCACTACAATCCGCTGACGAACTATAATTTTCAAGGGAGTTTAAGCGGGCCAGTACCGATGTCGAGCGACATGATAACTTTTTTTGCGAACGCCAGGTATGTCTACGACGACGGGTATCTATACGGATTGGATAATTTCAATATCGACGGAGTACCCCAGGATGGACATCCGGTCGCGATGAACTGGAGTAAACGATGGCTCGGTCAAGCAAACATCGCCTACCAGTTTGTGAAAGACCTCAAGATCAATACCGAGCTATTGTATTCAAAGGATGACTATCAAGATTATGATCATTCATTTAAATGGGAGCCCGACGGAAACCCGTTCAAGTATGCGCAAAGTTATGACGGGACCATTACCGTAAACCATATTCTGACTCCCACAACATTTTATACTTTCAGAACCAATTACTTCTTTAAGAATTTCAAACAGTATCTATTTCCAAGTCCAACCGATCCGAGATATTTAGCCCCGGATTCCCTCAACACAGTTTCATATGCGTTCCACGACAAAGGGACGAACCTGGAACGCTTCTTCAGAGAAACTCAGTCATATACTGCAAAACTTGATTTCTCGAGTCAGGTCTCGGATAACCATCTGCTTCAATTCGGATTCGACGGGAAAATGCATCATCTCCAGTTCGACGATTACACTCTCCAGCCGCTTGAGGTCGGAGGAGTGCCGGTCGTTCCGTTTGTGCCGTCAATTCCCGACCCGACTTCGATCAATAGAAATCTTTACGATGCTAAACCGATAGAGTTTGCCGGCTACGTTCAAGACAAGATTGAATACAAAGACGTCATTATCAACATCGGGTTACGCTACGATTATTTCAATTCGAAGGGAGACGTCCTTGTCGATCCACAGGATCCGAATATTTATGTTCCTTTGCGACAAGGGCTCGATAGTTTGACGGTAGCTCAACGGGAGCCGTACTTTTACAAGAAGGCGACTCCAAAATCACAGTTGAGCCCACGGTTTGGCGTTTCTTATCCGATCAGCGTCGACGGCGTCGTTCACTTTTCGTACGGGCACTTTTTGCAGATACCGACATTCCAATATTTATACAATGGAGGGGCGTATAAGGTCCCGGAAACGGGGAGCACCAGCACACCTTTCGGGAACCCCGATCTGCAGCCGCAGCGGACGATCATGTATGAGATCGGATTCCGGCAGCAGTTTATGGACGAGTTCGTTATCGATGCGACCGGGTTTTACAGGGACATCAGGGATTGGATCACGGCAGGAGTGCCGACTCCGACGTACAATGGAGTGACCTATTCGGTCTACACAAATAAGGATTACTCGAATGTTCGGGGCATCACGATCAACTTCAACAAAAGATTTTCCAACAATTACTCGATCCAATTGAATTACACGTACCAGGTTGCGGAAGGAAGCAATTCAAACCCCGACGACGAATTCAATGCAGCCCTTAACAACGAGCAGCCGGTAATATTTTTGTCCCCCCTTAATTGGGATCAACGGCACAACCTCAACCTGGATTTTTTAGTTGGAGACAAAGATTGGAATGTGAGCTTGCTGGCAAAGTACGGGACGGGGCTTCCGTATACGCCGTCGATCACACAGGCCACCGCGGACCGCGGACTGACCTCTGGATTCGAACCGAATACCCGGAACTTGCCCCCCCAGTTCGATATCGATCTTTATCTAAACAAGACCTTTACTATTTTCGGGTCTGATTTCACCGCGTATCTCAAAGTGTTCAATGTGTTAGACGCCCGGAATGTTGTCAATGTGTTCGGAGATACCGGAGAGCCGGACTTCACGACATCGGTGCAGGGTGTCGGAGCAGACCCCGCTCGCCCAAATACGGTCGCTGAGTATATACGGTATCCATGGTTCTATGCTGTGCCGCGGTTGGTCCAAACTGGAATTGAACTTGCATTTTAAGTTTTTCGCCCGGAGGATGAATGTAATGAACCGAATCCTGAAATTTTTTATTCTGTGTGTGGTTCTCTTCCTGTTGTCCTGTTGCCAGGTCTTCTCGCAATTTGGGACTCCCATTCCAGGACACGTGCCAAGTAAAGAACGGGGCGATCCAAGAATTCGCACGCACACCCAGCTTGAAGGAAACCAGGTACGTGCTTCCATATTTAATTTTGCCTTCACCGGGAGAGAAAATGGAAATTTCCCGATAAACGTCGAAACGCCGTACGAATGGCCCAAGAACACGGGCGAAGTGTATTTGGCCTTGTCCGGATTGATTCTCGGGGCCGAAGTCACGGACAACAAGGGAGTTCTCCAGCATATTATAGAAGTCCCCGATTATCGGACATCTCCGACGGGCGCGACATGGAACTTAGAACCGATACCGGGTTATTCAAACCCAAGTTCAAACAGCCTCGCCAATAGTCTCGACCCTGCAACATGGCCTGCCTCGTGGCCGGATAAATTGGATGATAAGACCGATCCGGGTTGGAAGGGGGAATGGAACGGATATTTCGGAAAGAACATTTTCAACGCAGACCAGGAGTTATTTGCCAAGGCATCCGACGATCGCTACGATCGATACGCAGATTATTTTCCCGATACGACCGACCTGACGCGCAAGGGATTAGGGATCATTGTCGACCAGAGAAGTTTGGCATGGTCGCAGATACTCATTCAGGATGATGTGTTCTTGCTCTATACGTTACGAAATGACGGCACTCAGAATATCAATAAGATGGGCGTCACGATCTGGTTTGCAGATTTTGTCGGCGGAAACGGTGACTCTCAGGATGATATCGCAGACTTTGATATTCTCAACAGATTTCTCTGGTCCCGGGACAACGATAACAGAGCCCCGACGTTCGGTACTGACCCGGTTGGAGTCGTCGCGTTGACTTTTTTGGAAACGCCGGGAAATTCCGTCGATAGGATAGATAATGACGGCGACGGCGAGGCGAATGGTCCCAAAATTACCGAGGACATGCTCTCCGGAGAGATCCCCGGCAACGGAATCGACGATAACGGTAACGGGCTGATCGATGAAAATGAGACCGACGTTCCATTCGGGACTCAAGTCGGCACGACGTATGCAAACGGCTTGGATGACAATAACAACGGCGAGGTAGGGAGCCCCGTTGTCACCCAGGCGATGATTGATGCGGCTGCAACCGATGCGAATGTCGACGTTGCAGGTGCTACGCACCATTGGCACCGATGGCCGCCAAACCCTGAGAGCGATTCCGTTCAACAAGGTCAGATCTGGCTCATCGGCCTGTCGCAGGCAGACCTTGGCAAAAAATATAAGGACAATATCGACAACAATAATAACAGCCCGACGATCAGCAGCAACAATTTACCGACGGTGACGCAGGCCATGATCGATATTGCAGCACAGGATGTGTATCATCGATATAAAGTTCCCGGCACGCATGTCATTCTTTACAGTCTTGATCAGTCGTCGCTGGGAAAGCCCTATTTGAATAAAGATGGTTTGCGCGATGGCGGGGTCGATGAAAATATTGATGAGATGATCGACGAATCGCGAACCGACGGCGTTGATAACGACGAAGATTGGAGCCCGCTGACGGACGATGTCGGGCTCGACGGAGTCCCGGGCACTCACGACCCTGGGGAGGGAGACGGGAAACCAACGTCCGGAGTCGGCACTGGCGAACCTGGTGAGCCGCATATTGACCTTACCGATGTCAAAGAAACCGATCAAATTGGAATCACCAACGCAGACAGGATCGTTGCCGGCGGTTTGAATATCAATAGCGACGCGACGATGTGGTTTGATTTTATGATTCCCGGAAAATATTTCGATCCGGCCGAAGTCAATCCGGGCGACTATGATCTGTTTGTGTCATCCGGCCTCTTCCCGATGCCCGCCGGCGATGTGCAGCCATTCTCAATGGCCGTGATTCTCGCCAACGGACCGGTGAACGATCCGGGATGGACGATACGGAAAAATCAAATACTCACAAAACGATCGAGAGCTCAACAGACCTACCAGAATAATTACAGGTTTGCTATTGCACCCCCGGCCCCTCTCCTCACGGCTGTTCCGGGAGATAACAGGGTGACTCTCTACTGGGACAATACGGCGGAAAATTCCTACGATGCATTCACCGCGAACATCGGAGGCGACGGACATCATTTTGAGGGCTACCGGGTTTATCGCTCCTCCGACCCCGCTTTCAAAGATGCTCTCACCATCACAAACGGCCAAGGGAGTCTCCAATTTCTGTCGCCGCTCGCGGTCTTCGACCTTAAAGATGGTATCATGGGTTACGACTCGGTCGGGATAGACGGAATCCATTATTATTTAGGAAGCGATTCCGGTCTTGAACATTCTTTTGTCGATTCTACCGCCAAGAACGGCTTCACTTATTATTATGCTGTCGTTTCATACAGCAAGGGATTTGCAGGCGGCGGGATCCTTCCTGCGGAAAGCCCGATCCGTATTAATCTCGCCGCTGATGGAAGCGTGACGCTGGGCAAGAACGTGGCAAGAGTAGTTCCGGCAGCCTCGGCGGCAGGGTACGTCAATTCCTCGCTCGGGAACATCAGTCTCATCCAGGGTGCGACGACAAGCTCCGTCACGTACGAAATCATGGACCCGTCTGCGGTAAAGAGCGGACACACATATTATGTGACGTTTCAGGATACGCTGATTAGCACGCCCGGTTCCCCCGACACTCTCACCACTAAAAATTATTCGCTCTATGATTCAACCGGCAATAGATCGCTCGAATATGAGAATCCATATTTTTCGGATAGTTACGAACAGCCCATACTCGATGGGTTCAGACTTCACTTTACCAATGCCACTGCTGTTGAGCTGGATTCAACAGCTTCTCGATGGAACGATTCGAACGTCCCAAGCTTTGTGTTTGAAAAGTTTGTAGCGCCCGGAGGGATCAGCGGGGAACTACGGCCTGATGATTACAGGATTACGTTCGGCAATGTTGGAGTGGATACTTCCGTTGCGTTCCTGTATTCCGGAGTTAATTTCCCCGCGGAGCCCGTGAACTTCAAGGTCCTTAATACGACAACGAATACCTTTGTGACATTTGGGTTCCTTGATCTCGACCAAACGGGTGGAGCGGGGAAACTGTCGGCGAGCGGTTCTCGGAAGGACAGAATTGTTTTCCTTGAACCGAATTCAAAAGACTCATTGGTCGTCACGTGGTGGTTCTATCTTTCAGCCGGACCGGACACATCGAAACTTCAAACGATACCGATGCCCGGCGACACCGCATACATCAAACTCAAGAAACCGTTTTTGTCGGATGACGTGTTTAGATTTACTTCGGCACTTCAGCACGTTGACGTGAGCCTTGCCAAAGCACAGCTCAGTAATATTAAAGTTGTCCCGAATCCGTACCTCGGTTCATCTGAATGGGAGATCAAAAATCCGTATACCACTGGCAGGGGACCGCGGTCGTTACACTTTACACACCTTCCCGCCCAGTGCACAATTAGGATCTTTACCGTCAGCGGTGAACTTGTGAAAACCATCAACCATAACAATGTGATCGACGATGGGACGGAAGATTGGAACATGCTTTCGGAAGATAATCTATCAATATCCTACGGGGTGTATGTGTATCAGGTGGACGCCCCGGGCATCGGTAAAACGATAGGCAAATTTGCGGTCATAAAGTAGAGAAGATGATACTCAACAGAATAAATCTGAAGAAATTTATTTTGGGAGCATAACGTGCTTAAAAAATATGTCGGGACGACTTCAGTCATTTTGTTCTTGCTCTGCGCGACAGTGCATGCTCAAGGAATAACTAAAACCGGTACGACAGCGGCAAAATTTCTCAGCCTCGGAATCGGCGCTCGAGCAAATGCCATGGGTGGAGCATATACTGCAGTTGCAAACGATCCATCGACCATCTATTGGAATCCCGCTGGAGTAGCGAGTTCGGACCAGTTTCAGGCACTCTTCGCATACACGAAGTTGTTCGCCGGGATCGGCCTGGACTATTTCGGATTGATCCTTCCTTCCGGCGACATAGGAAATTTTGCGTTGAGCGTTACTGCGGTGAACTATGGATCGATCGGAGTAACGACCGAGGAACAGCCAGATGGCACCGGCGAAACGTTCACCCCGGCGAGCTATGAATTTGGCCTGTCGTATGCGAGGAACATCACACAGGATTTTGCCGTCGGGGCAACCGGAAAGATCGTTACGGAAAATATTTATCACTCGAACGCAACGGGCGTTGCGTTCGACGTTGGGACCGAGTTCACCACACCGTTCTCCGGAGTGAAGTTCGCGAGCTGCATCACAAATTTCGGGACGAAAATGCAGATGTCCGGCAATGACCTTCTCATCCGTTATAACGTCGATCCTTCGCGAGCCGGAAGCAACAATACTGTCGACGCAAACATTGCGACGGATCAATTTGACCTTCCTTTGAGACTTCAGATAGGCCTCTCGCGCGATTTTTTGTTCCTGGACAATCAGCGATTCACGTTTGCAGTTGACGGGGTTGTTCCGAATGATAATGATGAGTGGGTGAACGTCGGCGGAGAATTAGCGCTGTTCGACAATGTCGTCTTTCTCCGGGGAGGATATAATTCGCTCTTCTTGAAGAACGCACAACAAGGACTTACGTTAGGCGTAGGAATTAAATATCAACGAGCCGGTTACATCGATATCGGGATCGATTACTCGTATCAACGGTATGAATATTTGGACAATGTCAATAGTTTTGGCCTCACGTTAAATTTCTGACACTAAACAACTCTCCCCGCAGTATTTTTACGGAGAGAAATCATCAACAATCATCACAAAGGAGCATCACTTATGAAAAAAAGCCTTTTACTACTGGCATTTTTTTCGATGGGATTGGTCGCATATGGAGGGGTGAAGGTTACCTTCTCCGTCGATATGTCGATCTATCAAAAGAACGGCTATTTTAGTCCCGGCACAGATACTGTGTGGGTAGCCGGCGATTTCAACAGCTGGAGCACCACAGCCAATCCTCTGACTCGAGGAACTGGCCCTGACACCGGGAAATTTTCTGCTCAGGTCAGTGGCGTAACTGGCGGTATTAACTACAAATATCTTTTTAATCATGCCGGTACTACTACATGGGATGGCGATCCGAATAGAACGGCAACGATAGGGTCCAACGATACGACTTTGCCCACGGTGTATTTCAACCGAATCACCGGCAAACCGTATCACGTGTGGTTTAAGGCTGACATGTCCCTGCCCCTAAAAACTGGTGCATTGGTTGCAGCAGACACCGTTGGAGTGACCGGTGATTTTACCGGTTGGGGTACTTCGGGGACCGGGTTCTTGAAGATGACGAAAGATGCAAATGACTCGGTCTACACTGTCCTCGCCGATAGTTTAACTTCAGGTCGAACGATCAATTTCAAATACATTTATTTGAACGGCTCTGTCACCTGGGAAAGCCCTACCATCAACACGGTCGGCGGTAACCGTACTTATTTTGTGCCTGAACAGGATTCGTCAGTATTTTCCGCGTACTGGAATGATCAAAATCCCAACATTCAGATCGGCAGCGGAAAGATCAACTTTACGTGCGATATGAGCGTCTTGACGAAAGTCGGAATGTTTAATCCTGCTGTTGACAGCGTTCTTATCAGTGCAGGGTTTAACGGATGGACCACAAATGCTTCCACTGCATGGATGAGCCAGAATCCGATCGACGATAGCTCGTATTTCATTAGTCAAACTTTTACGAGTGCGCCGTATGGAGATAATCCCTATAAGTATTATGTCAAAAAACATAACCCAACCGGGATCGATACGATATGGACCGATGGATATGAAAGGCCGGTTCACTGGGGTGGCGGCAATAGGGAAGCGTCTTTCCACGGCGTTGCAAGCCAGGATACGATGGATTGGTACGACGGCATTCACCCCGATTGGTTCATTCCAACTGGAACGTCTCTCAAAGTCGTTTTTTCAGTGGATATGACGCCGGCGATGGATGCGGGCAAGCAAGCTATACCGTTCGATCCGGCAAACGATACTCTCTATTGGCTGTCCGGAGAACCAGCTTTTGCGCGCAGCCAGGGTTGGTACCGACCGAGCGATGGACACATGAAGATCATGAAGCTGACAAAGACGACCGGGAACATCTACAGCGGAACAATGACTGTTAAAGCCCCTGCGTGGAACGCGTTTGAGTACACGTATGAATGGCAGAAGGGTTCCGACGGCACATGGGTCACCGAGCCATCAGGCTTTGACCCATTCAACTATCGCGTGCGGTATGCCGGGCAGGATAAAGCAAGCAGTTTCCCGAAGAACCCGTGGACAATGCCGAAAGATACCTGGACGAATAACGATCTTAAGACAGACCAGGAATCCGATCCTTACACATCGTTGACCATCGTAAAGAGTGTCAGCTTGAACCCGACGACATATAGCTTGTCACAAAACTATCCGAATCCGTTCAACCCTTCAACGACCATCAATTTCTCAATTCAAAAAGCTGGGATGGTGACATTGAAGATCTACAACGTGCTCGGACAGCAAGTGACCTCTATCGTCAATGAGAATTTAAAGGCCGGCACGTATTCTTACGTCTTCGATGCTTCGCGATTGAGCAGCGGCGTTTACTTCTATTCATTGAACGCCGGAAGCTTCAACCAAGTAAAAAAGATGATGTTGCTGAAGTAAAGCGCTGTACTGTCGAGAGTGAAGAGCCGGATTGAAAACTCGGCAGGAGATTCTAAGACCCAATCCCGAGAATATCGGGATTGGGTTTTGTTTACCCGCATGGTGTCGGCGAGGGATGTGCCCACCTGTGCCGCGCGGAGGTCATCTACAATTGCCGGCTGTCTGTTTTATATCATCTGAAACAAAAGTTGAGGCCGATATCGGACCTGCCGTCATGCCCCGTAATAGAACGCATTGTGAAAGAGCCCGCCATGAAACTACAAGCCCTTTTTGTGATCTCTGCTTTTAGTTTTTTTGCCCTTGCCGCTGCGCCTCGCAGTTCGAAAGAAATCCCGCGGGTCCCGCAGTGGGCGAAAACTGCCATTTGGTATCAAATATTTCCAGAACGGTTTGCTAACGGCGACACTGCCAACGACCCAACTCCACTCAGTATGAAGGGGGCATGGCCGTATAGAACTTCGGATGGGTGGAACGTCACACCGTGGACGTCGGATTGGTACAAGCTTCAGCCATGGGAAAAAGCCAATGGTCACGATTTCTATTGGAACGCGGGGACACGACGATACGGTGGAGACATCCAAGGGATCATCGACCACCTCGACTATCTGCAAGACCTTGGCATAACGGCGATCTATCTCAATCCGATTTTTGAAGCTCCTTCGTCCCACAAGTACGATACTCGGATGTACCATCACGTCGACGACAACTTCGGCCCCGACCCGACGGGAGATGAAAAAATTATCGCGACCGAGAACCCCAATGATCCAACGACATGGAAATGGACTTCCGCCGACAAACTTTTCTTGCAACTCATTCGCGATGTTCACCGGCGCGGAATGAAAATTATCCTCGACGGAGTCTTCAATCATGTAGGGACTTCCTTCTGGGCGTTCCAGGATGTGGTGAAAAATCAAGAAAAGTCCGCCTATAAAGATTGGTTCAAAATACGCTCATGGGATAATCCAAACACACCTGAAAATGAGTTCGAGTACGAAGGCTGGGCGGGGGTGAAAGACCTGCCGGAAATCAACAAGAACGGCAAATATGACATGGCCGACGGTTTCGCAGACCATGTCCATGCCATTCTCCGCCGATGGATGGACCCTAACGGCGATGGAGATCCGTCCGACGGGATCGATGGATGGAGACTCGATGTGGCAGAAAAGATCAGCTTAAAGTTTTGGCGGATATTCCGAGTATGGGTGAAGGAGATCAATCCTGAGGCATATATTACCGGCGAGATTTGGTGGCAAAACTGGCAGATCAATCAGATGTTCAACGCGGCGCCATGGCTCCAAGGAGACGCTTTTGACGGTGTCATGAATTATCGGTTTGCCCGTGCGCTCAAAAAATATGTCGTCGACGTCGATAGTCAAATTTCTTCTTCGGCGTTTGTCGACTCCATCGCCGCACTCGGGAAAGAGTATGACCGCGATAATCTCTATGCGGTGCAAAACCTTCTCGATAGTCACGATGTCGATCGCATCGCCTCTCAACTCGTCAATCCTGACAGATGGTATGACCATTACGCAAACCCGGGGCAGAACAAGAAATACAAAGTTCGTAAACCAACGGACGTTGAGAGATTAAAGCAAAAAATGATCGTCGGAATTCAGATGACGATGCCGGGTGCTCCTATGATTTATTACGGCGACGAGGCGGGGATGTGGGGAGGAGATGATCCGGATTGCCGCAAACCCATGGTGTGGCCCCGAATGCACTACGAAACGGAAATCTCGGATCCGTTGGGAAGGAAACGAGAACCAGATTCCGTCTTTTTTAACGATGACATTTTTCACTGGTACAAAAAACTGATCGAGCTAAGAAAGGGCAACACGGCATTGTCCGAAGGCGACTTGAAATTCATCCTCGTGAATGATAAGGACAATGTGATCGGCTACAGTAGAACTCTCGATGGTTCATCCGTCGTTATTATTGTAAATAACAGCGCCCAAAAACGAGAAAGCACGATACACCTGGCTCTTGGCTCTCCTGAGAACAGCAGTCTTATTAATTTGATCGATGGGGTAAAAATTCACGGGAACGGCATGAGTTTCGCTATTGAATTGCGGCCATACGAAATAAAGATTCTGCGGCCGGAATAGTTTAAGGCATTCAAGGCGGATGCACAAGGGTGATAAGCTAATTTAACGCTACAGGGATCATTGACGGCGATCGATTGAATCCTCCTAAAGAAAAAATAAAGAAGGTTTCACCCCCGGCTACGCCGAGAAAAATTTTTTACAGCATCTCGATCCTCATCCCTGTTCTTTTCTTTGTTCTCATGGAGATGGGACTCCGGATTTTCCACTATGGGTATGATTACACGCAGTGGGTAAACCCTGCGAAAGGGAAGTACGTCTTAAACCCCGATATTGCTCATAAATATTTTCACGATATTCAAAGTGTTCCTTACTCCGACGGAGATATCTTCGATGAGGTAAAGCAGCCTAACGCTTTCAGGATCTTTGTCCTCGGAGGGAGCAGCGGCGCGGGTTATCCGTTCCTTCCAACCGGATCGTTCTCGCGCTATTTGCAGCAACGGCTGAGCCTCGTATATCCGGAATCCAAGATCGAGGTCGTCAACTGCAGTATGACGGCGATTAACAGTTATACGTTGCGCGACTTGTTCCCCGGCATCCTTCAACAAAAGCCGGACGTCATTATAATTTATGCAGGCCACAACGAATACTACGGCGCGCTTGGCGCTGGTTCGATGGAATCATTGGGCAATTATCGAACGATCGTCAATCTTGTTATCGCTCTCGAAAATTTTAGAACTTTTCAGCTGGTACGAAATTGTGTGACGGGAGCTGCCAGCTTTTTTTTTGGAAATAATGGTCAGCCCTCCGGAACGCTCATGGCGCGGATGGCGCAAAATCAATATATCGGACTTAATTCCGACGTCTATGAAAAGGGCATTGAGCAATTCGAAGGAAATATGTACGACATTCTCAAAATGGCGGCGGAGAACAATGTTCCCGTCATTCTTGGAACGCTTGCATGCAATTTAAGAGACCAGTTTCCGTTTGTGTCAATCACGAAAGGGGGTTTTCCCTCCGCCGACGGAGTATTTAAGGAAGCTGAAGACTCGCTCGGACATGCCGCATGGAAATCTGCCGATTCTCTCTTTCGATACGCGAAGGATTTGGATGCTCTGCGATTTCGGGCGCCTTCGGAAATTAACGCCGACATTATGAAATTCGGGAAGGAATATCATGATCCGGTTGTCAACATCGATTCGGCGTTCGATGCGGCGAGTCCCGACCAAATAGTGGGCGATAACCTCATGACGGACCATCTTCATCCTACCCTCCACGGTTACCAGTTGATCGGTGATCTCTATTATAAAGAGATGGAGAAAATCGGCATGCTTCCAACTTCGAGACCTCTTTCCCTCACCGATGCGCAATCAGACAGCATCACTGTGGCAAATTTTCCTTTCGGCAGGCTCGATTCCGTGATCGGCAAATACAGAATTCGGCTTTTGAAAAACGACTGGCCTTATGTGGCTAAGAAGAGTAAGATTCCTGACATCGACTTGCTCCGCCCTCGCGATTATATTGATTCGATCGCCTTTGAGTTGGTTGAAGATAGAACCAACTGGGACGCTGCTCATCGGAAAGCGGCAGAATGGTATGCCAGCCAGAATGATATCGCTTCCTTTACGCAGTCGATGAACGCGTTGATCAATCAGTATCCTATTGTCACCGAGTATTACGATTATGCCGCGAATATTTTTCTGGGAAAACGAGATTATAGCGATGCGTATACTTATCTGGTCAACAGGAATAGGATAGAGCCTTCTGCATTCAGCACTAAGTGGCTTGGAACGATAAGCCTTTATAGAAATCAACTCCCGGCTGCGGAAAAATACCTGAACCAAAGTTTGGTTTTTGACGGTAAAGATTCGCAGGTGTGGTATAATCTAGCGGGCGTGTACGTCCAAGAAAAAAATTATCGCAAAGCGCTTGAGATGGTGGATAGGGCATTGTCGCTCAATTCCCGGTACCCGGATGCGCTGGCGCTTCAAAAGCAGCTGCAAGCTGCAGTAAACTGAATGACTCAAGCTCAATAAAGCTTGGGACCCGTAATTCTTTTCACCCTGTATAAAGGAAAGCAAAACAATGAGACGCATTTTTTGTGCTCTTGTGATTCTGGCGGGAAGCATGTCATTGGCGATGGGGCAGACCACAGACAGCGTCGATGTGACATTCTATTATGCGACGAGTTCTAATCTCACGGCAGTGTTTCTTCCAGGAGAATTTGATAACTGGGGCAACAACACCGGCGGTGTGATCCCATCCAACGACCCGTCGAAAATGTCGAAGGATCCAACGACGGGTGTTTGGTGGAAGACGGTTCGTTTACATGTCGGGGGCAAAACGGGCGGCGAGATCCCCGGGGCGTATCAGTACAAGATCAACGAAAATGGGTCGTCATCGGGATGGCTTCCCGATCCGTTGAACCCTCGCGAAAATACGGCCGACAACAGCAATTCGATCCTTTATGTAAATAATCCGACTATTTTTCATTTACTCCCCAATGAAAAATCGCCGATCATTAATCAACAGCATCCGACATTCAGCGCGTACGTGTATCCATCGCTGGCCTCTGTGATCGATTCGACGTCAATGGCGATCTGGATCGATACGACGCTCTACAGCATTCCGCCTTCCGGATTCAATCAATCGACCAGACTTGTGACGTTTAAATCTCCCGTTCCCTTGGATAACGGCAGGCATAAGATCATACTCTCCATCAAGAATTTCGGCGGGCCGTTCGTCTCCGATAGCGCCTCTTTTAGCGTCTCGGCCGGCGCGATCCAAATTTTAAACCAGGGTGGGCACGCAACGGTTAAAGATTCAACCGTTCTGATCGGGTTGATCGAAGACACCACGATCCATGCTGCTCAAATTGTTCGCAACGCAACTGATTCGACCACCGTGCCAGTCAGCGGTGGGTCATTTTCAAAGAAGGTCGGATTAGTAGAAGGGGCAAACAGTTTCCGGGCAGTCGCTATTGACACCTCCAACACGGTGATTGTTTCCTCGCCGTATCTTCTCACTCGTGTAGTCAATCATTCCCCGAATGCACAAATAACTTTTTCGTTGAATGGGTCATCCGTTACAATGTCCGCAGCAAACAGCGCCGATCCGGATTCGGGCGAGACTTCCTCATTAACATTCCTCTGGAGCGTCGATCCAAATAACCCGGAGTCCGTAAGCGGCGTTGCCGGGTCGAGTGCCCCAACGATTGATATTTCTGTTCCTAAAACACCCGGCGAATATTACTTTGGGCTTGTTGCGGCTGACAAGGACGGGAATAAAGATACGACGAGATCATATTTCACTCTGAACGGCGATGGGTCACTCACTTTCCCCGCGATCAACTCAAACCCTCAATGGGTAAAAATGGGACGCATCTATGAGATGTTTTTCAATTCGTTCACTCCCGAACAAACCATCAATGCCGCAACGCTGAAGTTAAATTATCTGCAGAGGCTTGGCGTGAATATTTTATGGATCATGCCTGTCATGCAAAACGCGGCTCGGATTGACAACGGCCCCGGCCCTGGCTACAACATTGTGGATTTTTATACGGTGGCGCCGCAATACGGAACCAACGCCGATTTCAAAAATTTTGTCCAGCAGGCGCATCAGCTCGGAATGCACGTCATCCTCGACGTCACTCCAAACCATACAAGCTTTGATCACCCGTTTGTGCTCGACGCTCGCCTCTACGGGGCAAACTCGTTCTATTGGACCTTCTATGAACACCAGGTCATTACTAACCCGAACTATAAGCCACTTATTACCGAGGCGATCACCAACGATGGGTTTGTCTATTACAGTTCTTTCGGGGATCAAATTCTGAACTATAATTGGGCTGATGCGGATGCACGCGCGTACATGATTGGAGTGTACATGTGGTGGGTAAAACAAATGGGGCTTGATGGATACCGGTTCGACGTCTATTGGGGTCCACACGCTCGCGCCAACGGCGGCAATGGCGGAGAAGGAGAAATGGGTCTTCCCGTAAGGATGGCTCTTAAGCACATCAAGCCCGACCTATTTATTCTGGGCGAGGCCCCGGGAACGGGCCCCGGGACCGAGGCATATTACGGAGATCAAAACGGGGGCATCGATGCGGGTTACGATTGGAATCTCCTTCACAATGTCGTAACACCTTACAATATTTCTGTTCTCAACGATAATGTGACCAATTATGGAGGAGATACGATGGGGTTTGTTCCCGGACCCAATTCCCGTTTCATGCGGTTTTTGGAGAATCACGACGAGGAACGCATCGCTTATCAATACGGTTCATACGCCAAGACGATGCCGATGGGAACGATGATTTTTACCGTACCTGGAATTCCCATGATTTATTCTGGGCAAGAAGTCGGATTCGGTTTGGGTATCAGCGACTATGATCAACGAAGACGCGGTATCATCGATTGGAATAGTGCGGGTAAAACATTGTTGAGTCCCCATTATCAGCGTCTTGCATGGATTCGTGCCACCTATCCCGCCTTTTCAACGTTATCATTTCATCATCTCTCTGCCGGAAACAGTATGGTGTATGCTTACACGCGCCCTTTGACAGACCATAACGGCGTTGCCATAGAAAATTTTAATAGCTTTCCTATCTCCGCACCCATCTCGCTGACGGCCGGCAACATTTCTATGACTGGAGGTCCGGTCAATGGAAAAACATATTATCTGAATGATGTGTATAACGACACATCGTACGCTGTGAGTTTCTTGAGCGGTACACTGAATTTTACTCCTACGTTGCCCGCATATGGCTCCGCAGTCTATATCTTGTCGGATTCTATCATGCACTTAACCGTCCCAGCGCTGACGTTCGTTTCCGATAATTCACAATCGGATGTACCGCATGTGTTTTCTTTGGCGCAAAACTTTCCTAATCCATTTAATCCTGCAACAAGTTTCCGATTTACGATTGCGAGTTCTCAGCAGGTTTCGCTGAAAGTCTATGACCTTCTCGGCCGAGAGGTCGCGAACCTTGTTGACGGAAAAAGAAACGCAGGCGCTTACACCGTACAATGGAATGCTTCAGGTTTTGCAAGCGGCGTTTATTTTTACACGTTGAGAGCGGGGTCGTACGTCGACACAAGGAAAATGGTTCTACTAAAATAAGGATGTCCAAGCGGACTGTAATCGGAATTATTGTTATATTTGCGAGCGCGCTCGTATCTGCGCAGCCCAAAGTCGTAGACGGGGGAGTGCTCTTCACGATACAAAGCCGGGCGTCGTCCGTTGTCCTTGCGGGAGACTTTAACGGCTGGTCGCACGTCACCGACCGCATGGCGAAAAATGAAAAGGGGACCTTCTCGGTAGTTAAGAAATTAAAGCCGGGTGTGTACGAATACAAGTTCCTCGCCGATAGTGATTGGGTGCTCGACGAGGCAAACCCGGGCAAGGTTGCGAACTATAACAACACGTCGCAGAATTCGATCTTCACACTCACCGAAAACAATACAATTCTTTTTCACGGATATATGCCATCTTCCGACACAAGCATGAACGATTCTTATCCGAGCTCCGGCGGAACTCTCTATCTTAATATCATCTGGCATCAACACCAACCTCTCTATCTCGACCCGCAGAGCGACCAGCTTCAAGGCCCCTGGGTTCGTACGCACGGGACAAAAGACTATTATGATATGGCGTCGATCCTCGAGCAATACCCGAAGGTTCATTATAACGTCAACCTCACCTCATCGCTCCTCTTCCAGTTGGAGAAATATTATGTGGAACGATTGCGGCCGTACGTCGATGTGCGGAAGGATCGGGTCGACACTGGTGGATTCTTCGCTCATTGGCGGGGTAAAACCGATCCGTGGATCGACCTTGCACTGAAACCGACGAAAGCCTTCGATGCCGCCGATATGAATTTCCTCCTCTATAATGTCTGGAATGCTTTCGGCATCAGCGATGTGCAGATTCTCCGTTTCCCCGAGTACAAAGCGCTCAGGGATAGGGCTGCAAAAAAAGACGCGTTCTCCGAGCAAGATCTACGGGATATTAAATTCTGGTTCTACCTTGCCCACTTTGACCCCGATTTTCTCGAAAAAAAAATTGCGCTTGCAGACGGGACGACGATCGACCTTACAGACCTCGTCGAGAAACGGAACGACGGGAAATATTATCTCCGCAAAACGATCACGGAAGACGATTGCAACCGAATCGTTGCAGAAGCCTATAAGGTGTTGGCGAATATTATTCCTATCCACAAGAAGCTGATGTATCATCCATCGACTTACGAGGGACAGATCGAGGTCGCCACGACGCCGTTTTATCATCCGATCCTTCCTCTTATATTCGACACACAGCTTGCAAGAATTTGTCAGCCTAACGATTCGCTTCCGAACCGCTTTCACTATCCGCAGGATGCCGATGCGCAGGTTGCGAAAGCGGTCGAATATTACACCGAGACGTTCGGCCAGGCCCCTTTCGGCATGTGGCCCGGAGAAGGCTCGGTGGCCAAGGAGATTGTCCCGATCTTCGGGAAAAATGGGATCCGGTGGATCGCTACCGATGCAAAGATCCTCGCTCGCTCGAAACCCTACAATCAGCCTGAGTACTATCCGTACGCAGTCTATGCCGACCACGGCGATTCGGATTCAGTCGTCGTGGTGTTCCGCGACACGGAAATTTCGGACAAGATCGGATTTACGTATCAGAATTTTCGGGGAGAAGATGCGGCGGATGATTTTATCAAGAGCGTCTTGCGCTACGCGCCGAAAGCGGGAGAACCCGACCGCCTGTTGACGGTCATCCTCGACGGTGAAAATGCGTGGGAATGGTACAGGCAGGATAACGACGGTAAAGAATTCATGCATGCACTTTATCGTAAGCTCAGTGCTCTCTATGATACCCGGCAGATTATTTCTGTGACGATGACGGAGTACATGCAGGGGAACCCAAAACGAGGAGTCGCTCCTCATCCTATTTCTTCGATGAAAAAGCTCGATTGGCTCTATCCGGGGTCATGGATCAACGCGAACTTCGATACATGGATAGGGGAAGACGAAGAAAACCGCGCATGGAATTACCTCCTCGTTGCACGGGAGGATCTAGGCAAATCAGGGTTGCCTCAGCCGGACCCGAAATCGCCGGAACCGCGCGAAGGGACGAAGAAATATTTGGCTTACAAGGCATGGGAAGAAATGTATGCAGCCGAGGGGTCCGATTGGTTCTGGTGGTACGGGACGGATCAGACGGCGCCCGCAGGAGATAAGCCATTCGACATTGCATACATCACGCATCTCAAAAATATCTATGCGTTCGCCCGTCAGGCGGGAGGAACCATGCCGGAGCGGGAATTTAAAGAAATTATCATCGACGATGGGGGAACGGCATCGAAGGCGCAAGGAACGATGGCGCAAAGCAGGACTGATTCCGTTTCGGTCGTTTTCCAATGCGACGCACGCGGCATTTATGTCCGGAAGGCAATATACATCGTCGGGAATCAGCCAAAGCTGGGCGACTGGAAACCGAATATCGTCAGGATGTTCGACGACGGCACTCATGCGGACGAACATTCGGGCGACAGCGTATGGACGATCGAGCTTCGATTTCCGGTCGGGACAGAAGTACAGTACAAGTTCACCAACAGCGGACCGGGGGGTGAATGGAATCCGGGCGAAGAATTTCCGGCCGGTAACAGAAAAATTTATCTCGATGGTTCAGTCGAGAGGGTCGTGTTAAAAGACGTGTTCGGGAAACAGTGATCAATGAACAATTAACAGCTAACAATTAACAGAGTACTAAGCACCACGAACGACGAACAACGAACGACGAACCACGAACGACGAACTATTTATAGAATTGTCTGAATGCATCGGACACTGACCCTTTCCATCCTGGCATGTTTTCTTCTCTCCGTATCGGGAATCGGATGCTCCTCGAAGGGGAGCGGAAAAATCAAGATCACAATTTGGCACCAGATGAGGATCGACGAGAGGGTCATTCTCCAGTCTCAGATCGAAAAATTTATGGCACTCCATCCCGACGTGGAGGTGGAGCAACTTTACAAGGAAACGGAAGAACTTCGTTCAGGGTTTATCGTTGCTGCGATTGCAGGGCAAGGGCCTGAATTGGTGTACGGTCCGTCGGACCAAGTGGGTCCCTTCCAAGTAATGGACATCATCCTTCCGCTCGAAAATCTTTTCGATAGCACGTATCTCGCCGCGTTCAACCCGAAAGCGCTCACGTATTACAAAGGTCACCTCTATCAGATTGCGGACAAGCTTGGAAACCATCTGACGTTGGTGTACAATAAGAAATTACTTAAAGTACCGCCGAAGACCGACGTAGAGTTGATCGCAGACGGTGAAAGGCTGACAAAAGATCTGGACGGCGATGGAAGGCCGGATCAATTCGGTCTGGTCTGGAATTACACCGAGCCGTTCTTCTTTATCCCTTTCATGAGCGGTTTTGGCGGATGGGTAATGGATGACAAAGGCAATCCGACTTTGGATTCCAAAGGAACGATCGAAGGGTTGAAATTCATCCAGGAACTGCGGGACAAATACAAAATTATTCCACGCGAAGCCGACTATAACATCGCGGATATTCTTTTTAAGGATGGAAAAGCGGCGATGATCATCAACGGAGACTGGTCCTGGTCGGGGTATCAAAAGGCGGGGATCGACATCGGCGTCGCGCCGCTTCCGAAGATCGTCTCCACGGGGTTGTGGTGCTCTCCGATGATCTCGCCGAAAGGATTTTCGATCAATGCGAATGTCACCGGGGAAAAGAAAAAATGGACCGTCGAGCTTCTCAAATTTCTTCTTTCTCCTTCTAACGAGCTTGAGACAGCCAAATCAATTCTGACGATGCCGACCCTCAAATCGCTGTATACGAACGATTTCATCGAGCACAACGAGATCATGCAGAATTCGCAGATACAGATCGACCGCGGGCGATTGATGCCGGTCGTTCCTGAGATGAGGGCGATCTGGGATTCCATGCGGCCAAGTTATCAGGCAGTCCTCAACGGGACAAAGACCCCCGAGCAAGCGGCGCACGACATGCAGCAGGAGGCATTGCAGAGGATCAAAGAGATGAATGAATAATGTTGACTGACGAATGAGTGCTGTGCGAATGAAGAACTGGAAACATAACGCGTACGTATTTTTGCTCGTTGCGCCGGCGTTTGTGATCCTCATCGGCGTTGTCATTTATCCGTTCTTCTACAACGTGGTGTTGTCCCTCTCGAATATGAGCTTGATGCATATCCGGGATTGGAAGATCGTCGGCTTCGAACAGTACAAGAAAGTTTTCACGGAGCCATCCCAGCCGGATTTCTATGCGGTTTTCCTCAAGACAATTATCTGGACGGTCGTAAATCTTTTCTTTCATGTGACGATCGGCGTGTTCCTCGCCATCGTTCTCAACCAAAAGGAGATCCGCGGGAAAACGATCTTCAGGACGATTCTTGTCTTGCCGTGGGCAGTGCCTCAGCTCATTGTCGCCCTGACCTGGCGCGGGATGTTCAACTACGAGTATGGTTCCATCAACCTTATGCTCGTCCATTGGCTGGGCCTTTCGCCGGTCGCATGGCTGAAGAGCCCGCTCGAGGCCTTCATTGCCGTCATCATCACGAACGTCTGGCTTGGCTTTCCATTCATGATGATCATTGCGCTCGGGGCTCTTCAGAGTATTCCGCACGACTTGTACGAGGCGGCAGAAATCGACGGGGCGGGTTGGTATCATAAGCTCAAGAACATCACGATCCCGCTCATACGCCCCGTTATGGTTCCGGCAATCACGCTCGGCACGATTTGGACGTTCAACAATTTAAATATCGTGTGGCTCGTGAGTAACGGAGGAGAGCCGTCGGACCAGACGCACATTTTGGTGTCGTTTGTGTACAAAGCCGCGTTCAATTTTTATCGATACGGTTACGGCGCAGCGGTGTCAATGATCATCTTTGCCGTTCTCTTGATATTCAGCCTCGTTTTTATGAGGAAGACAAAAGCGACGGAGGCGGTGTACTAAAAATGATCTTGAGTTTTTAACCGCAAAGACGCTATGAACGCAAAGATGTTTCACTAAAATCATTCATAAAATTCTTTGCGTCTTTGTGTCCTTGCGGTAAAATGCAATATTATTTACTGGAATTGGCGCTAACTCGGCACAATTCCGAAAGGAAGAGGTCATGAAAAAGGGAAAAGGGAAAAACGTAGCGAGGATCGCGGCATCGTATGCCGTGCTGCTCCTTTTTTCAATCATTGCAATCTATCCCGTGATGCAAGTATTTACCATTTCCCTCAGACCCGCCGACCGTTTATTATCGACCTCTTTGGAATTGATCCCGAAGGGGGCGTCGTTCAGGACGTACAAGATTCTTTTCACCGAGCGCCCGTTCTTTTTGTGGTTCATCAATAGCACGTTCATTGCCGTCGTCGTCACGTCGACCGGCGTTGCCCTCGCCTCAACCGCTGGGTACGCCTTTTCCCGCTTTAAATTCATCGGCAAGAAATTCGGGCTGCTCAGCCTTCTTGTCACGCAAATGTTTCCGGCAACGATGTTGCTGCTGCCGATGTACATCATGCTCGTCAAACTTCATCTCATCAATACCTACCTCGGGATTATCATCATGTATTCGGCAACAGCGCTTCCGTTCTGTATCTGGCAAATGAAAGGATACTACGATACGATACCGATGAGTCTCGAAGAAGCGGGGCGTATCGACGGATGCAACCAGTTTCAGACGTTCTATAAAATTATTCTTCCTTTGGCGTCCCCGGCTCTTGTCATCACCGCGCTGTTCTCATTCATGTCGTCGTGGACCGAATACGTTGTGGCCGCCCAGATCCTACAGGACACCGACCTATGGACCCTGCCGCTCGGATTAAAATCGTTCGAGGCTAATATGGGTTCGGAATGGGGATTGTATGGAGCGGCATCGGTCATCGTCATGATCCCGGTCGTCGTCCTCTTCCTGTCATTGAGCAAATGGCTGGTTTCCGGACTCACGCTTGGTAGCGTCAAAGGATAGGAGGTATTCACCGCTTCAGTGCCCTTCTTCCATTGATAAAGATGCCCCCCTTTCTTATATTTTCAGGTACAAAAAGGTAAGCCTATGAAGCGTTTATTCTCTTTTGTTGTCTCCGTTATGTTGTCGGTCGCAGCGCTAACATCTGCAAGAGCCCAGTCGCGCTTCCACCTCAGTGCCGACCTCGCTCGATATCGCGGGGATTCAACGAGTGTGTATCTTGAGCTCTACTATTCATTCGACGTTTCACAACTGACGTTCCAATTGAGCGGGACGAAGTGGAAGAGCGAGGTGTTGATGCAAGTTGCGTTCAAACGTTCGTCTGACGATTCTATCGTCGCGCAGCAAATGTGGCGAATCCCGTTCAGCACTACGGATTCATCGTTGTTGTCTTCGTCGAGGACGTATGTCGACGTGGCCGGATTTTTCTTGAAGCCCGATATCTATCGTTTGTCTGTATCTGCTCGCGACATGGACATGCCGGCTGAGAGGGATAGCTTTTCGATGCCGATCGACCTTCAGCCTATAGCACAGAACCAGATCTCTTTGAGCGATGTTGAGCTTTGCACCTCCATAGTTCCGGCCGACAAAGATTCGGTCAACAGGTTTGTCAAGAACACGTATGAAGTCAAACCGAACCCATCGAGGATCTACGGCGCAGGGTTGCCCGTGGTATTTTATTACGTCGAAGCTTACGGGCTGTTGAAGAATAGTTCTCCACATTACTATACCAAAGTCACCGTCACGAATTCCATCGGGACCGAAGTGCTGAGCCGTGAACGAATGGCAAGCCGCGTCAACGAATCGAATGTGGAGGTGGGGACTGTCAAGGTTAACACGTTGAGGACTGGTTCGTATAACTTTAATTTTACAATTATCGATTCAGTGGACAATTCGAGCAGTACATCTACAAAACGATTTTTCGTCTATAACCCGACTCTCCCCATGGATTCGTTGACGACAACGACTGAGGGCTCTATCATGGGGAGCGAATACGGCGTGATGGCGGAGCCTGAGTTGGACCGGGAAATCGCGGAGGTGCGATACATTGCAAAGGATGCCGAACTGGCGCAATTCAAGAGCGTAACGGGAGTCGACGCGAAGCGAAAGCTCTTGTATGAATTCTGGCGCAGACGCGAGAATGACCCGGATGCGCCCAAAAAATCCGAATACCTTAAACGGGTCGATTACACTAACGAGCATTTCAGGAATGCTTTTCAGGAAGGGTGGAAAACTGACCGGGGAAGAGTGTTCATCGTTTACGGGCCGCCGGATGAAATTGATCGACATGCCAGCGAAGGCGATACGAAACCGTACGAGATCTGGACCTATAATTCGATCCAAGGAGGAGTTGAATTTGTCTTCGGCGATCGGTCGGGATCCTCGAATTATACACTCCTTCATTCAACCGACAGGAACGAAATCCACGACGACAATTGGATGCAGGAATTGCAAACGCAATGAAGGGTTAGGCTGAACACTGAACCGTCACCGTGGACGGGCAGTTCAGTGAGAGCCGCCCCTTGCATCTCAGCGGAAAAAATGGTATCCTGATTCAAGCAGAATGACCCTTTAATTCTATCCTGTGAGATAGGAAAGGCGATGACACTACAGACGCCGATTTGTGCATTTCAACGTAACCTCTGTTCCGTTAGGGACAGGGGTTTTTTATTGTACTCAACCTCTCATCAGCGCATCCATGAACCCATCGCGAACAATCCTTGACGCGCCGGATTTTATCCGCACCGTGAGCCGTTTGTCGCACGAGATCGTCGAGCGTAACCGTGGGGCGGCATCGCTCGGCATCGTCGGTATTCGGACGAGAGGCGATTATCTTGCGCGCCGCATCGCCGACGCTATTTTTCAAATGGAGAACGTCGCAGTGCCCATCGGAACGCTCGACATTACTCTCTATCGCGACGACCTTCGCGGAAAATTATCCCAGCCGCGATTGAACACGACGAACATTCTGTACGACATAGCCGGGAAAGACATCGTCCTTGTCGACGACGTCCTGTTCACCGGGCGGACGGTCCGCGCAGCTCTCAATGCGTTGATGGATATCGGCAGGCCGGCGTCGATCCAGCTTGCAGTACTCGTCGACCGCGGCCATCGTGAACTGCCGATCAAGGCGGATTTCGTTGGGAAAAATGTCCCGACGTCGCTCGACGAGGAAATTAAGGTCCGGATGAAGGAAGCGGACGGGGAAGATGCCGTCCTGCTTCAGCCAATTCAACAACAATCCGAGGGATAAACCATGGGACTTTCATCGCGGCACTTGCTCGGACTCGACGGAATGCCGAAGAGCGACATTGAGATGATCCTCGACGCGGCGGTGTCGTTCAAGGAGATCCTCGGCAGGCCGATCAAAAAAGTACCGACGCTTCAGGGCAAAACGATCGTCAATCTTTTCTTCGAGAATTCGACGCGGACCCGGATCTCTTTTGAGCTTGCGGAACGGCGGCTCTCGGCCGACGTCGTGAATTTTTCCGCATCGGGATCAAGCGTCAGCAAAGGGGAGACGCTAAAAGATACCGCGCGTAATATCGAGGCAATGAAGATCGACATGGTCGTCATCCGGCACAATGCGGCGGGGACGCCCCACTTCCTCACGAGAGTCGTTCAGGCGGCGGTGCTCAATGCGGGAGACGGGTGTCACGAACATCCGACACAAGCGCTGCTCGACATGTATACGCTGAAAGAGAAATTCGGCACTTTGGAAGGGCTCCGCGTGTGCATCGTCGGCGATATCTCTCACAGCAGGGTCGCGCGCTCGAACATCTACGGGCTTAAAACGATGGGCGCGAAAGTTTCGGTATGCGGCCCGGCGACTCTCATCCCAAAAGAAATTGAGAAGCTCGGCGTGACCGTGTATCATCGCATCGACGATGTGCTGCCCAACGTCGACGCGCTGAATGTCTTACGGATTCAAATGGAACGTCAGTCGGGCGGGCTCTTTCCCTCTCTTCGCGAATACCACCGCTTCTTCGGTGTGACGAAGGAGCGGCTCGACCGCGTCGACCATCCGATCACGATCATGCATCCGGGCCCGATCAATCGCGACGTCGAACTGTCAGCCGACGTAGCAGATGGACCGCACTCGGTCATTCTCGATCAGGTGCTCAACGGCGTCGCCGTACGCATGTCTGTTTTATACTTGCTAGGCGCCGCCAACTAAAATACGCAATAAAAAAATCGACGAACTCATGGCAAAAAAATATCTTCTCAAAGGACCCCGCTTTATCGATCCCTCGTCCGGCACCGATGCCGTGCTCGATTTCCTGATCGTCGACGGAGCGATCGAATCGATGAAACCATCCCTTTCGGCTCCCAACAGCTGCGAAGTGATCGACATGAAAGGAAAAATCGTCGCGCCGGGGTTCATCGACATGCACGTCCATTTACGGGAGCCGGGCTTTGAACACAAGGAGACGATCGAAACCGGGACGCGTTCTGCGGCATACGGAGGGTTCACTGCCGTGTGCTGCATGCCGAACACGAACCCAGCAATTGACGACGAATCGATCGTCCGGTTTGTGCACTCGCAAGGAGAGACCGTAAACGACGGAATAGTGGAAGTCCATCCCATCGGGGCTGTCACGAAGGGAAGAATTGGCAAAGAGCTTTCACCGATCGCGGAGCTTGTTCAGGCTGGAGCCGTTGGGTTGAGCGATGACGGCGCTCCTGTGTACGATGCCGAGATGATGAGGAGAGGATTGGAGTATGCCGGGATGTACGGAGTTCCGGTGATTCAGCATTGCGAGGAGCCGTCGCTTGCGCATGGAGGAGTGATGAACGAAGGGTTTGTGGCGACGGAATTGGGCCTACCCGGAATTCCCTCCATAGCCGAGGAAATCATGATCGCACGGGATATTCTTCTTACAGAATACACCCGCTCGCGCTATCACGTCGCGCATATGAGCACTCAGGGAGCGGTAACGCTTGTCCGCGAGGCGAAAAAAAGAGGCGTGTCGATCACATCCGAAGTAACTCCCCATCATTTTACGCTGACCGACGAGCTCGTGCGCACGTTCGATACGAATTCTAAAATGAATCCTCCTTTGCGCACCGCCGCGGATGTTGAGGCGATAAAAGAAGGATTGCGCGACGGGACGGTAGATGTCATCGCCTCCGACCATGCCCCCCATTCATTGGACGAAAAAGAAGTCGACTACCTTCAGGCGCCTTTTGGCATAGTAGGATTGGAGACGTCCATTGGCCTGGCAATCACGGAACTCGTCGATCGCGGCATCATCACCATTTCACAACTCGTCGAAAAATTTTCGACAAATCCCCGGAAGATCATCGGACGGAGCATCGCTATCCGCGAAGGGAGTCCGGCGAATTTCACTTTCATAGATCCCGAAATTCGATGGAAGGTTGATACCAGCCTTTTCAAATCCAAATCGAAGAATTCTCCGTTTCACGGAAGAACGCTCAAAGGGAAGGCGGTCGGTATCTTCAATCGCGGAAAAATGCTGCTGGTGCATTAGCATTTGCTGAATGTGTGTTAACCTTCCAAAGGTTTTTCGCTCGAACCGTGAAAAACTTTATGATCGGATCAATTTATTCAATAACCTTTGGAAGGTTCATGCAAGGCAATCCCCTTCGCTATTTGGTACCGGTGCATTTTGGATGCCCGCCAGAAGCATGCGGGCATGACGTGTCTTGGGTCGCGTCATTCCCACAACGAGGTCGTAGACCGAACGTTTTTATCGGGAATCCATAAGCCGAAGAAATCGGGAGATTCAAAATGCACCGCCACCCGCCATTTGGTAGTTGGCTACTTTCAGGAACCTTCCGAAGGCTTTTTGAGTGAACATTGAAAAAGCTTTAGCATTTGTTCGTTTTAAATAGAAAACCTTCGGAAGGTTTGCGGTCAACCGTCAAAGGTAACCCGCTGCCCGCAATTTGATTTTCAAGTCAATTTTAGCGATACTGTGCTGAGAATGGAGATTATTCGTTCCGAAATTCTTTCCCGATATCATCAAATAGTTTATGGGATGAGTACCCGGAACGGAGGTATGAGTCCGGGGGGCCTTGGAATGAATTTGAGTTTCAATGTAGGGGATGACAAAGTCAACGTCATCGAGAATCGTCGTCGCTTCTTTAGCGCATTGCATATTGGTCTTGACGAGCTTGCATTTCCCATGCAATGTCACTCAGCCAACGTCAAAACGATAGCGATGTGGGGAGGATACGAGAATTGCGACGGACTCATTACCGGGGAACTGGGGGTCTTCATCGCCGTGAGTGTTGCCGATTGTGTCCCGATTTTCCTTTTCGATCCAGTAACATGCGCAGTGGCCGGAATCCATGCAGGCTGGCGGGGAACGAGTGCCGGCATTGTCCGGAATGCAGTTTCGCAGATGCAGAGCGAATTTCACGTCGAAGCTCATAATCTGGTTGCATTCGTCGGGCCTGCGGCGGGAAAATGTTGCTACGAGGTCGGCGTCGACGTTGCGCAGAAGTTCGACCCACAATTTGTGCTCGATACGGGCGATCAAAAGTGGAAGGTCGATCTCAAAGGGGCAAACGTCAACCAGTTGATCGAAGCGGGAGTCCGGAAACAGAACATCGAGCAGCATGAAGGATGCACAATCCATGAAAGCGAACGATTCCATTCCTACCGACGAGACGGTAGAAACTCCGGCCGCATGATGGCTGTCATTGGGATCGTCCGAACATGAAGGAATAACACTATGTGCGGAATCATAGGATACGTTGGCAAGGCTGACCCTCTTCCGATCCTCTTAGACGGGCTCAAGCGCCTCGAGTACCGCGGATACGACTCGGCGGGGATAGCTGTCGTTGGCGATGGCCGGCTGCAGGTTTTCAAAAAAGTGGGAAAGGTTTCGGACCTCGAAAAGGGGCTCCCCGCAAAAGTACGGAATACCACCGCTGCCATCGGGCATACGCGTTGGGCGACGCACGGTGAGCCGAACGACGTCAATGCCCATCCTCATACCGACTGCGCAAAAGACATCGCCCTCATCCATAACGGCATCATTGAGAATTATCTCGCGATCCGAACAAAGCTCGAAAGCTCCGGGCACGTTTTTGTCTCCGCGACAGACACAGAGGTCCTCACTCACCTTGTCGAAGAGATGAAAAAATTCAGCGGCGATCTGCCGACCGCGGTCCGCCTTGCGCTCCGTCAGGTGGAAGGGACGTACGGCATCGCCGTCGTGTCGGCGCACGAGCCGGAGAAGATCATTGTTGCACGCAAAGGGAGTCCGTTGCTGCTCGGCATCGGGAACGGAGAACATTTTGTCGCATCGGACGCCGCGGCGATCGTTCAGCACACGCGCAACGTCGTGTATCTTGAAGACGGAGAGATCGCAGTGCTGACGAAAGATTCTTTTGAAACGAAGACGATCGACAACGTCGATATTGAGAAAGAGGTCCATGAAGTGACGATCGACATCGAGGAGATCGAAAAGGGAGGCTTCGAGCATTTCATGCTGAAGGAGATCATGGAGCAGCCCGAAACGATTCGAAACTCGATGCGCGGGCGCGTGCTTCTCGATGAAGGCAACGCGAAGCTGAGCGGTCTTCGCGATGTGATGCCCGCGCTGGAAAACGCGCAGCGTATCATCATCAGCGCGTGCGGAACGTCGTGGCACGCCGCTCTCGTCGGAGAATATATGCTGGAGCAATACGGCAAAATTCCCGTCGAAGTAGAGTATGCCTCCGAGTTCCGCTACCGAAACCCGATCGTCAGAAAAGGGGATGTTGTGTTCCTCATCAGCCAGAGCGGCGAAACAGCAGACACGCTGGCAGCCCTCAGAGAAGCCAAACAAAAAGGAGCCGCGGTGTTTGGTATTTGTAATGTTGTCGGCAGCACGATTGCGCGGGAGAGTCTCGCGGGCGTTTATATCCACGCCGGCCCGGAAATCGGGGTTGCGTCGACAAAAGCGTTTACATCGCAGCTTGTTGTGCTCTCACTTATCACTCTCATGATCGCTCGCCAACGGGGACTTTCCAAAGAAGAGGGAAGGACCATCGGTGAGGCATTGTTGGAACTCCCGGCTAAGGTCGAGTCGATCCTTCGCGATACGCGCGAAATCGAATTGATTGCGGAAGAGTTAAAAGATAACGTCAACGCTTTATATCTTGGGAGGGGATATAATTTTCCCGTAGCCCTTGAAGGCGCGCTCAAACTGAAAGAAATTTCATACATCCACGCAGAGGGATACCCTGCGGCGGAGATGAAGCACGGGCCGATCGCGCTCATCGACGAGAATATGCCAGTCGTCGTTATCGCTTCGAAAGACGGTACGTACGAAAAAATCATCTCCAATATTCAGGAAGTCAAAGCGCGGAAAGGAAGAATTATCGCCGTTGTGAACGAGAACGATACTGCGATCCAGGATTTTGCGGAGCATGTTATCCGAGTTCCCCAAACGGTGGACTTCCTTTCGCCGATATTGAATATCATCCCGTTGCAGCTGCTCGCATATTTTATCGCCGTTAAACGGGGTTGCAACGTCGACCAGCCGCGCAATCTTGCAAAGAGTGTAACGGTCGAGTAGAAACTTTTTGCGGCAGATCCACCGTGAAGATACCGGAATCATCACAAGTCGGAACGATCATTAACAATCATTGAGGATGTCAAGTGGGCAGCGAATATAAATTTAAGAAGACCGATTGGGCGTTGATCCTTGGCGCCTCGAGCGGGTTCGGCGGTGCGGCTGCCGTTGAACTTGCGCGTCACGGAATGAATATCTGCGGCGTGCACTTCGACCGCGCGATAACGATGCCGAATGCGGAAAAGGTGAAAAAAGAGGTCGAAGCACAGGGAGTGCGTTCGCTCTTTTTTAACGTCAACGCATCGGACCCTGAAAAAAGGAAAGAGGTCATTGAAGGGCTGTCAAAGGAATTTCAAGGAAGCGCGGAATCGAACCTCAAAGTGCTGATGCACAGTCTCGCTTTCGGAACGCTGCGTCCGCTCGTTTCAAAAGACGCAAAGGAACAAATGACGCAAGCTCAGGTCGAGATGACGATGGATGTTATGGCGAATTCCCTCGTCTATTGGACTCAAAGCGCGTTCAACGCAGGGCTGATGAAAAAAGGGGGGCGGGTCTATGCGATGACAAGTTCGGGCGGTCATTCCCAGTTGCCAAACTATGGAGCGGTGTCGGCGGCAAAGGCCGCCCTTGAATCGTATATCCGTCAGCTTACGCTCGACCTCGGCCCGTACGGCATCACCTGTAATGCGATCATGGCGGGCGTTACGGATACCGCCGCGCTGCGTAAGATTCCGGGGGCTGTGATGATGTTAAAGGTCGCACAAGCGAAAAGTCCCGCAATGAGAAACACGACGCCCGAAGACGTCGCACGGGCCATCGCGCTTCTTTCTCACGAAGATGCGTACTTCATTTCCGGCAATGTCATCGGCGTCGATGGCGGCGAAGATGTCGTCAGTTATATTGGCCAGAAGGACGCGCTTACGCTGGAATAATCGTCCCCGACAACACGCTGCTCGCTATGCTTTTTTTGAAATGGTATCTGCAGTATCGGTTCCCGAAATACAAGCGAGCATACCGTCTGGCTTTCGACCCGGAAGGGTTTCACCATTATCCTTCCGAGTTGAAGGCAGAGGTTGAAGGGAAGACACAAGAAGAACTCATCTCGCTCTTCGTTAAAACACTTCAGACGTTCATTCCCAACCCCGAACCGCCGCAAGCACGGGAAGCGATAATCCAATTCGCGGCTATTACGTTGGCCCTTCCTCAGATATTAGACATGACCGTCCAGATGATCGACTGGAGGTCCCTGGCAAACACGCATAAGAAGAGTCTCATTGCGCTTATCGCGTATCTTATGAACTCAGCGGATATTATTCCGGAAGGATCGCTCGGCAGCGGCGGTCTAGCCGACGATGCATTATTCGCAGCTATCGTTTACAGCAGCGTCATCGTCGGGACGAGCGAGGGATTCGTGACAGCTTTTTGGAAGGGCGATAGATCTGTCATCGATGCGCTGTGTCATGCCTCTGAAACGTCGCGGATTGGACTCCCAAAGTTTCACATCGAAGTTGTCCGTGCTTTTCAAAATGTGTTTGTATAAATCTCTGTGATGGAATCTCTCGTCATCAATAAGAAGGTCCGTATTCCGTTCTCCGATCTCCACTTTCGTTTTTCCCGAAGCGGTGGCCCCGGAGGCCAGAACGTCAATCGGGTTTCGACGAAGGTCGAATTGATATTCGATGTCAGACGTTCTTCGCTGGATGCAGAAACAAAAGAGAACATCATTTCCTCGCTTGCCCACAAATTGTCTTCAGATGGGACTCTGCGCATCGTCTCACAGGAATCGCGCAGTCAATGGAAGAACAGACAAAATGCGATACAAAAGCTCACCACCTTACTCGCCACAGCACTTCGGCCGGTGAAACATCGTCAAAAAACTGCCGCCACTAAGAGTTCGCAAGAGGCGAGGTTGACGAGAAAAAAGGAGAGAAGTGGAGTAAAGAAATTGCGTTCAGTGGACATCCGAAAAGAATTGGAGTAAAATTAGACTTGGATAGTAACTCAGTTTGAAAAAGCCTATTTATTCTTCTTTCTCTGAAGCCAGAGAAAGAAGCAAAGAGAGCTTTTCGGAATCGGAACGCAGGCGATGCTTCCCACCCGCACAAGCCAGGAGAAAACGGCTCACACATGCACTCTGCACGTGCCTGCCGTTTTCTCAACGCACGCATCGCCCTCCACCCCTTGAGGCCGCCGATTCCGATTGCTTGACAATGCCTACGTCTTAAGACGTCGAAATCGTCAGGTGCGAGCAAGGGGAAGGATTCAATCGAAGGGTTTCAATTTCGGTGCATTACGTAACTTCTTCATGACTAAGAGCCATTGGTACACCGAAATTGTCGGCATGTGCGGTGAGAGATTGAATCCGTGTGTTACGATTTCGACAAGATTTCTCCCGCTTCAAAAACTAAATAGGCGGGATGCCGTAAAGCGGCATTTGGTTACTTTCTTTCTCGGAAAGAAAGTAACCCCCTGGTGAAAAACTTAGGGGAAACCAAAATGAGTCACTACCATTGAACGGCAAAACTTGACAATGAGAATGAACATGCGTAGATTCATTCGTCTCACGAACGCCTTTTCTAAGAAGCTCGAAAATCTCAGGGTAGCCGTCGCGCTTCATTTCTTCCAATATAACTTTATGAGGATTCACTCTTCGTTGAGGGTTACACTTGCGATGGAGGCTAGGATTACAAATAGAATTTGGAATTGTGGCGACTTGTTAGATGTTAAAACCTCGCAAATGCTGCATAAATAGGGATTTGGCCAATGTTGTTTGATTTATCTATTGACATTCCATTGCTTCCTAACTAATTTCAATCAGTTATTCGCGATTCTGAATACTTCTTTATATGGGGAGTAATGAGTTACATACTTGAGAAGAGTAGGCAAAATGAGCGAGCAGCGCTCGACCTAATAGCCGTTGAGAGATATGCATCAAGCGTGCATTGCTCATTCTTTTCAGTTCTTCAGCTTCTGTTGTATATTCTTTTGGTTGACCTTGGTGTCGAAGACAAAACCAAATCCCTCGAAGAAGTAAAATACCACAAAGAAGTTCTTGGTACCAGCAAACATGCTATGGCTCGAACATTGGTAAAAAAGAAAATAACTCGAACCGACTTTCGCCTTGAATTTAACGACCTTTTCAATGACCTTTCTGAATTTCGCGCCAATTCTGACTATTACAACATTGGAATTAACGAGGAACTAGCAAGGCTTGCAGCTCGAAAGACGGAACGCGTAAAGCATATTCTTCTTCAGGAAAGCTTAATATGAATGAAAGAGATTTGATAAAATCTTTTGCCGAAGCCGTTGCAGAAAGATTCAGTGTGAACAAAATAGCAGTTGAGCACTTTCCTGCAACCAATACTTATTTTATTGACATCCTTCCTAAATCAATTTTTAATGATGTTGGTTTTCAGAAAATGGCATCCGACTTTATTGATTCTTGGGAAGAAGCACATACGAGTTCCGTTGCATTCATACGTCGTGATTCGCTTATTCATCTTTCATTTGATGCGGAAGAATTATTTTTAAAAACCGAAACTTCCGTTAAGTGGAACATCATTGATAAAATTGGATTGCAAATTCTTTCCTCAAATGATTTAGCAGAAATTAATAAGCCGTTTGAAGATTACTCTGTATTTTTGTCCAAAGAAAATCCTTATCCTGTGGCCTTTACTACATTGCTCAACAGACCTGCATTGCCATCGAATGATTGGAGCGCTCTGTTTTCAACACAGCTGAAAACAAGTCAGCAAAGTATCTGGGCAAATATTAATTCATCTATTTTATTAGAATCAAGCGATTCTCTTTGGACGACTCTTCCATTCCAAATGAAAACTAAAAAAGAAAAAATAACCCTGGATGCATCTTACGCGGTAGCTGCATAATGTCAGATCCAATAAACAAGGAAATATTGGTTGTCGGACTTGTTTTGGCAAATTCCACTTTTACGAGAATTCCAGAATTAGTTTTTGGGGAACAAGAAGAAAACACGATAAGCGTTGATCTTAAAGCTCAGATTGATGATAACCCCAAATTTATGACTCACATGCATTTTGAGTTTTTATCGAAAAATAAGGATATAGAACAAATTAAAGCCGTTGTGGATTATGCAGGAATTTTTGAAAATAATGGGTTAACTAAAGAAGAAAAAAAGAATTTTGCTTACATTAACGCCCCCTCGATAATGTTTCCGTTTGTCCGTCAACATGTTTTCTCCATGTTTAGCCTTGCAAGCTTAAAAGATATATACCTACCACTAATTAACTTTGTGAAGCTTGCAGAAGAAAAGGGTTATCTCAAAGAAGAAACGGCTAAATAATGGCATCCATTTCCTCTTTCCCGCACCAGAACACATAAGCCCCGATAACGTTTTCCCCCTTGCGCGGACAACAAACCACAACGTACCGCTCCTTCTTAGCCGTAGTCCTTGCGTTGGGGTTGTCCCATACCTTCACTAAGTACTTGGGTTCATCTCCATTCAGACTACGGGCAAAGCATACGGCCTCGGACTTGCCCATTGCATTGCTGATTGCGAAGATGAGTTCTTTCTTTTTCATACTCTTTTGACTGTTCTTTTGCATTAAAGTTCACCCTTCTGTGAAAACAAAATCAAATTCAGGCACTACCTAACACTACCGGGACTTGACATTACATGGAAAAATATTATATTTGAAGTAGTTGATTCTTTGACATCTGCAATTCATCAAGAGTGGTGGAGGGACAGACCCTGTGAAGCCACAGCAACCGGTTCCGCGAAAAGCGGAATGTCAGGTGCTAATTTCTGTTCCGAGTTTCGGTCTCGGAAGGAGATGAACTAAAGAGTAAGTTTTCGCGCGACCTCTTTTGGGCATCTCCAAAAGAGGTTTTTTCGTTCTAGGCCCATTATGAACATATTCAATCTTCATCTCTTCTACGCGTGCAGACCTGTGCTGGAACATTTGTCTGCCTACTTCGTCGGTAACTTTCTCTGTTGTCGCCCATCCGCTGTGTAATTTTCCTGACGATCTTTCAAACTAATAATACGATGACGAAAAGGCCTCGGCCTTTTACGCATTCAACCATTTACATTAATTTGGAGTAACGCTATGGCTACCAACGGAAAGGCAAGACACTACCGCTTCGAAACACTGCAGTTGCACGCAGGGCAGACCCCGGATCCGACGACAAAATCCCGGGCAGTACCGATCTACCAGACGACATCCTACAACTTCAACGATGCAGGGCATGCCGCCGCGCTCTTCGGGCTTCAGGAGTTCGGGAACATCTACACGCGCATTATGAACCCCACGACAGCCGTGTTTGAAGAGCGCATCGCGGCTCTCGAGGGAGGCGCCGCAGCGCTCGCAACCTCGTCCGGTCAGGCAGCGCAGTTCCTTGCAATCACGACGATCGCTCAGGCAGGCGAGAATATCGTCTCAACGAGCAACCTCTACGGCGGAACATACAATCAATTTAAAGTGACGTTCCCGCGGCTCGGGATAGGCGTGAAATTTGTCGACGGGGACAAACCGGAAGATTTCCGAAAGCTCATCGACAGCAAAACGAAAGCGTTGTACATCGAAACTGTCGGAAACCCGAGGTTGAACGTTCCGGATTTCGAAGCGATCGCCAAAGTTGCACACGAAAATAATATCCCGCTCATCGTCGACAACACCTTCGGCGCTGGAGGGTACCTTGTTCAACCGATCAAATACGGAGCCGACATCGTCGTCCATTCCGCCACAAAATGGATCGGCGGACACGGTACGTCCATCGGCGGCGTCATCGTCGATTCGGGCAAATTCAATTGGGGCAACGGCAAGTTCCCCATCTTCACGGAACCGAGTCCGGGATATCACGGGTTAAAATTCTGGGATGTTTTCGGGTCGGGCGGCCCGTTCGGCAACATCGCGTTCATCATCCGCGCCCGCGTCGAAGGACTCCGCGATATCGGACCCTGCGTCAGTCCGTTCAATTCTTTCCTGTTCCTTCAGGGCCTCGAAACGCTTTCGTTGCGCGTCGAACGTCACAACGAAAACGCGTTGAAGCTGGCTCAGTGGTTGGAGCGTCACCCGCAGGTCGAATGGGTTTCATTCCCCGGACTTCCGAGTCATCCATACCACGCCAATGCGAAAAAATATTTACGTTCCGGATTGTTCGGCTCTATCATCGTGTTCGGGATAAAAGGAGGCATTGAAGCAGGAAAAGCGTTCATCAACAACGTGAAGCTTGCGAGCCTTCTTGCGAACGTCGGCGATTCGAAGACGCTGGTCATTCATCCCGCATCGACGACGCACCAACAGCTTTCCGAAAAAGAACAGCACGATTCCGGCGTCACGCCAGAGCTCATCCGCGTTTCAGTCGGCACAGAACACATCGACGACATCCTCGAGGATTTCGACGAGGCGCTCCGTGCGGTGAAAACAACTGTTCATGCATAATCAGGAATAATTATTTCCCCAAAGAAGAATTCCCCTCCTCGCTTTGAGGAGGGGAAGGGGAAATTGACAATGGAAACAGCCGTCGAACATATTGTCGAAACGAAAAGCGTTCAGCTCTTTTCCGGCTCGAACCCTCTTCGTATGGAATGCGGACGAGAGCTTTCGTCGGTCACAGTGGCGTACGAAACGTACGGAGAGTTAAACGCTGCGCGCGACAATGCAATCCTCGTATGCCATGCGCTAACCGGCAGCGCTCATGCGGCGGGGTTTCTTTCCGCCGACCCGAAGAGCGCAGGGTGGTGGGATTCGTTTATCGGAGAAGGAAAAACGCTGGACACGAGAAAGTATTTCGTCATTTGTTCGAATTTTCTCGGAGGTTGTTACGGAACGACCGGATCAATATCCAACGATCCGGCAACCAGAAAGCCGTACGGTCTATCGTTTCCTCAAATGACCGTGCGTGATATGGTGCATGTTCAACATGCACTGATCGAGTTTCTCGGCGTGAAGGCGCTGCGGACCGTCATCGGCGGGTCTCTTGGAGGAATGCAAGCGTTGGAATGGAGTCTCTGCTTTCCGCAACTTGTCCGTTCGATCATCCCTATCGCCACTGCAAGCCAACATTCTCCGTGGTGCATCGGACTGAACGGTATTGCCCGCCAGGCGATCATGAACGACCCCAAGTGGAGAGACGGGGATTATTATGACCATGGTCAGCCCGAACGCGGGTTGTCGCTGGCGCGGCAAGTGGCGATGGTTTCTTACCGGAGCGATGTCTCTTTCTCGGGCAGATTTCACAGAGACAGAATAAAATCGAACGGGCACGGAACGGCCGCAAGGTTTGATGTTGATAATTTTTTTGAAGTAGAAAATTACCTTCGTTACCAAGGGGAAAAACTTGTCGACCGGTTCGATGCGAACACGTATCTATATATTTCCCGCGCCATGGACCTCCACGACGTTGCGTACGAAAGGGGAAAGGTCGAAGAAGTTCTCTCCTCGGTCAAAATTCCGGCACTGTGTGTCGGCATCGATTCCGATATCCTCTATCCTGTGCATGAGCAAAAGGCTCTTGCATCCCATCTCCCTCGTTCTGTTTACGGCGAAATTGATTCTCCCTTCGGGCACGATGCCTTTCTTATCGAATTTGAGCAGCTTGGAAAGATCGTGACCAAATTTTTCCGCGATTTTTCTCTCGCGGAATAACCTGCGGTTCGGCTCCCTGCACTCTTATTCGCCTTCCCGATGTTATCTGCCCTGTTTCCCACGGATTGAAACTCTCTTCATTTTTGCGTATTTTACTTCTATAAAAGCCCGTTAGTTTTCCGGGCGCCTCTGCATTCCCCGAATTTCCTGTGTCCAATGTCCAGTTACCTCATAGCCATCATCGGCAGACCGAACGTCGGCAAATCCACACTGTTCAATCGCATCTTGGGATCGCAAAGCGCCATCGTCCACGATCAACCCGGCGTTACTCGGGACCGCCACTATGCAGTGACGGAATGGAGCGGGAAGCAGTTCACTCTTATCGACACAGGCGGCTTCGTGCCCCGTTCGGATGAGGTGTTTGAAAAAGCGATCCGGGAACAGTCGCACATTGCTATTGAAGAGGCCGACGAGATCCTTTTTGTCGTCGATGCACAGGACGGGATCACTCCCATCGACAAAGAGATCTCGGCGATTCTGCGCAAGTCCAATAAGAAAGTAATTCTTGCCGTCAATAAAGTCGACAGCAGCGCAGTCGAGTATGAAGCGGCCGAATTTCACCGGCTCGGTCTCGGCGAACCGATGTCCATATCGGCATTAGCGGGAAGGAACATCGGCGATTTTCTCGACCTGTTGACCGAAAATATTCCTCAGAACGGTGCGACGGAAGAAACGGATGAACGCTTGAAACTCGCCGTCATCGGCAAACCGAACGTCGGAAAATCGTCGCTCGTCAACGCGATCATCGGCGAGGACAGGTCGATCGTCACCCCTGTCCCCGGCACCACCCGCGATCCGGTCGATACGCAGCTGAAATATCACGGTGAAGAGATCGTGCTTATCGATACGGCTGGGCTTATCAAAAAGAAAAGGCTGCGCGAAAGTGTCGAGTTTTATTCTACTGTACGGACGCTCAAGAGCATCGAACGGTGCAATGTTGCGATGGTGCTTTTCGACGCCAGCGAAAAAATCGAAAAGCAGGATCTGAAGATCATCGACTCCGTCGTCGAACGGAACCGGGGCGCGGTGATCGGCGTAAACAAGTGGGACCTCATCGAAAAGGATAACTCGACGGCGAAGAAATTTGAGGAAACGATCCGCGAAAAACTTCGGACGTTCGATTATATCCCGCTGGTCTTCATCTCGGCGAAGACGAGGCAAAGGGTGTTTAAACTCATCGACCTCGCGAGACAGGTTCACGCGGAACGTTCTAAAAGAATTTCGACGAGCGAGTTGAACAAAGTCCTTCTCGCCGACATCCAGCATTACCCTCCTTCGACAAAGACAGGGAAGGACGTGAAGCTGAACTACGTAACGCAGGTGAAGACGCTGCCGCCGATCTTTACATTCTTTGCGAACGAACCTCAATTGATCTCCGAGTCGTATCGGAGATACCTCGAGAACAAGATCCGGGAACATTGGGGATTTACCGGCGTTCCTCTCTCGCTTCAGTTCAGAAGGAAACGGAAATGAACCGGCGCATTCTCGTTATCGGAGGCCTAGCAGCAGGTCCCAGCGCTGCGAGCAAAGCAAAGCGCATAGACCCGGATGCTGAGGTGCTCCTATTTGAACAAGGCGAACATATCTCATACGGCATCTGCGAGATACCGTATCTTATCAGCAACGAGATCGCCGACCCTGCGAAGCTTGTCGTTTACTCGCCGGAACGTCTTGAGGGCGAGAAAGGAGTTGTCGTCAAGACTCAGCATCTTGTCGAGGAGATTGTCCCTTCGCGGAAAGAAATCAAAATTCGAAATCTGAAGGACGGCACCACTCGCAGCGAGCGTTATGACAAACTTATCGTCGCGACGGGGTCGCGGCCAAAAGCATTAAACGTCGAAGGGGAAAAATCGAGAAACGTGTTCACCGTTAAACGACTCGACGATGCATACGCTCTCAAAAGATTTCTTGATGACGAAAAACCCCGGCGGGCCGTCGTGATCGGAGCCGGTTTTATCGGAATGGAAATGTGCGATGCCTTTGTTCGCCGCGGTATCGATGTGACCCTTCTTCACAACGGCGCTCTGCCGATGTCGAAATTAGAAAACGAATCAAGCCAGGAAGTTCTAAAAGAAATTGAGAAACACGGAGTAGATTTTATTCCCACCGCCCGGATCGAATGGTTTGGCGTGGGGTCGCAGGGAAATGTTGTTGCTGTGGGAACTGCAGACCGGACAGTGGAAACTGATCTTGTCGTGGTCGCTGTCGGCGTTGCTCCGAACACATCGCTTGCCAATGATGCCGGAATCCATCTCGGTATCCACGGCGGCATCGTTGTCGACGAGAAAATGAAGGCAGCCGGCCCAGAGAATATTTTTGCCGCCGGAGATTGCTGCGAGCTAAGAAATCTTGTGACGAAAAAGCCGATGTATCTTTCCCTTGCAACATTAGCGAGCAAGACCGGTTGGGTTGCTGGAGAAAACGCCGCGGGGGGAAAGGCGATGTTCAAAGGAACGATCCGGGCGATCGGCGTTCGCGTGTTCGACATGGAGGTGGCGCACGTCGGTCTGAGTCTTGCAGAGGCGAAAATCGCTAATTTCGATGTCGTTGCCAACTCAATCCGTGCGTATAATAAAACGGGGATGATGCCGGATGCGTCGCAGTTATTAATAACGCTGGTCGCAGAGTGCAAGACAAAAAGACTTCTTGGAGCGAATGTCGTAGGCGGCGGGGGAGCGATCCTCCGCGCAAACGTCTTTGCTGCCGCTATCCGGCACGGTCTGACGATTGACGATGTCGCGCAATTTGATTTAATTTATACACCGCCATACGCCCCGCTGTGGGATGGCATCACTATCAGCGCGCAGCAGATGGGGAAAAGGCTGTAGGTCTTATTCTCGAAGAAAAATAAAATTATTCATCGACCTGAAAACTCCATGAAGAACCTTACGATCATTACACACCCGATCATTCAACGCGACGTGACGTACCTTCGGGATGCCAAAACGCCGAACGATCAATTCCGGCATATTCTTTCGCGCATTGCAGGCATGATGGCATTCCAAGTAACGAAGGACTTTGCCGTCAAAAAATTTTCGGTCCGCACGCCGCTGGAAACGACGACCGGCTACGCTCTCCGATCGCAGATCGTCGTCGTTCCCGTTTTAAGAGCGGGACTTGGAATGGTTGAGGGCTTTCTGAACGTCCTTCCCGAAGCGCGCGTGGGGCACGTCGGACTCTATCGAAATGAAAAGACGCTTCAGCCGGTCGATTACTACTCAAAATTCCCGCGTCAACTTTCGAAGGCGTTAGTGATCCTCATCGACCCGATGTTGGCGACAGGCGGAAGCGCAACGGCTGCGATTTCATTCCTCAAAAAGAAAGGTGCGAAAAACATTCGTATCGTTTGCCTCGTCGCGGCTCCTGTCGGGGTAAAAATGGTGACAAAGCATCATCCCGACGTTCAGATCTTTTGCGCGAGCCTCGACCGGCGGCTCAATAGCAAAGGATACATTCTTCCCGGACTTGGAGACGCGGGGGATAGGATATTCGGGACAGAATGACAATGCCTTTACGGGTATGTGTTTTCGTTTTAGCCCTGTTGTTCGTCGAGAAAGGTTTTGGAGACGACCTTCTGCACGATCAAGTGATGCGGGGAATCGACCTGACCTTACAGCAGGATTATCCGGCAGCGAAAGAGGTTTTCCGATCGGTCATTAAAGACTATCCCGACAATCCGGCTGGGTATCTTTATCTCGCCGGAACATTACAGGCGGAGTATTCGGATTATGAAGATGGATTTAAACGAGGATTATTTGATTCGCTTCTTGCAAAGGGGGGAGTGCTTGCGGACCATCTGATCGAGAATAAAGATTCTGCCGATTGGGGATACTATTTCGCGGGGACGGCTCTTTCGTACCGGGCGTTCTCGGAATCCGAGAGAGGTAATTGGCCGAGCGTGGTCATCGACGGGATGAATTCGGCAAAGATGTTTGAAAAGTGTCTCGAAGTAAATCCGCAATTTTACGACGCGATGAGCGGATTGGGCACGTATTATTACTGGCGAAGCAAGAAGACGGAATTTTTGTCATGGCTGCCGTTCGTCAAAGACCGGAAAAAAGAAGGCATTGCGCTGCTGAAGACTGCGGCGGAGAAAGGAACGTTTGAAAAGTTCCTCGCGATGAACAGCTTGTCGCTCGTCCTCACCGAAGAGGAGAGGTATGATGAGGCGCTTCAGGTCATTCAACAAGGCCTGGACAAATATCCCGACAACCGCTCCTTTTTATGGTGTCTTGTCGGCGTGGTCGAACGCGTTTCGCATAAAGACACCGCGGCAATGAAGGCGGATGTCACGCGCCTCCTCACGAGCGTTCTTAACGCCCCCGTCCGCAATCAGTATTATGAAGCGGCGTGCTGTCTTAAGCTCGCGCAGTATGCGATGAACGAAGGGCGGTACGAGGACGTTATAGTACAATGCAGGACGATTTTGCAGTATAAGGATCTGGTCGGAAAAACCAAGCGCGACATCGGAAAAAAAATCGACGCCGCGCAAGAGCTGCTGGACAAGGCACAGGAGAAGCTGTCTCAGAAATAGCGTATGGTTCAGGCGAAATACAAAAAGAAACTCGACGACCTCCTCGCGATTTGCCGGAAGAACCTCCGTTCGGTCAATGAGGATCTGATCACGCGCGCGTTCGAGCTGAGCCTCGAAGCGCATAAGCACGATATCCGCGCTTCCGGAGAGCCATATTTTTACCATCCGTATGAAGTCGCGACGGTCGTCGCAAAGGAAATCGCTCTGGACGACGTCTCCGTCGCCTGCGCGCTCCTTCACGACGTTGCAGAAGACACCGAGTTCGGCATCAAGGATATCCGCCAGGAATTCGGCGATACGATCGCCGATATTGTCGACGGGACGACGAAGATCACGGACATTTTCCGCAGCCATGAAATCACCAAAGCGGAAAGCTACCGCAAGCTTCTTCTCTCCATGGTCAACGATATCCGGGTCATGATCGTAAAGTTTGCCGACCGCCTTCACAACATGCGCACCCTCGAATATCTTCCCCCGGAAAAACAACAACGGCTTTCGAAAGAGACGCTCGAGATCTACGCGCCGTTCGCTCATCGTTTCGGGCTTGCAAAGATCAAATGGGAACTCGAAGACCTCGCCTTTAAACATCTCTATCGCAAGGATTATGAGGATATTGCCCATGCAATTAAATCGAAGCGGCGTGAGCGCGAACACTACATCCGCAAATTTACCATTCCGATTGAGAACCGGCTTAAGGAAGAGAACTATACTTTCGAAATTGAAGGGCGGCCTAAACATCTCTATTCCATCTATAATAAGATGGTGAAACGGGCGAAGCCGCTCGAAGAGATCTACGACATGTTCGCCGTGCGCATCATCCTCGAAACGACCGACGATAATAAGTGCTTTTCCGTCTACGGCATTGTGTCGGAGATCTACAAGCCGGTGCCGGAGAGGTTCAAGAACTACATCTCGATCCCCAAAAAGAACGGCTATCAATCGCTCCACACTACCGTCATCGGGCCGGAAGGGAAGATGGTCGAGGTGCAGATCCGCACGAAGTCGATGCACGAGATCGCTGAACGAGGGGTCGCGGCCCATTGGATGTATAAGGAGAATGCCGCAACGCTCGACAAAGAGCTCGAAAATTGGGTGAACTGGGTGCGGGAAATTTTCGACCAAAGGACGGACGAAACTCCTAAAGAATTGATGGAGAGTTTCAAGCTGAATTTGTACCAGGACGAAATCTATGTATTCACCCCCAAAGGCGATATCAAAATACTTCCGAAAGGCGCAACGCCCATCGATTTCGGGTTCGAGATCCATTCGAACGTCGGATCCCACACGATCGGCGCAAAGGTGAACGGGCGCATTATCCCCCTTAATACAATTCTCCAGAGCGGCGACCAGGTGGAGATCATCACTTCGAAAAAGCAGACGCCGAACGCCGACTGGGAAAAATACGTCGTCACCCACAAGGCCAAATCGGCCATTCGGCGATGGATCAAAGAGGAAGAGCGCAAGCACATCGAGGAGGGGAAAGAGTTATGGGAGAAAAGAATTAAAAAAGCGAAGCTCCATATCAACGAAGACGAATTGACCAAATTCATCCATCTCCAGAGGATCAACAACACGCAGGAGTTCTATCTCGGCATCAGCGACCAGACCGTGAACCCCGATATTATGATCGGCATGCTCATCGAAAAGAGCAAGCATCCCACGGCGGAAGGAGAGGAAAAATCGGGGAACGGCGCGACGGTGCTTTTCAACCGCTTTGTGAAGAGCGCGCGAAGCATTACGAGCGGCATCTCTCTTTTCGGCGCGAATGACAACTTCATGCACAATTACGCGAAATGCTGCAACCCCATTCCCGGGGATGAAATTGTGGGGTTCATCACGACCGGCGAGGGCTTGAAAATCCACCGGAAGGATTGCCGCAACGTCGCCTCGATGAGGTTGAACGACGAAGACAGAATAGTGGAGGTCTCGTGGCCGTCCACGAGCGACGTCGATTTTATTGCGGGGGTTAAACTGTCGGGCGAGGACCGCTCCGGATTGCTCAACGACATCACACACGCTATCTCGACGTATAACAACACGAATATCAGAAGCGTCAACATCGCGACCAAAGATTCACTTTTTGACGGGCAATTTATTCTGTATGTCAAAAACACGGAGCATCTCAACGGTATCGTCGACCGGTTAAAGAGACTAAAAGGAATTACGAAAGTCGAGCGATTTGAGGAGACCAATGGATAAGCGGATACTCGGCATCGACTACGGTTCTGTTAAAGTCGGCGTTGCCGTAAGCGACCCGTTGCGTATCATTGCCCAAAGCGTCGGCACATATCCCAACAATGCATCCCTCGTTGACAAAGTTGCAACGCTGGCGGAGGAATACGATGTCGGGGTTGTTGTGGTCGGCATGCCGTTCAACTTAAAAGGGGAGAAAGGAGCGAAAGCGCAGGAGGTCGATGCGTTCGTTGAGCAGCTCAAGCGAAGACTTCGCGCAGACGTGGTGACATGGGACGAGCGCTTTACCTCGCGCATCGCAGAACAGACGCTTATTCAAATGGGGACAACGAGGAAGCAGCGGCGGACGGACAAAGGCCGGGTCGATGCGATGGCCTCCGCGCTGATCCTCCAGAGCTTTCTCGATCAAACGAAACATTCGCTCGGATGTTAAGCCCTCAGTCTGCACAATCAACAGCGGCGGGGCTTCGCGTACAAACGCATCGGCTTGTCCAATGGTCTCGACTCCATCCCATGCGGGCAGTGGTGTACGGTCTCGGGATATTTATTGCCGCAGAGTACCTTTCACTCCCGAATTCAAGCCTGGAAGATCTTCAAAGTCAAAACCCCGGGAGGACGGCGTTAATGTTGCAGCGTGAACATGAAGCGTCGGAGGTGGGAAAAGCTTACCGCATTAAGCAAACGTGGGTCCCGCTTCGGCACATTTCGCCCGACCTCGTCCATGCCGTGATCGTATCCGAAGACGGGACGTTTTATACGCATGGCGGGGTGGATTGGTACGAAGTGGAAGAATCGATCGAAAAGAATATTGAGGAAGGAAAAGCGGCGCGGGGAGCGAGCACGATCTCCCAACAGCTCGCAAAAAATCTTTTCCTGTCGACGTCGAAAGACCCTTTTCGGAAACTCAAAGAGCTCGTCATCACGCTTCGGATGGAAAGGATGTTGACGAAACGGCGCATCCTCGAACTCTACCTCAACGTCATAGAGTGGGGCGACGGTGTGTATGGGGCGGAGGCCGCAGCCAGGAAATATTTCGGCAAATCGGCTGCCGACCTCACGCGCGATGAAGCGGCCCGTTTGGCGGCGGTGATCCCCAGTCCGCTGCGCCACGAGCCGGACGTCCCCTCGCAATACGTCGAACGGAGGTCGTCGCTGATTTTAGAACGAATGAATGCACGAGGATACTGATGAACGCAGATGACATTAAAGAATTGATCGAAAGCGGGGAAGGGTTTCAAGTAGAGTTCAAGCGAAAAATCTCTTCTGCAGAAAAGATTGCCCGCGCGCTCATCGCGTTCGCCAATACGAAAGGGGGCACAATCCTTTTCGGGGTCGACGACGACGGGTCGATCGTAGGCGTCGAAAGCGAAAAAACGGAAATGGACCTTATCGAATTAGCGGGGAATCATTTTTGCGACCCGCCGATAGCGCCGTACATCGACATCATTCCGTTCAACAGCAAAGACGTCATCGCGGCGTCTGTCGAAGAGAGCGAAGACAAGCCGCATTATTTTTTGAGCAGCGAAAGCGGGGAAGAGAATAAAGTGTTTATCCGCGTAAACGACAAAACGGTTCTGGCGAGCAGGGAAGTGATCAAAGTGCTGCGGGATGAGCGCCCGGAGGCGCCGCCGCTGAAGGTGTCAATCGGCGGGAACGAGAAGAGGCTGTTTGAATATCTCGAAACTCACGAAAGGGTCACGGTAAAAGAATACGCGCACCTCATCAACGTTTCGGACCGCAGAGCATCGCGAATTCTGACGACGCTCGTACGCGCCGGCGTTGTCCGCATTCATACGCTCGAGAAAACGGATTTCTTTACCTTGGCGTTTGATTGATGCGGAGTGGACTGCCTTTTTCTAAACTGTCAATTAAAAATTCAAAATGCAAAGGGCAAAATTACAATGAAAAGTTAAAAGTGGAGAGAATCGCTTCTAATGGGTACGATTTTGAATTTTGAACTGTAACTTTAACTTTTGCATTTTCAACTTTTAACTTTCTCTGTTAGAATCCGCACGCAATCGTACAGCGCCACCCCGTAGGCCACTGCAACATTCAGGGATTGTTTCACGCCGAACATTGGAATTTCAATCGCAATATCGGCATGCTTAATAAGCTCGTTGGAAAGCCCCGTAATTTCGTTGCCGACCAGCAGGCATAAAGGAAAATTTTTTTGCGTGAGTTGATAATACGGCCTGCTCTCGTCTGTCAACTCAAGGGCGCAAATTGTGACGTTCTCTTTCTTCAGTTTTGCAATAACATCCAGCGGATTTTTATGATATTCCCACGGAACTGTTTCGGTAGCGCCTAACGCGGTTTTGGCGATTTCCTTTCTTGGAGGATGTGGAGTAAACCCTGCAAGAAAGAGCTTTTCGATACAGGCGCCGTCTGAGCTGCGGAAGATCGACCCGACATTATAGAGGCTTCTCACATTTTCCGCCAGGGCATAGATCGGCAAACGAGGCCTAATCGGAAGATCTTCAATAGCCGTTCGTTTTGCGGCTATTTCATCATGGCTAAGTTTTCGCATACTCTCAAAACATATATCCAAAAAGCGTGTAAATCAAGCGATTTGAAGCTCTTAAAAAAATGTTGCCTCAGTTTTAGAAAAACGGTATATTTAATACCCAATTAGAATTACGGGATTTTGAAGCAGCTGATCATTGCCATCGACGGACCCGCCGCATCAGGGAAGAGCACGACAGCGAAGCTTGTGGCATCGCAGCTCGGCTATTTGCACGTCGATACGGGGGCAATGTATCGGGCGATGACGTTAAAGGTCATCGAAAATGGAGTTGACGTCCGGAACGAAAAAGCGATCGCTGATCTGGCGCGCTCAACGCGTATCCGTCTGGTCGCACAGGAAAACGGATATACGATCGAGCTGGATGGAGTCGATGTCACGGAGAGGATCCGCCGGCCGAATGTGACAAGCGCAGTCAGCGCCGTAAGCATGGTTCCGGAGGTGCGGCAGCTCATGGTGAAAGAGCAGCGCGAGATGGGGAAGCATGGAGCGATCGTGCTCGAGGGAAGAGATATCGGAACTGTCGTTTTCCCTCATGCCGATCTAAAGATCTTCATGGTCGCGCAACCGCGGGAACGAGCCGTCCGCCGCGGGAAAGAATTGGCAGCGCGTGGAATTACGACGGAGATTGAAGAATTGCAGAGAGAGATCGTCGAACGGGACAAGAAAGACGCCACCCGGACGATCAGTCCCTTGCTGAAAGCCGACGACGCGATCGAGCTTGATACCACAAATCTCACGATCGAAGAGCAGGTGGAATTTATTGTAGCGAAGGCGAAGGAGAAATTACGCTGAAAGTCACTGTCGACACAAATTCGGGATTTTGTTGGGGCGTCGTCCGCACCATCGACATCGCCGAACAGGAATTACAAGAGTCGAAGAAGCTGTACTCGCTCGGAGACATCATCCATAACCCGGTCGAGATCGACCGTCTGGGTGAAAAAGGACTCAAGACGATCTCCCATGCCGATCTCGACAATATCAGAGATGCAAAAGTGCTGATCCGGGCGCACGGCGAGCCGCCCGAGACGTTCAAAAGGGCAAAGGAACTCGGTATTGAATTGATTGACGCGACGTGCCCTGTTGTGACGAAGGTGCAGGAGCGGATCCGGAAATTCTATGACAACGGATATCAGGTCGTGATTTTTGGAAAGAAGGATCACGCTGAAGTTATCGGCCTCGTCGGCCATACGAACGGGACGGCCGTGGTCATCAAGTCGATCGAAGAAGTAAGCAAACTCGACCTGACAAAGAAGACTGTGCTTTTCTCCCAAACGACGATGGACAAGGCGACGTTTTATGCCGTCCGCGATGAGATCAAATCCCGCATCAAAGCGGATTTCGAGGTCGGTACCTTTGAAGAGATGGCCGTCGATTTTCACGCGAAGGATACCATTTGCGGACAGGTCTCTGGCCGCGATAAGAAATTGCGCGAGTTTTCTCACGCTAACGACGTCGTAATTTTCGTCGCGGGAAGAAAGAGTTCCAACGGAAAAGTCCTTTTTGAAATTGCAAAAGAGGAAAATCCAAGGACCTATTTTGTTGAAGACGAAAAAGAGTTGCAGTCAGAATGGTTCCACGGCGCCGCATCGGTAGGCATCAGCGGCGCGACGTCGACGCCCCAATGGCTGATGGAGCGAATAAAAGTTGCAGTCGAGGCAATGGCCTCGGCGGCTGTACCGGTGTCTTAGTCATCATAACTAACGAACACAATCACCTAATATCGTTTCCTGCTGCTGTTCTTGACGCTGAACCCGATGACTGTTCTGCGTAACGATGGCGTGCAGGAGTTCTCCGTAGTGAGGATCTGAAGGAGTTGTAATGTCTAAAGGAATAAATGTTGCGCCCCCCGTGTTCCAGGAAGAGAAGGGCTACACGGAATCTGAATTCAAGGAGCTCGCCGCTCTGTACGAGCGGACGCTCGGGAAAATTTCCCAGGGCGAAATCGTCAAAGGACGCGTCGTCCATATCGGTGACAACGAAGTGTCGCTCGATATCGGGTTCAAATCTGAAGGGACTGTTCCCGTCAATGAATTCCCGAACATCAACGATGTGAAGATCGGCGATGAGGTCGAAGTGTTCCTCGAGAGCATCGAGGACAAAGACGGCCAGCTCGTGTTATCGCGCAAGCGCGCCGATTTCATGCGGATCTGGGAACGGGTCACGCGTTCGTTCGAGTCCGGCGAAGTGCTCAAAGGACGATGTCTGCGCAGGATCAAAGGCGGCATCGTCGTGGACTTGATGGGAATCGACGCTTTCCTTCCGGGGTCGCAAATCGATGTCCGGCCGATCCGGGATTTTGATGCGCTCATCGGGCGCGAGATGGATTTCCGGGTTGTGAAGATCAATCATCCGTCTGAAAATGTCGTTGTGAGCCATAAAATCCTTGTCGAGGAAGAGATGGCCGACCAACGGAAAGCCATTCTCAGCAGTCTTGAAAAGGGTCAGATCCTCGAAGGCTCCGTCAAAGCGATCTCCGATTTCGGCGTGTTCATCGATCTTGGCGGCGTCGACGGTCTTGTTCATATCACCGACCTCTCATGGGGCCGTGTCAATCATCCTTCGGAAATCGTCAAGCTCGACCAGACGATCAACGTCGTCGTGCTCGATTTCGATAGTGAGAAGAAACGCATCTCTCTCGGCTACAAACAATTGCAGCCGCATCCGTGGGAAAATATCGAGAACAAATATCCGGTCGGGACGAAGGTCAACGGAAAGGTCGTCTCTCTCACGGATTACGGAGCGTTCATAGAGATTGAAAAAGGCATTGAAGGCCTCATCCATATTTCCGAGATGAGCTGGACGCAGCATGTCAAGCATCCGTCTCAAATCGTTTCGATGGGACAGATGATCGACGCCGTGATCCTTTCCCTCGACAAGGATGCAAAGAAAATATCATTGGGCATCAAGCAGCTTGAACCCGACCCGTGGCTGTCGCTGCTCCAGAAATATCCGGTCGGTTCCAAGCACACCGGCGTCGTGAGGAATCTGACGAACTTCGGCGTCTTTGTCGAATTGGAGCAGGGCGTCGACGGACTTATCCATATTTCGGACCTGTCGTGGACGAAGAAGATCCGACATCCCGGAGAAGTTGTCAAAAAGGGCGATTCCATCGATGTCGTCATTCTTGGCGTCGATGTGGATCAACGGCGTATTTCTCTCGGCCATAAACAGCTCAATGATAATCCGTGGGAGACCTTTGCGACATCGTACAAGGTCGGCACGGAAGTCGAAGGGAAAGTTGTGCGGATCATCGAGAAGGGCGTTATTGTCGAGCTTCCGCTCGGTGTCGACGGCTTCGTTCCTCTTTCTCAACTTTCGCAGACGCCGATCAAGAATATTGCAGAGGCGTTCCAAATGGGCGATTCGCTTCCGCTCACGGTCATCGAATTCGACCGGGACAGCAAGAAGATCGTTCTCTCCGTCGTAGAATATTTGCGCGGCAAAGAACAGAAGCTTGTCGACGATTATGTCATGAAGCACAGGCTTCCTCCGATCACGCTGCGCGATGCGATGCCATCGGGGCCGGCTCCCGATGAACGTGCGGCGGCAACAGAGGCGTCGTTGCAATAAACAGAGCGGCATGAACAAGAAGAGTCCCTGCGAGGGACTCTTTTTGTATCGGATTCTACGGCGGCTCCGCATCTTTAAAATGACAAAGCAAGAATCTTTAAATTAGCTTTTCCTTTTTCAAGTTGATGAAGAGAGTTTCATTCCACACCCTCGGATGCAAGCTCAACTACGCTGAAACGGCGAGCATCGAAAAGCAGTTTATCGACAGAGGATTCGAGGTCGTTTCGTTTGGCGAGGAATCCGACGTCTGTGTCGTGAATACATGCAGCGTCACGGAGCGCGCCGACCGCGAATGCCGTCAACTGGTCAGACGGGCCCTGCGAACTTCCCCGGAATCATACGTCGTGGTGCTTGGCTGCTACGCACAGCTTCAACCCGAGGAAATTGCCTCGATCGATGGGGTCGATCTGGTCCTGGGGGCAAAAGAAAAATTCCACTTGTTCGATCACGCCGCTCTGTTTCAAAAATCGGACACTCCAAAGATCCTCGTCTCGCCGATCTCGGAGGCGACAGACTTCGGACCCGCCAGCTCCGGCGGTGCGGACGACCGCACCCGTGCATTTTTAAAAGTTCAGGACGGATGCGATTTCAATTGCTCATTCTGCACTATTCCGTTGGCGAGAGGCCGCAGCAGGAGCCAATCGATAACCGAAAGCGTGACCCAGGCCAGAAACCTCGTTGCACACGGCTATCGAGAGATCGTTCTTACGGGAGTGAACGTCGGAGATTACGGGAAGAATGACGATTCATCGCTGCTCGAATTGCTGCAACAACTTGAATCGATCGATGGGCTCGAACGAATTCGGATCAGTTCAATAGAACCGAACCTCCTCACAGAGGAGCTTCTCGACCATTGGCTTGCATCTGAAAAGATATGCGATCATTTTCACCTCCCGTTGCAGAGCGGCAGCGACGAAATTTTGCGGCTCATGAGGCGCCGGTACACGGCATCTGATTACGCTAGCCTCATCGAGAGGATCCGTAAAGCATCGCCCGATGCGGGCATCGGCGCAGACGTCATTGTCGGCTTTCCGGGAGAAACGGACGAACAGTTTACCAAGTCGTATGAGTTTCTCCATCGGCTTCCGGTCAGCTATCTCCATGTGTTCACCTATTCGGAGCGGCCTCATACGCCGTCGTTGAAGTTGGACGGACGAGTGGAGCCACGGGTGCGATACCGACGGAGTGAGATGCTGAGGATCTTGGGCGACCAGAAGCGTCGATCGTTCCAGTTGTCACAACTGCATTCCAGCCGGCTCACGCTGTTTGAAAGCATGGTGGAGAATAATTTGATCTCGGGATATACCGACAACTATGTGCGTGTGTTTGTTCCCTACCATGCTTCTCTTGAGAACACGATAGCTCTTGTTCATTTAAAAGAACGGGTTGCGGAGGGATGCTTGGGTTATCTTGAAAATGCGTCGACATTTCACGACCGTCCCATTGCTTCTTTTGCTGCGCAGCAGGCAGCCGCCCTTTAATTTACGGACCTTCAATTGGAGGAAATGCGAGACTTGGTACCAGCACAATACGTTAAATGACCAAGAACTCTCTGTTTATCAAACTTCAAGCGAGGATCTCGTGAAATTGATCATCTGCACCGTCGTTACAGCGCTTTCCGTTATTCCTGCCACGTCTTCCGCTCAGAACTCAATGCATGACTTGCGGCGGGAATTGACTTCATCCCCCCAAATATCAACGCCTTCGTATGACCTCGGCACTCAGATACGGGCCGCGGGAAAGAAAAGTCAGGCGACCGCAGTGCTGTATTCGCTGTTGCTGCCGGGGATGGGAGAGTGGTATGCCGGAGATTTCGGAACGGGGCGATATTCGCTCGGAACGGAGGCGGCATTATGGCTCACGTATATTTCGTTCCAGCAATACGGGAACTGGATACAGGGAGATGCACGTGCCTATGCGGCGACGCATGCAGGCGCGTCGATCGGAGGGAAAGACGATCAGTTCTTTGTGAACATTGGGAATTTTTCAAGCGTCTACGATTACAACAATAAAAAATTGCAGGACAGGAACCTTGACGCGGTGTATGACCCTTCGCAGGGCTATTTCTGGAATTGGGATACGGATGCGGACAGGCAGAGCTTTAAAGCGCTGCGGATCTCGAGCGACAAAGTGCTCAATAATTCCAGGTTCGTCATCGCGGCGATCATCGTCAATCACATTGTAAGCGCTGTGGATGCGGCGAGACTTGTGCGCCGCTACAACAGAAATATCGACGAGAGTATCGGGAGCTTTCAACTCGGGCCGGATAATGTCGGCGGACAGCTCGAAGGAATCCGGCTTACGTATGTTCGACGTTTCTGATGATGCGCACATAAGAGCTGTACCCCAAGCCCCGTTATCGAGGGCTTTTTTATTGGCGAGGCTTCGATGCGTAACATTAAAATAGTGATAGAATATGACGGGTCAGATTTTGTGGGTTGGCAGAGGCAGGCCGCAGGACGGTCCGTCCAGGAAGAAATAGAAACAGTGTTGAGGACGATTACCGAAGAATACGTGATAGTGACAGGCTCGGGAAGAACCGATGCCGGGGTCCACGCACGCGGCCAGGTAGCGAACTTCAAAATTGAATCGCCTATCGACGTCGAGGACCTTCGTCGTGCGCTCAATGGATTGCTTCCCGACGAGATTGTCGTTCATTCGGCCGCCGAAGTGGACGAGACATTCTCGTCGAGGTACAGCGCGCGCGAAAGAACGTACAAATATTATATCGGACGCAACCCTACCGCGGTCAATCGCAAGTTTTGCTGGCAACTGTTTTATCCTCTCGATGTCAAATTGATGAACACGGCTTCAGGGTTGATCGTCAATACAAAAAATTTTCAATCGTTTTCTAAAGTGAACACCGGCGTAGATAATTTCTTGTGCACTATTTTTGAGGCGCGATGGGATGAGCCGTCCTCAGGCTCTCTTGTTTTTACTATTCGCGCAAATAGATTTCTCCATGGAATGGTCCGAACACTCGTAGGAACCATCGTCGATGTGGGGAGAGAATATATCAGCCTTGATGAATTTAAGGCAATCATCGACGCGAAGGACCGACGCAAAGCCGGAATGGCTGCGCCGCCTCAAGGATTGTTCCTCGAAGAAGTGCTGTATTGATACCTTGCTTTTCTATTTTGTTCCCTCCTCGGCGCCGTGCATGGAGGAAATAAAATCCGCCCTCCAAGCCCTCCAAAAGTCAAATTGATTATCTGCCCCTTTTGCATTACATTATCATTTATGATACGGGAATCTATCCATAAATTGATTGCGCATCACGACCTTTCTCGTGAAGAGGCGTACGACACGATGTCGGAGATCATGTCCGGCAACGCTTCCGAAATGCTCATCGCATCGTTTCTTACCGCGTTAAGGCTTAAAGGAGAAACGGTCCAGGAGATCGCAGGATGTGCTCAGGCGATGCGAGAGAAGGCGACAAAGATCGAATCGAAGCGTGCGAATGTCATCGACACGTGTGGAACCGGAGGGGATTCGCTCGGGACGTTTAATATTTCGACTGCGGCGGCCATCGTTGTCTCCGGAGCGGGCACTCCTGTTGCGAAACATGGCAACCGTGCGATCTCAAGCAAATGCGGGAGTGCAGACGTCTTGAAGGCGCTCGGGGTGAATATAGAAATTCCGAAAGAGAAAGTGGAACAGTGTCTTGATGAAGTTGGAATCGCATTTCTCTTTGCGCCAATAATGCACGGCGCAATGAAATATGCCGGCCCGGTCCGCCGCGAACTCGGCATTCGGACCGTCTTTAACATTCTTGGCCCGCTGACAAACCCGGCGGGAGCGCGGCGTCAGCTGCTTGGCGTTTTCGACGGTCGTCTCACGGAACCATTGGCGCGTGTGCTTCTCGAGCTGGGCTCGGAACGCGCGCTGGTCGTCCATGGAGAGGGAGGGCTTGACGAGATATCGACCCTCGGGAAGACCATCGTCAGCGAATTAAAGGGGGGGGCTGTGACGACGTATGAAGTACATCATTCGAAGTTTGGGATTCCTGCGTCGTCGTTGAGCGATGTTGCCGGCGGGGATGCCGAATTTAATGCCCGGATTGTCCGCGATATTCTCAACGGAAAAAAGGGACCGCAAAGAGACATCACCGTTCTTAATGCAGGCGCCGCTTTGTATGCGGCCGAGTCTGTTCCCTCGATCCAGGAGGGGATCCGTCAGGCGGAAGCTTCGATCGACAAGCTGGAGGCGAAGAAAAAATTAGAGGCGCTCGTGGAGTTCAGCAACTATGAATGAAAAAATTGTGAATTACAAAGTTGAACAATTAAGACGCGATAGGATAAACACCATTATGCTCCGCGGTCGGTTGCTCCGGCCGTCTTTTTTCGTTTGTGCAACGAACGCCAGTTGCTTATGAGCGAGAGCAATGACATCGGAAGCGATCCGAAACCGCACCCGTATCTCAGTTCGTTTATTTCCCGGCTTCTCAGCGCTTCGAAGAGGCGGCGGCAAAAATATTCGACCGACGACGTCAAGCAGCTCCTGGAGGATGGAAAACGCACCGGAGTCATCGATGCGACGGAGCACGAGCTTATCGAAAGCGTCCTCGAGTTTGCGGATACTACGGTTAAAGAGATCATGGTGCCGCGTACGGACGTGGTTGCCGTAGAACTCTCCGTGCCGAAGGATAAACTTATTCGCGTGGTCATCGACGAGGGATACTCGCGCGTGCCTGTGTATCAGGGAACGATCGACAATATCATCGGCATTGTCTACACGAAGGACCTTCTCAGCATGTTCGAGCACCGCGACGTCATCATCCTGCAGGATATCATCCGGCCCCCGTACTTCGTCCCGGAGTCGAAGAAGATCAGCGTTCTTCTCCGCGAACTCCAGACAAAAAAGCAGCACATGGCGATCGTTGTGGACGAGTTCGGAGGTACGGAAGGCATCATTACGATGGAAGATATCCTCGAAGAGATCGTCGGAGAGATCCGCGACGAGTATGACGAAGACCACCGGGACATCGAGACCTCCCAGGACGGATCGGTGGTTGTCAACGCAGGGATGAGCATCCACGATTTCAATGAAAAATTCCACTCGTCGATCCCCGACGATGCCGATTATGAAACAATCAGCGGGTTTCTCCATAAACAAACGGGCAGGATACCGGAGTTGTTTGAAGAGATCCCGTTTCACAACCTCAGATTCGTTGTGGTGAAGAAGAACGAGCGCAGGATCCGACAAGTGAAAGTAAAAACGTCGAAGCCGCAACCCGAAGAATTTTCGCGATGAATAAACTCAAAGAGATCCTGGAACACAAACGGCTGGAAGTTGCACGGATGAAAGAGATCGTGGCGCCGGTCGCTCTTGTCGAATCGATGGATAGCGTGTTCTCGACGCGGAGTTTTACCGACGCGATCCGGGCGCACGGAGAAGAAGAGATCTCGTGTATCGCGGAGGTCAAGAAGGCGTCGCCTTCGAAGGGGGTTATCGCAAAAAGATTCAACCCTGAAACGATTGCGCAAGAGTATGAACGCGGGGGTGCGAAGGCATTGTCGGTGTTGACAGACCAGAAATATTTTCAGGGAAGCCATGGCGACCTGAAGCGGATCAGAGAGCGGAGCCATCTCCCTATACTCCGCAAGGATTTTATCGTCGATGAATATCAAATCTACGAATCTCGAGCGATGGGGGCGGATGCAATACTTCTTATTGTCGCCGCCTTGAAAGAATCCGAACTCAAGAGATTTATGGCCGTCGCCCGCGACATCGACCTCGAGTATCTCGTCGAATGCCACACGAAAAACGAGATCGATCGTGCTGTGCAATGCGGTGCGCCGATCATCGGCATCAACAATCGAAGCCTGGAGACGTTCGAAGTAACATTAGAAACCTCCCTCATGTTGAAACGCTTCATTCCCAATTCGTCCATTGCCGTGAGCGAAAGCGGCATCAGAAATTCGCATCACGTCGGCCAGCTGCGGCAGGCCGGCTTCGATGCTATTCTTGTGGGGGAGCATCTCATGGCTCAAGAAAATCGGGAGAAAGCTCTCCAAGACCTATTAGCCGTTCCAGCATAAAATGGACCACCTCTTTATTAAAATATGCGGCATCACCAACATTGAGGACGCCCTTGCTGCCGCAGACTTCGGAGCCGACGCCATAGGATTAAACTTTTATTCCAAGAGCCCTCGCTTCGTTTCTCCCGAAGCAGCATCCTCCATTGTCTCGAAACTGCCGAAGGGAATTCTTGCGGTCGGCGTATTTGTCAATGCGCCCCGTGAGTATGTCGAGCGAACGGCCCAGACAGCCGGTTTAGGCGCACTGCAATTTTCGGGAACCGAGACACCCGAACAAGTCCATGGATTCGGCTTGCCCGCGTTCAAGGCCATCCACATAGCTCACAGAGCCTCGCTGAATAGCATGAAATCTTTTCATGTCCATGCGTACCTGCTCGATACTTTAGACGCAGGAAAATTTGGCGGTACCGGGAAGAATTTCGACTGGCAGATCGCCAAAGAAGCAGGACAATTTGGAAAAGTGATCGTAGCGGGCGGGTTGAATCCTGATAATGTGGCAACTGTGATTGAGACAGTTGCGCCGTACGGAGTCGACGTGAGCAGCGGCGTGGAAGAGACGCCTCGGAAAAAAGATCGAATCATAATGAAAAATTTTATACTCCGCGCACGCGCAGCGCAATCTATTCTCAGCGAAGAAAGTCATGGATAAACTCAAAAACGACAAAGAGATATACAACTTTCCCGACGCTACGGGACATTTCGGCGTTTACGGAGGGAGGTATATTCCCGAGACCCTGCTACCCGCCGTGGAAGAGTTGACGGAACAATATGTAAGGCTGCGTGAGGACAAAGAATTCCAGGATGAATTTCAGTATTACCTTAAGAATTTTGTCGGACGCGAAACTCCGTTGTACTATGCTCAACGGTTAACTGAACATGGCGGCGGCGCAAAAATGTATTTGAAGCGCGAGGACCTTTGTCACACCGGCGCACACAAGATCAACAATACTGTCGGCCAGATCCTCATCGCTAAGAGGATGGGGAAGAAGCGCATCATCGCCGAGACGGGCGCCGGTCAGCACGGCGTCGCGACCGCGACAGTGTGCGCTTTATTCGGGATGCAATGCGTCGTGTATATGGGCGAAGAGGACATGGAGCGTCAGGCGCCGAACGTTTCACGGATGAAATTGCTCGGCGCAGAGGTCAGACCCGTGTCGTCCGGAAGCAAGACGCTCAAAGATGCGACGAGCGAAGCGATCCGCGATTGGGTGACGAATGTCGGCACTACGTTCTATATCATCGGTTCGGTTGTCGGTATGCATCCGTATCCGATGATGGTAAGAGATTTCCAGTCGGTCATCGGCAAGGAAACACGCCGCCAGATACTCGAAGCAGAAGGAAAATTACCGGACGCAATTGTGGCGTGTGTCGGCGGGGGGAGCAATTCGATGGGAATTTTTTATCCGTTTTTAGGAGACGTTCCGGGCGTGAAGCTCATTGGCGTTGAGGCGGCGGGACTTGGTTTGGAATCGGGGAAACACGCGGCAGCCTTGGCTTTGGGGCAAAAGGGCGTTCTTCATGGGGCGATGCAGTATCTTCTTCAGGATGAAAACGGCCAGGTTCAACTTGCCCACTCAATCTCGGCCGGACTGGACTATCCCGGCGTCGGCCCGGAACACTGCTATCTCAAGGATCAAAAGCTAGTAGACTATGTTTCCATCACCGACAAAGAAGCGCTCGATGCGTTGATGCTCCTTTCCAGAGTGGAAGGGATTATCCCCGCGCTGGAATCGGCGCATGCAATTGCGTACGCAATGAAGCTTGCGCCTGCGATGCGCAAAAACCAGGTAGTTGTTGTTAATCTCTCCGGCAGGGGAGATAAAGATTTGGGGACCGTGATGAAAGAATTGAAGATCTAATTCGATCGTTCATTTACGCAGCGGGGAAAGCATTCTCTTCTTCGTGAACCAGCTCATTAAAAATTTTTAGCACTTCTTCAGCGCACGAATTTCGAGTGAACAACGCACTTCGTGCCAACCCCTTTCTCCTCAGATCTTCCGCCAGTTTTTCATCGCTGATTATCTTCCTCATCGCGTCAGATATTTGTTGAATATTGGTCGGGTCGACCAGGACGGCCGCGTCGCCGACTGCTTCGGGAAGCGAGGAACGGTCGGAAGAGACGACCGGAACGCCGCATGCCATTGCTTCAAGCGGAGGATAGCCGAAACCCTCGTACAACGATGGAAATACGAAGACGCTTGCCATACTGAACAGAGCTGGGATATGCGCGTCGTCGACATACCCGATCAAATGGACTCGATTCTCAAGGTTGTATGATTTAATTTCGTCAAGGATCTTTTCTGCGTACCAACCAATATTTCCTCCAATGACGAGCTCGTAGCGTGACTGGATCTCCGGTGGAAGGTCTCTATACGCTGCGGCAACGGCCTGAATATTTTTTCTCGGTTCTATTGTGCCGACATAAAGAATGAATTTTTCGGGGAGTGAGTATCTTGACCGTACGCTTGCAAGAGCAGTCCTGTCCGATACAATATGAAAGCTGTCGCTTAAATCTGGGTAGATCACGCTGATGCGGTCTTTATACGACGGATAGAATCGAAGGATGTCGTTCCTCGTCGACTGCGAATCGGCGATCACCCGATCGGCGCTCCGTTGTGCGTTCCAAAGGAAAAAGCGTTGCCACATTTTCATTTTCGGCGTGAAGTGTTCGGGATAAACGCGCGAAATAACGTCGTGGATGGTCACGACATATTTTACTTTACGATGGGCGTTGAAAAAATAACGGAAGGACGCCGGAAGCGGGATGCCCGACAGGGCTCGTCCAAAGCGGATAAAAAAAGGGAGCGCATACGCCGGGTCGAAGAAAATATCAATCTTGTGGCGCCGAATTTCTTTTGGGAGGATGAAATTTTCCCAGTAACGGTTGAGGAGCGCGCGTTCGTATCCCACGATCATGTGCTTGGTAAGGTTGGGAGCAGCGATATGATCGTTCGGTTCGATCAAAAAAAGGTGATACTGATTCCTGGGATCGCATTGGAGGAGCGCTTGCACGAGCCGTTCCGCATACATGCCAACGCCGGTCTTGCGTTGGGCAATGGTCCTGCCGTCGATTGCAATATTCATGAGACGATCTTTTTCCCCACAATAAATGTGTCGCCAATGTCAAAGTATTTTCCAAAGCGAAGCTTTGCGCTCCAGTAGCGCACAAAACTTCGCAGATGCACAATGCTCGGCCTCATTCTTGTCCCCGGGTCGGCGCCTGAATCTGCAACCTCAAGCCCAAGATGCTCAAACACGGCTTTTAAAAGGAGCAGTGGGTAGGGGCGAACGTGCGTGATGTCAAGCCAAAATCGCTCGCTGCTTACGAGGATATCCCGGTATGTCGGCGTAATGAGAATCATTCTCCCTCCGACGCGCAACGAATCAAACATTGCTTGCATAAGCTGCAATCCGCGTTCTGCAGGGAAGTGTTCGATAAGATGACTTGCGATTACGCCGTCGAAGCTCTGAGGATGGTCGTGGAGAAACGAGAAGACGTCGGCGCAATGCGCATCGAGCCCCCTTTGACGGATCCCTTCGACAAACTGCGGCGTCAGATCCACCCCCACGCCTTTTATTCCGGCCTCGGCCAGCAATGACAGAAAAATGCCTTCGCCGCAGCCAAGGTCGGCCACGGTTTCTCCTTTACGAAAATAATCGACATACCGACGCTGCATCGTACGGGTCTTGTCCGCATCCGCTACAAATTTATTTGCATGAAATGTCGAGATGTTCATACGCGGCCCTGTAGTTTGAGTAAAGACAATAAATTATATTCTTTGAAACCGCCTAACAGCCAAAGGATTGTCGTGTATAATGCGCAGAAGGCGGCTAGTTTTTCAGGCGCATTAATCCTTAACGGGACAAAGAAGAATGGAATGAGTAATGCACAGGCAGAAATAACTTTGGCAAACGGTTTCGGCGCCACGATCGTCATCCTCTTCGTCCTTAAGTAGTAGTAGAAAATAGCGCATCCCAGCAGTTCGGTTGCGACGGTCGTTGCGGCGGCGCCGTTTTGGGCGAAACGGGGAATGATGATGAGATTGCTCCCCACGTTAAAGACCGCATTAATGACGGAAATTTTCAGTACCACACGTTGTTCGTTCATTGCGCCCAAAACATTGCCAAAAAGGTTTGTTGTAAAGCCGAGCGGAATGAACCAAATAAGGATCCTCAACGCGACCGCGGATTCGGCATATTCTTTACGGAAAAGAAATTGCACGATGTCGTCGGACATTCCCGTTGTGATGACAGCACACGGCAGGCCGATCATAAACAGAGCCGCAGCGCTTTTCATGACAATGTCCGCAACTTCACGCGGGTTTCTTTGATACTGCTGGCTCACATAAGGGAACACCGCGCCGCTCACGGCTGTCGAAATCATGAGGAGCGGCATCATGAGATTATAAGCGGCCCGATAAATACCGGCCGCCCCTTCGTTGACAAATTTTGCAACGAGCACAGTGTCGAGGTTAAAGTAAATGCTCGTCATCAAAGCGGTCAACGCAAACGGAAGTGCCCCTTTGGCCATCACGATAAAATGCTTCCGAAGCTCCACGAATGTAGGGCGAAGGTATCGAACTCGAAGAATCGCATAGATGACGACGAGGCTGAAGATGTTCCCGAGCAAAAGAAATTGCAACAGCCTAAGGATGTCGAGATCGAGACGAACGCACACAATGATGATGACAAAATCTAGAAGCCGTGCAACAGACAAGAGGCTTGCCTCCAAATCGGCGCGGTTAAACCCCCTCAGTGTTGTCGTGAAAGTTTGAGCAATGCTCCGTGAAATAGTGATCATCCCGGCGATGGCTATAATCAGAAATTCTGCCGGAGTCGACGGGCTGAGCGCCAAGGCGATCACGATGATGAGGATCGTCGACAGAAAGCCAAATACGAGCTTGCTCGCGAGGACGACGCCAAATTGATTCTCCAAATCGGAAGGCCGTTTCTGTGCGGTTTCTCTCAAGAAAAAAAATTCCAGCCCTAGATCGGCGAACGGAACACACAATGCGGCAACGGCAAAACCAATATTGTACTGGCCGAAGAGCTGCGTATTGTAGTGGTTAGCGAGGATAATCGAGGCGATCAAGGCGAGGATTTTGGTCACAACCTGAAAGCCAAAAAGGAACAATGAGTTGATCGCGACAGAACGAGGTCTGATCTGGTGCGGGAGACGAGAGGGGAGAACTTCATTAACTGTCATAGGTGCATCATAATACAAAAATCGGCAAGGTGAATCAAGAATCGAGTGTGCAGGATTTTTTTTGATTCTTCTTACCTTCAAATGAGATTTGTCGTATATTAGTCGCGAGATCGACTCCCGATTGCACGCGATGAGGATCGCCCCAGAACCTATCGAGCAAGTTGCTATGCCGCTTATTGCTTTTGATGCGCGAAAATACAATGATTTCGGGATAGGGACATACATCCGCCATCTCATCCAAGAATTTTCCATAATGGACTCATCGCCGGATTTTTTTCTATTCCTCAACCCGGATGCGCATGTGGAGATCGAACTTCCTGGAGGGTGGAAAAGTTCGGCGGTACGCTACGGAAAATACTCGATCGGCGAATTGCTGCTGTTCGGCAGGACGGTCAATTCGAGCGGGGCGTCGTTATTTCATTCGCCCCATTATACGTTACCGGTCGGCATCAGGAATAATTCAGTTGTCACCATTCACGACCTGATCCATTTGCGTTTTCCCCAGTTCTTTTCGCCGCTTCAGCGTGCATATTCGTACGGGATGATGTACCACGCTATACACGACTCTGCATTTGTGATCACCGATTCCGAATTCACAAAAAAGGATATCCTCCGCTCATTCCGAGTGAGTGAAGAGAAGATCGTCGTCATTCATCTTGGCGTTGACGCAGCATTTTTCCGGCCACCGCCGGTTTCATTTACCGAGGAGGTCAGGACAAAGTTCAATCTCCGACGAAGGTATATCCTTTTCGCCGGGAATGCTAAGCCGCACAAAGGTATTCCGGTTCTCCTTCGCGCTTTTCGAGAATTATCACGGCTTTATTCCGATGTCGATCTGGTTTTTGCCGGCGGTTCTGCGAATGGAGATACCGGCCTTCAAGCTGTCGGTGAAGACCATGGATTTGAGGACAGAGTAATTTCAGTAGGGCATGTGAGCGAGAAGGAGCTCGTTACGCTCTATCGAAGTGCCGAGATGTTCGTTCTCCCCTCCTTGTACGAAGGCTTCGGCCTCCCCGCGCTCGAGGCTATGGCTTGCAGAACCCCGGTCGTCGTATCCGATGCCGGGTCGCTCCCCGAGGTTGTGGGAGACGCTGCGCTTGTTTTCAAATCGGGGGACTCTCATGCTCTTTCGGAAGCGATGCGTTCCTTGTTGGACCAATCTCAACTGAAAAAAGAATTGATCGAGAAGGGGGAGAAACGTGCTCGTCATTTCTCCTGGCAGCGCACTGCCATTAAAACGGCGGAAATATATCGAAGGCTCTTATGAATTCAATCGGAAAAAATGGAGGTTGCCGAATTGGGATATTTGGCGGCACGTTTAACCCTCCGCATGTTGCACATTTGATCGTCACAGAATATGTTCGAAAGCAGCTCAACCTGGATAAAATATTTTTTGTGCCGTCTTATATCTCGCCGCATAAAAAAAGGGGAGAGGATCAGCTTGCCGGCGATCGTCTTCGGATGGTGCGGCTGGCCGTGGGGGGAAATCCGTATTTTGATTTTTCCGACTACGAATTGAAGAAAAAAGATATTTCCTATACCCATCTAACCGTGGCGGCATTCCATAGCCGATTCCCGCGGTGCCAATTATTTTTGATCATCGGCGCCGACAATTATGCTGAGTTCCATACATGGAAGAACCCCGAACAGATCCTGAAATTATCGTCGCTCGTCGTGATGACGCGGCCGGGCCATCGACTTCGTGTCAACGGCAAGATACCGGTATCTAAAGTAAAACTCATCACCGTGCCGGAGATTGGAATTTCATCTTCCTTGATTCGAAAAATGGTGGGCCGGAAAAAATCTATAGACTATTTGGTTCCCCAGGCAGTTGCCTCGCACATCCGCCGGCGCAAGCTTTACCGCTAAGCTATTCATCCGCAATCCGCATCCTATATCTTCAAACCGGAACGATATTTAGAGGCTTCCGCTGGCGCTGTCGCAGGGGTCAATGCGAGAGGTCGTCGCGACGTTGCTGACTCTCTATTAATCCAACCTCGCTTGTGAGGAGGAGCGTAATGATGCATGCGATCAATGTTGTCGGCAGAATTCGTAATCCCGCCATTTCTGTCACAACGATCGTTGAACCTATAGGAGTTTTCGTCACACCGGTATTAGTTGCGGCCATGAGGGCAGAAATAAGCATGATTTCGTTTGTCGAAGGCAATAGATTATGCCATAACTTTGCGAGCGTCATTCCGACAAAAAAAAGAGGAATAATAAATCCACCCCTCCAACCGGATGAAATAGTCATCGATGTTCCGAGGAATTTCGCCGCCGCGATGACAGCTAGTGCGCCCGCCGATACCTGCAGGACGACAACTGAACCTATCTGACCTTCTCCATAGGTCAAGGCGTATGAAGACCATAGGCCGAGCAGCCCGAGAAGGATGCCGCCAATGATTGGCCTGGAAAAAGTTGGGAAAATATGAAAAGCTTTTCGAAGCCCTATATTAAGATAGGTAAAAGCCATGGCAACTGCCGCCGCAACGATTCCGGCAGCGACTGCCCATGCCAGATCGGGTCTCGAAATGGACGAGGCAACTGGAAAATTCCATTCCGGTGTTAAATGGAGGCCGGCTGCAAAGGCGCAGAGAATGTATCCGCACATTGACCCCAAAATTGCGGGAAGCAGCGCTTCGTGATATTCGAGACCACGCCTGTGAAGTATTTCGAGAGCAAATATTGCGGACCCTAAAGGAGCGCCAAACAAAACGGTAAAACCCGCAGCCATTCCTGTGATCGTGAGAATACGAATATCTTCTTTGGAAAAATTCTTTTTTAAAGCTACCCATGTTCCAAAAGAACCTGACGTCTGAACTAAGGGGGCTTCCGGGCCTGCGGCTCCTCCGGAGGCGATGCACAGGAGCGAGACTGGAATAAGAGACCGGAGGTTTTTAAATTCGCTTTGCCCACCCAGCAAGTGAATGTTATTTACAAGCAGTTCCACATTTCCCGGGTTCCCAAGAACCTTTATGAGGATCGCGATTAACAAACCTATTCCCGCCATCACAAGAACCTGTTCCCACGGAAGGCGCGCATCGGGTGAAAGCCATTTACCAAGGAGCGAAAGCATTTCTAGATACAAAAGACCGATAACTCCGCCGGCAGCTCCGACGAAAAGAATTTGAGGAAAAATTCTTTGCAGGTCGCTAAAAACGATTTCAGCCAAAATTTTAAAAATCCGAGTATTAGGCTTTTCCATATGTCCAGCTAGTTGTGGGAATGATCTGTATTTGCTCCATATAAGAATTGAAAAGCAGCGATCCGTTGTTCATTCGTCTCTCAATGATTTTCTGAATTGAATAATATTTCCGTAAAATAATACAAAATGGAACGACACTAAGCAAATGAGGGAAGACTAGTTACGCTTCTCTCTGCAAAACTGTCACGGAAGTTTAAATTGAATTAATACTATAGAAAGAGTCAAATTGAGTTTTGCGTCCATTCTAACTATATTATTCCCAATTTAAAATTCTCCGGCATCCATGAATAATCGAATTCCAAAAACTCTCGTCACCGGAATTGCAGCTACGGCGATAATACTTGCCATTATTTATTTTTTTACGCCGCTGCCGAAAGGCGGACAAGAGACAGGGGTGACGACTCCGGTTGTTCAGCCCGCTTTGTATGAAGGTGCCGACAAGTGCGCCTCATGCCATAAGCAGGTCTCGCCGGACATTGTCAACCAGTATGCTTCGAGTACGATGGCACATGCGGGGGTAAAATGCGTCGATTGTCATGTCGTAGATAAGACCAACCCCGAAGGCAAACAACACGAGGGTTTTTTTATTACGAGCTCGCCGACTCCGTTGCAATGTCAACGATGCCATCCTTCAGAAACCAGCCAGTTTTACCTTAGCCGCCACTCGGGGCCGGCTTGGATGGCGCTCACAGGGCTGGACGATTTTACTCCCGAGCAGAGGAAACAAGTTGTGCGCATTCCCGAAGTGAACCGCGACGCCGCGGGGATCGTTACGGCGATGCGAAATTCACTTTTCGACATCGAATCGCCTTCTGTAACGAAAATGGCGTGCCAAAGCTGTCATTCAATCGGTAAGCCGAACGCGGATGGAAGTATTGGCAATTGTAACAAGTGCCACCTTCGCCATGAGTTTTCACTCGCTCAGGTTCGAAAGCCGGAGATTTGCGGGCAGTGTCACTTGGGTCCTGACCATCCACAAGAAGAAATTTATACCGAGTCCGCCCACGGAGTGATGTATCACACGCAAGGCGACAAGTGGAACTGGTCGCAAAGGCCAGGTCGTCTGTCGACGGTTGATATGCCCGCTCCGACATGCGCGACGTGCCATATGAGCGGCTTCGGGACTCAAGGGACCACTCATGATGTCGGCCAAAGACTTTCAAAATTTTTATTTGCAGCAATGACCACCGACCGCCCAAACGCTTTGCAAGGTCGGGAGGCGATGATCTCGGTATGCATGAACTGTCATACGCGGCCGTTCATTGAGAATGAATACGCGAAATCGGATAGCGTAACAAGCTTTGTCACCGCTAAAGTGAAAGAGGCCTCGACGATCATGAATGGTCTTGTCAAAGACGGCATTATCCCTGCGACGCCTTTTGCCACGCAGATCAGCTTCGACGTTTTCGATCTCTGGCATTTTTACGGACGCACTGCGAAGTTCGCAGCATACATGCAAGGCCCCGACTATACGCAATGGCACGGGATTTATCCGCTGCTCGCCGAGCTCACAAAAGTAAAAGAAGAGGCTGCACGGTTACGGGCGGCACATAAAAGTCACGGGCGGCAATGAACGACGTTTCGATCTTTCATCTTGCCAACATTAAGCTTCCCATGGAGAAGAACCGGTTTCTTCTCATGTTTGCCGGCGTGAACTTGATTTTCACCGGGCTCGACGTGGCGTTGGCTCATTCGATCAACAGCTTCGTCCCGCCTTATGAGTGGATCCCGGTCTACTTTGCACCTGTAGGAGCTTTTACCTGTTTCATCTTAGCATTTCAGCTAAAGCCAACAAAAATAATTGCACTCGCTCATATCTTTCTTATGTGCGTGGGCGTTCTCGTTGGCGTCGTGGGGATGGGATTTCATCTGAGTCAAGTCTTGAGCCCTACGGGTCGCCTTAGTTGGGCCTGGGTCGTTTTCGGTTCGCCAATCCTCGCGCCGCTTTCCTTCGCAGGAATTTCGCTGATCGGCCTTTACGGCGTGACGACTGAAGTTCGAGATCGACCCGGGATGTTGGAAGTACCGGGACTAGGTTTGTTTCAAGCCCCCATTTCGCGCGACAGGCATTTTATGTGGCTTGTTGGACTCGGCTTTGCGGGGTCAGCTATCACTTCGATCATTGACCATGCCCAATACGGTTATACGCTGTTTAAGCTTATTCCTGTTGCGTATGGAGTATTCGCTACTGCCGTAGTCCTGTATCTTTCGATCGCGAGAGAGTGGTCGCACGGCGATGAACTAACATATTTCTGGACAATGGTAGCGGCAGTTGTCGTCGGTGTTCTCGGATTCGCCTTTCATCTTTCCAGAGATCTTACCGACACGGGCCAGATCAGTATGGAACGGATACTCGTATTCGCCCCTGTCTTTGCGCCATTACTTTTTTGCGACCTTGGGATCCTTGGTCTGCTCGTTGTTTCCAAATCTGCACAAGCGAGGGAGTTAAGGAGAGAGTGATGGGGTAAATTCAATTTTGTGCCGGCCAGATTCTGCCGAGCATGAAGTTGAAAATAAAAATGTTCTTGCCCTTGTAGTTCAACAGGATAGAACGGGAGTTTCCTAAACTTCTAATGGCAGTTCGAGTCTGCCCGAGGGCACATGATTTTCCTGCCTGTTTCTCCTTCCTTCAAGTCGTTTCCTAGTATCGGGCGCTAAATAATATTGTATTGTACCGCAAGGGCACAAAGGCGCAAAGAATTTTAGTAGTGATGTTTCTGAACCATCTTTGCGTCCATCGCGTCTTTGCGGTTAAAAACTCAAGATTATTTATTGGAAACGGCGTTAGTTATTCAATCCGGTACCGAATTGTCGACACTTAAACCTGAGAGCTTTCGGATAGTCAAAAGGAAATAGGCGCGGTAAAACGATTGTCGCTATTCTTTTGTGCCGCCGCACGCTGTTCATTTCCGCCGGGAGTCTGTCATGTCAATTGCATTTGGTCTTGACCTTATTTCGTTCGTCCTCCTTATTGGAGCGTTTATTTTCCTTTGGAGAGAAAAGAAGCATTTCTATTCCATCAAACCAATTCTTCCCGCGTTCATTTTTCTCTCGATCGGGAGGCTCTGCGATATGTCGCTCGAGCATCCAACTTTTCGGCTCTCAAACGTGTTCGGGCTTTCGCCATACCCGTTCGAGCTGGCATTTGCCATCATCGGAAATATCACAGACGTGATAGGGTTCTGTCTCCTCATCTATGGATTTGTAAAGATCGTAAAGCATAAACAGCACGCAGACAAACACATCCGGGACCTTGAAACTCTTCTCCCTATCTGCGCCAATTGCAAAAAGTACAGGGATGATAATGGGAATTGGGTTCCAATCGAAAAATATCTCACCGAAAACGGCTCAGCGATCGTTTCTCACGCTATGTGCCCGGACTGTATCGACCTTTTTTATCCAGAGTACGTAGCAAGACTCCAGAAGAAACGCGGTTAGCGGAGCCTTCCTTGACGTCGCTTCCTATAGCGAGCTTAGAATCCTTCCGTAATTATTTTTTTACAGGTCCCAAAGGAAGCACAATCCTGCCGTACAATTCATTCAGGATCTGCGCAACGCCCGTATACATTGCCGAGAGCCCGCAAAAGATCCCCTCGTAGCCGGTGAATTGTTTTAACGCTAGGTTGTCCGTCGCCTCTCCCAGAACGAGGAGAAAGAAAAGAATGGTGAGCGTCCCAAATACGACTTGAAGAGCGCGGGAGAGCTTAATTGTACCGAAGAAGAGGAGCAGCGTAAAAACGCCCCATGCCGCAAGAAAGAATTCCAGCCCCGTTTTTGAAGTCGCATCGCCCCATCCCATCTTAGGCATGAGAATAAGCGCTACGAGCGAGAGCCAGAAAAAGCCGTAGGAAGTAAATGCGGTCATGCCGAATGTGTTGTTTTTCTTCCACTCCATGATGCCCGCAATGACCTGCGCGAGTCCGCCGTAAAAAATCCCCATCGCCAGTATCATACTGTTCAGCTCAAAAAATCCCGCGTTGTGTAAATTCAGAAGCGCCGTCGTCATACCGAAAGCAAGCAGGCCTAACGGAGCCGGATTTCCGGTACTCTCTTTAAATTCATGACTCATCACCTCGTTCATCGTGTTCTCCTTTCTAAGGGTTAACGACTTCCGTTGATGTTGAACATTGTGATTTAGTTGGGATGGTTTTTCTTATTTTGAGCCGCGATGTGTTTGATCCGTGCCTTTTGGAGCGATGATCTCGCTGAGGAGGTCGGGCTTTGAAAGGTCGCGTTCAAGATACGGATATTGTTCCCCGCCGTGATACGAGACGGAATACGTATGATAAAATTCGCCGTTAGCGGTAAGCAGTTCAAGCGGCGAAGAGGAATGTCTGCCAAGCTTAAGCGCGTCGCGAATAATGTCCTTGGAATATTGTTGTTCGTTCACGGCGACGAGTTTCATCCCCGGAGAGATCCCTGCTTTTGCCGCGGGCGAGCCCGGGATGACGTCATTGATTGTACCGTCTTCTCTCAGAATTATGCCGAGCGAATAGCGAAGGTCGGTCGTTTTACGCACCGTTTCAGCCGACTTTTGCATCTCGTTCATCGTATCGCGGAAGACAAGTTTCCAGCCGCTTTTCTCTATGCCTCCCAACGGAGCGTGCGGGCTCAGAGATTGAAGCCGCGTGTTGAAAAATGTCTTCCAGTCGAACGGCGCTATCTCATTCATGGCTTCGACCACATTGTCAAAGGTGTACGGTTTTGTTTCCGGACCCGTGCTGGGTCCGCCGTGAAACTTTTTGCAGAAGTCGTCGAGCGATTTCTTACCGTTAGTGAGCTCTCTGATAGTGACATCCGCTTCGAGCCAGATCAGGTATCCTTCATCGTAAAAATCGACGCTCCTGCGCCATGAATCCCAATCGGCTCTCGAATCGTACAGCAACGATGCTTCATCGTTGGCGTCCTGCAGCGGACGCCATGTTCTGCCGGGACGATCGTCCATTCGCGCAGCCACCAATGCAAGGTCTTCTCTGAATTGTTCATGGTTGAGAAGCCCGGAGCGCCCGGTCAGGATGGCGCCGAGGTATTCGGTCAGACCTTCGTAGACCCAGAGGAGGTCGTCTTTCATAGGGGTCGAGAAATTCCCGGTGGCCAAGCCCGCCGGCCGGCGGTATTTCCCGTTCCAGGAGTGAACGAATTCGTGCGGTAAAAGGCCAGCCCGCACACGCCAATAATCGTCATCGATAAGAGTCCGTTCGCCCACTCTATCGTCGCTGCTCTGATGATGCTCAAGACCGAAATGCGCAACCTGGTCGCTGAGCGTGTAGAGAAAATCGTAATGATTGTAATGATGATCTCCGAACAGAGCATTCGCTTCAACAACGAGATTTTTATATTCGGCGACCTCGGCCGGACTGATTTCGAGCGCTGCTTCGTTGTCGCTTGCGATATTGAGGAAATGATGCACGCCCGAAGGAGGGGTCAGATCGACGCGCTTTAAATAGAGGCCCGAAAGGACGGGGGAATCGACGAGCACGTTTAATGTTGTCGGGGCAAATTCAATGGTTCCGTTCGATTCGCTCAGCGTTGTGAGCGCAGAGGCATATTTCCATCCATTTTGAAGCTTTAGACTTGCGTTGACAACAATCTCATCGGGTCTGACCGAGAGGGGATACATGACGACCTGGTTCCAGCTGAGGACGAGGAGTTTAGCGGTCGACGATGCACCCGATGAGAATCCTTCGGCGATCGGCGGAAGAATAAAATCGAACGAGAGGTCGATCTGGGAAACGCCTTCGGGGACGTTACAATGGATGGCGTACATCTCCTCAAGATCGCGCCTCCATTCCAGCGACTTACCTTGCGCCATAATGTGGATGCCTGCGACATCAATGACGGGTCCGGAGGGGGCGTGTTCTCCGGGTATCCACTTCGGGTAGAAAAGGGTCAACAGGCCGGGTTTTACTGAAATTGCCTCGTGCGAATGCAGGATCATGTGCGGAGCGTCAGTTGCGTCTACAGAGAGGGTGATCGATGCTTGTCCCTTTTGCGCAAAAGCTGAGTATTGGATGAAAAGTGCGACGGCGAAAATCCCCACAAAGGCAGCTGTAAATTTCGATTTCATGACTGCTCCTTCTTGTTTCTGCAATAATTTTGTTGAAGACAAATGGCGGTCAATACGATCGTGTCCGGGATCAGCCGCAACTATCCATCCACGTCTGGTCTGCAACTCTGTCGTCCGTCTTGTCAGGAATCGGAGCTATGGGAAAGTCATCTCGTTTCTTTGACTCCGATTGGCGTCGATTATATAGTAATTTTTTTTTTGAGTTGCAAATTGATAGGGCGGTGGGCAGTATCTCAGTTTGAAAATGAACCGGACACTCGAACCTTTTGACCAGTTCAATGTGAAGGCTTTTGACGGACTTAAAGAGAAAAGTGTCCGGTTCATTTCTGCATTAGTCAAACTGATACACCGCCTGACGGCGGGACAGTATTGCGCTTCGATCCTATTTGGAGGTTTCCGATTCTTTTCACCGTCGTCCTTACTTGATTGAAGCGGCCGAGTTTTGTATCTTTTGTACAGCTCTATCGACTTCGAAACATTCTCACCATCATACACCGAACGAATAACTATCGTATGCGTTTTTCGAAAGGCTTCATCCCCACGGTGAAAGAAGTTCCTTCCGACGCCGTTATCCCAAGTCATCAATTGATGATCCGCGCCGGACTGATGAGACCACTCGCCGCGGGAATATATTCTTTTCTCCCGCTCGGGTATGCGGTGATGAAGAAGGTCATGCAAATCATCCGCGAGGAGATGGATGCGATCGGCGGGCAGGAATTTTTTCTTCCAGCGATCAACCCGATCGAGTTATGGGAAGAATCGGGCCGCGTGAAGGCGTTCGGCGATACGATGTTTCATCTGAAGAATCGCCCCCTTGTTCTCGCGCCGACCCATGAGGAAGTGATCACTTCCATTGCCCGGAATCATGTGAAGTCGTATAAGGACCTCCCGCAGATCTGGTATCAGATCCAGACAAAATTCAGGAATGAACCGCGGCCTAAGTCGGGTGTGTTGCGCGGGCGGCAATTTTTAATGAAGGATTCGTACAGCCTCGACTCCTCGTGGGAAGGGTTGGACGCGAGTTACGGGCTCCACGCTGATGCATACCGTAAAATTTATTCACGATGCGGCCTCGATTTCTTTGTGGTGGGCGCGTCGAGCGGAGCGATGGGGGGAAGCGGGTCTCAGGAATTTATGGTTGAGTCCGCCGCAGGTGAGGATACTGTCGCGTTGTGCGATAATTGCCATTACGCTGCGAATGTGGAAGTGGCGACATCAGGGATGTCACAAGCAGTGCGCACGGAGCCAAGCAAAGCGATTCAGGAGATCCATACCCCAAACATCAAAACGATCGACCAACTTGCCGAGTTTCTGAAGATCGATTCGCGACGCTGCGCGAAATCCCTCGTGTATATCAGCGATGGGAAGCCGGTACTGATCTTTATGATGGGGAACGATCAATTGAATGAAACGAAGCTGCAGGGATTTCTCAAGTCGGACGTAAGGCCTGCGGAAACGAGCGAACTCGCAGCTCTAACGGGAGCCGATGCCGGATCGATAGGCCCGATCGGCCTGAAAGCAAAGTTCAGGATTATCGCAGACAAACGCTTGGAAGGTGCGAATGATCTCGTGAGCGGCGCGAATAAGAACGACTATCACATCATCAATATAGATTTTAGCCGGGACGCGAAAATCGAACACTACGTAGACCTCAGGACGGTTGAGGACGGCGAGCCATGTCCGACGTGCTCAAAGCCACTTCGCATTGTCAAAGGGATCGAGGCGGGCCATATTTTTAAGCTGGGGACGAAATATTCGGAAAGCCTGAAGGCGAATTTTCTTGACGACCAGGGAAAAGAGCATCCGATCATCATGGGAAGTTACGGTATCGGAGTGGATCGCATCATCGCTTGTCACATCGAACAGCATCATGATGACAAGGGTATTATCTGGAGTCGCTCGATTGCGCCGTATGACATTCATTTGATCTGTGTTAACACGAGTGTTGAGACCGTCCTGGCAAAATCGGAAGAGTTCTATAAAAATCTGACGGCCAGCGGATTCACTGTGCTCTATGACGATCGAACGAATGTCACCGCAGGGTTTAAATTCAACGACGCGGATCTGTTAGGGATGCCGCTTCAGGTCGTCGTAGGAGAGAAAAATTTAAAGAACGGCCAGGTCGAACTTAAAGACCGCCGATCCGGAAAACGATGGACGGTTGCCGTAGACGGCTTGGAAGCTGAAGTGAGACACTTTTTTGAACATGAGTGAAGGAGGGAGAAAGAGGTTGGACGGTTTACGGTACAGGTCGTACGTTATACGTTTTACGTTATACGTTTTAAGTTATAAGTTTTACGTTAGAAAACACGTTCTTGACCTATAACTTATAACCTAAAACTTATAACGCACAACCTAAAACTTATAACGTAAAACGTAAAACGCATAACCGTTCCTGCACCACTCAACCCAGCTTACGAACACAAAGACATGCCGCAATTTATCCACCTACATAATCACACTCACTACAGCCTCCTCGACGGAGCAACGACTGTCGATTCCTTACTCAACGCAGCGCTCGAGCACAAAATGCCCGCAGTTGCGCTGACCGACCATGGCGTGATGTCCGGAGCGATCGAATTCTACAAGAAGGCGAAGAAAAAGGGGATCAAGCCGATCATCGGGTCGGAATTTTACATCGTTACGAAAGGGAGCAGATTCGATAAAGGCCAAATGGCTCAGTCCGATTCTCTCCGCGGCGAGGCAAAATCAAAAGGCCGGGGAGTATATCATCATCTCGTATTGCTCGCAAAAAATGAAAAGGGTTACAGGAACCTTCTCAAGCTGACGACGCTCGCTCATACTGAGGGGTTCTACTACAAGCCAAGAATAGATTTTGAGCTTCTCACAAAATATCATGAAGGAGTGCTTGCTCTCTCTGCATGTGCGAACGGCGTGGTCGCGGCGCATCTTGTGAACGAAAATTACAACGAGGCGCGCAATGTTGCGGTCATGTATAAAGAGCTTCTCGGCGAGGATTTTTATCTTGAGATTCAAAACCATAGCATGGATGTTGAAAAGAATGTGCTTGCCGGCATGCCGCGCTTATCCAAAGAGCTGGGGATAAGCCTCATCGCAACGAACGACGTGCATTACATCAAGCCCGATCATGCCGTAGCTCACAACATCATGCTTCTCATCCCCGACGCGAGCAGCACGAACGTTCCCGACATCTCCAAGCTCCGTTACGGCACCGACCAGATCTATTTCAAATCTGCTGAGGAGATGTCGAACCTCTTTAAAGAGTACCCAGAGTCGATTGAAAATACGCTGGAGGTTGCGGAAAAGTGCAACCTTGAGCTCGACCTCAAAACGAATTACATGCCCAAGTTTCCGATCCCGCCGGAAGCAGGCGTATCGACGCTCGAGGATTATCTTGACAAGCTTGCATGGGAAGGACTTCGGACACGATTCCCCGAGATCACGCCGGCGATCAGCGCGAGGATGACTCATGAACTCGGCGTCATCCGAAAAATGGGCTACGCCGGATATTTTCTTATCGTAGCGGATTTCATCAGGGCAGCTCGTGCTATGGGAGTTATGGTCGGTCCCGGTCGCGGAAGCGCCGCCGGCAGCATCGCATCCTACGCGCTGGGGATCACAAGCGTCGATCCGTTAAAATACGATCTGCTCTTCGAGCGTTTCTTGAACCCGGACCGCATCAGCATGCCCGATATCGACGTGGACTTCTCCGACAACAAGCGAGAGAAGGTGATCTCGTACGTGCGGGACAAATACGGCGAGGAGTCGGTCTCACAGATCATCACGTTCGGCACGCTCTCCTCGCGCGCGGTATTAAAGGATGTCGCCCGCGTTCTGGGCATACCGTTGTCCGTCGTCGAACCCATCACGAAGCAGATCCCTGTCAACCAGGGAAAAGTGATGCCGATCGCTGAGGCCCTCGAAACAGTCCCTGAATTGAAATCATTCGGCGAGAGCAAGGACCCAAAGATTCAAATGCTCATCGAGGTCTCGAAAGTTTTGGAGGGAATGAATCGCAACGCTTCGATGCACGCGGCCGGTGTTGTTATCGCTCCGGCAGCGATCAGCGATTTCGTTCCGATGTATAAAACCCCCTCGACCGACCTCATGACGCAGTACACGATGAAGGATCTCGAAGATGCGGGTTTGTTAAAAATGGATTTTCTCGGCCTCAGGACCCTCACCGTTCTGGAGACCGCCCTGGAGCTTATCGCGAAAAATCATGGGGTCACCATTGATCTCGATGCGTTGCCGGAAGAGGACCAAAAAACGTTTGAACTGTTTCATAAGGGGCAGACGGTCGCCGTCTTCCAGTTTGAAAGTTCGGGGATGCAAGACTGGCTCCGGAAGCTCCGTCCGACATCGATCAGCGACCTCGTCGCTATGAATGCGCTGTATCGTCCCGGTCCCATGGAGAACATCGGCGATTTTATCAAGCGTAAGCACGGCCTCCAGAAGATCGAATACCTCCATCCAAGGATGGAAGAGACATTGAAAGAGACGTACGGCGTCATTGTCTATCAGGAACAGGTCATGAGGATCGCCAGCGACATCGCCGGATATACTCTTGCCGAAGCCGATTTGATGAGACGGGCCATGGGCAAGAAAGACAAGGCGGCCATGGCTGCACAGAAAACAAAATTCGTCGAAGGGGCGAAACGGACGAATAATATTTCGCAGAAGCTCGCCGAAGAGATCTATGATTTGATCGAAAAATTTGCGTCGTACGGCTTCAACAAATCCCACAGCGTCGCATATTCTGTCGTCGCATACCAAACCGCGTATTTGAAAGCCCACTACCCGGCCGAATACATGGCGGCGACCCTCACCTCGGAAATCGGCAACACGGATAAAATCGTTCTGCTCATCGACGATTGCCGCAAGATGGGGATCGAAGTTCTTCCGCCCGACGTCAACGAAAGCGAAACATATTTTTCCGTTTCGCACAATGGCATACGCTTCGGGATGGCCGGGATCAAAAATGTGGGAGTGAACGCCGTCGACGCGATCATCCACGCGCGGGCCGACGGGAAGAAATTTTCATCGCTGTTCGAATTTTGCCAGAGCGTGGACCTCCATACAGTGAGCAAGAAAACCATCGAGAGCTTGATCTTGGCGGGCGCATTCGATTCACTGAATAAAAACCGGGCGCAGATGTTTGCGGCCGTCGAACAGACCGTTGCTGCGGCACAGAACGCCCAGGCCCATACCGAGCGCGGCCAGTCGAGTCTTTTCGATTCAGGCAGTTCGAAGGATTCGCCGCTTTTCGCTCCGTCGATGCCGGCGGTCCCGATGTGGCCGGAGTCGGAGAAACTATCGAACGAAAAGGGAGTGCTCGGATTCTATGTTTCCGGACACCCGCTTCTGAAATACGAAAGCGAGATCAATTCGTTCGCGACCCTTCATCTGGGAGACGTCGAAGGGGTCAAGAACGGAGTCGTGCGAGCGGGGGGGATCATCGCCTCGGTGAAGAAGAAGATCGACAAGAACAATCGGACGATGGCATTCATCACGCTCGAAGATTTTACCGGGAAAGCGGAATGCGTGGTCTTCTCGAGCCTCTATAAGAAGCATGAAGAGCTGATCGTTCCGGAATCGATGGTCTTTGTCGAGGGAAACGGCGAAGTATCGGGCGATGTCATCAAGATCGTCGCGACCGACATCGTTGCGATGGATAAGGTTAGGGAAAAGTTTGCCAAAAGAGTCTTTATTCTCGTCAACGCCGACGAAGTGGACGCCGGCAAGTTGTCCTCGCTGCGCCAGCTTATCGAAAAGAACAAGGGGAACTGCAACTGTTATTTCAATGTTATAGGCAGTGAATTTAAGGGTCAACAGATGTTCGTTTCGCGCAGATACTCGGTAAGTCCCTCCGATCAGTTCATGGATGCGGTGAAAACGATCATGGGGCAAAATTCAGTCAAAGTGTTGGCATAATTTTTTAAAAAGGAGAAATACATGAAGCCAGTTGAAGTGAACGATGCAAATTTTCAGAATGAGGTCTTGAACTCTACGACCCCTGTGCTCGTCGATTTTTGGGCGACGTGGTGCGGACCGTGTAAAATGATCGCGCCGGTCGTTGAAGAGATGGCGAATGAGTACGACGGAAAACTCAAGGTCGGCAAACTCGACGTCGATGCAAACCCCGCCGTGTCGATGAAGTACGGGATCCGCAGCATCCCCACGCTCCTCGTGTTCAAAGGAGGCCAAGTCGTTGAGCAGATCGTCGGCGCCGTCCCCAAGAGACACTTGGTCGACAAGGTGAGCCATCACGTTTCGTAAGCTCGAAAAGTCCCTTCAATAAAAAACCCGCTCTCAATTCGAGCGGGTTTTTTATTTATGGAAAGGACGGCTTTCGAGCTATGGGATCATTTCGATGCTTTTTGCGGCTTCACTATTCCGACGAAAATGCCCATCAACCAAATAAGAAGAATAATTGCGAATCCCGAAGCAGCGATCCACCATATCCTTACCCATCCTCCCAGCAGCATGATGATAAATCCTCCGAAGCGCCCCCAGTCTGCCGATTTTGACGCGACATTTTTTCTGAGGTATGCGCCGAACTTGGAATTCTTATATTTTTCGAGGTCGACCTTTGCGATGATGTAAAGAGAAACGATCGTCGACGGAATGAAGGCAACAGTGACGCCCAGAAAAAGCTCCTGCTGCCACAGAAGAAACAACGCCCCGAACCCTGTCACGATGTCTGTCGTGAGTTGTGCCGGATGTATCTGGTGGTAAATCTTTTTCTCTTGGAGAGTCACTGTGTTTTAAAGTTTAGTAATTGGGAATAGTTAATGTTCAAACGCTTCGTCGCTGATGTGTTCGTTTTTGATGGCTAAGCTGGCGGTGAAAAAGCCTTCACGCTTTCGTCAAAGTAAAAGATCACACCTGGCCTGTCCACCATCCCGGATCGTTGTTTTTAAACGCCGTTGTGATCGTGTCGTAAAAATCCACGGGAAGAGGACCTTTCTCAAGGAACGATACGTTCTGCTTCAGATGGTCGATGTTGGATGTGCCGACAATGCAAGAGTGAACGCCCGGAGTGAACGCAGCAAATCGCAAAGCTATTTCCTGCCACGGAAGTCCTCTTGGATCGATCTCCATCGTTTTCCACCTCCACCAATATTCTTCTGCGTAATGACTGACGGGACATTCGGCGAACCGCCACGGAGCGTTTGCAACGGGGCGCTTCGCGATGACGCCCATATTTTTCTCACGCTCTTTCGGGAGAGTGGTCCAAAGCGCCCGTTGGTCGCACAGGTTGATGGAATGTTCGACATCTCCGAAACGTCCGCTGTCGATGGCCCAATTGAGCGCTTCGTTCTCGCCCGAATAACCCGCGACTCGTATTTTCCCCGAGGAGACGCCTTCTTCGAGTGCTCTCAAGACCTCTCCGTGTTCGAGTGTACCCACCGGGCAAGAATGAAGATGAACGACGTCGAGATAGTCGGTCCGCATTAATTTCAACGCTTCATCAATTCCTGCGCGGATGCACCCGTAGGTCCAGTCTTCGTAGCCCGGGATCCCGTATCCGACTTTCGTTGAGATGACAAATTCTTTGCGCCTGCCGCTAAGGTATCGTCCGATCCGTTCTTCCGATTTTCCGTAAGCCCGCGCCGTGTCGATGAGCGTGATCCCAAGATCGAGGGCCTGATTGAGCAAATCTTCATACTCTTTTTCCGAAAATGTATCGGTGCCGATATGTCCAGCGCCTAATCCAAGTATAGAAACGTCAAGTCCAGTGTTGCCGAATTTTCTTTGTTCCATGCGATTGCTTTTGAGGAGGGCTATAAAAGAGCGACACCGGCTGAGATGGCGTGTGAACTGCATCTATTCTCAAGGAACCTGGCGCTACGTCTCCTAAATAATATTCCATTTTACGGAACGACACAAAGGCGCGGAGATTTATATTATTGATTTTACAGACCATCTTTGCGTTCATTGCGTCTTTGCCGTTAAAACCTAAAGATTATTTATTTGAAACGGCGCCAGCATCACAATCTGGTTCGCTTCTTTTTTAAAATATACCCACGGACTTGTTAAGATGCAAAGCAGATCGAAGAAAAGACGGCACGATAGGCCCCTTTCGAGGTTTTTCTGAACAAACTGAAACCCACAGTCGCATTTTAATCCGATTGAAAGTTCCGCCTAATCTTCCTATATTGTTGTCAGAATATCAATTAATGAGGACGAAGTCATCCCGAAGTCGGGATTTTTTTTGTCCCCATATCTGCTCACTGGAGATTTTTTTCTTCACATGACCTATAAAAAAAGAACTCATACGTGCGGTGAATTACGTGTTGAACACATCGGCCACACTGTTACATTGACCGGTTGGGTTGACCGGCGCCGGGATCTCGGAGGAGTGATCTTCATCGATTTGCGCGACCGCTACGGTAAAACGCAGGTCGTGTTCGGACCCCAGCATAATCAGGAGGTCTACCAGCTCGCGAAAGACTTGAGAAGCGAATTTGTCATTTCGGTGACCGGAAAAGTTGAGCGACGGCCTTCGGGGACAGAAAACCCTGAGCTTTCGACGGGCGAGATCGACATCCTCACGAATGAGTTGACGATCATCAATAAAGCCGAGACGCCTCCTTTTCCGATCGAGGAGAGGGTAGAGGCGAGCGAAGACCTGCGGTTAAAGTATCGCTATCTCGACCTGCGCCGTCCGCCGATGCAGCAAGCTCTTCTTACCCGGCACTCGATGTATCAAATTGCGCGACGCTATTTCGACAAGAACAATTTTATTGAAGTAGAAACGCCGGTTCTCATGAAGAGCACTCCGGAAGGGGCGCGCGATTATCTCGTTCCAAGCCGCGTCCACGCGGGCAAGTTCTATGCCCTTCCGCAGTCTCCCCAAACCTACAAGCAGATCCTTATGGTCGCTGGGTTTGACCGTTATTTTCAGGTGGTGAAATGTTTTCGCGATGAAGACCTTCGCGCCGACCGGCAGCCGGAATTTACGCAGATCGACGTGGAGATGTCGTTCGTCGACGAAACCGACATTCAGACAATCACCGAAGGAGTCATCAAAGAATTCTTTTCCAAAATAAAAGGGATGGAGCTTTCGGCGCCATTCGCACGAATGACGTACCGCGACGCGATGGAGGGTTACGGCAGCGACAAGCCCGACCTGCGGTTCGGTTTGAAGTTCGCAGACTTCAGCGCGCTCGTCGCCGGTTCTGGGTTTAAGGTTTTTGCGGAAAATGTCGCAAAGGGCGGAGTAGTTGCAGGATTCACCGTGCCGGGCGGAGCAAGCTACACGCGCAATCAAATGGATAATCTCGTCGATTTCACTAAAGCGCTCGGCGTCGGGGGACTTGCATACATCAAGCTGACGGAAAAAGGAGCTGAATCGGCGATCGAGAAATTCCTGGGGAAGGAATTATTGTCGAAGATATGCGAGAAGGCCGGAGCTGTTGTCGGCGACCTTGTGTTGATCGTCTCGGATCAATGGCAAAAAACGTACACGGTCCTCGGCACTTTACGGCTCGAGATGGCGAAGAGGCTTAATCTCATCGACGAATCGAAGGTCAGCCTTTTGTGGGTTGTCGATTTTCCGATGTTCGAATATTCCGAAGAGGAGAAGCGTTACGTCGCAATGCATCATCCTTTCACATCTCCAAAACCTGAGGATGCTCACCTGCTTGAGAGCGACCCTTCAAAAGCCCGCGCACGCGCTTACGATCTTGTACTCAACGGGAACGAAATTGCCGGGGGAAGTATCCGTATTCATACGCCTGAATTGCAAAGCAAAGTGTTTGGCTTGCTCGGCATCGGTCCGGAAGAAGCCAAATTAAAGTTCGGTTTTATGCTCGACGCTTTTCGCTTCGGCGCGCCCCCGCATGGCGGGATCGCCTTCGGCTTCGACCGTATTGCGATGTTGCTTACCGGTTCCAAATCGATCCGGGACGTCATCGCGTTTCCCAAAACGAGCAGCGGCATGTCGCTGATGGATGATTGCCCTTCAGAAGTTGACAAGAAGCAGCTCGACGAGTTGCACATTCGGCTCAAATAATTGTTGTCACGTTCGACCTCACTATTAGGAATTCACATGTTTGAAGAATCGAAATCACAGCTGAAAACTTCTCGGGAACGATTGGCATCATTGCGGGGGTTTCTTTGACCTTGAAAGCAAAGAAAAGAAGATGGGCGAACTGCAAGCACAATCGTCGACATCCGGTTTTTGGAACGACAACGTAGCCGCTCAGAAAGTGCTTCAGGAGATCAACCAGCATAAGCAGTGGGTCGACAGCTGGACGAAGATCAAGGCGTTGATAGACGATGCACAGACCCTTGTCGAGCTTGCCGAAGAATCGGGGGACGAATCCTACCAGAAAGACATCTCCGCCGAAATTTCAAAAATTACACAGGCCCTCGCCGACCTCGAATTCAAAAATATGCTGAGCGGCGTGGACGACCATCGAAACGCGATCCTCTCGATCCATTCCGGGGCGGGCGGGACGGAATCGCAGGATTGGGCCGACATGCTTCTGCGGATGTATACGCGATGGTGTGAGAACAAGAAATACAAGGTTTCTCTCGTCGACCGGCTGGATGGAGATGGCGCCGGCATCAAAAGCGCTACGCTCGAGGTCATCGGCGATCATGCGTTCGGATACCTCAAAGCAGAAATTGGCGTGCACCGGCTCGTCAGGATATCGCCGTTCGACGCCAACAAACGACGGCATACGTCGTTTGCATCCGTTTTCGTGTATCCCGAGATCGACGACGATGTCGAAATTGAGATCAACCCTGCCGACGTGGAAATGGAGACCTTCCGTTCCGGAGGGAAGGGGGGACAGAACGTCAATAAGGTTGAAACCGCCGTACGCTTGAGGCATATTCCGTCCGGCGTCGTCGTGGCGTGCCAGGAAGAACGCTCTCAGTTTCAAAACCGCGAACGAGCGATGAAAATGTTGAAGTCGCGCCTCTATCAAATTCGGCGCGAGGAAGAAGAGGCACGCCTCGCAGCGATCGAAGGAACGAAGAAGAAGATCGAATGGGGAAGCCAGATCCGCTCGTACGTATTCCATCCCTACAATATGGTGAAAGACCATCGCACCGAGGTCGAGACGAGCGACGTGCACGGTGTCATGGACGGCGACCTGGATAAATTCATCAAAGGGTATCTCATGATGTTCGGCGGCAAGTAACCGGAACGATTTAGCCATCGCATGTCATACACATCATTCATAGCCCGCCGATATTTACAATCCCGAAGGGGTCTCGGAAAGAAGGACTTCGTTTCATTCCTGACGTTCATCGCGATCGCCGGTATTACGCTGGGCGTCGCAGCGCTCATCATTACGCTCACGATCCTTGCCGGTTTCGAAAACGAGATCAAGACGAAGGTTGCCGGCTTCACGACGCACATTCAGATCACCGGCTTCCAAAATCAGACATTTGGCGATTATGCCGCCGCTGCCGCGAAGATGCGAAGAGATATTCCCGAGATCGATGCGATCGCTCCGTTTGTTGCAAAGGAAGGGATGGCGAGTTTCGGAAAAGAGGTTGAAGGCGTTCTCGTAAAGGGGGTGGAGCCATCAGGCGATATTACCGCAACACGGCGTTATCTCGTCGAAGGCACGTACGACATCACACAAGGAAACGCTCCGATTGCGCCATGCGTGATCGGCAAAAAACTGCTGCTCAAGCTACGCGCCCAGTGCGGGGACACGATCGTAGTCTTTGGCCTTACGGGAAGGTTCGATGAATTGCGTCAACCGAAGATCCAGCCCTTCATCATCAAGGGCGTTTACGAATCGGGGATGTCGGAGTACGACGATGTGTACCTGTTTACAGACATCGCTGCGGCTCAGAACCTTTTCCGGCTCGGACCGAATGCAACGGGTTTTGATGTGTTGTTAAAAGACATTTCGACGGCCTCTTCGGTAGCGGAGAAGATCCAGGACCTCATGGGCTATCCGTATTATCCCCGCACGGTGTTCCAATTGTACCGCAATTTATTCACGTGGATCGAGCTTCAGAAGCGCCCCATCCCGATCATTCTCGGACTCATTATCCTTGTCGCGACTGTCAACATCATCGGAACGCTGCTGATGGTGATCATGGAGAAGACACGCCAGATCGGTATTCTCAAATCGATGGGCGCTTCGCGATCGGATATTCGAAAAATATTTGTGTACGAAGGACTCTTTGTCGGCATCACGGGGACCGTTCTCGGCAATATCTTAGGATTTCTCATTTGCTGGTCTCAGCTCACATTCCATTTTTTCTCGCTCGACTCGGCGATCTATTTTATGACACAGGTCCCGATTTTGCTCCATTGGCAAAATTTTGTGATCGTCTCCGTTATTGCCATCACGCTCTGTTTTTTTGCATCGTTCATTCCATCGGCCATCGCAGCCCGTTTAGACCCGATACGTTCGATCAGGTTCCATTGATGTCTTTTAAATTCTTCATAGCGAAACGTTATCTGTTCTCGAAAAAAGAAGCCGGGTTCATATCGGTCATTTCCCTCATCTCGATCGTAGGGATCACGATCGGTGTTGCAGCCCTTATTGTCGTCCTTTCAGTATTCAACGGTTTTAACGGTCTCGTCACATCCATTCTCGTCGGCTTCGACCCGCACCTCCGCATCGAAAAGACAGAGAAAACTTCCCAACAGGACGTCGTTCAATTGCTCAGCATGTTGCATGGCGATCGGGATGTTATCGGGGTCGGATCATTCGTGAACGGAAAGGCGCTGGTCGTGTCGAAAAATCAAAGCAAAGTGGTCTTTATCCGCGGCCTCGATCCTGAAACGATCAATAAAGTAACCGGAGTTAAGCAGAAGATCGTTTTAGGACATTTGGATTTCAGCGATTCGTCTTCTCACGATATGGTTGTCGGGATGACCCTTGCCGACAGGCTGGGGATCGTCACAGGGGACAGCGTGATGCTTGTAAGCCCGGCGGGGTCGCAAGAAGCATTGCTCGGGTTCGGCATGCCTGTCATGCGCTCGTTTCGTGTGGCGGGAATTTACGAATCGGATAACAAGGATTATGATGCCTTGTACGGGTATATGTCGCTGAGTTCCGCCCAGGACCTTTTTCGAAGAGGAAGAGAGATCGACGGATATGAGATACGGTTCAAAAATATTAACGACGCGGAAACGGTCAAAGAACAGATCAACAGTCAGTTCTCGTCATCTTTTCGCGTTATGACATGGTACGATCTTCATAGAGATCTTTATTCTGTAATGAGAATTGAACGCTGGACAGCGTATATCATTTTATGCCTTATTATCGGAGTGGCGACCTTTAATCTTCTCGGCTCGCTGACGATGTCCGTGATAGAAAAAACGCGGGATATCGGAATTCTTAAAGCGATGGGTGCGACGAACAATAATATCGTCGTCATTTTCCGGTTCGAGGGCCTTCTTGTCGGGCTTATCGGGACAGTGGCAGGGAGCGTGTTGGGAATTGTCGTATGTTATTTACAGATCCAATATCATCTTTTCGCCTTAGATCCGACTGTCTACATCATTCCTGCAATACCGGTTGACGTCCACATTGCGGATTTTCTTTCAGTCGGTGTTGCGGCGATCGGATTAAGTTTCCTTGCAACTCTCTATCCGGCGAAACGCGCCGCAGAGATGCTTCCGGCTGAAGCCATACGGTGGGAATAAACTCCAATGTACCTTTCAGCGAACAACATTCATCGTCGTTTTCATCTCGGGCAGGAAAAGCACCTTGCTGTCCTTAAAGGTGTTTCTCTTCAAGTGGCGAAAGGAGAAATTGTGGCGATTGTGGGACCGTCCGGCGCAGGGAAGAGTACATTGCTGCACATTCTCGGAATGATCGATCGTCCCGATGAAGGAGAGGTAATTCTCGACGGGCAAAGCGTTTTCGACTCGAAGGATGAGATGCTTGCCACACGTCGGAACAAAGAAATAGGGTTCGTGTTCCAGTTTCATCATCTTCTGCCGGAATTCACCGCCGTCGAGAACGTGGCGATGCCGGCGCTTATCGGAGGAGGGTCTCTGTCGGCGTCCTCTGAAAGAGCCGTCTCGCTGCTCGCTGACGTTGGCCTTGCCGACCGGTTGCACCATAAACCGAGCGAATTGTCGGGAGGTGAACAACAGCGTGTCGCGGTGGCCCGCGCATTGATGAATTCACCGAAGTTAATTCTTGCCGACGAACCATCCGGGAATCTCGATTCGGAAAATGCAGCCGCACTCCATTCGATGATCCTCGCGCTGCGACAAAAGCACGGCCAGACATTTGTCATTGTCACGCACAACAAAGATTTTTCGACGATGGCCGACCGCGTGATCACCATCGTCGACGGAGTCGTTAAAACCGGCGGCTGACAACCCGCAAAAGCATGACCCTCCTCAACGAGTATAAGGCTTCTCTCAAAAACGTCGCCATCGAGGAATACGTTGACCTTGTTTTTTTTCGCCCACTTGGGTTTCTTTTTGTTAAAGGAATTTATCGAACGAACCTGACGCCGAATCAGGTCACTGGGTTATCGGCATTTGTTGGAATAGGTTCGGGGATCAGTTTTGCGTTCGGTTCAAAAGTTGCCGTCGCTGCCGGCGGCCTCCTCCTTGGCATCTCAACGGTTCTCGATTGCGCAGACGGTCAGCTTGCCCGCCTCAAAAAAAATGGCACACCGATCGGACGCATTCTTGACGGAGTTGCAGATTATGTCTATACGCTGTCGGCTTTCATTGGGATCGCGATCGGCTGTCGAACCGATGACATTGGAATTTTTGAATGGTGGCTATTAGCGTTAGGTGCGGGAATCAGTTATGCGGTCCAGGCAGGAGTTCTCGACTACTATCGGAATGAATATCTCGCTCAAAAGGAAGGGAAAGATGGATTCCTCGTTGATGAGCTGCGGGACGCTTCAGCCGAGTACGCAAAATACAATTCGTTAAGAGGCCACTATTTCAGAAAGTTCCTTTTTACGGTGTATCTGAAGTACTCAGTTATTCAAAACCGCGCGAAGCTGCCAAAAGAAACGGCGGCCAAAAATGAACGGCCCGGATACGTAAAGATCAACCTTCCGCTTTTAAATTTGTGGCGCTTAAACGGAACGTCGACTCACATATTCATCCTTATCCTGTGTTCTTTTATCGGGAGAATGGATTTGTTTCTATGGTACATTCTTCTTTTTGGGTCTCTGTTTGCATCTTTTCTTTATGCTGCCCAAAAGTTTTCGGAAAAAGAAAAATGAGAAATGATTTGGAGAGGGTAGAGGAAGGTTCTCAATCGATTACAATCTCATCAATCGATTAAAACAGAAACGCCGCACTTCCATGCGGCGTCGTCTCACTGCTACAAATTTTTAGGATGGTCTTAACTAAGTCTGCCGTATTCAGAGGAATCTGGCTGTTGGTAAACTCTTTGAAGGACCCATTTCACGCCGTTATACTGCAGAATGGCAACCATTGTCACTTGAAATCCGTTGTAGGTACCGGTCGAGGTAACGCGAATCTGTGTTGCCGATACTCCGGCAGGCCGGTCGGTCGAATACGTGACGCTTCCGTTCATCACGGTCACGGAGGCGCTCGTGAGTGTCGGCGAAACCGCAGACCCCGCATCACCTATTGCAAACTTGACTCCGACATTCGCAATTTGTCTGGCCTGGTCGTGATAAGCCTGGTTCTGACCGACATTCAGGACGGCAAGATCGGCGTTGTTGAACGCCAATGCATACAGTCCGATGACGGCATAAACTCCAAGACCCATCATGACTTTTGATGTTCCCATTGCAGCTTTCTTTTAATTAAGACGAAACCTCTGACAGCTCTTTAATTTTGGCTGTATACAAGATACTCTACCCCATCCTACAAACAATAGGTACGAAAGCGTATTTTGAGGACTACGGTGTTTAACGGATGAAAATCCGGCCAACTCCTCAAAACACACTAATTAATGAGGAAAATAGGATCGTGAGGACGGATTTGTGCTGGGCTTTTTCGGGATATTCGGCAAAGTCTTGATGATAAAAAGGGCGTAGTTCCGGGTTGATGACTTTGAAATGCGCGATTGAATTCAGATTGCTTGTTCGCTATACTTAGGTTTGAAGGTTTGAAAACAACGATGATCAATCGTTTTTATTTTATAAGTGCTCTTTTTTTCCTTGTTTTGATCTCCTCTGCTTTCGCAGGGGGTTCACGACCATTAGGGATCGACCGAACTACCCGCCAACAGAGCTACAACACCCTCAAACAATATATGTCCGATTTTGGTGGATCGGTTACCGGCGAAAAGTGCGGACTGCCTGCCATCACGTATGCTATTAAAAACCGCGACCATTTAACTCCGGAAGTTTCCCAAGCGCTCCAAATTATCCTCGACAGGCCGACAAGCCAAAAAAGTATCCTTGTCGGCTCGTTCAGGATACATTACGATACGACTGGTATCGAGGCAGCGGCGATGTTGGATTCGCTGTACCAACCAATACCGGGGACCGCCGACCAGTTTGCGGATTCGGTCGGCGCTATCGCGAATTATTGTGAATGGTTTGAAACGAAAGTGCTCGGTTACCTTCCATCGCCGGCAGATTCTATGGCAGGCGGTGGACCTGAATACGATATCTATGTTGTTGACCTGGGTGATTACGGGTTCACCACGCCCGAGACGCCGATCAACAACAAGCCTCAAGGAGGTACGTACACATCGTTTATGACGATTGATAATTCGTTTGCTTTCGTGAACCCTCCTGCCAACAGAGGATTGCCCGGCATGCGCGTGACAATCGCTCATGAGCTGCATCACTCAATCCAAATTGGCAACTACGGGTATTGGACGAACGACATCTATTTTTACGAGCTGACTTCCGTCTGGATGGAGGATGTCGTCTTCAACGACGTCAATGATTATTATCAGTATGAAAAATCGCCCGAGGGACAATTTGCATCCCCACAAGTTCCGTTTAATACGAACTCCTTTATCATGTACAGCAGAGCGATCTGGGGTCATTACATCGCCAAGCGATTCGGCAGAGACGCAATGTTGCGTACGTGGGAAGAAATTCAGAGTGCGCCGCCGCTCGAAGCGATCGATCGTGCGCTTCAAAAGCCCCCCTACAATTCGAGTTTTAATGCGGCGTTTGCGGAATGGAATGTCTGGAATTATTTTACAGGGGCACGAAGCGATTCTGCCTTGTATTATCCCGAGGGCGCAGCGTATCCGGAAATCAACACGATGTCGTTCTACTATGTGCCTCCTTCACAGACCTTTGCGGGGAATTTACAACCTCTCTCCTCAGAATATTTCAATGTCGTAACCGATGGCGGGACATCGCCGCTGCTCATATCGAACATTAATCTCACAGCTGCCGAAGAAGGCGATAATTCCTCATTTCCTTATTCGTTTACAGTCGGGGGCACGAAATCTTCAGGCTCTGATCTAAGGATTGCGTCGGGGTTGTTTGTCGAGTTCAATGTCAGCGATCTTGGTAATTGGTACAACGAACTTCTTGCAGGTGGAAATTCCTCCATGCAGCCGTTCCCGGATCCTTTCAAACCCGACGGTTACGCCAAAATCAGTATTCCCGTGAATTCGCCCAACCCAGTTTCAGCAACGCTCTCAGTTTATACATCCGACATGAGATTAGCGTATACCGGTTCCATCGCGTCTCAATTTTCAAGTATTTATGGCGGACAAGTAATTCAATGGAACGGAGTGACACATGAAGACAAAATCGCCGGTTCGGGCGTGTACATTTACTTCGTCCAATTTCAAGGGAAAGTACAGAAGGGCAAATTTGCTCTGCTGAGAAAGTAAAGCTCTTCGGTCGGGTCGATCTTGCAGAAAGTCATTGATGAAAAGCAAAAACTTAGAGAGAATGATCAGGCTAGCCGATCAATTCTTTGAGGTCAAAAGCGATCCAGCGCAGATTTCCGTGAACGAGGAAACGATGGAGATGCTGGCAAAGATTCATCCTCGGACGATGGGGGAGAAGACGAACGAAAATGGGCCGATCGCATGGATACTGGTGATCCCGACGACGCGATCCGTGATGGAAGATTTCATTGCAAAGAAGATCAACGAGAAAGAATTGCTGGCACGCACTCCGTTGAATGGCCAGTACAAGGCGCTCTACCTTTGTTCCGCACTCGTCCTGCCTGAATTCAGGGGGATGGGGCTCGCTAAAAATTTGCTTCTCGGATCAATTACAGAAATTAGAAAAGTTCACCCTCTCGAAGCGTTATTTTATTGGAGCTTCAGCCCCGAAGGAAAAGGCTTGGCTACGTCCATCGCTAAAGAGGTCGGACTGCCGCTCTTCCAGAGGGGCGAGTAAAGCAACGCTTTTCACCATCCGTGTATTTTCCGAGCTTTGTTCAGGGCAAGCCAGACCGCCAGCCATCCTAAAACAATAGCCCCCAAAAGATAAAACGCGCTATCCGCTCCCGGAACGACTGTGTGTGCCTCTATCATCGTCCATAATAGGGGGACCGAAAGATACATGTTGTGCACAGCCCGTTGACCAACGAGCGCTACTAAAGCTGGGTCGGGAGGCGTTCCCGCTTTAAGCGCGGTGAATATTTTTTTCTGAGCCGGCCACACGGTTTCCCAGACATTCCCCACCATAATGATGCCGAACATCACCCCTGTGTGAATGACATACCCACGATAGCTGAAGTGGCCGAATTCGATCATGCAGTATATTATTGCCGCGATAATTAAAAAACCGACGCTAGCGAATAAAAGAAGGTTTTTCCCCAACGGGGTTTTCGCAAGTACGGCGTAGAGCCTGTAGACGAGGAATACAACGACTACCATGATATATGAGCCCGTCGTCCATGCCTGCTGCCCTTCGATTGTCAGTCCGCCGTCATAAAAAATAATGGCCAAGAGCGCTGCACCGAGTACCACGGTATAAAGCGCCGCCCAGCGGAACCAATACACTGCTCTCGGAACGAGTTCCAGCATATTCTTTTTTTGAGTTTCGGGGTCGGACGAAAGGCTGGATGGGACAAATGCGAGATTGAACCACCAACTCAATCCAACAAAAAATAATCCTGCCACAATGTGCCCCCAACGCAGAAGATCGGTGACTAAATCCATGAACTCCATAGTTTTACCTCTCACGATAGAATAATAAGCCGCCCGGCTCGTTAATTGTTCATTTTCTTGTATGACTCCTCGGAAACATCCTGCTCCTCGTCCCGCGAGTATCCCGGGCATAGAGAAATATCGTTGAGGAGCATTTTGCTGTGTTCGATGTCGACTTGGTCGGTTTGTAAACGCAAAGGAAGCGTAGGAACTTTCCGAAGGAATTCTTTTCCTTCTTCGATGTCTTGTTGATCGTTCCTATCGAGGCCGCGGGTGATGAGCGCTACCCCGTATTCTTTTACAATTTCAATTCTTGTCGAATCGAGGTCGTAGGCTTTTTTGCAATAGTACACTGCCTTGTCGAGATCGCCGCTAATGCCGAAAATCCACCTGAGCATGAAAAAAGTGGGGCACAAACGATAATAGACGCCCAACGCTAAACAGCTCGAGGCCTGCAGGTTTTCGCCGTTAGGGGTCGTATAATCTGATTTACGATTGACGGAGATCAGCCAGTCCTGTTCTATTTCTTTGGCAGTAAAAAGCTCCGAAAAGATTCCTTTCGTGGTTGCCATTCTGGCGTTCGCAAGCCCGCGCATAAAGTAACATTCGCCTTTATCCGGCGCAGCGTTAATTCCTTCGTTGGCGATCTTCAGCATTTCGGTGTAGATCTGCAGCTTTTTATCTTTTTCACCAGACTTATGGACGTCGAGCTTTTCGCCGATCTGATAATAGTCGAGGCACATCATCGCCCTGATGAGAAAATCGTTCGGCTTGAATTTCAACGCAGACTTGCAATCTTCGAGCGACTGCTCGAATTCGAATTTCCCGAGATGGTCGTTGGCTTTTTTGAAGTACGCGTTATACTGATCTTCATTTGATTCTTCGGAATGCGTTTGCTGTGCTACGGTAAGCGATTTGGAAGAGAACAGCAATAGGAAAAGAAGAAGGGAGAGGATGAGCGGATTATCAAACACAGCCGTTTTAACGCGAAAAAAACAGAAACACTTTTTATTGTTCATTTTTTAAAAAATCGGATGATTGAAACGTCATTGACGATTTAAAATTGGACAATTGGTAAAACCAAACAAGCCGCGTTGAGCTCAAGTTTCTCGATGGTGTTAAGACGGTTTAATTCCAACGGACCGTGGCGATTTCATGCCAAGCTTATTTGGGGACGCTAATAATTTATTGATAGGGAATTTTGCGGGAAGCTGAGGCATCTATACAGCATACTCGCTCCCGTTTGGCGACCGATATATAAAAAATAAAACGACGATGCGCAAGGAACGTACAAAAAAAAGCCCGACGTGGGGGGGACATCGGGCTCTGACCCTTTCAAGGCGCAACAATGAGGGGATGCATCGTTGCACAGGTCAGTACTAATTTAGGACATTCAACATTCTCTGTCAAGAGGAAGATACCAGAAAAGCCGGAACAATTATGAAGCCACTCGCTCAGAAGTATTCGGCAAGCTGAAACATCCTCAAGTATCCATAGAAATTGTGCCGGAAAATTGATATTATCTCTGTACACCTTTTTCCTGTCAAAACGGGGATAATCAATTATTTCGGAGATCGTCAGTTTGTGAAGAAATACTCAATAAAGAAACACGATGTCACTTCGCTTCGGCTCGTCTCTCCGCAAAACTTTAACGTCGACTATAAAAGAGATTTGAACGAAGCGCAATATCGGGCCGCAACTTCTGCCGAAGGGCCCTTCCTTATTATCGCCGGGGCGGGGACGGGGAAAACGCGGACGATCGTGTATCGTGTCTCATATCTTATCGAGTGTGGCGTCAGACCGGAAAATATTTTGCTCCTCACGTTCACGCGCAAAGCTGCGCGCGAAATGCTGCGACGAGCCGTCATGTTGCTCGACGGGCGCTGCGAGACTGTCGCCGGCGGCACTTTCCATTCGTTCGCGAACAGCCTGCTGAGAAAATATGCACACCTTTTAAATTACGAACGAAATTTTACAATTCTGGACCAAGGCGACGCGCAGGATGTCATCAATCTTATCCGCTCTCGGTTGAAACTCGACGCGAAAGGGAAAAGATTCCCCCGTAAGGATACCTTATACGACCTTCACAGCCGGTCCGTAAATACACTAACTCCCGTGCAAGATATTCTTGCCGCCGAATATCCGCATTTCAACGAAATGCTCTCCGATATCGAGAAAGTGCATTTGGAGTATACAGCATATAAGGTTCAAAACAATTTGATGGACTACGACGATTTGCTCATCAATCTGTTAAAAATTCTGAAGGACAATGAACCGGTTCGGGCGTTCCTGTCGAATCAATACAAATATATCATGGTCGACGAGTATCAGGACACTAATAAAATTCAATCGGAAATCATCAAATATCTCTGTTTTATCCACCAAAATATTATGGTGGTAGGGGATGACGCCCAGTCGATCTATTCATTCCGCGGGTCGAGCATCGAAAATATTCGCTCTTTCCCGAATGAATTTAAAGAGTGCACTATTATTAAACTCGAGGAAAATTTCCGAAGCTCTCAGCCTATTTTAAACCTTGCGAATGAAGTTCTTAAACGAGCCGTGCCGTCGACATGAATGGGATGTACTATAAAGAGCTTTACTCAAAGAAGGATGGAGGGCATTTACCCCAACTTGTGATCGCGGAGAACGAGAACATGCAATCGCGTTTTGTCGTCCAGAAAATTCTCGAGCTACGCGAAGAGGGAATTCCACTTGAGGAAATGGCGGTCCTTTTTCGTTCGTCATTTTTGTCGTTTGATCTTGAGATCGAACTGACAAAGTCGAATATCCCGTTTGTGAAGTACGGCGGGTTCAAATTCATCGAAACGGCCCATATCAAGGACATGATCGCGTATCTCCGCGTGCTGGAAAATCCGCGGGATATCGTCTCTTGGAACCGGATTCTCCTGCTGATCGACGGGGTTGGACCCCGTACTGCCGAGAAGGTCACCGACGATATCGTACATCACAAAGTGAACTTCAGCGGCAGAGGAAGTGACGCTATTGTTTCCGAGAAGTATTGGGAAGGGTTTCACGGCTACCCGGAGGGCGTTCGGAAACTGTTTGACAGATTGCGCGATGTGAGTTCTTCGAAGATGACGCCGAGCGAGAAAACGAACCAGATCGTCGGGTACTACGAGCCCATTTTAAAGTCACGGTATGACGACCATCCGAAAAGGGCGAAAGACCTTGAAATGTTTCAGAATATCGCCGAACGGTACAACGATGTCGAATCATTCTTGGCCGATCTAGCCCTGGAGCCGCCGACCGAAAGCGTCGTCGACATAGAGTCGCCCGGGAAAGAAGAAGAGATGCTTGTGCTCTCGACGATCCACAGTGCAAAAGGACTGGAATGGAAAGTTGTGTTCGTGATCTATGCGCTTGAAGGAAGGTTTCCGTCAATGAGAGCGTTGACGAGCGAAGAGGAGATGGAAGAAGAACTGCGGTTGATGTACGTCGCATGCACGCGGGCGAAAGATCATCTTTTCATCACTTATCCGATCAATATCTTTGACAGGGAAAGCGGAACGGTTCTCTCAAAACCGTCGCGTTTTATACAGGGTATCGATGAGAAACTTCTTGAGCCGTGGATCGTGGAATGATGGAGTGATGGAATAATGGAATGATGGAAGAATGGGATAAGGGAATTTTGGAATAAGGGAGGGAAAAACAGATGCGAATATTTGCGACCGTTTACCAAATGATTCACACTATTTATGTCTACCGATTTTGCTACAAAGCGATTTGAAATCAAGGTCACAGTCGATCCGAAGGACATTGACGAACTCGGGCACGTGAACAACGTGGTATATTTGCGATGGGTGCAGGAGGCCGCAGTGGCACACTGGCTGAGCGGAACTTCGGTCGAAGAGCAATCCGGAATAGTGTGGGTAGTTCTTCGTCACGAGATCGATTACAAACATCCGGCCCGTCTGGGGGATCCTCTTCTTGCAAGAACGTGGGTGGGATCTGCGACTGAGCTTGCGTTTGAGCGTTTCACCGAGATCCTCAGAACCGCGGACGGGATGTTGCTTTCTCAGGCGAAGACGCTCTGGTGCCCTATCAACGCAAAAACCGGAAAGCCGTTACGCGTATCGGCAGACATCCGGGCCCGTTTTTCGGTCACCGTGGCAAAATAAATTCTTGCAGCTTAACGATGCTTGATAAAGGTCCCGTCCTGCAGTTCGGCATACGCCTGGCGTAATTGCGCTTCGGTGTTCATCACGATCGGGCCATACCACGCAACCGGTTCTTCAATCGGCTTTCCCGACACAAGAAGAAACCTGATTCCCTTTTCTCCGGCTTGAACGACAACCTCATCCCCCGCATCGAACAGCACGAGAGACCGATTCCCCGATTCTTCTGCGACTGGTCCCGTAACCGCTTTTCCCACTTGTTCAGTTTGGACTCCCTGCGGCTTCGAAGCATCGCGAAATGTTCCGCTTCCCTCAAAAATGTACGCAAAGGCATGGCGTGATGTCTCAACCGGAAGAACTTTCCGTCGACCCGGCGGAACCCACACGTCGAGATACCGCGGATCTGCTGCGATGCCGTCAACGGGTCCTTTTTTCCCCCAGAAACTTCCGCAGATGACGCGCACTTTTGTTCCGTCGTCGTCGGTCACTTCGGGGATCTCCACGGATGGAACATCCTGATAACGAGGGTTGGTCATCTTCAACGACGAAGGGAGGTTGGCCCAAAGTTGAAATCCATGCATTCTGCCGCGCTCGTCCCCCTGGGGCATTTCCTGATGAAGAATTCCGCTTCCCGCCGTCATCCATTGCACATCTCCTCCGCCCAGAGTCCCTCGGTTGCCCATGCTGTCGCCATGTTCGACGCTTCCGGACAACACGTAGGTGATCGTCTCGATGCCGCGGTGAGGATGCCAAGGAAAGCCGGCAAGAAAGTCTTCCGGTTTCTCATTACGGAAATCATCGAAGAGAAGGAACGGGTCGAATTCGTGAGTGTTGCCGAACCCGAATGCACGGCGAAGTTTTACTCCTGCGCCCTCGATAGTCGGTTGGGCTTGGACAATTTGCTTGATCGGTCTTATAGACATATTTTTCTCCTGACTGACAATAAACCCTGTTGGTGCCATTACGAACACATACGACAATAAATGCGTTCCCACGTGTTTGCGGAAGTGTGCGGCGTCCTGTCGACCATGTGTTGTCGAATCTAGTTCAAAAAAACGTATATTATTCTGAACGGCACATTAATTTTTTCTCACAATCGAGACAGTATTAAACGGCGATACATCTTTGATTGTCCTAATACATTGTTGGCGCTTCGATGATGCAGAGCAAAAGCGTTTTGAACAATTGGCATTCTCATCGAATGGCCAAAATTGTTTGTTCTAATAACTCGAATTTTTTAGTTAGAGATGATCATGTTTATGGAAAAAGAAATCATTCTCGCGGACGGTTTAGTGAAACGGTTCGGCGATGTCACCGCGGTCGATGGCCTCTCGTTCCGGATACGACAGAACGAGATATTCGCCTTTCTCGGGCCTAACGGCGCCGGTAAAACGACCACAATTAAAATGCTTATTACGCTTCTTGCTCCGTCCGGCGGCACCGGCATTGTGGGAGGATACAACATTGTGAGCAACGCCGCCGACGTGCGGCGCATCATCGGTTATGTTCCGCAAATGATCTCGGTCGACGGCACATTGACGGCTCGCGAGAACCTTATGCTCATGGCCCGGCTCTACGATATTCCGAGGGGGGAGAGGAAGGCCCGGGTGGCCGAAACGTTGCGATTCTTGAACCTTGAAGATTTTGCCGGGTCGCTTGTGCGCACGTTCTCGGGAGGGATGATCCGCAAGCTGGAGGTGGGACAAGCAATGCTGCATCATCCGCGGGTCCTGTTTTTGGACGAACCGACGACCGGCCTCGACCCGATTGCAAAGCAAAATGTGTGGGAACATCTCTCTCAGCTGAGGGATCAATTTGGCACGACGATCTTCTTTTCGACGCATAATATGGACGAAGCTTCCGAAGTGTCTGACCGCGTTGCGATCATGACCAGCGGAAAGATTGCCGCCATAGGGAGCGTGGACGAGTTGACGGAGAAGACGGGAAAAGAAGACGCAACACTTGAAGATGCGTTCCTTTTTTTTACCGGGAACTCGCTGAGCGAGAAAGGGAATTTTAAGGACATCCGCCGCGCGCGTCAAACAGAACACAGACTTGGTTAGGAAAAGGAATACTACAATGAACTATATCATGCAGGTTGTTAAGAAGACGTATGTGATGGCGGAAAGCGATGCGCGGAAGCTTCTTCACGATCCCACAGAACTGATCACGAGAGCTGTGCAGCCCATTCTATGGCTAGGGATCTTTGGCGAAGCGTTGAGCAAGGTGCGCGCGATACCGACCAACGGATATTCGTACATGCAGTTTATTACCCCCGGTATTTTGACGCAGTCGGTAACGTTCATCGCCATTTTTTATGGGATCGCGATCATCTGGGAAAGGGACATGGGGCTTCTGCAGAAAATTCTGGTGACTCCAACACCCCGTATCGCCCTCGTGTGGGGGAAAATGCTTTCCGCGGGTATTCGAGGACTTTGTCAGGCCGTCATCGTTGTTTTGTTTGCACTCGTCCTTCAAGTGAGCCTGAACCTATCTTTCATGTCGCTCACTGGAGTCTTTTTTATCACGATTCTCGGGGCGGGTTTTTTCACCGGCCTTTCGATGATCATCGCCTCTATCGTAAAGACACGCGAGCGTTTTATGGGAATCGGCCAGGTGATCACGCTGCCTCTATTTTTTGCATCCAATGCGATCTATCCTATCGACATTATGCCGACCTGGCTCCAGGTCGTTGCAAGGTTGAATCCTTTGAGTTACATGGTTGAAGGTCTGCGCGGGCTTGTCGTGACCGGAGACCTTTCTCGATTGCCGGTCGACCTCTTGGTCCTTGTGGCGGCGACATTTCTCATCTCGCTTTTCAGCGCTTACATGTATCCAAAAGTGGTTGTCTAATCCCGAACGAAGGGAATTTATCTTAAAGGGGTTAAAAGAGGGTATTTGCTTATCGCTTGCATTCAACAATTCAGATGAGTATATTTTCCTCCACAAATTCGGGGTATTTTGGGGCATCAAGTTAACACAGGTTTACCGCTGTAATTCTTCCACTTCAGCTTACCCCACTAACAACGGCCAGAACGACAGACGGCGTCGGAGAATTATCCATCAGTGCCTTGACGGGCCTACTGTAAGTTTTGAGACCTCCGCAAGACATCTGGCCGATTCGAATCACGGCAATTAATAAAGATCACTTCGGTGAAATTCTATTTACGCCCCCCCGCCGAATTTCATTTCCTTCCGTCAGATAAACCCATCCACGTTCCGCATACTTGAGAGGGTAGAACGATGAAACAGCGCGTTCGAATCGTGTTATTCACCTGTCTCGTTGTACATTGCCTCCACGTCAGTCCACTATATGCTCAGGATCCCCCCATGGAGTGGGGAGTTATTCCGAAGGTCGATCTCGAGATGAAATCGTACGACCCGGACCCCGATGCTGCTGCAGTCATCCTATGTGATTACGGCGAATCATCTTTCAACGATGATCTTAACCTTGTTTTTAAAAAGCATATGCGTATCAAGATCTTGACGGCAAAAGGGTACGATTGGGGTACGCAATCTATAGTTATACATTCGTCGACGCCGAAAGAATTTATAAGAGACATCGAAGGCGTCACTTACTGGCTCGGTGAAAACGGTGAAGTAGAGAAGAAGGAATTGGAAAGCAGCGATATTTTCACAGAAAATATTGACGCCAATCGGACGCAATATCGCTTTACGCTTCCGGCACTGAAGCCAGGATGCATCGTTGAATTCCGGTATTCGATATCCACTGATAATTGGGCTCTCGTCCATGATTGGGAATTCCAATACAGTGAACCTGTTTTCTGGAGCGAGTATCGTCTAGTGGTTCCTCGCATCGCCATTTACGGCGGTGTAACGATCGGGTATGAACAGTTCTACACAGATATCATCGAAGAGGTAGACCGTACATTTTCCGGTTTTGCGAAGTCGTACCTTGGCTCAGGCCGCGTCGAGTGCAACCAATACCGCTGGATCGTTCACAATGCCCCCGCTATCCGTAATGAGCCTTTTATCACTACACTTGATGATTATAGGGAAAAAGTGGACCTGCAACTCTCTGCGTATGCCAGTGTGCACGGTCCCAAAAAATATCTTGACACCTGGGATAATGTGATAAAAGAATTGCTCGACAACGACGAGTTTGGCGGCCGGATCGATGTGACAAGGCGCGTTCGGAAACAGACGGAAGAGATCATTGCCGGGGCCGCAACTCCCGAAGAAAAGATGAAACGAATTTACGAATGGGTTGCGTCGTCCATTGTGTGGTCGGGTGAAAGAAGGGTGTTTGCGGAACAGGAAGTGAACGACGTGCTCGACTCAAAGAAAGGAAGCAATGCGGAAATAACTTTCCTCTTACTTTCAATGCTCAAAAGCGCCGGCATTGACGGCACCCCTGTTATCGTGAGCACGCGCGACAACGGGTTGGTTCAGGAAGTCTACCCGATAGTCTCACAGTTTAACTATGTCCTTACGCGCGTAGACCTTGGTCCGGCAACGTTTTATCTTGATCCAACAGACCCGTACAGGCCGATAGATCTACTTCCTGAAAGGGTCTTGAATGTCAAGGGGCTGGCCATAAAAAAAGATACGGTAGAATGGCTCACCTTTTCTACTCCAAAGCACGCAGTCATTCTTTCCCTTGCCGCTCTTACGATCAAGGAGGACGGTTCGTGCACCGGGATGTTCGAGGACGGCTATCGCGACTATGGCGCTTTGAATGTTCGCAGGGGATTTCATGACGCCAAGGAGATCGATATTGCAAAAGATCAATTTGAAACAGATGCTGCTGGAATCACGGTTGATTCGGCGGTCACCGAAGGGAGGGATAGCAGCGCTCAATTGTTGACATTAAAAGCATGGGTTTCATCTTCGACGTATGCGCAAAGCAACGGAGGGATGATCTATTTTAATCCCCAAGTCATCAATCGCTTTTCACAAAACCCGTTCAAAACAAAAATCAGAAAATTTCCTGTCGATTATGCCTACGGAAGGGAAGTAAACACCGTGGTCAATGTCACGATCCCCGATAGCTTCGAAGTGAAGGAGAAGATCGACAACAAAGCATTTTCAGCGGGCGAGAACGATGCGGTGTTTGTGCGAATGGTGGCTGTCGACAGCAACAAAATACAGGTGAGGACCAAATTCATCGTGAAGAAATCGGTATTCCCTCCCGAGGAATATCAAGATTTGCGGAATTTTTATGCAAAAGTGGTTGCGGCGCAGTCGGAGCAATTTGTCCTTGCCCGTCTCAAAGCGCCCGAGCCCCCGCAAAGTGTGCCGAGCAAACCAGAGCCTCCCGTCAAAAAAAGCCTCAAGAAGAAAAAGGGAAAATAACTATGAAGAGGACCATTATGACCCTCCCTGCGGCTTTGACCCTTATGGCCATTTTATTCAACGAAAATTCTCTTGGGTTTGAAAGGCCTGAACAAAAGGAGTACAGCGTCGAGAAGATCCCCGCCGACCTTTTGAATGGGGCGGACGCGGTCGTCAGAAAACGGCTCGTACGATTCGAAGTGAAGAGCGAGCGCCGGGCAATAGAAAAAGTTACGTTTGCGGTAACAATATTTCGCCGGGACGAGCGACATTATGGCCGTCTCGCTCTGTGGTATGATAAATTAAGAGACATCGAGGATCTCGATGGGAAACTTTACGACGTGGACGGCAACGAGATCCGCAGTCTTGATAAGGACGATATCAAAGACTTCAGCGATTTTGAGGAATATTCGTTATATGCTGATTCGCGGAACCGCGTCGCCGAAATGTTCTACGACAAGTACCCGTATACAGTCGAATATACTTACGAGCTCTCGTTTGACGGATACATCGACTGGCCTTCGTGGTATTCGCAGACGTCTCTTGATCCCGTAGAAAAGAACCGGTTTGAAGTCGTTCTTCCGAGCGAAGAGACGTTACGGTTTTGGTGCAACCGCGATTCGATACAGCCGCTCATTGTCCCCGACGGGAGTAAACACATGTATGTCTGGGAAGCGGACGACTTACCCAAGCTTTCGCGCGATGTATACGGAGACAACATAGAAGACGTCGCGGTTGTTGTTCATATTGCGCCGACGACATTTGAGCTTGAAGGGTTCCAGGGAGATATGAGAACGTGGAAGGACCTTGGCGTGTGGATCGCAGGCCTTTATAATGGAAGAAACGAACTTCCTGACGCTGCAGTGCACGATGTAGAATCGCTTGTAGGGCCTCAAGACAGCGACCGCCAGAAGATAGAAAAATTATACCGGTATATGCAAGCTCGCACACGGTATGTCAGCGTTGAGCTTGGCATCGGGGGATGGCAGCCGTTCGACGCGAAGTATGTTCACGACCGTGGTTACGGGGATTGCAAAGCCCTGTCGAATTACATGGTGGCGCTGCTCCGGAAAGCGGGCATTTCAGCGTATCCTGTGTGCGTAGAAACCGGTTCAGATCCCGACCCGCTGATTCCCAATTTTCCGCGCAATCAGTTCGATCATGTCATCGTCTGCGTTCCGCAACCGCATGACTCTGTGTGGCTCGAATGCACTTCATCGATCACGCCGATGGGACATCTAGGCAGCGCAACCGAGAACCGCCAGGCCCTTCTCATAACTTCCGACAGCGGGGTGGTAGTCGAGACACCAAAAAGCACCTCGAACATGAATACGCAGACAGACCTGGTATATGTAAAGCTTTTTTCCGACGGGAGCTCTATTGCCGGGGCCACTATTTCGTGGACCGGCGACCAGCAAGACTATGTCAGAAGTGAACTGGAAGAGGCATCTCCCAGTGATCGCAATGACTGGATTATCAAGTCCATTAATATTCCAAACCTCAACCTAAAGAATTACACGTTAGAGGGGATCGAAACGCCGGGGCCATCCCTGACCCTCCGTGTTTCATTGACACTACCGAATTACGCATCAGTGTCCGGCAACAGAATTTTTGTCCAGCCGAATATGATGGAGAGGTCAACGTATGTTCCGCCTAACGTCGAAAAACGATATTCTCCAGTTCGCTTTTCATACCCATACCATGACAGCGACTCCATCTATTTTTCCATTCCCGCCGGATACGTTACTGAAGCTCTCCCGACTGAAGCAACGCTGGAATCATCCTTTGCACGTTTTTCGTCGAAGACGGTCTCTTTGGGAGATACGGCTCTTGTGTTTCGGCGGGACCTGGATGTTCACAGCTACATGATACCGGCTGAGAATTATGCGGAATACAGGAATTTCTTTTCGGCGGTGTTGAAGGCGGACCGGGCGCAAGTTGTATTGGTGAGGAAGAAATAAAGTGCAGCGGTGATAAATATTGCTATGCACCGCATAGCATAATAGTAGACCGCAAAAAAACCGCCTGAGCGGTTCATTCCGAACGGATGATCGGATGCGCGCGAAGATTATCGGTTGCTATAAGAGAGTCGACGACAGGGTGATGATGAAGGTAGACTACCCTAAGAACTGAGAGCGAGTCAAACGGAAGATCAAGCACTTCGCTTGCAGACGGAACTGTTGCATCGCTTGCATCCATCAACCCGAAATATCTGAGAGCAGAGTAAGAATACTCGTTCTTGCGGCTCGTTTTTAGAGAAATTATTCTCGGGTATCCCACCACAAGATTCACTCCTGTTTTATCAAGATATTCCGTCGAAGCAATTCGTTGATGTCCCGGCCGGTTCCCCTCAAGTATGCCGTTGCGGGCAACGGCTCGATCGTTGATCCCTAACATGTCGAGCGTGGGAAGTTCGGAATAATACGGGATCGCCCCGGCAGGCATCACTGCGATCCTAACCGAGGAATCAGCTGCGGGAAATAATTGATGAAGCTTCCGGCCGATCTCTATCCAGCGTTCGCCGTCATTCTCCAGATGGCTTTGGAGTGCGTGAATCGATTCTATCTCATTAACGCCGGTATAGGTGGAGTAATGAATTAAAGAACCGGCGATCCATAATACAATAAATCCGACCTTCATTATGCGGTGAGGCATCTGGTCGATGATGCATACCGCAATGAAAACGGCAAAAGGAAATACCGGCACAAAAAACCGGAACTCCATAAAATCTCCTCCAACTTTCATGATATAAAGCATCCACAGAGAGAGTATAACAAAAAATATCTGAAAGGGAGAAGCGGCTAAAATTTTCTTCCAATAATAAATGCCGGCAATAATGAACGGGATCAAATAATACTCGTCGATGAAAGCGAGGATATACTTAAGGCCGTTGAGAACTGTAGAAAATGAAAAGGAATCTGCTTTTGCGTAGTATGTATTCGGGAGAAGGAGTCCATAGTAAGAATATTTCCACAACAGCCATGCCGTCATTATGACGCCCATCGGAAGCACAAGCAATGCTAACGGCTTTATGACGGGGCCGGATAAGCGATGTCCGGCAAATAATTCTTTTACGAAAAGAAATAAAAGGACCATTACAGGAAGGGCGGAGTCGGGGCGCGTCAACATCGCCGACGTTGCTATGAATGAGAACAAGGGCAAGAATGCCGGTGTTTTATTTTTCTTCCAATGGAAATAAGCGGCTGTCGCTGCGAGAATGAATGCGGTCTGCATAGAAGTTTCGAGGCCGCCGGTCGCGTAGGCGATGAAGGTATAGTTGCTTCCAAGGAGGATTAACGCGAGCCAAGCAGAAGATTCGCGCTGGAAAATGTTCCGCGCGATCTTGTATGAGAGCAGAATCGAAGCGGAAAAGAAAAAAATTCCGCACCACACGGCGAATATGGGGGGATCGTAACCGAGCGCCAGCGGCAACACCATCATCATCGTCCAAAGAAAATTCGTGTACCCTTCAATTTTTGGCTGTTCGCCCGGATTCCATGTCAGTTGTCCCGTCGTAACGAGATTCTTTGCGTAGCGATAGGAGATGAACGCATCGTCCTGAATGAAGGAGTTCGAGATGGCAAGGACGAGGATCCCGAGTATGAGGGCGGTCGGCATGAATTTTTTGGCCCGCATCAATGTATGCCCTTTCCCGTGATGATGTCGGAAATTTGGTCGGACACCGATGCGCCTTTTTTCTTTGCAACGACAAGTTCAGCTCGTGCATTAAGAGTGTCATGCGCAAGGAAATACGTAATTGCGATATTGGTATATGCGTTGACGAGAGCCGGGTCGGCGACGACCGCTGCATTATAATCGGAAATAGCTTCCGGGTAGCGCCCGAGTTGCATATAGGAGATTCCTCGGTTGGCCAATGCGAGCGCCCGGTTTTCGTTGCGGGCGATGAGAAAAGAAAAATCTGAGAGAGCTTCAGCGGGTCTCCGTATCCCATTTTCAGCCATGCCGCGCTGAAAATATGCCTCATACCGAAGCGGATCTGCGCCGATCACTTTGGAAAAATCGGAAACAGCGTTTGTCGGGTCGATGACCGCATAGACCAACCCTCGCGTGAAATAGCCCTCTGGCGATTCAGCGTCGAGGTCCAGAGCTTTATCTGCATCGCTCAACGCAAGATTGAATTTTGCGTCGGACAAATATGCCCGGGAACGTTCTCTGTACGCTAACGGAAGAGTCAGATATTGCTGAATTGTGTTGGTCCACAGGGTCACGCCGTTCGTCCAAACAGGTATCCTTGAAACTGTTATTGCGGAAAAAATTGAGAAAAGGATGAAAACGACGGCGGGTTTTATTCTTTCTGGTATCTGATATGAGTAAAGCCCATCGGAAAAAATCTGTACGACAAAATACAGGATCCCGGCTAGAGGGATGTACATGTACCGATCTCCGGCCGCTTCGCCATCGATCCGGCTTAAAAATAATGCCGGCAGAATTGCCGTTAAGAAGAACACCATTCCAGAAAGGCGCGGCGTAAGCCAATCAAAATATTTCAGGCCGACAATGAGCATTGCACTTAAGACAGTCACTGCAACGACATCTTTGATCGGGGGTATTCCCTTATTGAACGGAATGAAAGGATACACGTTGGACAAATGGTAAGGAACGATGGCTTGGAACAGGTAATGCAGCAAGGCGAAAGAAATATTGTACCATGAAAAATCGTTTTTCCAGGCATCAAAACAGGGCCTTACCAAAGGATAACAAAAGAGAAGCGACATCAGGATAAAAGGGAGCAATGAAAGGAAATACTTCTTCTTCGCAACTATTTTTTCAGACAAAGGGAAAAGGAAAAGCAGCATTGGAAGAAAAATTCCAAAAAAGGACGAAAGGAGAGAAAGCAGATAGAAGAAAAGCGAAAGAATATAAAAGATGTTCCGCTTATTTTCTCTCCACTTAAGAAACGAAAGAAGCGAGGCGAAAAGGAATGCCCCTGCGAAGAGAAACCCTCTCTGGCTGATCCAGGCGACCGGTTCGACTTGGAGCGGATGGATCCCAAAAAAGAGAGCCACGACAAATGCGATCCCATCGCCCTTGCTCCAGAATCGAACCAGATAAAAAACCATCATGGTCGAGATCAGATGAAGAAAGAGATTCGTTGCGTGTGAGGCGAGCGAATTGCGCTCGAAACAATGATATTCGGCCCAAAAGCTCACCTCCACGATCAGCGACGATCGTTCCGAAAGAGCAGACCCCAGTTTGCTTTCGATATAAGCCGGCAACGGCAATGTAAGGCTAGTGTTGCGCGAAACATTGCTTTCGTCAAGCCCGGAAATAAACCCTCCCTTGAGCACGAAGAAATTGACCGCAAGAGTGGCCAATATCAAAAGCAGGATATAGCGGGAAGAGCGGTCGATCTTCATGTCAGAATTCGGCGATATATTTTCGTTCACGGGGAGAACGGATGATTCAATCAAAGATCACTTTCCGATTGAAGAAGATACACATATTTCATCGACAAATTCGACAGCGTCTTTACATCTCAAAAGATGCCGACCTTGAAATGATGAGATGCCCGTAAAGCAAAAAGTGTTAGCAGGATTGTTAGCTTCTACTAACACTTAAAAGTAAGGCGCAAAAATGAAGGGCCAGGGCCAGAATCTCATAGACTGGCGACACATCGGCCTATCTTGTGTTGAAATCTGACCATTCAAGAGTTGTATCCTATCCGGAAGCACAAACTGGAATGTGGGATCCGCAGTCTGAAATCTTTGACTACGTTCGAAAGAATGGGGTTCGAGTCCGAATAGTATTAGGTTCCGTTAATAATAATACTTTGTCTGTTTGGCCCAGGATGTTTCAGAATAGCGTTTGTGGAGTAATTGAAAAGCTTCTTTTGATACCGTTGTTGTGAGGGAGTCATGACAGCCAAATCTGCTCGCGCGGACTGTGAGATAAAGGGCTTCTGGAACACGCGTATCTTGCCTGTGTGATATCGCGTAATTGTTTACGATCCTGCCCAAATAAGTAGGCCCTCCAAAAATCGAAGTTAATTTCTTTGTTTCACGCTTCGCAGACTCTCTATCGGATTCTGTCAAGAAGGAAGGTGGTTGGTTCGAAGTTTTCTCTTGATTTCGGGTAAAAGCTTCACTCTGGACATAAACGTCTTCAGCAGAGGCTCCAAGTGCCATGTCGTTTGAATACCACCAATTGTCTCGAAAGTCGTCGATGACATTTATAGACGTGGAACGGTCTTTGCCTATCCGGATGTATGGCTGAAGGCCGGGGAATTTCAACAAGAAATAGGCTCCTGCAAAGGTGCGTGATTCATCGTCAGGAGCGGATTTATATTGTTCAAGGAAGGGTTTCATGTCTGGTAGCGCATTACCTAGAAGCGGAGTCAACCGAAGTGACACTTTTTGATTGTCAATGAGAAATGATCTCACCCACGTTGCGCGAAGAATTGCAATTCTGAGATTCGGTGGTAGAGACGCACTCAAACAGGCAGAATCAAGTAACCGAAGCGGGACGAATTTGTTTAGGGCTGAGGCAATTGGTGTGAAAAGGCTTAAAGAGTCTTTAGTATATCGAAAATCTCCTTCACCTTCGCTCTCACCGTATGGTATTTGATGACAAAATTGAAGGAATTTCTCATATGTTCTTGCCAGTCGTGCTTGTTCCGAGATTACAAGGTTGGTATTTGAGATGGAAACGTTGATATCATCTCTATCGCACAAAAATCGAAGCAGCTCTTGTGCTTCCGAATTCTTCCCCTCCTCAATCAATAGTCGGCTCTTCCAATACATTACCGTGGAGTATTTGCATGAACTTTTTGAGATTGTCTCTGTCGCCTTGATGAGTTTGGACAGTTCAGGAGAAGATGGGCTCGCACTGGCGAGGGCCGCAATAAGCCAAGCATCCGATTTCGTTGCAAGCCAACGGCTGAGCGAATGATCATACGTCTCAGGATTATTACTGCCGTGATAATAGTTCAGCCAATCTGCAAAGTCACTCTTCGTGGGTGCTGTGCTGTCTTGCATCTGATGCAAGAGCTGGACATAGTCACCCCATTCATCACGGAATAGCGAATCGATCGAGGTGGCCATAATCCTACGATCGAGATACGAGAAGAGTGCTCCCGGTTCAGTGCGGAACATACAAAAATTCAAGAGACGTCGTGCCCCGGCATGAAGTTCCATCATGCTTCTATCCTTAAGAATTGCTTGTAAATGTTCAGAGGCTATATCGAGCAATGAATCCTGATTCGCGCTGATGAGTGTTGCCCTACGAATTATAGCGCGCGCAACGAGATACCGAGAAAGCTTATTCCATTGTGATGAGCGATCTTGTTGGATGAGAGTAAATAGAGATTCAGCAATGCTAAACTGACCCATATAAAAATACGCAGCGGCGGTTTGATACGCTCGGTCTTTTTGAATAATTGTTGAGAAGCCCGGGTCTGCGGGTGAAGGTAATTTCCCCTTTTTTTGACTCCAGAATACGTCATCTTGCGCATTAACCCAATCATTTACCTCCCGACTTTCAGCTCCAAACTGAGCAATCCTGTGATTGAGCGTTTCAGCTGCACAATGAAACGCATCGTCATTGATGTTCAGAAAGAATTCATAACTTCTACCAGAGTTTTGTTGCACCTCCGCTTCTAATGGATATTCTGGATCTGGTGTTGAGCCGATGACATTGGCTCGACTGTATAACCATTCTTGGTATCCATTTGATGGCATCCACCAGCTTGGCTTTTCAAAGTTGGATGGATTAAGAATCTCCTGTTCGTTTTTAGACAGAGGCTTTCCAATAAAGTAACGGTACGCAGCAAAGAGTGAAAGACTTGAATACTCTTTCTGCACGATTCCCAGCTTTCCTTGCAAAAATTCATCCATCGGGAAATCCGGCGATGTTCTATGCACGAAGACGGTAGAAGGAAAATCAGGGCCACAACTATAAACGTTTGTAGGACTTACCAACAAAATGAGCGAGAGAAAAATGGCTGCAGCTGAATGCCAGAGTATTTTCATCGATTGATTCTCCTTAATATAGAACGGAAGGAATCGACTGACCATGATTCGGGATTGAAAATGTAGACTCTTCGGTTGCGTGGTATCACCGGCGCCTGTTCATCTATTGAAATTCCCACGCTTTGTTGACACACTGCGATGGTGAATCCCTTGCCAGATTGAAACTGGCGAAGTACTTCTTTTCGGTCGGGCCCAAGTCTAAAAAGCATTGGAACGGCATCATCGAGAGGTAAACTGTCAATCCAAGTATCATACAGACACCATGATGCCAGAGCTGTGATGGTAAGCGATATTGAATCGGGGAGTTCTCGGTGAAGCCTATTGAGCAGGTCATGGTAAAATGGCCGCTCCGATACCTTGGCGTCGAAATCGATTTGTATTCCTCTGACGCCGGGTAGGCGGCTTGAATCGAGAATGTAAGCAAGAGTCTTATTCCTTTGGTGATCGGAGAATAAAGGTGTTGCAAGATCACTTGTGGAGATTCTTGTCACGGCAATAAGCAAAGTTCCATATGGGAGAAGAAGATGCTGGAGTCGAGGACGAACCCTTACTTCCCCCTTTGTCAATTCAATCGAGTTCGCAAGAAAAGCTACTGCTACCTTTTGAGGGTCAATGAATCTCAAATCTTCAGGTCGTTCCCAAGCCCAAAGAATAATGTCAGGCAGTTTCGCGATCAAGCCCTTAGGCTGAGATAAAAGTTGTGGAACAAACAGCAAATCAAATAGAAATACAAATTTGAGGAGGCTTACCATGTGGAGTGTTGAAATTGGTGTGGTGGGGGCTCAGTGAGAAACTGACCGCTTGTTTCAGAAATCGTCCGATGGAGGTGACAGAATAGAACCCCTTGTCGTGCGCAACGTTAGCAAAGTAAATTTCTGATCAGTAAAAAGCAAATTAAATGTTTGGTTTTTGAAACTGCTCTAAGGAAGAGGGCGACTTCTCATCGACTGGGACCTGCTTTTGAACTGAAAAAAGGATTCGTTTCCAGATAGTGCCATCGAACGGCTGTTGATAACGATGCCCGGAAACATCTCAGTTCTATATTCACTGTGACGGGTTTACAATGATTCTGCAACCTCTTGCTGGCATATAGGTCCCATTTCTTTGGGGTCATCTTTATCAGCGGAGGGTCTCCTACGAGCCTGGAGAATGCCGTAAAAGCCCGTCGATAGATATCCAGAGTAACAAGTGAGAGTGAACCTTGGCGACTTGACAGGAATTCCTGTTTGAATTTCGAGAAGAGAATCGGTTTTGGTTTTTCTTTCAACACACGATTCGATTCAGCAGCCAGGCGAATCGCTGTGGTTTTCTTTTTCGTTCGGAGGGATTTTTGTCGTCGTCGACCATCACAATCGAGATACTGTACACAGTAAAAACCGCATTTGGTGAATAAGGAGAGAGACGAAGGTGGGTTCATCGCTTACACTCCAGCTTACAGTTGGTAAGAATTACCGTAAGGTTAGAATGAAAAGCCTTAAATCTAAGTGGACAGGGCCAGAATCGAACTGGCGACACACGGCTTTTCAGGCCGTTGCTCTACCGACTGAGCTACCTGTCCGCGTTGCTAAATTAATTTTTTAATATACCAAATCTTTTGCTCTTTCAAAAGAGATTTTTGCTGCATAAAATAAGAATTCAGAATTCAGATGTCAGAATGCCGAATTAAGCGCGGACGTCTATTAGTTCGGCATTCTGTATTCTGAACTCTGAATCCTGTATTCTTCCTGTTAAATAAACAACGGCGCCAACACAAGCGTCAGCGTTGAAAGAAGTTTGATTAACACATGCAGCGACGGTCCCGCAGTATCCTTGAATGGATCGCCGACCGTATCTCCGACAACGGATGCTTTGTGTGGTTCGGATTTCTTTCCGCCAAACGCGCCCGTCTCAATATATTTTTTGGCGTTGTCCCAGGCGCCTCCTCCGTTGTTTAAGAAGAGAGCCATCAGAATTCCGCCGATGGTCCCGACCATGAGGAATCCGCCGATCACTTCTGCACCGCTTGCAGCATCAACAGCTTGACCTCCCGCATAATAGAGCCATTTGAAGATCAATCCCACGCCTACCGTCATGCCAACGATCAGCAATCCTGGAAGGACCATTTTCTGCAGAGCGGCTTTTGTTGCAATGTCGACGCACTGTCCGTAGTCGGGCTTCGAGGTTCCTTTCATGATGCCCGGGTCATTTTTGAATTGTTCCCTCACGTTATTGATGATCGCATACGCTGCTTTGCCTACCGCTTTGATGGCGAGGGAGGAGAAAAGGTACACGAGAACCGCGCCAAGCATTGCGCCGACGAAGACCTCCGGTTTGTCGAGGTTGATCACGCCTTCAAACGAAGGGAGATAGTTTCGCACTTCGTCGATGTACGCGCCGAAAAGAAGAAACGCCGCGAGAGCAGCAGAACCGACGGCGTAACCTTTTGTCAACGCCTTTGTTGTGTTTCCGACCGAATCGAGCCGGTCCGTTTTGTTGCGGACCTCTTCCGGCTGCTGGCTCATCTCGACAATCCCTCCGGCATTGTCGGTGATCGGTCCGAATGTATCCATCGCGAGAATATAGGCTGCGGTCGAAAGCATTCCCATCGTCGCAACGGCCGTTCCGAAAAGTCCCGCGTGTTGCAAGCCGGAATGTTCTCCGAGAAGGTATGCGCTAATGATCGCAATTGCGATAACAAAAATCGGATAGCCCGTCGATTCCATTCCCACTGCAATGCCGGCGATGATGTTCGTCGCTGGCCCGGTTTGCGAGGCCTCCGCAATGGAAAGGACGGGGCGATACCGAGAATCGGTATAGTATTGAGTGATGAAGACGAAGGCGACGGAAGTGAGCACTCCGACAATTCCACAGAGGAAGAAATTGAAGTAATACTCAGACCCAAGGAGCCATCGGGAGGCGATAAAAAAGCCGATCATCGCGAGCACAGCGGTCACGTAGTAACCGCGATTGAGGGCGTTCATCGGGTCTTCTTTTTCATTCGTGCGGACAAGCATAATTCCCACTGCCGATGCGATAATTCCAAAAGCACGTGCGACAAGCGGGAATAGCAGTATTCCGAGGAGCGGCAGGCTTTGGGATTGAAATACAGAGGCGTTCGCGGTGTACAATCCGGCGGCGAGGATCATTGCGCCGATATTTTCCGCTGCGGTCGATTCGAACAGGTCGGCTCCGCGGCCTGCGCAGTCGCCGACGTTATCTCCGACCAGGTCGGCGATAACAGCGGGATTGCGCGGATCGTCTTCGGGAATCCCCGCTTCAACTTTTCCCACAAGGTCCGCGCCGACATCGGCAGCTTTGGTGTAAATTCCACCTCCGAGCTGTGCAAAGAGAGCGACGAAGCTTGCACCGAAACCGTACCCAACGATCAAGAGGGGGATCTTCGAAACATCATTCGTAATGCCGAGCGATTGCACGAGGGTAAAGAGTCCGGCGACGCCGAGAAGACTCATCGCAACGACAAAAAATCCGGATACCGCTCCGCCGCGTAACGCCGTTTGCAAGGCGTTGTTCATGCTCTTCATCGCGCCCGATGCGGTTCGTATGTTTGACCGTATTGCGACCCACATTCCCATGTACCCGGCAGCCACGGAACATGCTGCGCCAAAGACAAAGGAAAGTGTGGTCCAAAGGGCAAGGTTTGCCGAGCTTGCCGGGTCGTGATCATTGTGAGCGCGCACGAAGGCATACAGGATGTAGATCAACGCGGCCAGCGCAACGGCGAGGTACGCTATTGTTCTGTTTTGTCGGCGTAAAAAAGCTTCCGCGCCGGTCTTGATCGCGTTGGAAATCTCCTGCATTTTTTCATTGCCCGTATCGCGTTTCAACACATCGCGGATGAGATAGACTGCGAACAACAATCCGAGAATGCTGATGCCGAAAATGAGAGTGAGTTCCATGCTTTCTGATGTAATCCTTTCTTTAAGTATCTAGGTGTTGATTTCGTGAGAGAGATAGTTAGACAATTGATTCAACGGCTGTACCATGACGATGCCATAAAAAGTACACCGGTATTCCCAACAGCACAATGACAAGTCCGGGCCACGTAAAGTTCGGCCGGACGAAAAGCAAATCGACACAAATGAGGCTTGCGATGACAATGTAGAGCGACGGGACGACCGGGTACCCGAAGGCCTTGTATGGGCGATCGGCGTCCGGGCGTTTGCGTCTCAGAATAAAAATTCCGGAAATCGTGAGCACATAAAAAATCAACACTGCGAAAACGACGTAGTCGAGCAGATCGCTGTATGTTCCCGACAGGCAAAGGATGCTGGCCCAAACCCCTTGCGTCAAAAGTCCGCGCGATGGAACGCTGTGCTCATTAAGGTTCCCCACGCTTTTAAAAAACAAATTATCTTTCGCCATCGCAAAATATACTCGCGCACCCGATAAGATCAGGCCGTTGTTGCAGCCGAAGGTCGAGACCATGATGAAGGCCGCCATAATGAAGGCGCCGCCGCTTCCAAATATGACTTCTGTTGCTGCTGTCGCGACTCTGTCCGAAGCCGCAAACTGTATTCCCCGCTCGACGACAGTCGCCGCGTTCGGGGTCCCGTGAAGCGGAAGGACATTCAGATAGACGATGTTTGCCAGAAAATAGAGAATCGTCACCGTTCCGGTCCCGAGCGCAAGGCTCAATGGGATGTTGCGCTTCGGGTTGATGACCTCGCCCGCGGTAAAGGTGATGTTGTTCCACGCATCTGCGGAGAACAGTGAGCCTACCATCGCAGCGCCGAGAGTACTGTAAAGCGCTACGCCGAGAAGGGGGTGAACGGTCAACGTGTCGTTGCGAAATTCCGAGATCGTCGCGTTCCACATGTCGGAAAAATTTGCGCTGATAGCCTGCGCATTTCGGCCAAGAATGAATCCTAATACGATAAGTCCTAATAACGCCGCAGTTTTTGTGAAGGTAAAAATATTTTGTATGATCTTACCTTCTTTGATGCCCTTGGTATTGACCCATGTCAATATAACGATCGATGCGATCGCGAGCAGGTTCTGAGTATGGAGTCCCACATTGTAAGGGCCCATTGAACCGAACGGCATCGTGTATGGTCCAAAAGTTCCGATCTTAAAGATCCATTGCGACGCGGAAAACCATGGGATGAAGACGCCTGTGAATCGAGCAAACGCAATCGAAACTGCCGCGATCGTCCCGCTTTGAATGACAAGGAACAACGTCCAGCCGTAGAGGAACCCCGTCAACGACCCGTACGACTCGCGCAAATAAACATATTGGCCGCCTGCCTGAGGCATCATTGCTGCGAGCTCGCCATAACTCAGAGCCGCAATTAACGTGATGATACCCGTGAGAAACCATACCACGAGCAGCCATCCCGGCGATCCGATCGTCCTTGCAATGTCGGCCGAAACGATGAAAATTCCCGAACCGATCATCGACCCCACCACGATCGTTGTCGAGTCGAGCAGGTTCAGCGCCCGCCTGAATTCCTGTCGTTCCTCTGCTGCCATTGTATCCGCGCGTTTTGCAGGGCAACGAAGCGAGACAAAACTCCGCGCCTCCCGCAATGTTAGTCTATCGTATTCCCGGAATTATGCGACGAAAAAATGCACAAATGGTGGAATGTACGAACTGTGAGATTATCGTCCGGCCGCCTTCGTCGACGTCCGGAGGGCAGTGCGTTTGCGCTGACTTCGAGAATCCTCGCACCCAAGCCCGAGGTAGACAAGCTTGGAAGAGCATATCTGAAGGCTTCTTGCCCGTGGATTTCGGTGACCAAACATAAGGTATTTTTGCCTTTTTTGCAATCGGTTTTTTCCTTCCCTCGACAGGCCTGTTGGTTAAAAATGAACCGGACGCTCTGACCTTTTGGTCGGTTCACTGTGAAGGCTTCTGACGGACTTAAAGGGAAGAGTGTCCGGTTCATTTCTGCATACGGCGAACTGAGACACGATTATCCTATCGACATGCTTGCGAACAAAATGCACGCCCAGTATATTGGTAAAGAGGTATTTATGACAGAGTCATCCACCCTGAAGGATCTTCTCGCTCAACAGACAAAAGAAGGTATTCTCTACTCTCCGATGCAGGATGGCTGGGTCCGGTGTTATGCCTGCGGCCATCGATGCAAGATCCCTCCCGAAAAAGACGGCATTTGTAAAGTCCGTTTTAACCATGAAGGCAAACTCTATGTACCCACGGGTTATGTTGGGGCGCTGCAGCTCGACCCAGTCGAGAAGAAACCATTCTTTCATGCGTACCCCGGCTCAAAGGCATTAAGCTTCGGAATGTTGGGATGCGATTATCATTGCGCGTATTGTCAGAACTGGATCACTTCTCAAGCGATACGAGATCCTCTTGCCGAATCATCGCCAGAGCAAATGTCACCGGAGGCCTTCGTTGATCTTGCCGTCCGGAACGGGGCAAAGATCGTGACGAGTACTTACAATGAGCCGCTCATTACGAGCGAGTGGGCTGTAGAAATTTTTGCGCTGGCGAAAAAGTTTGGCCTCGTCACATCGTACGTTTCAAACGGAAACGGCACGCCTGAGGTCATCGACTTCATTCAACCCTACGTCGACCTCTACAAGATCGACCTCAAAGGATTCCGGCAGCGTTCGTATTCTCAACTTGGTGGAGTGCTTCAAAATGTGCTCGACACGATCAAGCGCGTCTATGAGCGTAAGATATGGCTGGAAGTCGTCACGCTTGTCATTCCGGGCTTCAACGACTCGAAGGAAGAGTTGACCGACATTGCGCAATATCTTGTCTCTGTCTCGCCCGATATTCCATGGCACGTCACTGCTTTCCATCAGGATTATAGAATGATGGATCATGATAATACCAAGGCGGGATCTCTTCTCAAGGCAAGGGAAATCGGACTCAACGCCGGTCTGCATTATGTTTATGCAGGAAACAGACCGGGCGAAGTGGAGGATTCGGAAAACACCTGGTGTCCTGCATGTCATGCGACAGTTGTCGAAAGACATGGCTATCGCGTTCTGCGCAACGAAATAAGAAATGGATGCTGCAATCGCTGCGGGACAACGATCCCAGGGAGATGGCAATAGCATGTTTAGTGTGTGTCGTCACGAGCATGACGCGCATGCAACGATACCGGATATCTCATACTCTCCCAATCCGAATTATGTAAGAAACAAATTCGGGCATGTCTCCAAGATTTCTTCAATCCGTCATCCTGCTAAGAATACGATAAGGATCAAGTTTACGCATGTGAGATTACAGTTTGATTGGGCGGTGTATCAGTTTGACTAATGCAGAAATGAACCGGACACTTTTCTCTTTAAGTCCGTCAAAAGCCTTCACATTGAACTGGCCCAAAGGTTCGAGTGTCCGGTTCATTCTCAAACTGACACACTACCTTTGATTGACTTTACTCCAATCTGTTGGTAGCTTGTAATAAATTTTTAAATGTTCACGAAAACTCCGATAGAAGAGAGCTCGGTTGGAATGTCGCATTTCTTTTCATCGGTCACAAAGCTGCGGATCAGGAAATGGCAGGCATGAAAAATGAGAAAATGAAAACGGCCGACCCGGGACGAGCCCCGGTCTCGCAGCTTCGAAAAGAATATACACTCGCCGGACTCTCCGAAAGGGAAGCCGACGCCGATCCGATCGAGCAATTCAGGAAGTGGCTCGAGCAGGCGATCGCCGCGGATGTTCCTGAGCCTACTGCGATGACGCTTGCGACTTCAACTTCTTCCGGAAAACCTTCTGCGCGCATTGTTCTCCTCAAGCGCTACGATCGTTCCGGTTTCGTTTTCTTTACGAACTATGGGAGCCGAAAGGGAAAGGAATTAGAACAGAACCCGAATGCCGCTCTGGTTTTTCATTGGGTGGCGTTGGAGCGGCAGGTCCGGATCATCGGGATCGCAACGAAGGTCTCCCGCGAAGAAACAGAGGCGTACTTTCACACTCGACCGGTGGGCAGTCAGATAGGCGCTTTAGCTTCAAATCAAAGCGAGGTCATACCCGGCAGAGAATTACTGGAGAAGACCGCTGCAATGTTGGGAAAAAAATTTGAAGGGAAAGATATTCCGGTTCCTGAAACATGGGGAGGGTTCAGAATTCTTCCCACCGAGATCGAGTTCTGGCAGGGGAGGCCGAATCGGTTGCACGACCGTCTGCGTTATGCTCTTCGTAACGATCGCGCATGGACAATAGAACGATTATCCCCATAACACTCCTCACCGATCAGACGGATGCCTTCCACAGATTTTGAGATCGTCGTCATCGGCGCCGGCGTTGTCGGTTTGGCAATTGCGGCGCGGCTCTCCGAAAAGCACCCCAGCCTTCTTGTCGTTGAGAAGAATCCGCAGTACGGCATGGAAACGTCGAGCCGCAACAGCGAAGTCATTCACGCCGGAATTTATTACCAGCCCGGAAGCCTAAAAGCAAAGCTGTGCGTGGAAGGGAGAGAGGAACTGTATCGTCTTTGTGAGGAGAACCACATTCCATTTTCACGCATCACGAAAATCATCAATGCTCGAACGGACGAAGAGCTTCCTATTCTCGAACGGATCATTGCCAACGGAAAAGCAAATGGCGCCGCATTACGGATGCTCGACGAAAAGGAGACCCAGAGACTAGAGCCTCACATTACGACGAAAGGGTCGATTTTTTCCCCGGACACCGGAATTATCAGCGCGCACGCGTTAATGGATCACTATTTTCATTCTGCTGAAAGCCGCGGGGCGACAATTCAATGCAGGTGCGAAGTTGTCGAGATCACACCAACGTCTCAGGGGTTCACGATTAAAATCAATGAATCCGGAATGATAAGTTCTTTCACTGCCGAGAAAATAGTGAATGCAGCCGGATTATTTTCAGATGTGGTGGCCTCGATGGCAGGTATCGATATTGACAAAGCGGGTTATCGCCTTCACTATACGAAGGGATCGTACTTCAGCGTCGTCGGGCCGAAGGCGAAATTGGTTTCCCGGCTGGTCTATCCCGTGCCGACGAAGGACAGTTTAGGGGTCCACGCATTGCTCGACCTTACCGGACGGCTTAAATTCGGCCCGGACGTAGAACACCTTCCCGACAAGAAAATCGAATACACTGTTTCGAACGAGAAGCGCACTCGATTCCTCGACGCGATCCGGAAAATTCTTCCTACTGTCGCCGATGAGGATATAGCGCCGGACATGTGTGGAATCAGGCCGAAGCTTCAAAGTAAAAATGGCTCCTTTGTCGATTTCGTTATCGTACATGAAAAGGAAAAAGGTCTGGAAGGGTTTGTGAACCTCATTGGGATCGAATCTCCCGGGCTAACAGCTTCTCCTGCGATTGCGCGGTATGTCGAGAGCCTTCTATTTTAAGCTTTTGTTGATGGCACTCATAGGTAAAACTGGTAGAGGTGCAATTTGAATCTCCCCATTTCTTCGGCTTATGGATTCCCGATAAAAACCTTCCGGAATGACGCGACCCAAGACACGTCATGCCCGCATGCTTCGGCAGGCATCCAAAATGCAACAGTACCGTAAAACCTCATTCGTTGACTTGCCCCTCATATTTCCGTATCTTTATCAGAAGTGAGATTTACTGTCGCCAAAACTGATTCCGCCGCCCGTGCGGGCATCCTTGAGACTGACCATGGCGTTATTGAGACGCCAATTTTTATGCCGGTCGGCACACAAGGGAGCGTAAAAGCGGTCGAACAGCGAGAGCTTGTCGAACTTGGCGCGGAAGTGATCCTTGGCAATACCTATCACTTGTATCTTCGGCCCGGCGTCGATGTTCTAGCGTCGGCGGGCGGCCTTCATCGATTCATGAATTGGAAGAGGCCGATCTTAACGGACAGCGGAGGGTATCAGGTCTTCAGCCTGTCCGAGCTCAGGAAGATATCGCCCGAGGGGGTGACATTCAGATCTCATCTTGACGGCTCGACCCATTTTTTTACGCCGGCAAAAGTTGTCGAGATCCAGAGAATTATCGGTTCCGACATCATGATGGTGCTCGACGAGTGTACTCCATATCCGTGCGATCATGATTACGCAGCTCGTTCGAACGCGATGACAGTCTCCTGGGCAGATCAATGCCGGAGCGCGCTGGTCAACGACCCTTTGCGCTACGGTCATCAGCAAGCGCTTTTCGCCATCGTCCAAGGGAGTGTGTATAGAGACATCAGAGCCGAAAGTGCAAAAGCCCTCTCCGACCTGAATTTTGACGGATATGCGATCGGCGGGCTTGCTGTTGGAGAGCCCATTGAGACGATGTACGACATTACGGGTTTTACGGCTTTGCTCTTGCCGCGCGAGAAGCCGCGTTATCTTATGGGCGTTGGAACGCCTGAGAACCTTCTCGAATGCATCGAGCGGGGGATCGATATGTTCGATTGTGTTATGCCGACAAGGAACGGCAGGAACGCAATGTTTTTTACGAGCACGGGAAAGCTGAACATCACCAATGCACAATTTAAAACGGATGGATCGCCCGTCGATTCGAACTGCACGTGCTACGGGTGTCAAAATTTTTCGCGCGCATATATACGCCATCTGTTTCAGGCAAAAGAAATTCTCGCGCTCCAGTTAGCATCGGTTCATAATTTGACGTTTTATCTTTCGCTAGTAAAAGAAGCGCGGAAACATATCATCGCGCAGGATTTCGCTAGCTGGAAAAAAGAAATTCTTTCTGGTTTCCATCATTCTTAAACTTTTAGTCCATTGATATTTTTACATCTTCCCAACCAACGGAGCAGTGTTCTATGAATTCAGTTCTTATTGCAATGGCCCCCGCTCAAGGAGGGCAGGGAGGCGGCGACTTCATGACGACAATTCTCATGTTCGCCGTCATCATCGGAATTTTCTATTTTATGATCCTTCGGCCCCAACAAAAGAGGCAGAAGGAGCGACAAAAACTTCTCGATGCGATCAAAAAAGGGGATAGGGTCGTGACGTCCGGCGGAATCCACGGCACTATTATGGGGATAGAAGAGAAAACAGTGCTGCTTCAGATCGCGGATAACGTAAAAGTGAAAGTGGAGCGGAACTCCATTTCGATCGTCAATAAGGTCGGAGAAGTAGAATCGCCGAGCTAATAGTACGAGAGGTATTGTATGAATAAATTCAATTCAGTCGAAGAAGCGATTGCGGACCTGAAAAAGGGAAGGGTTGTGATCGTCGTGGACGATGAAGACCGCGAGAACGAGGGAGATTTTATCGTTGCGGCGCAGTTCGTTTCTCCCGAGATCATCAATTTTTTCACCAAGGTCGGGCGGGGCATTGTTTGCGCAGCGTTGACTGGAGAAAGGGCCAAAGAGCTTGGGTTGGACTTGATGGTGGACGCAAACACATCGCTCCATGAAACATCGTTTACCATTTCCGTCGATTACATTCATGGGACGACGACCGGTGTTTCGGCGGCAGACCGGGCTGCGACCGTCCGCTCGCTTGTCGACGCATCGACAAAACCGAGCGACCTTGCGAGGCCGGGTCACGTGTTTCCGTTGAAATCATCTCCCGGCGGCGTTCTGCGAAGAGCCGGCCACACGGAAGCGGTCGTTGACCTTTGCCATCTCGCCGGTTTGAACCCGGTCGGCGCGCTTGTCGAGATCATGAACGATGACGGCACGATGGCGCGCGTTCCTCAATTAGAGATCATCGCCAAAACGTACAAGCTCAAAATTATCACCGTGAAGTCCGTTATCGAATACCGGATGCACCGGGAAAAATTGGTCTCCCGCATCGTGAGCACCAGCCTGCCGACACGGCACGGAACGTTCATGGTGCACATGTATAAATCCGAGACGGACCAGAAAGAACACATTGCTCTTGTGAAAGGGACCATCAGTGACGATAAGCCTACCCTGGTCCGTGTACATTCAGAGTGTCTCACCGGAGACGTTTTTGGATCGCTCCGCTGCGATTGCAACGACCAGCTGATATCTGCCATGAAGATGGTCGAAAAGGAAGGGAACGGCGTTGTGCTCTATATGAGGCAGGAAGGCCGTGGCATCGGGCTGATGAATAAACTTAAAGCCTACAAACTCCAGGATGAAGGAAAAGATACGGTGGAGGCGAATGAGGCCCTCGGGTTTCGGGCAGACCTCAGGGATTACGGGATCGGCGCTCAAATATTGCGGGACCTTGGAATAACTCGCATGCGCTTGATGACGAACAACCCAAAGAAAGTCGTCGGCCTCGACGCATACGGTCTCACGATCGTTGAACGCGTGCCGCTTGAAATTGCCGCCAATACCAACAACGAGCGGTACTTGAAAACCAAACGAGACAAGCTCGGTCACCTTATCCTCGTCGACCAAGGGGGAAGAACATAATTTTCACGACAGGATATTCGACTTTTTCTGCTTGCTTCTCGTAGGAATTTCTTCTACATTCTAGAAAAGAAACGAGGGCCATTGTTCTAGCGAACGATGGCTTTTATTTTTGCCCCTTCAATCATTTGAAAAAATGGATTTCAGCGCATGACCGATGCGAACAATAACGGGATCGTTTACCTTACGCGTGAGCGGCTTGTTGAATTAGAACAAGAATTACGGGAATTAAAGGTCCATGGGCGAGCGGAGATTGCGGCTAAAATTGCAGAGGCCCGCGGCCACGGTGATCTCAGTGAAAACGCAGAGTATGACGCAGCGAAGGAAGCCCAACAGCATCTTGAATTAAAGATCTCTAAGCTGGAACTTACTCTTTCACGGGCGAGGATCCTTGAGAGCAAAGACCTTCCCAACGATAAAATTTACATTCTTTCAAACGTGACATTAAAGGACAGCAAAACAAAGAAAGTGCTGAAGTATAAACTTGTTTCGCCGGAGGAGGCAAACTTCGACGAGAACAAAATATCCGTGACGTCTCCGATCGGCAAGGGGCTGATAGGGAAAAAAGTCGGCGATATCGTAAAAATTTCTGTGCCTGCAGGCGAATTGAAATATGAAATTGTAGACATCTCTCGGTAACCGTTCCGGCCTTCGTTAATAGCTTGTTTTTTCCTCCGCGATCATTCTCATGCCTCTTAACCTCGAACTCAAAGTCAGAATCGACTCTCCTTCAACTTTTGTAAAAGCTCTTAGAAAAATTGCAGATTACAAAGGCGTCCTGCATCAAACGGACACTTATTTTGAGCTAAATGCAGGGCGGCTCAAGTTGCGGCAATTTTTAAAAGGCAAGGCGGAGCTTATCTATTATAAGAGGTCAGAAGGAAGAGGACCTCGCTGGAGCAACTATACAAGAATTGAACTTAAAGACGGAAGAGAGCTGAGGGGGATTTTGACCCGAATTATGGGAATTAAAATCGTTGTGAAAAAGAAGCGCATGTTATTTTTGTATAAATCAGCAGCGCGAGTTCATGTCGATTCTGTCAACCGGCTCGGTAATTTTGTTGAGATCGAATCAATGTCAACAAAGGGTCGGGCAAAGGCCAAATTGATATTTCATGAACTTGTCAAAGCCCTGAACATTGATAAAGCGCAGACTATACGCGGGTCTTATTCGGATTTGATGATTGCACGGTATGGGGCATTCGCCTCAACGAAACTCTCAAATGACAAAGGGACCCGTGTGCGGCCCTCTTAAAGAAGTTTTTTGAATGAGTCTCGTCCGATTGTAATTATGGGAAAAAACAAAGAGACCTTCGCCGAAGCACAATTCTATTTCTGATTTGGGTCGGTAGCTTTTTACGACCGTGCGAACTCTAAATGCCTTATTCGCGGTAATGTTGCAGTTTGAATGTTTTAGCATGCCAGCGTGTGACCTGCCGGTAAAAAACGATTGGGAATGACAAACCCCGCGAATCGTCATGCCCGCAAGTTTTTGGCTGACATCCAACCCGTAACACTATTTGTTCGTGTCTCAGTTTGAAAATGAACCGGACACTCGAACTTTTGGGCCAGTTCAATAGCAAAGGCTTTTAACGGACTTAAAGAGAAAAGTGTCCGGTTCATTTCTGCATTAGCAACCTGACACACTACCCTTTATTCGGTAGTGGGGTCTTTTGAAATAAGGTATTCGCTGTATATTGCTTTTGAGATATTGACTTTAATGGGGGATTGACTCTGAGGTTGTGTTTTGATACTTTCTCTTCGGGGCGGGGGGTTCTAATCTAATCGTTTCCCACCCCTATTATTCTCCCACCTAAAATATCGGGGTAAACTATGGCACAACGAAGACGCGTCTCTTGTATTAACAAGAGCGATCGGTACAATCCACACGAGAGAATCATAAATGTCGGCGGCGTTGAGAATCACCTTAACTGGAAAATGAGCCAACCGGATGCCATTAAAGGCATACTCGCCAAAACTCATTCCTTTTATGTCCAAGCCGGTGGCTATACGACAGAAGTAGAGGTCGCATATCATCAACAACATCCGTATCTGAGAACCGTGGAGGATCCTACGCGGGTTGACAACCTTTTGTCTTTGCCTGAGTGCCCTCCATAAGGGGTTTTTGCCATTGTTGTGGAGAGATAACCAAACCCCGCATTATCGTAGAGAAGGGGGCTTTTGCAGAGCCCGGATCATTCGTCCACAAAATGGCTTGCTGAGCGGCATACAGTTCGCACCATTGTTTTTCGGTGCAATCACCGGAGATAAGTGCGGACTGTATCCGCTCCAATTCTTGCTTTACTTGTTTATTCATATTTCACCTTAGAAAGGGTTAGTGAATGCCAAAATATACTCGCAACTCCGGCAAAGAATGGAAACCCTCAGAGGTTGCCAAACTCAAAGAACTCACCACGCACAACACTCCAACGCGTGTTATCGGCCTAAAGCTTGGGCGAACTCCCGCCGCTATCTATAAGAAGGCGAGTGATGAGGGGATTTCCCTTGAGCCGCACAATCGCTCTCCTTACGGGACAAAAAAGAAATAGCGTTCTCATAAAGAGAGCGCTCTTTCTTTGTCCACTTATGCCTATGGTTTGTTAGTGCAAGCGCCAAGGAGTCTAATGCCCGTACAACTATTTTCTTTTGCGGAACCATGATAATAAGATATAAGTGCGCCCACTACATTCAATAAAAAGTGGGCGCACTTACCGCATTAGGCCGCTATCCGCCGAGAGTTCTCTAAGAGGTCTGCCCAAGTCCAAACCCTATTTGTAACCCCCGCTTCCATTGCGGGGGTTACCCTCAACGATGAATGAATCCGCATAAAGTTGTAATGAAAGAAGTGCAATGCAACGGCGGCCTTGAGGTTGTCTAATTTTTTAGAGAAGGCGTTAGTTAAACGGGTGAATCTCCGCATCTGCATTCTGATTGTAAGGTTTTGTCTCTCAATGTAACTAGTCGAAATATGTTTCCGTTTAGGTTGTCCAATTAACGGGTTTATTATTACCCTCACAATCTGAGCGGGAGAATATCTTCTTTCTCCTTTTGAATCCTCCCTATACTCTTTGTGGATTTGCCCGTAGTCAACATCCTCTCCAAAAACAGAATCAACCGCATTAAAATAGGGGGCGAATGAATCCGTTGTCAGTTGGAATTTGTTCGTGATTCTGTATTGTAATTCTCTCATAATGGCAAGTGAATTGCCATAGTTCCGCTTTCCAATTAAGAACGTAGGTACAAGTTTAGTCTCTGAATCCATTGCGACAAATACGTATTGGTCTCCTAATTCAATGGAATCTCTTTCGTGTTCTGCAAGTTGCTTTTGTTTCTTTCCCACGTACGTCCAAATTTCATCGACTTGGATATAATTGGATTGAATGTTTACCATTTCGCGCTCTTGAACCTCCCTTGCCTTTTCTCCATACTCAACAAGTACGCGAGTAATAGCCCGCTTAGTGATTCCAGTGATTCTTTCGATTGACCGAATGGATAAGCCTTCAACGAGATGGGTTAAAACGAGGGCTTTCTTCTCTGCGGATAGTGCGTTCATTGTGGACTCCTTTATTGATTTTGAGCCCGCGATGAACTACATTTGACTTGTCGGGTCGATGCTCGTTCATTCGGGCATTGATTTGAAAGGGCTTGTAGGTGCTTCAACACTTGCAAGCCCGTTTATTTGTTATTCTAAGTTGATAGAGTATAACATATACACTAAGAAGGCAAAAAAAATCAGCGATTGCGTTGACGGTCTTTCCAGCGTTTTACTTCATCGGCTTTCAGCAATGTTAAACTCTTGATCTTATACGTTATCAGTCTTCCGAGAGACAGGTAATTGCGGATCGCAGATTCCTTGATTCCTAATACCTTTGCCGCCTCTTCAACCGTGTAAAATTCGTCGGCATTAAACTGTTTTATTTCTCTCGTTGTCATGGGTATAATATAAGGTATAAATTATACTTTGTCAAGTGAAAAATGAATTATTTTTTATTCCATCTCCCATTCGTCACTGAATGTTTTTAATGTTTTGCGCCTTACCAGTTTATTTCGCGTTGTAATAATTTCCTTGTTTAGGCCTTTAATCCAGGCCTCATCCCGCAACTTGTTTCTATAATCAAAATCTCCCGATAATTCGTTTAGCTCGGCATTTATGTCATTGATAATATCACCAATGATTCTATCAAGACAAATTGCAAACCTATCTCTATCGGCTTGATGTCTTACAAAAATATCCGGTCGCGATAACAATTCCGAAGAAAGGCGCTCTGTCTCAAAAATATTTCTAACAACAAAAAGCAATGCATACTTAGTTAATCCGTATTTTGATACTAGTTTATTCTCGATTAAGGGCAAGCCCCTCTTGATAGCCTCTAATATCTCCCAGACAAACACTATTCTGTCTGCATTTACCTCTTTTCTTCCAAAAATCGGATTGTGCTTATCCTCAAAAACCTGATATTTTCTGTGTGTTGCCCAGGGTTCTTTTAGATCAAAAGACATCAACAATAGGCCCGCGTCTTCATTGGAAATTAAAACGCCGTCCTTTTTTGTTTCACCTTCCTTTATCTCAAAAAAATATTCTCCTTTGTAATTCTTTTCAAATTCATTCTGAAGCCTTATTTGTATCCTGTCGTTAGATTTAAAATCTCTGTCACGAACACCATTTTGTGTATTAGAATATTCCGTAACCTGTTTTGCAAGCTCAGATGTGGGCTGTAGTTTAATGATTTTTACAAGTATTCGTAAATCATCAGTAAGCTGCGCCCTATTGTTAAATAGCGCGGTGATGCTTTGACAACCATTCACAACAAAATAGTCTCCGATCATAATACTATCCGTGGTTGTTTCTAGTGTGCCACTTACAACGGTTATACCATTGTGGAATAACGGGAAAAGCTTGTGTAGCTTCGGTTGTAATATACTCGCTTTTATTTCTCGATTTACTCCCGTTTTACCAAGCGGACCGCGCACGTTAAATTGAAAAAGAGATTGATCTGTAATTCCATCCATTTTTACTAATTCTGTTGCTCTAATCGGCGCAATGACGGCCCTTGTGTCACTATCAACTTTGTACTCTGTGAGATTAAAGCCGCTTATATCAAAGCCTATATTCTTATGAATTGGCTCATCTCTTTGATTTGATATATACGTCCTTAATAAGACATCCTTTCCAACAAAAGTAATTATCGGGGATATGCTCAAAAAGTTGTTGCCGTTTGCATCTGTATTAATATTGGAAAGAAATTCGCCCCTTATTTCATAGCTAACTATTTTATTTAACACGTCGCCTCGGCGCAAAAGCCCAACAACCATTTCGTTCGCAGTATTCAAAAGGTTTTGGATGGTATCTTGCCCAGAAAACTGAGTAAGAGTTCCCGCAAACTCTCTTAAAGATTTATCTCCTATTGCCGAGATGGGGCTTTGAGAAATTCTAGACTGGAACACGGTAATTGTTTTGTCATTATCGTTAACATAAATACCGTCAATTCCATAATCGTTTGTTTTATCGCAAACAGAGTCCGTCGCCTGTATTTGATCTAGGCGATAATAATTTTCTAAATACCACATAAGAAATGAAGCACTTTCATTTCTTCCGGGAACAAGATATTGGGGAAACAGTTCTAATAATTTCGGATAATCAAGATTCAAGACGTTTGGCATGATTTTCGGCAGTAATGAATTGCCCCCATTGATTGTGCAATAGTATTTTTTTAACGTTTTAATATGCCCTTTTCTTGATTTAATTTCAATATCCCTAGTTCTGTCCATTTATCGGCCTCATTTTCGCTTGTTCTACAAAAATACTTTCCCCGGCCTTGATCGCTTCGTTTTTCCGATATGGCCGAATCACAATAAAGCTCTCCCGGTCTTGAAGATGCTTTGCGGTAGGGTTGGACCCGACTCGGTAGATGTACCACCTGTCAGAAGCACCCATTGATCTTGCCAACGCAATAGCTTCAATCTCAGGAAGCCATTTACTGACGCAAAACATTAGCTCCTTCTTTTGCAGTTTTTTCTTGTTATTGTTATTCATGGGGTAGTGATTCAATTTGGGTTTTGTTTGAAATATACGTTCGGGTAGGGAAAACCCGGCGGGGAAAACGAAAAGACCCCACTACCCTTTATTCTTGATTCTTGACTTGCAGGACTTGAAAGCGTATATTTCTAATTATCGCGGGAATAGCTCAGTTGGTAGAGCGCAACCTTGCCAAGGTTGATGTCGCGGGTTCGAGTCCCGTTTCCCGCTCTGCAAATTGGTTTTTCATGGTTTTCAATCGCATTACCGCTCTGGAAAGAGGTCGTGAGCGGTTTTTTTACGCGACAGAGAGGCTAACGCAAAAACCTAAGGCGCCGTACCCAAGTGGTAAGGGAGAGGTCTGCAAAACCTTTATGCGACGGTTCGAATCCGCCCGGCGCCTCTTTCGATTGATTTATTCTGCATATATTATCTCATTTCAAGCCGGGGTGGCGGAATTGGTAGACGCACAGGACTTAAAATCCTGAGTTCCGAAAGGGACGTGCCGGTTCAAGTCCGGCCCTCGGTACTGCCCCATGGTACTCTCATATTGCCCCTCCTATAAAACATCCCAGATCTAACAATCCGTTAGCATCTTAGAACCCTGACGAAGTCCGTAAACGAACTTGCACCTTCTAGGCGACTCGGTCTGCTATGTTCGATTTGTAACCTATGTATAGCAATAAAAAATACTTTTTCAATATGCTAATAAATTTTTGATCGCAGTAAACCGGTTCAATTCCGTCTGGAAACGCTTTCACATTTGTCCGGTGATGCCCGTATCATAAAAATACGGTCAAAAAATGGCATTTTTGTGTAGCTGAATGCTTGCGTATAACTCTCATTAGAGGTAACTTAAGAGTGGAAAAAGGGTAAAACGCTCATTTCGTTTAAGTAGAGAAATTCGTGCAAAAAGAGTTATTCGATACAAACTAGGAGAAACGAACCATGACAGAAATTCTTTTTAACACGATGGACGTTTCAAAAATGCTTCAAGTGGACAAGTCCACAGTGAAGCGCTGGACGGACGAAGGCAAATTGAAATGCTTTCGTACTCCCGGAGGCCATAGAAAATTCCGCGCGGAAGATCTTTACCAGTTTATGTCGGACTACAACTATGGAATTTCTCCTATCAACTTGTATCCCCAATTTGCGAGCGACGAAGCGATCCTCAGACGGATCATCACGAAGAGAGAATTCAACGTGCTGACGAACGTTTGCTTTTCAGCAGCGATCAACGGAAGAAAAAATGAACTCGTAAAACTTTTCACTGAAGTATACAAGAACGGCCTAACGCTTCCGCTTCTTTTCGATGAGATCCTTCGCCCCACCCTCAAAAGAATTTCCGACCTTAACCATTCCGAAAAATTGTCCGGAGCAGAAATGCAGCTTGCATTTAACGCATTGTCGAACGGCATCGTTCTCTTTTCGGACGCCATCGTCAAGCCGGCGCCGACGGGAAAGAAAGCGATCTGCGCGACGATCGAAGCCGAGGCGCATGATGTCGAGCTCAAAGCGCTGGTCGTGCTTCTCGAGAGCGAAGGGTACGACGTGTTGAACCTCGGCGTCGGAGCTTCGACGGAAACGATCAGCCAGCTCATCGAAGGCCGTAAGCCGCAGTTTGTTTTCGTTTGCTGTTTCCATCCGACGAACAGTGAGACCCTTCGCGCCAACTTCGGCGCCATCATCGAAAAAGCGGCCGCGTTCGGCTCGAAGGTTGTCATCGGCAGCGGCGTATCGAACGGGCAAGACAGCGCAGCGCAAATTGGCGATGAGAAGCGATGCGCAACGTTCAAGGATTTTGCCCTCGTTCAACGAGATCCGATAGTAAATCAAAATACTGCAAACGACGAAAAACGAAATTAAGAATATCATAACGAAAGATCATAAACATGGACACATACACTAACATAGGAGACCTGAATATGGACGCAGAGCCCCCTTAGTGCTCGTTCGCTTACCGATAAAACAAACGAACGACAACCAAACAAAAGTGAAAGAAATGAAAACACAAGAAAACAACAATACGACAGGAATACAAAACAAATCACACTCTATCACAAACCACACAACTCATAAAGGAGATACAACAATGAGAACGAACAGCATGTTCTCTCGATTCGGAGCGATGCTTATTGCATTCGCTCTTCTGTTGGTTGCGGCGGGAGAAGTTTCCTACGCGGCTGGAACGCGCGCCGGAACGGTCATCACGAGCAATGCAAGTGCCTCATACTACGATCAAACTGGCACGGGCACAGCTTATAACGCCAATGCTGCTGCACTGAGCATCTACGTCGCCTACAAACCTTCTTCGACGATCACCGTTGTAACGACGCCGCAGACGGGTGTCGACAGCAGCTATGTCGTCTACCAGCTCACTGTCGCCAACAGCGGAAACTACGGCGATGCGTATGCGGTGGAATTTGCTCCGACGGATGTCAGCAAGATGGACAGCATCGGATACTACTCCAACGCAGGTTTAACGCAGGCTCTCGGCGGAGCGGGAAAGAACGTTCTTCGCGATACCATCCCGACCGACGGCAACGTGACCGTTTATGCAAAGATGTACATCAAGTACGACGCTACCTTCAATTCGTATAACAATGCGACCATCGTTGGAACTTTCCGCAGCCGTTCTACCAGGGACACGGTCAATGTCGACTCCACCATTACCGTAGGAGCGGACAAGATACCGGTCGGCGTTGGATTATATCACGCAACGTTCAACGCAAGCGGGACAACGACAACGACGATTGCGCAGTCGATTTTCGATGTGACGGCTACCCCGGTCCGTTCGTCGGTCCGTCCTGGCGACACCTTGAGCTACATCGTAAAATATAACAACACAGGCGCTGCGGCGGACACGGGTATGAAAGTGTTCGTAACGTATCCGGCAAACATGTCCTATAGCTCGCAATCATCCGCAAACTGGATCGATCTCGGCGGTTATGCGATGCACGTTGTTGGGAACGTCGCAGCAAACAGCGGCCAGCTCAACGTCGCGGATCCCCTCATCCTTTCCTTGCAGAATTCAGCGACCCTTACTGAAGGAAATCCGACTTTAACGGGTTCGTTCGGGATCATCTACAAGCAGAACGCCACGAACGGCCTTACCCAGACAAGAATCAAGACTTCGACCTTCAACACGGCGACGTATGCGTTCAAGGCGTTCGCTACGACCCGGACCGCAGGTTCTGCCGATACGGCGATCATTGCCCAGCCTGGCGATTCCGTGACGATCAAATGGATCATCAAGAACAACAGCAACGGCTCGGATGCCTACGTCATCAGTTTCTCAGCGGCATCTGAAGGCGCCTGGGGATTCAATTATTTCTACGAATCAAATCCGCAAACAGGCGGCACATACACGCAAGGATCCGATCCGCGGTTCGACAATCCGACCTATGCTTCGTCCGAGTATCTCACCACTCCGACGATCACGGCCGGCCACGATACGACTATTTATATCCGGACCAAAGTTCCTTCGAACCTTCTGACGAGCCCGATCCAATTGGTTCTGAAGATCCGTTCGGCTCGTGATTCCGCAACCGTTAACGGTGAATATGTCGGCGGACGCGTGACCCCGGAGATTCCGAATATCGTTGTCGAACGGACGCGAGTGATCACGCCGGGAGACAGCATCGGTAACGGCGCAACAGTTTCAGTTGTGCCGGGCGGTACAGTAACCTACTACATCTACGTTCGCAATACGGGAACGGGCGATGCGTCGACCGTGGTCATCACGGATAATCTTACGACAAGCTCGTTTGTGAGTGTTCCGACCTCGGTGACGATCACCGATAACGGCGGGACCGATCATGTCGTGTCACCGTTGCCCGGCGGCAACGCCGCGACCTACGGTTCTGTCGTCAACGGCGGAAGCGGCTTGGTCATTACGATCAACACCCTGCCGGCAGGCCAGAAACGCGTCATTCATTATGTCTCAACAGTAAACTAACGATCCTCGGGGCTGCCCGGAGTAATACCGGGCAGCTTCACTAGAAATGAAACTCCGTCAGCTCACATATTGCCTGATTAGCCTTCTGATCGTCGCGACGAGCGCGTTCGCTCAACGGCTCTCTATAGTAGAGCCGAAAGCGAACGAGATCAGCATGCTGACCCGGCAAGCGGTCATCATTAACGGCGCGCCCGGACACAAAGTGCTTCTTGAAGCAAACGGCGTTCCGGTCGATACCGGCGTCGTGCGTGTTGACGGAGTTTGTGATTTTCTCGGAATTCCGGTTCCGAACGGAGCGGTCACGTTCAAAGTTTCGTATCTCGGCAACTTCCGCGAAGCAGACTCAGTCCGGATCCATATTGCCGGCCAACCGCATTCGATCGAGATCAACACGTCATCCGACGTATTTCTTGCAGACGGCAAGTCGATCACCCGCGTCGAGCTTGTTGTCCGTGATATTTTTGGCGTGCCGATTCCATCCTCTTACATTATCACCGTGAAAGCAGACACCGGGACGATCGTTTCGCCCGATATCGACCCAAACCAGGACGGCATTCAACGCAAGATCGAGAACGGAAAAGTGATCGTAGACCTTCAGGCGCCTTCACAAGCCGCTGTTGCAACGATCAGCGCTTCGTGGGGAGATGCAAAGGCCGAAAGGGAATTCGAGTTCGAAACGCCAGTAGAGCCGCTGATGCTTGTCGGGTCAGCAAACGGCACGGTCAATTCACTCCACGAAGGAGGAGCGATGTCTGATAGCGCTCTTTCGCTGCTGACCGACCAAAAAAATATTTCAGACGGCGTCCACACGGATGGAAGGCTTGCATTCTATGGACGCGGCTCCATTTGGAGCAACTATCTCTTAACGGCTTCCTATGACAATCAGCGGCTCCAGCGCGACCGTCTTTTCAACGAAGTAGATCCGGATATTCTTTATTCCATTTACGGAGACAACAGCTCGGTCGACTATACGGCTCAAACAAGCAGTCCGTTGTATGTGAAACTAGAACGGAATCGTTCGTACCTTATGTTCGGAGATTTTAATACAGCGTTTGCGCAAAACGAACTTGCCCGATACGACCGCTCTTTCACCGGCGTCAAAACTCATCTCGAAACAAAAGGCGCAAAAGCGGATGTTTTTGGAACGGTCACCAACCGGACAGTCGTTCAAACCGACATCCGCGGAGAGGGCATTTCAGGGTTCTACTTCCTCGGGAACAGCAACGTCGTCGAAGGTTCCGAAAAAGTGCGTATCGAGGTGCGCGACAAGCTCCACAATGAAGTTGTTCTCAACAGGCTCGAAAAGTCGAGAATCAACGATTATGACATTGACTACACGCAAGGGACTTTGTTTTTTAAGCAACCGGTGCCAAGCATCGATGACAACGGAAACCCCGTGTATATCGTCGTCGCTTACGAGTACGACTCGCAATCCGGTCTGCCGGCAAATTATGTTGCAGGTGCACAGGGAGAAAAAGAAATTGTGAAAGGATTGACAGTCGGTGCAACTGCAGTCACAGAGGAACGCAAACCGAAGAATTACACGTTGCTTGGTTTCAACACGGATTATACGATAGGAAAATTCTTGAAAGCGGACGGCCAGATAGCCCAGGGTCAAGACAATGTCCAGCATGGCGCCGCATGGAATCTTGAACTCGGGGCATCTCCTGTTGACAAGCTGGATCTTAAATCATATTATCGGCGGGTAGAAGCCGGGTTCGTGAACCCCACGATCGGCAACGGCGGACTTAGCGACGGCCTCGGCGGAACAAGCACGAAGAGGTACGGCGTCGGAGGTTCATACGAAGGTCTTTCCGGGACGAAACTCGAATCCGATTACTACAATACGCTCGATCAGTCGGGAGCCGGGAATGTCACGACAAATTCACTTTCGGGCGGGATCGAACACAGCTTCGGGAGCATGATCACATCGTCTCTTCGAGTTGAAAACGATCATTATCAAAGCGTAACGTCCGATACTCTCCCTTCCGATTCGCGTCAATCCACTCTGCTCGACGCGAAGACCAACGTGAAGGCGTCAAGCAAGATGAACATCACCGGTGAATACGAACATAATATCAGCTCCTCCGACGCGACTGCAATTCAGCCTTCGGTCGGGACGCTTGGCATCGATTACCGCATTATCGACCCCGTGACCCTCACGGTACAACAAAAGATCTATCAGGGAGCCGGAAGTTCTTCTCTCTTTGGAGTGAGTTCGTCGGTAGGATACGGGACGACGGTGACCGGCAAATATGAGATCGGCAACGGGATCAGCGGCAGCCGCAATCAAGCGAGCATCGGTTTGAAGAACACGACGAAACTCACCGACGACCTGACCTCCGAACTGTTGTATGAGAAGACCCGCAACCTCGACCGCAACGTTCTTGAAACCTCCACGCCAGACCACGATGCATACTCCGCCGGGTTGGAATATCTGCCGAAAAAAGATTACAAAGCAAGCATCAAAGGCGAGATGGCAAACGATGCGGGAAGCAAAAAACGCAGCGTAACGTTCGGCGGGGATCTTCGTTTTGCGCGAGACCTTACCCTCATCGACAAGATGTCGTACTACGATGAAGTGCGGTCCCAAGCTGTTAACGCTGCGGACGGATTTGCGGGAAGCTCATTGTCCAGCGTTCCGGTTGGTCAAGTCGGAATATCGCTGTCGACCGGCACGATCAAAAAGTTCGACAACATTTTCGGTTTAGCGTACAGGCCGGTTGCATGGGATTGGCTCAACGCGATCGGGAAATTCGAACAGAAGATGGAATACGACGGAACTGTCTCACCCGAGACGGACTATGAAGCTTCGATCGTGTCCCTCCATACATTCGTCGAGCCCGTTCGCCGGTTAGAACTTGGGTTGAAGTACGCACTCAAAATGGCGGATCAAGAAGCGTACGGGTTGACGGCGAATACGTTCACGGATTTTTATCTGCTCCATGCCGAATACGACCTCAACTGGAATAATTTGGACGTCGCCGGCGAGTACAGGATATTGAGCCAACGCGAAGCGCACGATCAGCAAATCGGCTACAGCGCCGAAGTCGGCTATGTCGCGCTGAAGAACGTCCACATAGCGGTCGGGTACAATTTCGTTGGTAACTACGACCGTGATTTAATAGATTACACGTACTGGTCGAAAGGCCCTTACATTACCGTCGGGATGAAATTCACTGAAAAGATCATGGATATGTTTAATAAATAGTTTGCGATAAAAAATGGATCGCTCTCATTCAATATCGATGAAAAAGTTAGTCAAACGCGCCGGATGGCTGTTGTATGTCTCTGCGCTTCTGAGTATTGCGGCGCTCGGCCAATCGACATTCAGCGGAACAGGAAATTGGAGTACTCCAGCGCGCTGGAGCAACGGCATCCCGGGGAGCGGAACCGCCGTAACGATAGCGGCCGGGGCAAACTGCACCGTTGACATTGCCGCGAATTGCGCTTCGCTGGCGTTTGCCGCGGTGACCTCATCCAGCGTCGTGACAATCAGCGGGACGAACACTCTCACGGTGACGGGCGCGGTCAGCATGCCAAGGCCTTCTACCGGTCAGACTTGCACACTTGCGGTTGGCGCGGGGACGCTTTCGAGCGGCTCACTGACCATGAGTGCGACCACAGGCGCTCGAAGTGACAATCTGACGATTTCGACAGGGACAGTTTCTATTACAGGAGCAATCACGACCGGCACCACGGGCTGCCTAATCACTTTTACAGGCGCCGGAACGTTGAATATCGGTGGTTCTTTTTCGAGCACTCCGACATTAACAACGTTTGCGGGGTCGACTGTCAACTATAATGCGGCGGGAGCTCAAACCGCACTAGTGGCAACGTATAACAATCTTACTCTTTCAGGGTCGGGCGTAAAAACGTTTGCCACTACACCGACAGTGAACGGGGTGCTTTCTATGGAAGGAACGGCAACGATCACTGTAACGACGGGCGTCGTAACGTACGGCGCGAACGCTACGCTTCAATACAACACAGCAACTGCGCGGACATCTTCTGCAGAAGAATGGATCACTCCGTTTGCGGCTACGGGGGGCGTCATCATTGCCAATACCGGAGCAATTACCATTGATGCTGCCAAGGTATTCAATACTTCTGTGCCATTGACGATTAACAACGGCGCTACGTTGAACACGAGCGCAGCTAACAATTACAGTCTGACATTTGGAGGCAACTTCGTCAATAACGGCGGCACTCTTACGGGAAATGCTTCGGCAATCATCATTACAGGCACAGTGACCCAAAGCATAGGAAGCTTTACGACGACGGGAACTGTGTCGATGACCAAGACCGGAGGGACTGCGACCTTCACGGGGAGCGAGAACGGAGGCGCGTTAACCATCAATGGGTCGGGAGGGACGTTGAACCTTGGCGCATCACTGACTCACACATTTACAGGAGTTGTTACGCTCACAGCGGGGACGCTGAACGGGGGCTCAAGCATCTTGAATGAAAATGCCGTGAGTGCGACGGCATGGAACGGAACTGGAACTGTTTTTACCGCAGGGACGGGAACCGTTAATTTCGGCGCAGCCGGCAATCAAACTCTCTCCGCCTCAGCAACGACATTTAATAATGTCACTTTTTCGGGATCGGGGACCAAGACACTCACCACCGCAAATTGCATAATTAATGGCGTGGTTTCGATGGAAGGAACTGCGACAGTTTCCGCAGCTCCCACATACGGCGCATCAGCTACACTTCAATATAATACCGGAACTGCCCGCACTGCCGGTGTAGAATGGATCACCCCATTTGCGGCAACGGGCGGCGTCATCATCGCCAGCACCGGGACGATAACGCTGAACGCAGCCAAAGTATTTAATGCTTCCGTTCCGTTAACTGTGGACAGCGGGGCAACTTTGAACACGAGTGCGGCTAATAATTACAGCTTGACATTCGGAGGCAACTATATCAATAATGGCGGGACCCTGACGGCAAATGCTTCCCCAATCATCATTGCCAATAATGCTACACAAAATATTGCGGGCTTCACAACCACAGGCGCTGTTTCGATGACCAAGACCGGGGGAAGTGTTGCGACGTTAACGGGGAGTGTCAATGGCGGTGCGTTGACGATCAACGGGTCGGGCTGTACGTTGAACCTCGGCACATCACTGACTCACACATTTACGGGAGTTATCACCCTGACGGCCGGCACGCTGAACGGCGGCTCCAGCACTTTAAATGAGAACGCGGTCAGCACGACGGCATGGAACGGAACCGGGACTGTTTTTACGGCAGGAACAGGAACCGTCAATTTTGGCGCAGCGGGAAATCAAACTATCTCATCCTCGGCCACGACGTTTAACAATCTCGTATTCTCAGGCACCGGCGCGAAAACATTATCCCCGACGATCATCGTCAATGACACGGCGACGATCACAAGCGTGACGGTCACAAATAACGGAACATTGACTGTTGGCATGGCCTTGATCGGGTCTGGCGGATTGACTCAGGGAACAAATGCAACGTTAAATATCGGCGGCGTTGCTACCGTAACAACATTGACACCGACAGCAAGCGGAAATACGGTCAACTATAACGGCACGGCGACGGATCAAGCAGTGCGGGGCGGCATCACCTACTACAATCTCCAGATCTCAAACGGCAGCACAAAGCTTGTGCAGACCGGGAATGTGACCATCTCTAACGTGCTGACGCTCAACTCCGGAATTTTGAGGATCGGAGATTATAACCTTATTCTTTCGAGTACAGCAACCGGAGCAATTGCGGGTTCTTCGTTCAGCAGCACGACTATGATCCAAACCGATGGAATCGGGTACGTTCAAAAATCCGGCGGCACGGGAGGCAGCGGTTTGAACATTGTGTATCCTGTCGGGCTGGGAGGATACTATAATCCTTTAGACCTCACAGGCGGTTTCAGCGTTACAGGCGCAAGCACCGGAAACATTCAAATAAGCACGGTCTCGTTGAATCAAGGTCCGAACGCGTTGGCAAAATACTGGAATCTGACTGTCGCCGGTTACACCGGTTCGATCACTTCGAATTTAAGGTTCACGTACGGCGCTGGAGAAGTGCATGGCTCGCAATCGCAGTATGACACGTGGTACTACAACGGCACGTCATGGGTGTCGGCACCGGGCGCGCATACGTCGTTGGGAGCAAATCCTTTTGGCTCCAATGTTTCGGCCGTCACTGCTGCATCGATCTCGGGACGATGGTCTGCCGGCTCTATGGCTCCGGCGACGTCGCTTTCGTACTATTCGTATCAATCCGGGAATTGGTCCGATCAAACGTCATGGACGAGCGACCCTTCGGGGACGTTATGGATCAACCCGGGAGTCCCGGGAACTTCGGACAATGTGACGATCCTTAACGGGCGAACCATTTCAGTCGTGACCAATACTAAACAGGTCGCTTCACTGACGATCAATTCGGGAGGAATTCTCGACATCACGTCGACCACCGGACACAATTTCGGTACGGTGACGGGGCAAGGAAAATTCATGCTGAGCTCCAATACTTTTCCCGGCGGCACATTTACGAGTTTTGTTTCCAGCGGCGGGGGAACAATCGAGTACTATAATCTGAACAACGTCAGCCTCAGCACTTCCCAAATGACGTATAATAACCTGATCATTTCAAATTATACGGGGAGTTCGATCAACTCGTACCTGAGCAATTTCAGCAATCCTACGGCCTACACTATCAACGGCAATTTCAATATTAAAAATTATTCGACGGGCAGCGAGACATTTTATTTCGGCAATCCGACTCCCTCAAGTAATTTGATCAATATGACCGTATATGGAAATTTCACTGTTGATGCGGGCTGCAGCATCCTGGTCAACAATTTCGCCGGATCGCAGGCGATACCTAACCCGACCAATAACACGACGTCGTACCCCGTTCACACATTATCGTTGTACGGAAATTTTGTGAATAACGGCTCGGTTCGCTTCACCGGTTTACCGTCGCCGGTAAACACGGCATATTACACGTTGACGACCACTGCGTATGGTGGGACGAATTATGGAGACGTTCAAGTGTACTTCAAGGGGGCGACGAACAATACCGTTACGTGCAACGGGGTCACTGATTTCTTCAGGCTCATCGAAGAGAAAGGCTCGGACAAAACTTATATGTTGGAGGTGATTTCATCCAACACAAATAATTTTGCGTTGTATGCGCCGAACTCGCAGGGGAACAGTACCTTCAACGGCGGCCCTGAAGGATATGGTTATGGAGCATACTACAAAGCTCTCTTCGTCCATTATGGGACATTGGAGCTCGATCAAAATATCAGCATTCCATCGTTAACGGAGGGCGGGCAAGACTTCAACGTGATACCGACGGCCGGATTATGGATCAACGGCGCCAACGTTTCGACGACCGTCAGCGGCCTTAACGGAACGGGGTACCAGGCGTCCACACTCTACGGCTCATTGCGCATCAGTGCGGGACAATTTTCAACGGGAGACGCCGCCGGAATAGTTCTCGGGACGCTGGGGACTCCGGTCATTACAATAGAGGGAACCGGTACGCTCGACGCAAGCCAGGCCTGGACGGCAACGGGGGGGTCGAATCAGATGAGTTACATTCAGACAGGAGGGACCGCGAACTTCCGTATGGAAGGCGAACAGCAGACTGGACCGATGTTGAACCTCAGCAACGTCAATTCGGTGTTCATTATGAGCGGCGGCTCGATGAATTTCACCGATAATACCTTTATCAACGCTGCGACAGATTTTCAAATAATGGATATTGAATGTCAAGCGGGTAATTATGCCGTCACCGGCGGGGCCATCAATTTGAATCTCCCCAGCTCTGCAACCGTGTACACGGCAAACGCCACCGTGCCGTTCTATAATTTGAATATCTCCAGACGAACAGGCACCGGCACGGTCACCATACAGTGGAACACGCCCGGCACATTACTCACCATTGGGAACGACCTGACGATCGGCGCTAATACAACGCTGAATCTTAGCACAAGCGCGATCGACCTTTCTATCGGCCACAATTTTACGATTGCCACCGGAGGGACATACACTCCCGCGACAGGCGCGGCAAATGTTACGACGTTTAACGGAAGCGGAGCCCAGGCATTCAATAATGTCGGCACTATCACAGGCAACGCGTTGAACAATCTTACCATCTCGAATTCTTCAGTTACATCGATCATCAACAATGATCTCACCGTTAGCAAAACGCTTACCATCAACACAGGCGCTGTTTTGAACGATAGCGGAAGGTATGTGTACGTCGGAGGCAATATCGTCAACACGGGAACCCACACGGGACAACTAGGGGGTGGCGGTATCAGGGTGAACGGTACAACGGCCCAGACGATCAACGGAGGCGGGACCGGGACATTCTACAACCTTATTATAGATAAACCGAATACGACGGGAGTCTCGCTTATCGGAAACGCCTCCGTGGTTGGAAATCTGCGATTGGTTACCAACGCGAATTTCAACATCGGGTCGAACAGCTTGTTGCTCGGGCCGAGCTCGAACGTGTACACGAACCTTACCACCACCGCACAAAGCTACGACAATACGCACATGGTGTATACGAACGGTCTTCCGAGCGACGGCGGGATCACGAAAACTTTTGATAATTCACACACTTCATTCTTGTATCCCATCGGTACCGGGACATCATACCGACCGGCGCAGGTTTCGTTTACCGCGAATCCGACACACTACGGCTGGGTTGAAATACGGCCCATATTGTCGGCACATCCTCTCGTTCAAGCGGCCGGCAAAGCGATCACGTTATACTGGAAAACGACAAGCTCCGGATTTTCGGGCATACAGGCGAACAGCATCAACCAAGTGTACTATTATAATGCCTCGGACGCTCCGAACCCTTCGGATGAGGTAAACTATATTCCGGGAACGTACATCGCCCCGAGTTGGACATCGATCAACGACGTCTCGAAAGTGTACGATACGTCGACTCCGCGCGAGATCCATTTCGACGGCGTCACTTATATCGACGGCGAATTTACCGCCGGCACGGCGGCTGCCTTCGCCGGTCTCATGACCTATTTCAGCAACAGCAATAATGCCGGCGTCACATCATCGACGGGAGCGGATTGGAATGCCGCAAATACGTGGTGTACCGGGAGCAATACCGGAACGCCGGTGGCCGCATTGCCGGACAATGAGAGCAGTGCGTCATTCGTGATCGGCGACGGCTCCTCGACAACGCACAAAATTAATATTACCGGAGTTCATCAAATTACTTCGGGGAACATCACTATTCTCTCGGACGGTGTGTTGGATATCGGCGCAACATCCGGTCATAATTTCGGTCCGATCATCAGTTCGAGCAGCGGCAACGGCGTCTTGCGGATCGCAAGCAACAATTACTTCCCGAGAGGGGACTGGGGAGATTTCTTAGGATCTACCGGAGGTACGGTAGAATATTATCAAACATCGTCCGGGACGCTGAATCTACCGACGACGTATCTTTTGCCGAGCGGCAGCACCGCGAATATTACCGGTTATTACAATCTTACGACCTCGCCGTACAACGCATCGAATATTATTTTGCCGAATACTAATTTGACGGTCTATAATAATTTCTCCGCGGGTTATTCTTCAGGAGGCGGAACGACAAATTGTCTCACTCAGCTCAACGCGGCCGCTACAAGCACGGCGCTGACGGTGCAAGGGAACCTTAACGTCAATCAGTACGGTGTGTTGCAGTTCATGAATGGAGCTGCACAGAATGTCGTTGTCAATAACGCAATTTCCATTGCAAACGGCGGGGCATTTCAGGTAAGGAACGGGGGAACCTCGGTGGCAAACTCGCTTACCGTGTACGGCAGTATTGTGAATAACGGGACCTTTGATTTGGATTCAAATTATCCGACCAACGACAATTATTTTAGCAATCTTATTTTTACGGGCACAGCGAGCAGGTACCTTACAAGTACGACAACGCCGACAAGGACACGTTTGTACGGCGTTACCGCGAACATAGGCACTTCGAGAGATTCAATCATCAATGTGAACATCGACCCGACGGGATTCCAAATAGGCGGCGGCGGTCTCAATTTACAGAACGGGACTTTCAGATTAACAACGAACGTCGCTATGAACCTTTCTACCGGAGGTTTTACCATACCGAGCACCGCCTGTCTTTCCGCGAACGGAGGGACATTTAATATTGCCACCGGTGCCGCAGCCGCCGACCTGATGTTGAACGGCAGGCTGGAAGTTCTTAACGGTACGGTGAATGTCGGTCCGGCGATTTCGTCCGCTTCGGCAAATGCGTTCAATATCGTCTACGCTTCTGCCGGCACTCCGGAGGTTGTTGTTTCGGGAGGAGCCCTTAATATCTATACCCAGCTTCGGCGAGGGCTCGTTGTTACTTCGGGCGCGTTGAGCTACACTCAATCGGGGGGAACGGTCACCATCGGAGCGAAAAATGCTGATCCTTCAAGGGCAGCGTTCGAAGTGTTGAACTCCGGGAGCAAATTTGTTATGAGCAGCGGCACGCTCATTATAGCAAACCACATCAGCACGTCCGCGCCTTTTGATTTGGACGCCGAGGCGGCCGTCGCGAGCGTTACTGGTGGAACGATACAGTTTGGCTTGGCGGCCGTGACGCCGAACCAAACGACGTTCTATTTCAATTCATCCAATACGCTGAACAACCTTACGCTCGAGTCGACAACGAACGCTCAGGCGATCCAGCAAATACAAGCCCTCCATTTGACGGGAAGCCTGACGATCGGAGGCGCAACGAGCTATTACAATGCAAACGGACTCGACCTGTATATCGGCGGAAATTTGATCAACAACAACTCCAACGCGGCGAATGGACTGAACGTTGGCGGATACCAGGCCCAAGTGGTTTCGCAAAACACCGTGTTCAACGGTGCGGCAGACCAGACCATCACGGGTTCCGGGAGCAATCGGACAAATTTTGCCAACGTGCAAATAGCTCCATCCTCGACGCATAGCGTGACGTTAGCCGGCGGGACTTCAAATATTACCGTGAACGGCAATTTGACGCTGACGTCTGGAACGTTGAATGACGGCGGAAGAGCGGTCTATTTATTCGGGAGCGTCACCAACAATGCCGCTCATGCAAGCTCTAATCCGACCGCCGGCGGCATCACATTTATCGGGACGTCCAATCAAACGGTCGGCGGAAGCGGTACCGGAGTTTTCGGCAATATCGAGATCAACAACGGCGGCAACGGCGTTACCATCACCAAGAACACAACGATCAACGGTCAATGCAAATTCACAAACGGGTATCTCTATTTAAACGATTTTGCTCTGACCTTGGGCTCCAGCGCTACCATTTCTGGGACAGTGAACGCGTCGAACATGATCATCATGAACGGCGTTTCCAGCGATAAGGGAGTGACGAAAATTTTTCCGTCGGGAGCATCGTCGTTTACGTTCCCGATTGGCGACAACGGAAAGTACACGCCGTGCACATTCAATTTTTCGTCGAACGCCAATTCCGGCGCGTCGATCAAGGTCATCCCTGTCAATGCCATTCATCCGACCGTCAATCCGAGTAACTACAGCAATTACCTTTCTTATTATTGGATCGTTTCGTCGACGGGTTTTTCCTCTTCGTATAACGTGACACATACTTACACATATCTTGCCACCGATGTTCAAGGGAACCCGACGCACATAGAACGCTACGATAATTCCCTGTCGCAATGGTCCACCGTGAGTGGAACGATCAGCTCTCCGACATTTTCTTTCAGCAGCACATCGCTGCTGGACGGATCATATACGATCGGCGACGTATTCAACAATTTGCCCTTGCTCACAAGCAAGCAGTCGGGGAATTGGAACGACGCGAGCACGTGGGACCTCGGCGTGGTGCCCAACGGTAATCCCGTCGTCATCCGCGCGCAGGATTCAGTCGCTCTCAACGCCAACGGGGCATTTGCCTCTTCGGTAACGATCTACGGCGTGCTGGACGCAGAGAACACGACGTTCCATTCTTTGGGTCAGGTATCTGGGAATGGGAAGATAAAAATCTTGAACACAGGGAGCGGCATATTCATATTTCCTGCAGGGTCGTACGACTCGTTATTTTCAAACCCTGCGAGCGTTGTTGAGTTTTACGGAAATACCGATGGGACATTGCCTTTAGACGTCGGCAGTGTCACCAAACCCTATCAGAATGTTATTTTTTCAGGTACCGGTATTAAGTATATCAGCAGCGTTGATATGAAGGTTGCGGGAAATTTGACCTTTGCGTCGGGGGGGAAATTAAACAACAGCCTCTATAACAAAGACCTCTACATTCTCGGAAATTGGTCCGATAACAACTCCGGTACTGGAGGATTCACCCCCGGGACAGGCGGAGTGTTATTTTCCGGCACGGCGTTGCAGTATCTCATCATGGCGAGCAATTCTGTGACAGAAACATTTTATAACCTCGGCATAAACAATGCTGCGGGCCTTACCATACAGACCGGAATGGCAAGCGTCAGTAATCAGCTGATATTGACCCTTGGAAACATCAATACAAACGCAACGAACAAATTGACAATAAACAATACTGCGACGACTGCGGTCACTGGCGGCAACATAAATTCATTTGTGAACGGGCCGCTGAGCAAAGCCATAACGAACGGATCGAGTTTCGTTTTTCCTGTCGGAGATGCGGTGTCGTCGAGCCGTCATCGGTATGGATATGTTTCCGTCTTCAGTACGGCAACGACAGGGACGCAAATCTGGACGGCGCAATTTTTCGATAAGAATCCGACGACCGACGGATACAACGTCGCAAATATGGCGTCGCCGCTCAACTGGCTCGTCACGAACGAATATTGGAGTGTTACGGGACCTGCGGGAGGCAGCGCAAACGTTCTCATGGGCTGGGATGCCTTCAGCGGGATGAGCAGCAGTGCGCCGACGCGGGCGCAGTCCGTCGTGGCCGAGTGGAATACACCGGTCGCTTCAAAATGGAACAGCGTTGGCGGCGTGGTCTCGGATTTCGGGCACGATTCCGGAACCGTGGCAACGTCGGCCTTGATCGCCCTTGATAGTCATTTCTTTACGATCGGCTCGGCGGTCATTCCTGTAGGAAGCCTTATTTGGGCGATCCAAACTGGGACGTGGAACACTCCGACGACCTGGAACAATGGAGTTGTCCCAGGATCAAAAGACACTGTCGCAATCGGAAGTCCCTATCCGTCTCCCGTCACCGTTACTCTTGATATTGATCCGGCTATCACAGCCCTAAAACTGAACAGCGCAGGCACCGTGGCCGACGCGGGACATACGCTGAGCGTCACGGGGAATATTTTGTTGGATGGAACATGGAGCGGCAGCGGCAACATCAATTGGACATCGGATAATGATACGCTCAGCGGCGCGGGTACGGTAAACGGTACTGCCACGCTTCAGGTAAACGGCAATGACGTCGTTCTCGCAAGCGCTTCTCCGACGCTCAACGACGTGTCGATCGCTGCTGCCAAATCGTTTACAAATTACGGGACGCTGGGGTTGCACACGATGACTGGCGGGAGTGGATCGTCGTCATTCGTCAATGCGGCGAATTCAACTCTGAAAGTGAGCGGCTCGTTAATGGCGACGGGGACGATCTCAGTCTCCGCTGTTCCGAATACCGTCGAGTATAACGGCACGGGCGCACAGACTGTCATCGCGTTGCCATACAGCACCCTTCGCATTAGCGGGACTCGGACGACCAACACTGTCGCGCTTTCTTCTTCTGATACGATTCATGTCTCGAATGCATTCGTTCCCGTCGCGACTTTTTCCGCGTCGGGAGGATATCAATCAAGCGGCACGGTGTTCGAATACAACGGAACAAGTACTCAAAATATCGCAGCGTTCACATATAACACTCTTGTGCTCAAAAATGGGAACGCATCGGCAAAGACAATTACCGGAACCGATAGTGTTAAAGGAGATCTTGTCATCAACAGCGGATCGACCGTGGCCGGAGGAACCGGGTCTCTCGTCTTGTTCGGCAATTGGATCAATAACGGGACATTCACACCCGCGAGTTCCACCGTCGAGTTCGGCGGCGTGCCGGCGATGGCCGTCAGCGGAGCGACGACGTTCAATACCTTGAATGTCAATAAACAGGACTCCGCCACAGCGGTTACGTTGAATAACAACGTAAATGTAGGTACCTTGAACATGCTTAAAGGGACGATGCAAACCGGCGCGAATTCGGTGACGATTACGGCGACACGGACAGGCAACGCATTGATCCTCGGTACCGTGACGCATACGCATGCTTTCGTCCTGTCGACGCCGTATTCATTCGAGGGACCAAACACACTTATCACGTTCACGTCTGGCTCGACGCCGACTTCAGTGACAGTGGCGGTGACCCAAACGACACCGGCGAATCCGACGATGATACCGGTCGACAGGTCTGTCACGATCTCCACCACGGGGGGGAGTTTCAACGCGACGCTCCGGCTCCATTATGAGAACAGTGAAACCAACAACCTCGACGAAACGGGCCTGAGCTTGTGGGAGTACAGCGGTAGCGCATGGAACAATATGGGAGCTACAAGCCGCGATACGGTGAACAACTATGTGGAATTAACGGGCGTCTCTTCGTTCAGTCCATGGGCGATCGGCGCAAGCGCATCCACGAAAACATTTGTCGACAATAACGGCGGGGTGGCGAACGCCGGCGATACGTTGACGTACACGATCAAAGCGGTGAACCCCTATAAGATCAGCAAACCCTCGGTGAACGTTTCGGATGCGTTACCATCTCATTTTATCCTCGTCCCGAGCACGGTCAGCAACAGTGGCTCGATAAGTGGTCAGGTTCTTGTGGGCAAGAACCTCACAGGCGGGTCGATAACATATCCATCGTTCTCGTTGGCCGGCGGAGCCTTTGCCACGCGAACATTCCAGGTACGGTCTGACTCAACGATCAGTCCGTCTCAATCGATCACAAATACTGCGCAGATCGATTTTGGGGGAGGGAAGGTGGAAAACGTTTCCGTTCCAGTGACGCTCACCAATTTGCCGAATATCAGCATCGCAAATTCATTGGACAATACAAAACCGGTTCCGGGAGACCTTATCACGTATACGCTGTCGATCAAAAATAATGGGACTGCCAACGCCACGAATATCACATTTAACACCGGCATCCCGAGCTTCACGACATTCAGTACGAATGCATTCGGGGCAGGAATGGGAGTTCAGGTCGACGGCGTGGCCAAAACCAACGCCGCGGATGGCGATGGAGTCACGGTCAGCGGGAGTTCGATCACGATCACGATCAGCACGATAGCGCCCGGAGCGACTACGCAGGTGAAATTTAAAACGACTATTAATTGAAAACTATCAACCACTATCTCAGGAGTGTAGCCATGCGACGCCTTTTCTCTCTCTTAGCATTTAGCCTGATCATCGCCTACAGCGGAGATGCGCAGAGTCTCTCATTAAAACTGGGGGATTATTCAATCAACGGATACTCGAGCTCGAAGAAGGAAGCCGGGGCGTTGGCTCTCGTGCAAGCCGTTGTTCCGGGCGCAACGAAGGGTTCAAAAACTTTTGGTTTCTGGTACGCGGAAGATGCAAAAGCGATGACGAACGTTGTCCTTGAGATCTCCGACGCAAAGACAAACAGCGCCATCAAAAAACTGACGGCATCGGATTTCGGCGAAAAATCCAAATCCGAAATGATAAACAGCGGCGAAGGAATGAAGTCAACGTATCAGTTTGGCGCCGGAACCAACGCAGTCGAGATACAGGTCGTGTGCGAATCTGTCAAGGATGAGACGGCACCGTTAGGGAAAAAATTAGCGTTGACCTATAAAGTAATGTTACCGAAATCCGCGTCGGTGAATGCGCAGTTGAGGCTAAAGACCGACGGGAGCGCGCAAAAACTCGGGAGTACGGGTATTGCGACGGTCCGGACGGAAAACAATGTCCCCGCATACCCAGCCATCGTTCTTTCTTCTCTCAACCCGTTACAAACGGACGTCTCGGCCCGATCGCAGGGGATACAACAAGTTTCGTTGAGTGCAGAGAACATCGATGTCAAAGCGAAAGCATGGACAACGCTGTTCTCCCTTGAAGTTACCGGCACGACCGTTAACGACCCTGCCAAAGCAATGGACCAGGCAAATCGTATTACAAACAGAGTGGCTGCGAAAGAATCCAAACCGGAGCTTGCAATTTTTAACAGCGCAAGTCCGGCATCGACCGTTCCCGGCGATACCGTGACCTATACGATCACGTATTGCAATATTGGCAATGGCCTTGCGCAGAACGCTGAAATTTCAAACGAAGTTCCGGAGGGAGTTATGCTCATCGAAAACTCTGTCGAGGCGAAGGACGCCGAAGTGGTCATCGATCGAAAACAGGCAACTGCGCCGGAGGTCGGGACACCGATACGAGTACGATGGAAGCTGACAAAGAAAATTATGCCCGGTGAAGAGGGCACGTTGACAATGAAGGTCATTGTCCGGTGATCCGACAGAATATTATCAATATATCAGATGAGGAGATTCACATGAGACACGTTTCATACGCATTATTTCTTGTTCTGCTTATGATGCTGACCGCCAGTCAAGGGTTTGCAGCCGGAACCCCAGCGGGAACGGTCATTTCGAGCAGAGCCAAAGCGACGTATACAACGCTTTCCGGCGCAACGACGGACAGCTCATTTTCCAACATCGTTTCGATCACCGTTGCGCAAGTGGCAGCGGTAAACGTCACGCCGCCTACGGATGCCGTGACGACATCGAGCGACAGTGTGAACGTGGATTACGCGCTCTCGGTCCTTAACTCCGGCAACGGTACCGACAAATTTACTCTCGGGAAATCATCGACAAAGGGATGGACGCTTAATGTCTACAAGGATGCGAACGGGAACGGGGTCCTCGATGCAGCCGAATTGACTGCTGGCGCCATTACGGCGACGGACAGCGTAAAGGCCGATTCTTCTTTTAAAATTATCGTCCGAGTCTTTGTGCCCCGCGATCCGACCCTCAACAATCAGTCCGATGTCACCACGCTGACCGCGACCTCCCAATTTAATTCGGGGAAAAGCGCCAGCAGCGCCCTCACGACGACCGTTCACACTGTCAACTTCAGCAATATTTCAACCGGGCTGACTGTCGACAATGCAAGCCCAAGTCCGGGCCAGAATGTGACCTACACATTCACGCTGACGAATAACGGTTCGTCATCGGCGACAAGCGTCAGTTTTTCAGACGCATTGGCCGGTTTCACGTATGTTTCTTCGACAACGTCGCAGGGGACGATCAATTCTTCCGGCAACCCCGTAGTTTGGACTGTTGGGACAATCGCTCCCGGCAATTCGGCGACTGTCACGATCACTCTGATGATCCCGCTCGGAGCCTCGAACGGAACGGTCTACAATAATTCAATGGGCGTTACGTACACAGCGGGCGGAGAAACATTTACGTCATCCAGCAACAACCGCTCGGTGACCGTCGGCGTCATTTACGGAGTGGCGATATCTCCGACGTCCGCGGCAAAATCTATCGAGCCGGATGATTCCATCAAGTACTACTTCACATTAAAGAATACCGGGAACAAAAAGGACGTCCTCGAGATGTCGTTTAGTTCATCGAAATCTCTCAGCTGGAAATTTTACAAAGACGTGAACAACAACGGGATCTACGACATCAACGACACGCAAATGGCGCTCATCGGCGGATACGCCAGCGCGGATTCTGTGCAGTTTAGCGACAGCGTTCATGTCTTGGCGATCGCAATCGCGCCCGTCGTCTCCACGGACCAGGATAACGATGTGACGACATTTACAGTGACATCGGTCGGCGACAATAGCAAAACACAAGGGTCGATTGCGACGACGACGTTCGACATTGCCGTTGTCAGCGTGACGAAGGTCGTTGCTCCGATCGGGAACCAGGCTCCCGGAACACAAATGACGTACACGGTCAATTATTCGAACACGGGTCACGGGAAGGCATACAACTTCGTCATCAGCGACAGCGCGCCTGACAGCACCACCTATGTGCCGGGGTCGATCACGCTCAATGGCACGCCAGTCTCGGACGGAGTTGCTCTTACCGGCGGAAAAACCATCTCCGTTAATGTCGGCACCGTTGCCGCAGGAGCTTCGGGCAACGTCCAATTTAAGATCACCATCAATTAGCAACTCGAATATTGAGAAGCATTTGCAATGCGACCTTTTAATTTGAAACGTCTTTTCATACTTGGAATGCTCGTGATGCTGGCAAGTTCCCGCGGTGCTTACGCTGCGGGAACCCCTGCAGGGACCGTCATCAGCAGCAGGGCGACGGGGATCTATACCACTCTTGCCGGTTCCCGAGTTGACACTGTATATTCGGCGTATGTCTCGTTCGTTGTGAAGCAAGTCGCCGTCATCAACATAGTGCCCTCGTCCCTCGCAAAGATTTCTGCGGACGGTGTGACGGTTGATTACGCTCTTGCGGTGACGAATTCTGGTAACGGGACCGACAAATTTACGCTGAGCGCCGCTTCGAGCCGTGAATGGCTTGTCTCGGTGTTCCGCGACATCAACGGCAACGGAATTCTCGACGCCGCAGATTCAATCGCCGGCGTCATTGCCGCGACCGATTCCATAAAAGCCGATTCTGCTTTTAAGGTCATCGTGAGGGTCGGCGTGCCAAATGACGAATCGCTTAACGGACTCAGCGATTCGACGATCTTCACTGCGGTGTCTCAATACAACGCCTTTTCTTCGGGCCATGCAACTCTAAAGACGTCCGTGCAAACTGCGTTGATCAATGCAGGGAGCGCGCTGAGCGTGGATAACAACGCCCCGGCCCCGCCGGGACCGATCACTTATACTTTAACGCTGACGAACAGCGGCGCTTCGATCGCCTCGAATGTTGTGGTGATCGATAACCTCGATGCACGGTTGTCGTATGTCGCATCGACAGGAGGCGGAGTGAATATCGCCTCCGATTCGGTCCGATGGACTGTCCCTTCGATAACGGCGGGAGGTTCGGTAACGCTTACGGTGACGGTCAATGTCCAGACTCATCTTGTGCCAGGGACCGTGATTGCAAACGCCATGAGCATATCATACAACGATGGCGGTCTTCATAGAAACAAAAACACCAATACGGTCAATATCGGCGTCGGGAATATTTTCAGCGTTTCGATTTCTCCTGACTCGTCTATTTCATCCAAAGAACCCACCGACTCTGCGGAGTATTATTTAACCGTGAAAAATGGGGGAAACATGAAGGATGTGATCGAATTGTCGGCTGCTTCCTCGCAGCCCCTGACATGGACTTTCTTTAAGGATGTCAACAACAACCGGCTTTTGGATGCAGGCGACGCCGCGTTGACGAACACGAATGGAAAAGCGGGCGTTGATGTCGACTCGGTGGCGGCGTACGACAGCGTTCATGTTTTTGCCGTTGCTGTCATGCCGAGCGTTTCGGTCGATCAGACCAAAGATATCACGACGTTCACAGCGACATCGTCGGGTGACGGCACGAAAACCTCCAAAGCGGTAGCAACCACGACAACGAATATTCCGGTCGTCAACCTCGCAATATCGGTTTCACCTCCGCCGTCGCAGCCGCAACCGCCGGGAGCCGTGTTAACGTACACGATCTCGTACTCGAACACCGGTCATGCGGACATCGATACGTCGTACGCGGTGGGCGCAAAAGTTCCAACCAGCACTTCATACGTTTTGGGAAGCGCGAAGCTTGGAACGCTGTCCGTTCCGGATTCAACATCGTTGCAAAACGGAACGGTCTCTATCAAAACCGGCGGCCTCAAGCAATCCGTTTCGGGAACCGTTCAGTTTAAAGTAAAGATCAATTAAGGCAGTGAGAATGCAGTCAAATCAGAATCCATGAAATATTTCAACACCTCATATCGCACAGTTCTCTGGATCGTTCTTGCCATCGGCTCGATGATGTGCTTCGAGCAGGGGACGGTGTTCGCCCAGACGCCGGGCGGAACGCAGATCTCCGGGCAGGCTTCCGGCTCGTACGGCTATAAGAAAAAACAGTTCACCGTAACGAGCCCCATTGTCACGGTTACCGTCGCCAACACGCCGAATTTCGAGGTCTATTACTCTGTAACCGACTCCAACGTCATTTTTAAAGACGTCGTCCAACTTTGGATGAACGTCAAAAATGTAGGGAATGCAACCGCCGATACGGTCACCATCCAAAGCGTCTTGCCTTCTTCGGGAGCGTCGATCGTTTCGGCGTCCGGTAACGGGACCATCAGCGGCAACACAATAACGTGGAAGAAATTTAACGACGTCGCTTCGCAGAAAGATTCCTTCCTCATTCAGCTTAGGATCGATACGACAACGCTTGCGCAGACGATTTTGCCGGTCAACGGAACGGTGACTTGGCAGGGAGGATCTGCGAATGCGGTTCAGAACCTTGTCGTCGGCAATTTTGCGCGGTTGACGTTGACCAATACAACAACGGCGCCTCTGGTCGGTTCGGGCCGACAGCTCGTTTATCAGATCGCAGTGGCGAACACGGGTAACGTGCAGTCCGACTCGACTATTCTTGTCGATACAATTTCCACAAACGGCACGTTCGATCATGCCGATGTCGCTCCGACGACGATCAGCTCGGATAAACGCATTGTCACATGGTTTCTCGGGACGCTCGCGGCTGTCAGCGGACGACAGACAATCAACGTCACAGTTCAGACTGCTCCCAATCTCGGATACATGAAGATCAGGAACTCAGCCACCGTTCGTTCTTCGAATGTTCCGTTAATAGCGGCTCCAACGATTACGACGACGGTTGTACCAGTGCGGCCGGCGGCGATGAACCTCTCCCTTTCACAGAAATACGTCTTCGGCGCCGTCAATCAAGATAGCGCGGAAGTTGTGGCGACTGTTTTGGATTCGCTCGGCGATCCGATCCCGGACGGAGTCCCCGTGGTATTCTCCACGACCCTTGGATTCTTTTACGGCTCTAATTCGATCACCGCTGTGACGAGCAATGGCGTTGCCAGCGCATATCTGGAAGCGGACAACGTGAACAACGTCATCCAAAAGGCGACCGTGACGGTCACCGCGGGCGTGGTCCAAACAGGAACGATCAGCGGCGTAACGACTGTGACGATGTATCCGGGGGCGGTAACGGGCGTCGTTCGAACGAGTTCGTTGTCGGGAGGCGTTGCTAAGCAGGTTCCATATCAAGGGGCCATCGTAAAAGTTTTTGACAACGTGCCGCAGGTTGTCGGAAGCGATACGACGGGGTCCGACGGTGTCTTCTTCATCGCGCTAAATAAACAGACCATCACTTTCACTCTCCAAATTCTTATCGTAGATCAATTCGGCGATACATCGTCGACCAGCACGCCCGTCTCATCGGATACCCTGTTCGGCAAGAAGGCAGTGAAGATTCTCAACACGATATCCGGCCGTTTGCAGTATTCCAACGGGAATACGCCGATTCCAATTGCGGGCGTTGCGATGTACCTGGATTCGCTGTCGCCGGGCCACTCGTCTGAAGTACGTCGGGTGAAAAGCGCGCGTGCGCCGTTCATTTACAGCCGCATTCGGACATCGATCACCGATAATATGGGGCGTTACAAATTTGAGGGTTTGGAGCCGGCGATCTATCAGGTGAGCGTGGATAGTTCGGAATTCCCAACATTGGCCGGGGCGACGACAATCTATGACACGCTGGGAGGGACGTTCACCATCAATCTGAATATACAGGTCACACCAAGCAATGCCGCGCACATGGCCATGTCTGCAACGCCGACTGTATTTGCCGGCGACACGATACGCTATGCAATGCATTTCCAAAACCAAGGGAACATCGTCCAGACAAACGTTGCAATGCAGGATACTCTGCCGTTGTACACAAGTTTCATAGCGGCACAAACCGGCATCTTCAAATCGATGACGATCGATTCGACGCAGCGGATCGTTCATTGGTCCATGGACACATTGGCCGTCAGTGCGAACGACTCGGTATGGATGACGCTGCGTGTAGGGCGCAATGTGCCCGACAGCACGTTCATTCACAACATATCGTGGTTCGGGTCCAGTCAACTGGCTTTTCAGAGCAGCGAAACAAAGACGCTCGTCCGTTCCGCACCGGCGATGTCGTTGAAGAATTTTATCATCGACGCAAAGGACAGCGTGATCGCGGGGGACAGCGTCAAGTTCGAGATTTGGTATCAAAATGTAGGGACCGATTCGTTGCGAAACGTCGAGCTTGTCGATTCTCTCTTCAATGCGGGACGCAGCATCCTCCGGTATCAGAATTGGTCCACAGGCCAGCCCGGTAAAGATACGACCGTCGTCGACAGTATTGTGACCTGGAAAATTGGCAGTGTCGCCCCTGGGAGCGTGGATTCGTTGACGCTTACGATGAGGACCGATTATGCACTTCTCTCCGGGAAGACCATTCAGACGACAGCCTATCTTGTGCAGAACGGCGTTGCTGTGTTGTCGTCTTCCGCCTCAGTGGCCGTCAAAAGCAACCCGCAGTTTTCCACGTTTTTGCAGGTCCAAAAAAATGCAGACAAGAATGTCGCCGAAATCGGGGACGTGGTAACGTACCAGGTCAGCGTTTCAAATACGAGCCCCGGTCTCATGAAGTCGCTGACGATCATCGATCAGCTTCCTCACTCGTTCAAGTATTATCCACATTCCGGTCGCTACAACAACATTCCGGTTGACCCGCAGCCATTGTCGGGCGGTGCAGTGTTGAAATGGCCCCTTGCATCGATCGGACGAGATTCGCTCAACGGCGGCGGCACTGGTGTCCTCGTCTATCAGCTAGTGCTTGGCGCCGATGCGCTTGAAAGCCAAGGCATCAATATTGCATACGCGACTGCGAAGGACGCTTCAGATACTACGCGTGTTTTTGTTTCAGCGCCGGCGCAAAAGCAGATTACTGTTCAGCCGGGGGTCTTTACCGAAAACGGAGTCATCATCGGAAAGGTCTTCTACGACGACGATCGCAATGCGTATCAAAGCGAAGGTGAAACGGGCATCAAAGGAGTCGAGATCTGGATGGAAGACGGTACGCGCATCGTGACCGGCGACGACGGGAAATTTTCTCTTCCCAATGTTAAAGCCGGACAACATGTGTTGCGCGTAAACGAACGCTCGTTACCTCCGGGAACGGAATTGTTAAAGGGGGGTCATGATTTTGCGGGCGACGCGACCTCGCGTTTTGTTCGGCTGCCGGAGGGGGGCATCGCGCGGGCAAACTTCTTTGTGAAAAGGGTGTTGAGGGACAGCGTTCATCAACGTGTGGGAAAGGTGAGCAAGGCGGCGGCGATGAGGACTGCGTCGCCCGAAAAAGTCTATCTGCAAGACGTTCCGGCGGGGGCGAGCAAAACGAATATCGTAGAGTTCGGAGTGCATTTCAATTATTCGGGTGGGATGTGGCTGCAGCGTATTTTAGTGTTCGACGACCTCCCGCAGGGATTTTCATACGTGGAAGGTTCGGCACTTTTCAACGGAAGAAAAGTTATTCCTGCAATCGACGGCCGCCATCTGCTCTGGAGTCTTGGGCGAGGACCGTCGATCTTTGATGGAACGCTGCAATACCGTGTTGCCGTTCAGCGGCCCGAAGCTCAAAACAGCGGCCTTGAATCGCACTCGGTCGTCGAACTGATGACCTCCGACAGCGTTATTATTCGCTCGGACACGCTGACGACAACGACCTCGGTCCAAAAGATCTCGTACGTCGAAAAGGATTTTCCGGTTGAAAGCCTTGTGTTTGACCCGGGGAAGACTTCGCTTCGAAAGAACGCGCTTGCTATTTTCGAACCGATCGTTAACCTCATTAAAAAATACCGCTACGCCGAGATCATGCTTGTCGGATACCCGGATATTCCCGTGAAGAAAGATGCTTCACTGCCGTCGCTTCAACGGCTCGCTTCGGAACGGGCGAAGGTTGCCTTGGATTTTCTCTCACGCCGGATGAAGCTCGATTCGGTCCACATCGTCCCCTGCGGCGTCTTCCAGTGTGATACAGGAAAGAATGTTCTCGAAACGATGATGGCAGGAGGGAGCGGTTCAACGATACCGCCGAGACATCTCGAAATCAGGGTGCAAAATTACTTCCTCAACGCCCTGGTTGAACGCGATACGAACACCAGTATGTCTGCCATTTCACTCGTCCGAACGCTTCCGGAGTCTGAAAAGGAGTTCGCAGATTCGATTTTTGTCATTCCGGGAGACGACCTGCTCTTCAGCTACGCGCTATTTTCGAACCCATCATCCGCGGTTCTCGGCGCCTCGGTTATTGATTCAACGGCTGATAAATTATCTGTTGAGAGCTCATCGTTCACGCTTAATCACATTCCGATCATTTCGGCCGGAGAGTACAAGGGTGTATTCTCGTCCTCCATTACTCCTCTTATCCGAAAGGGAAGCAATGTGATGCAGTTCGAAGCGAGCATTCCTTCCAACTCCCCAAATAGTCAGATAGAACATACTTTTTATTATGAACGCGTTAACGGCTTTGGAGAAACGACGATCGAGCGATCGAACCCAGTGACCATTTATGTGCGCGATAAAAATCTCAGTCTGCTCAATACCGCTTTGCAGAGGGAACGTACGCTCGCAGGAACAGAAGGACCTCCAAAGTCCACGACGTCGAAATAGAGAGAAATCGACGGTGTAGCAAGATAATATTCGATAGCGCGTTCTAAATACTATTAAGCCATTGCTTGCCGTAAGAACGTTCTCTCTATTCCTCCGTTCGCGACGTTGATTTTTCCCTAAAAGCATTTCACACTTATTCTCCCCATTTGACATTCCATCCAAGCGGTTCTATATTATTATAGTGTAGATGAATGCAGAAGTATTCCAAGAGATCTGCATTGCATGAGTAAATGGTTGTTGTAGAGGGAGGCAGAGTTGAACCGCCATACGATTCCAATCGGACGCATTATGGGAATTCCCATTGCGTTGGATTACTCCTGGTTTCTCATTTTCGCACTCCTTTCCTGGTCTTTTGCAGTAAGTTATTATCCGGCACAATTTGGCGATTGGTCGCCGGCAATGTACTGGGTCATGGGCGCGCTCACTGCCGTAATGTTATTTGTGAGTGTGCTCATTCATGAGTTAGGCCACTCCGTTATTGCGCTGAAGTATAAAATTCCAATACGGAGCATCACCCTTTTTATTTTCGGCGGCGTCGCACAAATCGCGAACGAGCCTCCGAGCGCGTCTGCTGAATTTTGGATCGCCCTTGCCGGTCCGGTCACCAGCCTTTTGCTCGCTGTCGCCTTCTTTGTTCTTCAATTTCTTTTTTCTCCCTCACCGCCGCTATTCGCCCTGCTAAAGTATCTTTCAAACATTAATTTTATGTTGGCGCTGTTCAATTTGATCCCTGGTTTTCCGTTGGACGGCGGCAGAGTGTTCCGCGCAGTAGTGTGGGGGTTCAACCACAGTTTGCGAAAAGCGACACTCATCGCAGGCAATGTAGGGCGTTTCATTGCATTTCTCTTCATATTTATCGGCTTCTGGCAGATGTTCACGGGGAACGTCGGGGACGGCCTTTGGATCGCCTTTATCGGATGGTTCCTTGAGAGCGCCGCTTCTTCGCAGATACAACTTCAGATGGTGCAGAGTCTTCTCGCCGGACACAAAGTCGCAGACGTCATGAATCGCAATTTTGCAGTGATTCAGCCCGGTGCATATCTCCAACAACTGGTCGATGACCACATTCTTCCGACAGGCCAAAGGGCGTTTATCGTAAAACAAGGCGATGCTGTGTTGGGATTGTTAACGCTGCATCGTCTCAAAGAAGTCCCTCGCTCGAGATGGAGCAAGGCGCGGGTCGATCAAGTCATGATACCCGCCTCGGCGATGAAGAGTGTGCGTCCGACGGAGGAGCTCTCGGAGTGCTTCAGCGAACTGATCCGAGGCGGAGTCAACCAGCTCCCTGTGATGGACGGCGGTAAGATTTACGGAATGTTGAACAGAGAGGACGTCATGAGCTTTCTTCATACGATGGAGTCCATTCAGCAATGAATTCGATATTTTTTGCACGTTTGGCGAGAATACATCACACTGCAAATCGCACCGCGACGGTTCGATCGAATTTATGCCTTTAAAAATGAATCGGACTAAAGCACACGCATAAGGATTAAATATGAAGTCAAACGAAAAAGCCGAGGACCTTGTTGCGCTGCTTCGTGCAGGCGATGCGGTTGTGCGGGAACGGGCGAGGGACAAAATCGTAACACTCGGGAAGCCAGCCGTTCCCTTTATGATCGGCCTGTTGTCCGACAAGAATGAGCATATGAGGTGGGAAGGGTGCAAAGCGCTGGGAAGCATCGTCGACCCGGCAGCAGCTCCTGCGTTAGTGGATGCGTTAAGCGATGAAAGCGTAGAAATACGTTGGCTTGCGGCAGAAGCGCTTATTGCTTTACGCGAAAAGGCGTTGAAGCCCCTTTTGGAAACACTCGAGTTGAAATTTCGATCTCCGTACGTCCGCGAAGGCGCCCATCATGTGCTTCATGCGCTGGAGCGCGAAGATCTTCTTTCGAAAGATTCAAAGGCCGTGCTCGACGCGCTCCGGTACTTGGAACCGAAGATCTCCGTGGTTGCCGCGGCCCGCAAAGCGATTCAATCCTATGGGAAGACGGGCAGTTAATGAGTGCAAACAATATGTCAATTTCTTCTTGAAGACGTTGTATGATTTCTATTAATGTGAGGAGGATACTGAAGTGGAAAGCAAAGAGACACCCAAAAAGAGAGCGCCGGCAGTCCCAAATATCGATTTAGCATCACTGCCTATTTCGGAAGCAAAATCCCAGCTTGGCTTTTCGCCGGATGGACTCAGCGATGCTCAAGTACAAAAACGATTGAGTACATATGGATACAACGAACTTGTTGAAAAAAGCGTCAATCCGATCCTCAAATTTCTCTCCTATTTCTGGGGACCGATTCCATGGATGATCGAAGCCGCTGTTATCCTTTCGGCGCTCGTGCAGCATTGGCCGGATTTTTTCATTATTCTCGTACTATTGATCGCTAACGCGGGCGTCGGTTTTTGGGAAGAATACCAGGCCGGAAACGCCATCGCTGCGTTGAAGGCAAAGCTTGCGCTGAAGGCGCGCGTTCGAAGAGCCGGCGCATGGATGTCGGTGGCGGCGCGTGAATTGGTTCCGGGCGATACAATTCGCGTTCGGCTCGGCGATATCGTGCCTGCCGATGCTCGTTTGCTCGAAGGAGAACCGGTTGAAGTGGATCAGTCCGCTTTGACCGGCGAATCTCTACCCGTAACGGCGGAGCCGGGAAAGGCAATTTATTCCGGGTCGATCATACGGAGGGGCGAGATCGACGCGCTTGTCTATGCAACGGGGTCGAAAACGTATTTCGGCAAGACTGCACAGCTCGTGCAGGAAGCCCATACCGTGAGTCATTTCCAAAAAGCAGTGCTGAAGATCGGGAACTACCTCATTATCATCGCTGTCGTTCTTGTCGGATTGATCCTTGCATTGGCATTGGTGCGTGGCGATAAACTGACGACCACGTTGCAGTTTGCGCTTGTGTTGACTGTAGCTGCTATTCCGGTTGCAATGCCGACAGTGCTGTCAGTGACAATGGCAGTTGGCGCGCGTCTGCTTTCGAAGAAACAAGCTATCGTCAGTCGCCTCGCATCGATTGAGGAACTGGCCGGTATGGATATTTTGTGTTCCGATAAAACGGGAACGCTTACGCAGAACAAATTATCTCTCGGCGAGCCGTTCAGCGCAACCGGGATAACTTCGTCAGAACTTATTTTGAACGCAGCACTCTCGTCGCGTGCGGAGAATGAGGATACGATCGACCTTGCAGTGCTAAGCGGTCTCAAGGATAAGGGAGTGTTGAAGAATTACCGCATCGCACATTTCCAACCTTTCGACCCGGTGCACAAGCGAACCGAAGCGACAATTGTGTCGCCCGACGGAAAAACGTTCAAGGTCTCAAAAGGAGCTCCGCAGGTCATTGTTGCGTTGGCGTCCAATGCATCGGCGGTCGGACCGGCGGTTGAAAAGGCAACGAATGAATTTGCCTCAAGAGGGTATCGGTCGCTAGGGGTAGCCCGAACGGATGCGGAAGGGAAATGGCAATTCCTTGGACTCCTTCCCTTGTTCGACCCGCCGAGAGAGGACTCCAAACAGACGATTGACACAGCGCGTGAGATGGGCGTGAACGTAAAGATGGTGACCGGAGATCAACGCGCGATCGGCCAGGAAATTGCGACACAGCTTGGATTGGGATCGAAGATTCTGGACGCCAGCGGTTTCGGAGAGGGTAAAGCGTTGGATACGCCGCAATTTGAGGACACGATCGAGCATGCCGACGGCTTTGCACAAGTTTTTCCGGAGCACAAATTCCGTATTGTCAGCGTGCTGCAGAAACGAAATCACATTGTCGGCATGACGGGAGATGGCGTGAACGATGCACCGGCGTTGAAAAAAGCGGATGCCGGAATCGCAGTCTCAGGCGCGACCGATGCGGCGCGCGCGGCCGCGGCGATCGTGCTTCTCTCGCCGGGTTTGTCCGTCATCATCGACGCTATTAAGGAGAGCCGAAAAATATTTCAGCGAATGACCAGCTACGCGGTCTATCGCATCGCCGAAACGATCCGCGTGTTATTGTTCATGACGCTATCGATCCTCGTCTTCAACTTTTATCCCGTAACGGCGGTGATGATCGTGTTGCTTGCGTTGCTCAACGACGGCGCGATTCTTTCTATCGCCTACGATAAAGTGCGATACTCAAACACTCCCGAGAAATGGGACATGCGGTCGGTTTTGAATATCGCATCAGTTCTCGGAGTTCTGGGAGTTTTTGCGTCCTTTGGGCTCTTTTACCTTGGCGAACGCGTGTTCCATCTTAGCAGGGATTTCATTCAACCATTGATGTATCTTAAACTCTCCGTGGCCGGGCACATGACGATCTTCATCACGCGCACGCGCGGGCCGTTTTGGTCCACCCGCCCAGCGCGCGTTTTATTCTTTGCAGTGCTTGGAACGCAGATTATCGCCACATTGATCGCCGTCTATGGAGTGCTGATGCCGCCGATCGGCTGGAGATGGGCTGCAGCGGTGTGGGGATATGCCTTTGCCTGGTTCCTCGTTAACGACCGCGTGAAGCTTCTGGCGTATCGCTTCATCGATCGTCGAAATCAGAAACCGTCCGCGGGAAAAGTTTCACTGGCTGCATAGAGCAGCTTCCCGCTGGCGGAGAGAAGCCGCCAAATCGTACTGTCAGATTGAACAAATGCGCCGTTTTGAAAAACGGTCGGAGCGGCAGTGGTGAACTCCGGGATTCTCAATACCCTTCTTCTTCCCCCGATAATACCGTTTTTTCCCTGAATGCACGATACAAGTACACGAAATAGCCGGTCGTCAAAACCATCCCGACGATCCACCACACGAATCCGACACCGAGTCCATAACCTTGAGCCGACGTATTGAAGATCGTCAAAGCAAATTTTGGGTCCGTTGTTGCGGGTAAAACATTTGGATATAGCCCGAAAGCCGTGCTTCCCAGCATCGAAACGATAAAGAGAGACGAGCTGAGAAAAGCCCACGCATCTTTTTTTCTTTTGTAACAATATTTCATTCCAATCAACGAGACCAAGCCGAGCAGGGGAAGTGCATAGCCCAACGGGACGTTGAAAAAGTTTGTCCACACCTCCGGACGAATATACGACACTGCCGCTATGGAAAGCAACGAAGTAATGACGACCAACCACCACGCTTTCGCAGCGAACGCCCGGGCGCGCTCCTGAAGAGCGCTTTCTGTTTTCATGGCCAGATAATTTCCGCCGTGCATCGCTAACGTAAACAATGCGACAAGACCCATGAGCGTTGTGAACCAGTCAAGTATTCCGACATCCGGCACGATCGTGAACGTCGTCCAAAGCGGTTCGAAAAAGTAGCCCTCTGAATTTAACGGGACGCCCCTCACGACGTTGCCGAGCGCTGCGCCGAAGAATATTGAGAGCAGGATGCTCCCCAGAGCAAAAACAGTGTCCCAAAACGATTTCCAAACCGGATGATGGACGTGGTGACGAAACTCGATGCCTAAACCGCGCAACATAAGCAGCCACAAGACGATCATCAACGGGAGATAGAATCCGCTGAAGCTCGAAGCATACAACAGCGGGAAGGCAAAATAGAGCGTGCCTCCCGCGGCGAGGATCCAGACTTCGTTCCCGTCCCAGACGGGTCCGATCGCATTGAGGATGATGCGCCGTTCTTCTTCGGTTTTTGCAATGAATAAATGAAGGATGCCCGCTCCCAGATCAAAACCGTCGAGGACGACATACATCGCGAGCATGAATGCAACAATGATAAACCAGAGAGTTTCCATAGATGATAGGTCCAGTGATGAAGGGATGCTAGTTTGGTTTTGTTGATTGCTGTTGCAATTTTTAATTTCTTTCGAATGCCGCGGGTCCGGCCCCGATGTGTTTAACGAGCAACATGAGGAACAGGACGCCGATGACGAGATACATCCCTAAAAATCCCAATAACGTGAACAAGCCGTTTCCCGCTGAAACAGTCGGCGACATACCGTTTATCGTGCGCATCAATCCGTAGACCAAGTAGGGCTGGCGGCCAAGTTCTGCCGTCATCCAGCCTGCGGTGTTCGCGATGTACGGAAACGGAAAAGATAACAAAAGGATCCAAAGCGCCCATCGCGTGCCGAACAATTTCTTTTTCCACAAAAGAAAAAGAGAGAGCACCATGACGGCAATGAACATTGTGCCGAGACCTACCATGATGTGATAACTATAATAGAGCAGGGGAATGTTATCCGGCCACTGGTCCTGCGAATACGCGTCGAGGCCCTTGACAGGCGCATCCCACCGGTGGTATGTAAGGAAGCTGAGCATCTTCGGCACGTACAACGGATTATCCATCCGGAGTTTGTCCATATCCGGTTGGCCGACGATCATTAACTCGGCCCCCTCTTTTGTGGTGAATAATCCTTCCATTGCTGCAAGCGTTACCGGTTGATGTAAGGCGACATTCTTTCCTTGTGCATCGCCGGTGGGGAAGGCCACCAGCAGGCTGACAATCGTGCCGCAGATAATTCCAGTCTGGATAAAAATTTTGCCGTAGCCTTCGTCCTTTTTGCTGAGGAGGTAATAAGCTCCGACAGACGACATCACGAAGGCCGCCGTCACCACGGACCCTAGCATGGTGTGCAGATATTGCCACCCTCCCCATGGGTTGAACAAGAGGCCCCAGAAATCATTCAGATGTACAGAACCGTTGGCGGCCGTCTCGTACGCAACGGGATGCTGCATCCATGCATCGGTAATGACGATGAAGTAACCCGATATCCACGAGCCGAGCCACACCGCAACCCCGGAAAGAAAATGTTTAACAGGGCCAAGTTTCTTCTCGCCGAACAAAAAAAGCCCGAGAAAACTCGACTCAAGAAAGAAGGCGAAGATCCCTTCCATGGCAAGCGTTTGTCCGATGACGCCTCCGGCAAATGTCGAGAACTTCGCCCAGTTGGTGCCGAATTGGAACTCCATCGGGATCCCCGTAATGACGCCGACGGCAAAATTCAACGCAAAAATTTTTGCCCAGAACCTGGCGGCAACGTTAAAGTGCTCGTCGTTTTTTTTGAGGCCGATAAATTTTAACACGACGATCAGCAGTCCTAATCCCATCGTGAGTTGGGGGAAGAGATAGTGGTACGACACTGTAAAAGCAAATTGTAATCGATCGATAACTAATGCATCGTGCATGAATACCGCTCCTTTGTCGTTAGAACATTTCGGCTCATTCACTCGAAGAAAAAGGATGAGCCCGCTTATAAAATAAAAAAACCTCCTTCTTTAAAAATCGAATCAGGAGGTTGTATCCGTTGTTCCCCCGAACTCGGTTTTCAATTGCGAGAAATGTACCAGTAATCGGCAGGAGAGTCAAGAATTAAAACGCGTTTCTCGTCGCCTGTTAATCTGCCGGGCGGGAGCGATGCGACAAAATAAAACCTTTGTTACTACTTGCCGTCCAGGACTTCCCGGATTTTCATTAGAACCTCTTCAAGCAAATACGGCTTCTGGATAAAATGCTTTGCGCCTGCTGCAATGAGGTCCGATTTCGATTCCGGGTCAAAAAAACCGCTCGCCATCATCACCTTGGCGTTTGGGTTTATTTTTCTGATTTTTTTGAGCACGTCCTGGCCGCTGAGAGTCGGAAGGCCCATATCGGAGAGGACGACAGCTATGCGTTCCTGATTGTTCCGATACATTTCCACTCCTTGTGCGCCGTTTTCAGCGGTGAGAACGGTGTACCCTTTTGATGTAAGAATGCCTTTTACCAGATTGCGCAGCATCTCTTCGTCTTCTATGACGAGGATTGTTTCCGTTCCCCCTGAGATCACATCGGCGCTTCGTGTTACATTGTGCGATGTGTCCGGTTCGTGGTCGGGTATCGGAAGATACATTGTAAAAATTGTGCCTTCCCCCAGAGTACTGCGGACATCGATGAACCCGCTGTGGCGTTCGACAATGCCAAAGACGACCGCAAGGCCCAAGCCGGTCCCCCTTCCGACTTCTTTTGTCGTAAAGAACGGCTCAAAAACCCTTTGCCGGGTAGAGTCATCCATGCCTACCCCGTCATCGGCAATTTCTACTTGAATGTATTTCGGTGCTGTTGCATTAGCGAATCGTGAGCTGACGGCCTCGCCCGCGACCGTTTTGGTCGAGACAATGAGCGACCCGCCTTTTGGCATCGCATCGCGGGCGTTCACATAAAGGTTTAATAACACCTGATGCATCTGTCCCGCGTCGGCAATGATCGAGGGTAGATCTCGCTGCAGGGATGTCGTGATGACGATGGTTTTTGGAAACGTCTCGCTGAGCAGCTTATTGATTTCCGAGATGATTTCGTTGAGGTCGACGGTCTCAAAGAGAGTCTCCGTTTTACGCGCGACGGTAAGGAGCTGCCTTACAATGGCAGCGCCGCGCTGAGTGGCCTTTGTGATCGCCTCGATATGGCGTGATTGCTTTTGCCGATCCTCCTTCGTCCGATCAAGAAGCGTCGAATGGCCTAAAATGATGCCGAGAATGTTGTTGAAATCGTGCGCGATGCCTCCCGCCAACGTTCCTATGCTTTCCATCTTTTGCGCCTGCCGGAAATGCTCTTCGAGCTTTTTGCGCTCCGTGATATCCTCTTTGACCGCGACATAATTGGTAATGACGTTGTCTTTGTTCTTGACGGGGGAGATAGAGGCCATTTCCCAGAATAGTTCGCCGTTCTTTTTTCGATTATGAAATTCGCCCCGCCACGCTTCACCCGATGAGATTGTTTCCCACATCCTCCTATAATCTTCCGGCGGAGTGTTGCCCGACTTCAATATTCGCGGGTTTGCTCCTATGGCTTCGTTTGCAGCGTACCCTGTGACCTCGGTGAACTTCGGATTGACATATTCAATGTTTCCTTGTGTGTCTGTGATGACGATCGATGCGGGGCTTTGTCCCACCGCAAGGGAGAGTTTTTGTAATTGTTCTTCGGCTCGCTTACGTTCGCTTATATCGAGGATGACCGTCACGCGCATCGCTCTTCCGCCCCACATCATTGTGCGAGCGTGGGATTCTACCGGAAGCGAGGTGCCGTCTTTTCGCAGGAGCATGTTTTCATACGACCCTTCGTAGTTGTCGCCGATATTCTTGACCACTTCTTCCCGGGATTCCGGAGCGATGAATTCGATGACCGGCCTTCCGATCATTTCACGCAGCTCGTACCCCAACATCGCCGCAATCCGCGTATTTCCGTCGACAAAGATTCCCTTTTCAGTGATGCCGATCCCCTCGACCGCCGCCTCGGCAAGCTGCCGAAAACGCGCTTCGCTTTCACGCAGCGCATCCGCAGCTTGCTTCCGTTCGGTAATGTCTTGTCCCATTCCCCATGACGACCATGCCGGGACCTTGAGTCGGCGATAAATATCGAACCACTCTATTGACCGTGGTTCACCCGTTTTTGTTACGAGTTCGAACACATTCTCCTTGCCGTCCGGATCGAGAGAAGAATTCCATACTCTTGCGCGGTACTCCGGGTCGGGGTATAATAACTCGAACGCTTTTGGGTTGCCGATCATTTCTTCGGCCTTGTATCCTGTGGTTTCTTCGCACGCTTTATTCCAGACGACAAACAAGCCATTCGTGTCGAAGGCATTGAGGAGGATCGGCATGTTGTCCAGAATGAGGCGGAAGCGTTCCTCGCTTTGCCGGAGTGATTCCTCGGCCTCTTTGCGTTCCGTGATGTCTTCGACAGTGCCATCATAGTAGAGTGTCCTGCCGTTCGAATCTTTGATAGCCCGTGCGCTTTCTCGTATGTAGACGGTGGAACCATCGTGACGCGACCATGCCGTTTCCCATCCTTGAACTTCGCCGAGCATTTCAAGCTGCTCCATAAATTTTTTCCTGTGACGCGGCGGCTCGAACCCGTCTTTTTCAAGGTTCCGTCCGGCAATCTCTTCGAACGATGCATAGCCGAGCTTCTTCACGAGCGTCGGATTGGCAAGAATGATTGTCCCGTCGGGCTGTGTGCGATAAAGACCGATCGTCGAATTCTCGTAAATCGAGCGAAAGTGTTCTTCGCTTTTTTCCAATGCGCTTGGGAGTAATTCGAAAGGGTACACCAACGCGATGGAGACCCAGCCTACCGCAAGGAGCATGTGAAGCCATCCCGTTGAAGATGACACGTACGGAGTCGGATCAGCGACAGATTCCAACACCCCACGGGCAAAAAGAACTCCCATCACCGCGAGATAAAGAAGAATGAGGGCGATACTCGCGTATGCCGATTTTCGATAACCGAGCAGCATCAAATAAAGAGCGAGCATGGGCGCCAGGACAAACGTTGCGGATAGGAGTCCTAAATTTGCGATGCCTGCAATGAATATCGAGAATATGATGGCCAGCATGACGATTGTGGACGTCTCCGACCGGATGCGCTTTCGTGCAAAGTAGAGGATCGCCGAGATGATCAAAAAGAATGCCTGCACGAACATGAAGGGCTGAATGCCTATCGTCGGAATGGCAGGGAGGGAGAGCGCCATGTTAATGAACAAGGCGATGAATAACAGCGGGATGAGCCGGCTTGTGATGCGATTTCGTAATGACTCCACCGAGATGTTAATGTATTGACCGTCGTCCTTCATTGGTCCATTCCTCATAAAATTCAGGCCATTCAAAATTTGTTAGAAAGCAAGGCATGCCATGGGCGAAGGGTGAGGCTCACGTTACGTTCGTCTGAAAAAAAGTTGTTTTAGCAAATAAGGGCAGCCGCAATGGTATTCAGAAATCTGTTATTTCTCTCTTTCAATGTCAAGCCGGGTCCGGTAACGACACAGTTTGGATGCCCACCAAAAGCATACATGCCTTCAGACCTCGATCACCTCCTCCGAGCATGGCCAACATCGGGGTTGCGTCATTCCCGCAACAATACCGTAGACCGAACGTTTGTATCGGGGATTCACAAATTGAAAAATAAAAATATTCGAAGTGTAGCATTACCCTGGTAAGTCGACTGGCAAAACGGTCAAGGAAAATCGTCGTGCCGGCTTGCTAAGAGTAATCTATCGCTTTTACCGAAGGACTGCGAACCGAAAGAATATTCTTATTGATTCATTTGTAATCGCTCACTATATTTAGACTGAAAGGTATAACGGGGGCGTTCCTTAGTTCCAGGCGTGAAGATGATTCGAAGCTTTCAAGAAAGGCTTCTTTGGAGCGGGAAGGTGTGCTAAAGGGGATCGATTAAAATATCAGAACGTTTTTCCCGGGCTCTTAGCTCAGTTGGTTTAGAGCGCTACCTTGACACGGTAGAGGTCAGAGGTTCGAATCCTCTAGGGCCCACAGATACTACTCTCTTTTTTCCTCGCATCAAAACATTTTCATCCGCAATATCTTCCATCCCAATTTAGGAAGTTCTATTTCTATAGAATCTTTCACCCCTGCGTTTAGAGCAAGGTTTTTTCCCGGACTGACTTCGGTGAGACGCGTTCGCTTCTTTTTTTTGCTCTGAAGTGGAGAAAGGTTGAGCGCCACGTTCACCTTCTTCGTTGTCCAATTAGAAATAACGATAAAGCCCTCGGTGCTATGCAACCGAGCAAATGCAAAAACACCCCCATCGTGTGATGTGCGAAGCGGTGCGAGCTCGCCATGAGAGAATGCACGAAATTTTCTTCGCAAAGAGAACAGCGAAGCATAAAATGGGATAAACCCGGACCTGTCATTCCATCGGATCGACGTTTTTTCGAACAACGACAGCCTTTTGCGATTTCCTATTTCTTGCCCATTATACAGAAGAGGAATCCCCGAAAGGGTTGTCACAGTAAGCGCGGCAAGCAGTGCGGCATCGTCCCCGAAAATGTCGACGTCCGGGCCTTCGATGACGTTTCGGTCGTGATTGGAGCTAAACCTCATTAAAAGTGAATCGCGAGGGTATGATTTTCTTTCCCGAGCCAACAATTGGCGAAGTTTTCGAGCGGGGGCTTTATCGTTTGCAACGTCGATCAAGCTTCTGAAGAGGAGCGAAGAATATGTAAGGTCGAACGCATTTTTGTGGTGAGAGGGCCGCGTGTCGGTTTCAGAGATCATCAAAACCGATTTGATGGCATCGAGCCCCTTTCGTGCCTCCTCCCAAAAGCCAAGGGGAACGCGCCCCGCGTCGTCGCATCGAAAACCATCAAACCCTATCTCGGCGATCCAGTATTTCATCATCTCGGTCATATATTTTCGAAGACCTTTGTGGGTATAATCCAACGCGGCGACGTCTGTCCATATCGGATCGGGGGAAATAATTTTTCCGTTGTTCGAACGCTTGAACCATTCCGGGTGGGTGCTCATTAAAACGCTGTCCCACGATGTGTGTCCTAACACCAAATCCATGATAATATGGAAGCCGAGCGAATGAGCGGCGGCAACCAACGACCGCAGGTCGTCGATTGTGCCGAACTCGGGATTGACGGCATAATAGTCGGAGACGGAATAAGGACTGCCGAGCGTTCCTTTGCGTTTGAGCTTGCCGATCGGGTGTATCGGCATAAGCCAAAGGATCGTGACGCCGAGTTTTTTCAAAAATGAAAGTCGTTTTTGAATAGCCGCGAATGTCCCGTCGGCGGAAAATGCGCGCGGGTAAATTTCGTAAATAATTCCTCTGCGGACCCACTCGGGCGAAGAGCGCGCTTGATAGCGGGAAGTTTTTTCCATGGCGGTTTAAAGGAGGTCTATGGGGATGTTCGCTTCATTTTGGTTTCGGCCCGTTTGTTCTTTGCGGCCTCGACGCCTTTGCAGTCACAAGCAAAACTCTGGATTGAGACCAAAATTAGAGATAGACGACATCGCCTTTGTGAAAGAGGGAAGTAAACAGAAGTAGATAGTCTTTCAAGTGCCGAGTGATGAGAAAATTGTTTTTGATATGCTGCTGACCGTTGACGCCGAGCTTGCGTGCGAATTCTGGCTCGTTTATTAGTTGTTTCATCCAGAACGACGTTCCTTCTATTGAATGTGTGAGAATGCCCGAATATTTATGCGTGATTTGCAAGGGTATGCCTCCAACCGCTCCCGCGATCACCGGTTTTGCTTTCCACAACGCCTCGGAGACGGTAAGACCGAAACCCTCCTTCAACGATTTTTGGACGACGACCGACGACCCGCGCTGCAGTGCGTTTATTTCTATGTCGCTTGCGGGCGGGAGAAACAGTACAAAAATATCTTTGTCATGTGAAGCTTCCTGCTTCACGAGATCCATCACTAATGCTCCTTCCGGATCGTCTGTCGCACCTCCGCCGGCAAGGACCAATTGCATGTCGACATGTTTCTTTGCCGCCCGGTATGCCTTAATGACGCCGACAGGATCTTTTAAGAAATCGAAGCGCGAAATCTGAGTGACGACGGGCCGCGACCTGTCGATGCCAAATCGTTGAAAGACCTCATTGATGGTTTCCTCCGGCAGTTCTCTATTTTTGTCGCTCAACGGGTCGATCGACGGTGAAATCAACACTTGCGTGATCGCCAGTTCTCGCGCGAACGCCGGTGCAGAGAAAACGGCGGCATCGAAGAGGTTGATATACTGCTCGAGGAATCGCCATATTCGCGGGTCGGGATTGGAAAAATCGATGTGACACCGCCATACCCAATTTTTGCCTATCATTTTTCTTTTTTCGATAAGCGCGATCGGCTGGGGGTCGTGGACGAACACGATGTCGCCGAAATTCATTGAGTTTGCGTTCTCCCTGTTGATATCAAGAAATTGTTCGAATTCTTCGTCGGTGATTTCGGTAGGAACGCCGTGCAGGCCGTTGTGCATTTTTTTTGTGATGGCGAAGAATTTTTCGTTGCCTCGGATCACGTCCCACCGGGCATCGATCCCGAGCTGTTTCAACAAAGGCATCATCCTCATGAGGATCTCGGCGACGCCCCCGCCGACCGCCGTCGAGTTGATGTTTTGAATTGTCAATCCATTCAGATGTTTCGCGAGGAGGTACAGCTCCTCCACGATCGCTTCCCCCGCAACGGCGGCATATTCTTCAATTGTTGGCATACTTTCCTACTAAATAGATGATTTTCTTCCTTAGACTTTCGAGCGTTTGGGTGTAAGGGTCCAACGAACGCACTTTTTCAGCAAGCTCGGCGTTCCCCAGATCGGCGAACCATCGGGAAAAATCGTTTTCACCTTTCTCGACTCTCAGCTTGGCGTCGAACACATGATAGTAAATTGAATTGACGCTGATGTGGGTGAGAATATCGCGGAATTGCTGCAAGTTGTCGGCGTGGTACGGAGTAGGGAATACAAATATCTGCGAAGCCATATAATGGAATTCCTCACCGGGAGGGCAATCGACCCGTCGTGTCGAACTATGCAGATAAGCTTCGATGAGCTCGATGAGGTTCGACCGTAATTGGGCGATCGTCTGGAATTGGATGATGTCGATGCTCGACAGCCGCTCGCCGAGAACCGTGTCGTTCAAGACCCCGGTGACCCAATAAGCAAAGTCGTTCGGCGGCTCGGGCGAAAGGTAATTATGCTGCTGCAGAAACCTGTGCGTATGATAATAGATCGAAGAGCCTGGCACTGTGCGCAACCCGTCGAGCAGCTCCGTTAAATTAGATGCTTTCTTCCCGAGTAAGATCGTCTGATCGAGTTTTGAGAAAAAATGGAATGCTTCCATGTTTCATTCATCCTTTTAAAAAATATGACATTCTCTATTTTGCGAGCTGATGAAGCAGCGCCCGAACTTCTTGGTACGATTTAAGGTTGTATTTCGCCTTCGATGTCCGCAAACCAACTTTGATGGAATATGCGTTGCCCGGCAGCACCGCGAAAAGATCTTCGTCTGTCCAATCGTCCCCCATGGCAAGAATAAAATCGGGGTTTGTGTTTGCCAGAAACCGCGAATAGAACACGCCTTTACCGATCCCGCCGGTACGGACTTCTACGGTTTTATCTCCCGGCACGACTTGAATGCTGAGGTTCATCGTGAAATTCGTCAGCGTATCGAGAAGCTCTCTTGCGGCAACGGCGGCCGATTCGCTTTCGGCGTTCCTATAGTGCCATACGAGGGAAAAAGTTTTCTCCTCGATGAAAGATTCGGGAATGCGGTTGACGAAGAGTTCCATAATTGGCCTGATCTCCTTTTTCCACGTATCTTCCGCGGGTGTGACCGTCGGCGTCCACTCAGCGTCGGTAATGTTCCTCATCCATCCGCCATGCTCCGCGACCAGCGTCAACTCTTTCGAGTCGAACCATTCCTGAAGTGTTTTCCTATCCCTCCCACTAATGATAACAACGCGGACGCTCCCGTTGTTCGCGAGATGGTCTATGAGGTCGACTAATTCTTTATCGGGGACAGCTTCGCCGGGACTTTTCGCAAACGGAACGAGCGTGCCGTCGTAATCCGTCACGATTAATTTTGTCGCCGCTTTTTTGAAATCTTGGATCAAGTTGTTTCGCGCTGAGCCGTCCAGCATTTTCACTGCCAGCGTCGCCGACGTTTCACCTACATCTTCAAGCCGTTTGAAAAAGCGCTGCACCCAATCTTTGATATCATGAGTACGCAGACGCTCTTTCATGACCCGGTTTCTGCGAATTTGTTCCTCCTCGGGCATGCTGAGGGCTTTCAAGAGGGCCTCCGCAATATCCTCTTTGCTATTCGGGTTGACAATGATCGCTTCGAGCAATTCCTTTGATGCGCCTGTCATTTCACTGAGGATCAGCACACCTTTTCCGCCGTTTTTGACGGCGAGATATTCTTTCGTCACGAGATTCATGCCATCCCGCAGCGGCGTCACCAGCGCAATATCGGCACAGGAATACAAGCCGATAAGCTCGCTGAACGTGAGCGATCGATAAATGTATCCGACCGGGATCCAGTAAAGAGTTCCAAAGCTGCTGTTGATGTTTCCAATCAATTCATCGATTTCTCTTTTTAAGGATGCATAGCGCTCAACTTTTTCTCTCGAAGGAACGACCACGAGAAAGAAAATGATCTTCTCATGCCATTCAGGATGGCGCTCGAAAAACTCCCTGATCCCTTCCAGGCTTTCCGGAATTCCTTTGGTATAGTCGAGACGGGAGACCATGAGGACAGTTTTGCGGGATTTTAGCCGGTTGCGCATTTTCCCGATCTCCACGGACATCGACTCATCGTGCGGCGCGGCGGCGTACTTATCGTAGTCTATTCCCATCGGGAAGACATCCGCTTGCACGATCCGGGTTCCGATCATCATTTGTCCAAGGGAGTTGTCGTGCCCGAGCACGCGCCGTGCGCTGCCGAGAAAAGCCTGCACATAATCGTGCGTGTGAAACCCGAGAAGATCGGCGCCGAGCATGTGCTCTATCATTTCTTGATGGCGGGGGAGGAGCCTGAAGATATCGTAATGCGGAAAGGGGATATGAAGAAAAAATCCGATCACCGCATTCGGAAGTTTGTCGCGCAAATATTGAGGCAGCAGAAGAAGGTGATAGTCGTGAACCCAAATGACGTCGCCGGGCTTGTAGATTTCAAGCGCCTTGCTGCAGAAATGCTGATTCGCTTTTTTGTAGGCCTCCCATTCCGCAGCCGTATATTTTGCGTTCGACGGAAATGAATGGAAGATCGGCCAAATGGTGCGGTTTGAATATCCCTCGTAATATTTTTCAGAAATATTTTCTTGGAGAAATACTGGATAATAACCGTGCTTCGATATGAGGCGCGATTCAACATCCTTGCGTTCATCCTTTCGCACAACGCCGGGCCATCCTATCCATACCGTCTGGTAATTCGATGGTAAAGAACTAAGCCCTGTCGCAAGTCCGCCCGAACTCGGCACCAGCTCTACTTCCCTCCCGTTCTGTTTCACGCTCACCGGCAGACGATTTGCGACGATGAGGATCCTCCGTTTTTCCTGCGATGTCGGCATCTGGTCACCTCTCTCCATCGTTCAATGAAATTGAGGGGGTTTCTTTGGGAGCGGGAACGATATGCACTGTGTGAGTTGGGTACGCGAACTCAATGCCTTCTTCCTCAAATTTTTTGCATAACTCAAGGTTGATCTCTTGCTGGAGATCCATATAAAGATTGTAATCCGGGCTCAAAACGTAGTATGCCACCTCATAATTAAGCGCTGAGTTCCCGAATTCCTTGAAATGCGCTCTATCGAAACGGATGTCGGTCTTTGAGGCAATGATGTCGCGGACCATCGAGCCGATCCGCGCCAGCTTATCGTGAGGAGTTTCGTACTTCACACCGAACGTAAAGACGATGCGCCGCTCATTCATTCTCTTGTAATTCCTGATCCGGCAGCGAAGGAGGTCGGCATTCGAGAAGATGATCTGTTCACCCGACAGGCTTCGGATGCGCGTCGTCCGCAAGCCTATGTACTCCACCGCCCCAAGGTATGCTTCGACGACAATGAAATCCCCGATGACGAACGGCTTGTCGAGTACAATAGAGAGCGAGGCAAGCACATCGCCAAGCATTGATTGAACCGCCAAGGCGACGGCAATTCCTCCGACGCCCAAGCCCGCTATCAGGGTGGTGATGTTGACTCCGAGGTTATCGAGCGCAAGCAGAAGGACAACAGACCAGAGAACGAGGCGGCCAAAGAAGCCGAGGGCAACGAGCGTCGTTGCGCTCGACGGGTCTTCGTCTTTCCTTCGCTTGCTCGTCTTCCGGACGAGATATTCGATGACGTTGGTTCCCCAGACGACGACCTGGCCCAAGAGAGCGAGAACTGCAACTTTCCGAACGATGAGCACAATGGCCGGGGAGAGATCAAGGGTAAGCGAAGAGGCAAAAAGAGAGAGGATGATCAGGAAAAAAGACTTCGTTCTTTTTAGCATTTCAACGACAAGGTCGTCGACGTCGGTGGATGTTTGAGCGGCAAACGCGCCAAGTCGTTTGACAATGATGGCTTTTAGAATAACCAGGCCGGCAAGGCAAAGCAACGCAAGGCCGAGCGAGGTCAACCATTCAAGAACGGTATTTCCGAAGTATATTCGAGCAAGCATGTCCATTTCATGATTCATAGAATTTCCAGGTTTCCTCAGGCACTCAACAATGCAAAGACTCTAGAAAATCGGAACGAATGGAGACGATGTTGTAATTCGTCTCCGATCTGTGACGATCCGTTGTGTCGCTTCTTTGTTGATGTCGCCGAATTATCGGTTTCGCAATCGGCTGAGCGTTGAATTTCTTTTTACGTCGATCGTATTTCGAAATTCTCTTACCAGCGAATTACATATTTCGCGGATAAGTTGTAGACGGGAATTGCCAAAAAGGGAATGGAGACATGGCCGACGGTGTCTATCTGCCACGATTTGGGGCGAAAACGGGAAAAACCGACAATCGGAGTTCGATAAGCCCTATTATTAAAATAGAAATTCTGACAACGATGTCAAGTAAATGCAGGAAAAAATCCCGATTTTTTATTTCAGAATTTTTAGCGCAAAAAATACAGGCAGATATCACGCTTTAGCTGTCGCGCTGGTTACTGACTTCGCACTTGATTTTTCGCGGCGCGAAGATGAGTAGCAAGAGAAGTTTTACCAGTTGTTGAGGGTCAGGTTCTATACGTCTCTAACATCTGCGTAGTGAGTTACTTTCAGAAACCTTTCAAGAGTTTATTGATTGAACATTGGAAAACTTTAGCATTTGCTCATTTTAGATAAAAAGTCTTCAGAAGGTTTGCGGCCAATCGTCAAAGGTAACCTACTCGCAACATTTACGGTGGTGTCTCAGTTTGAAAATGAACCGGACACTCAAACCTTTTGGTTAGTTCAAGGTGAAGGCTTTTAACGAACTTAAGAGAAAAGTGTCCGGTTCATTTCTGCATTAGTCAAACTGATACACCCTCACATTTGCTTTAGAGATGAGAGAGTATTACATTTTGGGCGCACCCCGAACAACACCTATATTTCCATATCAATATATTCGGCAGTTGGCGATACCGGCCGTCAGGACGGATGCGTAAATCTGTATTTGGATTTTCTTTGAATAAATCATATTTTACCACGCATCATCTGGTTTGAAGAGTTAAATTTTTGATAGGAAGGTTATTGCGAATGACGGAGTCCCCTCTGTTGCACATTCTTCTCGTTGACGATGAAGATTCATTCCGACTCAGCATCGAAATGGGGTTGAAAATGACCGACAGCTTCACGGTCGAGTCGTGCGATTCCGGCGAAAGTGCGGTTGAGCTTTTAAAAGATAAGACATACGACGTCATTCTTCTCGACAACAGGATGGGGGAGATGTCGGGAATGGATGTGCTTGAATGGATGCACTCCCAAAAGATCACGACTCCGGTTATTCTGGTCACCGCCGCCGGCTCGGAATCGACGGCGATCGAGGCGATGCAGCTCGGGGTGTACGATTATATCCGAAAAGACCACATCGATGTCGAACGCCTCTCCATTGCGGTCAAAAGCGTTCATGAACGCTATCTCTACCGCAAACAGATCATTGAGAATGACGCAAAGGAGAGGTTGCTGATGGAAAAACAGCACGAGCTCGACTCTCTCCATACATTCCACGATACTGTGAACACCGTCGGTCAATTGGTCGAAAAAAGCCTCGAGGAACTTGCTGCGAACGTCGAACGGTCGGGCAAGGAATTGATGAGTACCATCGAAGAAAAAAATAGGACGCGGTGCGAGCGGATCTTTGAAGAGCTCCGTCAAAACATCGAAATCGCATCGTCGGGTGTGATTTCGATGCGCAACCTCTCTACAATGGTCACTCGGAAACTGGACGAAATTCATATTGCCACGCCTCGCGTCCAACGTTGACCGTCCATTTCTCCGCGCCAGAACTCAGTTTGCTGATTGAAATTCCCTTGCCTTTCTGACCGAGCAATAAGCATTAAATTTTTGTGACTTTTAAGTTTCTTTCAAATAAAAAGAGGATCGTGATGCGTACAGGACGCGCGATAATTCTGTGGTCTCTCCTTTTTGCAGCGGCGGCGTTGGTATCAAACGCCCAAGAAGGGAGAAAAGACCTTACTCTTAATGAGATTTTTAACTCCCAAACGTTTGCTGGAAAGACTGTCTCGGGCGTTCACTGGATGAATGATGGCAATCGGTTTTCGTTCTATGAAAGGGATACGGCCAGCGACGCAGTGAATATTGTGATCCATGATGTTCGAAAGGGGACGAAGACCGTTATCCTCAGTACGTCGTCATTGAAGTTACACGACGACGACCCGACATTTCGTTTCATAACCTACCAGTGGTCTCCGGACGAACATCAGATCCTTTTTATTTCCGCTCCACCTTCACGAGAGTATCTTTCGCGGTTGACGCCCGCTGGGAATGTTTTTTTATACGACCTGAAGACAAAACTATTTCGACGCTTGACGAATGTCAATGTACCGCAGTATAACGTCAAATTTTCTCCGGACGGAAAGTCTATCGGCTTTGTTCGCGGCAATAATATTTTCATCATAGATCTGGCGACCGGCGAGGAACAGCCTCTCACCACGGATGGGGGAGATCACATTATCAACGGGAGGTTTGATTGGGTGTACGAAGAAGAGTTTGAAATTTCAGACGGCTGGCGCTGGTCTCCTGACAGCAAGCATATTGCCTTCTGGCGCTTGGACGAGAACAGAGTTCCCCAGTACACGATGACCGAGTGGGATTCCCTGCACCTCACGCTGATACCGATGAGATATCCAAAGGCGGGAGAACAAAACTCGATCGTGAAGATCGGCGTCGTCGATGTCGCAACGAAAGCAATACGATGGATGGACCTCGGGTCGAACGACGATATCTATATTCCGAGAATGCAATGGACGCTCGACCCCGACGTGTTGGCAATCGAAAGGTTGAACCGAGCCCAAAACGCCATCGAGCTTCTGTTTGCCGATATCTCAACCGGGACTACAAAAACCATCTTGACGGATACAGATGATAAATGGATCGATGTGAACAACGACCTCACATTCTTGCACAGCGACGAGTTTATCTGGCTATCGGAAAAGGACGGTTACCGTCATTTATATCTTTATAAGAACGATGGCGGTCTCGTAAATCAAATTACTAAGGGAACGTGGGAAGTCGACATGTTCTACGGCGTTGATGAGCGCTCCGGCGTTCTCTATTACTCTTCTACCGAAGTGTCGCCCCTCGAACGACAGATTTATCGCATCCGCCTCGACGGGAAAAAACAAGTTCGACTCTCGACGGCGCCGGGAACCCATGCCGCCAATTTCTCGCCGACCTACAAGTATTATCTCGACACATTCTCGGACGTTTCAACTCCGCCGCACATCACCGCAGTCGACAACGAAGGCAAAAGTATTTCGGTCATTGAAGAGAACGATATGCTGATGTTGAAAGACTACCCTTTAGCGAAAAAGACATTCCGGACTTTTACAACCTCGGATGGGGTTTCTCTTAACGCATCGATGATCACGCCGGTGGATTTTGATTCGACGAAACGCTATCCCGTTCTCATGTATGTATACGGAGGTCCCGGTTCGCAAGAAGTGCGCAACGAATGGGGACGGACTACCGATGTTTTGTGGTATTCATACTTGACTGAAAAAGGATATCTCATATTTACGATCGACAACAGGCAAACCGGAGGACGAGGAAAAGCGTTTGAAACTCTTGGGTTTAGAAATTTAGGGAAGTGGGAAGTCAACGATCATATTGAGGCTGCAAAATACCTCGCCACGTTGCCCTACGTCGACAAAAACCGTATCGGCATTTGGGGATGGAGTTATGGCGGGTATGTATCGAGCATGGTGATCCTCAACGCGGCCGATTATTTTAAGACAGCGGTAGCAGTAGCGCCCGTTACAAATTGGCGCTACTACGACGACATTTACACGGAGCGATATATGGGAACCCCACAGAACAATCCCGAGGGATACAAAGCAAGTTCGCCCATCACTTATGCGTCTCAGTTGAAAGGGAAGTTCCTTCTTATACACGGAACGAGCGATGACAACGTTCATTTCCAGAATACGGCAAACTTTGTCGAGGTGCTCGAAAAGGCAAACAAACAATTTTCTGTCAGGTTCTATCCTGATAAAAACCACAGTATCTATGGCGGCGTCACTCGCCTCAATCTTTACACGCTGATCACCGACTTTATTCTTGCGAACCTTTGAGAGATGGCTATTCGAAGAAATGTCCGCAACGTAAGAAGTAATGCTGCATCCAAAAATATTCCGATTTGTCCGGCAGATTTGAGAATTCAAACTGCAACATTACCGGTATCCTGATAGTGGCACGTTTTGGATGCCCGCTTAAAACATGCGGGGATGACGCAAATTCGGGAGCGTCATTTCCGAATGATTTTATCGGGGATCCAAGATGAGTCATTTCCACAGCCCCCTTTTTGTTGCATTTTTCGTCTTTTCTCGCTATTTTATACTCAATATTTAGGAGCAACCACTGGCAGTGTCTCATTTCGTAGATCGATTGTGAAGAAGTGACCATCGGAGTTTGCTCTCTCCGATTTTTTTGTTTTTTGGCGCCATAGTCAATGAAAAAAATTGTGATCACATTTCCCGATGGTTCTAAAAAAGAGTTCGATGCTGGCGTGACCGGAAATCAGATCGCCGAGAGTATCGGCCGCAGCCTTGCCAAGAACGCTCTGTCTATTTCCGTCGACGGCGAAGTGTGGGATCTAAGCAGGCCGATCAACCACGACTCCTCGATTGTTATCCATACGTGGGATTCACCCGAAGGAAAAGCGACGTACTGGCATAGTTCAGCGCATCTGATGGCAGAAGCGATCGAATCACTTTTTCCGGGGACCAAGTTCGGCATCGGCCCCGCGATCGAGAACGGGTTCTATTACGATATTGACATGGGCGATCATTCGCTCACAAACGAAGACCTTGTCGCTATCGAGTCGAAAATGAAGGAACTTTCCGCGAGAGATGCATCGTACAATCGCGAGGAAGTTTCATGGGACAAAGCAGTAGACTATTTCAAAAAGAAGGGCGATCAATACAAACTCGAATTGCTGAACGAATTTAAGAACGAATCGATCAGCATGTACCACCAGGGGAATTTCACGGACCTCTGTTACGGTCCGCACATTCCATCGACGGGGAAAATCAAATTTATCAAGTTGATGAACGTTGCCGGCGCGTATTGGCGCGGGAACGAGAAGAATAAAATGCTCCAACGGATTTACGGCATTACATTTCCGACAAAACAGGAGCTTGACGAATACCTTTTCAGGATCGAGGAAGCAAAAAGGCGGGATCATCGGAAGATCGGCGCGGAGATGGAATTGTTCCTTCTCACTCCTAAAGTCGGGAGCGGCCTTCCACTCTGGATGCCGAAGGGAACAATCGTCAGGGAAGCGCTGGAAAAATTTCTTCGCGAAGAGCAGAAGAAACGCGGCTATCTTCCCGTTGTCACTCCGCACATTGCGAACCTTGAGCTCTATAAAACATCCGGCCACTATCCGTACTATAAGGACTCACAGTTCGCCCCGATCACGATGGAAGATGGGGAGCAGTTCTTATTGAAGCCGATGAACTGCCCTCATCATCACCAGATCTACGCCGCACGGCCGCGTTCTTACCGCGACCTGCCGATCCGATTGGCAGAGTTCGGCACCGTCTATCGGTATGAACAGTCGGGGGAAATGAACGGCCTTACGCGCGTTCGCGGCTTCACGCAGGACGATGCGCATATTTATTGCGCTCACGACCAGTTGAAACAGGAGATCGCCCGCACGGTGGAACTGACGCAATTTGTCTTCCGCACGTTCGGGATGGAGGTCTCCACGCGTCTGTCATTCCGGGACGATAAGAACGCCGCAAAGTTTGGGGGCGAAGCGGCATTTTGGGAACAAGCCCAGCGGGAGATCAAAGAGGTTGCCGATGAGATGAAACTGAATTATTTTATCGGTATCGGAGAGGCGTCGTTCTACGGCCCCAAAATCGATTTCATGGTGAAAGACGCCATCGGGAGAACCTGGCAGCTTGGAACGGTGCAGGTCGATTACGTCATGCCGGAACGATTCCAATTGGAGTATACGGGCAGTGACGGACAGAAACATCGCCCGGTGATCATTCACCGCGCGCCGTTCGGGTCGTTCGAAAGGTTCATCGGAATACTTATCGAACATTTTGCCGGAGAGTTTCCCCTTTGGCTTACTCCGGTTCAGGCGGTCGTTTTACCGATCACGGACGGCCAGGCCGCTTATGCAAAAGAAGTCCTTCACCGGCTGCGCGAAGCCGAGCTAAGGGTCGACTTCGACGACCGCAACGAGAAGATCGGCTATAAGATCAGAGATTGGGAAATGAAAAAAGTCCCTTATATGCTCGTTGTTGGAGAGAAAGAAAAGGATGCCGGGACGGTTTCTCTGCGAAAGCACAAAAAGGGAGACGCGGGTAGTATCGCCATCGACGCATTAATTCAACAATTACAGCTTGAAGTGCAGCAAAAATCCATCACCACATAGGAGATACCCGAATCAAAAGTAGAGGCCCTCGTATTAACGATGAGATCCGCGCGGCGCAGATCCGCGTGATCGATGATAACGGTCAGCAGCTTGGCGTCATGACTCCTCGTGAAGCAATTGCGATTGCGCAGCAGAAGTCGAGAGATCTCATCGAAGTCGTGCCGAATGCTCAGCCGCCGGTCTGTAAAATTATGGACTTCGGTAAATACAAATATGAGCTTCAGAAAAAGGAAAAGATCCAGAAGAAACATCAGCATGTCAGCCTCGTCAAGGAGCTTCGTTTTCACCCGAATACCGACGTGCATGATTTTGAGTTCAAAGCGAAGCATGCCCTGCAATTTATTGCCGACGGGCATAAAGTGAAAGCGACGGTCATTTTTAAAGGCCGAGAGATCACCTATAAAGACCACGGAGAGAGCCTGCTCAATCGATTGAGCGAAAGGCTTTTGTCCGTCGCCAAGGTCGATCAACCGCTCCACATGGAGGGGCGGAACATGATTATTTTTTATGCGCCCGATAAATCTGCTAAGACAAAAACGGATAAAGTAACTCAAGACTCTAAATAATCAGCGAAGAAGGTCAGTATGCCAAAAATGAAATCACATCGCAGTGCCCGGAAAACTTTTCGGCTGACTGCTTCCGGGAAAATCAAGCGCCACAAGATGAACCGGAGACATATTCTTACGAGCAAATCAACAAAACGGAAACGTCACTTGCGCCGTCCGGGACTGATCTCGTCGCCCGACGAGTCCCGAATAAAACGGCTGCTTGTGCTGTAAACGTTATTCCACTCACATAACTACATCTAAAGAAGGAGCAAAGAGCAACTATGCCACGTTCGCAGAACAAAGTTGCCTCCCATCGCCGTCGCAAAAGGATTCTCAAAGAAGCGAAAGGCTATTGGGGTGCGAGAAGCAAGGTGTTGACGGTCGCCAAACATTCCGTCGACAAGGGGTATCAGTTTGCCTACAGAGATCGAAAAGCAAAAAAGAGGACGTTCCGCCAGTTGTGGATCGCGCGTATCAACGCCGCAGCGAGGCTGCACGGTTCTACATATTCCGCATTAATTGACGGATTGCATAAGAAACAGGTAGACATCAATCGGAAGGTTCTCGCAGAACTTGCCGTTGAGAGTCCGGAAGCGTTTGCGGAAATTGTAAAATTCGTCAAAGCATAAGCATCTTTGCTATTCCCGCCGCCTCGGGAACGAGTGACGGCGGGAAGTTTTTTTCATCCCCCGAAGCTGCGGACATCACCCATGCCTGACATCGCTGATAATTTGCTCCACGATATCGCCGAACTACGTGGAGTTGCTGAACACACCGCCTCACTCATCGCATCGGCAGACGATCTCGAAAAATACCGCATCGAATTCCTCGCGCGGAAAGGGAGCGTAGGCCAACTGTTCGATCGGCTCAAGTCCGTCCCCATCGAGTCAAAGCCTGCGATCGGAAAAGAGCTTAACGCTTTACGTTCCTTCCTTGATTCTCTCTATCTCTCTGCAAAAGAAAAAATTGAAAAACCTGGCGGCGAGAAGGGACAGTTTATTGACCTCACCCTCCCCGGAAGAGGGGAAGCGATCGGAACCGTTCATCCCATCACACAGACCCTCCAAGATATTGTTTCCATTTTTGTCTCCATGGGTTTCGGAATTGTCGATGGGCCGGAGATCGAGGACGATTATCACAATTTCGAAGCGCTCAATTTCCCGCCCGATCATCCCGCGCGCGATATGCAAGACACCTTTTTTATCGAAAACGATGTTCTGCTTCGCACGCACACATCCCCGGTGCAAATCCGTGTTATGAAAGAGCAACGCCCTCCCGTGCGCGTGGTTGTTCCGGGAAGAGTGTATCGCAATGAGGCCATCAGCGCAAGAAGTTATTGCCTCTTTCATCAGGTTGAAGGACTTTATGTAGACAAAAATGTGAGCTTTAGCGAACTCAAAGGGACTCTCGTTGCATTTGCCAAGGAATTTTATGGCAGCGGTCTGAAGTACAAATTTCGGCCCAGTTTCTTCCCCTTTACAGAACCCAGCCTGGAGATGGACATTACGTGCTTCCTGTGCTCCGGAAAAGGATGCCGAGTGTGCAAACATACGGGATGGCTTGAGGTTCTTGGCGCGGGCATGGTTCATCCAAATGTCTTAAAGAACGTCGATTACGACCCCGAAGAGTTTACAGGTTTTGCTTTTGGTATCGGGGTTGAGCGGACAACCATTCTTCGACATGGAATTTCGGATATCCGTCTCCTGTTTGAGAACGATTTACGATTTCTAAAACAGTTTTAGTATTCTTTGTATGCGTATATCTTTCAACTGGTTAAGCAAATACATTAAATTAAAAATTAGTCCAGAAAAGCTGGCTGAAAAATTGACCTCTGTGGGACTCGAGGTCGAAAGTATCGAGAGGCTTGGAGGGCAATTTGATAATTTTGTTGTTGGGGAGATCGTGTCCGTCCGCAAACACACCAATGCGGACAAACTAACTGTTTGTCTTGTGAGTGTTGGTAAGAAAAGGGGGAGTACGGCAGACGATATTCTTCAAATTGTCTGCGGTGCTCCCAATGTGACAGCCGGGCAAAAAGTGGCTGTGGGTCTGGTTGGGGCCGTAGTGCCGAGAAATCAGCACGACCCTGCCGGAAAGCCGTTCACGCTGGGAAATGTGAAGATCAGAGGAGAAGAATCGTCGGGGATGATTTGTTCTGAGTACGAGTTAGGAATTGGAGAAGATGCCAACGGCATACTCGTTCTGGATCCGTCCGCGAAGGTCGGGGCTTCGCTTGCAAAACATTTTGGCCTCGACGACGTCGTGTTTGAAATTGGAATTACGCCGAATCGTCCTGATTGCCTTAGCCACATCGGCATTGCGCGCGAAGCGGCGGCTATATTAAAAGGGAAAGTTGAGCTTCCGCGCGTACATATTCGAGAGAATGCAGAACAGATTTCAAAAGAATTTTCAGTTGACGTCCGTAATCCTGAAGGATGTCCCCGATATTCTGCACGCCTTGTGACGGGCGTTGTTGTCGCTCCATCGCCGCAATGGCTTCAGGCATCATTAAAATCCGTCGGCTTACGGCCGATCAATAATGTCGTTGATGTGACAAATTTTGTCATGTTCGAATTCGGCCAGCCCCTCCATGCGTTCGACGGCGACCTTATTCATAAAAAGAAAATTATTGTGCGAAATGCTTCGGATGGGGAGAAATTCGTGACGCTGGATGGCATCGAACGGACGTTGACGGCGTCGACTCTTATGATTTGGGATGCAGACAGGCCGATTGCAATCGCAGGAGTGATGGGAGGTATGAATTCTGAAATATCTGCTTCGACGACCTCAGTTTTTCTTGAAAGCGCATTCTTCAACCCCTCGAGCGTGAGGAAAACTGCAAAGCGCCTTGGCATACTTTCAGACGCTGCTTTTAGGTTCGAGCGGGGCACCGACCCCAACACAACAGTGGATGCAGTCGACCGCGCAGCGTCGATGCTGGCGGAAATTGCCGGGGGACAAGTTCATCGCGGAGTTATCGATGTGTATCCCAAGAAAATAAAAGACCGCCGCGTCCGGCTTCGAACCGAACGGGTCAACAAGCTGCTGGGAACAAACATTTCCGCCCCATCGATGAAGAAAATGTTGGCGTCGATCGGCATATCGACGCAATCAAAGTCGAAGGGAGTAATGCTTTGTACGGTCCCAACGTTCCGTCCAGATATCGAACAAGAGATCGATCTTGTAGAAGAAGTTGCACGGCTACATGGATATACAAAGATCGAAGACAAAATGATGTCGAACATCGATTTTTCTCATCGGTCGTCTCACGGAGATGCACTCGCTCAACTGCGCAATGCGCTCTGCGGCCTCGGCTTTAACGAAGTTGTAACAAACAGTTTAATCGATCAAACCCTTGTAAAGCCGTTTTCCCCGAACGTAGTCGAGATCAAAAACCCGATCAGTAAGGATCTCTCGGCGCTAAGACCGAGTACCGTCTTCAGTATGCTCCAAGCCGTCTATCATAATATCAATTACGGCAACGGCGATCTTAAGCTTTTTGAAATAGGTCGAACCTATGAAAAGGTTGCCAAAGAAATTCCGACGGCTTTCATTCAGGGATATAAAGAAAACGGCGTAATTTCGGTCTGCATGACCGGCAAAAGGAACACAGTTTCCTGGAACTCTTCCGGGCGATCCATCGATATTTACGATTTAAAAGGAGTTGTTCAGGCTTTGCTCGACAAAATTCTACTTGACAAATTTCAATTTATTTATTATGATAGCCGTAGTCCTTTAACTGAAGAGACAATAGTTGTTGAAAAAGATGGCACTTACGTCGGCTTTCTTGGCAAAGTGAAGGCTGATTTGCTCAAAAAATTTTCAGTTGAAAGTGACGTTTATGTTTCTGAGCTAAGCATATCAGAATTGGTTCAGACTCAAAAGAAATTCAAGATGTATGTTCCACCGACAAAATTTCCATCAGTTCGAAGAGACCTTGCATTTATAGTTGCAAAAGATGTTTTGTTCGAAGCGATCGAGCGTCAGGTTGTGTTGGAGGGCGGACATCTTCTTAAAGGTGTGACGTTGTTCGATGTATTTGAGGGGAAGCCGTTGCCGGAGGGTAAGAAAAGTTTCGCTATCTCAGTGGAGTTGAATTCGGCGGAGAAAACTTTAACCGAAGATGAAGCAGCGAAAGTAATTGATCGGGTTGTCAAAGGCGTGAGCCAGGCGTTCGGCGCCGAGCTACGAAGTTCCAGCTAGCCAAACTTAAAGAGACAAGCCGCACTTGCAGGAAGAAGTCGAACAAGAAATAACCAGCGTCGAAAGTTCTCTCGAGGGAGCGCTGAAGCTATTGTGGGAGCGAGCGTATGCCGCCTCCACTGCGATCAATTCTCTCCGGGAAGAAAAGAATGCAGTCCAGCTAAAAGCGAACGACCTCGAAGCGCAACTGCTGCAAATGCAAAGCGAGTTGGCGAACAGGAACAACGAGGTGGCACAGTTGCGACGGGAACTCGATAGCATGCTCCTTTCGTCCGCGTCGAACGGACTCCTCGATAAGGAAGAACGCATAAAGCTTCAGGAAAAAGTGAAGGCCATTTTGGAAAGAATCAATTCTCATTTATGAACTATTACAGGTACGTGTATCGCTGACGTCTGGTAAATTTGTCCAACTTACATTTAGATAGCACATTGGAATTAAAAATGGACAGGAAAAGCGTGAGAGTGAAGATATTTGGGTCCGAGTACCCGCTTCGTGGTGAAAGTGAAGAATTTACGAAAAAAGTTGCCGGGTATGTCGACACCATGATCAATTCTATCCACGATAAAATTCCTGAACAACCTCCGTTGACTATTTCCGTCTTGGCCGCGCTCAATATTACTGAAGATCTGTTGAAGGAAAAGGACAAGAATCGGGAGATGATCAGTAATTTCGAGAATGAGATCGTCAAAATTTCCAATTACTTGGATACGAGCCTTCAAGGAAATGGATAATTCTTTGTGCATTTAACGTAGGAGGATCACTCAACTCTTTTTGTTGGGACAATTTTATCCGCATCGTCAGCCTTAGTCAAAAACATTAAAGAACCTGACAAGTTGTACCAATAGGGAGTTCGACTCATAATCGTCATATTACAGGCCTCAGCCTTTCTCTAGCAGAAGGGATTTTGCGACACGCCTTCGGGTTTCCCGCACAAACGGGATAGCAAACAGTGGAAGTAAGAAACGATTAGGCGAACACCCACCGTGTCGAAGAACGAGGTTCTTTAAACACTTGCCTATGGTAGCGATGCGGATTTTTATTTTTTATAGGTCTATCAATTCAATTTATTGAGAGGGATGCGGTATATGCAATTCTTTGTGATCATCCCGATGGTAGTCGTTCTCTGCGGCCTCGCATTTTACGTTGGTTGGTATCTCAACGCCCGATCCGGACAAAGCAAGATCTTGAGCGCAGAAGAGCGCGCAAAGAAAATTATCGCAGATGCGGAAAGAGAGGCGAACTCCGTCATGCGAGAAAAGCTTCTTGAGGTCAAGGACGAGTGGTATAAAAAGAAACAAGAATTTGATGCAGAATCGAACCAGAAACGAAATAAGATGCAATCGTATGAAAAGCAGCTCTCGTCGAGGGAAGAAAATATTGACCGAAAAGTGGAACTGCTGAACAAAAAAGAGCGCGAGTTGCATCAGGTCCAGCGCGAAAGCGACGAAAAAGGAAAATTGCTCGAGGGCCGTCAGCTAGAGCTGGATAAAATGATTGCCGAGGAAATCACCCGGCTGGAGCGCGCATCCGGGCTGTCACGAGAAGAGGCAAAGAAGATATTGATCGAAAGCCTCACAAATTCTGCTAAAACCGAGGCAGCGCAAACTCTGAAAGACTTACGCGACAAAGTCAGGGAAAACGCAAAGCAGGACGCTCAAAAAATAATCGTCCAGGCCATCCAGCGATCTGCGGCAGATCACGCAGTCGAAACGACGGTCAGCGTCCTGAATATTCAAAGCGATGAAATGAAGGGGAGGATCATTGGTCGCGAAGGACGGAACATTCGCGCGTTTGAGGCAGCAACAGGGGTAGATGTTATCGTAGATGATACCCCTGAAGCCGTTATTTTATCAGGTTTTGACGCTTTTCGAAGAGAAGTTGCTCGAATATCGCTTGAACGCCTTATTGCGGACGGACGAATCCATCCAGCCCGTATCGAAGAGGTTGTCGAAAAAGTCAAAGGAGAATTGGAGGAGGAGGTTTTGCGTTCGGGTGAGAATGCTCTCATCGAGGTCGGACTTCCCGGAGCGCATCAAGAAATCATACGACATATAGGTAGAATGAAATACCGTTCGAGCTACGGACAGAATCTTTTACAGCACAGCATTGAAGTTGCATATCTCTGTGGAATAATGGCTTCGGAGGTTGGCATCGACCCGAGCCTCGCCAAGAGAGCCGGGCTGTTGCACGATATTGGCAAGACTGTCGATCGGAGTATCGAAGGACCGCATGCTCTTCTGGGATACGAGCTGGCTAAAAAATACAATGAGCATCCGATAGTCATCAACGCGATCGGCTCGCACCATGAGGACATCCCCATGGAACATCCCATCGCGGCCTTGGTTCAGGCGGCCGATGCGATCAGCGGAGCGCGTCCCGGAGCACGAAGAGAATCGGTTGAAGGATACGTCAAGCGTTTGGAAAAACTTGAATCGATGGCTCAGTCGTTTCAAGGCGTCGCGAAAACGTATGCGATCCAGGCGGGGAGGGAAATTCGCGTCATCGTCGAGCATGACAAGGTTGACGATGCGATGGCGGATCAACTCGCGCACGACATTGCTCAGAAGATTCAGCAAGAAATGGAATACCCGGGTCAGATCAAGGTCATAGTCATTCGCGAGGTACGCTCAATTGCGTTTGCAAAATAATACCTTTCTTTTCCTTTCATGATACGGGTAGGCATTACCGGAGGCATGGCGAGCGGAAAGAGCGAAGTCTGCGAGAAGCTGCGATCCCTTGGCGTGTCCATCCTTTCAGCGGACCTCATTGCTCACCAACTCACCGACACAGACCCGAAGATGAGGAGAGCTATTACCCTTTTGTTCGGACCGCTCGCATATGATACGCCTACCGGTACGCTCAACCGCAGCTATGTTGGCCGCGTCGCCTTCGCCGATAAACGGAAATTGTCTTCGCTGAATAAAATCGTTCATCCTCAGGTGCTGCAAGCTATCGACACGGAAGTTGCGCGCCTTGAGGAGAAAAAAATTGCCGGATACGCAGCTATAGAAGCGGCGTTGCTGTTCGAGTCGGGTTTGAACCGCCAAGTTGATTATGTATTGACCGTCGTTGCGCAGACCGATTTGCAGATAGAGAGGGGAATGAACAGAGACAAACTTACCGAGGCGGAAGTCAGGGCAAGACTTTCACAACAACTTCCTGCTGAAGCGACGATGAACGAATCCGATTTTGTGCTGTATAACAACAGCACTCTCGACGCTCTTTACCAAAAGACAATTTTTTTTCATAGGTTATTTACCGGACTTAAACCACGACTCGCGAGGAAGCATGACAATCTTTGAGGATGAAGCGAAGTTATTTTTTAACACCTATAAAAGACTTCCCGTCGAGATCGACCACGGCGAAGGTTGTTATCTCATCGCAAAAGACGGAAAGAAATACCTTGATATGTTCTCCGGCCTCGCCGTTAACGCGCTCGGATACGGCCATCAAGGCGTGACCGATGCAATCAATGCACAGGCCCGTAAATATACGCACCTTTCCAATTTCTTTGCCCAACCGCCTCAGTTAGAACTGGCAGAACGTTTGCTCCGCCATTCGGGGTTTCAAAAGATCTTCTTTACGAATTCGGGAACGGAAGCTACCGAAGGAACGATCAAGCTTGCGCGCAAATGGGGATCGGCGAACGGACGCACTAACATCTTCGGTATGACGAACGGGTTCAGCGGAAGGTCTATGGGGTCGCTCTCCATTATGGATAAAGACAAGTATCGGGAGGGTTACGGCCCTTTTCTCGAAAACTGCGGGTTCATCACCTTCAACGACGTCAACGACCTCCGAGCAAAAGTGAATTCTTCCACGGCAGCCGTTTTTCTCGAGTTCATTCAGGGAGAGGGAGGGGTTGTCCCCGTCGAAAGAGCGTTTGTTGACGAACTGGAGGCGTTGCGAAAAAAGTTCGGTTTTCTCGTCGTGGCAGATGAAATTCAATCGGGCGTTATGCGTACCGGGAAATTCTTTGCCTACCAGCACTTCAATTTCCGGCCAGACATCGTAACGATTGCAAAGCCGATCGGCGGAGGCCTTCCCTTGGGCGCTATCCTCGGAGGTCCCGAGGTCGCCTGTGTCTGGTCCTATGGCGTTCATGGGACGACGTTCGGCGGGAATCCCGTCGCATGCGCGGCCGGCAAAGTCGTGATCGACACGGTCACAAGCGATGCCATGCAAAGACAGATCAACGATGTGTCCGCTTACCTTTTGTCGAAACTTCAGTCGCTCAAGGCCGAGCATTCGATCATAAAAGAAATTCGGGGAACCGGGTTTATGATCGGAGTGGACCTTTCAGTCGACAGCGCTCCGCTCGTCGATGAAATGTTGTCGAAAGGAGTGCTTGTCAACTCGACTGCTAAAACTGTCGTACGAATTTTGCCTCCTCTGATCGCGCAACAAAAGGAGATAGATACGCTCATCGCGGTATTCGAGGGAGCGCTCCGTACTGCTGGAGTCTGAAAATGAACCGGCCGCTCGAACCTTTTGATCCGGTCAATGTAAAGGCTTTGGCGTACTTAGAGAGAAAAGTGTCTGGGTAATTTTTGCACTAGTCAATGCTGGCGAGCCACTCAAGCGCTGGAAAAATGTTATAAATGAATTAAATATTATGATATTATTAATTCACCATTAATTAATCGCTTGACATTTTATTGCACCCGCTATATATTTGCAAAGCAAGAATCAAAGGCGGCTTCAACGGTGGTGCTTGCGCCATCAATAAATTACACATTTATCAACTTATCGGAGGTAATTTATGAAGAAGGTTCTAGTTCTCGCGGTTGCACTCGTGTTTGTATGCGGGCTTGCATCGGCTCAAGATGTTATGCCGGCGGCAAAGGCAGGGTCGAAATCATTGAATTTCACGTTTGGCGGTTTGGGGACTTTCAACCTGAATGCAGCTGGGCCAAGCGGGGGTGTTGGAATGTCGTATTTTTTGAATAGCGACGCAGCATTGAGAGTAGGTCTTCAAATCAGGTCCACAAGCTCGACGATACCCGCGAATCCGCCTACTGGGCAAACAGGAACCGACGGAAGTAAGTCTGCATTTACGCTGGGAATTGCGGGCGATTATCTTATGTACATGAACGCAGGACGCGTCCGGCCGTATTGGGGCGGCGGAGTTTTGTTAGCCCTTAATTCCAATGACGCCAAACCGGCAGTGATTGGCGGCGGTGGACAGAGCGAAGATAAGAACGATCAAGCAAACGGGCCTACCGGATTAACGTTTGGGCTTTCAGGAATCATGGGCGCCGAGTTCTTCATTTACAATGAGCTTAGCTTCTCCGCAGAGTATCAGTTGAACCTTATCAATATTAATTCTCCTGCGGATAATGTCTTGAGCAACGGCAATACATCAACGACCACCAAACAAACCAGCACGACCACGATCCTTGGTTTTAGTTCAGCTGGAGTAGCCATTCACATTTATTTTTAGTCGATAATTGTTTTTCGGTCGAAAGGCGACTCGCAACAACGCGAGCCGCCTTTTTTATTTCCATTTAAATTTGTATGTTACATTAGTATGGAGATAAAAACAGATTTTCTTGTTTTGGGAAGCGGCATTGCCGGATTGTTTTACGCTCTGAAGGTTGCCGAGTTTGGAACCGTTGCCGTCGTAACAAAGAAGCAAAAGGCCGAGTCCAACACGAATTATGCGCAAGGGGGAATTGCATCTGTCCTCTCATCCACCGACTCGTATGAATCCCACATCGCCGATACGTTGAATTCCGGCGCGCAGCTCTGTCATCGAGATGCAGTTGAGGTTCTGGTGAAGGAAGGCCCCGCGAGGGTAAAAGAATTGATGGAGATCGGCGTTGAATTTACCCGCAAGGGGGATCGCCTCGATCTCGGGAAAGAAGGGGGCCATTCACAGCATCGGATCGCCCATGCTGCTGATCTGACCGGGAAGGAAGTAGAACGAGCCCTCCTGGCGCGCGTTGCCGAGCATCCGAATATCGAAGTCTACGAAAACCACATCTCCATCGACCTCATCACCGAACACCATCTCTTCGAACACGCGAAGAATCATCATTCGGACATCCACTGCTGGGGCGCATATGTGCTCGACGTTGAAAAAAATGAAGTGAAGACCTTTCTAGCGCCCGTGACGATGTTGTCGACCGGCGGTGCTGGACATGTCTATCTTCACACGACGAACCCCACGATCGCAACGGGAGACGGGATCGCTATGGCATATCGCGCAGGTGCGCCGGTGGGGAACATGGAATTCATCCAATTTCATCCCACAACGCTATACAATTCGGGTTCTCCGTCTTTCCTGATCTCGGAGGCGGTGCGCGGGTTCGGCGCAATTCTGAGGACAGCGTCCGGTGAAGATTTTATGCAGAAATACGATAAACGGGGTTCTCTTGCAACCCGCGATATTGCCGCCAGGGCTATCGACAGCGAACTTAAGCGAAGCGGGGCCGAGTGTGTCTACCTCGACCTAACCCGCCTCGACGTCGAAGCCGCAAAAAATCATTTCCCGAATATCTACCAACGCTGTCTCGATTTCAGAATTGATTTTACGAAAGAGCCGATTCCGGTTGTTCCGGCCGCGCATTATGCGTGCGGAGGAGTTGCCACTGACCTCAACGGCCGCACATCTATTTCCGGGCTTTATGCTTGCGGGGAGGTGAGTATGACCGGCGTGCACGGTGCAAATCGTCTCGCGAGCAATTCGTTGCTCGAAGCAATTGTCTTTTCACATAGGGCTGCTGAAGACTTTGCGCATACGAAGGCAACGATGGCCGCAATTCCCTCCATCCCACCCTGGGACGATTCGGGAACGATCAACAGCGAAGAATGGGTCCTCATCTCACACGATCGCAAAGAGATCCAACAGGTGATGTGGGATTATGTCGGGATTGTTCGTTCGACCGCGAGACTGGAACGCGCGCAAAGACGCATCCAACTAATGCTCAATGAAGTGAGCGATTTTTATCAGAGGACGAAAGTCAGCGAAGGCCTCATCGAGTTGAGGAACTTGGCCTGCGTCGCGGATATTATAATTCGTTCAGCCTTGTCGCGGCACGAGAGCCGTGGGCTACATTATACAACCGATTACCCGTCGCGGGATGATGCACTATGGCTTAAGGATACGTTGATGACGTCGGAAAGGGAAAATGGATAACCTCACGCTTAAAAAGGATAAGCCCCGATGCGCATGCGGGATATTCGGAATTTTTGGCCATCCACAGGCGTCGCTGCTTACCTACTACGGGCTCCATGCGCTCCAACATCGGGGCCAGGAAGCGAGCGGTATCGTCACCTGCGAATTTGAAAAAGCAAAGGACCGTCATCATTTCAACATTGTCAAAGGGATGGGCCTTGTCACCGACGTCTTCCGCGATTATAGGACTGTGCAGGACCAACTGAAGGGAGAGTCGGCGATCGGCCATAATCGGTACTCGACAGCGGGGTCGGCGAACAACAAATCCAATATTCAACCCTTCATCGTCAACTATCGAAACGGCAACCTCGCGCTCGCACATAACGGCAACCTGACGAACTTCCGTTCACTCCGGAAAAAATTGCAGGATGAAGGGACGATTTTTCAAACAACCTCCGACAGCGAGATCGTCCTGCATTTGATCGCCCGGAGCAAAGAGAAAAAGCAGATCGACCAAATCCGCGACGCGCTCGAACAGATTGAAGGCGCGTTTTCTCTTTTAATTCTCACCGATACGTCGCTCGTCGTGGCGCGGGATGTTTTCGGTTTCCGCCCGCTCGCTCTCGGCATGAAAGATGGGCGGTACGTCGTCGCTTCGGAATCGTGTGCATTCGACATGATTGACGCGAAATATGTGCGGGATATTTCTCCCGGGGAAATTCTCGTTATAGACAAAGAATCCTCAAAAACGCGGAAGCCGCACTCGTTCTGGCTCTCTCGAAAGGGAGCGAGCCCTCATCATTGTATTTTTGAATACATCTATTTTTCGAGACCCGACAGTCAAATCTTCGGAGAGAGCGTCGATAAGGTGCGACGTAAATTAGGAAAGGCCCTGGCTCAGGAATCACCTATCCTGCCGGACAAGAACGATAAACACACGATCGTTATCAGCGTCCCGGATTCGAGCAACACCGCGACTTTGGGTTTTGTTTCAGAGAGCAACAAACAGGGGATCCCGACAAAACTTGAGATCGGCCTCATTCGCAACCACTATGTCGGCAGGACATTTATCCAGCCCGAACAAGGCGACCGCGAGATGAAGGTGAGGACAAAATACAACACTGTGAAGGGCGTGCTGAAAGGGAAAAAAGTTGTTCTTGTGGATGATTCTATCGTACGCGGTACGACCTCGAAGCAACTTGTGAAGTTGTTGAAAGAAGCGGAACCGAAAGAAATTCATTTTCGGATCACGTCGCCCCCGATCGTCAACCCGTGCCATTGGGGAATGGATTTTCCGAAGAAGGAAGAGTTGATCGCCGTCCGTTGCGATGAAAATGTGGAACATATACGGCGCGAATTGGATGTCGATAGCGTTCATTACCTCTCGCTCGAAAAAATGCTCGAAGCGGTCCCTCACAACGACGGAAAGGGATACTGCACGGCATGTTTCGGCGGGAAGTTTCCGACCAAGGTCGACGGAAGTTCCGACAAGAATGAACTTGAATCATAAGCATGGTCCATGTACGCTCGAAACTTTGCCCATTCTTTACAGCGTTTTTTCTGGGCATCTTTTCCGTTCCGTTTTATCTGTACGCTCAGGATTTTGCCCCTAACGAGCTCGTCGTAAAATTTAAGAACGACGCTCCTGAGCTTGCGGTCGACAGCGTGATCTCGCCACAGGGGATCTCGATCCTGACTGGTCAAAGCCGCACGCGCTTCATCAAGAAGATCCAGCCTGCTTTTTCACGCAAAAATTCCGCACAAAGCGTTTCCGTCTCAGCCGCGGCCCCGGTCACTTTTTCCGCAACGCCTTCACATTTGGTCCGGATCGGATTCGCCGATGCTCAGTCAACCGACAACGCTTTATCCGTTCTGCAGCAGAACCCTCTCGTCGAATATGTTCAACGGAATTACCTTTACAAAATTGACCAGACGCCTGACGATTCCGCCGCGTCAAGCCAATGGAATTTACAGCGGATAGGGATTTTCCAACTTTGGGCGAGCGGTTTTTTCGACAAAATTAAAATGGATTCCGTTCGGGTCGGCGTGCTCGACACCGGAGTTGATTATTTACATCCGGATTTGGCCGGGAAGATCTATATCAATAAAGGGGAAACGGGTCTCGATCAATACGGCCACGACAAAAGAACAAACGGGATAGATGACGACGGAGACGGCTATGTCGACGATTGGCATGGGTACGATTTTGTCGACCTTGCCGATTCGGATCTGGGAGATTGGTCTCAAAGGGACAACGATCCGATGGATGAAAACGGACACGGGACTGCCGTCGCGGGCATTATCGGAGCACAAGCGAACAATATCGTCGGCATTGCAGGAATATCTCCCATAGCCCAGATCGTTCCGCTGAGAGCGTTTAACGCAAACGGCGTAGGCACCGATGCGGATATTGCAGCTGCCGTCCTATACGCCGCCGATAACGGTATTCAGGTTCTCAACATGAGTTTTGGAGACGTCATTCTATCACCTCTCATGAGAGATGTTCTCCATTACGCTCACGAAAAAAATGTAGTGCTTGTGGCTTCGAGCGGCAATGATGGAACCAGTTATCCACATTATCCATCCGACTTTAGTGATGTGATTTCAGTAGGTTCAGTCTCTCAAAATGATGTAAGATCTATCTTTTCATCGTACGGTCCTTCATTAGCATTGGTCGCGCCGGGGGAGTCGATCCCGACGCTAACATTGGGCGGAGGGTATACCGGCTCTTTTTCGGGTACATCGGCAGCTGCGCCTCATGTCTCGGCTGTCGCCTCTCTCCTTATCAGCTTGGATCAATCGTTGGACTTAAATAGTGCTAATTATATTCCGATCACGCCCGAAGAAGTGCGGGCGAATATTCTTGCGGGCTGCGAAGACCTTGGTGATAACGGATGGGACAATTATTACGGAGCAGGCATCGTCAATGCGCGGATTCTTCTCAACACGCCCGAACGAAATGTCGTTCAAATTACATCACCACTCGCTGATGCTCAGCTTGGTGGTAACGTCGTACCTGTTGTGGGGACCGCAACAACCGACCAGCTAAGTTCGGTCTCGGTAATGTTCGGGGCGGGGGATTCTCCTACAAGTTGGACAACGATAGCTCAGTATGGCGCCAGACATTTTATCAATGATACGCTTGCGACATGGGAGATATCTTCTTTAACCGAAGGAGTTTATACATTAAGACTCCAAGTCCAAAATATTCAGTCTGGAGAGATTGAAAGCAGGGCTCGCGTCCTCATCGCAAGGTCAGGTCCGATTGTTACGAATTTTACTTTTCAGGATTCTGTAATTTCGGGAAGCCAATCTGCGACTTTGTTCACCCTAAGGCTCAACAACCCGTGCACAGCGCAACTGTGGTTTCGACGGCATGGTTCGATGGGAGAATTTAACTCAATACCAAATTCCGGCGTGCAATTGAACCATTTTTTTCTGCTCTTTTCCTCGGAGCTAATTTCGGGAGCATCTTATGATTTCTACCTTTTAGCTACAGACCAAGCGGGAAGAACAGTTCGCTTTCCGACTGTTGCTCTCGCGGGGACAGATACGTTTACGTATACTTTTAACAACCGGAATATTTCGTCGACCGGATTTGACGAATCCTCCTTTTCGCTTCCGTCCGGCTTTATTCTCAACAGGACAGATTCAATCGCCGGCCGAAAAATGATTATCATAAATGAGTACGATTCTTCCGGTACTTTTGGTAAGCTTAAGGCATATCAGTACTTAAATGGGTCGTTTATTGCAGTAGATTCGACCGCACGAAAATGGGTTCCCCGGGATTTTCGTCAAGTTTATTCTGACGGGACACTATCCACTCTTGTACAAGATCAAGGCGTGACAGTTCTCTTCACGTCCGATCAAGCTGGGACATCTTTTTTTAAATCGATATCCTTTGGAGATTCGACCGATGTTTGGGCCAGCCAATTGTACGATTTTGATGGGGATGGAAAGCCCGATTTGGTAGCCCGGAGCAGCTCGCAATATTTGATCTACAAAAATATGGGGTCTAATGGGTTTAAGTTAATGGCGCGGCTGGACGATCCTACAAGTCCTCTTCCGGGCGATGCAACAAATCAGTTCGGCCCTCCTCGGAGCCTGGTCGGGGACTTTTCGGGATCCGGCAGTACAGAGATCATTTTTGCAGATTACGATGGGGATATGATCATGTATCGTTTGGTCGATAAGACAAACTTCACTTTCCAACTCGCTTGGGTAGATTCAACAGATCTTCTCGAAACGAGTGATTACCTTGCTCAGGGCGATTTTGAGGGAAACGGGACGATGGATTTCGCAATTGCAGGACATTCGAACTTGGATCTTAATGCAGACCGAGAATACGACCCTCCAACGTGGGATGTGAGAATATTTAAGCATCGCCCCGGGGATTCGATCAACAATTTTTCGAAAATATGGGATCAGACTTTTTTTGGAGTGAAAACTGGGTTTTCATACGACAACGGAATAACATCGGGCAAAGCGCTTTCGCCAACGCGCGATCAACTCTTTCTTTCGCTCAATCCGTACCTTTACATTATCGACTATGACCAATCCTCGCAGACATTCAGACCTGTGTGGATCCATTCGTCTGGCTCAAACTCGGTCCTTGTGTCGGACCTCAACGGCTCTGGCACTCCTTTTATCGGATTTAACTCCGGCGGAAGAACGCGTTTCTTCACCTCCACGATGTCGGGAAATAAACCTCAAGCGCCGTGGGCATTATCTGCCATCCCCGTCTCGAGCCATGCAGTCGCACTCCAATGGAGTTCAGCAGTTCAATCTGCGTTACACAGAATTTATCGCGATACGATCGCTCAGGTGCATACATTCTTGGCCGGCGTCACTGGCACGAGTTTTATGGATTCGACTGTGAGTGCGGGCGTGACGTACTGGTATGCTGTCACTGCCGTTAGTCCAACTGAAAGCGATTTTTCGTCTGTGGTGTCGACATCCCCTCATGATCCTGCACGTATTGACTCGGTCGTGCAGCAATCGTCAAGCCAAATATCAATACGGTTTTCTTATCCGTTCGACCACAAGCGGTTGACCGATGCTTCGATTGTGGTCGACGATTCGGTTCGGCCCTCATCTGTAGGAGATCAGACTCCCGTAAAACTGCTGGCAACTTTTCTTCACCCCCTCGTTCTAGGAGTCCACACCCTCCATATTCAAAACTTAATTGATGCGACGGGAATGGAAGTGGATACATCGCAGCGATTTTCATTCGACGCGCAGCTTGAAGCCACCCCGACGTTCTACATCAAAAGCGCTTCATTCATGACGCAATCAACTATTGCGATAGATTTCAGCGACACACTCGCGCCCTCAGCTCTAGACGTAAACAATTATCGCTTTTCAAACGCACTGCGAACATTTGTTCTCAAAGAAGTTCGTTCCGATTCGACCGTCGCCACAAGGGCAATTCTGTCGCTTCAAGATAACCAGCGTCTTACGCCGATTGGCTTTTTAATGACGCTGACGGCAAGCGATAAAGTTCTGGACACGAAAGGACAATCTCTCAACGACGGTAAAGGTCAATCGATCGGTCTTGTTATCGACATAGAGAACTTGGATAACATCGTGGTGTTTCCAGATCCATTGCATTATTCGGCCGTCGATGGAAGTCGTGACCATATTACGTTCGCGAATGTTCCCCAATATTGCCGGATCGATATTTTTACGCCAACCGGCGTCAAAGTTACAACCCTCGAAGGTAATACGGCGGCGGATGGAATCCGTTGGAACCTCATTGATGAAAGAGGCAGGGGAGTAGGCACAGGCATTTATATTTTCCTCGCAACACAATTGAATGCAAACAAAGACGCAGTAAGGACCAAGGCAGGAAAATTCGCCATTATTCGTTGACCATGAAAGATCAATTCTGGACGATTTCAAATATTCTGAGCTTGAGCCGGATTGTGTTGATGGCGCCCGCCATTTATTTCTTTTTGGGACCCAGCATTTATCACCGGGAGTACGCGGTCCTGTTCATCTTATTAGCAGTGAGCACGGACGCCCTCGATGGATACTTTGCACGCTTGTTGCATCAGGAATCAGAGATCGGAAAAATCATAGACCCTCTTGCCGATAAGATCGGAGTCGGGATCGTTGTTGTATTGCTTGTCATTTTTGGCGATATTCCACTGTGGTTCGCTCTTCTTGTTGTCGTGCGTGATCTGCTGATTTTTGCAGGAGGGGTGTACGTCAAGAAGAAGAAAAGCATCATTTTGCCGTCAAATATGCCCGGAAAATTTGCCGTTTCATTCGTCGCCCTTACGCTGACGCTCGCAATGCTTCGCTATTCTATGTTCGGACTGGTTCAGGAATTCTCGCTGTGGCTGAGTTGCTTCTTCCTCATCCTCTCGTTCTCCATTTATGTCAGGCGCTTTGTCTCTGTGCTGAGCGCCGAGGAACAAGGAGCTTCGCAATGAGCATTTTTGATTCACTCAAATTTACCAGGCTGAAGGAAGGGCTTGCAAAGACGCGCGATGCCCTTGCAACTAAAATCAACCGCCTTGTGTTTGCCAAAGGGAATGTCGATCAGGAATTCCTTGATCGATTGGAAGAAATTCTTATCGGCGCAGACATCGGAGTGGATTCCGCGAATCTTATTTTGTCGTCTGTAAAAGAACGCGCAAGAGATCGAAAATACGGGAACGCGGCAGAGCTCGATGCGATTATTCGGTCGACGGTGGAGGAGGTTCTCATCGCGCATCCTGGAAATTCGGCCGACCCTTTTGGCTTGCAATTCTCCTCGAAGCCCCATGTGATCATGGTGGTTGGAGTCAATGGGGTGGGTAAGACGACGACGATAGGGAAGCTTGCTTTTAACTATAAATCATCGGGTAAAAGCGTTTTGATCGGCGCGGCGGATACCTTCAGGGCGGCGGCAAATGAGCAGCTTGAAATTTGGGCGGAGCGTGCAGGCGTTTCAATTATTCAACAAGGGCAGGGTTCGGACCCGGCTGCTGTCGCATTCGACACCGTAAAATCGGCGCAAGCGAGAGGGACAGACATCGTTATTGTCGATACCGCGGGACGTCTTCACACAAAAGTGAATCTTATGGAAGAGTTGAAAAAGATCAAACGAGTGATGGGAAAATGCATCCCCGAGGCGCCGCATGAAGTTTTTTTAGTCCTCGATGCTTCGACCGGTCAAAATGCTATTCAACAAGCCCGAGAGTTTGACAACGCGGTCGGACTTACCGGGCTGGTGATCACGAAACTTGACGGGACGGCAAAAGGGGGGATCATCATTGCGATATCCCGAGCCTTGAAAATCCCCGTTCGCTTCATTGGGGTCGGCGAGAAGATCGACGACCTTCAAGTATTCGACCCGAAAGCATTTGTCGAAGCGCTTTTTGAACCTGAGCATGCCTGAGAAAATGTCCGCGACCATCAACATATTGCCAGAGCAACTCGCAAACAAAATCGCAGCCGGCGAAGTTGTGCAGCGGCCGGATTCGATTGTGAAAGAACTTTCAGAAAATTCAATCGATGCAGGAGCAAAATCCCTCTCGATAATTATTAAAGAAGGAGGTAAGACGCTCATCCAGGTCGCCGATGACGGATCGGGAATGAGCGAAGAAGATTCACACCTCGCATTCGGCCGGCACGCCACGAGCAAAATCAGCTCGTACGAAGACATCGAAAATATCCGTACGCTGGGATTTCGCGGAGAGGCGCTTGCGTCGATTGCAGCGGTCGCGCAAGTGGAATTGCGAAGCCGCCGTTTAGCGGACGAGCTTGGGACTCTCGTTCGCATTGAAGGGGGAGAGATTAAAGAACGCTCGAAGGTCGCAACCCAGCCGGGGACGAATATTACCGTCCGCAACTTATTCTATAATACTCCCGCACGCCGGCATTTTTTAAAATCCGACAATACCGAGTTCAAACATATCTACGACGTGGTCCAGAGAATAGCACTCTCTCATCCTGAGATCGCAATTCACTTCTCAAGCAACGGCGAAGAACTGCTCGATTTGAAAGCGAGCTCACTCGAAGAACGGCTGAAGAATCTGTATGGCGAACGCCATTTTGAAACGCTCATTGCAATTGATGGACATAATGAGCTGCTCTCTTTTTCTGGGTTCATCGGAAAACCCGATTTTGCCCGCAAGTCAAGGGTGGATCAATACCTGTTTCTCAATAAGCGTGCAATTATCAACCGGGCTATCAACCATGCTGTCTTTTCGGGCTACGAGCATCTTGTCGAAAAAGGAAATTTCCCTTTTTATCTTCTTTTCCTCGAGATCGATCCGCGCAAGGTCGATGTCAATGTCCATCCTTCGAAAATGGAGGTAAAATTTTCAGATGAGCAGAGCGTGTACCGTTTCGTCGTGTCGGCGGTACGAAAAGCCCTCGGCTCGGGCGACCTAGTCCCGTCGCTTGAAATGAACAACCCGAAAACGGTCATTCCCTCTTTTACGTCGTTGCGTCATGCGAGCATTCCACGGTATCTTACTGAACAAATTGGGAGAGAGGGAGAAAAGAGCGGCATGTTCCCGGGCGAGGCTGTTTCGAGTGATGTCGCAAAAAAGGATGAGATTTCAATCGAACAGCTTTTTGCCCGTATTCCGACCGTACCGTCGAACGAATTTCATCCAACAAAGCAGATTTCTCATTCGGAAATAGACGCGACCCGCCAGGGGGGTAAATCGATATGGCAGCTTCATGATAAATATATTTTTTCACAGATAGAGACTGGCTTAATGATCATCGATCAACACGTAGCGCACGAACGGATACTCTACGAGCGTGCTTTGACTCGTTTTGATGCGGCGACACCTCTATCGCAACAGCTTCTTTTTCCTCACACAGTGACCCTTTCATCGGGGGACTTCGCCCTTGTCAGTGACTTGTTGCCGCACCTGAGGGCGATAGGCTTCGAATTGAAGATCTTCGGCAAGAATACGATTGTTATGGAAGGAGTACCGACTGAGGTCAAGGCAGGAACGGAAGGGAGCATCCTGCAGGACATTCTGGATGAATACAAGAACAATCAACATCGAGTTAAGCTGGACGCTAGAGATAACGTAGCGAAATCCTTTTCCTGCAAGGCCGCAATCAAAGCCGGCGACAAATTAACAGAGCCGGAAATGAGGGGGCTGATAGATCAACTATTTACCACTTCGATGCCCTATGTTTGTCCCCATGGCAGACCTATCGTAGTAAAAATATCGCTTGGGGAATTAGATCGTCGGTTTATGAGAACATCATAATTTAGTTTAGTTAAACTAAATAAGTATTTATTAAATAAAGCTTAAGAATGAAACAAAGAATTAAAACATCTCTATATAATAGAAGGCTGAAAGAATGAAGAGCTCGGAAAGCCATGAAAACCTGAAGAGGGAGAAGAGAAAATGGGAAACCAAGACAGGGAGGTCTGAAAGAAGGCGAGAAGCAGTATTTACGACGGTGAGTGGCGAACCTGTAGAAACTCTCTATACGCCGGATGACATTTCCGAGATGAATTATTTGACGGACCTGGGATTCCCCGGTGAGTTTCCATACACGCGCGGCGTTCACCAAAGCATGTACCGAGGAAAGCTTTGGACCATGAGACAGTTTGCCGGTTTTGGCACTCCGGAAGACACAAATGAACGATTCAAGTATCTTCTAGAGCACGGGCAGACGGGGTTGTCGACGGCCTTTGATTTACCGACGCTGATGGGCCGCGACTCAGACGATCCGTTGTCGGAAGGAGAGGTTGGTATTTGCGGCGTCTCGGTCAGTTCGTTGGCTGATATGGAAATCCTTTTCAAAGGAATCCCGCTTGATAAGGTCTCAACTTCCATGACAATCAATGCTCCCGCCGCGATGATGCTGGCTTTTTACATCGTCGTTGCGGAAAAAGAAGGAGTGGGTGCCGAGCAATTAAGAGGAACGATCCAGGCCGACATTTTGAAAGAATACATTGCTCAGAAGGAGTGGATCTATCCGCCGACTGCGTCGATGAAGATCATTACCGATATGTTTATTTATTGCGCGGATAAACTTCCTCAATTTAATCCTATCTCTATAAGCGGCTATCACATACGTGAGGCTGGTTCAACTGCTGCACAGGAGTTGGCGTTCACTTTGGCCGACGGCTTTGCTTATGTTGAGGCTGGCATCGCCGTCGGAATGGACATCGATAAATTCGCACCCCGGCTTTCATTCTTCTTTAACTCTCATTTGGATTTTTTTGAGGAGATAGCAAAATTTCGGGCAGCGCGGCGTATTTGGGCAAAGAGAATGAAAAATACGTATGGGGCTCGGGACCCGAAATCGTGGATGCTCCGGTTCCATACTCAGACAGCGGGATGTTCACTCACTGCGCAGCAGCCGGAGAACAACATCGTTCGGACAGCTCTCCAGGCACTTGCGGGGGTATTAGGCGGTACCCAATCCCTTCATACCAACTCCATGGATGAGACTCTCGCTCTTCCTTCCGACAAAGCCGCTAAGATTGCGCTGAGAACTCAACAGGTCATCGCCTATGAGACCGGAGTTGCGAATACGATCGATCCGCTCGCAGGCAGTTATTTCGTCGAAGCAATGACCAATAGGATGGAGGAAAAGGCAGCGCAATATTTTGAAAAAATTGATGCCTTGGGCGGGGTGATTCCTGCCATCGAACAAGGATTCTTTCAGCGTGAAATCGCGGAGGCGGCCTATCGCTATCAAAGCGAAGTCGACCACAAAAGAAAAATTATCGTCGGGGTCAATGACTTTGTCGAAGAGGATGAAGAGATAGAGATTCCTATCCTCTCGATAGCTCCCGAGGTTGAAATGAAGCAGAAAAAACGTTTAGCGCAATTGCGACATGAGCGGAATGCGGCTGAGGTCGAGGAGGCTCTCGAAGAGCTTCATAAAGCGGCGAGCGACGGAACGAATATCATGCCGCCGCTATTAAGAGCGACGAGAGCATATGTCACTCTCGGAGAGATGTGTAATGCCCTCGCTGAACACTTTGGAGTGTACGAGGAACCTGCAGTGTTTTGATCAGGTTAACCCTAATCGCTTAAAATTAATCCGAGAGTGGGTAACTCGATGAAAAAATATTTTCAGCTCCTTCGTCCCTCTCAGTGGATCAAAAATACATTTGTATTCGCCCCCCTCGTTTTTTCGAAACACCTGTTTGATATTGATTGGTTTTTCCTCGCTTTAAGGGGGTTCGTTGCATTCTGCATTGTATCGAGCGCAGTTTATATTATCAACGACATTTTCGATAAGAACGCAGATCGGGCGCATCCCTTCAAAAAAAACAGACCCATTGCCTCGGGTTCAGTCTCCATTTCCTCGGCAATTTTCATTAGCGTCGCCTTGGTCGGTGTTGGAGGATTGTTGTCCTTCTCGCTTGACCTTGGATTCCGATTGATCCTCCTTTCGTATTTTGTGCTCCAATTTTGTTATTCGGTTGCACTGAAAAGAATAGCGATCCTCGACGTGTTCATCATTGCCTCTGGGTTCATGCTCCGCGTGCTAGGGGGTGCGATGCTCATCAATGTGCTAGTATCGCATTGGATCATTCTCTGCACGATGTTCCTTTCTCTTTTTGTTGCGTTGGCTAAGCGAAGAGGAGAGATAGTGCTCTCGGAGCGATCTGAGAGCCCTTCGCAGCGTAAAGTGCTGGCACAGTACGACACGCCATTTCTCGATGGCACAATGATGATTACGGCCTCGGGAATGGCGATCTCGTACGCATTATACACTGTTGCGGACCGGACGGTCAACGTGTTCGGGACGGATTATCTCATCTTTACGACGATCTTTGTCCTCTTTGGCATATTCAGGTATCTTTTTCTTGTGATGAGAAAAAATATGGGCGAGAATTCTGTGGCCATCATCTTGAAAGATGTTCCGATGTTCGTCGACCTTTGCTTATGGTTTCTTTCATGCGTCCTGATAATTTACCACTGACTCTCTCAGAAAGCTTGATCGTAAATTCGAAGTCCACAGGGAACAAAAGGCCCGTTTTCATGGTTTTAGAGTACGCCAACCCAACTTGCACTCTGAGGTCTTTATGATCGTAAAGAAGCAAAACGACATTCCACCTTCCGAAATTACGCCGGAAGAATTATATAACAGCCGCCGGATTTTTATGAAACGCGCGGCAACGATGGCCGGCGCAGCTGCTGCGCTGAATTTCTTACCGAAGAATATTCCCAGCCTATTTGCGCAGGATGCGAACTCGTGGAAACCTTCCCACCCGAGTTCTTTCGATGCGACCGAAGAGCTCACGCCGTTCAAGGACATCGCGTCGTACAATAATTTCTATGAATTCGGCGTGGACAAGGACGACCCCGCACAGTATGCGGGCACCCTCAAGACACAGCCATGGTCCGTTGCGGTGGAGGGGCACGTAAAGAAGCCGACCGTGTATCAGTTGGAGGATGTGTTAAAAGGGGAGACGATGGAAGATCGAATTTATCGTCACCGGTGCGTCGAGGGTTGGTCGATGGTGATACCATGGCTAGGGTTCCCTCTTTCCGATTTTATCAAGCGGGTAGAACCGACCTCAAAAGCAAACTACGTGGCGTTCGAAACGAAATTCGCTCCGGAACAGATGCCCGGGCAACAGACCAGCGTTCTCCAATGGCCGTATGTCGAAGGGTTGCGTATGGACGAAGCAATGAATCCCTTAACGTTGCTTGCGGTCGGGTTGTATGGCAAAACGCTTCCCAACCAGGACGGCGCGCCGATCCGCCTCGTCGTTCCGTGGAAATACGGTTTCAAGAGCATCAAATCGATCGTAAAAATAAGCTTTGTCGAAGATCAGCCCCCGACTTCATGGAACCTCGCCGCGCCGCATGAATACGGGTTTTATTCAAATGTCAACCCTCATGTCGACCATCCGCGTTGGAGCCAGGCGTACGAAAGGCGCATCGGAGACTTTTTCAAACGTAAGACGTTGATGTTCAACGGCTATAGCGATCAAGTCGCGTCGTTGTACTCCGGGATGGACCTTAAGAAATATTTTTGAAAATTTTTTAAAAATGAACCTCCGGCTAGAAACGATCTTGCTTGTCGTGCAGAATGACAATTCCGGGGCTTTTGAGAGAGCCTCTAGCAGATTTCCTTCCTCGCACATTCCCAGCCCACAAACCGTAGATCGCGCTCGTTGAAGAAACCGATCACATCGGTCGCCAAACCGTTTGTTTTTCTTGCGTGCCTGACCCCGCTGCTTCTTCTCGGATGGAACGGATATTCCGGTCAACTCAGTGCGAACCCTATTTCCGATATCACGAACGAGACCGGCCTGTGGACGTTGAGACTGATCGTTGCAACGCTTGCCATTACTCCTCTCCGCAAAATCACGAGGTGGCATTGGCTTCTTAAATTCCGTCGAATGATCGGACTCTTCGCTTTCTTTTATGGTTGCTTGCATTTCACAACTTATATCTGGCTCGACCAATTTTTTGATTGGCAGTCAATTCTTCACGATATCCCCAAACGGCCGTTCATCACCGTCGGATTTGCAAGCTTCGTTTTGATGATACCGCTTGCGGTGACATCGACCCAAAAGATGATCCGCCGGCTGGGTGGGAAAAAATGGGATCTTCTCCATCGGCTTATTTATTTGACCGGCATCGGCGCGGTGACACATTATCTTTGGCTCGTCAAAGTGATCACCTACCGTCAGCTTGGTTATGCGACAGCAGTGGGGCTCCTGCTTGTCTTTAGAATTGTCTGGAAATATCGTCCGCTCTTCGGAAAAATCCTTCGTTTGTCAGAGAAGCCCGCCGCGCCGTCCTTGTAATTTTTTGTTTTCAGCATTGTGCCGGCCCTGTCTTGCAATTCCTCTTCCCAAATTGGAGCTTTTGCAATTTTTCTTTATATTGACATCGACATTACGTTGAGACCTAGGAAAAGATTATGGCTCGTTCACGGGTTGCAGTGCTAAAAACTCACCCATCGACTGTTCTCGAAGATTACGAGAAGCTCTTGAAGCTGGCGGGGGCCGAGCAAGCGCTCTCAAAATCGTCTACGACAATCCTCAAAGACAACATCAGCTGGCATTTCCCGTACCTCAGCGCCAACACGACCCCATGGCAGCTCGAAGGAACTATAAAGGCGCTCAAGAATAGCGGCTTTGCGGACCTAGTTTCAGTGCACAATAATACCGTTGTGACCGACCCGTACCGCGGAGAGAAGATGAACAAACTCTCGCCGCTCTATGCCAAATATGGCATCGAGGAACGCTACAACTTCAACGCCGATGAGATCAAATGGATTCGTTACGAACCGAAAGCGCGGATGCATGCGCTCGATAAGATCTATCCACATGGAATTCATATCCCCGATTACTTTATCGGCAAGAACATCGTTCATCTCCCGACGGTCAAGACGCATATCTACACAACGACGACGGGCGCAATGAAGAATGCGTTCGGCGGACTTCTCAATACTCGCCGCCACTACACCCATTCATGGATCCATGAGACTCTCGTCGACCTCCTCGCAATTCAGAAAGAAATCCATCCCGGAATATTTGCCGTCATGGACGGCACGCTGTGCGGCAACGGTCCGGGGCCGCGCACGATGATCCCTGTCGAAAAAGATTACATCCTGGCAAGCTCCGATCAAGTTGCGATCGACGCGGTAGCCGCTAAGATGATGGGCTTCGATCCGCTGAGCATCAAGTACTTGCGCCTTGCTCACGAGGATAAGCTCGGATGCGCCGACCCGAAGGAGATTGAAGTAGTGGGAGAGGATATTTCCGCGGTGAACTTCGGTTTCAGCGTGGGCGATAACATGGCAAGTCTTGCGGGCGATTTTTTCTGGTTCGGCCCGCTTAAGTCGATTCAAAAGCTTTTCTTCCACACTCCTCTTGTCTACGGGTTCGTTTTTGGCTCTTATTTCTATCATGATTATCTCTGGTGGCCGACCAAGGGAAAGAGAATCATGCGGAAAGTCAGGACCGAATCCAAATGGGCAAAATTCTTTGACGAATACGGGAATACCGGCACGCACGGATGACGCAGCGAAAAAAAGCTGAATTGGTATTGCTCGCGACTACGGTCATTTGGGGCGGAACGTTCGTTGTCATGAAATTGGGGTTTGCCGATGTCACTCCTTTTCTTTTTGTCGCGATCCGCTTTACGCTCGGCGCATTGATTTTCGGCGCGATATTTTTTCGCCGGCTTCGTCCCATGAAAAACGCCGCGCTCTGGAAGGGGGCCATCCTTGGCGCCCTGCTCGGCATCGGTCTCATCCTCCAAACATACGGCCTCGAAATTACCACGGCATCGAAATCCGCGTTTATCACCGGCATGATGGTTGTTTTCACGCCGATCGCTCAGATCTTCATCCACCGGCGTCTTCCAAAGCCCGGGAACGTCATCGGCGTTTTCATCGTCACAGGCGGCCTCTATTTCCTCACGTCTCCGTCCGGTTCGGGTTTCAACCTCGGCGACGGGCTGACGCTCGTCAGCGCATTCCTGTTTGGCATCTATATCGTGTACCTTGACATCTTTGCGAAGGAAGAGGAATTTCTTCCTCTCGCGTTCATCCAGATCGCTGTCACCGCAGTATTGGGATGGTGTCTCGTTCCGTTCGAGACGCCGCAGCTTCATCTCACATGGAATGTCGCCCGGCTTTTTTTCTACACGGCGTTCCTTGCCACCGTCATTACGACATACACGCAAACGCGATTCCAAAAAGACACGACGCCGACGCGGGCGGGAATTCTTTTCACTCTCGAGCCGGTCATTTCGGCGATCCTTGCGTACTTTGTTTTGGGTGAAATTTTGGGTATGTTTGGTGTGCTCGGGGGATTCATCATCGTCATCGGCATCCTCGTTTCCGAATTGTCGGATAAATTTATCGATAAATTCCGATGGAAATTTAAATTTGCGCAAGAAGAATAATTGCGAAAATTAATAAACGGTCTGTTTGAACATGGACGTTCACGCGTCAATTACCGTGCAAGGACTCGTGCAAGGGGTGGGATACCGATGGTTCGTGAACCGGCATTGCGTAGAATTGGGATTGAAAGGGTTTGTTAAAAATAATTACGACGGCACGGTGTATCTCGAGGTCGAAGGGGACCGCTCGTTGGTTGAAGAACTTCTTAACCATCTGAAGGCCGGTCCCCGCTCCGCACAGGTGAAGGATGTTCGCGTGGAATGGAGCGCGCCAAAGTACATGTTTCTCGGCTTTAGCATCAAATAGGCTTAAAGCCCTCTTATTGAGCAACGGCATAATTGGATGAACAAAGTAGGTTTCGGGTTTGACGTTCACAGGCTTGTTTCCGAAAGACGCTTGATCCTTGGAGGCGTGGAGATCCCGTCGGCAAAGGGCCTCCTCGGACATTCCGACGCGGATGTGTTACTCCACGCGATCGCGGACGCGCTTCTCGGCGCAGCTGCGCTCGGCGATATCGGAAATCATTTTCCCGATACGGATTCCAGGTATAAAGATATTTCGAGCTTGACCCTTTTGGAAAATGTCCGTCAACTTCTTGCACAAAGGAAGTTGGAAATTCTCAACGTCGATTCGACAGTCGTACTCCAATCGCCGAAAATTGCCCCGTTCGTCGAGCAAATGCGAACGAACATTGCCGCTGCACTCCACGTAAACATCTCGCAGGTTTCTGTGAAAGCCACGACGAATGAAGGTCTCGGATTCATCGGCTCGAGCGAAGGCGCCGTAGCGTATGCTGTCGCCCTTATCAACACACCGAAATGAGCGCGTTCGCTCCGCACGTGGAATCCTTCGTCCATACACTCGCATCGCTGAACCCCTTCCTGATCTATTGCTCTCTCTTTGCCATCTCGTACATTGAAAATATTTTCCCGCCGTCTCCCAGCGATGTCGTTGTCGTGTTCGGCGGGTATCTGTGCGGGTTGGGAACGATCACGCTGTCCACTGCATTGATCGTCACCACGCTCGGCAGCGCTACGGGGTTCCTGACAATGTATATGGTGGGAGATTGGTTCGGGGCTGCGGTCGTTGAGAGGAAACGGTTCAGGTTTCTCCCGCTCGAAAATATCCATAAGGTTGAAGAATGGTTTCGCAAGTACGGATATTGGATTATCGTCGCAAACAGGTTTCTCTCTGGCACCCGTGCCATCGTCTCATTTTTTGCCGGCATGTCGAAATTAAAAATCGTTCAAACGACTCTCCTGTGTGCTGTCAGTGCGTTGATTTGGAATTGGCTGATGCTCTATTCCGGGTCGTTTCTCGGCTCTAATTGGAATTCCATCACCGTCTATCTATCCTCGTACGGCGAGATCATCACCGGCGTCATCATTTTTTCTCTTGTCGTATGGGGAGTTCGCTGGTTATATCTTCGGGGAAAAACACATGAGTGATTTCCTTTACTCGGTCGACAAAGCGGTCTTCTTCTTTATCAACCACACGCTTGCGAATCCGCTGTTTGATTGGCTCATGCCGTTCTTGACCGACCTCAATAAACATTGGGAAACGATCGTCATTGTAGCGCTCCTCTGGGCATGGATGATGATAAGAGGAGGAAAAAACGGAAGGACGGCGGGAATTCTTCTTGTGCTGGCGATCGCCGCCAGCGACCAGTTGAGCAGCGCCGTCATTAAACATCTTGTCGGAAGAATACGTCCGTGCCATGTATTGCAAGGTGTCCGACTTCTGGTAGATTGCGGCAGCGGACTTTCTTTTCCTTCCTCTCACGCCGTGAATAATTTTGCCGGCGCGACGATTTTATCCCATTACTATCGTAAGTATCGATGGGGATGGTTTTCGATCGCATCTGTCATCGCTTTTTCCCGGCCGTATATCGGCGTGCATTATCCTTCGGATATACTCGGCGGGGCGATCATTGGATGGGCGGTGGCGCAGGGGATCATTATAGGATGGGAATTCATTGAAACGAGAGTAATTTATCGGGGAAAGGAAGCAAAGAGTTGAACAGAATTTGCAAAAGAGAATTCCTTTGGCTACATTACAGCAAGAGTACATCGCTTTATACGCTTCGTGGATAAATTTATTGAAACGAACCATGCAAGACGACATCACATCATTCTTGCCCTTGCAACAGGCATCCTGTTCGGGTGTTCGTTTCCGCCTTTCCCCTTTGGAGTCTTGGCATCCGTGTCATTGGTGCCGCTGCTGTTGTTGATCGAGCGGCTCGACTCGCTTCGCAAACAAATCCTCTACTCGTACTTTTCCTTTTTCATCGCATCATGCATTGCGCTTTATTGGGTAGGCGGATTCACAGTTGCGAAGGATCCGTTCTTGATGCTCGCCGGAGGGTTGCTGTTATTGTGGGAGCCGATTTTTTTTAGCGTCATTGTTCTTTCATATATCATCGTACGGAAAAGCTTCGGCATAAAGACAGCGCTCATCGCTTTTCCTTTTCTCTGGATCACGGGCGAATGGCTCTACGCGCTTGGTGAGTTTGCCTTTCCATGGCTGACGCTCGGGAATACGCAGACATACCAGCTCGACAAAATACAATTTGCGGATATTACCGGAGTCTATGGGATCTCTTTCTGGTTAGTGATCCTCAACGTGCTGGCCTTTGTCTTATTGACGAGCATCCTCAAGACCGCTGAGCGGAAAATATCGAGGCATCAGCTTTTTCTCACGGCTGCAATTCTCCTGATATACATCGCGCCGAGTTTTTACACGGGAAAAGGTTGGGATCAAGGCGTTGCCGCAAAGAACATTCCCGCAGTAAAGGTAGGAATCGTGCAGCCTAATATCGATCCGTGGGAAAAATGGGATGCGTCAAAGACCTCAGAGGCAAGATGGGCGCAAGTTGAAAATTATCTCGAGAAAACCGGCGAGCAGAAAAAAATTGGAGCTGAGATCAGCGTTTGGCCTGAGACGGCGATTCTCTATAACATTCCGTTGTTCAGAGAAGATTTTGAGAAGATGAGACAGGCGGTCGATTCGCTCGACGTTTCAATCGTCAGCGGCTATATTAATTGCGAATACTATCCAGAAGGAAAGGCGCCTGCCGCCAGCAGCGTTATCCGCGGCACAGACCTTCACTATGATTCGTTCAATTCGATCATGTATCTCGAGCCGCACAGCAACGAAGTTCAGTCGTACGAAAAAATGAGGCTGGTTCCTTTTGCGGAGCGCATACCATATGCAAGCGCCATCCCATTCCTTATTGAGCCGTTGCGTTGGGGAGTGGGAATCAGCAACTGGGGGATCGGGACCGACAGCACGGTGTTTGAGGATACGATCCATCGCACGAAATTTTTAGCGATGGTGTGTTATGAATCCATTTTTCCGGAATTTGTGAGCGCCTTCGTGAAACGCGGCGCTCAGTTTCTCGTCTTTATCACGAACGACAGCTGGTGGGGTAATACGTCCGGCGCGCGGCAACACAGCCAGTATGCCATATTGAGAGCTGTCGAAAACAGGCGGTGGGTCGTACGATGTGCAAACGGCGGAATTTCATGCTTCATCGACCCGTACGGAAATATGTACGACCGGACCGCGATGTATACGCAAGCATCCGTCGTGAGATCGATTCAACCTTTGACCGAAAAAACGTTCTATACCGAACACGGAGATTGGATCGCACGGATCGCTGGAATCATCTCAGCGCTTTTTCTTATCAGCACATTAATAAATGTTTTACGGTCGCGAATGATGAAATCAAGGTTGACAGATGGCAAATGAATTTATCGATTTACGAAGCGACACCGTGACGAAGCCATCAGCGGCAATGCGTCAGGCGATGGCTTCTGCAGAAGTCGGCGATGATGTGTTCGGCGAAGACCCGACAGTTCTTAAATTGGAAGAACGTGTAGCCTCGTTGCTCGGAAAAGAGAAAGCTCTTTTTGTGCCGAGCGGCGTCATGAGCAATCAACTCTCTATCAAAGCCCAAACAGACCCTGGCGATGAAATCCTCTGCGAACAGGATGCCCATATTTTCAATTACGAAACGGCCGCTCCGTCGCTGATCTCGTCAGTTCAAGTGAGAACGATTCCCGGCGTGAGAGGAGTTATTCGTGCAGAGCAATTGGGAGCCGCTATAAGACCGCATGTGTACTACATGCCACGCTCCAGGTTGATCTGCCTCGAAAATACTCATAACCGAGCGGGGGGGACGATTTATCCTCTCGAGGAGATGCGAAAAATTTCCGACTTCGCGCGTGCCCATGGAATGGGCATGCATCTTGACGGGGCTCGCTTATGGAATGCCTGGATGGCTTCAGGAATTCATCCAAAAGAATATGCGCAATATTTTGATTCGGTATCCGTCTGTTTCTCAAAAGGCCTCGGCGCCCCGATCGGATCTGCGATCGTCGCCAGTTCGTCGATTATCGAACGCGCGCATAAGTGGCGAAAAGTTTTCGGCGGAGGGATGCGGCAGGCGGGGATCATTGCTGCGGGAGCCCTCTATGCGCTCGGTAACAACGTAGAACGGCTCAAGCAGGATCACGACAAGGCGCGTGTTTTCGCGGAAGAAGTTTCACGTCTCCCAAAGTTCAACATCGACCTCGACGCAGTCCAGACGAATATTGTGATCATCAATATCGAAAGAACGGGAAAAGTTCCGGATGATATTATTGCCGTCCTAAAAGAAAAAGGCGTTCTTGTCACCCTCGGATCGTATACAAGCATCCGCGCTGTGATGCATCTCGACGTTTCTATGGAACAGGTCAAACGCGCGGCGGCGATCTTTAAGAGTACGTTCAGTTAAGGATGGAGAAGAGACTTTTTCATCACCACGTGCAGCTCGCAGTTCGAAATTATGAAATTGACTGGCAGGGGATCGTTCACAACGCCGTCTATCTTCACTATTTCGAGGTGGGAAGAATAGCATATCTCGATCAAATTGGATCGAAGCTCGACATCAATACGGTCAATCACGAATCCAAAGTCGTTCTCGCGCGCAACGAAATTGATTATCGCAAGCCGGCACGTTTCGGCGATATCCTGACCGTCTATTCTAGGATATCGCTCATCAAAAATTCGAGTTTTGTTTTCGAGGGTTTCATCGAAAAGGAGTCCACAAGCGACATTATTGCGGAGAATGTCGCCGTCCATGTCTGGCTCGACCCTCGGACAAACTCTCCAACGACCGTTCCGGATGCATTCCGGAATCGTGTTCGGCAATTGGAAGGCAAGGATTGTGTGATCCAACAGCCGACAATGATCGTGTAATTATTTATGACAACATTCGAAGAATTTCGAAGCCTGGCCCTCAAAGGGAATATCATCCCCATCTTCGAAGAGCTGCGGGCGGACACCGAGACGCCCGTCTCCGCATATTTGAAGCTCAAGGATGAAAGCTCATACTCCTTCATGCTGGAAAGCGTCGAAGGAGGGGAGAAGATCGGACGTTACACGTTCCTCGGTTACAACCCGTTCATGGTCTTTGAGATTCGCGGTTCATCGTTCACGATCAAACCGCGCCATCCGGACGTCACCGTTCTTCCGAAGCTTGTCGACGCATCCACTCCGCCGCTTGAGGCGTTGAAGAAAATCCTCGCCCACTGTAAAACCGTTCCGATCCCGGGCTTGCCGCGCTTTACCGGAGGCGCTGTCGGCTACTTTGGGTATGAAACTATTCAGCTCCTTGAACATATCCCGTCCGCGCCCGAAGACGACCTCGGCGCAAACGATGCAACGCTGATGTTCTTTGACACCCTCCTCGTTTTTGACGCTGTGAAACGGAACGTCTCCGCAATTGCCAACGCCTACATTCCGGAACATGCGACGGACGCGCAGCTTCGCGAAGAATACACAAAAGCGATCTCGGAAGTGACGCGATTGAAGGAGATTCTCCGGAAGGATGTGTCGCAGAATTTTGGGGCATCCCGGCATGGTGAAGATTTAAAACATCTTATCTCCAAAAGCGATTTTGTCTCAGGGGTCGAAAAAGCGAAGAACTATATCGTCGAGGGGGATATTTTTCAGGTGGTCCTTTCACAAAGGATGGAAATGAAATTTGAGGCCGACCCGTTCGACCTCTATCGAATGCTGCGCATGGTCAATCCGTCTCCGTACCTCTATTTCCTCAAGATGGACGACCTGCACATCGTTGGTTCGTCGCCAGAGATGCTGGTTCGGCTCGAGAATGGCGTTGTCGAAACACGCCCGATTGCCGGAACGCGCCGGAGAGGCGCATCCCCTCAGGAAGATGCTCAGCTTGAACGAGAACTTCTCGCCGACGAAAAAGAGTGCGCCGAACATCTGATGCTCGTCGACCTCGGCCGGAACGACATCGGCCGCATCAGCGAGTATGGAAGCGTCCAGGTGAATCAATTCATGACGGTGGAAAAATATTCGCACGTCATGCATATCGTCTCGAACGTCCGCGGAAGGCTCCGCAAAGGAATGACGGCCGTCGATGCGCTCTATTCATGTTTCCCCGCGGGTACTCTGAGCGGCGCGCCAAAGATTCGCGCGATGGAGATCATCGCAGAGATCGAGAAATTGAAACGGGGCGTCTATGCCGGAGCCATCGGGTATCTCGATTTTTCCGGAAACCTCGACTCATGCATCGCCATCAGGACTGTTGTCATCAAGAACGGTATAGCGTATTTTCAAGCCGGCGCAGGAATCGTCCACGATTCCATCCCCGAAAAGGAGTACCAAGAATCTCTCGATAAAATGGCTGCGGGCATCAGCGCGGTCGAGAAACTTCGATTGCAAACGGAATGACCGGATGATCCTTCTCATCGACAATTACGATTCATTTACTTTCAACCTGGTTCAGTATCTTGGAGAGCTTGGAGTGGAGGTTCGCGTTGCCCGGAATGATGCAATGACGCTCGCAGAGGTCGAGGCGATAAGACCCGATGCCATCGTCCTTTCACCCGGGCCGTGCACTCCGAACGAGGCGGGGATCTGCCTCTCGTTGATCAAGGAACTCAGCCCTAAGGTGCCGATCCTTGGTGTCTGCCTCGGCCATCAGGCGATCGGGCAGGCATTCGGCGGGAAAGTAGTAAAAGCGCCGACGGTCGTTCATGGCAAGACCTCCATCATCAACCATGACGGGAAAGGAATTTTTGCCGGAGTTCCGGAAAAATTTAAAGCTGCGCGTTATCATTCTTTGGTCGTCCAGAGGGAGAGTATGCCGAAAGAGCTGGATATCACTGCATGGACTGACGATAACGTCGTGATGGCCGTTCGACATAAAACCCTGCCGACGTTCGGTGTACAGTTCCATCCCGAATCGATTGCTACGCAATCCGGCAAAATTATTTTAGAAAATTTCGTCAAGCGGCGGTATTGAACCTCCGCACGAATTGAAAAGGATCACAACCATGGCGCCAAATAGAACAGAGCATGACATCATCCAGGATGGAAGGCTGGATCAGCTCCTCAAAACTCAGGACGATGTCTGGAGAGTGTTCCGCATCATGGCAGAATTTGTTGAGGGCTTTCAGACTTTTTCGCGCCTCGGCCCCTGTATCACAATTTTCGGGTCGGCACGAACCAAACCGGGAACCCGCTATTACGTTATGACCGAAAAAGTAGCAAGTGAATTTGTCAAAAACGGGTACGGCATTATATCCGGCGGGGGTCCGGGAATCATGGAAGCGGCGAACAAAGGGGCGAAAGAGTCCGGAGGAGCTTCCGTCGGTATTAATATCGATCTTCCGTTCGAGCAGAGCGCAAACCCGTACATCGATAAAGACAAGCTCATCACATTCCGGCACTTTTATGTGCGCAAAGTTATGTTCGCAAAGTACGCTCAGGCATTCGTCGTGATGCCGGGGGGCTTCGGCACGCTCGACGAGTTGTTCGAGTCGATCACTCTTGTTCAGACAAAAAAAGTGAACCGCTTTCCCATTATCCTCATGGGGAAAGAGTATTGGGGAGGGATGCTCGAGTGGATCAAGACGAAAATGCTGGGCGAAGGAAATATCTCCGAAACCGACCTCAGCCTCATCTCCCTCACCGACGACCCTAAAGAAGCGGCAGAGATAGTGACGAATTTCTACAAATCCAACGAACATGCACCAAACTTTTAAGCATCAGAATGGATAAGGCAAAAGTTTCTGAAATTCTGGACGAGATTGGAACACTCCTTGAACTCAAAGGAGAGAATCCTTTTAAATGCCGGGCCTACCATAACGCCGCCCGCGCTATCGAAGGGACTGCGGGGGACATTGCGACGCTTGTCGAGTCTGGCGAGATCAGGAACGTGAAGGGGATCGGCGAGGCGATTGCAGAAAAGGTAACAGAGCTTGTAAAGACCGGAAAGTCGAAATATCATGAGGAGTTAAAACGCTCTCTCCCCGAAGGATTGTTGACGATCCTGAAAATTCAGGGAGTCGGCCCGAAGAAAGTGAAGCTTCTTTTTGAAAAGCTGAAGATCAAATCGCTAGAGGAGCTTGAGGCGGCATGCAAGGCCGGCAAACTTGAAAAGCTTGAGGGCTTTGGAAAGAAAACTGAAGATAATATCCTTGCCGGGATCGAGGCGCTCCGGAAGCACAGCTCCAAGTTCCTTTATTCAGTCGCGGAAAAAGCTGCGCGGAGCGTTTATGACGTCATCACAAAGCACAAAGCGATCCTGCGGTCCGAGATCGCCGGAAGCGTGCGCCGCAAGAAAGAAGTGATCGGAGATATCGACATCGTTGCGAGCGCGAAAGCGTCCTCAGTCCCGGCGATCATGGAGGCGTTTACATCGCACCCGGATGTTGAGCGGATCACCGGCCAGGGGGAGACCAAATCGAGCGTCGTGTTGAAATCGGGCATCAACTGCGATCTTCGCGTCGTCAATGATTCGGAATTTCCGTTTGCGCTCAATTATTTTACCGGCAGCAAAGAGCACAACGTCCGGCTGCGCACTATCGCAAAAGAATTCGGGCTGAGCCTCAACGAATACGGGTTTTCGAAAATAGGGTCGGAAGAAAAACGAGGCAAAGCGAAGAAAGCGGTGGTTTGCCGTACCGAGGAGGATATCTATAAAGCGCTTGAACTGCAATATGTACCGCCGGAACTTCGCGAAGACACCGGAGAGATCGAAGCGGCACAAGAGAACAAGCTCCCCCGGCTGATCTCGGAGACAGACATTCGCGGAACGTTTCACTGTCATACGCAGTACAGCGACGGTGTCAACACGCTGCTCGAGATGGCGCAAGGCGCGCGAGTGGCCGGGTGGGAGTATCTTGGCATTGCCGACCACAGCGCCGTTGCAGCGTATGCGAACGGCTTGTCCCCCGAGAGGGTAAAAAAGCAACAAAAAGAAATTGCAGCACTGAATCAAAAATGGACGGATTTCCGTATCTTTAGTGGGACCGAGGTCGACATTCTCGCAAGCGGCGCCCTCGATTTCAGCGATAAGGTTCTCTCGACATTCGATTATGTCGTTGCCTCCGTGCACAGCAGCTTTAAAATGACAGAGGCGGAAATGACAAAGAGAATCCTTAAAGCCGTAAAGAATAAATATGTCACGATGTTGGGACATCCGACCGGACGGTTGCTGCTGCAGCGCGATGGCTATCCGCTGAACCAAACGGCGATCATCGATGCGGCTGCGGATTATGGCAAGTGCATCGAAATCAACGCGCATCCTTCCCGATTGGACCTCGACTGGCGGATGTGCAAGTACGCGAAATTGAAAGGCGTGAAGATCGTCATCAACCCCGATGCTCACGTCGTCGACGGATTACACGATGTGCGGTACGGTGTCGGCATTGCCCGTAAGGGATGGCTGGAGGCGAAGGACGTCCTCAATTCGCTGACCTTGCACCAAGTCCAAAAATATTTTGCTTCGTCAAATAAGTAATCTCTGAAGGAGATGAACATGAGTGCGCATCGTCGATCCTATCTTGGCGCAATAATTCTTATTACGTTGGGTGTCTTGTTTTTGCTCGACAACCTTGGCGTCGCCGATTTTGGCAGCGTCATTTCAACATACTGGCCGGTCATTCTGATCCTTATCGGTGTGCAAATCTTTGTGCGTTACGGGCATTCGGGCAATTTAGCTGCGGATACCGCTACGGTCATCAATTCCACGGGAGGCTCGCAGGAATCGAACGTTTCTATGATCCACAATTCCCATGCCTTCGGAGACGTGGACTTGAAGATCACCTCGAAAGAATTCCGCGGCGGATCGATATCGAACACGTTTGGCGATATGAACGTCGATCTGTCGGAGGTGCAATTGGCGGAAGGAGAACAAACGTTGAAGCTCGACGGCGTATTCGGAGACCTGCACGTGCTCGTTCCGAAGAATATCGAGATCTATGTGACAACGCATTCCGTATTCGGAGATGTGAGAGTCCTTGGAAACGTGAAGACCGGATTTGGCCAGGAGATATCGTATTCAACTCCGAATTACGGGTCTGCGGCCAACAAACTTCGGATCGTATCGAATCAGGTATTTGGGGACGTCAAAGTATGGTAAGAGCTTTAAATTATCTCGGAAGAGGACTATAGATGGGAATATTCGCTGACGTTGGCGTTCCGTTTCGCGTTGTGGCATCCAGCGCCTTGTTGCAGATGGAAACCGGCGGCAATGCTGAAGAATTTCGGAAAAGGATCCGGGAGTCGATTGAGAAAACGATCGGCGAAGCAGCTGTCATGCGCACTGCGTATGAAACCGCAATAGCGGATTCGAGGATAAAGTCGTCCCAGGTCGTGCGCGGGAGCCTCAATGCATACCTTTCGACTCCGATCAAAACAGACAACGAAGAAGTACAGAAAATAATCGGAGAGGCCCTTGAAAAATTCTCCGAGCAGGTTCTTCCTACGCTCGACATTGGAGTAGCCTCTGCATGGTCGGCACGGGTCCTGCCGGAAGGGGAGATCATCAGCACAAGGACAAAACTCGGCGCCTCCGTCAGGAAAATGTTGCTAGCCGGTAAGCGGACATTGCAGGAATCGGGCTCCTTCCGAGGAAAAAACGCGGCAAGCGCATTTGAAATTGTTTACGTGGTGAAGAGCGCGATGAACCTCGACCTTCTCGAGGCTTCAATCCGTCGATCTCAGGAAAGCGCTGCAGGAGCTCCGGCGTTGCCAGTCCAGGCGATGCGAATGGACAATGTGATTTTGAGTACTGGCCCGTTCGAGAACACTGGCGGTCTTTGGGAAGGGACATTTTATCCCCGAGCGCTTGGCATGCCGGATAAAGAATTTGTGCAAAAAGTTGAAATTCTTTTTGCGCAACTATCGAAAGAATTCAATCTTCATCAGCTTTCGTTCTGGGAGAAGAAGTTCTCGAGAGCAGGTGCCGATAATTTTTCAGTACGCATCCGGATGATCCCGGACCACAAACTTCTTTTTGAAGTTGTGAAAGCACTTTTTGCGTACGGGGATGAAGCGGTAAAGAAAAGGTTTGAGGACGGAACGCCCCTCGTTGTGAAGGAAATTCTTCCGTGACAAGCTTAGCCCCGCGCGCGAGGAGGGAGACCGAAGCGCAGCGACGTTTACGCGGCGGGCGAATAGAAGAAGCGTTACGGAAGGAATATCCGTCGGCGCCGGTTGCACTTCAATTTGCCAACCCGCTTCAACTGCTCGTCGCTGTGATCCTTTCGGCGCAATGTACGGATGTTCGCGTCAACATGGTGACGCCCGAATTATTCAGGCGCTACAAAACCGCCGCCGACTTTGCAGGTGCGGATCGGAATGAGCTGGAACAAGAGATCCATTCGACGGGGTTCTTCCGCAACAAGGCAAAGAACATCATCGCTTGCTGCACATTGCTTGTCGAGCGGTATCAGGGGAAGGTCCCTTCGACAATGGAAGAATTGATCGACCTCCCCGGCGTGGGAAGAAAGACCGCCAATTGCGTTCTCAGCGGCGCCTTCAGCATTACAGCCGGCATTGTGGTCGATACGCACGTTTCAAGGCTCGCGAGACTGCTCGGCCTTACCGACGAGAATGACGCCGGAAAAATTGAGTCTGATTTGTGCAGAATTTTGGAAAGGAAAGATTGGATCCATTTCGGCAACGCGGCGATCTTACACGGAAGACGGGTGTGTGTAGCGCGAAGGCCTAAATGCGAGGTGTGTGTGCTGCAGAAATTGTGTCCTTCAGCCAAAGCGGGCGGGTAATACGGGTTAGATCTTTTGAGCGTCGTCGTATAACTGAAGAATGCAGCGCTCACAGAAGTAAAGAAGTTTCGAATCTCCAATTTGCCGTTCAACCAGTTTCTTTTTTTCGAATCGCTCCCTGCAGAGCTCGCAGCGCTCGGTATTTTCCTCGCCCGGAGCTCTTGCCGGCTTCATCATAAAGCCGTACCCGTAGAATGCGATCGCTACGAGCATAAGAAGAAAGAGTAAAGCTAAAATAGAAATGATCATGCGTGCACCTATGCTGTTCCACTTTCAATGTAGCAACAACTCCTCAAAAAAGGAAGACGTAATTCATGGATAGACCGTCCGCACTTGAGCTCCTTTATGAATACACGAAGAGCGAAAGCCTTCGTAAGCATGCGTTGAGTGTTGAAATTGCAATGCGCGCATACGCCCAAAAATTTTCTGCAGATGAAGAACTGTGGGGTGTTACAGGGCTCATTCATGATTTCGATTATGAAATGTATCCACAGGCCCCCGACCACCCGCTGAAAGGTTCCGAAATTTTGAGCGCAAAAGGATATCCCGACAAAGTTCGAACTGCTATCCTTGGACATGCGTCCTACACAGGGGTGCCGCGCGCCACGCTACTGGCTAAAACGCTGTTTGCCTGCGACGAGCTTTGTGGATTTCTTGTCGCCTGTACGCTCGTCAGGCCGAATAAAAAAATCGCCGAACTTGAAGTTCCTTCGGTAAAGAAGAAATTGAAGGATAAAGCATTTGCACGCAGCGTGAACAGGGAAGAGATCGCTCAGGGCGCAGCCGAGCTGGAAATTCCCCTTGATGAACATATTCAGTTCGTCCTCGATGCATTGAAAACACATTCAGATGTTCTTGGTCTGTGACGTTGTTGAACCTTCATCGCGCAGACGGTGTTTTAGAGATACAGCGAATCTAGTATCGTATGTAGCAAATAATCTTGAGTCGCTAACCGCAAAGAAGCTAGAACATGGGCATGGCTCAGGAGCGTCAGTCCTAATATTTTTTTTGCGTCGTTGTGCCGTTGCGGTACAGTACAATATGATTTATCAGAAACAACAATAGTATGTTCCAAAAATCAATGAACGATATCCGTTTGCAATCCATTCCAGAACGCACGTCGATGCGCGACATGGTGGGCAACACGCCGCTCGTGAAGCTCAATCATATCGCCAAGGAGTACCCGTCAGTTGAAGTGTATGCGAAAGCCGAGTGGTGCAACCCCAGCGGTTCGGTGAAGGATCGTGCCGCCCTAAACATGATCCTTGATGGAGAAGCATCCGGTCTGCTGACAAAGGACCAAATCATCGTCGACGCGACAAGCGGCAATACTGGGATATCCCTTGCGATGTTCGGGGCTGCCCTTGGGTATCGTGTCCATATTTTTATGCCTTCGAACGCCTCGGATGAAAGGAAAAGAATTATCGCCGCGTTCGGTGCGGAACTTACCCTCACAAGCCCGCTCGAAGGGACGGACGGTGCTCAACGCCAAGTGAAAAAACTCGTCGCAGAATACGGCGGAAAATTTTTCTACCCGGATCAATACAACAACCCCGCAAATTGGAAGGCGCACTATAACGGGACCGCGGAGGAGATCATCCGACAAACTAACGGCGCGGTGACTCATTTTATCGCGGGACTTGGCACAAGCGGAACTTTCGTAGGGACTAGCCGCAAGCTCAAAGAATTCTGTTCGGATATTCAATGCATCTCGATGCAACCGGACGCTCCGCTGCACGGCATCGAGGGACTGAAGCACATGCAGTCCGCGATCGTTCCGGGGATCTACGATGCCTCGATCGCGGATCGTGCGGTAACCGTATCGACGGAAGAATCGTACTCCATGATGAGAAGGTTAGCCCGAGAAGAGGGCCTCTTTGTTGGCATATCATCCGGCGCAAATGTCGCCGCATCCTTGAAGATCGCAAGAGACATTTCCGAAGGAACGATCGTAACGATCCTCTGCGACGACGGAGGAAGATACCTCAGCGAACCGATCTGGGGGACGAATGCTTAAATTATCGAACGGAACATTCGATGCAATTCGGGCGCACGGAGAGCGCACGTTTCCCCATGAATGCTGCGGCGTTCTTCTAGGCTCGGTCTCGGGGAACGACCGGTCGGCCGTATCGGTGTACCCGATTGAAAATCGATTCGACGAAAAAGAACGATACCACCGGTTCCTTATTACGCCCGACGATTACCGAGAAGCTGAAAAGGCGGCCAAAGTGAAAAACTTGGATATTCTTGGGTTTTATCACTCGCATCCCGATTCACCATCGGTCGCTTCACAATACGACCTCGACCACGCATTTCCATGGTTCTCGTACCTTATCATGTCGATCATGAAGAGCCGATACCATGATATGCATTCCTGGATCATGGAGGACGATCGGAGCAAGTTTGTTGAAGAAGAAGTCATTATCGAATAATTATTCATGAGGCAGAAAATTTTATGGCAATCAAAATACTCGTTCCAACTCCGCTGAGACAATTTACCGGCAACAAAGATTCTGTACTCGTTGAGGGACAGACCGTCGGCGATGCGTTGAAGAGCCTCTGTGCCACGTACGCTCCGCTCCGGAAACATCTGTACGCCGACGACGGTAAGCTGAGAAGTTTTGTCAACGTCTATGTCAACGATGAAGATATCCGCTATCTCCAGAAAGAGGCGACGCCGTTGGCTGCAAAGGACGTTGTGAGCATCATTCCCTCAATTGCGGGAGGGAGTAAGTAAATGGCGAACGTTGAGCTTTCGGGCGAAGAGATTCGCCGTTATGGAAGGCATCTCATCATGCCCGAAGTGGGGATGGATGGACAGAAAAAGCTGAAGGCCGCAAGCGTCCTTTTGATCGGAGCCGGAGGACTAGGGTCTCCGCTCGGGTTGTACCTTGCAGCCGCCGGAGTGGGGCGCATCGGTATCGTCGATTTTGACGTAGTGGATTACTCCAACTTACAGAGACAGATTCTTCATTCGACAAAAGACGTAGGGCGTCCGAAGCTTGCCTCGGCAAAGGAAAGGATAGAGGGGCTTAATCCCTTTGTAAAAGTCGAGACGCACGAGATGCACTTAACTTCGGAGAATGCGCTCGATCTGTTTGCACAGTACGATGTCATCGTCGACGGCACGGACAATTTCCCCACACGCTACCTCGTGAACGATGCCTGCGTGCTGACGGGAAAGCCGAATGTGTACGGGAGTATTTTTCGTTTTGAAGGGCAGGCCTCTGTTTTTGCGGCGAAAGATGGGCCCTGTTACCGCTGCCTTTATCCGGAACCTCCGCCGCCCGGCCTTGTGCCAAGCTGTGCGGAGGGGGGCGTGCTTGGCATACTTCCCGGCATCATCGGCACTATACAAGCGAACGAGACGGTGAAACTCATTATCGGAAACGGCGAGCCACTTATCGGACGTTTGCTCCTCTTCGATGCGCTCCAGATGAAATTCCGTGAACTGAAATTACGGAAGAATCCCGATTGTCCGGTCTGCGGCACTCATCGCACAATTACAAAATTGATTGACTATGAAGCGTTCTGCGGAGTTCAGCCCGGGTGGGATTCGTACGCACGCGAGCGTCAGTATGAAATTTCGGTGGATGAACTAAAGAAGAGATTGGACAACAAGGAAGACCTTTTTATTCTCGACGTGCGCGAACCGCAAGAATACGAGATCTGCAACCTGAACGGTTATCTTATCCCGTTGCGGGAATTGCCGAAGCGGATCAGCGAGCTCGATACGGCCAAGGAGATCATCGTTCACTGCAAAGTAGGGGGGCGAAGCAGGCAAGCGGTCGAATTCATGAAGCAGTCGGGTTTTCGAAAAATTAAAAACCTCGTTGGCGGCATCGACGAATGGGCAGAGAGAATTGACCCTACGATGCCGAGGTATTAATGCTATTTGCGCTAGATACCGTTGTGTTCTGAAACCGGAAAGACGCTTAAGAGCGCAGGAAAGTTTGCAAGGTCATCACAAACATTTTTTTTTCGCTCTTACCGCCCTTGCAGTAAACCAGAATAGCATCTCTTAGAACGCGCACGCCATCCTGACTGATGCGAGCGCGATGAATTGCCTCCTTCAGAGCCGCTCGAAACGCGCCTGGAAAAAACGAAGGTATTTCGGCTCGTAAACCATTTTCATTCCCTTGATCTTTTGCCGGATCTCAAAAACCGCTTCGACAGATTCAGCAGCCACGTCGCAATGCGCCTGAGTATATACACGGCGGGGAAAGGTGAGGCGGACTAGTTCAAGCTTTGGGTGATAGTTATCGCCGGTCTTTTTATCCCGGCCAGCGGAAACGATTCCCCGTTCCATCGAACGGATCCCAGAATCGATGTAGAGTTCCGCGGCGAGCGTTTGAGCGGGGAACTCGGTCTGCGGGATGTGAGGTAAAAATCTTTTCGCATCGAGGAAGATCGCGTGCCCTCCGATCGGAGCAACGATGGGAATTCCGATGCTCTGTAATTTTTCTCCTACATACACTACCTGTCCGATGCGCGCAGTAATGTGCGCGTCGAGAACTCCTTCTTCAATGCCGCGCGCCATGGCCTCCATATCTCTACCGGCCAATCCGCCGTAGGTATGAAGCCCTTCATAAACGACGACCATATTGCGCGCTTCTTCAAAGACGTCGAAGTCGTTCAGCGCAAGGAAGCCGCCGATGTTCACGAGCAGATCTTTTTTCCCGCTCATCGTCGCGCCGTCTGTGTATGAACACATTTCTTTCAAAATCTCCGCGATGGTCTTTTTTTCGAACCCTTTTTCTCGAGTCTTGATGAAATATGCGTTCTCCATCGCTCGGGTGGCGTCGAGGATCACCTTTATGTGATGTGTGGATGCCAACGCACGAACCTGTTTCAGGTTCTCCATCGAAATCGGTTGGCCGCCGGCCATATTCACTGTTGCCGCGACCGAGATGTATGGAATACTTTTCGCGCCGACTTTTTTGATAAGGTCCTCGAGTTTTTGAAGGTCGATATTACCTTTGAACGGATGGGTATTCTGTGCGTCGTGCGCTTCATCGATGATGACGTCGATGAAAGTTCCCCCCGCCAGTTCCTGATGCAGCCGCGTCGTCGTAAAATACATGTTCCCGGGAATGAAGTCCCCCTGTTTGATGAGCAGCTTCGAAATAATGTGTTCAGCCGCGCGCCCTTGATGCGTCGGGACAAGGTATTTGTACCCGTAGTATTTTTGGACATTTTCTTCGAGATGGTAGAAATTTTTGCTCCCGGCGTACGCTTCGTCGCCAAGCATCATTCCCGACCATTGATAATCGCTCATGGCGTTCGTGCCGCTGTCCGTCAGGAGATCGATGTAGACATCCTCCGACCTCAACAAAAAAGTATTGTAACCGGCTTCTGCGATCGCCTTCATTCGTTCTTCACGTGTCGTCATTTTAAGCGGTTCGACAACTTTGATCTTGAACGGCTCGGCCCAAGACCGTCGTTCTAATTTTTGCATAAGAGCTCCGTGTACAGTTCGTTGACTTTCGGAATTGATTTTGGTATCATGCTGTAAATTCACTTAATGTACGCATTCCCCGTCCGATGTTCAACGCGCTCACTCCACGAATGACGACAATTCAATGATCGAACCCGCGGTCCTTGACAAGATTTGCGCGGTCGTCGGGAAAGAAAATTTTCTCGATTCAAAAGAAGACCGCATCTCCTACTCCTACGACGGGACTCCCTTGTTAAGACAGCTTCCCGACGCCATCGCAATTCCGACAGACCCGGATCAGATTTCGAAAATTTTACAGGTTGCGAATGAGGAACACTTTGCCGTTGTCCCACGTGGGTCCGGTTCCGGGTTGAGCGGCGGCTCGATACCCGTAGAAAACTCGATCGTGTTGCTCATGTCCCGCTGGAACAAGATCCTTGAGATCGACTCTGAAAACCTCACTGCGCTTGTCGAGCCGGGGGTCAAAACCGCCGAGATCCATGCCGCAGTTGAAAAGATCGGGTTATTCTATCCGCCGGACCCCGGAAGCATGACTATTTGCACGATCGGTGGGAACGTGGCTGAAAATGCAGGCGGCCTTCGGGGATTGAAGTACGGCGTCACGAAAAACTATGTGCTCGGCCTCGAGACAGTTCTTCCAAACGGCGAAATTATTTTTTCAGGCGGAAAAACAGTCAAAGATGTGGCCGGATATAATCTTAAAGATTTTTTTGTAGGGTCTGAGGGAACACTCGGTGTGTTCAGCAAAATTCTTCTCAAGCTGATCCCCAAGCCCGAAACAAGCAAAACGATGATCGCCTATTTCCAATCTGCGAAAAATGCAGCAGAGGTCGTTTCCTCGATCATTGCTGCACACATCATTCCCGCTACAATTGAATTTCTCGATCGAACAACCATCAAGTGCGTTGAAGAATATGCCCATCTCGGCCTCCCAACGAACATCGAGTCTTTGCTCCTGATCGAAGTGGACGGACGCCCGTCAGTTGTCGAGGAGGATGCCGCGCAGGTGCAGGAAATTTGCACGCGACATGGATGCACTCAACTTATGGTTGCGCGCACACTGGAGGAAGCGTTCCGTCTTAAGACCGCCCGCCGGGCGGCTTTCTCGGCGCTGGCGCGGGTAAAACCGACGACCATTTTGGAAGACGTCACGGTTCCGCGAAGCGAAGTTGCCCTCATGCTCGAGCGGATTAATTCTATCGCAAAGAACCACAATGTTCTTTTCGGAAATTTTGGACATGCCGGCGACGGCAACCTTCATCCGACATGTCTTACCGATGAACGGGATGCAGACGAAATTAAAAGAGCGGAGCTTGCGTTTGACGAGATTTTCAACGCGTCGATCAAGATGGGAGGGACGATCACGGGTGAACACGGGACGGGTTTGGCAAAAAAGAAGTTCCTTCCTCAAGTCGCCGGCATTCCGGCGATTGGAATGATGCAATCGATAAAATCTTCCATCGACCCCAACGGTGTGCTCAACCCTGGAAAAATCTTTTCGCTTCGGCCAAAATGTGAAGGAAACCTTCCGCGTAACAGGGAACAGATCAAAAAGTTTGAAGAACAAGGGGCATGGACCTGAGACGGTGAGGATATTCATGAATGTGGCCCTCAACGAGATACGATGATCCCTATTCGCGACACAGTCCGATCGGCCCGTTTTCCCGTCATTACCGTCTCACTCATAGCAGCGAACGTCGCAGTGTTCATCTTTGAGCTTTCGCTCGGCCAAAAGCTTGAGGATTTTACGACAGCGTGGGGCATGTCCCCTGCAGCTATCCATGTCGACCTTATGCGACATCATTATGCTGCAGCTGCGGCCCCCTTTTTCTCATCGATGTTTCTGCACGGCGGCTGGATACATCTCCTCGGCAATATGCTGTACTTGTGGGTCTTCGGCGACAATGTCGAAGATAAATTGGGACATCAGCGATTTCTCTTTCTTTATATTTTTTGTGGAATAACCGGAGGGGTCGCTCATGCATACATGAACCCTGGCTCGGCGATTCCAGTGATTGGCGCGAGCGGCGCGATCGCGGGCATTCTTGGCGGGTACTTACTCTTATTTCCGAAAGCGAGAATCTTGACCCTCGTTCCGATTATTTTCTTTTTCACATTTATCGAGTTGCCGGCCTTGTTGTTCCTCGGCGTCTGGTTCCTCATGCAATTCTTTAGCGGATACTTATCGCTTGCATCGGATGTCGCAGTCAACAACGGTGACGTCGCATGGTGGGCTCATGTCGGGGGCTTTGCGACGGGCATGCTCTTCGTTTATCCTCTGCGCAAATATCGGTGACGCGTGGACAAAAGCGTAGATCCAAGAAAAGGAAAAAGCACTCAAAGCGCGTTCGTGGGCACTGATATTCCGGACTACGACTTTATCACGAATTGCATGCACTGCGGGTTGTGCCTTCCCACATGTCCGACGTACGCCGTGACGGGTCTCGAAAAATCCTCGCCCCGAGGACGCATACGACTGATCAAAGCTGTAGCGGATGGCGAGATGGAAATAACGCCGGGCTTTATCGAAGAGATGAATTTCTGCCTCGACTGTCAGGCGTGTGAGACCGCGTGTCCGGCCGGGGTGAAGTACGGCTCACTGGTTGAGTCCTCGCGAGCACAGATCTTTCAACAGGGAAAGGTCAGCTGGCTTGAGAGGGGAATGAAGTGGCTCTTTCTCAAGCATGTGCTTGCCTCCAAAGTAGCGCTAAAATTTATAGCGCGTTTGCTCAGAATTTTTCAGCGCTCGGGATTGCAACGCATTCTGTCCTCATCGCATTTTTCCCGTCATGTGATGCCCAAGCTCACGGGCATGATGCAGCTATCTCCTCGCATCGATCGACAATTTTTTGATGACTTTGTGGGGGAAATTATTACTCCTTCCGGCGCTGTGAAGCATCGCGTTGCTTTTCTTTCGGGCTGTATTATGAACGTCGCTTTCAGCGACATTAACCGCGATACGGTGGATGTTCTTTTAAAAAATGAATGTGAAGTCGTCATTCCGCGAAGGCAAGAATGCTGCGGTTCGCTTCATGCTCATAACGGCGATTTTGAAACGGCCCGCGCTCTTGCCCGGCACAATATCGACATCTTTCTAAAGTCCAACGTCGACGCGATTGTCATGAACTCTGCCGGATGCGGCGCGTTTATGAAAGAATACGAGCGTTATCTTGTGGATGATGGACTGTACGCGGAGAAAGCACGCGAAGTTTCTTCTAAGGTCAAAGATCTCACCGAATTCTTGATCGAGATAGACTTTAAAAAGCCGTCATCGATTTTAAAAGGCCGGGTCACCTACCATGATGCATGCCACCTCGCACATGCTCAGAAAGTGACCTCAGAACCCCGTTCAATTTTGAACGCAATTTCCGGGTTAGATATCGTAGAATTGCCTGAGGCAGCATGGTGTTGCGGGAGCGCGGGAATATATAATGTCGTTCGATACGAAGATTCCATGAAATTTTTGGAACGCAAAATCAGTAACCTCCGGGCAACTGCCGCCGAAATTATTGTTACCAACAACCCCGGATGTATTTCTCAGATCAAATACGGATTGAGCCAGAAAGGAATCGCCGGAGAGGTGGTTCACATCGCAACCATTCTCAACAGGGCATACCGAGCGGAGGAGGAGAGGCCACGGCACACATTCTAAGCGTACTCCAAGCAATCTGAACTGAGGCGCATTAGTTGCCGAAAGGTTTACTAGTATCATCGCAAGCGATTGTTCTGATTGACATAGCATATTTCTTCCAAAACCCGGGGAAAAAATGAAAAGTCTATATCGTCGACGGTTGGCGTTATTGTGTTCGCTCTCTGTAGTATTAATTTATTGCAGTGTGTTGGCACAAGGCGAAAAGGAACGCCCAGATTATCCGGATGAGATCATCCCTTTGCACGGAAAACCATTTCGGGGAAAGATCCTCAAATTTGAGGATGCAAAAATATACGTTGAAGTAACTAGGCATAAGGAAACTCAAATTATACTCATGGATTTAGATTCATTGCAAGAAGTCAACAAAGACTTTGGGCCAATTAAAATTTCTGTGTGGAAAAGGGCCCTCGAAAACCAACAGACAGAAACAACTGTGAACTCTCAAGAAATAGAGTTACCAGTTCATAATAATTTTACCATGTCGAGAGACACTGCCGCGGCGATTAAAATTGAACGTGACTCAATTTTTGTCGGAGCAGTGGATAGGACTGATACTTCTCAGAATCAAAGGAAGGTGGTTGATCAGATGCCGATTCCATTGTACAGGTCTGAGACAGAGTACCCGGGAGTAGCTCGTTCGAGAAGATTGCAGGGGGACGTAAAACTTCGCCTTTGGATCGATGAGAAAGGTATCCCTCAGAAATGGGAAGTTGCAGAATGCACTGATTCGGTTTTTGTTGAACCGTCGGTCTTATCCGCAATGAAATGGCAGTTTTCACCCGCTATAGCAAAAGGAGTTCCGATAGGCGTGTGGGGAGAAATTACGTTCGAGTACATCATTCAACAGTAAGGTGTTTCAGAGTCCTTAGACAAAAACTAAACTCCATTCAGACCGAATACGTCTTGCCTGCCAGGGAGAACTTTGCTATATTCTACCAGAAAAATGCCAAAGTGGCGGAATTGGTAGACGCGCTGGACTCAAAATCCAGTCTGGCTTACCCCAGGTGAGGGTTCGAGTCCCTCCTTTGGTACAGAAGTCATCGAGCCATAGCAAGATGACTTTTTTTTCATACCTAAACCCGCAACTAATTTGGAGGCCATGAATCAAATTTCTACGGTTTTTGTCTGTGGAACCTGACCTTCGCGCCTTTGAATCTTTCCCCACACATACGCTTCCTATTTTATCCACTGGCGTTAGCTCTTCTTTTTTGGGGCATCGAGATCGTTGAAGCACAACCTTCAGATTCCGGTGCTCCGGGACATGACAGCTTTTTTCTATTCGCATCGGATACCCTGATCCACCTTTCTCACGACCTAATTATTCCCGCGTCAGAGTCTGTTTACCTCGACACAGAACGCCTCTCACCTGAGAATGAATATTCTATCGATGACGCGACTGGCATCGTTAGAATTCATGTGCGACATATCAGAAAACCTGAATCAAATAAACATTTTATCAATATTTATTACAACTATTTACCGTTTTCATTTCAAAAATTATATCGCCATAAAGAATATATTGTTCGAACGGACTCAGCCGGCAAGAGAAAGGGAAATGTCATCATCTCAACGTCAAATGCATCTGCTTTTAATAATTTGTTTGGAAATGATCTTCAGAAAAGCGGTAGCATATTCAGAGGGTTTACTGTAGGTTCTAACCAAGATTTGACAGTGAACTCAGGGTTTCGTCTCCAGTTCTCAGGAAAGTTGACCTCCGACGTAGAAATACTCGCCGCACTCACGGATGAAAACACACCGATCCAACCCGAAGGGAATACACAGACTCTCCAAGAGTTGGACAATGTCTATGTGCAAATCAAAAGCAATAAATATGAGGCGACATTGGGCGATTTTTATCTCACTCTGGGGGACGGTGAGTTCAACCGGTTGAGCAGAAAGCTTCAGGGAGCAGAAGGAATTGGCAATATTTCGGCGGAAGGTTCAAATAATTCTGTTATAGTTGTGGGAGCCACTTCAAGAGGGAAATTCAATACCAATCAAATTGCTGGCATCGAGGGCGTGCAGGGACCGTATAATTTATACGGAAAAAATAATGAGAACAACATCACCGTGATTGCTGGTACGGAGAAAGTCTATGTGGACGGATTCCCTATGACGCGGGGAGAGACTAATGACTATTCAATAGATTATTCAAGCAGTCAGATCACCTTTTCTCCCAAGAGGTTAATCACCAGCGCTTCACGTATAGTGGTGGACTTTCAATATACCGATCAATCGTACACGAGGAATTTCTTTGCGGTAAATGACGACTCAAAACTCCTATCGGATAAGGTCAAATTATCTGTCTCTTATGCCAGAGAGGGGGATGACCAAAACGCGCCAATAGACATTTCGCTAAGCGACGATGACAAAAAATTGCTGGAGCAAAGCGGGAGCAGCCCTGCAACAAGGAGCGGGGTCGATTCGGTAGGAGTAGACTCGCTTGGCATTGGCAAAGGCCAGTATGCCGCGGTGGATTCGCTCGTTCAAGGAATCATGACACGGTTCTATCGTTACGAGCAAGGAACTCCTGAAGACCAGTTCAGCATCACGTTCACGTTTGTCGGAACTGGCCAGGGAGATTATGTCCATGACCTCCTTGGCCAGTATCATTACGTCGGTCCTAAAGCGGGAAATTACCTCCCGATCATCATTTTACCGGCCCCGCAGCTTCAGCAGGTCATCGATGTCAATACGGCCGCTCGTCCGGCAAAAGATTTGACGATAGGGGGTGAATATGCTGCAAGCAGTTTCGATGCAAATCGCTTTTCTCCCGGAGATGCCGTAACAGGAGGCGCAACGAAATTCTCAGCAAACTATGCCCCTAAGAATGTCAAAATTGCCGGAGCTTCGATCGGCTCATTCGATCTTTCACTTTCAGACCGTCATGTGGATAAAAACTTCTATTCACTCGATAGAGTCGATGAAGTAGAGTTTGACAGGAAATGGAGCATTGACAGCACGGTGAATATTCAACCTTCCTCGGAAGATATTCGGGAAGCTGGGGTGACTTACAATCCTGCCAAAACAGTTACAGTGGGCGGGTCATATGGGACCAATGATAGAGGAAATGAGTTCTCGGCTCAACGCAAGGAAGGTTTCGTTCAAATTTCTGGAGATTCTTTGCCGAAAGTCGATTACACCGTCGAAGACATCAAAAGCTCGCAAAGCGCAATTATCGCGAACGATTACTGGCTCCGTCAAAAAGGATCCATCGAATATGCGATCCATCATTTTGTGACCCCGAGCTTTCGGTTCGAGCGGGAGAATCGCTCCATTGAAACGCCTACGCCCGATTCGCTCGACGACGCGAGTTTCGGTTTTACGACGTTTGCTCCGAAATTATCCTTTCAGAAAATTTTCGGGATGAATTTCTCAACCGAGCTCGAAGTACGGAATGATGATGCATCGTACGAAGGGATATTAAAACCACAAGCCCGGTCGGTGACACAGACATACGAGTGGTCGTTGCCGGAGGTAGAGAATTTTTCGTCATCGCTCAACGTTATCCTTAGAAAAAAATCGTTCGAAGACGAGTTCCGTTTCGCAAATCAAGACAACCAGACCGTTCTTGTGCGGTCGGAGTCGCGCTATACGCCGCTTCGACGCGGCATCGACGCCGACGCATATTATGAAGCGTCCACCGAACGCTCATCGCAGCTTCAGAGGGTCTTCGTTCAAGTTCAAAAAGGGGAAGGGCAATACATTTGGACGGACGGGAACGGAAATGGAAAAGTGGACGTAACGGATGAAACAGATTTCCAGCTCTCGCGTTTTGACGGAGACTATGTGGTCGTTACCGTCCCAAGCGATCAACTATACCCGGTGATTAACGTAAAAACGTCAGGCCGCCTCCAGGTCTCGCCAGAAAAATTTATTCCATCGCCCGCAGACTGGGTCGAGAAAGCCCTTTCCGACCTGTCGACAGAGACCTACCTTCGGATAGAGGAAAAAAGCTCCGACCCTGTAACGCGGCATATCTATCTGCTGGAGCTCAGTCACTTTCTGAACCCTGTGACGACAATTCTTGGAAGCCAGCTTTTTCAGCAGGATCTTTTTTTGTTCGAGAACAAGCCGGATTTTTCTCTCCGATTTCGGTATCTGCAGCAAACGGGAGCGGGCATATACAGCACTGGCGCGGAACAAAGCTATAACCGGGAACGATCGATAGAAATGAGGATACGGCTTGTTCAGGAGATCTCTAATCAAATTGATTATGCCAATAAACAAGATAATTTATCCGCATCCCTTGCCAGCGGCACATCTCGTATGATCAATTCGGACGATATTGTTTCCGATTATTCGTATAGGCCGGAACAAAATGTCGAGGTGGGATTCAAAATTGAAGTTTCGCGCTCGGAGGATTCCTATCCTCTCGTACCGACAACTGCCGACCTCAATGCTCAGTCTCTGCGAACGGTGTTTTCTTTTCGCGGGACGGGGCAGCTGCGGTTTGATTTATCGCGCGAAGAAATATCCTTGGAAAATGTTCCCGATGGGGCAGTGATCCCATTTGAGCTTACCGGGGGCAGAGTGGAGGGTAAGACATTCCTCTGGGGAGTCTCTTTCGATTATCGTTTAAGCAGCAACCTTCAATCCTCGTTGCAATACACAGGCCGGGCGGAGCCTGGGCATAGTGTTGTTCATACCGCAAAAGCCGAGGTTCGAGCTTTTTTCTAACCCCCTCATTTTTACTTGCATCTGAAGATATCTCTTCGTATATTTTTCTCACTGCAAAACAAAGTCCCGCCTTTAGCGGGACTTTTTTTTGATGGTTAGGATTATGCTGAAAAAAGAGCAAATTGAGCGAATTTCCAAGATCGTGCAGCCAATTCTTTTGCCGCACGACGCATTTTGGGTGGGTATGGAGGTGCATGGAGAAAGAGGCACCGTGGTTCTGCAAATATTTATCGATACCGACCTGGGGATTACCGCCGATCAATGTGCAGATGTAAGTCGCGGACTAGCATCAGAACTTGATAGAGAAAACCTTATTGCCGGCCGATACCGTCTCGAAGTCTCGTCGCCCGGACTCGACCGCCCGCTTACCTTGCACCGTCAGTTTAGAAAAAACATCGGACGGCAGTTAAAAGTGGTACCGAAATTGGAGAACGGCTCCCAGCCGGCCGTTGGAGAATTAACAGAGGTGACCGAAAGTTCTATTACATTGATGACGTCGATCGATCATTCTATTTCTTTCCCCCTTGATGCAGTCGAGGAAGCATACGTTCTTCCGCGGCTGAAGCGATGATTGGGCCGGACGTTTTATTATTTTCATTTTGGAGGTTTCAATGAATTATGAGATAGTCGAATCATTTTCTTCCTTGGTTCGTGAGAAATCTATCGATAAAGATATTCTCGTCGGGATCGTCGAGGATATTTTCGGGATGATGGTTCGAAAGAAATACGGACAGGAGGCGAAATTTGATGTCGTTGTCAACATGGACAAAGGCGACATCGAAATCTACCTCGAGAAAGAGGTCGTTGAAACAGTTGTCGACCCCGTGACGCAGATCGATGTCGAGGCGGCGAGGAAAAAATCGGGAGAGCAGCTTAACGTCGGTGAAGAATTCGTCGAGATCATCGAGCTGGCCGAATTTGGACGACGGCTCATCATTACGGCCAAGCAGAACCTCAATCAGCGCATCAAAGAGATTGAAAAGGAATTGATCTACAACGAATACAGCAGCACGATCGGAGAGATTCTCGTTGGCGAGGTCTACCAGATCCGCAAGAATGAAATCCTCGTCATGCATAATAAGAATGAAGTCATCCTTCCCAAAAGCGAACAGATCCAAAAAGAACGCTACAAGAAGGGAGACACAATACGTGCAGTGATAAAAGAAGTAAGAAAAAATTCCGGAAACCCCACCGTGATCGTATCCAGGTCCGATCCGAAATTTCTCGCTCGTCTATTTGAAATCGAGATCCCCGAAATTTATGACGGCATCATTGAGATCAAAGGCATCGCTCGGGAACCCGGCGATCGCGCCAAAGTTGCCGTTGAATCGCACGACGACCGCATCGACGCCGTCGGCGCCTGCGTCGGCATGAAGGGCGTGAGAATTCATGCAATCGTTCGCGAACTGAACAACGAGAACATCGACGTCATTAATTACAGCGACGAGCCGCTCGTCATGATCACGCGGGCTCTCGCTCCTGCAAAACTAAAAAAAGTCGACCTCGACCTCGAAACAAAGAAAGCGACGATCCTAGTCGCGGAGGATCAAGTCTCTCTTGCTATCGGAAAAGGAGGACAAAACATTCGCCTTGCCGGGAAGCTTTCGGGTTTCGATCTCCAGCTCGTGAAGGAGGGGGCGGAATACGACATCGAATTGATCGAATTCCGCGATGAGATCGGAAAAGAGATCTACGATAAGTTCATCGAGAACGGATACGACACGGCTCAGCAAGTCATCGATGCCGACGTTGACGACCTCGTCGAAGAACTTGGGATCGACGAGGAAAAACTCAAGGAGATTGTCGGCCTCATCAAGAAAGAGTTCGAAGAAGCTGAGGTTGATGACGAAGAAGAGGAATCAGATGAGGAAAAGGAAAAACCTCTCGAGAAAGCGGTTGCGGGAAGCGAAAAAAACGATACTCTCGCCGCGGACGGAGATGATTCTGCAAAGGAGGAAAAGGCAGAGACTACCTGATCGTTCTCCCAAAATGACAACCGACTCCTTTTAAAATGGTAATGGAATGACGGAAACTACCGAAAAGAAAATAAAAATATTCAATCTCGCCAAAGAGCTTAACCTTGCAAGCGGGACGATAATCGAGTTCCTGACTAAAAAAGGTTACACGATTAAAGGGCCGATGTCCGCCGTTGAGAATGACATGATGAAGGATATCATGTCGCATTTCAAGAAAGAAAAGGACGTCGCAGACCGCCATCAACGCAAGATCGCTGAGATCAAAGAAACAAAGAGGAAATCGGCGGAAAAGAAAAAAGAAGAGGACGAGGAGGTAAAAGAGTCGGCGAAGAAGAAATCTGACGAATTGCCCTCCGGTTCTGCAACATCAGCACAAATGACCGATGAGGGGGGGATTACCGACATAAAGCTTTCTCCGGAGACGGAAATTTTAGAGCAGGTTGACGAATCTCAGCCCCCCGCGGTTGAACCGAAGATAGTCCCGGCAGCAAAGCAAGCGACGCCTGTCGCAGGGAAAAAAGAGCCGGCAAAAGAGGAAGAAGTTGGAAGGAAGAAGAGGGCCGATCGGAGTTACAAGTCGCCTTTAGATGAAATCAGTGCAAGGCGCAGAGGCTTGACTATTAAGGGGAAAATGGAGCTGGGCGAGTCTTCCGAGGGATCCGAAAAGGGAGAAGAGGCCAAATCGCCGTCAACCGAGACGGAAGAGCAGCGGAAACGGAAAAAGAAGAAAAAGAAAATCAAAGATGAAAAAGTAAAGGGGATCCCTGAACCCGAATCGGAAGAAGGCTCAAAAAAGAAGAAAAAGAAAAAGAAACTCAGAGTTCATGAAATCGATGACATCCAGGTCAACGAGGCAATAAAACGTACGTTGGCAGGGATTGACGAATCGATAGTAAGTCTACGCGCTGTCAACAGGAAAAAGAGAAAGCGTGAGAGGGAAGAAGAGCAAGCACGATTGCTCGAAGAAGCGCGAGGAGAAGAGGGAAAACTTCGTGTAACAGAATATCTTACCGTAGGCGAGCTTGCAGCGCTCATGAATGTTCCCGTTGCAGATGTCATTGCGAAGTGTATAGGTTTAGGGCTTATGGTGTCGATCAACCAGCGGCTGGACAAAGACAACATTACCCTCGTTGCGGATGAGTTCGGATTGCAGGTTGAATTCCATGAAGAATTTACGATCGACGTTCTTGAGGATAAACCGGATTCTCCCGAAACTCTTAAGCAGCGTGCTCCCGTCGTTACTATCATGGGACATGTCGATCATGGCAAAACGTCCCTTCTCGATTATATTCGCCGCACGAATGTCGTTGCAGGCGAAGCCGGGGGTATTACACAGCACATCGGCGCGTACGAAGTAAGCTTGGATTCCGGAAAGAAGATCACATTTCTCGACACACCGGGCCATGAAGCTTTTACGGCAATGCGTGCACGCGGCGCTCAGCTGACAGACATCGTCGTTCTCGTTGTCGCAGCGGAAGACAATGTGATGCCGCAAACGCTGGAGGCCATCAGCCATGCGCGTGCCGCAAGCGTCCCCATTATTATTGCCATCAATAAGATCGATAAGCCCGAAGCGAACCCGGACAGGATCCGTCAACAGCTTGCAGATAAAGGCATCTTGGTTGAAGAATGGGGTGGAAAATTTCAATGCGTCGAAGTCTCCGCAAAGAAGGGACTCAACGTCGACCTCCTTCTGGAAAAGATCCTGCTCGAAGCAGAAGTGCTCGATCTCAAAGCTAATCCCAACAGGACGGCGCGGGGAGCGGTTGTGGAAGCGCAAATTGATAAGGGAAAAGGCATTCTCGCGACTGTATTGATTCAAAAAGGGTCGTTGCGTGTCGGAGATCCTTTTGTCGGCGGGATCTTCAGCGGGAAAGTGAAAGCAATGTTCGACGAGCGGGGCCGACGGACCGAAGCGGCCGGGCCGTCAACGCCGGTGCAACTGTTGGGGTTTGACGGCATACCGCAGGCGGGAGATCAATTTATTGCCATGGAATCGGATCGCGTTGCTCGAGAGATCAGTCTCAAGCGTCAGCAATTGAAGCGGGAGCAAGACTTCCGGCAAATTCATTTTGTGACGCTGGATGAAATCTCGGAACAAATTCAGGCAGGCCAGCAAGTCCGCGAGCTTGCAATTGTCGTAAAGGGAGACGTCGACGGCTCTGTCGAAGCTCTTGCAGATTCTCTTATGAAACTCTCGACCTCCGAAGTGAAGGTTCACGTAATTCATAAGGGCGTCGGAGGGATTTCTGAGACGGACGTGCTGCTTGCGGCGGCTTCGAATGCCGTCATCATCGGGTTCCACGTGCGTCCGAATCTGAACGCGCGGAGACTCGCGGAACAAGAGAAGGTGGATATCCGCCTGTACAACATTATTTATGACGCAATCAACGAGGTGCGCAACGCTCTCGAAGGGTTGCTCGCGCCGACCATTTCAGAAGAAGTGACTGCGACCGTTGAAGTCCGCGAGACGTTCAAAGTGCCGAAGATCGGTACTGTGGCCGGATGTTATGTCACGGACGGAAAAATAACGCGCAACAATAAAGTGAGGCTCCTCCGAGATGGGATCTCTATTTTTGAGGGGACGCTCACTTCCCTGAAGCGCTTTAAGGATGATGTCCGCGAAGTTGAGCAGGGGTTTGAGTGTGGGGTGGGCCTCGAAAACTTCAACGACATCAAAGTCGGGGACGTCATCGAGGCGTACAAAACCGTCGAAACGAAACGAACATTGTAAGGGCCGGTTATTGTTAGTCCCGCAGAAAGAAAAGAATGTCAGTTAGAACAGAACGAGTCGCATCGCTTCTGCGCCATGAACTCGGGACAATTATCAGCCGTGAATATAGCGGCGGAGAACTTGGTTTTAGCACCGTAACTGAAGTTCGGGTAACGCCCGACTTGAAGATCGCGAAGATCTACGTCAGCATTCTTGGCTCGCCGGAGGTGAGGACGAAAACGCTTGCCCGGTTGGAAAGCGAAAAGGCCCAACTGAGAAGCACTCTCGCTGCGCATATTAACATGAGATTCACGCCGGCCCTCCAGTTCTACCAAGATGATACGATGGATAGAGTTGAAAACCTGGAAAGGCTGATCAAGAAAATTCATGAAAACGATGGCGATGCTCACTGAACCCGTGTCCATGACCTCCGATGTCGAGTCGCTGGACTTCGAGGCGGGCGAGTTGTTCCTTGTCGATAAGCCGATGGACTGGACATCGTTTGACGTCGTGCACCGGGTTCGCGATCTTTTTCACGTAAAGAAGGTCGGGCATGCGGGAACGCTGGACCCAAAGGCAACCGGTTTGTTGATTTTGTGCACCGGAAAAAGAACGAAAGAGATCGACGAATTTACGGGCAAGGAAAAAGAATACGAAGGCATTCTTCAGCTCGGCAGTACGACGGCGAGCTTCGACTCCGAGACGCCAATCGAAGACATGAAAGAGTTCCATTCGATTACGGAAGAGAACATGGTTTCCATGTTTCACAGCTTCCTCGGTGAACAATCCCAACTGCCTCCGATGTATTCAGCGGTCAAGCATTCGGGAAAACCGTTGTACAAATACGCTCGGAAAGGCCGTTCAGTAGAACGAACCCCGAGGGATATTGAAATCATGCAATTCGAAATGGTCTCTTTTCAATTGCCGTTCGTAGAATTTCGGATCGTCTGCTCCAAAGGGACTTACATCCGATCTCTGGTTTCGGATTGCGGGGACAAGTTAGGTTGCGGAGCGTTTCTTAAAGAGCTTCGACGAACAAGGATCGGAGAATTCTCCGTCCGGGACGCTCTGACCATAGAAGACCTGCACGTGCTTGCTCAGAAGTGTGCGCCGAGGAGGTCGCTCCAAGAAGCATGAAAGTGGCCAACTCGCTTTCGGAAATACCCCATGATCAAAATTCCGTCGTCTCCGTCGGAACCTTCGATGGCGTTCACTTGGCCCATCGAAAAATTATCAAAGAGGTCGTTCAACGAGGGCAAGAACGGAACGGCAGAAGCGTCATCGTAACCTTCAATCCTCATCCCAAGGAGGTTGTTGGAAAGACTCGGTCGGATGATGGGCTGCATGGCTCTCAGCCGGTTGAGCTTTTGACAACGCATGACGAAAAGCTGAAGCTTCTGGCGGATCTCGGCGTTAATGTGACATTCGTCGTTCCGTTCACGTATGAATTCTCACGAAGGCCCTTTCGAGATTTTTATGCCCACGATATCGTCGACGGCATCGGAGTGGGGGAAGTGATCGAAGGATACGATCATGGGTTCGGACGAGATCGTGAAGCAGGTCTTGCGCAGCTGCTCGAGCTTGGCCGCGAGTTTGGCTTCTCGGTCGTCGCGGAAAAGCAGTTCATGATCAATGGAACGGCGGTGAGCAGTTCGCAAATACGAGCTTACCTTTCCGAGGGGGACGTCGCTAAAGCAAGCGACATGCTCGGAAGGCGTTACGCTTTTTCAGGAGTGGTTGTGCGAGGAGATCGACGCGGCAGGGAATTAGGCTTTCCCACAGCGAACCTCGCGTTGAACGACCGTCGTAAAATGTTGCCAGGCAACGGCGTCTATGCCGTGGTGGCGATTCTCGACGGCACGGAGTACCGGGGACTCATGAGCATCGGCGTGCTTCCGACATTTTTTGACAATCATGAAAAGGTATGCGAAGTGTTTCTGTTCGATTTTGACAAAGATATTTACGGTAAAACGATGACTGTGGAGTGCGTTGGTTGGATCCGCGGGGAGAAGAAGTTTCAATCCGCGGAGGAACTTGTCAAAGAAATGGGCGAGGATACTGCGAGGGGGAAAAGAATTTTTGAAAATGTGGTCTCATCCTAATTACTATACACGAAGGAGTATGTATGTCGATCCCAAAAACCCAGAAGGCAGAATTCATTAAAAAGTACGGAAAATCTCCCAACGATTCCGGAACCCCGGAAGTACAGATTGCCATCCTTACGGCGAATATCAACGCGCTGTCCGGCCATTTTGAAGCGCACAAAAAAGACAACCATTCGCGCGTTGGGCTGCTGCGCATGGTCGGAAAAAGACGGCGCCTTCTCGACTATCTTATGGAAAAAAATATCGAGCGGTACAGAAAGATCATCCAGGAATTGGATATCCGTAAATAACGGACGGCATGAGCAACGACTGCCGATCTAATTCGGCACAATTATGAATTAAATTTGATAAAGCAGGAATTATGGTAGTAAAAAAAGAAATTAAAATTGGAAACGGCACCCTCTCACTTGAAACCGGAAGGTTTGCAAAACAGGCAGACGGCGCCGTGATGGCGCGCTACGGCGATACCATGGTGCTCGCAACGGTTGTTGCACCGAAAGATGCTTCCGACGACCTCGATTATTTTCCCCTCCAAGTTGAATACCGGGAAAAAATGGCTGCCGGCGGAAAAATCCCCGGAGGGTTTTTAAAGCGCGAAGGCCGACCGTCCGACAAAGAAATTTTGTCCGCCCGTCTCATCGACAGACCGATCAGACCGATGTTTCCAGAAGGGTATCACAACGAGACACAGATCATCGTGAACGTGTTTTCGTCAGACCAGCAAAACGATGCAGACGTTTTTGGCGCCTGTGCAGCATCTGCGGCGCTCATGATTTCGGATTCTCCTTTTGACGGCCCCATCGCTGAAGTGCGCGTCGGCCGGATCAACGGAGAATTGTTGATCAACCCCACGTTCGACGAGCTTGACAAAAGCGATATGGACGTCACCGTCGCTGGAACAGAAGATTCGATCGTCATGGTCGAGGGAGAAGCGAAAGAGATCTCGGAATCCGATATTCTCGCGGCGCTGAAGGCAGCTCATGAAGCGATCAAGAAAATATGCGCGGCGCAAAGGGAGCTTGCGGCGGAACTGAAGGTTCAAAAACGGGCCGTCGTGCTTCCCGAAATTAACCCCGAGCTTCTTGCTGCCGTCAAAGGACTCGCGACGGAGAAGATCCGGTCGACCGTCAACACGGTGTTATCGAAAGAAGAGCGGTCGAAAGCCGATGGAGCAATCGAGCAAGAAGTAATGACCGCGCTTGCCGAGAAATTCCCCGAACAGGAGAAGATCATTAAACAAATTCTCCACGACATCGAAAAAGTAGAGATGCGGGAAATGATCCTCACCAAGAAGAAGCGTCTTGACGGAAGGGGCTTGGCGGATATCCGGCCGATTTCTATCGAGCTCGGGCTTCTCCCACGAACTCATGGCTCCGCGCTGTTCACACGAGGGGAGACTCAATCTCTTACGACGTTGACGCTCGGCACTAAACTTGACGAGCAAATGATCGACGGCCTGTTGCCGAAAACAACGAGGAGATTCATGCTGCACTACAATTTCCCTCCGTTTAGCGTCGGTGAAACGGGACGGCTTGCGACCGGCCGTAGGGAAATCGGCCATGGCAATCTTGCAGAACGCGCTCTGAAAAACCTCATCCCGGAAGAAAAAGCGTTCCCTTATACGATTCGTATCGTGTCCGACATCCTTGAGTCGAACGGCTCGTCATCGATGGCAACGGTGTGTGCCGGTTCACTGGCAATGTTTGACGGGGGCGTTCCCCTGAAAAAATCGGTGGCGGGAATTGCGATGGGACTCGTCAAAGAAGGAGACAGGGTTGCGATCCTCAGCGACATTTTAGGGAATGAAGACCATCTCGGCGATATGGATTTTAAAGTTGCAGGAACGCGCGACGGGATCACTGCTTTTCAGATGGACATCAAGATCAAAGGAATTTCTTTTGACATCCTCAGCCATGCAGTCGAGCAGGCAAAGGCCGGACGTCTTCATAAGCTCGAGAAAATGGACGCCGCGATCTCTGCGCCACGCCCCGACTTGAGCCCGTACGCTCCGAGGTTGACCACAATAACAATTCCGGTTGATATGATCGGCGCCGTGATCGGACCAGGCGGGAAGAATATCCGAAATATCGTTTCAGAATCTGGTGCCGAAGTGAATATTGAGGATGACGGAACGATAGTGATCGCAGCGACATCGCAAGAAGCAAGCGACCGCGCCCGGGCTATGATCGGACGCATCACGGAAGTTCCCGAGGTGGGGAAAATTTATTCGGCAACGGTGAAAAAGATCATGGATTTCGGCGCGTTCGTCGAAATTCTTCCGGGCAAAGAAGGCCTCGTCCATGTCTCGCAACTCGACCTAAAACGCATCGAAAAAGTAGCTGACTTTGTAAAAGTCGGAGATGTGTTTGACGTTAAACTCGTCGAGATCGATGACAAGGGCCGTTTAAACCTGAGCAGAAAAGCCGTCCTGCTCGCTCAAAAGAAAACGGACGAGACCCCACAACCAAAATAAGTTTTTATTCAGTTTCAGGGCCATTGCAACGCGAGGGAAGCGATGGCACATGCATGATTCTTAAATGGATCGGACCATCCAACCGGCACACCAGCTTCGCGGAGAGATAACGGTTCCGGGAGATAAGTCAATTTCTCACCGGTCGGTGATGATTGCATCGTTGGCCGAAGGGACGTCCGAAATTGCCGGCTTCCTCGAAGCCGCCGACCCGCTCAGCACGCTGGGGTGCATCCGGGCTCTTGGTATTTCCGCAACGATGAGGGAAAATACCCTCGAGGTTTCGGGAAAGGGCTTGCACGGTTATCGCCAACCCGGCGCGAAACTCGATGCGGGAAATTCTGGAACGACGATGCGCCTCCTTTCCGGGATTCTCGCAGGGCAAAAATTTCCATCCCAGATTTCCGGCGACCAATATCTCAACCGACGTCCGATGAAGCGGATTATCGACCCGCTGACATCGATGGGAGCAAATATTGTCGGCACCGATAAGTTCACCGCCCCACTCAAGATATTTCCCTCCGAGAAATTGCACGGCATTGTGTACGATCTTCCTATTCCAAGCGCTCAGGTAAAATCGGCGGTCCTGCTCGCCGGGCTATTCGCTGAAGGGACAACGAAAGTCGAGGAATCACAGAGCTCACGCGACCACACCGAAAGGATGCTCGGCCTGTCTCGGGAACTCATCGACGGCAAAAGCGTTGTGACGGTGCATGGCGGCCATCATATTTCCGCTACTAGGTTTTTTATCCCCGGGGATCCTTCTTCGGCGGCTTTTTTTATCGTCGCCGCTCTCACATCGAAACGCGCAGAGATCCTCATCAAGAACGTCGGCCTTAACCCAACGCGCACCGGGTTTCTCAATGTTCTGCGTGGGATGGGAGCGCTCATAACCGTCGAAAACGAGCGTGTTATCGGAGGTGAGCCGATCGCGGATATTGTCGTCAAACATTCATCCCTTCATTCGAAGACTGTCCTCAAGGGGGAGATCATTCCCAATATCATCGATGAAATACCGATTCTGGCTGTTGCCGCGGCATTTGCGAGTGGAACGTTCGAGGTTCACGACGCGTTCGAATTGCGCAATAAGGAGTGCGATAGAATCGGAGCTGTATGTTCAAACCTTTCAGCGATGGGAATTGAAGTAGAGGAGTATGAGGATGGATTTGCATTTAGTCCGCAAAATAAGTTAATTTCTTCGCAATTCGACAGCTTCGGCGACCATCGGATCGCAATGGCGTTCGGTGTTGCAGCGCTCAATCTTCCAGGCGGTTCGACGATGAAGGAAGCCGAATGCGTCGATATTTCTTATCCTGGATTTTGGGATACTCTTCAATTGCTCGCTCATTAAACGAGGCGCACTGTGGCAAGTGTTCGACTAGAAAAAGTTCGGAAAGAATACGAAGGGGGAGTCGTCGCCGTCAAAGATGTCGATATCGACATTGCGGACAAGGAATTTGTCGTTCTCGTCGGCCCTTCGGGCTGCGGGAAATCGACCACCCTCCGGATGATCGCCGGGCTGGAAGAGATCAGCGGCGGGACCGTTTCGATCGACGGGAAAGTCGTCAACGATGTTGCGCCAAAGGACAGGGACATTGCAATGGTGTTCCAAAACTATGCGCTGTATCCCCACATGACAGTGTATGAAAACATGGCCTTCGGGCTGAAGTTGAGAAAACTTGACAAAGGAGAAATTGATGCGCGTGTGAACGAAGCGGCGCGCGTTCTCGGCATCGAACAGTATCTCGACAGAAAGCCAAAGGCATTGTCGGGAGGCCAGAGGCAGCGAGTCGCCGTGGGAAGAGCCATCGTGCGGAAACCGAAAGTATTTTTGTTCGACGAGCCGCTCAGCAACCTTGACGCCAAGCTCAGGGTCCAAATGCGCACGGAGATCTCTAAGCTACACCACACTCTGGAAGCGACGATGATCTACGTGACCCATGACCAGACCGAAGCCATGACGATGGGAGATAAAATTGTCGTCATGAAAGACGGCCTCATCCAACAAACGAACACTCCGCTGAACTTGTACCATGCGCCGTTCAATAAGTTTGTCGCCGGGTTCATCGGAAGCCCCGCCATGAATTTTTTCCGCGGGACAATTTCCGGCTCGAAGATACTGACCTTCACGGAAAATGGGAACGGCATCGTATTAAAACTTTTGAACGAGCAGCAGAGGAAGTTGAAACCCTACATCGGACGGGAGGTGTGGCTTGGAATTCGCCCCGAGCATATCGCACACGGAGAGACATCAAAGGGAAAGGCCTCGCGATGTTCGGTGAAAGTTGAGGTAGTGGAGCCGATGGGGAACGAGATTTTTGTCTATTTCACGACGGGGAGCGGAACGCAATATGTTTCACGGATCGTGGCGTCGGAGGAGCCGAAGGCGGGAAAAAACATGAACCTCACTTTTGATTTGACGAAGGCCCACTTTTTCGACACTGAAAGCGAAAAGGTGATCTGAGCTTTCTCAAAGCCCGATGAGTTGGTGTTGGAACCGATCGATAACGATCTCCCCCCGTAACCACTTGACAAAATCCGGTCCGTATTTGTTCATATAGTATACGACATTCAGTTCCCTCTCCTGAAAGTTTGAGTTGGGGAAGATGTTGGCCGAAACTCTCTCTATCTGTTTCATCGTTACTTCCTGCCTTCGCTGTTGAGCCCCCTGCGTCTTGCCTTTCAACACATTCAACTGCGCCTCAATTCGAGACAACGTCGAGTCGATCGCCCCGGAAAGAGTAGGGTCGATCTGTTGGATGCCGAATCGTGACTCTGCGACGGCCTCGTTGATCCGTCTCTGCATCTGTTCGAAGAGCGCGTCTACTTTCACTTCCGAAACCTGCTCTGCGATACGGAGAAGCAGAGGATCAACGTCCGTCCAGATCTCGGTAAAATCAATTTGATATTTTTCGAGGATACTCTTGATCTTTTCTTCGAGGATCGTGACGCTTGCACGCGGATAAATGACCGGCATTTGAACGCCGAAGAAATCATACACGGGCTGCAGCTGCGCGAAATATGCAATTTCGGAAGGTCCGCCGACATATACTGCAGTCGGCAAAAGCGTGTCTTGAGAAATTGGTCTCAGTACGACATTCGGTGAGATGAGTTCCGGCGATTCCTCGACGATCTTTGTAAGCTCTTCTTTTGAAAAAAACTGCCTCGTTCCCTTTAAACTGTAATCGCTATCACGGGGTTCAATTAAATACCGTCCGCCTTTATGCAGCATGAACAGATTAAGCGGCTTTGCCTTGATTTGCGCATGATAATGCTCCTCAAGCTCGGCGCTCCTCTGGATGACGATCTGAGATGTTTTCGTCACCTCGGCAAGCTCTTTGATAAAAATCGGACGAACAATTTTTTTAAACTCTGGATCGCTCGGGTCGATGAAGACCAGTCCGGCATCTTCGAAAAGTTGATTCATGAAACTCGTAAATGCCTGCCCAAGCTTTGCGCCGGCCCGGTATTGGCTGCGCAACGAAGCAAATAGGGGGGCCTTGAATTCGGTTTCCTGCGTTTGTCCCTGAATGTCGTCGAAGAATTTTTCGATGAAGCCATCGATCACAATATTACCGACAGGCCCGGGGTTCCGCTCGAAGGGTTTCCCTCCAAAAAGATATTCGACCTTTTGCAATTTGCCTTCGAGGGTCAAAAGGTTCATGGAGTTGATTTCGTTGAAGTCGTGGTCTTCGCCTTCAACCCAGAACACCGGGACGAAATTGTAATCGGTAAATTGGGCTGACAATTGTTCTGCGAGGATGATTGCGGTGATGGCCTTGTAAAGAGTGTACAGCGGACCTGTACAGATGCCAATCTGTTGGCCTGTGACGACGGCGACGGTGTTGTCATTCCCTAACATGTCAATGTTCGCCAGCGCCTTTATGCCGCAATGATTCTGCTTGTTTTGTTCGGTAAGGACGCGCACCAAAACGGAACGATCGGGATGAGCTGCAAGGACGCGCTCGATCACTTTTTTCCAGCTTTTTCTATTGTGGAAATCGGCAGAATAAAACGAGCTTAACTTCTCGAAGTCATTGAGGTAATCAACGAAGAGTGGTGTAACGCCGGCGTCAGTGTGTTGAATCTGTTTGTAGTCGATCCAATCCATGCTTTTAGGGATATTCATTAAAATGAGTGGTTTTAATATACGGGGTAATGTGCTCAGAATCAATTTGGGTCATTGATTTTCGTCGGGGCGTATAATATATTGCATCATGGAGTTGGGAAAAAAAGTCGCGCTGATTACGGGAGGAACTGGTGAACTGGGGACAGCGCTGACATCAGCGTTTATCAACGAAGGCGCTTCGGTTGCAGCGACGTACTACAGCGAGCCGGAGGCGGAAAAATTCCGGTCGCGTTTTCCCGACGCTCTTACGTTTAAGGCCGACCTTTCGAAAGAAGCCGATGTCGTTCGTATTTTTGGAGAACTTCTTGAACAAAAAAAACGAATAGACGTTCTTTGTAATCTGGTCGGCGGATACATGCCAAAGAAAGAGATCGCCGACTTGACAGAAAAAGAATGGGACTTCATGTTCTCTCTAAACCTTAAAACGTGCTTCCTCTGTTCCCGAAGCGCGTTGAGAATTATGCGAAAACAAAAATACGGTAGAATTATCAATGTATCGGCGATGGCCGGACTGACACCGGAGGCAGGTCGAGGATCGTACGGGCTTTCTAAAAATGCGGTCGCCGCGTTTACGGCAATTGCAGGCGAAGAAGTAAAATTAATTTCAGACGCAGATATCACCGTCAATGCAATTGCGCCGAGTGTTTTGCTTACTTCAGGGAATGTGCAGTCTGCGTCGAAAGAAGATTTGCGGCGGTGGGTAACCCTTGAACAAGCCTCGGCGGCCATCACCTTTCTGGCTTCGGACAAAGCGTCGGCAATTAACGGCCAGACCATTAAAGTTTACGGCGACGTTTAAACCACACTGTGTAGGAAGAGTTCCGCATGAACCTTAGTCAACGTATCAATGATGATTTAAAAGCAGCGATGAAATCGGGGGATAAGCTTCGGCTCGAAACCTTACGCATGCTGAGAGCCCAGATATTGGAGTTCGAGAAAAAGGGGCTGGATCGGTCCATGAATGACGACGATGAGTTGTCGATCCTCTCTACTGCTTCAAAGAAACGGAAAGAAGCAATCGAACAGTACAGCAATGCCGGCAGGAAGGAACTGGCCGATAAAGAGTCCAAAGAACTGGAAATTATTACTGAATATTTGCCAAAGCAATTATCGCGCGTAGAGGCCGAGGCGATTGTCAGCGCCCTTGTAAAGCAATCAGGAGCGACGTCCGTGAAGGAAATGGGAAAAGTTATGCCCCTGGCGATGAAAGAATTAAAGGGGAAGATCGACTCGAAAACGATTTCGGACCTCGTAAAAGAGAAACTTCAGTAAATTTATGAATAGCTTCGACTACATTCTCCTGATCATCTTGGCCGTTTTTATTTTTGCCGGCTGGAGAAAAGGCTTTTTAAAAAAAATCATCGCACTCGTCTGCCTCGGGTTGGCGCTTATCCTGGCAACGAAATATGCGGCGCCTCTTGGAGAAGAGTTCTTGATCCCATTAGGCGTTGATGCTGGGTTCAGTACAATTCTTGCGTACATTCTGATAGTGTGTGGCATTATGCTGATACAAGCGATCATCTACCGTATCGCGATAAAAAAGATCGCTGATGGATTGTGGAACAAGATTGGAGGGGGCGTCATTGGACTGATTGAAGGGGCGATCATTCTAAGCATGCTCGTCTTGTTCCTGAGTATCTATTTTCATTTTCCTTCGCAAGAAACACGCGCCACTTCGGCCCTGTATTTGCCGGTTAAGAACTTTGCCCCCCGCATTTTCGATAGCATCAACACCTTTTTCCCCGAATCGGAGGATTTTTATGAAGAAATGGTCGCAGTGGGGAAAAAGTTGCAAGAAAACACAATCCCTCAAATTCACCAATGATGGAATTCCAGTCTGCAGCCGAGAAGCTTGAGTTCGCCAAAATACTCAACAGACTGCAGACTTTTGCCTCTTCCGACCTTGGGAAGAGAGCGGCGGAGCATATAGTTCCTTCCGAGGATCTCGATTCCCTTGCACTGGAACTTAACCGGGTGACAGAAATGAAGAGCATCCTCGAAGGGGATGAGCATTTCCCGGTAGAAGGCCTCAAGGATATCCGCGAATCGCTTCAGCGAGCCAGAGTTGAAAATAGCATTCTCCCGCCGATAGAACTCCTTCCAATCGGCTCGACCCTTTTAGCTTCAAGAAACATCAAATCCTTTCTCAACAAAAGGCAGGAAGTTCTTCCCGAGATCTTTAAACTGTCTGCTGGTATTTTTACAAATAAAATACTTGAATTCAATATCTCTCAAGCTATTGATGAGAATGGATTAATATGTGATTCTGCAAGCAAAGAATTGCATACGATTCGCGGCGAAATTATTTCGATGTATGAGTCTCTGAGGAAACAGCTGGCTCGCATCCTTAAAAAAGTTTCCGACCAGGGACTCACCCAGGACGACATTATTACCACTCGGGAAGGTCGGATGGTGATCCCGGTTAAAGTCGAGCTGAAAAACAACGTGCCGGGCTTCATTCATAGTTCATCTGCAAGCGGCTCAACGGTTTATATCGAGCCCGCGGAAACTCTTTCATTGAATAATGAGATCAGAGAACTCCATTTTCGAGAACAAAGGGAGATCGAAAAAATTCTCAAAGCTTTAACTCTTCAGGTTCGGGAAGTGAGCGGCGAGTGGCTAAACGGACTTGCAATACTTGAACACATAGATTTATTGTACGCAAAAGCAAAGTATTCAATTGAAATAAAAGGAAATAAACCATTTTTAAAAGATATTGGATCACTGAAGGTCGTCGAAGGGCGGCACCCCGTTCTTCTCATGAAACATCAGAAGGAAACGATTGTTCCCCTGTCGCTTGAAATAGGAACTGGCTTTACAACGCTGTTAATCACCGGGCCAAACGCCGGGGGGAAAAGCGTGGCATTAAAAACCATCGGTACTTTGGTCCTTATGCTTCAATCTGGGCTTCACGTTCCTGCTGGACCGGATTCGGAATTTCCTCTCTTCTCAAAGATCTATGCAGACATTGGGGATGATCAATCTATCGAGAACGACTTAAGCACCTTCAGCTCGCACATCGTTCGCCTCAAAGAAATACTTTCTTCGGCTGATTCAAAAAGCCTCGTTCTTTTGGACGAGATCGGTGCAGGCACAGATCCGGTTGAAGGAGGGGCCCTTGCTGCGGCAATATTGGGCAAACTTACGAAAGTGGGAGCATTGACGATTGCTACGACACATCATGTTGCTTTAAAAGCTTTTGCCCACGAGACAGAGGGTATTGAGAACGGCGCCATGGAATTCGATCAAAAGACCATAACTCCGACTTACAAATTCCGTCTCGGAGTTCCAGGGAGTAGCTACGCGCTAGAGATTGCGCGACGCCTTGGCCTTCCGGCATCGCTTATTAACGAGGCCGAGAAGATGACCGGAGAACAGAAGACGAGGCTTGAAAAGCTTATCATAGACCTTGAGACACGGTCTCAAGATCTGGCAGATAAACTTAAAGTGATTGAAGAAGAGAGATTAAAATTAAATGACTTAACAGGCCATTATGAGTCTAAATTAGAGCAATTTAAGCGCGAGATTGCAACTTTGAAAGCTCAGGCGCTAGATGAAGCGAAACAAATTTTGTCCAAAGCAAACTCTGTCATTGAGCAGACCGTACTAGATATTCGGAAAAATCAGGCGGAGAAGAGAAGCATAGTTGAAGGGAAAAGAAAAATAAAAGATTTAGAATTACAAGTTGTTGAGTCAGAGCGGAGCATAGCGGATCGTCAAGAAGGTGCAAAAGAAATAATCCCGATGATTAGTGCAGGAAGCAAAATACGGTTGAAGTCCGGGGGGCAGACGGGGCTTGTCCTTCAGCCGCCTGATGCGAATGGCATAATGCAAGTTGCGATAGGCAGCCTTAAACTTCGTACGCACGCAAAGGAAGTTGAGATCATTAACAAGGATTCAGCCTCGACTTCTGTTTCTGCCTATTTGCCCATTGAAATCTCAGCAGAAAATTCTATAGACGTGCGAGGATTATTCGGCGAAGAAGCTTTACGAAATATCGATAAGTTTCTCGATAGTGCAATGTTATCTGGATTGCATCGAGTAGATATTATTCATGGGAAGGGGACCGGAGCTTTGAAAAAAAAGATTGCAACCTTCCTCGGCGACGATTCCAGAATTAAATCCTATCGTTTAGGAGAATGGAACGAAGGCGGCGCAGGGGTCACCGTCGTTGAACTGAGGGATGAATGAAACCTCCGGAGATACGAAAACTGCTTATTGCAAATAGGGGCGAGATCGCCGTACGAATTCAACGTAGCGCAAAAGAGATGGGGATTCGCACGGTTGCGGTTTTCTCTGATGTCGACCGGTGTGCTCCGCATGTCCTGGGCAGCGATGAAGCATACCCTCTGCAAGGAAACAGCTCACGCGAGACATACCTCGATGCGGATAAGATCATTGATATAGGACGAAAGACGAACTGCGACGCGATCCATCCTGGGTACGGTTTCCTTTCCGAGAACGCCGATTTTGCACAGGCGACCATATCCGCGGGGATGATCTTTGTCGGACCTCCTCCGGATGCAATGAGAATGATGGGAAGTAAGACTCATGCACGCAATCTTATGATAAAAGCAAAGGTTCCGGTAGTTCCCGGAACGCCATCATATTTAAAAAATTATGATGAAGCGCTTGAGGCAGCTCGAACGATCGGTTTCCCAATTCTCCTTAAGGCTGTTCATGGCGGAGGGGGGAAAGGAATGAGAAAAGTAGCGACCGAAAAGGAGCTTCAAGCTTCGTTCGAACAAGCGCGGTCCGAGTCCTTAGCTGCGTTTAAGAGCGATGAAATTTTTCTGGAAAAGTATTTAGTCAACCCGCGTCATATTGAGATCCAAATTTTGGCCGATGCGCATGGCAGTTGTATCTTTTTAGGAGAAAGGGAATGCTCGATCCAACGAAGGCATCAAAAAGTAATTGAAGAGTGTCCGAGCTCCAAGCTCTCTGACGACACGAAGAATGCAATGGGCTCTGCTGCAATTCAGGCCGCAAAAGCCTGCGGTTACGTAAATGCGGGGACGATCGAATTTATGGTTGATGAATCCGAGGCGTTTTATTTTCTTGAAATGAATACCCGCCTACAAGTTGAGCATCCAACTACGGAATTAGTTTATCGCCTAGATTTAGTGAAAGAACAGATTAAAATAGCTCAGGGTGGCAAACTGTCTTTGACCCAGCGTGACATTGTGCCGGAAGGACATGCGATAGAATGCAGAATATGCGCCGAGGATCCTTACAATGGATTTCTTCCTTCGACGGGAATCATTGAGGAATTCACTCCCAGTGAGGGGATTGGCGTGAGAAATGATTCTGGCGCACATCAAGGTAGCGAAATATCGCTGTTTTATGATTCTCTGCTTGCTAAGCTGATAACGTGGGGAGAAGATAGGGAGGAGGCACGGCGCAGAATGATAAGGGCGTTGTCCGAATACAAAATTTCAGGAGTGGCAACGACAATTCCGCTATGCGCATTTGTGTTGTCGCATCCACAGTTCATTGAAGGAAAATATAATATTAATTTTCTTGAAGATTTCTTTAATCCAAATCGTTTAACTCCAGACCATGAAATAGATATGGTCGCCTCATTTGTAGCTGCATCGCTGTACCATAATCGGCAAAACGAAAGTATAATTTTAAATAGCGATGGGGCTACAGTAAGCGCATGGAAACGCGGCAGGCTTGAAGAATAGACAAATGCCGATAATTATCGCACAAATTGGGAAGAGGACCTTCACATGGACGTTTGACGATACAGGGTCGGTTTATCTGGACGGTCAACGAATTGATATCTCAGTTAGAAAAGTGACTCAACATACGATATCGGTTTTAATGAACGGGAACTCGTTCAATGCATCTGTCCATGGAAACGGTGATGGATATGATATTCTGATCGATTCAAAATACATACAAGTCTCGGTTGAATCATCATCTAGAAAGAGATTAGATCGCCTGTCAGAAGAATCCGGCGGACATAGTTCACGGTTGGAAGTTCGCGCTCCGATGCCGGGAATGGTGGTTCGGTGTGAGGTAAAAGACGGGGACGCGATTCACCCTGGAGATGGGCTGGTTGTTTTAGAGGCGATGAAGATGGAGAATGAAATAAAATCGACAATCGGAGGCACCGTAAAAAAGGTCTTCGTTTCTGACAAACAAGTGGTTGAAAAAGGGGAATTGTTACTGGTTATAGAATAAGAACTCATTCAAAGGATAGTGCGGACAAGTATGATCGAACCAAAGATTACAAAGGAATTAGCCATTCAACACGGCCTTACTGAAGAAGAATATAAAAAAATTCTTGAAATTCTCGGCCGCACCCCAACATATACCGAGCTTGGAATTTATAGCGTCATGTGGAGTGAGCACTGCAGCTATAAAAACTCGATCGCATTGCTCAAAACTCTTCCACGAACTGGGGAAAGAGTTCTCGTCGGAGCGGGCGAGGAGAACGCAGGTCTTGTAGATATCGGAGACGGGCTCGCTGTGGCGTTTAAAATCGAAAGCCATAATCATCCTTCAGCAGTAGAACCGTATCAAGGGGCAGCAACGGGCGTAGGCGGCATCATGAGGGATATCTTTACAATGGGAGCACGACCTATCGCTTCACTTAATTCGCTGCGGTTTGGAGAGCTTACTGACCCGCATTCCCGGCAGCTTTTTCGGAATGTTGTGAAGGGAATAGGAGACTACGGGAATAGTTTCGGCGTCCCTACTGTGGCTGGAGAGATCTATTTTGACAATTGTTACCAAGGAAACCCGATTGTGAACGCCATGGCTGTGGGAATTGTCAGACATGAAGAAATTGCTTCTGCAACAGCCAAAGGCGCCGGTAATCCGGTCATGATTGTTGGATCAGCGACAGGGAAGGACGGCATACACGGAGCTACTTTCGCATCCGAAGAAATTTCGGAAAAGTCCGAGAGCAAGCGGCCTTCCGTCCAAGTAGGAGATCCATTTACCGAAAAATTACTCCTTGAGGCAACACTTGAGGTCATCGGTGCCGGATACCTTGTGGGTGTGCAAGATATGGGAGCTGCCGGAATCACTTGCTCAACAACCGAAATGAGCGCGAAGGGGAAGTCGGGAATGAAGATAGACCTCGATCTCGTTCCTGTCAGAGAGAAAGATATGAGCGCCTACGAAATAATGCTGTCAGAGTCTCAGGAAAGGATGCTGCTTGTTGTTAAAAGGGGTTGTGTAGAGAAAGTGAAAGAAATATTTGAGCGATGGGACCTTCATTCGGTCGTTATTGGAGAAGTGACAGATACAGGATTTGTTTCTGTAACAAAAGCCAGAGAATTGGTTGCCGAAGTGCCTGCAGAATCGCTTGTTCTAGGGGGCGGTGCTCCGGTTTACCTGAGAGGATCAAAAGAACCTGAGCGGATAAAAATCAAAAAAGAAGATGACTTTTCAAACCTTCCGCAAATTGATCTCGCAGTGGCTTTAAAAACCCTATTGGCTTCCCCAAACATTGCCAGCAAGAAATGGGCATATCGGCAATACGATTCTATGGTGAGAACGGGAACACGAGTTGGTCCCGGATCCGATGCCGCTGTCGTGCGAGTTCCCGGAACAGATAAATATCTTGCCATGAAGACTGATTGCAATGCTCGTTATGTTTACCTTAATCCTAAAATAGGCGCAGAAATTGCGGTAGCAGAAGCTGCTCGCAACGTTGTTTGCAGCGGGGCAACGCCTATTGGGATGACAAATTGCTTGAACTTTGGAAATCCCTATAAGCCGGAGTCATACTGGGAATTCAAGGAGGCCATAGTTGGAATTTCGATCGCATGTAACGCCCTTGGGATTCCGGTGACTGGAGGAAATGTAAGCTTCTATAACGAGAACCCAAAAGGATCTATTTTTCCAACTCCTGTTATTGGTGTAGTCGGACTTATTCAAAGCAGCGTTGGTATCGTGACTAGTGAATTTAAAGATGCTGGGGAAGATGTTTATCTTCTTGGCAAAGCGAGGGGTGATATTAATGGCAGTGAATATCTGAAACTCTTGCATAAAAAAATTGGGAATGAAGCGCCATTCTTTGATATTCAAGAAGAGAAAAAACTTCAGGAATGTTGTCTCAAGCTTATAGAAAATAAGCTCATTAGCTCAGCGCATGACATTTCTGACGGCGGTATAGCGGTAGCCATTGCAGAGAGTTGCTTTGTTTCTGAGAGCACGTATATAGGGTGCGAAATGAATGTTAATAGACCAGAAAAGTTAAGGGATGATTTCTTCCTTTTTGGTGAAGAGCAAAATAGAATAGTTATTTCTGCTTCGCCGCGGAATAAGGAGGAAATTCTAAAAGCTGCGATGGCAAACGACGTCGCACTGGAGATCATAGGCCGAACGATTGCTGCTCCAACTCTGATGTTAAATGGAAACGAAATTCTCGCATTAGAAGAAGGGGTGGATCTTTATAACAATTCAATTGCAGAATTAATGAGATAAAATATTGGGAGGGACTTAATCAATTATTCAACTTTACATAACATATATTATATTAAAATTATAGCATAAAGCAATAAATTAGCCGGCATTATCAATCGCTTGTCGTTCAAAATTGTAATCTAATATTCCTCGGTAAACCACGCGTGCGCTTCCGAAAAGAGTCACATTTGTGTATTCATTTTGCCCGGACCTAGTAAATCCCACCTGGAGCCGTTCCCCGCTTTTTACGCGTAGAATAACTGGAGACTCGATTCCTTTAATCCTATTCCCAACAATTGCGGATGCAACTGCGCCCGTTCCGCATGCCAATGTTTCTTCTTCAACTCCTCGCTCATAAGTTCTCATGCTACATGAATTATCTTTATTTAATTGAAGAAAATTAACATTAGTCCCTTCTGGAGAAAAATAGCTGTGATTCCTGATCAATCTTCCTAGCCCATCGACGTCAACACGATCTAGATCAATCCCTAAATCTTTGTTCTCGTCCAAGAAGACGACGCAGTGTGGCGAGCCGGAATTCACAAAATGAAATTTAAGCAGAAAATTTTGAATCTCAACAGCCTGCTCCGTTCTTAAGTCACGAGATGGTTTCATGTGTAGCTCAACATCTTCATTTAGCACGGTGGCATGGTAAATATAATCAAGCGCCTCAAAGTCCATGCTATTTTTGTCTACAATTTTTTTTATCTGTGCATAGCGGCTAATGCAGCGGCCGCCGTTTCCACACATTCCGCCATAGCTACCGTCTGCATTAAAGTACTTCATTGCAAAATCTGCGTGAGCACTCGCCTCGAGCAATAGAATGCCATCGGCGCCAATTCCATTCCGCCGATCGCAAACCACCTGCGCAAAGCGACTAGCATCCTCTATAACCTTTTCACGGTTATCGACGATGACAAAATCGTTGCCTGCTCCGGACATCTTTGTAAATTCGATGTGCTTGATCTTATCCCCGTGCATTGCTTTTTGGGCGTGGATCGTTAAACGGTTCTGTGGAGGTGCGGGGATTCGAACCCCGGTCCGGAGTGATGACAACTAGACCTTCTCCATACTCAGTTCATCTCGTGTAGTTTCGCTTTGAGACGCTAGGACGAACTCTGCAGCTCAAAGCTATCTGGTATACATCTTCACCGACACCGCTCCAGCGTTGATGTTGGCACGCCCGACTTTAGTCGACATCTTGCAGAGATCTCATCGGGCGAAGCCCTCTGAAGATGCGCTACTTAATTAATTAAGCAGCGAGTGCGTAGTTGTAGTCTGCACTTAAGTTGTTCCGCTTTTATTAACGTGCGACTCGGAGAGCACGGTATGCTTATGTCTAATCCTCTTCGACTCCGTCGAAGCCATTCACCCCCTTCTCTTAATTTAAAAAATCATATTTAAAATATCAATACATTCGGTCAGTGCTTGCACCTTGCTCGGTTCGTTTCTTTTGTCGAAAACCAGGATCAAATTTCTTAACATCCTCTCTATAATTTGCCTATTCGAAACAGGCTCAAGATATTCATTTTTATATGAATAACCCATTTGGATTAATAATTTTTTACAATCGTCGACCGTTAATATTTTTCCCTCGTGATACGGGTCGACAAAAATATGTCTTCCGTGAAGGTTATAGCGCACAATAAAATGACCAGGCATACCAATTCCATGAATCGGAAAATTCAGCCGTTGCAGGACTAACATGTAAATTACCGAGAGGGTTATTGGCACTCCATTTTTAGTCTCCATAACCTTGTTAATGAAATGATGTTCGCTGCTATAATAATCTGAACTACATCCTTTGAATCCCTTTTCGATTACAAAAAATCGTGATATCTTGGCTGCAGTTTCTTCCGGGTCATCCGAAAGATCTAATCGAGCTTGAAATTCTGAGGCGTAAAAATTTAATAGATCAGCGTACGTTCGCATGTCTGTTCGAGGGTAGCCAAATTTGGCGATGAGGAATGCTCCCTCCTCAAGATCCAAGTCTTTGGCTCTATTTGAGCAAAACAGCCTCCATTGGTCTTTGAATGCAATGGCGGCGATTTCGTCGTAGACCTTTTTAACCCGGGCTCGCAATAGCGGGTCATCGGATTCCAAGTACTCCTCCATAAATGGAAGAGCAGCTTCACCAGTCTTCAGCAGATGTTCATGAATTGTCAGATAGATCGAATTATCCTCATCATTTAACAAGCTAAGCATTGATTTAACACGAGTTATACTATTTTCATCAAGTGATTTCATTCTAAGCGATTTTCAGGATAATTCTTGAGTAAACCCCTTTTTAGTAACAGGAATGCCTCCTTCGGAGTTTCCGCAAATGAAAACAGCTTCATGTCATTTTCGCTGATCACGCCGAGCTTTACCAATTTTTTAAAATCAATTACCTGCTCCCAAAAACTCCTGCCATAAAGAAGAACAGTCATTTTCTTCTTAATCTTACCCGTTTGGAGCAACGTCAAAAGTTCCATAAGCTCATCAAGGGTTCCGAATCCACCCGGAAAGGCAACTAAGGCTTTCCCTAAATACATAAACCAATATTTGCGCATAAAGAAGTAATGAAACTCAAAATTCAGATGAGGAGTTATGTAACTATTTGGAAACTGCTCATAAGGCAGACTGATATTCAGGCCAATGGATTTACCTTTTGCTAAGGATGCCCCTTTGTTCGCCGCTTCCATGATTCCCGGCCCGCCTCCGGTACATACAACAAAGCGGTTCTTTTCTTTTAATGACATCGACCAACGAGTCAACAAGTGCGCTAACTCCACGGCCTCTGCATAATACCTGGACATTTCTAGCTCGGTTTGTGCTTTCTGGAACTCTTTTTGCAAACTTTTTGAGGGGGTTTTAAATTTTGATATTTTCCTTCTTACCTCGTAAAAGTAACGCCTAGCCTCAATTGGCCGCTTGATCCTGGCAGATCCAAAGAAAACTATGATGTCTTTAATACCGTAATAACGAAACCGGCTTAACGGTTCAAAAAATTCGGACAAAATCCGGATGGGGCGTGCGTCCTTTCCTTTTAAAAAGCCAAGGTTTTTGTATGCTTTTACAGGTTTTGTTTGTTTAGTTAATTTCATGCTAATAGCATTTTCAAAATAAAGTCTTCACAAAGCGAAGAATATTAGGCGTTCCAATTTTTGAGGGGCGACATGATCATGTCTGAAATGTTTTTTCAATGACCGCATGTGCAGAAGTGTTTTCAATCGCAAAATTATTGTTCTCGGCTGCGAGGTCTCTCTTTACGACGGCAAGCCCGAGACAAGGCTCAGCATCGCCTTGCCTCGGGGCCAAACTTGTTAGTATGCCCACCTCCATGCCGTCCTTCAATAAACGTGAAGGTGTGTTGTCAGAAATATTCCCCACAATCGCGACAAGACATAAGAAGCGCTGAGTCTTTTTGTATGTGTCCAGGCGCGCAATGACCTCCTGTCCGATATAGCACCCTTTTTCAAAACTGATCTGTCTCTTCAAATTGATCTCGAAAGGATTAAATTCCCTCGTCATTTCATGATTGTAGCTTGGGATCCCCCGAGAGACACGGAATCGCTCAAACGCTGCCTGTCCGATTTGTTTATACTCAGAAGAATCATCGCTAAGGAAAAGTGGATTGGTCTTCGATAGGAAATAAAATCGCGTCATACACCCGAAGTAATCAGCTTGGAACGATTTCAATTCGCCTTTCTCCCACATCGGTTCTTGCTTTGAAGGAATATTAAACCGAGCGAACAGCATTGTATCACTGGTTTCTGAGATCTGAATATCTTCGGCAATGATAAATTTTTCAAGCCATTCTTTGTCTTTCTCTTTTGCCCCATTTCCAGTGATAACTAAATAATAATTTTTAGCGTGAACGACTATTAGGCAATCGATCACTCTCCCCTTTTCCGTCAAAATTACCGTTTGCTTCGCACTCCCCGGGATGAAATCTCTGAAATCATTAGTCGAGATTCGATGGAAGAAATCGATGGTATCGCTCCCATCCATACGCAGGATTGAACGGTCTGAGATATCTAGTAAAGCCTGTCCCGACTCCAGAAGCGAACGTTCTTCGCTTACTGAGAATGGGAACTTTTCCGAAACCTGCTGGATTTGTGCTGGTGTGTAAGCCATCCTATATTATGTATTCTCTTATTTTTCAACAATGCGTTGGGCTGAATAAATTCCCAATAATGAAAAGAGCACCTTCGTCACGGGTGCTCTTTGGAAAACCACAAATCTGAAAACCGCCTCACTGGATTTGGGCTTCTTCCTGTGCTTCTTCGCCTCCATCGGAGGTCGAGACTTCAGTTGCCTGAACGCCACCACCCTTGATATACTGACGGACCATGCGCGTGATTCTCCTCCGGGCTTTCAGCTCATCGTCGGGAGAGACCCCCTTCATTGACGCCAGCCGGTCTTCGAGGATAATGCGCGACTTCGATGGAAGTACGGAAAGGAATCGATCGGCAATTTCTTTTGGGGCGTTCTTCAATGCGATGGCAATTTCATCTCCGGAAATATCTTTAACAATTTGCCGTAAAATTCTTTCATCCAATTGATTGATCGCATTGAATGAGACACGTTGACTTGTAATTTCTCTGTAGAGGTCAAGGTTCACAACTTTGATAAATTCAATGATGGAAGATTCTGATGTTTCGTCAAGGTTGTCAAAAATATCGAGCAGGAGGTCTGTCCCTTGCACCTGAACATTATTGATCACTGGAATAGTTGCAGCTTTAGCCGCAAGTTGTTTCGCGACGGAGACATACGTATCGGACGTCAGTCTCTGCAGTTTACCGAGTTCAAGCGCCACTTCTCCCTGCTGCATTGAAGGGAGGTTTTTAAGCATAGAACTTGCTATTGGAGTGCTCAGTTGTGACAGAATAATGGCAATGATGCCCGGCGGCTCATCTTTCATGAGAAGATACAACTGCGCTTCTGAAAGCTTCTCTAAGAACGCAAAGGGGTTTTGTTTCGTATTGCGCGCTTCCGAAAAACGCTTGACGGCAAGCTGAGTCTGGAAAAAAGATAACGCCCCATGAACTTCTGCCGGCGATTTATCATTTTTTTCAAGAGTAAGGTTTTGTAAAGCTCTCATCTCTTCTATAGAAAAATGGTCGCGCATTACTTGAATGACGTTGTTGCCTAATTGACCGATGATGATCGTCAGATTCTCCTTTTGATTCGGGTCCGTAATCATATCCCTAATGACGTTCGAGGTCAAATCGGACTCTCCGGCACAACTTACAATAAGGTTCGACCGTACTTTATCCACTTCAATAGCTTCATGGAAATCTGATCCAGGCTCAGGAAGAGCGCCTTGCACACTCCCTTGTAATTCATCCCCTCCGCCCGCGGGCAAGAGCTGAGGGGCCATTTGCTGTTCAACCGAAGAAGCCCTTCTATTCCGAGTCATGAGTACAACAATAAGAACAAGAACCAGCACCCCGAGAAGGATCAAAATCAAGGTCGTTGGGTTTGAAATCGACTCTTGTTGCCGTGCTGCTTCATTAGCTCCTTTTTGTTGGGCGGCTGCGAGTTCAGCATCCTGCTTCTCCTTCTCTAATTCTTGTATCCTTTTTTCTTGTTCTTCCTTCTGTTGCTCTCGCTGAACTTCGAGAGTGCTCGCAGGGAATGCCATTTCCTGTATATCGACGCGGTCCCCTCGGACCTTATTCAACCTGCCGGTATAGAAGGCAATATTTGTAAGAAGATCTTTTTCCTCTTGGGTTCTATTCTTGTCTATCAAGAGCTTAATGACGACCGATTCTATCCCTATTTGAGACTTTTCAGCTTGGTTTGCGTTGTCGGATTCCGATTGAAATCCGGATACGCCGGGAAGAAGGAAATCTCGGTTATCGTTTTGGCCGCTCTTTGCTGATGGAGTCAAATCAACAAGATTTACTTCTGCGGTAACGAGGAAATTTAGGTCGGGAAAATAACGCCGTATTTCCATTGAAATACGATCTTCCAGGTCGCGTTCTGCCTTCCTTTTTTCGAGCTCAAGGTCGACCGCGAACAGCTTTGTCTGCAAAATAAGGAGCAACAGGAAGATCGCACTTGTAAATCGAGTTTTCATATGGCTTCCACGAATGTTTTTGTTCATCCTCTCGATCTCTGTTATCATACGTCGCGGTGGTAATAGATCCGAATAACGACACGGCGATTGTCGTTACGGGCTTTCTCGGTAAACTGTCCCGTGAGCGGGTCCTTCTCCTTATTGATCGGACGCGCATCTGCAAAACCGGTGCTCGAAAGCCGTTTGCCTTCAATGTGAACAGTGTCTTGAAGATAATGGACTACTTCAGTCGCTCTGGCGGACGATAATTCCCAATTAGAACGAAATTCCGCCGAGCTTCTGAGAGGGGTGTCATCGGTGTGTCCTTCGACTGCAATATAGGCGTCACGAGCTTGAACGAAATAGCTGAGAATTTTGCCGATACTAAAAATTGCATCGTACCCTTCTGAGCGAAGCGTTGCGGTCCCCGGGGGAAATAACAGGTTGCTTCCGAAGCGTAATTCAATTCCCGCATCGGTCATCACAACGTTGACCTGTCCTTTGAGCGATGGATTTTTCTCAAGCGTAGAGGTCAAGTCCCGCGATAACGTTTGAAGGTTTGCGCGTTGACTTGCCGCTTCCGAGACGGAAGAAGCAAGACTATCCAGCTTAGATTGGTCAGGAACGGAGAGCGACAATAATAGCGTGAAAGAAGCAAGCATGGCAGTAAGCAAGTCAATGTAACTTACCTGCCAGTGCTGTTCTTCGGTTTTTTTTACTTCACGCTTCCTCATGATAACTATCCCCCGCCTTCAGTCGAAAGTTGAGATACTGCCGGAACGGATAATGCCCGGCTTTGTGGGACGAATGAGCTGAGTTTATCTTGAATGAAGACGGGATGCCGCTTATCTTTAATAAGGCAAAGTCCCTCGATGATCATTTCTTTCAGGATAGCCTCCTCATCGGTCCTTTTTTCTATCTTATCTGCAAAGGGTGCAAAAATAAAATTGGATAAAAACAATCCGTAAAGAGTCGTTGTAAAAGCAACGGCTAATGCCTGAAGAATTGGTCCAAAGCCGGCCGCCGCGTCGATGTTCGTGGAGAACATTTGGATAAGTCCGACAGTAGTCCCCAACATGCCATAGCCCGGAGAATAACGCGCTGCCGCCTTGAAGATGTTTACATCAGTTGATTCTCGCTGAGCTTCGTTTTCTATTCGCGCTTCCAGAATTTCTTTTATCTCCTCGCGTTTATATCCGTTGACAAGCATGAGCACTCCGTCGCGTAGAAACGGATATTTAATCTGGTTGGCGTATTCTTCGAGCGACTCTATGTCATGAGTATTGGCATACTGAGCAATATCTTTGATGGTGTCGAGATACACCGAAAAATTTATTTTATTTTTGATATACACAAAGTATAATGATCGAACCGCCCCAAATAACTCCCGGAAGTTGTAGCTGATAAGCATCGATGAGCTCACGCCGAGAAAAACGAAAATTACGCCGGGAATATGGATGTAATGCGTCAGCGATTCCGGAACGTTCTGCTGCAGGGCTTTAACAGTATCGGGTTGAGCGCCAAGAATGAGCAAAACATATGCGGCAGCAGCGAAAAGAACGTATCCGATGAAGGTTGAATTCATGATGCACCTTTCGATTAATTACATGCGATATAAGATCGCCCGGACATTATCCATTGACGGGTCGAGTTCGAGGGCTCTCTCCCAGCTTTGTTTCGCCTCTGGGAATTGACGCAACATATAGAAAATTGAGCCGCGCACCGCGTATGCTAGGGCCATATTTGGCGCCGCATCAACAGATTTATTGATTTCGACAAGAGCCTGCTGGTATCTTCGTTCCGAAAAAAGACGTTGAGCCTCTTGTAAGCTGTAAAGAGCTTTATTATAGTCCGCGTCCTCTTTGGTATAAGTCCCCTCACGGGCCGGCTTTCGTCTCGTTTTCGAAGTGTCGACGATATCTTGAATATCGGACGTCAGATCTTCGGCCCGCGGCTTGAGCAGCTCGTTCGTTGCGTCGCTCGCCTGTTTCTTTTGTCTCTCGGATTCGCCCTGGCTTTCGTTTTCTTCGCCAGATGGCTGCTTACGTTGCTGGAGCGATTTCCCGGAATAATCGATCGTAAAATCGATGTCTTTATTATATAGATCGAGAAGCACATCCATATTCAAAGTTGGCGTGTTAAGTTTAACCGATGCCGGTGCAGATGCAGCTCCAACCTCTTTTTCCTGAGGCAGGGTCTTTTGAACAGTGCCCTGTTGCTTCGATGTATCAGAGTTTGAAGTACGAGTTTGTGCCAATGCAAAAGCAGAAAACGCCAAAAACAAAAGACAAACTCCCAGCAACCTTCTCATAAAATTTCTCAGAATTCGTTTTAGAGAACGAAATTAACCTGTAAGCCGTAGAGAGGTCCAGCGATATCGAAATTGGTAAAGTTGTCCTTTATCGTAATGACATTGTAAAACCCGGTAATGCCGATATTCCGGCTTAGGCGGAGCGAAAGACCTCCATAATATGTCTCCGCTATCCCGCTATTCTTGAACGAAATATCAAAGCCGCCGGCTAAATCGAGCATTAATATACCGGGACCGATCTGGTCGTTACCAATGAGTTCAAACGAAAATCCCGGCATTAAGATGACACCCATGAGTCCGTATTTTGAGGTACCTATAAGTCTCGAATCGATGTAAAATTTCAGATAATTTAAGATCGTTGCCATTTCGTTAAACCGGTATCCTACGGCGTAATAGCCTGAGGAACCCGAGGTGTCCTTGATGCCAAATCGATAAGCTGTCCCTAACGTAAAGCCGACTGTGAAATAATTTTCTATCAAACCAGTTTTTCGTTTCAACGCATATTGCTGTGCTAATTCAGCCCCCGGATCGAACGGCAGCACCTGATAATCCGCCTTTAACTCTTTGCTCCACAACGTCACCCCGTTGATGTCATTGATATTGACAAACAAGATGATTTGATTCGACGATATCAAAACGTCGGTGGATACGATGCCATCTACACCATGAGCTTTTGCATACGCGCGTAGTTCTTCTTCAGAATATGTGTTTTTCACTTGAAGTGTACTATCTGTTGCCTTAAACGATAGGGTCTTTAAGTCCTGTGAACTTGCAACGGCAAATTGGTGGTCCTTTGTCAAAGCGTCTTTCAGTTTTTCTTCAAAATAACTCGAAAGAAATTGTATCTCTGAATATGTCAGTTCATCTTTGAATGGCCACCGAATTTTTGTTTTGTAAAATAGCAAGGTTCTAATATTCGCGCTAATAGCCTTAGAAGATTCGCCAACGCCAGCTAGGGCGGTGTCGACCGCTCGATCGAATTTAGGGAAAATTGAGATAAGGGTGGAATTGTCGGCAGACGGAATCTTCCCGCCGGTTGAGAAGGATTCTTGACTTTTAGATTGTTCTTGAGCTAGGGATAAAGCAGGGGTGAAAATCGTCAACAATACGGTGACGCCAATTACTGAAAAATAATTGGACCGGGAGTGCATAGAGGTTGTGTGCGCATTGTGATTGATGGAGTAGTTGAAATCTGCCTACAAGACAACCCAAAAACTAGCATTCCAAATTAGAAGAAATTACCGTAAACAATTTAAAATCTTCTTGCAGCTTTCCTTCTAATTGGCACTAATATAACAGAATATTTAGGTTTGTCAAGAAAAAACTACTTTTTCAGGCAATCCACGCCTATGCGCAATAAGGCCGTACTTCTTGGGAAAATATTGGAAATGAGCCCCTGGAACTGGATTTTTGTGCACCCACCAGGACTCGAACCTGGAACCCACTGATTAAGAGTCAGTTGCTCTACCAATTGAGCCATGGGTGCCAATCAAAAAATCTTACTTTGACGGAGATGTGGCAGGTGCCGATTGAGATTGTGGGGGAAGTTGTGCCGGCGGGACGGAAACCTGGCCGCTCTGAATGACGCTTTCTTTCGACGATGCCCCTTTTCCTGGAAGAAAGAAAAAATTAATCAACAGGGCAAGAACGATAAATACCGTTGCAAGAATCGTCGTAGCTCTAGTGAGAAAATCAGATGTGCGTCTAACGCCGAAGACCGTTCCAAAATTGCTTCCGCCAAAGCTTCCAGCTAGCCCTCCCCCCTTGCTATTCTGCATGAGAATGACAACAACGAGTAGAATGCTCACAAGTATTTCAATTGCCACTGAAAAAGTGTACATGAAAAACCTCCTTAAAAACAAAAAAAGCCCCAGCAATGGGCTGTTTAAACTGGAACAAAAATAGCAAAACAGTCGTCGAAAATCAAGAGGTTTCTTATTTCGCGGCGAAGCTTTTTCTTAATGGAACAGCGAAAAAAGCCAAAGACTATGCCTTTCTGGAAGTTTCGATAATTAAAAGCCGTATAAACTGGCAATAGGGCTGGATATTTTTATATTGAAGAAGAAGGCAATACCCGAGAATGATTGGATCAGATGAAGAATGAGTGGAACCCCCTTTTCTATCGTGTTTCGATTTATTTTGCCTATTTTTATCATGGCAGGGCAATGGTATTTGCTTAAACGAACCCGCCGCTTCCTGAAAACTACCCCCCTGCTGCCACAATGGCTAAATCCTCTTGCGACATTCTCTTTCATTCTTTTCAACGCCCTTTTCTTAGTCTTAATTTTTTCGCAGTTATCGCCAGCAGGAGCCCCAAGGTTGTTTCTTTATGTGATCGTCTATCCTACGTATGTGTGGGAAGGAGCGACCTTTTTTATCTTTATGGTCCTCGCGGTTGCGCGACTAATAAGATTTCCCTTCGATGGGCTTATCAGGATTGGAAAGAAAATCTCTCCCGTAAAAAGAAAAATTACTACGGTAAAATCTAATCCAAATTTCGAAAGGTTTGATAACTCTCGTCGCATGTTCCTGAAAACCGGAGCGGTGGCGATATCAGCGTATTCATTTATCGGCGCCACCAAAGGCATCATTGAGCGCGGCCGCTATGATGTCATCGATAAGACCGTGAGGATTCGGAACTTGCCGCAAGAATTTAATGGTTTCACGATCGGCCTGATGAGCGATATTCATTCGAGCATTTTCATGACGAAGGAAGAAATGGTCGACTATGCTGCTGCGCTTAATAATGTGAAGGCAGACGTTATTTTTGTTCCGGGAGATTTCGTCAACAGCCGTACGGAAGAAGTATACCCATGCGCTGAAGCTTTTTCGGTTCTTCGCGCCCCCTACGGCGTCTATGGATGTTTGGGAAACCACGACTATTATGCGGATGTGGAAGAAGTAGCAAAACAAATTGATGCCTGCGGCATAAAGCTTCTCCGTAACGATGCCGTAAAGATCCAGAAAGGGAGCTCGTTTATTAATCTTGTCGGTGTCGATGACATTCCAATAGGCGCTACGCCAGAAGCATACCTACGTAATGCACTTTCTTCGGTGCACAACATTAACCCAAAGATTTTACTTTGTCATAAGCCTTATTATCTGGATTCATTTGACGCACACAACATCGACCTCACCTTAGCAGGCCATACTCATGGTGGACAAATTGTTTTTGCGAAAATCGGCAGGGCACTTATTACGCCGGCTTCGCTCGTGTCGAAATATGTCTGGGGATTGTATAAACTTAATAAGGCTCAAATGTACGTCACAAGGGGGATCGGAACTGTTGGAGTCCCATTTCGTATCAATTGCCCTCCTGAGATTACAAAAATAACTTTACAAAGCTACGCATGAAAGCGTTCATGATTTGCTTTCCTGAAATCTAATGCCGGGTAGTGTCTCAGTTTGAAAATGAACCGGACACTTTTGTCTTTAAGCCCGTCAAAATCCTTCATATTGAACTGGCCAAAAGGTTCGAGTGTCCGGTTCATTTCTGCATTACGCAAACTGATACACTACCTAATGCCGCCTTGCATTTCCGGGCCCAGTTCTTTATATTTTTCAGCACAGAAAATACCCGTTCACGTAATTTATTTTGGCAAATGGACGAAACCACTTTTTTAGCACAGAAGAACACCGGTTGGATCGAAGTGATAGCCGGCTGCATGTTCAGCGGTAAAACAGAAGAATTGATACGACGCATTCGCCGGGCCCAAATTGCACGGCAAAAAGTGATGATTTTTAAACCACGTATCGATAATCGATATAGCACAGATCACATTGTTTCACACAGCGAGCAATCTCTCGTTTCTACGGTTGTGGACACTCCAGAAGAGGTCCTCCGACAATCAACAGAGGCGCAGGTCGTCGGGATCGACGAGGGACAATTTTTTAGCGCGGGCATTGTTGACGTCTGTGAACAACTAGCGAACGGGGGCAAGCGAGTTATCGTCGCCGGTCTCGACCAAGATTACAGAGGTAAACCGTTCGAACCGATGCCGCAGCTTCTGGCGATCGCAGAATACATTACGAAGACGCTTGCAATTTGCGTCGTATGCGGAAACCCGGCAGACCGAACGCAACGTACGTCCAATTCCCATGAGCGCGTCGTTGTCGGAGCAAAAGATGCCTATGAAGCGCGCTGCCGGCATTGCTTCAATCCGCCAAAAGATTGAGACACAAAAGGAAAGCTGTATTTCCGGCATATATCCAACCTTCTTCTTCCCTTTTTGATGGACGCTAGTTACGAAAGTCGCGTGGCCGCATCAGTCGAGTACATTCGACGGCGGGTCTTGCAGATGCCGAAAATTGGCGTTGTGCTAGGATCGGGTCTCGGAGATTTCGGAAACCTGCTCACAAAAGCGACATCGCTCCAGACGAAAGATATTCCCCACTACCCCATTTCTTCAGTCGTTGGCCACGCAGGAAAAATTCTCTTTGGAAGAATTAAAGAAGGAAACAAAGAGTCGAAAGAATTGATTGTTTTTCAGGGGAGGATCCATTTTTATGAAAGCGACGACACAAGCATCGTTGTCTATCCGATTGAAGTGGCGCATCGGCTTGGTATTACAAAGTTGATAGTCACAAACGCAGCAGGGGGCGTAAATCGAAAGCTCTCGCCGGGCGATTTAATGTTCATCACCGATTACATCAATTTTTCGTTCGAGAACCCTCTTATCGGGAGAAAATCAACTGATGTGTTGCAGACGCATCCCGTCTTTGACCCGAAATTTCTATCGACCGCGAAGACCGTTGCCCTTCATAATAACATTCCGTTTAAAGAAGGCGTATACTGCTGGACAAAAGGGCCTTCGTACGAGTCCGCTGCTGAAATTACGATGATGGGTAAAGCAGGGGCGGATGCAGTAGGAATGTCCACCGTTCCGGAGGCAATTCTCGCAGCGAGCTATGGAATGGAAGTGCTAGGGATCTCTTGCGTCACCAATCTTGCAACCGGCTTGACCGGGGAAAAATTAGCGCACGCAGAAGTTACTGAAGTGGCGAACACGGTGAAGCATCATTTCACCGACTTAGTATCGAAAATCATACTTCAGCTATAAAAAAAGGCCGTCATCCTAAAGAATAACGGCCCAAAAGAATTGGCTGTTGTTTCTTTATAAACCCGCTCTACTTACTTCATCAATACCATTCTTTTAGTTTCCGAATAGCTTCTTGCAACGAGCCGGTAAAAATACACTCCGCTTGCTGCGCTGCCGGCATTCCATGTGACCGAATATGAAGAAGCGGCCAATTCTTGATCGACAAGAGTTGCGACTTCCCTTCCGAGCACATCGTATACCTTCAGCGAAACGGGGCCTGCATGGGGGACGGCAAATTGGATTTGGGTCGACGGGTTGAAGGGGTTCGGGTAATTCTGTCCTAACATAAAATTAATTGGTGCTTGCCCTAACGGTCGCACAATAGTTGCCGGAGTGGTTCCTATGCGAGTAAAGGTCACTGAATAGACCTTTACGGTGCCCGATGAGGGTGCATCAACGTTTACCTGCAGCTGATTGCCCGATTCCGTTAGCCACGAAATGGTATAACTCCGTAACGTATCGTTGAGAGATCCATTGAAATAGAATTTAGTAAGCACTGCATCGGATACCCGAAGCGCTGCGAGCGAGCCGATGCCAAGGGGAAATGTGATCGTTCCGTACGCATCGTAATTCTTAGTGCTCGAGTTTACTTCGACTTCGTTTCCCGATGCGTAAATTGTATCCGATGAAGTGGAAAGAATTTTTCCAACGTTTATCGGAAGAACAAATGAAAGCTGAAGCCGGTGAATGACTATTGTCGTATCGATCTTCACATTATTGAATGATCCTGTTTCATGCTGCACGGATCCAAGAACGTAGAGCGAATCGTTCGAAAGCTTATAGTACGCATACGTTGTAAACGTTATTGGGCTATCGACAACAGTCCCTGCCTGGGCATGCGTTGCTCCAGAGAAAGCCGCACTATAAGGGGTCGAGGAGGGCAGAACATTGTCCACTCTCAATGTATCGTAGAAATTTACAGAGGGAGGGGTCCATGTCTGTGAAGACGAGCTAGACGCGGATCCGACGTTCATCATTACGGTATCCGATGATTGATAGACAAACCACGATTTCCCTACGCCAAAATAGTTCGCCAGATCGCCATCAGTCAGCGAGATCTGGGAAAGTGCTGTAGATTGCAAGGCGAACGCCATAGCGACCGACAACAAAGGGCCGAAAAGCTTTTTCATACAGTGCTCCTTGGTACAAAAAGTTAAAATCAAAAATTGCGTAATTGCGTTAGATCCTATCCACTTCGTCTTCTCGACCGGCAAACTTTGATCCTCTTGTCCGTGTTCCCCTGCGCAACAGTTGTTACTTCATCAAGACCATTCTTTTAGTTTCCGAATAGCTTCCTGCAACGAGCCGGTAAAAATACACTCCGCTTGCTGCGTTGCCGGCATTCCATGTGACTGAATACGAAGAAGCGGCCAGTTCTTGATCGACAAGAGTTGCGACTTCCCTTCCGAGCACATCGTAAACCTTGAGCGAAACTGCGCCGGCTCGGGGGACAGCAAATTGAATTTGGGTTGACGGGTTGAAGGGGTTAGGAAAGTTCTGCGCAAGGTTGAACGAAACAGGGAGAGCATCTTTCGCTTCGCGTACTACCGACACAGTGCCGTTCCCGGAAATATATTGTCCATAAATGTCGGCGTTTGAATTTCCGCCATTGGTCCGGAAATCGTACCAAAAAATTACGGCCGCACCGTTTGCCGCCGGTGTGATGACAGGCTCCGTTTGATTTCCTGATGCACTTGAGACTGCGACGCCGTCGGCTGTCCATTGAGCCACCCCGCTTCCGTTGATGCGCTGGGCGTAAATATCTATGTTCGCGCCGGTGTTCCTGTTATCATCCCACACGATGACGGCGCCACCACTCCCGTCGCTGGTAATTTCCGGATCTTCTTGAGGTGCAGTATTCACGCAAACATTCGCTCCCGAGCTGGTCCATTTCAGCTGCCCGCTTACATCCACGCGTTGGGCATAAATATTATCGCTGCCACTCATACCTGTTCCCCTCGACTCCTCCCAGGTCAAAATACCTCCTCCCGCTCCATCGCTGCACATGACGAGATTATTTATTGAGTTCCCCGTTGTGGTCAACGCAAGGCCGTTTGCGGTCCATTGAGGTACGCCGCTGGCATTGAGCCTTTGCACATACCCCTGAAAGTGAGCGCCATCTCGAAAATCCTGCAATGCAATCACTGCCCCTCCAGACCCGTCTGAAACTATCTGAGGATATTCCTGAAGGTTTGTTGCGTTGGACACAACGACCCCGCCTGCCGTCCACATTGGCGTTCCCGACGAGTTGACCCGCTGTGCATAGATATCTGCTAAGTCCCCCGAAGTAATATTTCGATCATCCGTCCAAGCGAGGATAACTCCTCCGGACCCGTCTGATGTAATTCGCGTATCCGTTGCTCCGTACACCGTGTCGACCTTCGTGGCCCAAGTAAGCGAGCCGTTCGAGGCTACCCGCATAAGGACCGAACCAAATGCATCGTCCCATGAAACATAAGTGCCGTTGCTGCCGTCGCTCAGCATTTGAGGATTCGCTGGTTGGCGGAAACTCAATTCTCCTGTAAATGATGCTGTGAGATTTAATCCGTTTGAGATCCACTGGACAGCCCCGTTCGTGGAAATATGCTGGCCATAAATATTTGGGCCAGGGTTATCCGACCGACTATCTTCCCAAGTGACGAACACGCCGCCGTTTCCGTCGGATGTCATGGCGGGTTTTTGGAAGGTCTGCGGTATTGAATCGACTCGCACACCGCCGACTGTCCATGCCAGCGATCCCGCCGCAGTAATTTTTTGCACATAAACCCCTCCTTTGGAATCGGAGGATCCGTCATACCACGTAACAAATGTATTTCCTGCCGCGTCGGTGATCGTAAATAAATCGTACCGTCCCGATTTACCGACGCCAATTGGATTGTTGACGGCCGGGTTGTTTGACCATTGGGATCGAGCCGTAACACTGCAAAGGGTCAAAAGCGCGACATAGACAAGTACAAATCTTTTCATGCGAACCTCCCGTATCTATTGGCGTAAAGTTGAATAAGCTTCTTTCGTTCAGTATCTAAATTTTTAATTTCTTGTATACGAACAAATTCTGAGACAGATCCTTCATCTGCTGCGTAAGGCATCCTAAAGAAGCCGGCTTATGGGGGCTGATGATGATAAAATATTTAGTTGCCTTAACGGCCAGCTTTCATTTCATCAACAGAAGCTTTTTAGTTTGTATAAAATTTCCGCTTTGGAGCCGGCAAAAGTATGCCCCACTTGCTACATTCGCGGCATTCCACGTTACGGAGTACGAAGAAGGTGTCAATTCCTGATCAACCAATGTTGCCACTTCTCTACCGAGCATATCATAGATTCTCAACGACACATATCCCGAATGAGCAACTGAGAATTCAATACGAGTGGAAGGGTTAAACGGGTTCGGATAATTTTGTGAGAGAGAAAATTGTATTGGGACGTTCAACGTTCTTTGGATAACTTTTGTGGCGCTGCCATCGCTCCCAAGATGCTGGGCATAGACGTCGTATGCCCCTCCATAACCAGTGGCCCGCTGATCGTACCAGGCTACTATCGCGCCCCCCGCGTTATCGGAAACAATGGCGGGATGAGATTGAAATGTCGAAGGAGTCGTGGAAACCGGGTTACCGGTTGTGCCATAAGTGGGGTTTGACCACACAGTTTGGCCGCTGCCGTTCACGCGCTGCGCAAAAATATTTACTCCGTTTTGCAACCCTTGACCCCATGCGACAATCACTCCCCCGCTGCCGTCTGCCGTTAGCGCCTCGCCGTTAGTACCTCCATTAGTAATGGAGGTAGGGTTTGATCCCCATGGGAGCGAACCATCGGCGGCAATTTTCTGCACATATGTGTAGCTCGCTCCGTCGGTCCAGGTGAGGAATGCTGTGCCGTCTCCTCCGGAAATCATTGAAAGATTTTTTTGGCCGGAAGATGCGTTAGCGTCGACAAGAATCCCGATCGAATCCGAAGGCGTGATCCATGTGATTGCTCCTGAAGCGCTGATATGACCGGCGTATGCATGAGCAGACGACCCACTTGCCGATTGTTCCCACGCATAGATTGCACCGCCGGCATTATCGGACACAATGACCTCGTTTGTTTGCTGCTGAAGGAACATTGGCTTCGGTGCGAGAGCAACGCCGCTTGTGTCCCATTTGCGTGCACCAGCACTGTCGAGTTTTTGAGCAAAGAGAGAGACACCAGTCGTGAAGGCATTTCGTACATCTGTCCATACAAGAACTACCCCTATCCGTCCATCCGCTGTAAGTTTTAAATGAGAATAACCACCAATAGGCGAACCGCTGCCATTAAAGCCATTCATCGCGATAGAAGACCACCGCACATCGCCCGAACTATCAATGCGTGAGACGATCAGATCTTGTATTCCATCATTGAGATCAGCCCAACTCACATACGCTCCACCACTGCCGTCCGACGCACATGCAGTCGGTATGGCTTGGGCATAGAAGAGTTGCAGGGGCTCGGGCCTGGCGATTTGGAGGGCGGAATCTCCCCATAAACGCGTGCCGTGAGAACTGATTCGTTGAACGAATATCGCCGGAAATGCATTGCTTAAAACGGAATCCCGATAGTCTTCTTCCCATGAGACGATGATCCCACCGTCTCCCACAATGGCCATTTGAGGAAGGGTTTGACCAATTCCAGGGGGAGAGACTTCCACGCCGTTGGCAGCCCACAAAGGGTCCCCGTTTTTGTCTAAATGTTGGGCAAAAATTTTCGGATTAGTATTTGACTCACGCAAGTCATCCCACACGATGAAAGCCCCTCCCGCGCCGTCTCCCAGCAAAACCACATCTGCTGCCGAGTGGCCTCCGGTATCAACGGGTGCGTTCACTGCCAGATCGCTGGACCACTGGGCATGGAGATTTCCAACAAATACAATCAGCGGCAGAAGGATAAAAAGAAAAAATTTTTTCACTGGAGTCTCCTTTTGAAGGACGATGTTTGAAATACGCTGTCCCCAATTTCGTCACGGGGACAAATGAAAAGTTCCTTGTACTAAAAATCGGATTCGGCAATTGTCACTGGTGATGTATGTTCATCACCTCCTACTGGACAAACGTGAGCGCAAATTACTCGAGTAGAAATGATATTACAACTGCATATCTATGTAGTTTTTCTACAATGCGGGATAATGTGATGGGGGTCAGAGCGAGTGCGAATTCCTATTCGCGCGGATCAGGAGAGGGACAACGCCGCCGTTATACGGCTCTATTTTTCAAAGTTTTAGCAACGGCTTCCGCGCGGGAGCGAACATGGAGTTTTGCGTAGATGTTGCGGAGATGAAAACGTACTGTATTCACGCTAACAAACAGCTTCTCAGCGATCGATTTATAGGTATAGCCTTCCGTAAGCGCATGGAGGACGTCAAGCTCACGCTGAGAAAGGGACGCGAAAAGGTTCCCGTCCTTAGCTAGTTGAAAATATGCAAGGACTTTTCTGGCCACCTCCCCAGACATGGGGGCTCCCCCTGCGTACGCTTCCTTCACTGATGCCAGCAATTTGTCGGGAGCGGTGGTTTTTAACAAATATCCGACGGCGCCTGCGCGGAGAGATTGAAAAATTTTCTCTTCATCGCTGTGTACTGTGAGCATTAGGCACTGCACGTGAGGATATCGCTCATTTAAGACCCCCACCCATTCTATTCCCGATTTATCGGGCATTCCGATATCCATTAAGACGACGTCTGGAGGATTTTCGTCGAACGTTTCAAGCGCCTTGCTCCCCGACCGAAAATCGGAACAAGTGAAGCCTTTTTCCAGTTCAACGATCTTTCGCAACCCTCGTCTCATGTCGTCGTCGTCGTCGATAATCGCGACATGAATCAATTCATCGGTGTCTTCAATGGACGATTTCATCGTGTGGATTTAGTGTAGATGTAATCTACCGGTTTGACCAGGTCAATGCAACTACATACATATGTAGTTCATCATTGCAAAGGGAATGTCGCACGAATCCGTGTCCCTTTTCCTTTGCTCGAAACGAGTGAAAATTTTCCCCCCGCACTTTTCGCACGATTTTCCATATTTCGCAATCCATGTCCTTCATCTTCTCCCTCCGGATTAAAGCCCGATCCATCGTCCATTACTTCAATAACTACTTCGTATGCTTCGAGATCGATCCGAACTTTTGCACTTGTGCAATGTGAATGGCGAACGAGATTGGTAATAGCTTCCTTTGCACAAAGAAGAAGATTTCTCATCCGCTCTGCCGAAAATTGGAGGTTGAAAACCTTGTTGTCGACCTCGAACGCAAGCGAAATGTTCTTTGCTTCGCAGGCTTCAAAAGCAAAAGATCGGAGCCGATGCACCAGTCCCTCCAAGGAATCGTTCTTAGCCTCCAGAGACCACACGACATCGCTCATCGCATCAACGAGCTCTCTTGCCGTGTCGCCGATTTTTTTCAGGGAATCCTGCGTTTTGTCATGTCTCCTAGAGCTTCTCGAGCTCCCCAGTCTTTCTCGTTCAGCGACGGAAGAGAGGATCGCTATGCGGGTAAGACCTGCTCCAATGTCGTCATGCAAATCCGTGGCGATCCGGGAGCGTATTCGTTCAATTTCGAGCAATCGTTGAACGCGCACCCTGATGAAAGCAAGTATAAGTCCGGCTATAACAAAAATGGAGAAACTCAAAAACCACCATGTTCTCCATAACGGCGGATCAATCGAGAATGAAAATTCAGCAGGTTCCGTGCTGCGGACGCCCCCTTCATTTATTGCTCTTGCCATAAATGTATACTTCCCAGGGGCCAGAGCAGCAAAAATGATCGATTGATGGTCGGTAGGAGCGCTCCATTCCTGGTCGTTTCCCGAGAGTTTATACTGATACCGCACCGCTTTTTCATCTTTGAAACTAAGGCCAACGACGTCAATCGTAAAGCTGTTTCGATCGAACGGAAATTCAAGATCCCCTCGAAGATCGACTTGCACTCCGTTGACCATCACATTCGTAATGTAAATCGGAGGCGGTACTGTATCGGGCAAATCGTCGGCGCGGTCATACAGCATGATGCCATCTGTCGTGACCGACCAAAGCCATCCGCTATCAATCTCCCCGCAGGCATAGACCGGACGGGCGAGTAATTCTCTTTTGCTTGAAAATGAAATGGGCTCGCCGCTTAAGATCTCCTGAAACCCTAATTGGGTCCCTACCCAATGGCCATTTTTTCCGTTTGACAACGCCCATACAGCCGTACTCGCTAGGCCGTTTTTTAATGAAACAGGATGAAAAACGGAATCCCTATAGTACGCCAAACCTCCGTACCTCGTTCCAATCCAAAGCGTCCCCTCGTTGTCTTCGCCCAATGCTCGGATGGACATATTCGGTAAACTATCTTCTGTCGTGAAGCGACGACCTCCTCCGGTAAATTTCTGGTTAGCGGTAAACCGCGTAAGGCCGTTATCATATCCTCCAAACCAAAAATTTCCGTAACGATCTTCTATCATCGCCCGTACTGAATTATCCGGTAACCCGTTTGCTGTAGTGTATGTCCGAACAAGAGGCTTTTTCCTTCGGGGGTCGAAAAGATAAACGCCGCGATTTCCAGTCATGCTTGCCCAGAGGTAACCTTCCCTGTCCATATACATAAAAAGAACGTCCCCTCCGGGAAACTCTCTCCTTTTATCCCAGCGGCGGATGAGCCGTAACGAAGAAGGAAAGTGTAGCTTGGGCTCAATCCGATAACATTTAATCGGACCCTCATTAAAACCGATCCACAGGGATGAAGGGGGAACGAAAAGGAGTGAGAACGGTGGATGGCCGATATCTCTCGGCAATTCTTTATGCAGGACTTGTTTCCAATTCTCATGAGCATCATGCCATATTTCCCAAACACCGGCAGCCGAGATGGTCCAAAGATGATCGTTGTTGTCGACAGCCGCTGAGGTGCCATTTGGAGCAAAGGGCATGTCATGAATAGGAAGGGTCATGATGGATGTGTTTGAAAGCTTCGCCACACCCTTTGTGCCTAAACCAAACCAAATATTCCCCTCCCGGTCAACAGCTGCAGATGGGACAAAGTTTTCTGGCAGGCCGTTCGCCGTTGAATAGCATAGAAATGCGTGTGAGCCGTCGCGCTGGAGCCGATAAATTCCTCCCGCCGCTCCGATGAGATAACTTTGATTGTCGTCGATCATGAAATTAAAGCCGGCGCTTTTAAAAAAAAGCTGGCGAACGACATTACCGCGTCGCGATTGGATCAGTTGACCGTTGGACAACCCAACCCAGACCGTCGAGTCGCTGCCGGGATGAATGAAATCAATCGACACATTATGATTGATGCGAATCGGCGCTTCTTCGGGTGTCTCCGAACCGGCGGGGATCACGTAGAGCTTATCAGCGCCGATCCATAACGATCCATCGGCAGACCGCGCTACATTATTTATCGGCGCTGAAAATGTTTTTGCATGAATCCTGCTGATCGTATCTCCGTTGAGCCGATAGAGGCCGTCGATAGTACCGCACCACAAAGTGCCGTCTCTGTCCTCGAAAAGCGAAGAGATCATATTCGACTGCAGGCTTTTGCCAAGGCGGAATGTTGTAAATTTATTGTCCCGAAATTTACTGATCCCGCCGCCATTGGTCCCTATCCAAAGTGCCCCGGGCTCAGTCGTGCTTTCTATGAGGCATGTGATACGGCTGAAAGCCAAACCGTCTGCGACCGTAAAATTTTTGAAGGATTCTCCGTTATATTGACTCAATCCGTCATTTGTTCCCACCCAGATGTATCCGCGTGAGTCAGAACAGACGGCAAGAACATAATCCGAAAGAAGGCCTTCTTTGGAGGTATAGTGGTCGAAGGTATACAGCTGGCTGTAGGCAGTTGACGCAGTGACAACAGTGAACGAGAGCAGGAACCACACCCCTATATTACTTTTTTTTTGCACTGACTGATCGCGCTCCCATACAAACAGATAACAGCAACAACGTGTCTCACTCTAAAACTATAGTCGGCAAAATTTGAGCTTAAGAGAGAGGGAGATGATACAGCATAACGTATACTGCAACGCCGGTAACGGACACATACAGCCAGATCGGAAGCGTCCAACGGGCGATCCGGCGATGTCGGTCGAACCGAGACGCCAACCCGCGTGAGAGAGTAATAATCGCCATAGGCACAATAACCACTGCGAGGATCGTATGCGAGATCAGTATGGAAAAATAGATCGTCCGGGCACTGCCGACGCCTTTGAAAGGAACCGAGCCGACATGCGCGTGATAGTAGAGGTATGAGATAAGAAATGTGACCGACGTAGAAAAAGCGGCGATCATGAATTTTTTATGGATCGAGCGTTTGCCGGTACGGATAAAATAATAACCTATAAGCAAAAGGATTCCCGTGACTCCGTTGAGAAACGCATTGATCGAAGGGAATATCGAGAGGCTCATCGTTCAGCTCTTTTCGGCGGCAAGCATTTTTGCATCGTCCACGATTTTTTTTAACGATGATTCGTCGTCCGAATCGTAGTATCCACGGATCACCCCTTCCCTGTCGACAAGGACAAACTTTGTGCTGTGGATGATCGGCTCGACAGACGATGCAGAATCGGACCCGATAGTAAGATGGAAGCCGTATCGTGTCAGGTAATCAATTTTCTCCTTGTCCCCCGTTAAAAAAAGCCAACGTGTCGGAGAGGCATTGTAGAGCTTTGCGTACTCTTTCAAGACATCGGGTGTGTCGCGTTTCGGGTCAACCGAGAACGAAACGAGAAGGATGTTATGTACGTCTTTCAGTTGTTCCTGGAAGCTTGCCATCGTGCTAGACATGATAGGGCAACTGCCGGCGCAATTCGTAAAGATAAAATCGGCGATCCACACTTTCCCCTTAAAGTCGGAAAGAGGCACCTTTTCACCGCTGCGCTCCGTAAGGGTAAAATCCGGAACGGCCCCGAGTTCGGCCAAAGAGCTCTTCGCAGGAGATTTCACTTCGGTATAAATGAAAGAGAAAATGACGGCGACCATTACAAATCCAAGCAGCCCCCACAAGAACAGAGTGCGAAACGGAATATTTTTTTCGTTCATGATTTTTTCCTCACTGAAAGCATTGAGCCGGTGAAAACGAGAAGGCAAAATGCGGTAATAACACAGATACAGACCAAGAAGTCGGATGCTCGCGAACGCAGTTGATGATACAAAAGCTCGCGCGTTGCGGTCACCGAATATGTCAAAGGGTTGATCGCCATCAGTGCGCGCAGCCATCCCGGAGCCCCATCAATCGGGAATAATGAACCGGAGAGAAGCCAAAGAGGGATCAGAAAAAGGTTCATGATCGCATGAAAACCTTGCGTCGATTCCATCCTCCATGCAATGAGAAATCCCAGGCCGGTCAACCCGAAGCCGATCAAAAAGAGTACGATAATAAGAAGGCCTAATTGGGGGATGGTGAACGTGATTCCGATGAGCGGCGCAAGAATAAGAAAGAGAACGGCCTGAATGACGGCGAGTGTCGTCCCGCCAAAGATCTTTCCCAGCGCAATTCCGCCGCCTGAAATTGGAGCGACGAGAACCGATTGGAGAAACCCTTCTTTTCTGTCTTCGATGATCGAGATCGTGGAAAAAATTGCGGTAAAAAGCATGATCAGCAAAAGAGTGCCGGGAAAGAAATATTCAAGATAATTTCCCCCCCCCATCGAAGAGGAGGTTTTGAAGGAAGTACCCAACCCCGACCCGATAAAAAACCAAAAAAGAATCGGCGATCCAATGACCCCTATCATTCGGCTTCGTTGACGGAAAAAACGTATCAGCTCTCTCATCCAAAGAGAATACGCGGGGTAAATAAGTTCGGGAAGGAAATTCATGAGAGCACTGCTTAATTTCAAGATTACGAAATTTTAACAGACGGCACGACGCAAAAACCGTCTACGAGTTCAATTCTGGGTCGAGTCCATTCGACCCTTCGTGTTGCATCGTATGCCCGGTCCGCCGGATGAACACGTCCTCGAGGGTTGGCTTTCCCACGGATATGGCACTGATCTTTCCGGGAAAAGCCTCAATGATCTTAGGGACAAATTGGTGTCCTTTATCCTTTTCGACGCGGAGGGTGTTTTCAACGACGACTGCATCAAGGCGGAATTTCTTTTTCAGCATAGATCGTATTCTCTCTGCATCTTTCGTGACAATTGAAATGACCTCCCCCCCTACTTCCCGTTTCAACGCATCAGGGGTTCCGAGGGCAACGAGTCTTCCTTTGTCCAAAATGGCGAGCCGGTCGCAATGTTCTGCTTCGCTTAAAATGTGCGACGTCACGACGATCGTTACGCCGGATTCTTTCCGGAGTTGGAGCAAATACTCCCAGAGGTCGCGCCTGGCTCCCGGGTCAAGACCTGTGCTAGGCTCGTCGAGGATGAGGACGTCGGGTCGATGCAAAAGGCCCTTCCCAATCTCTACTCTCCGCTGCAAACCTCCCGAGAGTTTCTCAACGATCTCATGGCCTCGTTCCGAAAGCCCGAGATGTCCCAACGTTTCTGTCATGCGACGCTGAGCCTCTGGGCCGCGCAGCCCATACATCAGTCCGTTAAATCGCAAGTTCTCTTTTACTGTTAACTTGACGTCGAGGCTCGGAGATTGAAAAACGACTCCGATATGTTTCCTTACTTCGGACGCTTCCTCCACGACATTGTAACCACAGACAGAAGCGAGTCCGCTTGTCGGTCGCAAGGACGTGGAGAGAATCTTGAACATCGTCGTTTTTCCGCCCCCGTTTGGTCCAAGAAACCCAAAAACCTCTCCTTTTTTGATCTGGAGCGACACATCATGTAAAGCCGGTTGGCCGGAGTAATCGTGAGAAATGCCTGAGATGTTTATGATAGGATCCGTCATTGAGGGCCGATGAAAGAAGTTTACTCAATATAGCAAAAAGCCGAACACTCTACAATTATCGTGGAACACGAGGGCGTTTCGGGTCGATCTAAAAATAGAGATAAAAAATCGTGGAGGCCAAAAAAACAAATCAGATTTTATCGACCGCCATAAGGAGAAAAAGAGAAGGCAGATACACAAGCGAGGCAAAAAAGAGGCGACGAGCAAGCTGATTGGCTCGCACGTGCTGATCTGTGTGCTTCGTGAAAAATGTTGCGGCGAACATAATGCCAAAGCCCAAGAAAACAACCCCTGCCACAAGCGCTCCAAAAAAATATGTTGTCGAGGCGATCCCCGTTACAGAAGGGATCAAGCTGATCGGTATCAGCGCAGCGCAGTTCGCAAGAATATGCCGTGAAGTTCTCGTTCCTGTCTCATCGACAACAGTCAGCATTTTGTACCCGGCCCTGGCATAGTCTTTTTTATAAAGCCACGCGAGGGAAAAAAAATGAGGCATCTGCCATAAAAAAAGAATAGCGAAAAACAATAATGGTTCGAACGTAATTTCGCCGCGCGCAGCAACCCATCCCATCACCGGCGGTAATGCTCCCGGAATTCCTCCAACTGTTGTCGCAACGGGCGAAATCCTTTTAAGGGGGGTATACAAAAATAAATAGGAACTAAGAATCGCGACGCCGAGAAACCCGGTGAGCCCGTTAACAAAAAATTCTAACTCGAGAACGCCTAGGATGGAAACGATAATGCCGAAAAGAAGCGCGGAATAAGGGGAAAGTCTTCCTGCGGGAAGCGGGCGTTTCTCCGTCCTCTTCATCAAGCGATCGTAATCACGCTCGATATACTGATTTAACGCACCAGCGCCGCCGCCGAGTAAGGTGGTCCCAAGAGCGAGATTAGCGAGTAGCCAGAAATCGGAACCGACCCACGTTCCTGTGTGCGCCATGTAGAATGAACACAAAGCCGTAAGAACGGAGAGCGACGTGAGCTCCGGTTTCATCAACTCAACGTAATCCGTAATAGTCCTTAACAGCGGACGTGAGTACGGAAGCGCAGAACGAACTGCTTCGGCGTCGCCGTTCATGCCAGAGCCCTCTCTGTTGAATACACAAAGGAAAATCTTTTCAATTCGATTCTGTATAGTCGCGCAATGCGGAGCGTAAGTAACACCAATGTCACAAGGAGTAAAGCGCCGACGGCAACGTGGGCGGTTGCGACCGCAACTGCTTTCTGAGTGAGGACGGTATACGCCCCGAGAGTTATCTGCAGAGCGATCAAGCCGGACAGAACGTAGCCGACTCGTCTTATGTACGCTGGGAGCGAAGACGACCGAGCAAGCTTCACGATGAGACCAATCGAAACCCCAGTTACAACCAACGCCCATGCGCGATGGAGCATGTGAATGAGAATTTGGCCGGATGTTACCGGACCATCGGCAAACAGACGAAGGTTGGAGTCGATCAATTGTTGGTTATAATGCGCAATTGCATCCGGGGAAAGAGAAGGAATTAGCTGACCATAGGCGAGCGGAAAGTCGGGAACAGCAAGACCAGAACCCGTATGCCTCATGAGCGCGCCGAGGATGAGCTGAACATAAACTGCGGCGGCGGCGGCGAGCGATAAACGGAAAACTGTACGATCGTTATCCATTGGCCGCTGAGCAGCGCGTTCAATCCACCACTTCGAAGTGAACAATGCAATCGAAGAAACAATGGCAAAAAAAGTCTGCGCCAGCGTTGCGTGAGCGACCGAAATTGGCGTCGGTAAAAGAAGCACGACGGTCAAGCCCCCTAAGAGACCTTGAGTTATGACTGTTCCAAGCGCAGTGATCCCCAAAATTTTTACCCAGCGACGCTCTTCTTTTCTCCAAAGCCAGACCGTAAGGATCAGCGTCAGCAATCCGACGAAAGAGGCAATCATTCTGTGCCCGTGCTCGTACAATATTCCTCCCACCATCGGGGGCATGAGTTGGCCGTACGAAAGAGGCCAATCGGGAACCGCGAGACTTGAGCCGGTGCTGGTGACCAACCCGCCTGCAATGATCAGAAAAAAAGTACAGACCGCGCAGAAGACGCTGAAACGATGAAGGGCCTTATGATGCGTTACGCTGGCAGACATAGGAAATTACGGTGCAACAGTTGTCGAATCGGGAGACTGGGGTAATTGAGATATCTGGTCGGCCATCCATGCATCATAGGCCTCTTTGGTGTCAACGCTAAGATATCCTCTCATGCGATAATGTCCGAGGCCGCAGAGCTGCGCACACGCGATCTCGGTCGTGACGTTCGGAGCGGCAAGGACTTCCGTAAAGCCCGCATCCGTAAGGGGTTTCACGAGGTCCGATGTAAAGAGGTCGCCCTTTTTGAGGATCACGGAACTGTCTTTTGCGATGAAGTCCCGAATTGCGATACGATTGAATAGTTCCGGCGAGGTGGCGTCGCCATTCAGCTTGAAGGGTTCGGCCATTTCGGCAACGAGCTGGTCCGTCGTTTTCACCGGAGTGAACCAGAGCGGAATGACCTCGCCCGGGATTGCATCCTGCTTGACGCGCATCGTCGGGATGTTGAAGCTATGGATAACGTCTTTCGTCGACAATCGGATGATGACCGGTTTGCCGACGGGAATATGGAGCTGGTTGATCGTCGTGATATCGTCCTTTGCATACGGGTCGGTACGGTCAAGCCCCAGAGGATTATCGTCGGAGATCAACGCAATGCTCGTACGTCCGAACACTCCGTCTTTGCCGGGATAATGAACATTCCAGGCAAATTGCTCCGCAACGACTCTGATCACCGTTGCGTCCTTTTCTGCCGGGAAATTGGTGACGCGTTTTGCCCACAAAGGAACTGCGAAGCCGATCAACAGAACGGCCTCGAACAGCGCTACGCCGATCTCAAGATAACTGGAAATGTGGCTCTTCACGCCTTGATAATCGGCAGTCGGGTTTCTTTTTTTGCGAAAACGGATAAGGGTGTAAATAAAAAAAGATCCCCAGCCCACAAACAGGATCAACATCAGCCAATGAATGGCGAACAGCATGTTGTCGATAGCGGGTCCCTGCGCGGAACCATCGACGGGAAGAGGTAACAGACCTTTCATTTATTGAATGCCTCCCTTATCATGTGCTGGTTCTTGGATTTCGTTGACGGCGCCGTATGCACGGGCGCGTTTCCGCAGGTAGAGAAAAAATGAACTCATCGTTCCGAGCACTCCGCCAGTTATCCCAAGCATGCTGAGGATCGCGAAGTTCATTCCGTGCGTTTGCGAAGAATCCGCTGCCCCATAACACGCCCCGCAACAGAAGGCGGTGTTATGGAAAGCACTGAGCGCGAACACCGTTGCCATCCACAAAAATTTCCTTGCCGATGTTGTCATAGATAGCTCACGTTTTTAAATTTTTGAATGAATTTTCGTTCGTAGTACACAAGCCCGGCTCCGAAGAGGACAAAAAAGATTCCTACCGTGATGGCGATATCCTGCGAGCCCGAGAGATACGATTCGATCCCCCATACGCCGACGACTAACGAAAGAAGGACTGACAATGAAATAAAGACGACGTGAAACGCTTTGAGAGACATAGGTCAATGTATCCTATCCGACATGGCAAGGAGTGGAAGAAAGATGAGCGCGAGAAAGAAAACGGCCGCAAGGATCAAGGCCGCGTAAATGAGTTTCTTCTCCGAGATCAAATGCATGAAATAGCTCGCAACGAGGGAACCTTTCACCGAAGCGATAATGAGCGCGACGATGATGGCCGGCACCACGCTGAGGTCAAAGTACGAAATCGTCACGGTGAGGATCGTCAGTCCTAAGAGCGCGACGAACACTGAGACGTACACCCTGACATGTTTTTTGATATCTTCTGCATGAGCAACTTCCATAGGGACTCCTACAATAGATAGAGAACGGGGAAAAGAAAAATCCAGACAAGGTCGACAAAATGCCAATACAGGCCGGCAACTTCGATGCGATTCGTGAATCGCTCGGGGTCCGTCTTCCACATCTTGCTGCCCGGCCCCCAGAAATACGTGTTGACGATCATTCCTCCGATCACATGAAGTCCGTGCAGTCCGGTCATCGTAAAGTAAATGGCGAAGAATGTGCTCTTGCTCGGAAGCTCGCCTGCATGAAAGTGATGAGTGTACTCGAAATATTTGATCGTGAGAAACACGAATCCGAGGAGAATCGTCGAACCCATGTAGATCCGGTACTTTCTGAAGTCCTTCATCATGAGCGATGCCCACGACATTACCATTGTGATGCTGGAGGTGATCAGGACGGCGGTATTCACCGTTGCAAGAGGAATGTCCAGCGCATGATGAGGCCATTCGACCGCGCCGACTCTCAAGAGAATGTAAGATGAAAACAAAGCTCCGAACAGCATCACTTCCGACGCGAGGAACAACCATATTCCGAGCTTTGCGTTGATGACTCCGGTGTCGGGCCGGGCTTTGACTGTGTAGGGTATTTCCATCGAGTGTCAGGCCTCCATCGGTTGGTTCTGTGGTGTAAAGTCTTTCGCCTGTCCAGGCACGCTGTACTCGTACGGCGGGCGGTAGACTTCCGGTACCGTGATGAAATTGCCGTGCGGCGGCGGTGTCGGGGTCGCCCATTCAAGCGTCGTCGCATGCCAGTAATTTTCTTCCACCTTCTTCCCTTTCTTCATGCTCCAGAAGACGTTAAAAATAAACGGAAGCTGGAACAATCCCATCACCCACGCGGCGATCGACATGAAGACATTCCAATGCAGTACCGGTTGTGCATGCGCATACTGAGCGCCGCCGTCCCATAATCGCCTGGATACGCCGGCGAGACCGACAATGAACATCGGCATGAAGATGCAATTCATGCAAACGAACGACCCGAAGAAGTGTATCCTTCCAAGCACTTCATTCATTTTCCTTCCGGTCAACTTCGGGAACCAGTGGTAAATTCCCGCGAAAAGAGCGAAGATCGTGCCGGGCGCAACGACGTAATGGAAATGTCCGATGACGTAATACGTGTCGTGGAGAGGAACATCTGTCGCTGAGAGCCCGAGGGGCAGGCCTGTCAATCCGCCGATGCCGAACATCGGAAGAAACGCCAGAGCAAAAAGCATCGGCGTCGTGAACCGGATCGATCCTCCCCAGAGCGAAATGAACAAAGCAGTAAGAATGACGATCGACGGAATTGAAATGATCATTGTCGTCGTCTGGAAGAACGTGCTGATGATCGTTCCCATTCCCGTCATGAACATGTGGTGTGCCCAGACGATGAACGACATGAACCCAAGAAAGATCGTTGCATACACCATCGACCGGTATCCCCATAGCGGTTTGCGGGTGTTGTTTGCGATGACCTCTGCGACAATACCCATTGCCGGAAGGATGAGGACGTAGACCTCAGGATGAGCAAGGAACCAGAAGAGATGCTGCCACAACAACGGACTCCCTCCCCCGCTCACAGTAAGAAGTTGTCCCGTGACAACAAGCCCGCTCGGCAGGAAAAAACTCGTTCCAGCCAGGCGATCCATCAACTGAAGTACGCCGGCGGCTTCAAGCGGAGGGAATGCCAGCAGAAGCAAAAACGACGTGACGAACTGAGCCCACACAAAGAACGGCAGGCGCATGAAGGTCAATCCCTTCGCACGCAACTGAATTATCGTAACGATAAAATTGATCGAGCCAAGCAAGGAAGAGGTGATGAGGAAGACCATGCCGATAAGCCACACCGTTTGGCCTACCGTAGCGATATCGGACAATGGCGGATACGAGGTCCATCCGGAATTTGCAGCGCCTCCGGGCATCAAGAAGCTCGAGAGCATCGTCACGCCGCCCATGAAGTAGACCCAGTAGCTCATCATGTTGAGCTTTGGGAAAGCCATGTCCGGCGCGCCAATTTGAAGCGGCATCACATAGTTGCCGAACGCGCCTACGGCGAGAGGAACGATGCCGAGAAATACCATGATCGTTCCGTGCATCGCGCCGAGCTGATTATAGAACTCGGGCAACATGATGCCCTCCGGAGCGCGATCCTGGCCGAGCCATTGACCGATGAACGGGATCGGCTGGCCGGGATACGCAAGCTGCCAGCGCATCACCATCATCAGTGTGAACCCGAAAAGAAGAAACAGCAGACTCGTGAATCCGTACTGGATGCCGATCACCTTATGGTCCTGGGAAAATACGTACTTCCGCCAGAACCCTAGCTGGTGGTCGTGGGAATGGTTGCCCTCCATCGTGTCGTCCTTATTGTGACAGTGTAATGATTTTGGTGGCTATGGTTTTCGAAACCTCATTTGCCTACATATTTGAAATCTGCAGTCGTTCCCTTGTCGGTCACCGTCACTTTCATTTCCTGCGTCCCATATTTTTCGTGCCACACACCGAGGGTGTATGTCCCGTTCGGCACTCCTTTAATTGTAAATTCTCCCTTGTCGTCGGAGACGGCGTAAAAAGGATTATCGGTGACGCCGGCATAGCAGTTCATCCAATTGTGCACTTCGCACTTGAACTTCACCATGATCTCCGGTTTTACAAACGACTTTGTCATCTTCATTCCTTTTATTGGCTGCGCGTTATTGAACTGCGGACTATTCTTCGGCAGCGCATGGATATTATGGAGCAACGGATCGTCGTTGACGATCTCGAGCGGCTGTCCGGCTTCGATGCCGAAGACGTGAGGATGGTATTGGCATCCTTCTTGCGCGAGGACGACTGGTGTCGTGGAAACGGGATATTTTTGAGTGAGGCCGCTTTTAATATAGACAAAGACATTCCGTAACGTGCCGTTGCTGTTAATGACAACATCCTCTGACGGAACCGGCTTCGGATGCATTGAGAGACATTGCTTATCGGCGTTCATTTTGATCATCGGAATAACAGGCGCCTTTCCGCTGAACGAAATCTTTCCAGTAATATCCCCTGCGTACAGCCCCATCGTGACAAAAAGGACCATCGCACATATCAATAGAACACTGCTCAGTTTTTTCATCGCATCTCCTTAATTGATTATTAGATTGAAACTACTTTTTCTTTCCCAATGTGAATAGATGGTCGCGCAAGGCCACCATTTGCATGTGCGCATCCCCGTGGAGAACGTCGGGCATCGGCGATTGGCCGTCGGGGAAATATCCCGGCATCATCGTCCCCGGCTGGATGGCCTCGGGGTTTGTGAGCCAGGAAATTACCCATTCCGGCTTGAGGCGATCCTTCGCCAGCTCGAGGTTCGGCGCGACGCTCTTCGGATCCATTTCCGCTCCGCCGAGTTGGTGACATTTGATGCATTGAAAGGTGTTGAACAACTTCGTCCCGTCGGCGAGCAAATGCGGGTCGGGCTTGAACGCCGCATAATTCCTCATTTCCAGTCTGAGCTTGGACAGCGCGAGGAAATATTTAATGACAATGTTGATCTCGTCCTTCGTCAAAGAGAACGTTGGCATGCGGACTTTCAGCCACGGACGGATCGGCGACGGGGCCGTGAGAAAATTCTGGAGCCAGGGCTCCTGAACTTTCGCGCCTTCGATCGTGATCATTGGCGGACCTTTTGTCGGGTCGTCGAGGATTGCGCTGAAGTATCCTCCTCTGTTTTCGATCTGATGGCAGTTAATGCAGCCGTAGCGGATCGTCAATTTTTCTCCCGCGTCGATGTCCGTCACCCGATCCGTCGCCTCTTCCTGGTACTTCGGCTGTGGATTATCGGTCCGGAAACTCAGCAAGACAGACCGAACCATGCTGATTTCGCTGTCGGAGAATGCGAATACGGGCATCCTTTGCACAATGCGATCGGTCTGGAAAACCCGCGAATTTTTCAGTTTGTTGCCGACCCAATCGTACCACGTATGCTTGACCTTCGTATCGCCGAAGTCCATCTGCTCGACCAATTTCCTTCCGAAGTCCGAAAGGTCGACGCTCACTTTTCCTTGGTTCTCCATCCCTTTAATCTCATGACAACCAAAGCACCCGTACGTCCGAATTACTTTCGCCCCTTCCTCGGCTTTGTCGGCGGAAGCAAGGTCGGGGTTGAAAGCCTCCTTTGGCCGGTCGTCTCGCAGGGTCATGATGTACGCGACAATGTCTCTCGCTTCTTTATCCGTGAGCCGCAGGTTCGGCATCTTTGTGGTCGGGTTGTAGTGGCGAGGGTTCTTGATCCAGTCAAAAATCCAATCCGGGTTCAATTTGCCTCCGGCGTGCGTGAGTTCCGGAGCGATATCGTAACTCGTTCCTCGCGCCTCGCGCACCCGCACATCGTCGCCGATGACGTGACACGCCTTGCATCCGAATTTCTCGACATGGTCTTTTCCCAACTCGGCAGATCCTCCGGCGTACGTTCCCGACGGATAATCGAACTTGAACGTACTCTCTTTCCCGATGCTGAACAGATATGCCGTCACTGCTCCCGCTTCTTCCTCGCTCAATTTAAAATTCGGCATCCGCGTGTGAGGATTGTAATCTTTCGGATTGCGGATCCAGCGATAGACCCAATCCGGTTTCACTTTTACGGGGAGTGAATTTAATTCGGGGCCGATCTTCGGAAGATCCTTGTATCCGTTGATGTCGTGACATCCATAGCACCCCGATTCAAGGAACGTCTGACGCGCCTTGGTAAAATACGGAGCGCCTTTCAACACCTCGCGGTTCGTATGGCAGGAACTGCAGGAAGCGTAGATGTCGGACCCCCGCAGTATCGGAGTTTCCCAGTACGGATCGCCGTCGCCGTGCGCATCGCCAACGGTCAGCGCATAACTCTGGCCACGATGGCACGGAGTGCATCCGAATTTTTCCGGGTTGTGTATCTTGAGAAGTTCGGGAAAGGGATGCGTCGTAAAAGGCTCGGGAGCGTCAGCCATGTTGTTGTCGTTGTAGCCGAGATGACATGTTTGGCAGCGTTCCACACGCGCCTTCAACTCGCCGAAATTCGATTTGTCGAAATCGTTGAGGAGTATCTGGTGAATTTCTATGGGGCTGCTCTCGACCGAGTTCAACTTTGTCTTCAGTTTATTCGCATCGGCGTAGAGATTGGTCAGCGCGACATCGAGGCTGTCTGCCACGTCTTTGTAGCTGGAGATGGTTTGATTGACAGATTGGATCTCCGCCGTGATCGAATCCATCCTTTTTTGGTTGTTCGCGATCTCGACGTCGAGGGCGTCCAATTTCTTTTTTAGCTCTTCGCTCGGATGTCCCTCATGCAGCGTCACGGAATACTGATAGTACGCGGCGTCGGAGTTGCTCCGTGAGAATCGCCAGTCGCGTGTCGCATCCGCTAGCTTCAGCTGCAGGTCGTCGAGTTTTTTCAGCGCTTGAAGATACTCGGGACTTTGGAGTTTCTTCTGCGCTTCGGCAAGCTGGTTTGTGAGGTCGGCCGCGGCAGAACTGTCGACTGCTGCAAGAGCATCCTTATACTGCGCCTCGAGCTTCTCTTCGCTTAATTTATAGTACTCCCGTTGATAGTCTTTCCACGGACGCCGTACTGCAACTTCATCGATCACCGCCCACAGCGTCGAGAGGAATAGCAATCCGCTCAGCACCATGTAAAATGTCGAATAGTCCCTGTTTTCGATCGGGGTTTCTGTTCGCTTTTGGAACATCAACGGTAACTCCTTTAAGAGAAATCCAGAGTGAGTGCCAGTCTTTTAAACGTTAAACCACGGAGTAACCCAAATATATTTTATCGGGTATGCTCCAAAAATAGGCGGAACGATGCGCACGACGATCTTGAACACGACAAACATCATTGTGAGGAAAAGTCCCAGCACAAGGAAATAACGCCCCAAACCGAGCTTTTTCACGACTTCAGAATTCCTGAATTTATAGTAATGCCATCCCCCCAGTCCGCCATAGAATAGAGCGATGAACAGAAAACCGAACACCGAGGCGGCGATATTCAGGCTGTTGTCGGGAAAATGAGAAGGCATGCCGAAATATTCAGAGAGGTCCACATTGTTCAAGACGACAATTTTATGCGTGTCCCAATCCTGCCACGGCATAAAGAAGTTCCACCCAGGACCTCTCATAAAGGTTCCCAGCATGATAAGCGACACCCACAGAATCAAAAACCCGAAACAAAAAGTCAGAATGGCGAATTTTCTTTCCTTGAACGTATAATATCCGTTCCCCTTTTCGTTGATGTCGACATACGGGATGATCATGAGACCGATGATGATGATCGAAGGAAGAACGACGCCGGCGATCCATGGGTCGAAATAGACGAGCAGTTCCTGCAACCCAAGAAAATACCAGGGAGCTTTCGAAGGGTTCGGCGTCATCGCAGGGTTCGCAGGTTGCTCGAGCGGAGCGTTGATGAACACCGACCAGATCACAAGGACCAGGAGAACGACGAGCATTGCAATGAACTCGACACGAACGAGATACGGCCATACTTGCACCTTATCGTCGAGCCTCGCTTCTTCCGGAATTTCGGCGCGGTCGTTCTTTCGCGCCTTTGTCCATGCAAGCCAGGAATAAAATATCACGAGCACCAACAATCCGACGATCGGGATATTATCCGGCTTACTGACGAGTTCAAACAGATGTCTCATAGGGGGTGTGTTGTTCGAGATGAATTAGAAATTCTTCTTCCCCGTCTCGGGTCCGGAGATCCCGCCGTCTTTTCTGATGCGCCAAAAATGGACGACCATGAAAATAGAGGCGATGAGCGGCAAGAAGATGCAATGGCCGACGTAGAATCTCAGCAACGTCGGCGGACCTACTTGCGTCCCTCCCAACAAGACGAAGCGCACGTCGGCGTCGGGCCGCATGCCAAGCTGGGCCCCGAACGGGCCCTCGCTTCCAAGAAAGGGGGTTGCCCTTGCCATATTCGTTCCGACCGTCACCGCCCAGATTGAGAGTTGATCCCACGGCAATAAATATCCCGAGAAGCTCAGAAGGAACGTTAAGAGCAGGAGGACGACGCCGATGACCCAATTAAACTGGCGCGGGGGTTTGTAGGAGCCGGTGAGAAAAACGCGAAACATGTGCAGCATGACCGTGATGACCATGGCGTGCGCCGCCCATCGATGCATATTTCTGATGAGCGGGCCGAACGGGACGTCGTTCATAAGATATTTCATGTCTTCGTAGGCATACTGCGCCGTCGGTCTATAATAGAACATCAAAATGACGCCCGTGAGGGTGAGGACAAGAAAAAGAAGGAATGTAATCCCCCCCATTCCCCAAGTGTATCCGATATTTGTCGCGTGCCGTGCGATGCGCACGGGATGAAGATGAAGAAAAACATTATCGACGATTTGCAGCGCTCTGTTACGCGGCGTGTCGTCGTATTTGTGGCGGAAGATCGACTTGTACACATCGGTCTTCCGGAATTTCTCCATCGGACTAATCATGCAGGAATCCTTTCGAAAAAAAGATCAACCGGTGTACTTAAGATACGAGCCGGGGAGTCCCCATTGTCCAAGCTCGTAGCGAAACTTGACGCTTTTGTCTATGACGATTTCCCCGTCGTCGTTCAACGTGATCTGCGCCCGCTCCAACGGCCGAGGCGTCGGACCTTCGAAGTTGATGCCGCTTTTGTAATAACCGCTTCCGTGACACGGGCACTTGAATTTATTGTCCGCCGGAAGCCAGTTTGGCGTGCATCCCAAGTGGGTGCAAATAGCGATCAAGGCATAGAATCCTTCTTTTTCCCTCACGATCCAGATCCGTTGGCTGTTCTTATACATCTCATTGACCTCGCCAATCGCATAGTCCTTTGGAAATCCCGCTTTGAATTTCGTCGGCGGCTCGAAGAGCACGCGCGGGAACATGTAGCGAAGCGAGCCGATCGTCGAGATCCCAAGAAAGCCTAAGAACGACAACCAGCCGGCATACGAGAGAAAACTCTTACGGCCCATTCTCCAAAGGCCCGGATCGTTCTCTGGCGCGCGGTCCTGCTTTGGTTTTTTAGGGAGTGGTGTCGCTGAGATCTGTGGTTGAGGTGGAGGCGGCGGTGGAGCAGCCGGTGTCGGCTGGCCCGACGGAGGCAATGGTTGCGAAGGTGTAGTTATGTCGTCTGACATCGCTTTACCCTACAAAAAAAGTGTGTAAAAAAATCCGGAGTCGATGAGATAAAGCGCTCATGCTGCAACGGCGACGGCTGATTCTTCCTCGCGCTTTACCATATCGATGACCTCCCATGGACAATATTTTGCGCACAGCTTGCAGCCAATGCAGACCTCCTCGTCAACGATCACAATGCCGTTGACGTTGGAGTGGCTGTTGTCGATGGGGTTTTCTGGTCCGGGGACTTTGTAGAGGCAATCAACAGGGCAGAATTCGATGCAGACTTCACAGCCTGTACATCCTTCCGGATGAACGATCGCTACAAGGGGCGATTTCTTTTTCTTCTTCGGTGCCGCAACAGGAGTCGGTTGCGGCGAGGCCGTCACGATTTCCGGCATGCTAAATTTTTTACGGGATACGTCGTAAGGAATCTGCTTTCAACCGCGAAGAACGGCAACTCTCCGGGGTCTCACTTATCCGAGCGTACATTGCCTCGAACTTCTAAACAAAAATATATTAAATAATGTTCCGTTTGTCAACAAGAAAAATGCATCTGTGAATCGTTTAAGAGATTTTTCTCGTCGAAGAGTTCTAAGAGATCTCATAACCGTTGAATATGTCAACGACAACCCCTATCATTAAACAACTTTCATTGAACAACGACATCAACAATTTGGGCGGTTTGTGGAAAAGAATTTTTTGCGATCGCAGGATCTGAAGTTTAACTTTTAGATCGAGGACGGGATGAAACTTTCCGGAAAAGTTGCAATTGTTAGCGGCGCCTCAAAAGGGATCGGAAGAGCGCTTGCAAAGCGCTATGCGAGAGAAGGGGCTACCGTCTGCCTCTGTGCAAGACATGTCGAGGAATTGAGGGCGGCCAGCCTCGAAATCATGGCCGCGGGAGGGAAATCTATTTTCGAGCAGACGGATGTTTCCGACGAATCACAGGTTGAGGAGTTCATCCGATCGTGCGCATCTTCTTTCCAAACGATAGATATCCTGGTTAATAACGCAGGCATCGTCGGCCCGCGTGTCCCTATCGCCGGATATAATAGCCAGGAGTGGGATCGGGTGATGGCCGTGAATTTGAACGGGGCGTTTTATCTTGTCAAACATGCCCTTCCCTTCTTCAACACATCGGGCGGCTCAATAATTAACCTCTCATCGTCGGTAGGGAAAACCCCAAAACCCGACTGGGGAGCATACGGAATTTCAAAATTTGCTATCGAAGGATTGACCCAGGTATTGGCGGAAGAATTACGGCCGAGAAATATTCGCGTGAATGCAGTCAACCCGGGGGCGGTGGTAACAGCGATGCGCCATCAGGCATTCCCCGATGAGGACCAACGAGGCCTAAAAAAGCCTGAAGATGTGCTCGACGTTTTTGTCTATCTCGCTTCCGACGAATCGAAAGGCGTGACCGGACAGACATTTGACGCGCAGCGCTTCAGTAAGAAAAGGTAATCCTCTCAATATTTTATCGGGTTGCAGGGTAGAAGCAGGAAGGACGGGATAGTTTTTCAGCACCTAAAATTCAAATCTCAAATGACAAAATTACAATTCAAAGTTACAACCGGCGCTTCCATTGGATCGAAAAGCGATAACAATTGTTTTTTAAACTTTTCACTGTAACTTTGCCCTTTGCATTTTGAATTTTGCATGTCTTACAGCATCTTTTGCGCAACCTTGCGCAGCTCTTCTTTAGTGAGGAATCTTTTGACGAGGGGAAAAAGGATCTGATTTTCTTTGTGGATGTGATTGACCATAAGATGGACGATCGCCTCCGCCGCTTCTCCTAATTCCGCCCGCGCAGTTTTATCTTCGTGGTTTTCGCGCATCACTTCTACTGCATAATGGAGTTTCTTGTAGATCCGGGCCATTTTTAAGTGATCGTCCCGGAGCACTGTCGTCGGGCCATCGACGTACCGTTCGACAACGGGAAAGAGCGCATCTTCTTCTTTTCCGTTGTGCACGCGCACTTCTTCATAGACAAACTCGATCGCTTTCAGAAGCTGCTTGAACGCCTTCTCGGAGTAGCCCTTCTTCTTTATCTCCGAAGCGGATTTCTTCAATATGCGCAATTGCACGAGCGCGGTGTCGTGTTCTTTCAGAAAGATTGCAATAGGATCCCGGACAGCCATACTCTATCGAGCGACTTTCTATAATAGTGAGGGAGCAGAATCGGAAGAGACTACGTCGTTTCCAAGTACGTGATGTATTTTGCTTTGCCGCCTTTCATGAAGACGGATATTTTTTCGCTCAGACTGTCGGCCTCCTGATCTTCACTCTCCGTAAATTGAGTGTATGCTTCTTCGGAGGCGGCAATGTACATCTCTGCGAATGCATTCTTCTTCCCTTTTTGCTCGCACACGATGTAAGAAATGTGCGGGTTCGAAGAGTAATGAGACTTCAATCCTTGCACGGTTGCGAGAAACTCATCGCGCTTCTTTTCGTCGATCTCATACTGCATCGATAAAATTACTTTAGCCATCGAACTTTCCTTTCAGTGCTTCGTTCCTGTATCACCATGGTTTACAATTAACATTCTTACCAGGACCGCATCGCTCCGCGGATCTGCGATTCGTTCATTCCAAAATAGTGTCCTATCTCGTGACACAACACCTCATAAATTTTTAGCCGGATCTCTTCATCCGATGTGCATACGCGCTCGATGTTCCGCTGGAACAGCGATATTCGATCGGGCAGCACGGGCGACATACCGTACCACGTTCCCCGTTGAGTCAACGGGACGCCGTGATACAACCCGAGCAGCATCGAACCCTCCTTCGATGGCGGCGGACCATCCTCGACGATAACTTCGACATTCTCGATCTTCTTTTTGAAAAGCGCGGGCAGATGATTGAACGCTTCGTCTGCGATATCTTCAAACCGTGAACGATCCACAACGCCTCCGCTTATACGACGAGCGTCGCGAAAAGTTTATAGAGCGCCGCGCCGAACACCACCCACACGAGGCATAGCACCTGGAGCGACCTCCACCCCGAAACTTTATGCGCAATGCTCAAGCCGACTCGTCCAAGCTGAAGCGACCACAGAACGGCCAGCCCGTCAATCGCAAGAAGCGCAAGATAGACGACCGGCTTCACGTCCAACGGAGACGGGTTTGTGGAAAAGAGCCGCAAGCCGACCGACGCAAGTTCCACGGGAAGAACGATGCAGACCGTTGCCATGATCGGCATGAGCGACCATCCGATCACCGCGTAGGTGTTTTTCATGACGCCCTTGCCGCCGAAAACTTTTATGAGCGAATGGACCACGCCGGCCATCGCTAAACCTACGGGGAATGCCATGACAAGGCCAAGAACGCAACCAAGCAAGATCAGATAAATGAGGTTGTCGAATTCATTCCCTGCGTGCCGCGCCCACAGCAGGACAAACGACAAGCCGATTCCGAGAAAGAACATGAGCAGGAGGACGTAGTTCTTGTGCTCGGCGCGAATAATTTTGTTGAATGCATCCCGCGGCGACTCGACGAGCAGCCACGTTGTGGAAAAAAAGTCGAGATTGGGAATGCGATCCTGAAGAAAACTTCCGCAGGATGAGCAGATCGTTTCCAGATCATCATTCGGATGTGCACACACCGAACAAGAAATCATATCCTCTATCCTTGCTCAGGCTTCTTTAACCGCGCAACATGCGACAATCATTTTGTAACATACGAAGATTTGTTCACGTTTGCAACGGATTCATTGAGTTCGAAAATTAAGCCTCCCCGCTGAGCGCAACAGACATCGCGGCAATGAGTACTCAATTATTCTTTGTCGTATGCGACGAGAGAGAAAATTGTATACCCCGCCAGTCGTTTGCGGGGGTTCAGGAAAGAAAGTTCGATAAGAAACGACAACCCCACAATTTGTCCGCCAAGCTGTTCGACAAGTTTACACGCCGCCTGAATAGTCCCTCCGGTTGCGAGGAGGTCGTCGTGAAGAAGGATGCGTTCCCCCTTGGAGATGGCGTCCCGATGAATTTCGATGGCGTCGCTCCCATATTCAAGCTGGTATTCTTGGCGAAGCGTGCCTGCCGGAAGCTTTCCCGGCTTCCGGATCGGTACGAACCCTGCGCCGAGGCGGTCCGCCAAGGCGGCTCCGCAAATGAACCCGCGCGATTCAATGCCGACGACCTTATCGATATGCTCGCTTTTGTAATGCTCGTAAAATGCATCGATGCATTGGTGAAGGGCTGCTCGGTCTTTCAGGAGGGTCGTGATGTCTCGGAACATGATCCCCTTTTTGGGGAAATTCGGGACTGTTCGGATCACCGATGCGAGGTCCATCGGGATTTTTCTTTCACTGGCCATAGAGGCGACTCTTTGCGAAAAATGATCTTAACCTGTTATCGTGCCTTTTGAAATTATCATAGCCGTTTGATATATGCAACATTGAATGACTAAAAGAGAAAAAAAAACCTTGCGGTATCGTTTCAACCGCAAGGTTTTGTCTTTTTGCACGGGTTCTGGAACTCAAACGTCGTAGTACATATGGAACTCGTACGGATGAGGGCGAAGAGCCATCGGCTTCACTTCTTTCGTCATCTTATAGTCGATCCATGCATCGACGACATCCTCGGTGAACACGTCCCCTTTTAACAAGAAGTCGTGATCGCGTTCGAGCGCTTTAAGAGCATCCTCGAGCGATCCGGGGGCCGAAGGGACATTCTTTAACTCTTCGGGACTCAAGTCATAAATATCTTTGTCGAGCGGATCTCCTGGATCGAGTTTATTTAATATTCCATCGAGGCCTGCCATCATCATCGCTGAAAAAGCGAGATACGGGTTGCACGACGCATCCGGGGTACGATATTCCACTCGCTTCGCTTTCGGGTTTTGAGAATATGCGGGGATGCGAACCGAGGCGCTTCTGTTGCGCTGAGAATACGCGAGGTTCACCGGCGCCTCAAACCCCGGAACAAGGCGTTTGTAAGAATTTGTTGTCGGGTTCGTGAGCGCACACAGGGCGGGCGCGTGTTTCAGTAAGCCGGCAATATAATGGATCGCCATATCGCTGAGGTTCGCGTAGCCGTTCCCGAAGAACAACGGCTTGCCGGCTTTCCACAAGCTCTGGTGTACGTGCATACCCGATCCGTTGTCACCGAAGATCGGTTTCGGCATGTAGGTCACAGTCTTGTTGTGTTTCCGCGCCGTGTTTTTGATGATGTATTTAAAAAGGAGCAGACCGTCGGCGGCATTGAGCAGCGGAGCATAACGCAAGTCGATCTCAGATTGTCCGGCGGTTGCGACCTCATGATGCTGCGCTTCGACATGCAGACCAGCGGCGATGAGGTTTTGCGTCATCTCGTTCCGCAAGTTCATAATTGAGTCTGACGGCGGGACCGGGAAATATCCTTCCTTGTGGCGAATCTTATAGCCCAAATTAGGATTTTCGACGCGTCCTGAATTCCACTTTCCTTCTTCTGAATTAAGAAAATAGTAACTGGAGAATTCATTCGAATCGTAGCGAATGTCGTCGAGAATAAAAAATTCCGCCTCGGGACCGAAGTAGGCAGTGTCGGCGATTCCGGTTTGTTTAAGGTACGCTTCGGCTTTCTGCGCTATGTTGCGGGGATCGCGGTCGTATTTTTGTTTCGTGAGAGGGTCGAACACATCGCAGATCAAACTCAACGTGGAAATTTCACAGAATGGATCGATGATCACAGTGTCGGGATCCGGAATGATCAACATATCGCTTTCGTGGATGTGTTTCCATCCGCGAATGCTCGATCCGTCGAAACCGAGTCCGCTTTCAAAAACGTCTTCCGAAAGTTCGCTGACAGGGACCGTGAAATGCTGCCATTGCCCCGGGAAATCGACGAACTTGAAATCGACCATCTTCACCCCCTTATCCTTGATCAACTTGAACACGCCCTCCGTTGCGCTGCCGCCGTTCTTTTTTGCCATAAGATTCCTCTTCTAAATGATTATGATTAAACCAACGGGAAAATGTGATTTGCTTTATTTCGCCTTGTGTACTTTTACCCTTACTGTTTCCTTCGACGTCGAAAGTACCATGCTCGTTGTCGTTTTAGTAACGCCCACCCAGGATTGAACCTTCCCCAACAGTTTTTCCAGACTCTCGGTGTTTTCGGTCCGGACTTTCAACAAGTGTGTCCCCTCTCCAGTTATTCCATGACATTCAAGAATGTCGTCGGCCGCATTGACATGTTCCATGAATGTCCCAAAATGTTTGGACGAATCGAGGGTGACGACAACAAACGCGGTGATATCTTTTCCAAGGAGTTTATAGTTGAGCTTTGCATGGTACCCGGTAATAATTCCCGCCTCTTCAAGCTTACGCAAGCGTTCGCTCGCCGCGGGAAGCGACAAGCCAACAAGTTCTGCAAGCTCATTTCGCCGGGTCCTACCCTCCTTTTGCAACAGCTCAAGAATAGTGATATCGATATCATCAAGAACCATTGCGCTAAAACAAAATTAATTGCGTAAGATTGCTATGTATTTAGTTATTTAATTTTTTAGTCAAAAGACTTCACAAATATAAGGTACGATTGCCCTCTTGTCAAGAAGTTTTCAACCCGGTGTTCATAAGTTCCTTCCTACAAGTATCGGCTTCGCTTTGAGTCCCCGGTGATGGCTTCGTCGTACGGGATGGCGGTGCGGTCCGTGTATGTACAGCAACGCGAAGCAACCATAATGTTCACAGATGCTTCGCGTGACCGAAATGCGCATATGCTTTTGCAGAGTAACCCATTTCTCTGATGACAGATCGTTCTTAAAAAAAGATCCATCGATAAAATTTCTCCCCTGAGCACCTCGAAAGTGAGTCGTGAACGTCGTCTCTTGCAAGCGCCCTGGTGTGAAGAGGTTTCTCTGCCGGCGGAAGCAAAGCAATCCTTCAACGCCCGGGCTTGTTCGATCATTGCAAGAGAGACGTCATGCAACAAAAGTTTCACTCTCTATAACCGGCACGAAGCAGCACGACTATGCGCTGTACGTCGACCGATGTTTTATCTGTTGCAACAACGTCCATCCGTATCCGACGATCACTCCGGCTGAAACCACCCATTGAATTCCATTCTCGGCAAAGAGAAAGGGGAAAATAAGTTGGAACGAAGTGAGAAGGATAAGGAGGAGCGCTATCCTTGTCATTGAACCCGGCATGATCAGCCAATTACTCTTGAGTTGGCCGCCGTTCTGAAGCCGACGGTTACGTTCTCGAGCAGCAGTCTGAAATGCGCCGAAAGCATACCCAGCAACGCCGCCCAAAGCAAAACCACCGACCGGGATGAGAATATTCAATAAGTATGTCATTGTACTCTTTCTCTTTCTTTCAAAAATCCGTGCTACGCCCGAAAGCGCAGCACGGATCTCTGATAAATAGGTTAATGCGAGCGCGGAGTTTCCGAAAGTTTATCCAGCACGATGCCGCTGTATCCAAGGACGCCCATTTCGGGTATATCGAGTCCGTCGAGTTCGACTTCTGCAGACACGCGATTCCCGACAAGGACTTCGGCAATCTTAAAGACGATGTACGAAAGAATCCCGAGGGTCACGAAGCATGTGATAACGCCGATGCACTCGGCCCAGAATTGGCCCATGCCGCCGCCGTAGAAAAGCCCCGTCACAGTTCCCGGAACTCCGTTCCATCCATCGCCGTACGTTCCGTCGGCAAGAAGCCCGATCGAGAGACAGCCCCATGCGCCATTGACTCCGTGAACGGAGATTGCGCCGACAGGGTCGTCGATGTGTATCTTGTCGAAGAAGAAGACCGACTCAACAACAAGGATACCAGCGACGATGCCGACAATACACGCTCCGCCGGCGCTGACAAACGCAGATGGCGCCGTAATTGCGACAAGTCCGGCAAGCATCCCATTTGCCATCATCGAAGGATCCGGCTTTTTCGTTTTGAACCACCACATATAAAGAGTGGCAAAGAGCGCGCCGGTCGCAGAAGCAAGCATCGTGTTCACCGCGACCACCGCAATCCGGAGGTCGGTTCCAGCAAGGGTCGAGCCAGGGTTAAACCCGAACCAACCGAATGCAAGGATAAACGTTCCGAGAAGAGCAAACGGAATATTGTGGGCCGGAATTGCGTTCGCGGAACCGTCTTTGTTGTATTTGCCGATTCGCGGACCGAGCAGCCATGCAAAGACAAGGCCTATAACCCCGCCTTGCATGTGCACGACGGTCGACCCTGCAAAGTCTACGTGTCCATGTCCCAATCCGAAATTTACGCCGAGTTGAGAAAGCCAACCGCCGCCCCATACCCAATTGCCAAAAACTGGGTACATGACAGAGCCGATAAATAATCCATAGATGACGAATGCAGAATAGCGCCATCGCTCTGCAGCAGCTCCTGTTGGGATCGTTGCGGTCGTGTCCATGAAGACCATCTGGAATAAAAACAGCGCGAAGGCCGCTGTGTCATATCCAGCTCCTTGTAACATGAATCCTTTGAGTCCGATCAACCCAAAGGGCTTCCCCAACAGGGTGATCGTGAATTCATTATTGAGACCGGCATAACTTCCCATCGTGCCGATCGCCCCAACGCCTCCAAACATAAAAGCGAACCCGCACACGTAGAAGCCGAGCATACCAAGCGGATAAATCATAAAATTCATCGCCATGGTATGGCTTGAGTTTTTAGCTCGGGTCAACCCCGACTCAACAAGAGCAAAACCCGCTTGCATGAACATGACTAAAAACCCTGTCACCAATGTCCACACAAAATTAATTGCGACGCGGTTATGGCCTGCAGCATCTCCGATTTCCTGAAGGGTCGGCTGCCCCGGAGTCGCCGCCGGCACGTCGGCGATCGTTCCCGTTTTCGTTCCCGAGGGGTCTGGCTGATCTCCTGCGTGTGCCAGCGATGACATCCCTATAAAGATCATCACTAAAGCGCACAGCAAAATTAGAAATTTGTTGTTCCAAAATGATTTCATAGTTGATTCCTTTTTTATTGATTAGTTAATCACCGATTGAAGGTCATCACAGGCTGATGCCGAAAATGAGATATGTCTTTTCGAGATACGGGTTTAAAATATACTGTGCATTGACAGGAAGAGAGAAGCTATCGGTGATCTTAATCGTTTTTGCAGCCTGCACGCCGACGTTGATGAGGCCTGCTTTCGCCGTTGTGTACCACACCGTGCTTTTTGCAGGAGTGAGGCCGACCGTAAACGTCAAGGTGGTGGTTGAATCTACCGCGTATGGATATGATGCCTGGATATAGCTTGAATTATCCGGATCCGGAGTTCCTCCGATCACGTCATAATAACCGGCAATTGAAATCGGCATCGAGGCGGGACCGGTGTATCCAAGTCCGACTTCAACGACGTGCGAACCGGCTCCCTTTGCCGTATTATAATTGAAGAAAGTTGCCGTCGGAGGTAAAAAGGTCGGGATATAATAATCCGTCACATAGACTGCAACAGGCCCGATACCGTACGACCCCCACAGGTCGTTTTCAAAGTAGCTGTTGGTCGTGCTGAAAGATCCCCACGCACCGAATGAAAGATTCCCTGTTGTGTAGCTCAACGCCGGTTGAAGGCTCTGCGCGCTGAGGTCCGCTCCACGCCAAATATAATGGCTGTAAAAATCCATCCCGTACTTCACCTGAGTAAGCGCACTCGTAGTGAAAACGGCGATCAGGGAAAAAACGGCGAGGGTTATTTTTACAAAGTTTTTCATGGGATACTCCTTATATTGTGCTGTGTCATAAACCTTTGATTTAGTTACAGCGCGTCTTCCCCGACCTCTTCGGTCCGGACACGGATGGCCTCTTCGACCGGGAACACGAATATTTTCCCGTCTCCAACATTTCCGGTTTTCGACGCCTTGACGATCAACGATACGATCTTATCGAGCATTTTATCGCTCACGACTACCTCGAGCTTGACCTTGGGAAGGAAGTCTATCTTGTATTCCGAACCGCGATACACCTCCGTATGCCCTTTCTGACGGCCAACGCCTTTAACCTCGGAGATCGTCATGCCGTGAACACCGCTCTCCTGCAATGCGGTACGGACCTCTTCGAGCTTATGCGGCCGTATGATGGCCTCGATTTTTTTCATTGTACCTCCATAAAGTGAAGACTGTTTGTGAATTCAGTGCATTCTGCACATTCGTGATAAAGGGGCTGCCGGCATATCTCCTTCGCCCGAGGGAAAATCGGGCCATTTTCGAGTTAACTATCAATAGGGATTGGACGTAATAATATACTGCATTATTTTATTTTGTCAAGTACTATTTAAAGAATTTCTTATTTTTTCTTTACTTAATAAGGCGTCAAAAATTGACGCGATCTCTCGCCGCTGTGACGCTTGCCCCAACGATTCGCGTCAACGAACGCGTTACAACGATCCATAGAGCGGGTCAGTTCAAACTAAAAACGCAGGCTGGAACGATTGAAGTAAAAAGATGGAAAGATGAGAGAGGATAACACGAAAGCGCGGCAATCGGGTCGGGAGAGCGGGCGAAAATTACTGTGCGAATCCTTACCCGCGGTCGGCGCTTTTGCGGAGTGCTTTTATTGCGCCGCCGATATCGGGCGACCCAAAAACGGCAGTCCCGACAACGAGAACGTCTGCGCCGGCATTAATTATTTCCGATGCGTTCGTTGTGTCGATCCCGCCGTCGACTTCAATCAAGGCGTGGAGTTTTCTTTTTTTGAGGATATCACGAAGATGTCGAATTCGTTCGAGGCTATGCCGGAGAAACTGCTGGCCTCCGAACCCGGGGTTGACAGACATGAGCAGAACATTGTCGACTTCCGGCAAAATATCTTCCAGCGTGCCAAGAGGCGTTGCCGGGTTAAGACTCACTCCGGGCTTCATCCCCAACTGACGGATCGCCGAAACGGTGCGCTGGAGATGACGGCATGCTTCAACATGGACTGTAAGATTCGTGGCACCCGCCCTCTGAAATTCCTCGAGATACAGATCCGGATTTTCGATCATTAGATGCGTGTCGAGCGGAAGCCGGGTCAGCCCGCGAACTGTTTTTACCACCGATGATCCAAAACTGATATTAGGAACAAAGTGGCCATCCATGATATCGAGATGAATATAATCCGCTCCAGCTTTTTCCGCCGTAGCAATTTGATCCCCAAGATCTCCGAAATTCGCCGCGAGAATCGAAGGAGCGATCAGGACTGATTTTTTCTTCCGAGGGATCATTAGTGTTCTCTTACGACTGCTTTTTTCTCCGGCGCTTGCGCAACAAACAGATCAATTGGTTTGCCGTAGCTCACCACTTCGTTCATTCTCGGCAGTTGATCGATCACTGTGTTGGGGAGCAAATCTGCATTCGATTGATACACCAGGTTCCCCACCTTGAACCCTTTTTGCACCAAAATTCTTTGAGCCTCAGTGAGCGTCTTACCGATAAGGCTTGGGACAACCAAGCTGTCCAGAGATTCCCCACTGCTTTGCGTTACGCCGATGTAGACGCCTCGCTTGACCTTTGCTCCAGCTGCGACATCCTGAGAAATAATGGTCCCATCAGGAAAGTCTTTTGAAATTTCACGCACCACGACGCCGAGCTTAAGTCCAGCCCGCTCAAGCGCGAACTTCGTATCCCGTAATGAACGTCCTTTCAGGTCGGGCACAAGAGCAAGCTGTTCCCCGCCGCTGATCGTCAAGTAGATCCGGCGATTCGGTTTTACGATTTGTTGCGCTACCGGGTTCTGTGCAACAACGTATCCTTCCGGATAATCTTTATCGGGCCGCACATCTCCCTTCCTCGATTCGAGGCCCAATGAATCCAGCACGTGGATCGCTTCTGTTTCGGGAATGCCTACGACGTCGGGCACCGCAAGCGTTCCGCCGTGATTAACGTACCAGGGGAGAATGACGTTATCAAGAAGGATAATAAGCGCAATGAACCCGCCGAAACACCAAAGGGCGATTCTTGTAACTTTTGACTGGAAGAAGTTTTTCATGAAGTCTATTAGAAGGTACTCAGATTCAATCCTGAAACGCAAGTTTAGCTATGGTGCAAAAGAGACTCTATGTATTTTCCAACGATATCAAACTCGAGGTTGACTTTCGAGCCGGCTTTGTAACGGGCGAAGATCGTATTCTCGAATGTGTATGGGATGATCGCTACCTCAAATGTATCCCGGTGGAGTCTCGCAACCGTTAAACTCACTCCGTCGACTGCGATTGAACCGACGGGAATGAGGTATTTGCGGAATTTTATTGAGAATTGAATTGTGAACATCCAACTAGACAGCAACGCTTTTCGTCGAAGAACTATTCCGGTCGCATCCACATGACCTTGAACAAGATGGCCTCCTAGTGTTTGACGGAGGGATACGGGCCGTTCAAGGTTGACCATACTCCCTGGTCGCAAACTTCCGAGGTTTGTTTTCAGCAGGGTCTCTTTTACTGCATCGAGGGCAAAAATTTTGGTCGCGCGGCGGACGACGGTGAGACATGTCCCGTTCACTGCGACACTATTATCGACCTTAAGTCCAGAAAGGATCTTCCGAGCTTCGATCTCGAACCGACGGCCGTCGCCTTGCACGTGAACGGAACGCACGCGGCCAATTTCTTCGACAATCCCCGTAAACATATCTAGTTCGCCTCGTAATCGTATACTATTTTTGAAACTCGAGCGATAACGGCAATGCCCAATTTTGCGTCGCGCAAATCCTTGGAGAGGACGACAAGAACGTACGTTCGGCCATTAGGAAGAGTAATGATCGCAGAATCATGCTCGATCCCCGGGCTGCTGCCCGTCTTATGCGCTACTCTGACGGATTTTGGGAGGAGCGCCGGAATCATGTCATTGAATTTCTGAGATGAAAGAATCTCGAGCATTCGCGCCGACGCATCTCGGCTGACGAGCTTTTTTTTTGCCAGTTTTTCCAAAAGGCGTTCAAGAGCGTATGCAGTCACTGTGTTATTCTTTCCTGCTTCATACGCGCGTGTATCTTCGACCCCTCTTAAAATTCGGATCCCGTTCATCCCGAGAGTCTCCATCGTTCTTTGAATATTCTTTGCGCCCACAAATTCGATGAGGTTGTCCGCTGCAAGATTGCTGCTGACTGTGATCATATCGAACACGAGTTTCCGAATAGGCAATCGCTTTCCGACATCGCTGTAAAGGCTATCGTCGCTGTCGCTCACGGCGTTGAGCGAATATGACGAACCGTCTGCAATGCTGGTAAATGAATTGTTGACCACGAGAGAATCGTCGAGCGAAAACTTCCCTCGTCTGGCTTCATTGAACACCTCGATCATTACCGGGGTTTTAATCGTGCTCGCTGCCTGAAACACTTCGCGTCCATTCCTAAAGTAAGTTTTCCCGGACCGGAGATCCTTAAACGCGACCGCAAAAACTCCATGGACCTCGCGGACGACGGAGTCAATTTCTTTTGCCATCTCTTGTAATGTTTTTCGCCCGGCGATCGCATCACCGGCAACGAGCAAACAAGCAAGTACGATGATCGCTCCTGTCCGCATCCTATACAGCTGATGAATATACTGGATAGCCCTCAATAAGAAGGTCGGGTCCGATCATGCTCCGTTTCTGTCGCCGCAAACGCCGAAAGCCATGTCCCGCTTTTATGCCGGCGATGCCGTCGCCGAACTTCTTATCAGAAATAAATAAATATATTTTATCGACGGATCGCGACCTCAAAAATTGGCGGTACATGGCTCCACCGCCTTCAACGAGAACGGATGCAATTTTTCTTTTCGCTAGTTCTCTCAAAATCTCCTGTACTGGAATCAGACCGCTTTTAGTTTTCTTCACAATGAAGTCTACGCCTTTTTTGCGTAACGGCCTCATTTTTTTCAGATTCCCTCCGCCGGCAAAAACGATGGTCCGGCCCCGATGCTGGTCGTTAAAAAGATGAGCCGTCAACGAAGTCCGGAGACGGCCGTCAACGAGGATCCTGTATGGATTTCTTCCTTTGACATGACGCACAGTGAGCCGGGGGTCATCGGCCATTGCGGTCCCGGCGCCCACGAGCACACTGTCATATTCCGCTCTTAGGACGTGCGTCATTCTCCTGGCTTGTTTCGACGTGATCCATCGCGACGAACCGTCCTTCCTTGCAATGAAACCGTCCCTTGTTTGGGCGGCTTTGATAGCGACAAACGGCATTCCGGTAGTAATGTATTTGACAAACCGTTCATTGATGATTGTGGCCTCGCGTTTCAAAACTCCGACCACGACCTCAATTCCAGCGGCACGAAGTGCTGCAAACCCTTTTCCGGCAACTAGCGGATTAGGGTCTTGCATCGCAGCCACGACTTTCGAGATCCCTTGCTTAACGATCGCGTCGACGCACGGAGGCGTTTTGCCGTGATGAACGCACGGCTCGAGGTTGACATACAGCGTTGCGTTTTTAATTGTCGAGTGACGTTTCAACGCATCGCGGATTGCATTGACCTCTGCGTGGGCTTCGCCAAATTTTCGGTGGTAGCCTGTGCCTATCACGCGACCCTTATGGACGATCACTGCGCCGACGCAAGGATTGGGGCTTACCGCGCTTCCGCCTTTTTGTGCAAGTCTCAGGCATTCCATCATCAATTTTTCGTCTTTGCGGCTTGCCATTTGCCGACTCTGCCTAAAATAAAAAAAATCACGGAACCTCCATCGCCGATCCGTGATGCCCATGCTTGCACGACGCCGTCTTATTTGAAACGGATCTCTTTCCCTTTAGCCGCTGACTGATAAATTGCGTCGACGATCCTCATGCGAAGCACCGCTTCGTCTGCTGTCGAGATCACGGGATGCATGCCGCGCACCGTGCCGATGAAATGCTTCAACTCATTTTCATACGACCGGCGAAAAAGATTTTGCGGATCGTCGATTTTTCCCGGAGTAACGTTGACGATGTTTCCATGCATCTCGCGATGGATCTTCAGCGGATTAAGCTTCGCGCTTCCTTTGTCGCCGTAAATATTACAATAAAATAATTCATTCTCGATGTAAAAACTCCAGCTTACTTCGATGGTGATCGTTGCCCCGTTCTTCATGAAAAGAAACACCGCAGCGGAATCTTCGACGCCTGGAGTCGCGTGCGAGTAGTTAGATGCGTTGACCCTCAGAACCTCTGGGTAACCGGTCATCCACAGGGCAAGGTCGAGCATGACGATCCCGAGGTCGAGAAATACCCCTCCCCCTGACTTATCTTTGTGCCCCATCCATGCGTTTTGATCGGTCAGCTTTTTTAGCCATCCCGCCTTCACGTAAAAGACCTTGCCGAGGTCGTTGTTCTCGATGAAGCTGCGAAGGATCATCGTGTCCGGCCGAAATCGATTATTCATCCCGACCATAACTTTTTTCTTCGCTTTCTTTGCCGCTTCCGCAATTGCAACCGCCTCAAGATATTTTCGCGCGATGGGTTTCTCGACAAAGATATCTTTTTTTGCGTCGAGGCAAATGAGCGAGATCTCTTTGTGCGCGTTCGTCGTCACACAAATGTCAACGGCGTCAAGCTCTTCCTTCGCGAGCATTTCGTTGATGTCGGAGTAATAACGTTTAATCCCGTATTTTTCGGCAAGCGTTCGCGCGCGCGACCGATCTTTGTCGCACACGCAGGAGACTATTGCGTCGGGAATTTTGGTAAGAATGGGCAGGTGAAAAACTTGTGCGATCCAGCCTAATCCAACGATACCGATTTTTGCTTTGTCCATTGCTGGCTAAATAATTTCCCCAATTTACAATGCGCGGCGTTCGGTAGATCTGTTTCGGGAAGGATGTTGTGCGCAGAATTCTTTCACAATTCCGGCAATCCCCTTCGCGTCTAGTTTAACTATCTGGTATAATTCAGCCGGAGTGCCATGCTCGATGAATTCGTCCGGAATTCCGTGGAGGCGAACGGCGACGTCTCGATGATTCATCTCCGTCATCGCTTCGAGGACGGCAGCGCCAAATCCGCCATGGATGCTGTTCTCTTCGACAGTGACAACGCGGTCGAACTTCTCAAGTATTTGCTCCAGAAGCGCAGTGTCGATCGGTTTGGCAAACCGCATATTGACAACCTCCGCCAGGATACCTTCTTTCGCAAGAAGGTCTGCGGCGGCAAGGGCGTTATAGACAATAGTCCCGATGCTGAGAATGGCGACGTCATGCCCGGTCCGTAAGACTTCTCCCTTTCCGATCTCTATTTTATCAAACCCTTTTTTCACGGGAACGCCGAGCGCATTTCCGCGTGGGTAACGGAGAGCGATCGGGCCTCCCCGATGTTCCACTGCGGTAAAGACCATGTCCCGCAGCTCGCTTTCATCCTTCGGAGCCATAATGACCATTCCGGGAATGCATCGAAGGTAGGACAAATCGAATGCTCCATGATGAGTCGGACCGTCGGCGCCGACAAGGCCGCCTCTGTCCAGGACAAAGACGACATTAAGATTCTGAAGGGCAACATCGTGAATGATCTGATCGTACGCCCGCTGGAGGAATGTCGAATAAATCGCTGTCACAGGAATATACCCTTCGGTCGCGAGGCCCGCCGCGAACGTCACGGCATGCTGCTCCGCAATGCCGACGTCGAAAAACCGGTCGGGCATCGCTTTCTGGAGCGCCTTCAACCCCGTTCCGTCCGGCATAGCGGCGGTAATTCCGACGACCTTCGGGTTCGTTGCACAAATTTCGACCAGCGCTTCGCCAAAAATTGTAGTGAACGCTGGCGGCGCATTTGGGTTTTTCGGTGAAATGCCGGTGACCTTATCAAATGGCGTCACTCCATGCAACCGGGTAGCTTCTTTTTCGGCAGGAGCGTATCCTTTTCCTTTCTCGGTGATCGCATGGATAAGGATCGGGCCCTTAAGGTTTTTCACATGGCGGAATATCTCGACAAGCTTCACGACGTTGTGCCCGTTAAAGGGGCCAAAATAACGGAAGCCGAGCGCCTCGAAAAGCATTCCCGGAGTAACAACGGCCTTCAACCCTTTTTCGACATTCTGGGCGACGGAGCGGAGCCGGTCGCCGAACGAGTCGAGCTTTCCCGTAAGATCCCAGACGTTCGATTTGAATTTATTGTAGCTCGGATGGGTCAGTACCTCTGCGAAGTAATTATGGAAGGACCAGAGATTCGGCGCTATGGATGAGAGCGATACCATGCGATTGTCGTTCAGCACGACGATCATATCTTTCTTCAGCAGGCCGGCGTTGTTCATCGCCTCGTATGCCATTCCGCCCGTCAAAGAGCCGTCTCCGACGATCGCAACGACTTTGAAATCCTCATGATTGAAATCGCGCGCAGTCGCGATTCCGAGCGCTGCGGAAATCGCGGTACTCGCATGACCCGCTCCGAATGTATCGTAGTCACTCTCGCTTCTTTTGAGGAATCCGCTGATCCCGTGAAGCTGCCGGATGGTGTGAAAGCGGCTCTTCCTGCCGGTGATGATCTTGTGAGGATACGCCTGATGTCCGACATCCCAGACTAATTTATCTTTTGGAGTATCGAACACATAGTGAAGCGCCACCGCTAATTCGACGGCGCCCAAGCCGGCGCCAAGATGGCCGCCGGTCTTTGAAATTGAGTCGACCAAAAATTCACGAACCTCTTTAGAAAAAGTTCGGAGGTCTTTCAACTGCAATTTCCTCAGATCAGCCGGGGTCTCGACCTTCTGGAAAAAATGCGTCGAACCTTCGTTCACATCGTCGCTCATTCGCTGTCCACCAATTCTATCTTATTGCTCATATTCTTATTTAATTTTTTGATCTTCAGTTCTGCTTTTGAGAGGGTCTCCATACATTCCTTCGAAAGCTCAATGCCCTCTTCGTAGAGCGCAATAGCGTTTTCCAGGGGGACATCCCCTTGCTCGAGGGAATCAACGATCTTCTCCAGACGCGCAAGCGATTGTTCAAATGTTCGTTTTGTCTGTTCTTTCTTTGAAGAAGCCATCGTCGTCATTTCTTTTTCTGCAACGATTCAACCGTGGACTCTGCATCGCCGTCGGAGAACCGTATCGTGATCCGATCGTTTGTCGCCAAATTCGACATCTTCGGAACGATCGCATCTCCGCGATAAACCATCGCATAACCCCGTTTCAGGGTCAATTGCGGGTCGACCGATTGAACACGCTTCAAAAAAGATTCAATCCGCTGGCGGACATTTTCTTGAAAATGAACGATGTTCAGTCGGAGCCGGTGTTCCAAATTGTCGACAGTTTGACTGCGTTGACAGACGATATCGAGAGGCCTGTTGAATGAATAACTGCCGACCAGGCTGTTCACGCGATCAATTTCAGATTGAACCCGTCCGTTGATCAAATTTTGCATAGTATAGGAAAAATTCTGAAGAATATCAATGACTTCGGCCCGATCCTTCACGACCAACTCCGCGGCTGCCGACGGGGTGGGCGCACGAAGATCGGCGACAAAATCGCTGATCGTGAAATCGATCTCATGTCCCACTGCGCTGACGACCGGAGTTGATGAATTATAGATTGCCCGGACAACGATCTCCTCGTTGAACGCCCAAAGGTCTTCAAGCGATCCGCCCCCCCTTCCAACGATAATGACATCGATCTTTCCAAGTTCATTCAGGTCGTTGATCGCTTGAGCGATCTCTTCAGCGGCGCCGATCCCTTGTACTTTGACCGGCGCAAGGATGACCTCGACGGAAGGGAATCTCCTTCTCAGGATGTTTATCATATCTTGGATCGCCGCGCCGGTGGGCGAGGTCACGATACCGATCCTTTGCGGGTATGCCGGGAGAGGTCGTTTATGCCCTTCATCGAACAAACCTTCGGCATTGAGCTTTTGCTTAAGTCGGTCGAACGCAAGCTGAAGTTCTCCGACCCCAACGGGTTGAAGTTGAAGGCAATCGATCTGATAATTGCCGCGCGGCTCGTACACTGTGATGTTGCCGCGTACAATAATTTTCATCCCATCGTTAGGACGGAAGAGGAGCTGGTTCACTCTGCTTCGCCACATCACTGCGGACAATTGGGCACCTTCGTCCTTGAGGGTAAAATAGAGATGGCCGGACGTATGGAATTTGATGTTTGAAACCTCGCCCTGCACCCACACCTCGCTGAAACCCATTTCGAGCACGCCTTTGATGCGTCGGGTGATTTCAGAAACGGAGACGATGTTTTTCGGGTCTTGCATACGTGAAATATATGGTTAAAAATTCGCATATCAAACTGTTGGGTAGTGGGCTGCTTTCAGAAACCTTCCGAAGGGTTTCTATTTAAAATGAGCAAATGCTAAAGCTTTTACAATGTTTAGCCAAAAAACCTTCGGAAGGTTTGTGGTCAAGCCTCAAAGTAATCCGCTATCAACTCCGAGTAGCCTTTGCGAACAACGTTGTCAATGTGTATATTTCTTCCAGAGAGGAGAAATTATGAAACTCGACGTTCTTGCGATCGGCGCACATCCCGATGATGTAGAGCTCGCCTGCGGCGCCACAGTCGCAAAGCTCGCTCAAGCGGGGAAAAAAATCGGAATTCTTGACCTCACTCAAGGCGAATTAGGAACTCGGGGGACGAAAGAAATTCGGAAACGCGAATCGGAAGAATCGACAAAAATTCTGGGGGTCAATGTTCGCGAGAACCTGAAAATGCCCGACGGCAACATCGACGTCGGACAGAAAAATGTGTTGAAGGTGATCGAGTCATTGCGTGCCTTCCAGCCCGATATTCTCATATTCCCGCACTCCCTTGAGCGCCATCCCGACCACGAACATGCGCATCGTCTTTGCCGAGAGGCATGGTTCTATGCGGGTCTTGAGAAAATCACGACGACGGTGAACGGGAAAAGGCAGGAACCATTTCGCCCGAAGAAATATTTCAATTACATGCAAAAGTACGAGTTCACTCCATCTTTTATCGTCGATGTATCGAGCTCATATTCAATGAAAACCGAGGCTCTCTCCGCCTTCAAGTCGCAATTCTATGACCCCAAAAGCAAGGAACGGGAAACGTTGCTCTCATCTAAAATATTTCTGAAGTCGATCGAAGCGCGCGACGTCCATTATGGGAGCCTTATCAACGTCGCGTACGGTGAGCCTTTTTTTTCGATTGAACCCTTAGGCGTCGATTCTTTTTTTTAGTTTGAAATTAAAAATTAACGTAGTATACATAGAATGAAAGCTGCGCAGGAACTTTTGTCCTGCAGCGGCTCGTTCACTTATATATTGGATGGAAAAGAAGTTTTGTTGGCACTTTTAATTGACAAAAGATTATGAAGAAATTATTCGCGGTGATGGCATTCGGCCTTCTTGCTGTCGTGGCTGCTGCTTCCATAACTGCAGTCTATGCCGGCGGGATCAAATCCACCGGGTCAGTTGCACATAAACGGAAAGGTTCAACAAAGCGGCGGGAACCAAAAAAGCGGGTTACGCGAAGAAGCTTCAAACCTGCATAAAGAAATAACTCTGATATCTCAACGTCGACGATCTGCATAAATAACTTTGCTTTGAAATCGCTCATTCACATCCACACTGACGCACTGCGATGAAATGTTCTACCTGCGGTAATGAATTAAGCACAAACGACAAGTTCTGTTCTCACTGCGGGTCGAAAGTGGACCCGGTAAGTTCATCGGTACCCTCTCAGCAACACTCCCTCCCCTCCTCGGCTTTCGTTCTCGGCAAGAAAGGCATGTCGAATCGCGCCAAAGCGATGTATGGGGGAATCGCTTTTTGTCTTTTGATCGGGATGGGGGTTGTTTTCGTCCATAACCTCCCCGGAGGAGAAAACCCCGTCATCGAAAAGCAACCGACTGTTTCCCAGCCGGTCAACTATGAAGGTGTGAAACTGACGATGACCCCGGTTCAATCGAAGGTCGAAAACGGATACATCATAATAGCATTGTCAGACGTGCTCGAGAAAAAGATGGTTGGTTTTACGTACGATGGAAAAAATAAACAAGTGGATCTGCTGGCGTACATCAACCCGGAGGGTAAACTCGTCACTTCGATCGCCATGTGCGAGCCGTGCAATTCAAAAAGCTTTCATACCGAATCGAACGACATCGTATGCGACAATTGCGGGACACGGTGGAATTTTACGACGCTCGAGGGCATCAGCGGAACATGTCAGAAGTATCCGCCCGACCCGATTCCGAGCGAGATTGTCGGCAATGAGATTCGCATTGACGAAAAGAGCGTCGAGAACTGGAAGATGAGAATATGACGAGAAGATTTTTGGCAGGGGCGATCCTTCTGTCGGCGGTTGCAGGTTGCGCAAAACCATCCTCAACGCAAAATGCAGTCTCTTCACCCGCGGTCGCAACGGCGGAAATTCAATTGCCGACGCTCAAGTGTACGACGTGCGTTCATACGATCCAGAATGCGCTCGCTGCTGTAGACGGCATAGAGAACGCAGATGTGAACCTCAACGCAAAAAGCGTTACTGTAAAATTTATCCCTGCAAAATTGGAAATTGCTAAAATACGGAAGGTGATCAATGAAGCAGGTTACGATGCCGATTCCATGAAACGAGATTCCACGGCGTACGAAAATCTACCGGAATGCTGTAAGTAACGCCGTCAACCCTGTGCGTTTCTCCTCGCCTCCCCCGCTCTTCTTACGATCGTAATAAGAAAACCCGCCACGAGCGTTATCGTTCCGATCCACACAAGATTGATGAATGGCTTGATGCTCGCCTCCACGATGAGCGTCTCGGCTTTTTGCTGCTGGCCTGCGGCCAGCGGCGTGGCGACTGTAACTGTGACCGACGATTTTCCCCTTCCCCCGTTTCCCAGCCCCATTCCTTTTATGGTAAACGAGACATCGCTATTCTCAAGCGTCGCGGGAACATATATCACTTTCCCCCTTTGGTTCTGCATCTCCGGAGTAAGATGCTCAGTTTTGCCTCCCTTGGTCACTTCCAGGTTTACTGTCACAACATTCCCTTTTTCGGGAGACGTAGCAAAACTGTATCCGGTGTACTGGATCGACATGCCATCGAATTGTTGCACCTCATCTTTCTCGATCGTCAGGTCCTGTTCATTTTTCGAATCCGGAGCTTCAAGCGAAAGAGGTGAAACATAAAAATCCTTCGTCATCAGATTGATGATATCCGGGTTTCGCATCAACCCCTCGCTCTCTTTGTTATTGAACATGACCGGAGCGACGATGAATTTTTCGCCTCCCCGTTCCACCTCTACGTCGAAAGCAAACCTTCCTCGTTCGATCGGATGGTAGCCCAGATAGCGCATGGTATAGCCCATCGCCTGTACCTGTTTTCCCTCCTCCAAAGATATGGTCTCTTTGTTGTCGTACTTTGCGGATGCAACGAACCCTAAGAACATCAACGAGAGCCCGATATGAGCGATCGATCCGCCGGCCATTTTCGGGTTCCCGCGGAAGATGCGATATCCCACTATTGAATTTGTGAAAAGAGCGAACGACGATGCGCACAAGAAGATCAGCATGGCAACTTGATGCGCGCCGGCAATGAAACTCCCGAGCGTAAAAAGAAGCGCGAGCCCTACGGGGATTCGCAGGCTTTTCATGAGGGATTCGGTATCGGAATTCTTCCACCAGAGCAATTGGCCGACGCCGGCAAGAATTGCGATACAAATTCCCAGCGGCAACGTCGTTGTCACATAATACGAGGAGTCGACAGCTGAGACTTTACCTTTCAAAATTCCGGTGATGATCGGCGATGACGTCCCGATGACAATAAACAGCGCCGCAAAGACGATCGCTGAAGACCCGAGAAACAACGCGAATTCCCGCGAAAGGAAGCTATGTCCAACGGGCACCTTCGGCATCTCTTTCATCCGCGAGAAAAAAAGACCGAATCCGATGGAAGCGAACAGGAAGAGTCCCGCGAGCAACAGCCAATAGACCAACATGCCCGGTTCGACGAAAGAATGGACGGACGTATCGCCAAGGACGCCGCTCCGTGTCAGGAACGTCGAGTACAGCACCATCATAAAGCAAAAGATGCTCAGGATAAAATTAGTTTTAATGAAACTGCCGCTTCTCCGCTGCGACAGCATGGTGTGGATCGAGGCAACGCAGACCAGCCACGGTATGAGCGAAGAATTTTCCACAGGGTCCCATCCCCAATAACCTCCCCATCCTAGCGTCTCGTATGCCCAGAAACCCCCCATGACAATACCCGTTCCAAGGATCATCGCCCCGAATACCGTCCATGGCGTCGACACGCGAATCCAACTGACGTAGTCGCGGCGCAGCATACCTGCAACGGCGTACGCAAACGGCACCGACATTGAAGTGAATCCGATGAACAGTACTTGCGGATGGATGACCATCCAATAATTCTGAAGCAGAGGGTTCAAGCCTTTCCCTTCGCTCGGGTACTGCGCCCAGAGCCCTTTCGCCTGGTCGAGCCACACAAAATTGGTTACACCCGCAGGAATAGGTCCGCTGTGAATGAGGTCTTTCGGGAACAGGTCCCAAATATACGCGAAAGGATTTTTGACGATGATCATGAGAAGGAGAAACGAAAGGATCGCGGAATAGATCAGCATGAGCTCCGCTTCGTACCCCTTCTTCGAGGAATACCACATCAGAACAAGGCCGACAATGCTCGTATAGAAGGCCCACAGTGAGAAGCTTCCTTCCTGGCCTGCATAAAATGTCGAGAAAAGAAGAGGGCCCGGCAGATCTGTAGAGCTATAATTCCAGACGTACGCATAGTGGAACTGATGCGTCATGATCAGGTAGATAAGCAAACCAGCCGCGGACACCATGCCGGCTACTGCGGTGCGGTACGCCAACCGGGCATATTTTAATAACACGGATGAGCGCTTTCGATGCACCAGGTAATACAACAGCGTCGCGAGGAGCGCAGCAGCGAATGCAGTTCGTATAATAATGCTTCCAACCATTCTCTATCTTCCTTCGGGCAAAAATTCTTTTATAGCGTCTTATTCACGGCAGTTGAATCCCCCTGATATTTTGAAGGACATTTTGTGAGGATCTCCGTCGCGTGGAAATATCCATCCTGATATCTCCCTTTAGCAACAATGCTTTTCGCCAGTTCGAAATTGTTGGGCTTTGCCCCGTCGAATACGACCTTCGCCTCTTGTTCATTATCGTCCTTCATATAAAAAATGAACTGGTCGCTCTTCGCGTCGAAGGTCGATTCTTTATCTTTCACCCATTCGCCCTTTACTTGGACTTTTTTGTTCATTTTTTCCGCCTTGGCAAAATCGGTGTATTCCACGTTGCTGTCCAGGAACGAGACCGCCCCGAAGATAATAAAAGCGACGATCACAACGGCCGCGATAATAACTTTCACTTTCATAGAATGCTCCTTATTTCTTCAGGCTGTCTTCAAGTTTAGTGATTTTTCGGTCAAGTCGTACAAGATACACGACAAGCCCCAGCCAAATAATGAGAACGATGCTCATGACGATATACAATTGATGGTCTGCAAGGAAATCCACGAGTCAACTCCTATGGTTGGTGAATCGATTGTTCAAGGCGGGCCGACCGCACTTTCAAATTAAAAAACCAGAAATACAACAATGTAAAACCGACGATCGAAGCGAAAAACACGACCTGCATGTTCGCAGGCATGTGGAGCTGTGCCACCGGCGTCGAACCGGCTTCATCGCCTTTCGCTCCCGGATGAAGTCCGGTCATGATCCGCGGCATCACAAAAATGAAAAAAGGAGCTGTCACGCCGGCGATGACCGAATACACGGCCGAGAGGGTCGCTTTTTTCTCATCGACGTCGATCGCGGAACGGAGCGTAAAATAGGCCCCATAAATTAACAGCAAAACAAAGATCGAAGTTTCTCGCGGGTCCCAATTCCAAAACGACCCCCAATTGAATTTCGCCCAGATCGAACCGGTGACGGTTGCGAGAACACAGAACATTGTGCCGAGGCCCGCGGCCGAAACGGACCGGAGGTCGTAATCCATTTTCTTTGTCTTCAGAAAGAGAATGCCGTATACCATCGACGCAATGAATGCGACAAGCGTTGTCCACGACATCGGCACATGGAAGAAGATGATCCGAGCCTTATCTTCAAGCGCCGGGATAATGGGAAGCTCGTACCATGCGTGAGGAACCGGGACCATCGGCATGAGAAGGCCGGCAACGATCACGAGCGTCAACCAAATGAGCAGAGCAATTTTCCAGAAAAAATATTTGGGCATCTTCAATCCTTCCACACAAATTCGAACAGGATGACGGAAACGGCGACAACGACCACCGTGTATGAGACCAAAATTTGGAACTCGCCGAGCGCCTCTTCAAAAAAGGCTCCTTCAATCGAAAGCTGCGTGGCCTTGATGACCGTGATGAGCATCGGGAGCAGAATGGGAAAAGAAAGCACGGGATACAACGTGCCTTTTGTATTTGCCTTCGCGATGATCGCCGCGATGATTGTTGAGGAGCTCGCGATGGCGCAGCTGCCGAGAAAAATCGTCGTCCAGAATATCGCCTCTGACGACACGACAAAATTATTGATGAAGATGATGTAGAGCAACGCGATGACGACGTTCAGCGAGAAGGTCAGCACAAAATTAAAAAACAACTTACCGACATACACCGGCGTCGGACGCGCGATGAGCTGCAGCGTGGGGACTGTCCCCCGCTCTTCTTCGCTGACAAACGTCCTCGACAATCCGGACATGCTCGAAAAGAAAATGATGACCCACAGCATCCCGGCAAGAACGTCGCTGCTGACCGATTCGCTTCCGAGGGAGAACAAAATGACGGAGAGAGCCGTCACGACAAACATGAACAGCGCGTTGAGCGCGTAACGGGTGCGGAGTTCCGAGCGCGAGTCTTTGAGGAAAATATGGTACGATGGAGCAAAAAGGGGTTTCACGGCACTTCTATAATAACATATTAGGAGGGGACTTTCAAGTTCGCTTCTGTATGATCCTTGAACGATCAAGGTCGATCCGTGCCCCGGCAAATTCAAGGTCATCCTCATCGTTTGTGGCGATAATAAGGATGCCGGTTTGTAGTTGAGCACGCATCGCTTCGCGCACGACGCCGATGCCTTCGGCATCGAGGTTCGCCGTCGGTTCATCGAGCACGAGAATTTCCGGATGATGAAGCAACGCAGCAGCGTATTTCAATCGTTGTTTCATGCCCGAAGAGTATCCATGGACTTCATCGTTGCGCCGGTCGAAGAGGCCGAATCGTTTCAAAAGGTCGTCGGCCTGACTCATTTTATCGACGGGAATTCCCCGAATATTGCCGATAAGAACCAGATTTTCGATCCCCGAAAACTCGTCGTAGAGGTTAATGTACGGAGAAACAAACCCGATATGGTTGAACAGATCTTCACTAGAAATTTCTTTCCCCGCGACCGAGCACTGAATGCTCCCTTTGTCCGGGGAGAGCAGGCCACAGATGATTTTCGCAATGGTCGATTTACCAGACCCATTCTTTCCGGTGATCGCAAGCGACTGCCGTTCCTTCAAAGAAAAAGAGATGTCTTCAAAGATCAGGCGGCGATGGAATGATTTGGAGAGCGGCTTGGCTGAGAACAAAATCGGCGTCACCTCTCTGTCCGCGAGCGGCTTCTCCATTTTACCGCCCGACGATCTACGGTGCCGTTTTGGTTGTTTATTTTGAGGATGCGCCATGAGCGAAATATACTGTAACAACGTTGTGTTCCGGCTCCGTGTAGACGATGTCGAGTTTCCCGTTGCCGTTAAAGTCTCCGAACCTGAACATCGCGCCTTTCGGGATGTCGATGAGAAACGTTCCGGGAAGGAATCGGCCGTTACCTTTTCCCTTGAAGAAAAATAGCTCTGAGGTTTGGTCATCGAGCGCGACGAGGTCGTTGATACCGTCGCCGTCGAAATCGACCACCTGAAGTTGTTCGGGGTCGCTGATATGGACGGTATCGATGACGGTAACAAATTCGCCGAATCTGCCCGCCCCCTTTCCGAGCGCGATACGGATAGAATTCGTCGGCGTTGAATACAAGATGCAATCGGGGTTGTTGTCTCCATTGAGGTCGGCAAACAGCATGTAACACCGTTTCATGACGGAATCGGGGAAAATATAGGAGAGCGTCTTCCCGCGATACTGACCAGTCGAATCGCTGAAGGTGATGCCGAGATTGTACCGGAGTGAATCGGTGTCGAAATAAATGTATCCAAGGTCCGGTCTGCCGTCATCGTTGAAATCGTTGACCGATCCGGCGAGGATCCGGGCCGGGATGATCGGTTTAAAATTGCGCTCGACAAACCTTGCGCCTGAAACTTGTCGAAAGTAGGACAAGGAGCGCTGGCGCATTGTAGAATAAATATAAAATTCGATCGCCTGGTTCTGCAACGCTGCATCCGGCATGAACATTCTCGGGTTCTCAGCCGTCGAGATGGCATAGGTATAAGGAGACACAGGCCGTTGACGGCGGTGAGGGTTTGGCATCGAAAGCGACAGTACGGAGACTTTAGCGATCGACTCGTGAGTAAGGAGAAATGTCAACGATGTATCGTTCTTTGAGTAGAGCCGGATCGACGAAGGGTTATCGACCGTCGGGAAACTGATTTGGCCCGACATGCGGTTCTGCTGTGAACTAAAAAGAAGCGAAAGAGTCGACGAGGCGTCGTTGACAACTGCAATATCGTCGAGGCCGTCGTCGTTCAGGTCGGAAACGACAAGCCCGAGAGGCTTCCTACCGACTGCAAACGATACCTTCCCGCCGATGCCCGATGTTTCGGCACCGGTGCGAAGTCTTTTTCGCGCATTCCAGTAACATGTCAGCATTTTATTCGGGCCGTCAACGACAAGGAGGTCATTCCATCCATCGTTGTCAAAATCTCCTACAAGCGATGCAGTTGCGTTCAGCGGACAGCCGAACACCACCTCATCGTAAAACGTGCCGTCGCCTTGATTTTGAAATACACCGAAAATGCCATCTTTTCCGTCAAAGGATAAAATATCGGTCCCTAACTTCGACGAGACCGGAGCGGCAAGAATGCTGTTCGTCTCGTGCCCATACTCCAAATTCTGATACTGAAAATATGTCGCCATGCCGTCGCCTGCAAAAAAACGTATCGACCTCCCTTGGCTCGACGTCACGGCATAATCGAGAATCTTGTCGCGGTTAAAGTCTCCGAATGCAACGTTCACCGTGTCCTGGCCGAACGACACGATATTTTGTTCTGAGAACTGCAACTCCCCCATTCCGTAGTAGAAGACCATTTCGTTTGTGAGCCAATTATGAATGACGAGGTCGGGGAAATCATCGTCGTTCAATTTGATCACAGAGGCGTCGATGACCGGGATCTCCGGAAGAATCAGCGTCTTTTCTCTGAACGTTCCGTCCTTATTCCCGCGCAGGACCGAAATGCCGGAAGATAATTTTCCGAAACACAGAATATCCGTTGTGCTGTCATTGTCGATGTCCGCGAGAAGAACTTTTTCTGGATAGAAATTTACCGGATATTTTGTCGAGGAATAAACCGAGTCGGTGGGCGAACTGAGCCACACCTCGACCTGACTCGCTTCCCGATGAACGATGACAATATCTTCTTTGCCATCTCCGTTAAAATCCTGCGCTGCGAGGAAAGTAACATCGGTCGCTTCCCCGATCGGCTTTTCCTCAAAAGATTCGCCGCTCCCTTTATTGATGAGAACAACGATCTGCCGCGTCTCCTGGTTGTAGCACAAGATGTCCGGGTATGGGTCGTTATTGAAATGAATAACAGTGGGAAGCGAAGGCATGAACGAGACCGGAATTTCCGACACCATGCCCAAGGGGGCTGTGTTTCCCCGGTTCTGGGCAGCGACCGAGCGAGGGATCACAAGAGAGAACACTGCAAGCAGGCCTAGGCAGGCTAAGAGATGAGGGGCTCGGTCGATTGTCATTACACAGCGTTCATAACATGCGGCGAATTTAACGGCGGGCGGTTTTTGTCCGGCGTTGAAGCCGTTCTTCGCGCCGCCGCAGGGCATCGGCGAAACGACGCAATTCATCCTCACTCTCGGGCCGGACGCCCGGCGATGGAACGGGATTTCCATTTTCGTCGATTGCGACGAACGTAAGGTAAGCGGTATTTGCATGTCTCACCTCTCCCGTGAGGAGATTTTCTGAAAGCACTTTCACTCCGACTTCCATTGACGTATTGAAGGCCCTATTAACCGAAGCGCGGAGCATGACGACCTCACCGGTCTTTATAGGATGAATAAAATTGAGGTCATCGACAGACGCAGTCACGCAAATACGCTTCGCGTGACGGGCGGCGGCAATAGCCGCAGCAAGGTCGATCCAGTGCATAAGCTGTCCGCCGAGAAGATTGCCGAGCTGGTTCGTATCGTTTGGAAGAACCAGCTGGGTCATCTCCACTTGAGACTGGCGCACCGTGAAGGTTAATTTTTCTGTCACGGCGTTGCGCTCGTCGAGAGCCCCGGATTCTTTTTCGGCGGCTCGGTTTTTTCTGATTCGATCTGAGCCTTCAACAGATCGACGTCGGGTTTAAGATTGCTCGAAGGATATTTTTGATAAAATAGACCGATCGCTTCGAGTGCGCCGGCTTTATCATGCCTTTGATGGAGCGCTTCGGCCTTTCCGAGGAGCGCATCATCGGCATAATCGGTATCGTGGTACCGATCCAGCACGATGTCGAAATATTGGATAGCCGCTCGGTAATATTCAAGCCGATAATATAACTCTGCGTTATCGTACTCCTTTTTTGCGAGCTTGTTATTCAGTTCCTGAATTTTTGCCGCGGCATCTTTCGCCAGCGAATCCGTCGGGAAATATTCGATAAACGACTGGAAGTCGTCGATCGCCTGCTTTGTGTATTTCTGGTCGAGTTCGGGCTGTGGGGAAAGTTCATAATCTGCCATCGCCTTCATGAATCGCGCTCGTTCGACCAACGGGCTTGACGGCATCGTCCTGATCAACACATCGCATTCCGATGCCGCAAGGATATATTCTTCGCGTCGATAGCGGCATTGGGCAATATAGAATTGCGCGCTATCGGCCACCAAACTTCCCGGGTATTGGACTGTAACGATCTTAAAATCGTCAGCGGCATCGAGATAATCGTGTTTGTTGAACTTTTCGAGTGCGCGTGCATAGCGGACCTCGAGCGGGAGCGATTCAACTTCTTTGCTGGAGCTACAACCGAAATTTATCACGGCAAAAAGACAGGCCGCCGCTGTACATATTGCGATATTTTTCAATTCAAAAGACCCTTCGTAAAAAAATAAATGGTTGAAAGCGATCACTGAAAGACGGCTATCAACTCCGGATTGTAAAGAATAAGTAGACCGCGACGCCGGCAGCACCCCCAATAATGAACGGCTCTAAAAACTGTTCAAGGATCGACCCCGCAGGGATTTCGCCATGGATAATCTTTTCACTCCCCTTTTGCAGATCTTCCATGTCGGAAACCTTCACTGTGTCGTTATATTCCGCGTTTTGAGTCCCAGCCCAAAGAATTTTTCCGTCAACGTATCGGGTAACGACGAAACGCATTGCGAGCGTAACCGTGCGGCAGCATTGCCGAGCGGAAAATAGTCCGTCGGAAAACGGTTCGCCGTAGACGATCCCGGCGCTTGCGACAGACGATACCACACCTAAGTCCGCAATGCCGTTGCCCGAATATACCCCCGTAAACCTTTGACGGAAACCTTGTGCGAGTGTGCCAGCAAGAAAACGGTTTGCGTCCCCTTCCTCGATCGTGAGCCTGATCGTGCTCGTGTCCGGAATCTTCGCGTCATCGCAAAAATGGTTCACCGTCTGAAGACATAAGTCGGAGAGAACAGCTCCGTTGGATTTTGGAACGCTGGCGTCAAAACTCAGTGCTCGTGTCCCGCCGATGCTCAATCCGAATAAAATAACAGCGGATCGTTCCAGAATTCGATTCACGCGTAAATTCCGCGAACTTTGAGAGTCTTGGCAACTTTGTCGATTGCCATGATGTATGCACCGATGCGAAGAGAAACTTTGTAATGTTCAGCCGTCTCGTACACAGCGTTAAAGGCAGAGGTCATCATCCTTTCGAGCCGCCGATTGACCCGGTCAATGGACCAGAAATATCCGACACGGTCTTGCACCCATTCAAAATAGGACACCGTCACACCGCCCGCGTTCGCAAGAATATCAGGAATGACAATGATCCCTTTATCTCGTAGGATCGGATCTGCTTTCGCAGTTGTCGGGCCGTTGGCTCCTTCAGTGATGATCTTTGCTTTTATCTTCGACGCGTTGCGAGCCGTAATTTGATCCTCCTTTGCTGCTGGCACAAGGACGTCGCATTCAAGCTCCAGCAGCTCGGACTGCGTGATCTTTTCCGCTCCCGTGAACCCGTTGAGCACCTTATGCGTTTTCATCCATTCGATGGCTTTCTCGACGTCGATACCCTTCTTGTTAAAATATCCGCCCGTCACGTCTCCTAAGCCGACGATCTTGCAACCTTGCTGCTGAAGAAGCTGGGCTGAGACCGAGCCGACGTTGCCAAACCCTTGGACGACCACGCCTGTTTCTTTCGGTTTCAATTTTATTTTTTCCATCGCCCCGATCGTTACCATCATTACGCCGCGGCCCGTCGCTTCGCGTCGCCCAAGCGACCCGCCGATGATCAACGGCTTTCCAGTCACTACGCCTGTCGACGTCCTTTTCATGTGCATGCTGTACGTGTCCATGATCCATGCCATGACCTGTTCGTTCGTCCCCATGTCGGGAGCGGGAATGTCTTTATCCTCGCCGAAAATGTCCAGCATGTTCGCCGTATACCGGCGCGTAACTTTTTCTAATTCGACGGGAGTTAATTTAGCGGGATCGCACCGGACGCCGCCTTTGGCTCCCCCGAATGGAATGTTGACAACGGAACATTTCCACGTCATCCATGCCGCTAACGCCTTCACTTCGTCGAGGTTGACGTCGGGTGCAAAGCGCAGTCCTCCTTTCGATGGTCCGAGAATGTCGTTGTGGATGACACGGTATCCTTCAAAGACCTCGATCTCGCCGTTGTCCATCTGAATAGGGATCGAGACAATGACTTGTTTGACCGGCGTCTTAAGATATTCGTAGACTCCCTTTTCCAGTCCGAGCAATTCCGCGGCAACATCGAAGCGCTCCATCATCGATTCGAACGGATTCTCTCTGTTCGTAATCGGTGCCGGCTCCTTGTAACTCAATAGATCGTTCTGTTCCATGAGAGTCCTTTACAAGATTAAGTGGTACCGCGCATCGCTATCTGCTCGAGTCGGGCAATGCGTTCTTCCATCGGCGGATGTGTGGCGAAAAGTTTTGCGATCCCTCCAGATCGCAACGGGTTGACGATAAACAAATGAGAGGTTGCGGGCTGGGCATTGGTCATAGGGATTTGTTTGGATTCGCGGTCGAGCTTTTTTAAAGCGTTTGCAAGACTGAGCGGCTTTCCGCAGATCTGAGACCCGCCTGCATCGGCGGCGAATTCGCGAGATCGTGATATCGCCAGTTGAATCAGAACGGCGGCTAGCGGAGCGAGGATCAGCATGAGGATATCGCCAAGTCCTCCGCCTGAATCCCTGTCATCGCTTCTCCCTCCCGAAAAGATCATTGCCCAACCCGCCATTCTTGCAATGAGCGTGATCGTGCCGACCATCGTCGCAACGATTGTTCCGGTCAAAATATCCCGATGCTTAATATGAGCGAACTCGTGCGACAGCACACCTTCCAGCTCGTCATCACTCAGCGATTGCAGGATACCCGATGTCACCGCAATGGCAGCGTGATCGGGACTGCGGCCCGTGGCGAAGGCGTTGGCCGCTTCGCTTGTAATAAGATATACACGGGGCGCCGGTACCTGAGCCTGCGCCGCAAGCCTATGAACGATCCTGACCAATCGCGGTTGATCCGACTCGGTCACTTCTTGAGCCCGGTACATCATAAGAACAACTTTGTCTGAAAACCAGTACATCCCGATATTCATCACGAGCGAAAAAAGAAAAGCTAAGACCATTCCCTGCGCTCCGCCGAACGCCTCGCCGATGAGGAGCAGAAGCACCATCATCAATGTCATGAGGAAAGCAGTTTTCATTCCGTTCATTTAACACACTCCTCTAAAAATTCGATCTCATTTCAAATTTAGCGAAATCCATACGGACTCGCAACCCGGAACAATCCGAGGTAGTGATACTTTTGCCATTTCTTCCCACCGTTGTATGGATGCCCGCCAGAAGCAAGCGGGCATGACGAGCGCTGAGTCTGTGTCATTCCCTAACGTTTCTATCGGGAATCCGAAACGGACCTCACCCAATCCGGCTTATCTTCATCACAACGTTACGGAAAATGGAAAAATAGGAGCGAAAAAATAGGCACAGAAGCTGGAGCAGATGTAAGCGGAAAAATTTAGATAACCTCGTCATTAGCGGCGCTTCCCGTCACTCCCCAACTTCACACGGCGCAATTGGCCCAACGTAAATTCCAGAGAGTCGTCGACAAAGTGTCTCGACAATCTCCTCGCCCGCCGAACTGCGTTTTCATCGACATCCGCAAAGATCATCTCTTCATCGAACAACTTGGCCGATGCGATGACCTCTCCCGAGGGATCAACGACCTCGGAGCCGCCCCAGAAGTTCACCCCGTCTTCGAAGCCAACCCTGTTGGCGAACACGATGTAAGAACTTAGCAGGCGCGCGTACGATTTGTGATGCTCACGATTAATTGCAGCTGTAGGGAGCTCCTTGGACGAACCGGACATTCGCGTCGGACTTGCCGCAAGTGCGATAATCACTTCAGCGCCTTCGCTTGCAAGGATATACGGTAGAGACAGGTGCCAAAGATCTTCGCAGATGAGAATTCCCAATGAGCCGAGCCGCGAGCGAAAGGCGCGGACTTCCTTGCCGGGGCTGAAGTAGCGCATTTCTTCGAACATACCGTACGTCGGAGGATAGATCTTGCGGTGGCCGGAATAAAGTTCCTCGTCCTCAAACACAAAAGCGGAATTGTAAAGGCCAAAATTTTCGCCTTCTTCAACTCCCCCAGCGATGATCGTGATGGCGCGGCTGAGCTTGAGAAGCTCTTTGAACGGGGAAGAACTGCCGACCTTTATCGCGACATCCCAATTCAAATCTTTCACCGAGTAGCCGGTGAGACTCAGCTCCGGGAAAACGATCAACGAAGCGCCTTTCGCGATCGCTTTCTTGGTGTACGCAACGTGATGGGCAATATTCTTTTGAAGATTTCCAACGGCTGCGTCAACCTGGGCTACGGCGATTTTCATTTTTTTCATGTGCGCACTGAATTAACGGATTGACACATCGTTCGGGAGCTCGTTTGTATCGCCGGAATGTCTTGGGAACTCCTCGGCAAGCTTCGTCCCAATCTCTTTCACGACTTCACAAATACCGTCGCAAAATTTTTGCTTTTTGAAATGGGACGTGAGTGTCACGGCGAGGTCATCCCAGTAACGCTCATGTACTCTTTTGTGGATCCCCTCGTCGGCAATGATTTGGAATGCTCGTTCACCTAACGAAAAAAAAAGCAATACACCGCTTTTCTCTTTCGTCTTCTCCATTCCCAGCTCGTGAAAATTTTTCAGCGCGAACGCGTGGAGAGAAAGCTTCCTCTCGTTCCATGCGCGGCGCTTGCGGATGCTCACCCTGATCTGTCCGCTCGTATTTCGTTCGGCCGCCGCGATCGCGCCCGCGATTTTCGTGAGTTCGTCGTGTGTGAGAAGCGGGTGCCGCTTGAACAGAGCCATGACGTTAGTCCGAGATATCGATCATTCTGATATTTTTGATGTACTGCACGGTCTTATCCTCTTTAAGGGATTTCAGCTTGCTCAGCTTCAATTGCATGCGTTCGACGTTGTCGCTGATGATGCGAAGGTACATGGCCATCTCGGATGCGATCCTGCTCTGTGTGAGCTGCTGAACATTTTTCTCCATCGCATCGAGGGGCGTAATCAGATCCTGGCTGATGCCGAGGACGAGTTCCTGGATCGCCTCGATGCGCTGGCGGCTGATCTCGAGGGCGGACAATTGTTGCCGCAGCCGAACGCGCTCGAGCACGCTGATGATCGTCCTCGGAAGGACCGGGGTCGATATTTCCTCCTTCACGAGAAAATCCTCTACGCCGAGCTTCATCGTTTCGACCGCAAGGTTAAAATCCCGGTTGACGGTAATGAACACGACGGGAATCGTGATGCCTCGTTCGACAAGAACGCTTGTCACTTCTACGCCGTTCATGCCGGGGAGGTTGTAGTCCATCAGGATGATATCGAAATTCTTCGTTGACTCAAGGACGCTGAGTCCATCCTCGCCGCTCTTTTCCCAGTCGAGGTGGAAAATATAATCGGGATGCTGTGAAAGGTACAATTCAACGAGCTTCCCAAAGTCGTCGTTGTCCTCCACCATGAGAATTTTAATAAGCTCTTTCGTCTTTGTTTGCGCCATTTCTCTCGACAAAAATTCCACCATTAAAAACTCCTCCTGTGTGCTGCATCTTCCACAGTTACGGCGCTCGACGTCTCGCTGCCCACCGTTTTCATCGAATCAGCGAGGCAGCGAAAAATAAAAGGTCGTGCCTTTTCCAAGATCAGATTCGAGCCAAATTTGGCCCTGGTAAAGTTCGATGATCTTCTTGACGATCGCCAACCCGGCCCCGCTTCCTTCATATTCGGGGTGTAAACGCTGAAAGATAACAAATATCTTGTCAAAAAACCTTTTTTCAATACCGATGCCGTTGTCCTGGATGGAACAAAGGATGCGCTTGTCTCCCTCCTCCAGAACAATTTTGATGAACGGACTATCGCTGTTGTTGAACTTGATTGCATTCGAGATCAAATTCCGGAAGACGAGTTTGATGTGCGTCGGGTTGCAGTAATACGTCACCCGGTTTTCCGGCAAAAAAGGCGTGATGTGTTTTTCTTGGAGCGAGAAACTTAAATCGTCGAGCACTTCCGTGAGGATGTCGTTAAGAGAGACATTCTCCATGACCTCCGTCAACCTCGACACGCGAGAGAGAACCAGAAGATCGTCGATGAGACCCTTCATCCTTGTGCACGCCTGAATAATGGAATTGACGTAGTCCACTGATGCTGTATTTTTGTCCGCCCCGAGATCTTTGAGGAGCACACGGCTGTATCCTTCGACCGTGACGAGAGGTTCTTTGAGATCGTGCGAGACAACGTAAGTGAAATCGTCAAGTTCTTTGTTCCGGTTTTGGAGTTGGAGCGACTTAGAAACCGTCTCTTCGTACAATTTCGCCTTCTCTAGGGCGATGGCCGACAAGTTCGCAAAACTTTCGAGCGTCCGGATATGACCGCTGTCGTACAAATTGGGAGTGTAGCTCTGGATCGAGAGCACGCCGATGGTCTTGTCTTTCGAGAACATCGGGATATACAACAGAGAAAGGGAACGTCTGTGCTTGTCGCCGAACGGGTGTTCCATCATCTCGCTCGAATTGGCGTCCCGATTTTCCAGGATCGATCTCTTCGCTTCAATGACTTTCGCGATCCCCGTCCCTTCCTGAAGGGCCGAATCGACGGCATCGGGCGGAATTTTCGTCCTCACATTGTCGATAAGATCATAACAGATGATGGAGCGGACAGAATTCGTCGTTTCGTCGTAGAGGTCGATGAAAAATGCGTCGAACGGGAATACTTCGAGAAGATGCCTATACACTGCCTCGGCGATCTCGTTGATCCTGAGAAGCGACGTCAATGTGCGGCTCAGTTCGTACAATGCGCGGAGCCGCTCAAACTGAAGGCGATTCTCTTCTTCTAATTTTTTCCGCTCCGTGATATCGCGCGCCATATTCATCATCGCAACCGGGCGATTGAGCGCGTTATAGAGGAGCGTCGTATTCATGCTGACGGAGATCAATCGGCCCGACGTGTGCTTCCAGTGAATATCGAAATCTCTCAAGCTCTTTTTCTCGCGGAGTTCCTTGATCCACAATACATAACGCGCCATCTCCTCGTCGAGAAGCCATTCGTAGGGGAACTCTTTTCCTAGCGCGTCGGATTTTTTTATTCCCGTGAACCGCTCGAACTCGCTGTTCACCTGAAGAACTTTGCCTTCGAGGTTCGTCACGACGAGAGCGTCTCCGACGGTGAGGACCCCGTCGATGACGTTGCGGAACATTTGCTCCGACTGCTGCAGTTCCTTTTCGATGGCATGTCGCAGCGTGATGTCGCGATGGACGGCAAGGACGGCCTGCTTTCCCCGGTACGGAATCAGGCTCACGACAATCTCTACTTCGAACATCGTTCCGTTCCGCCGGATCGCCTTGTATTCATACCGGCTCGGGACCTTCTTCCCCAACATCCGGTTGCGGCTCCTTTCGATGATCCGTTCGCGGTCCTCCGGCGCGATGAACACGCTGATCCCCCTCCCTTTCAGCTCCGCCGGAGAATCGTATCCGAATAATTTCGCCAGGGCATTGTTCGCGTACAAGATCTGAAGATCGCGGACGATGACAACGCCATCCATCATATTCTCAATTGCCGTTTCGTAGTCGGCGTCAGACATTCCTTTCCGGGCAAACCGTTCGGCATCCCGAAGCAGCATGCAGGCGCTCCTCGCGATCCGTGAGCAGACAAATTCTCCATGAGTTCCGTGGAGCAATTCGCTCCCTCCGACAATCTCCACCACGCCGATGACATTTTTCTCAGCGACAACGGGAATGTGTAAAAGGGAGGTTTTTTCGACGGGGATGCGGTCGATGGATCTCGCCGGGAATTTCTTTTTCTTGCCGGCAGCGTAATAGAGGCTTTTTTTCTTTTTAATTGCGGCGCCAAGATGCGATGCCGAGGGTCGCATCCCGTTCAGATCCTGGACTAAGCGTGCGGGGTATGAGTTCGAAGCGACGAGTCTCAAAAGTTTTCCGTCAACGAGATAGATGGCCCCGGCTGAGGCCTCGCTGAACTTTATGACTTTCGTCAGAAAGGAATGGAAAGATTGCTCGGGCGAATTACCCTTCTGACTTTCTGCGAAAGCAAAGGCATCGATATCTTCGACGAAGGCGTACGTTTTCTTCGTCCGCGATTCCAATTCCTTGGCCGATCGTCCTTTAGAGGACGCAGATGTTTTTTCCATTCCGGGTGTTAAGCTAACGGCGTAATGAAAAACTCTATGAGCCTATTATAGCTTCCGTATCACTATGTCCAACACAACAACTATTTCGCTTTTGTCGCCGGACATTTGCGACTGTGTTTCTCACAGCGTCCGCCCCGCAACCGGCGCGATCTCTTTTGCCTTTTTCATCAGTTGTAAAAAAGTTTCCGGTTTAAGAGATTGAAAACCGTCCGAGATCGCCTGCTCGGGATGATTATGCACTTCTACCATCAAACCATCCGCTCCTGCGGCGATTGCCGCAAGCGCGAGCGGCGTCACAAGATCCCAGGCTCCCGTTCCATGGCTTGGGTCGACAATGACCGGAAGGTGAGACAGTTTTTTTATAACGGGGACGGCGTTGAGATCGAGCGTGTTGCGGGTATACGTCTCGAACGTCCGAATGCCGCGCTCGCAGAGAATAACGTTGTAGTTCCCGTGGGAGAGGATATATTCTGCCGCCATGAGGAGCTCTTCGATCGTTGCCGAGAGCCCGCGCTTCAATAGGACTGGTTTGTTGAACTCTCCGACGCGTTCGAGCAACGAAAAGTTATACATGTTCCGCGCGCCGATCTGAAAAACGTCGGTATGTTCTCCGACGAGCGAGAGGGTCTCCGTATCCTTCACCTCCGTCACAACCTTGAGACCGGTTGTAACGGCGGCTTCCTTAAGATATTCGAGCCCTTCGAGTTTAAGTCCTTGGAAAGAGTACGGGGATGTCCGCGGCTTGAAAGCTCCACCTCGTAAAAAACGCGCCCCGGCGCTTTTCACTATTTCCGCAATTTCTAAAATTTGCTGCCGGCTCTCGACGGAACACGGTCCCGCAATAACGTTGATCTCATTCCCCCCAAAACGCGCTCCGCCGATATCGATAACGGTCGCTTCAGGTTTGAACTCTCTGCTGACGAGTTTGAACGGTTTGGAAACGGCAATAACGTCGATCACTCCCGGCAGCGGAAGAAAATTTTCCGCATCTACTTTCCCTTTGTTGCCGGTGATCCCAATTGCAACGCGTTGCACGCCGGGAATTTCGTGGGGGGTGAAACCAAAAGAAGAGATCTTTGCTTTCACTGCATCGATCTCTTTTCGAGAGGCGTCGAGCCTCATCACAATCAGCATTCCGCTCTACAGTTGTGCTTGGGGTTAAAAATTATTCTACCATCCTCCGCTCGCGCCACCGCCGCCAAAAGAACCGCCGCCTCCCGAAAACCCACCGCCGCCTCCGAATCCGCCCCCTCCAAAAAATCCGCCTCCGCCAAACCCTCCTCCCCAATACCCCGAGCGATAATACCCTCGCGATGAAACTCCGTATCGCCTGCCGCCTCCAAAAAACGAAAACCCAAAAACTCCGAACAGCACGAGCGTGAGCACCAAAGAACCCCAGTCGGTGACAACACGTCTACCGTTTCCCTCTGCCTTATACTCTCCTTTCGTCGCTTTGATCACCGATATCAACCCGGCGCTGATTCCCCCGTAATAATCTCCCTCGCGAAACCTTGGACGGATCTCATTTCGAATAATTTGATCGCACAGAGCATCAGGAAGCGAACCTTCGAGGCCGTATCCGACCTCGAACCTGATCTGCTTGTCATTCTTTGCGATCAAGATAAGGAGCCCGTTGTCTTTTCCTTTCGTTCCGATCTTGTTCGCTTCAGCAACCTTTATAGAATAGTCGGCGATGTCTTCTCCCTGCAAAGTCGGTATCATGAGCACGACGATTTGCGTGGAGGTGCTGTCTTCGAATTGCTTCAGCGTGGACTCGAGCGTTCGCCATTCGGAAAATTCCAGCGTGTTCGTCATGTCGGTGATGTGCTCATGTAATTGAGGAACGGCGAGGTCCTGAGCGGAAACGAACGACGCTCCGACACAAAAAAGAAGGATAGAAAGAAAAATCTTCATTTTGTTTTATTGCCTTTGAATGAAGCCGGTTAAAACTTCACTTTGGGAGCCGTCTGGGCGCCGGCTTCAGCCTGGAAATATGCTTTAGGAACGAATCCGCCGAAACCTGCGATTATGGACATCGGAACTGTTTTTACGGCTGTATTGTACGTCTGCACGGCTTCATTGAAATGCCTGCGTTCGACGGCAATTCTATTTTCAGTCCCTTCGAGCTGGGCCTGCAACTGTAAAAAGTTTTCGTTCGCCTTAAGGTTGGGGTAATTCTCGGAAACAACCATGAGCCGAGAAAGGGCCGACGAAAGTTCTCCCTGCGTTTTCTCAAACATTTGAAAGGCCTGTGGATTCTTCAATACGTCCGGGGAGATCACCATCTGCCCAACTTTTGCCCTGGCTTCGACTACATCTTGAAGAGTTTCCTTTTCGTGGGCCGCATATCCCTTTACCGTCTCGACCAAATTTGGAATAAGGTCGAAGCGACGTTGATATTGATTCTCGACCTGCGACCAGGCGCTAGTGACTCCTTGATCCATCGCGACCAATTGATTGTAGGACGAAACTCCCCAGACGACAAAAATGATTCCGATAAGAAGAATTGCACCCACTACAGACAGAGCGATAATCAGACCTTTTGATTTCATTGGAAATGTTCTCCTTCGTTAAACACACAGTTCATCATCTTTTCACAAATTAATGTAACCAAAGACTCTCTGAAAAACAAGCCGAGCAAAACGCCCCTAAATCCTTGACAATCATTAAAATTGTCGTTACTATTTGCCTCAGCCTTAACCACAATAATATATTATCCTATTTTTGCCGCTGGAAGGAGTAGACATGCCGCGCATTGTCAAAGGTGGACTCATTCAATGCTCCCTCGCTGGTTCGACTGAACAGCCGATTGAAATTGTAAAAAAATCGATGATAGATAAACATCTCAGCTTAATAGAAGATGCCGGAAAAAAGGGCGTTCAGATTTTATGCCTCCAGGAGATATTTTTTGGCCCGTATTTCTGCGCAGAACAGAAAACAAAATGGTACGCGATGGTTGAGAAGATTCCCGACGGGCCAACAGTAAAGCTGATGCAGGATATCGCAAAAAAATATCAAATGGTCATCATCGTCCCGATTTATGAAGAAGAAATGACGGGGATATACTATAATACAGCGGCCGTTATCGATGCCGACGGAAAATATTTGGGGAAATACCGCAAACATCATATTCCTCAGGTCGACCCCGGTTTCTGGGAAAAATTTTACTTTAAACCCGGAAACCTCGGATACCCCGTGTTTAAAACCCGCTACGCCGACATCGGAGTCTATATATGTTATGATCGGCATTTCCCGGAAGGGGCAAGAATTTTAGGACTTCACGGAGCAGAAATCGTTTTTAACCCTTCGGCAACCGTGGCAGGGCTGTCGGAGTATTTGTGGGAATTGGAGCAACCCGCTCACGCCGTTGCGAACGGGTATTATGTCGGCGCAATCAACCGAGTTGGGACAGAAGCGCCATGGAACATCGGCGAATTTTACGGGAAAAGCTATTTCTGCAACCCCCGCGGGAAGATCATTGCACAGGCCAGCAGGGATAAAACTGAACTGGTCGTCGCGGACCTCGATCTCGATATGATAAAAGAGGTGCGCTCTGTGTGGCAATTCTATCGCGACCGACGGCCGGAATCATACACGGACCTCGTCGAAGCGTCTTAACAAAAATTCGAAGTCATTTTTTTCATGTCTCACGTCAAATTGGATCGAACATTATGATGACATCGCAAGAAGTAGTAGATATCACCGCAAAGAATACTTTTGGCACGTGGAGATTCCAGAAGGGATGGAAACCGCTTCACGTTGTGGATGCGGAGGGTTGCTACTTCACCGATGCCGCAGGGAAAAAATATTTGGATTTTTCTTCTCAGCTGATGTGCGTTACGCTCGGCCACAAAAACAAAGCGGTGATCAAAGCGATCGAAGAGCAGGCACGGAGTCTCCCCTACATTGCACCCGGCTTTGCGACCGATGCGCGCGCTGAACTAAGCCGCCTCCTTCTCGAAGTCCTTCCGAAAGGACTTGAAAAATTTTTCTACACGACTTCGGGAACGGAAGCGAACGAAGCGGCTTTTAAAATTGCGCGAATGTATACGGGCAAAACGAAGATCATCGCGCGCTACCATTCTTACCATGGCTCGACGATGGGTTCGATCGCGGCGACGGGCGATCCTCGACGTTGGGCGATGGAGCCGTCGGGAAAAATTCCGGGAGTTATCTTCGGGCCGGAAGTACATTGTTATCAATGCCCCATCCACCATCATTATCCGGAGTGCAATGTCGCATGCGCCGATTATATCGAGCACATGATCAAGAACGAAAGCGACGTTGCTGCCGTTTTAGTCGAGCCGGTTGTGGGAACCAACGGAGTGCTCATTCCGCCGGCAGAGTATATGCCGCGCTTGCGCAAGATCTGCGACGACCATAATGTTCTTTTTATTGCGGACGAGGTCATGAGCGGCTGGGGCCGAACGGGCAAATGGTTCGCGATTGAGAATTGGGGCGTCACGCCGGATATTTTGACGACGGCGAAGGGCATCACGACCGCTTACGTGCCTCTAGGCATGTGCGCAACGACAAAAAAAATCGCCGACTATTTCGAGGACCATTATTTTTCCCACGGGCACACGTACGAAGCTCATCCTCTGACGCTTGCCCCTGCCGTCGCGGCGATCAATGAGCTGAAACGTCTCGACCTTATCGTGAAGGCGAAGGCCATGGAAAGTTATATGGGAGAAAAACTGAATGCGCTGAAAAGCCGCCACCCTTCGATCGGCGAAGTGCGCGGGCTGGGTCTTTTTTGGGCTGTTGAATTGGTGAAGAACCGGACAACGAAAGAGCCGTTCAATTCATACAGAGATAAGATCAGCGGCGTTCCGCTTCTCGTCGATAAAGTTGCCGGCGAAATGATGAAAAGCGGAGTCTTCCTGCAAGCATGGGTGAGCCATTTTGTCATCGCCCCGCCTCTGATCATCACGAAAGAAGAGATCGATTTTGGCGTGAAGGCGCTCGACGATGCTCTGCGGATTGCCGACGAACAAGTTTCATAATTTTCTCAAGCTCAATCTTTCACCCAATGGACAATCTCGCTCCTAAGCTGTCGGACGAAGAGTACGAGAAAAATTTCGCGGAGATCCATCCGTCGTTCACTCCGAATTCTGCCGTGACGGAAGCAAACAGGTGTTTGTACTGTTTTGACTCTCCCTGCATGAAGGCCTGCCCCACACACATCGATATCTCGACGTTCATCAAAAAGATCGCTTCGGGAAACGTGAAGGGTTCTGCCAAGACGATCCTCTCGTCGAACTGGATCGCCCTCACGTGTGCAAAGGCCTGCCCCGTCGATGTCCTCTGTGAAGGGGCGTGCGTCTATAACGAACGCGGCGAGGAGCCGATCCAGATCGGCCGGCTACAGCGTTTCGTTATGGATCGGTATGTCGAACGCGGAATGCCTCCCCTATTTACTCCCGCGCCGAAGAACGGCAAGTCGGTCGGCATTATCGGAGCTGGACCTGCAGGTCTTGCATGCTCCGCTGAGCTTTCATTGATGGGATACGAAACAGTCATCTATGAAGCAAAATCAGAACCCGGCGGACTCGACACCTGGGGCATCGCTCCGTACAAAATGAAACGGCAGGACAGTCTTAACGAAGCAAAGATGGTCGAACGATTGGGCGTGAAGATCAAAACCGGAGTACGCGTCGGCAAAGATATCCAGCTCAATGAATTGACAAAAAAGCACGACGCGATATTTATCGGCATTGGCTTGGCCACGCCGACTCAATTAAAGATCCCGGGCGAACAGTTGGCCGGAGTCCACGATGCTCTCGCCTTCATTGAAAAAGTGACATCGCGGAAATGGAGCAGCGTCGATGTCGGAAAAAGAGTTGCCGTGGTCGGCGCGGGGAACACGGCGATCGACGCGGTCACAGAAGCAAAGCGTCTCGGCGCAGAACAAGTCATGATCATCTATCGCCGAAGCAAGGCAGAGATGTCTGCCTATGAATTTGAATTCGAGCTCGCGAAAAGCGACGGCGTCGCCTTTCATTTTCTCACAGCTCCCGTCGGCATTATCGGAACCCAGCATGTCGAGGCGATCGAATGCGTTCGCATGCAGCTCGGCCGACCAGACACAAAAGGTAAGAGAGTTCCCGAACCTATTCCTCACTCCGAGTTTCGCATTCCTGTCGATATGGTGATCAAAGCAGTTGGCCAGAAACCCGAACAAAATTTCCTTTCGCTTATTGACGACCTCAAACTGGAGAACGGAAATGTGTGGATCAATCCGGCAACGTACCAAACAAGCAATCCGAAATTCTTTGCCGGAGGGGACTGCATTAACGGAGGAAAAGAAGTCGTTAACGCCGCCGCTGACGGAAAAAGAGCGGCGCACGGGATAGACAAAATTCTTGGAAACAATAAATAATGATGAATGACGAATAAATAATGAAGGCATTTTCTGATTCTGGAGTAATCATTCGTCAATAGTCATTATTCATTTCACATCGAGGAATAAATGGCAAATCTAGCGACCGACTGCGGCGGGATCAAATCCCCGAACCCATTCTGGCTTGCCTCGGCGCCCCCGTCGAATTCCGCATATCAAGTGTGCAAGGCATTCGAAGCCGGCTGGGGAGGCGCGGTCTGGAAAACGATAGGCGAGCCGGTGATGAACGTCGTCAATCGCTACGGCGCGATCGATTTCAACGGCCAGAAGATCATCGGGCTCAACAACATCGAACTTATCAGCGACCGCCCTATCGAAGTCAACCTCAAAGAGATCGCGGAAACAAAAAAATTGTGGCCCGACCGGGCTGTCGTCGCCTCTCTCATGGTCGAATCGAAGCGCGAAACGTGGCACGATATGGTGAAGAGGACTATCGACACAGGATGCGACGGGATCGAGCTTAACTATGGCTGTCCTCACGGGATGAGCGAACGAGGCATGGGGTCGGCGGTGGGTCAGGTGCCGGAATACTGCGCGATGATCACCGAGTGGGTGACGGAAGTATCGACGATTCCGGTCCTCGTAAAGCTGACCCCGAATATCTCCGACATTCGATTCCCCGGACGCGCGGCAAAAAAAGGAAAAGCCAACGGCATCTCCCTTATCAACACCATCAACACGATCATGGGAGTCGACCTCGACACGCTCGAGCTCAATCCTTCGATCGACGGAAAAGGAGGACATGGCGGATATGCTGGGCCTGCGGTAAAACCGATCGCTCTCAACATGGTTTCGCAAATTGCGACCGACCCGGAGATCAACCTTCCTATTTCCGGCATCGGTGGGATCTCGACTTGGCGCGATGCACTGGAGTTTATTCTGCTCGGCGCGTCGTCAGTGCAGGTGTGCACCGCGGCGATGCATTATGGATTCCGTATCATCGACGATATGGTTGAAGGATTATCCAACTGGATGGACGAAAAAGGATACAAAAACCTCGAGGATATCCGCGGGAAATCGTTGAAGTGTATTTCGGACTTTGGGAACCTCAACCTTCTGTACAAAGCTGTTGCCCGCATCGATGAATCGAAATGTATCCAATGTAATCTGTGCTACATCGCTTGCAACGACACGGCTCATCAGTGCATCGACCTTCTTCCTCATAACGGAAAAAACCAGCCGAAGGTCCGAGAGTCCGATTGTGTCGGCTGCAGACTCTGCTTCATCGTCTGCCCCGTTGAGAAATGCATCTCGATGGTCCGCCTTGATGACGGCTCGGAAGCGATCACCTGGAACGATCTGATGAAAGAGATGCCTCAGCCGCTGACGTGGGAAGCGCTGAGACAATTCCAACACAAACATGGAATTGAAATACACTGATCATGAATGACGCGCGGCTCGGCAGTGAGACAAGCCCCGGCGCGATTCAATCCACCATCACCAATTCTTTCTAATTCGGAGGAGCCGTGAAAAACAGCAAGTTCTGGATTGCAGTTTTGGTAAGCGGGCTCGTCATGAACGTGGTAGATTTTGTGGGACAGGGAATGATCATGACGAATATGTATTATTCAAAGCATGCAGATTTTTTCTACGGAACGACGAACCCGTTGTGGTTCGTCATTGCCGACTTCGTAACCATCTTTGTCCTCGCTATAGTATATGATAGAGTTGCTGCAAGCTTCAGCGGAGGTTGGAAAGGAGGCGCGGTATTCGGGCTGTATGCAGGGGTGCTCGTCAACTTCCCGACGTGGATCATCCTGCACCTGTTCATCACTGGATTTTCCTACAAGTACGCATGGTTCTCGACAATTTATGGCATCGTGTGGACAGCGATCGCAGCCGCCATTATCGGCGCGATGACTTCTAAACCCACAGACGCACCTTTAAACGCTTAGCGACTTCATGGAATGGTTGGCAATATTCGCCGCGTTTCTCGGCATTGCGTTTCTTTTCTACACGAGCCGAAGTAAGACAGTTAGCCGCCATCCTTCTCAGCGAGGTCTTTTCATTGGAACCGGGCTCGCGCTTTTGGGTGTTTCCGGATGGGTGCTAATTCAAAATGCTAACCCTCAATTCGCGTCGGACGATCTCTTCGACGCGGCAGCTATTGTGCTGGCTGTTCCATTGTACTGGTTGGTGATAAGCTATCCTTTCAAAAGGGAAAAAGCGGGAAATATCTTGCACGCGGTGCCGAAAGCACGCATGCGCCTGATTTCCGGGTTTGCGACAGCTGCGCTCTTTATCGTTTTGATGGTCTTCACTGTTCAAGGAAAAGATAGTGCGAGGAACAAAGCAGCGGAAATCTTTTTTTACACAGGCGTCGTCGTCTACTTTGCGTCCCCTTTTTTCGGAAAGATCGAATTGAGGGAAAACGGCATTATCGAAAGTTATACGCTGATCCCGTGGAACGCCGTCCTGTCATTCCACTGGACGGACGATCAAACCGGAACGCTCGTCCTGGCGATCAAACATCCTTTACGAAAAAGCGCCATGCTTGTCGTGCCCGCGGCCCAAAAAGGAACGGTCGACAAAATCTTTAAGGACCGCGTCCCGCCCTCGGGCAACAACGTATAGTCATTCTTTGCAGGAGAACCTCATGTCAACGCTCATCAAGAACGGCCGCATCATTACTGCCGAACAAGATTACCCCGCTGATATTTTTATCGAAAAAAATACGATCACGACGATCGGAGCGGCATTGACGGTGCAAGCCGATACGGTCATTGATGCGAAGGGAAAATACGTTATCCCGGGAGGGGTCGACGTCCATACGCACATGGATATGCCGTTCGGCGGAACAACGTCAAGCGACGATTTTGAGACCGGGACGCGCGCCGCAGCGTTCGGCGGTACGACATGCCTTATCGATTTCGCCATCCAGTCCAAGGGGACAAAAATGCGGGATGCGCTTGATGTGTGGTGGAAGAAAGGAGAAAAGTCGACCATCGATTTCAGTCTCCATATGATCATCACCGACCTTCCCGAAGCGCATCTTGAAGACATGAACGAAATGGTGCGTGAAGGCGTGACCAGCTTTAAACTCTTTATGGCATATCCGAACGTTCTCATGGTCGACGACGCGACCATTTTTCGTGCGATGAAACAAACGGGGAACAACGGAGCTCTTGTCTGCATGCACGCAGAGAACGGCGGCGTCATCGACCTCCTTGTGCAAAAAGCGCTGGCGGAAGGGAAAACCGCTCCGATCTATCACGCGCTTACGCGTCCGACGACAGCCGAAGGAGAAGCGGTCAACCGCGCGATCGCCCTCGCGCAAATGGCGGGCGCCCCGGTCTACATCGTTCACCTTTCTTCCGCTGACGCATTGGAAAAAGTCTCCGAAGCACGTGATAAGGGAGTTCCTGTATTCGCCGAAACCTGCCCGCAATATCTTCTGCTCTCAGTGGAAGACCTCGACAGGCCAAATTTCGAGGGGGCAAAATTCGTATTCACTCCCCCGCTTCGCGAAAAGTGGCATCAGGAAAAACTGTGGGAAGGGTTGCGAAACAACACCCTTCAGATCGTATCGACCGATCACTGCCCTTTCTGTTTTAAGGAACAGAAAGAACTGGGTAGAGACAGCTTCGCCAAAATTCCGAACGGCGGCCCGGGCGTCGAGAACCGGCTGCAGTTGCTCCATCATCATGGCGTAAACCAAAAAAGGCTAACCTTGAATCGTTGGGTGGAACTTGTGTCGACGACACCTGCGAAGATGTTCGGACTCTATCCGCGTAAAGGAACGATCGCGGTCGGAAGCGACGCCGACATCGTCGTCTGGGACCCGAATAAAGAGACAACGATTTCGGCGGCCACGCATCACATGCGAGTCGACTATTCTATGTTTGAAGGGTTCAAGGTGAAAGGGGATGCGGACGTGGTCCTCTCCCGAGGAGAAATTATTGTGGAGAAAGGAAAATGGTTTGGTAAAGCGGGACGCGGCTCGTTCCTCAAACGGGACACCTACGCCGGCGCATGGAAATAATGTGACCTGATTTCACCCATAATTTGTGGTTTCCTCATTCCTAAACCTTAATCTCAGCCTAAACCTTAATCTCAGCCTAAACCTGAACCTTAACCTCAACCTTACTTCGTTTCACTTTTACGCGATCATTCTCGCAAAAAAACTATGCCAAGTTTTCTTCGATCGGAAATAGTTGAGGCCGACCTTTCTGCAATAAGCAACAGCCCTCTCATCAATAGCGACATCGCTCCGACCAAACTCACGGACCGAAAATGGGGAACGTATGACATCGCAGCTTTGTGGATATCGATGTCGGCGTGCATTCCAACGTACATGCTGGCGTCATCGCTTATTTCCGAAGGGATGAACTGGTATGAAGCGGTGTTGACGGTTTTTGTCGGGAATGCCATCGTTCTCATTCCGATGATCCTCAACGCGCACGCAGGGACAAAATACGGAATCCCGTTTCCCGTCTATTGCCGCGCGTCCTTTGGAGTGCGCGGCGCGAACATTCCGGCCATGCTTCGGGCGTTCGTTGCGTGCGGTTGGTTCGGCATTCAGAGTTGGATCGGCGGCTGGGCTATCTACAAAATGATCGCGATCTACGTCCCATCGTGGAATGCGATGCCCGCTTGGTTTGCGGGGATCAATACTCCTCAGCTCTGCTGCTTCCTTTTTTTCTGGGGGATCAACATGCTGGTGATCTACAAAGGCATTGAATCGATCCGGTTTCTCCTTAATCTGAAGGCGCCGCTTCTCATTTTTCTCGGGCTCGCATTGCTGACATGGGCATATACACAAGCAGGAGGCTTCGGCCCTATGCTGTCTCAGCCTTCGCAGTTTGTTCCGGGCGGCCCGAAGCAAGGACAATTCTGGGCAGTCTTTATTCCATCGCTGACGGGCATGATCGGATTTTGGGCAACGCTGTCGCTCAACATCCCGGACTTCACGCGATATTCGAAAACCCAGCGCGACCAGATGCTCGGCCAGGCGATCGGCCTGCCGACAACGATGGCGCTCTATTCTTTTATTGGCGTTGCAGTAACATCGGCGACGATCGTCATTTACGGAGGGTTTCCGATCTGGGATCCGGTCGTCTTGATTTCTCGTTTCACGAACCCTCTCGTTCTTGCGATTTCTCTTTTCGCGTTGTGCCTCGCAACGCTCGCGACGAATCTTGCAGCGAACGTCGTCAGCCCCGCGAATGATTTCGCCAACCTCTGGCCGTCCAAAATTACTTTTCGTCTTGGCGGATTGATCACCGGCATCATCGGTATCCTCATCGAACCGTGGAAACTCGTCGCCGACCCAAGCGGGTACATTTTTACATGGCTCGTCGGTTACTCAGCTCTCCTCGGACCCATCGGCGGTATCCTTATTTGCGATTATTTTGTGATCCGCCATACGACGCTCGACTCCCTCGACTTGTACAAGACGGACGGCAGCTATGCGTACACCGGAGGGTTCAATCCGAAAGCTGTCGTTGCCCTCGTCCTTGGCGTAGTACCGAGCGTCCCCGGGTTTCTCGGGACCGTCAACCTCATTGATCCGGCTTCAGTCGGGCCTTTCCTGATGAGCGTTTACAGCTATGCGTGGTTCGTGGGGTTTGGAGTTGCTTTTGGAGTGTACTGGACGTTGACAAAATTTCAAGCGCAGAGAGCAAGCTAAGGAAAGCGGCAGGTCTTCCGAGTACCTTCCCCCGAATTCTTCTAAATCCTTTTATACACCAGCACTTGCCAAGCCAGCGTGGAGTTTGAATAGATCAGCCGGAATCCCCGGTCGAGAATGCACCGGTGCACATCGTTCCAGTCGTGCCAGAAGGGGTGGAATGCGTCGCGGAAAAATTTCGCGAAAAAGATTTGTAAGTTGAACGCTGACGCCATCATGATATTTTTCTTAGGATGGCTGATGGCGTACACATGCTTCGTCTTCGCAGTCGAGGAATCGATGAGCGTTGCGTAATCCTCATAACAGCATACGACTTTATCGAGCATCGTAATATCCGCATTATCGATACCTTCCGACACATCGACAAAATCTCCGAGAACATACTTCGTCTTTTCTTTCAGGCGTTGCTCATCGGCCAACCTTTTTGCGTGGTCGAGCATCCCTTCGGAAATGTCGATGCCGGTCGCCGTTGACGCTCCTTCCTTGAGCAGCGTAAGATGAAGAGAGCCGACACCGCAGCCGATATCAAGAATATCTTTTGACGCGACCGGTTCTTTGCGCACACCCTCCAACAACAAGCGCTGAGTTTTTTCCAAACCGCCTTTCCGAAAGCGTTTGGCATAACGCTTCGAAAACTTCGAAAAGAATTTTCCCGTCGGCTCGGTCGTCCTTGATACCTTACAACATCCGCTCATCGCCGCCTCATTTTCGCCCTACCAGCCGATCCCTAAAAATAAACGATCAGCTCATCCAATTGACTTTCGATTCAGGATTCCACTTCGTAGTCGTTTTCTTGAGCTTTGTAAAAAATTCGATGGAACTCTTTCCGGTAATGTCGCCCGACCCGAATTTCGAATCGTTCCACCCTCCGAACGAGAACGGTTCGCGAGGGACAGGCACTCCTATATTGACTCCGATCATCCCGGCGCTCGCCTTCTCGATCACATAACGGGCAAGACCGCCGCTTTGGGTAAAGACGGAAGCGGCGTTTCCATACGGAGAACCGTTCTCGATCTCAATGGCTTCGTCGATATTCTTTGTCCGTAGGATCGAAAGGACCGGGCCAAAGACTTCTTCCTGGGCAATCTTCATTTCCGGCCGCACGAAATCGATGACCGTCGACCCGACGTAATACCCTTCCTCTTTTCCTTCTACCTTTACATTTCTTCCGTCGACAAGAACCTTGGCTCCCTGCTTTTCCGCTTCTGTGATATAACCTTCGATCCTCTCTTTCGCCTTTTTCGAAATCACTGAACCGAGGTTTTTGCCCGGAATTATTTTTTTTGCCTCAGTGCATAATTTCTCGATGATGCGATCGACGTTCCCAACTGCAACCATAGCCGAGGCAGCCATGCATCGCTGGCCCGCGCATCCGCTCATCGACGCAGCTACATTCGAGGCAGTCATGTCTTCATTTGCATCCGGCAGGACGATGAGATGATTTTTCGCACCCCCCAAACATAATGCCCGTTTCAGATGCGACGTCGCACGGGCGTAGACGATTTTAGCAACCTTCGTCGACCCGACGAATGACACTGCTTCGATCCCGGGATGATCGCATATCGCTTCCACAACAACCTGCGACCCGTTCACAACGTTGAACACGCCGTCGGGAAGCCCCGCTTCCTTTAGCAGATCGGCAATCCTGCAGGAGCTTATCGGCACTTGCTCCGACGGTTTGAGGATCATCGTGTTGCCGAGAACAAGCGCGTTTGGAATCGTCCAGTTAGGGACCATGTTGGGAAAATTGAACGGCGTAATGCTTGCGACAACTCCGAGTGGATGCCGGTCGATGCGGCATTCCACCCCGCGGCTTACTTCAAGAATTTCGCCCGCGACGAGTTGGGGCATTGAGCAGGCGAACTCTGTCACTTCGATCGCCTTCTCCACTTCAGCCATCGCCTCGCTCATCGTCTTGCCGTTTTCCTTATTGACAAGCTCGGCGAGCGCGTGTGCGTTTTTCTCCAGCAAAGTTTTATAGCGGTAAAAAACTTGCGCCCTCTCCTTGATCGGAATTGCAGACCATGTCGCAAATGCGGCGCGGGCGGCTTTCACCGCTTCGTCGACGTCATGGGACGTCGAAAGAGGGACATCGGCGATGTGTTTACCGAGCGAAGGGTTCATGACGGGCAGATAGTCGTTGGATGTAGAACTCACCCATTTCCCGCCTATGTAATTTTTTAATGTCTCGATTTCGTTTCTCTTTTCTTTTGTCGGAACGAATGCTGGCTCAACAGTGGATGACATAGCGTCTTCCTCCGATAAAAAATATTCTCAATCTGAATTTAACGGCAAATTATACGAACAAATTAGCGAGAGGGGGACGGAAAAGCAACTCAAGGACAAACCCTACTGCAGAAGCGAGCGCGCAATGACAATTCGCTGAATTTCTGATGTTCCTTCATAAATTTCGGTGATCTTCGCGTCCCGGAGATAGCGTTCTACATTAAATTCCCTGATGTACCCGTATCCGCCGTGGATCTGGATCGCCTCGAGGGCGCAGCGGACGGCGATCTTCGATGCAAAAAGCTTAGCCATCGCCGCCTCTTTCGTGAATCGCGCTCCGGCATCTTTCGTTGCAGCGGCCTGAAGCGTGAGCAAACGAGCGGCGTCGACATCGGTCGCCATGTCCGCAATTTTGAATTGGATCGCCTGCAGTTGAGATATCGGTTGGTCGAACGCTTTTCGTTCCTTCGAATATTTCACGGCTGCATCGAGGCTGGCTTGCGCGATCCCCACGGCTTGTGAAGCAATGCCGATCCGTCCGCCGTCAAGAGTTCTCATCGCAAACTTAAACCCGAACCCTTCGTCGCCGACGCGGTTCGCAACGGGAACGCGCACATCTTGAAACGTCAGCGATACGGTGTCCGAGCTCCTGATGCCGAGCTTACGTTCCTTCTTCCCAGTTTCAAACCCCTTCAACCCCTTTTCAACAATGAACGTACTTATGCCATGCGCTCCTTTGGAGACATCTGTCGTTGCCATCACTAACACAAAATCTGCATTCAAGCCGTTTGTGATCCAGTTCTTGATGCCGTTCAACACATAGCAATCGCCGTCTCGGACCGCACGTGTCCGCTGATTCGACGCGTCGCTCCCCGCTTCCGGCTCAGAGAGGGCGAATGCGCCTAGTTTTTTTCCGGAAGCAAGCGGTGTAAGATATTTTTGCTTTTGTTCCTCGGTACCGAACTCATTGATGCCGTAGCAGACCAATGAGTTGTTCACCGACATGATCACGCCGCACGACGCGTCAACGCGTGAGATCTCCTCCACAGCAAGGGAATAACTGACGGTATCAAGTCCTGCGCCGCCGTACTGCTCAGGCACCATCATTCCCATGAACCCAAGCTCGCCGAGTTTTTTTACAGCATCGTACGGGAATTCTTCTTTTTCATCGCGGACATCCGCAGTCGCAGCCAGTTCATCGATAGCGAACTGCCGCGCAGTCTCACGGATCATTTTCTGGGTTTCACTAAGGTCGAAATTCATTGAATTACCGGCATGGATAAAATGTTATTTTCCGGAAGCATACTCGAAAAATCCTTTTCCGGTCTTTCGTCCGAGGGAGCCCGCGGCCACCATTTTTTTTAGCAAAGGGCACGGTCGATATTTCGGATCGCCGAGTCCTTGATGAAGGACTTCCATAATGGAAAGACAGACGTCGAGGCCGATGAAATCGGCAAGGGCGAGAGGGCCCATCGGATGATTCATACCGAGTTTCATAACCGTGTCGATCGCTTCCGGCGTGGCCACTCCTTCCATAACGCAATACATCGCTTCGTTGAGCATCGGCAGAAGAATTCTGTTTGAAACGAAACCCGGATAGTCGTTCACTTCAATCGGCGTCTTGTCGAGGGATTCTGCAGCAGACCTGACCGTGCGAAATGTCTCGTCGGATGTCGAGAGCCCCCGAATAACTTCAACCAGCTTCATCACGGGGACTGGGTTCATGAAATGCATTCCGATCACATTCGACGGCCGCTTCGTGACGGCGGCAATTTCTGTGATGGAGATAGATGATGTATTGCTGGCAAGAATCGCGCCGGCGGGGGCGGCTACATCTATTGCTTTAAATATCTCCAATTTGATCTTTTTATCTTCTGTTGCGGCTTCAACAATGAGATCGCCCTCTCGAACGGCATCATTAATGTGCACTGTCGTTGCAATGCGTTCCAGTGTCGCTTTCTTTTCTTGCTCGGTCAGAGAACCCTTCTTTAGTTGGCGGTCGAGGTTCGCTTCGATCGTCTTTAATCCACGATCGATAAATTCTTGTTTGATGTCGTTGAGAGTCACGCGGTACCCTTGCTGCGCAAATACGTGCGCGATCCCGTTCCCCATCGTTCCTGCTCCAATGACGGCAACTTTTTTTATCGGCATGACTCTTTCACTTCAACTGAGTGCATTTTTATCTTCTATCAAATAATTGTGACCAAACCATCCAATGAACAATATTTATTCTTCATTATTAATTATTCATTGCTTCGATGATTATTCCGCTGGCCTCTCCGCCTCCGATGCAAATCGCCGCCAGACCTCGCGTGAGGTTACGCTGTTTCAATGCGTTCATTAATGTCACAACGATGCGAGCTCCGCTTGCGCCAATCGGATGACCCAATGCGACAGCTCCCCCGTTCACATTCACTTTCTTCACATCGAGGCCGAGCAGTTTATTTACGGCGAGTGTGACAACGGCGAAAGCTTCGTTGATCTCGAAAAGATCGATGTCGGTTAGCGAGAGGCCGGTTTTTTTCAGCACCTTAGGAATGACGTCCGCAGGGGCGGTCGTAAACCACTCCGGTTTTTTCGCCGATGAGGCGGATGCGATAATTTTCGCCAGAGGCCGAGCGCCGATGGCTTTGGCTTTTTCAGAGGACATCAGGACCACTGCGGCGGCGCCGTCGTTGATCTTGGAAGAATTCGCGGCAGTCACCGTCCCGTCTTTCTGAAACGCGGGCTTCAACTGTGAAATTTTTGCAAAATTTGTTTTCGCGGGTTCCTCATCTTCTTCGATCACACGTTCATCCCCCTTTTTGTGCTCGATCTTGATTGCGACGATCTCTTCTTTGAACCGGCCGGCGGCTTGCGATTCTTGTGCCCGTTTATAGCTGAGGATCGCAAATTCATCCTGCGCTTCCCGCGGCACGGCGCACTCTTGAGCGCAAAGTTCTGCGGCATTACCCATGTGGAAATTATTATAGACGTCCCAAAGACCGTCCTTGATCATGGAGTCGACAAGGTCTCCGTTTCCCATCTTGTATCCGCTGCGTGCTTTTTCGAGAAGGTAAGGCGCATTTGACATGCTTTCCATTCCGCCCGCAACGACGATATCCGCATCACCAAGTTGTATCGCCTGCGCTCCAAGCATGATGGCTTTCATGCCTGAGCCGCACACCTTGTTAACGGTCATGCATTGCACCGCCGGAGGAAGTCCCGCCAAGAGTGCCGCTTGCCTCGCCGGCGCTTGCCCCTCCCCTGCAGTCAGTACGTTACCCATGTTGACTTCGTCGACGGCTTCTTTCCCGACGCGCGCGCGTTTCAGCGCTTCCTCGATGACAATAGCTCCCAATTTTGTCGCCGGCAAAGTGCTGAGGCTCCCCCCGAAGGACCCAATGGGCGTCCTGCATGCACCGACGATGACAACATCAATCATAGCGTGTGAGAAAATTTTCGGTAAGGTACAACTCCCGAAATGAAAAGGCAAAGACGAATTACGGGAGTGTTTTCAACGCTTTTGCGATGTCTTCGAGAAGATCTTCCTTAGCCTCAAGTCCGACTGACAAGCGGACGAGGCCGGGTTCGATCCGTGGCACGCCGGATGAAATTTCATCGCTTGATGGGGGGACAACGACAGAATATGGGATGACAAGACTTTCAGTGCCGCCAAGGCTTGGGGCGATGTACGGGATCGTAAGAGCATCGACAAACTTCTTAGCCCGTTCAGCGCTTCCGAGGTCAAACGCGACCACCCCGCCGAACCCGCCCATGAGCCGTTTTGCCGTCTCGTAATTCGGATGCCCGGGAAGCGACGGATAAAAAACTTTTTTTACTCCGGACTGTTCGGACAAGAACGAAGCGATCGATTCGCCCACTGCATTCTGATGCGCCATGCGAAGTGAAAGCGTCTTGAGTCCGCGAATGAGCAGATAGCTCGAGTGGGCGTCGAGGACGCCGCCGATCGTATAGTGAAGCTCTCGCACAGACGCAATGATCGATTTTCGGGAAAGGATGACCCCTGCGAGAAGATCGTTATGTCCTGCAAGATACTTGGTGCAGCTGTGAACCACGATGTCGACTCCATGCTGGAGCGGAAGGACATTGACCGGAGAGGCCAGAGTGGCATCGACCATTGTTTTGACGCGGGCCTCTTTACACAAGGCGACGACCTGCGTCAGGTCCTGGACGTATAAATGCGGGTTGGTCGGAAATTCAAACAGGAAGAGACGCGAATTCTCTTTGATCGCCTTCCGAAGAGAATTAAGATCGCCGCTCTTCACAACAGAAACTTCCACGCCGAATTTCACGAGGACGGATGTAAAAAAATCTTCCGTTCTATGGTACATCTCGTCGAGAACGAGAAGATGGTCGCCCGGTTTGAGAATGCGGAGAAGTGTGACAGCGATGGCATACATGCCCGAGGAACAGAGGATCGCGTCATCCGCTCCTTCTAGGTCGGCGAGCTTGCGTTCTGCCGTAGCGCGCGTGGGGTTTTGATAACGGCCGTATTCTTCCCGGGGCTCGGTCCCGTCTTTATGGCGCGCCAGCTCTTCGACATTTTTGAAGAAAAAAGTGGAGGTAAGCGCAACAACGGGCGGCACCCCCCTGTTGAAGCGATCTTTCGACTCGCCGGAATGGACCCCGTCTGTTTGGATGCTTTTTTTCATCGATCGATAAATAAAAAGCCATCCCTCAGCGCTGGGATGGCTTATGTTGGGAAATTCTCTGAGGTTGCGCTCAGCTGTTCATGGATTTAAGAAAGTCCTTGTTTGCTTTAGTGCCGCGCATTTTTTCCATGAGGAATTCCATCGCCTCAACGGGCGTGAACTCGCTCAAGAATTTCCGCAGGATCCATACACGGTTGAGTTCGTCTTCACCCATAAGGATCTCTTCTTTACGGGTTCCGGACCTATTGACGTCCACCGCCGGGAAGATGCGTTTATCGCTGAGTTTACGGTCGAGCACAATTTCCATATTGCCCGTTCCCTTGAATTCTTCGAAAATGACCTCGTCCATCCTGCTCCCCGTTTCGACGAGCGCAGTGGCGATGATCGTGAGGCTTCCGCCTTCTTCGATATTTCTTGCCGCACCGAAAAATCTTTTCGGTCGATGCAGCGCATTCGCGTCGACGCCGCCCGAAAGAATTTTGCCGGAGTGAGGAACAACGGTGTTGTGCGCGCGGGCGAGGCGCGTGATGCTGTCGAGTAAAATAACGACATCATGCTTCGCTTCGACCAACCTTTTCGCTTTCTCGAGGACCATGTCGGAAACTTGAACGTGGCGCTCGGGCGGTTCATCGAAAGTAGATGCGACGACCTCTGCGCTGACCGAACGTTCCATGTCCGTCACCTCTTCGGGGCGCTCATCGATGAGGAGCATCATAAGCTTGATCTCAGGATGATTGCGCGTGATGCTGTTGGCCATTTTCTGGAGCAAAACGGTCTTACCGGCCTTCGGGGGTGAAACGATCATGCCGCGCTGACCTTTCCCAATAGGAGAAAGAAGGTCGAGGATGCGCATGGCATATTCGCCGGGGGCGGTTTCAAGCTTGATGCGTTCGTTGGGATAAAGCGGGGTAAGGTTATCAAAAAGAACTCTGTCGCGGATCGTATCGGGGTTCTCGTCGTTGACCGCTTCGACGCGAAGCAAGGCAAAGAACCGTTCGCCCTCTTTCGGCGGACGAACCTGACCGCTCACCGTGTCTCCGGTACGCAGGCTGAACTTTTTAATTTGAGATGGCGAAACATAGATATCGTCCGGTGACGGCAGATAATTGTAGTCGACCGACCGCAAAAAGCCGTATCCGTCGGGAAGCACTTCAAGGACGCCTTTGCTGAACGTCAGCCCGTCTTTCTCCGTTTGCGCTTCGAGAATTTTAAAAATTAACTCCTGCTTACGCAGATCACTATAGCCGGAGATGCTCAGATCCTTAGCGATTTGATTAAGGTCGGCAATTTTCTTGGACTTCAGTTCGGAAATGTCCATTGGCATAGATACAACATCCCTTCAAAAAAAATAATTGATTAAACTCGTGGCGAGATACTTATCACTCAGGCTAAACGCGCCTCAAAAGATGCAGCTGATTGATTAATTAAGGTTTGATATTGGCAACAAACGAGGTGATCAAGAAGTGTCTACCAACTACAACGACCTCTACCAGAGGTCTTACTGGATTAAATATAGAGTTAATTGTTTTTATTGTCAAGAGCTTTTTCGCCGAAGCCTCTTATCGAGCAACGGAAGAACTTCACCTGCGACATAGTGCGACCCGCAAATCAATAGAGCATCTTCCCTTCTTAGAGTTTTCAGAGCGTCGGCAATGGCATCCCTGGTATCAGAATACGCATGCGCAGTGCATTTAGTTTCACGGAACAATCGCATGATGCGATCCGACGGGAGCGCCCTTGTCATCATTGGCTGCGCAGCGAACACCACGGGCCGAAGAGCCGACAGCAATCGGATCATGCTTCGGTAATCTTTATCTCCCATGACACCAAAAAGGAGAAGAAGCTTCCGATAACGATGGTTTTGTATTGCCGCAATGGTCGACGATATTCCGTTTGGATTATGGCTTACGTCGACGACAACGAGGGGGCGATGTCGTAAAATTTCGAACCTCCCTCGAAGTCCCGTGAGCCGTGTGACGTTTGCAAGCCCTTTGCGGATTGCACTCTCCGATAAGGGCAAACCTTTCGCGTCTAAACATTCAAGTGCCGAAATAGCCATCGCCGCGTTTTTGAATTGATGAATTCCCGGCAACGGAATAATAAGATTTTTATAGCTCCTTCGTTCTGTTGTGATTCTGCCTCTTTGACCGCCGTTACTCATCGGCGTACAATCCGATACTTGCTTCATCTCCACCGGAATGAAACGCGAGCGTCGTTGACGCGCGATCCTCTTGAGCTCGTCAAGGGCGCTTTTGTTTTCCGTTCCGACAACGCACGGCCTTTCTCGTTTGATAATCCCTCCTTTTTCGTAGGCTATCTTCCGGAACGATGTCCCGAGCAGTTCTGTATGATCCTTGGCGATCGATGTGATGATGGAGACCTCCGGGATCAAAACATTCGTTGCGTCGAGACGTCCGCCAAGACCGGTCTCAATCACGGCAAAATCAACCCCCGAATCTGCGAAATATTTAAATGCGATCGCTGTTGTCGCTTCAAAAAATGTTGCGTTGAGTGAATCGATTTGGGGACGAAACAGCTGCGCATAACGGGTGAGGTCCCGATCGGAAATCATCGAGCCGTTGATGCGGATCCGTTCATTGAACTTGACCAGATGGGGCGATGTATAAAGCGCCGTCTTGTATCCGGAGGCCTGCAAGACGGCGGCGATCATCGACGAGGTCGACCCCTTTCCGTTTGTCCCGGCGACATGCACCGCTCGAAATTTTCGATGAGGGTTGCCGCTATACTTCATCAGCGAACGGATATTGTTCAGCCCCATCTTCATTCCAAAACGCTGAAGCCCGAAGAGGTACTCGAGGGTTGCTTGTGAGGAATTCAACGGTGTGATGTGTGTTAAAAATTAAAGCCAGCTTTGGATCACGGAAACGGCAGTGTCTGCTTTCATCGCGCCGACCAATTTAGCGATATCATCGATTGAATTTTCAGCGCAATAACGCGCAATTCCTTCGGCGATATCTATCGATGCGCCGGGGTTGACAAAATTGATCGTGCCAACTTGCACAGCGCTCGCGCCGACAAGGAAGAACTCGATCGCGTCTTCCCATGTTGCGATCCCCCCGATCCCGAATATCGGTATCTTCACTGCATTGAAGGCTTCGAATACTTTCGCCAGCGCAATAGGCTTGATCGCCGGACCGGATAGTCCCCCGGTGACCGTCGATAACTTTGGCTTCCGCGATTTGATGTTGATCGCCATGCCGATAAGCGTATTAATGACTGAGACGGCATCAGCCCCTTCTGCTTCTGCTGCCCGCGCAAACTCGGAAATGTGCGTCACGTTCGGAGTGAGCTTCACGATGAGCGGTTTCTTTGTCCGCTTCCGCAATTCCCTCGTAATGCGCGACACCATTTTCACGTCCGTTCCAAAACTTAAGCCTCCCTCTTTTACGTTAGGGCATGACACATTAATTTCAAAACCGTCGACGCGTTTGTGAGGGTCGAGCAACTCGAGAACTGAGCAATATTCTTCGACGCTGCTCGCGGCAATGTTTGCGACAATTCCGCATCGATGCGTTCGGAGCAGCGGGATTTTTTCGTCAATAAATTTTCTTACCCCGATATTTGCAAGGCCGATAGAATTGAGCATTCCGCTGGGAGTTTCCGTAATGCGGGGAGGAGGGTTGCCGTCGCGCGGTTTAAGGGAAAGCGATTTCGTCATGATTCCGCCGAACTTGCTGAGATCGACGAGTCCCGCGACTTCGTCGCCGTAGCCGAACGTTCCAGAAGCGACGAAAACCCTGTTTTGGAACCTTACACCCTTGAGCAGAAATGATTCATTCATAATTTAAAAACTGACCGTTGATGCTTCGAATACCGGGCCATCTTTACAGACGAGGCTGAATTTTTTCCCTGAGTTTGTCATCTCAACGGGGCATCCCTGACATAAACCGATACCGCACGCCATCTCGCATTCGAGCGCAAAAAAACACGGAATCTTGTGTTCAAACGCAAATTCTTTTACGGCTCGCATCATCGGCGTCGGTCCGCAAGCATATATCCTGGGAGACTCGATCCTATGCTGGGCTGTAAAGGATTGCAACAATGTAACGACCGTCCCATGGATTCCCTCGCTTCCGTCGTCGGTCGCGCTTTGAATATTCCGAAGCCCCTTCTTTACAAGCTGCGCCGAAGTGCGGGCGCCGATGAATGAATAGATTTTTTTGGCCGTAGGAACTCGCGACGTAAGAAACGGTAAGGGCGCCACCCCAAGCCCCCCGGCAACTAGAAGCGCCGTCTCGTATGAAGCATCGTCGAGCGGAAAAACTCCTGATCCGAGCGGACCGAGGACATCGAGATCCTCGCCGGGCTTCTTTTCCGACAATAGTTTTGTTCCGAGGCCGACAACGTTGAAGATGATCGATAGGATGTTCCCTTCCGCCGAAAAGATGCTGAAAGGACGGCGAAGTAGCGGCACGATCCCATTGCCCACTTTAACGTTGACAAATTGTCCCGGTTTCACATCGCGGGAGATCGAAGGCGAGCGAAAGGAAAGTTGAAAAATGTTAGATGCGATTTCTTCGACGGAATGGACGGCAGAGCATTCTTGGATCATGCGTTTTTAAAATGCGCGTGGTGACCGCTACGGCTTTTCCTTCTTCTCGGGAGGATTTTGAGCCGGTTGACTATTCCCCGTGGTCCCCTTCTTATCTTCTTCTGCCTTTTTCTTTTTCGCTTCGGCCTCAGCATCGGCTTTTGCCTTTTCTTCAGCCTCTTTCTTTTCGGCGTCTTCTTCCTGGATCTTCGGCCTTACCGCAACGGCAAATTCAGACGACGGGTACGCAGTCATCAATCTTCGGTAGACGGCGCTTGCGCTATCGCGTTGATCCAATTTATTCTCGTAGAGCCAGCCGATTGCATAGAGCGCCTTAGGAGAATAAGGAGAAGCGAGTTTCTTTTTCACTATTGAATAGAGGAATGGGAGCGCACTGTCCGCGTCCGTGCCATCCATATATTTTTCAGCTTTCAAATACAATTCCTCGGCCGTGTCTTTTTGCGGCGGCAATAATGGAAGACCGAGGATGCGTCGCGATTCCTGTGCGTAAGGAGACTGCGGATATTGGTCGATGACGGCGGCGTACAATGAATCTGATTTAAGCTTCCCCTTTTCAGGAGAAGTGCGTGAGATCTCTGCCATCGTAAACAGGGAACGGTCGGCATATTCGTTTTTCCCTCCTTCGCCGACCACTCGCTGATACCAGTAGAGAGCTGAGTCCTGCTTCTCGATCTCAAGATAGAAAATCCCGCCGAGTTCGAAATGCGTTTTCGTGATAAGCATCCGAAGAGAGTCTACTTTTTCTGCGGTGGCCAGATGCAGCCTCTGTTCGGATTCCTTTTTCAACGAATCCGCTCTCGCCGCGGAATCTGCGTTGACGGCGACCACCGTATCTTGAGCATGCAGAACTGAGTCTTCATGCTCCTCATTCTTGCCGGCTTCGTGAATCAAGCTGTCGTATTGCGCGATGTCGTGCCACAGCAAAAAATATTTTTGAAAAGCGTCCGCCCGCTTGCCCGCCTTCATGCCGACAGCAGACGAAGGAGCTTCGCCCTGAGCCTTCTGATACAAATGGAACGCTTTGGCGTAATCACGCTGGTCTATTTCATAGATCTGGCCAAGGCGGTAATACGCCTGGCACGATTCCTCGGTTCTGGCATACGCCGTGTCGATGAATGAGAATTTTTCGATCGCATCGTTGAGCTTCCCTTCGGCCTCGTAGAGTTTCCCTACTTCAAGCTGTATCTTCGGAAAATTTTCCGCGTTCTTTGCATCGTCGAGCAGGGCATTGAGAAGGTTCAATGCCTCGTCGTACCGGTGTAACTCGGAAAGGATTTCGATATGATCGAGTTCTGCCGCGAAGGAGGTCTCATAATCAGGGCTAAAATTTTCGACGTCCTCGTACGCTTGCATTGCCTTCACAGTATCACCCATTTCCCGATAACAATTTGCTATTTTGAGCTGCGTTTGCGCATTCAGTAGATCATCGGGTGATATCGCCATCGATTGTTTAAAATATGGAATCGCCCTCTCATAATCCTTCGTCCAATAAAAGTGAGTGCCGGCCTCATTCGACGCAAGCCCCGCAATTTTCTTCTCGTTGTTTTTTGAAGCTTCCGTATAGAGGTCGCTGAGCGACTGTATTCCTTCGTCCGCCCTGTTCTCTCGGAGGAGTGAGCGTCCGTACCAAAGTTCTGCTTCGAACCTAAGATCGCTGTTCGGATACTTCGCGAACATCTCCAGAAATTTCCTCTCGGCATGAAGGTCGTCGCCGAGATAGTAATACGATTTCCCGATTAAGAGGAGGGCGTCGTCGACCCATTTAGAGGTGGGGTAAAACGAAAGGAGTTTCGAAGCCTTCTCGATGGCGAGATTAAATTTTATTTTCGCATCGGAAGGGATTGTTGAGGCGGAGAGCGGGCCAGTTTGAGCGACGGGCTGCTTTGCCTGAGCGTCGAGTACTAATTTCTCCGCATCCCCGAACGCTTTCTTGGCGTTGTAATACGTATTGAAATATGCGACAGTGTTCACATATCGCTGATGAACAAATTCGGCCCCAGAGTTATAGACCTGGCACCCCGCCGAGAGAAGAAGAACACTGCACATGCCCCATGCTAACGGGCGAGAGAACCTTTGCATCATCGATTCCTTATTGATGACAAGATAGCCAAACCCACGTTCTTTTTCAAGGAGAGAACGCTTAAACTTATTTCCACAGTTTGTGTCGAAAAGAAGAACATGTAATTCAAATTCTCACACTACATCACAGGAGTATCTTATGAAAAAGGCTGTTCTCGCCCTCCTTATCGTGGGCTGTTTCGGACTTGGGTTCGCGCAAGGAGAAACGCCCCGGCCGCGGATGGAGAAACCGATGGCGCGAATGGGCAGATTCGATATGCTGGCAAAACTCAAGCTTACCGACGAACAAAAAAGCAAGATGAAGGATATCAAATTCGAGACGACGAAGAAAGGAATCGACCTGCGAGCTAAACTTGCATTATCGAAACTTGAACTTGGCCGGCTTGTCTCGGCCGATGAACCGGATAAAGCTGAGATCGAAAAGAAGATGAATGAGATCGCATCGAACAAGGTTGCGCTGGACATGAATAAACTGAACGGTTGGTTCGAGGTGAACAAAATTCTCACGCCGGAGCAGCAAAAAATTTGGCACCGCGTCCTTGCGAGGCGAGTGATGGCTCGCATGGCAGAACATCGCGAAGGCCCTATGCGTCGCATGGAACGTGGGCATAGAGGAGCAATGATGCCTGGTGGAATGGGACCCATGGAGCACGAGCAAAACGGCATGATGCAACACGACAGCAATTGACAGAATTGAGATCCAGCGGTATCACCGCTTGAAAACGACGGGAGTTCATTGCTCTCCGTCGTTTTTTTTTAGTAACCTTTTCTCTTATCGACAGCAGTGCCAAATGGCCGCCCGTCGAGAAACCGTCTCAAGTTGTCAATAAATATTTCCGTAAGGAAGTGATTGTATCGTGGAATTGGACCGCCGACATGAGGAGTGATAAAGAGGTTTTTCGTTCTCCATAACGGGCTCTCTTGTGCAAGAGGCTCGCTCTCAAAAGTATCAAGCGCTGCCGCTTTTATCGTCCCCTTTTCAAGCGCTGCGGCGAGAGCATCCGCATCGACCGACGCGCCGCGGCCGAGGTTATAAAAAACAGCTGTGGGTTTCATCAGGCTAAATTCCTTTTCCCCAAACATCTTCGTGGTGGCAGGAGTGAGGGGCGTTACGTTGACAACGTGGTCGGAAGTTCGCAGTAGCTTTTCCAATTCCGCGGGACCGTACACTTCATCGACACACTCTACAACTGCCGGCGTATTCTTCGTACCCACGACCTCCATCCCAAAAGATTTCGCGACTTTCGCGATGTGAGAACCGATTGAACCAAGCCCCGCAATTCCCAATCTCCTGCCGACGAGCATATCCGATTCTTTGATAAGGTCGCCCGTCCATTCGCTCCTCTTTTGGAGCTCGTGGTAATCATAGAGCTTCCGAGCGATGCTGAGCATTAGACCAAACAGGAGCTCGGCCATTTGATATTTATGCATCCCTCGCGAACAGCAAAGAACAACGTTGCTGCGCAGAAATTCAGGATACAAAAACCGATCCGCTCCGACCGTCGAGATCTGCACCCAGCGTAAGTTCGGCATTTGAAGGAAACGATCCTTCGGAATATCGCCGAAAAGAATTTCCGTCTCCCTTAGATAATGGGTCACATCCTGTGGGTCCGGGAGGTATGTGATAACGACATCGTCCGATGCGTTTTTGATTCGGTCCAGCTGAGTTTCCGAAAGCCGGTACGTGATGAGAAGTTTGTGCGGAATGCCCATCGTCTATTTCTTCATCTTCATATCGCTGCTGTGCCCCGGAAAGAATTTGGCTTTCGGGTCGATGTACGATTTGATATTGTTGACAGCGATCGCAGCTTCTCCGAAACCTGTCGCGATGAGCTTGAGCTTGCCGGGAAAAGTCGCAATATCGCCGGCCGCATAGATCCCCGGAATATTGGTTTCCATCTTCGTCGATACTTTGATATCTCCTTTTTCGATCTCGAGGCCCCAATCCCGCAACGGGCCCAGGCTCGCGACAAACCCGAGGTTGAGGAGCATTTGATCGACGTTCAGTACTTCCGTGTCGGACGTCCTGTTATTTCTCACGACGACTTTTTCGATCGAAGAATTCCCCTCGACGGACTCGACCTCGAACCAGAGTTTCACGTCTACGGGCGACGCCATAAGCTTCTTTACGCTGTCTTCGTGAGCGCGGAATTCATCCCGACGATGGATCAGCGTAATGTGCTTGGCCGTGTCCTGCAGATTGAGCGCCCAATCGACGGCGCTGTCTCCGCCGCCGACAATCAGAAGCTCTTTATCTTTAAAAATCTTTTTGTCCCTGACGAAATAATGAACATACCTTCCTTCGAAATTCTCTATCCCCGGGAGCTCGAGTCGCCGCGGCACGAACGCTCCGATGCCGACGGTGAGGAGCAGCGCTTTTGTTAAATGCTCTTCCCCTTTGTGAGTCGTCAGACGCAACACTTTTTGCCCGTCGATTTCGTGAGGGATGAGCGATTCGACTTTACTGTTGAGACAGATCGTCGGGTCGTGATGAAGAGCCTGTTCGATGAGATTTTTTGCGAGCTCCTTTGCCATCACCTTCGGAAATCCGGCCACATCGTAGATGTACTTCTCCGGATAGAGCGCGGTCAGTTGGCCCCCCAGCTCCGGCAGTGCATCGATAATTTTGGTCCTCATGTGACGGAGGCCCGCATAGAACGACGCAAAAAGCCCGACGGGCCCGCCTCCGATAATTGTAATGTCAAAGATTTCCATCGAATGGTCTTGTGATTATTTTCGGGGAGCGACCGTGGGGCGGATGTCGATCTCGCTGACATTACTCCTCACGGGCATTGACAGAGCAAAAAGAACGGTGTCAGCAACATCCTGCGGCTGGATGATCTGGGATGAATCTTTTGAGTGATCGGAAAACGATGTGTTGACCGAGCCGGGGCAGATTGTGACAACGCGAATGTTGTATTCGCGAACTTCAAGCATCAGGGAACGTGAAAAGCCAATGAGTCCCCATTTGGTCGCCGAATACGTCGCGCCACCGACGAACGAATTTTTTCCCGCCAACGATGCGATATTGATGATCGACCCATTTTTCTGTCCGATCATCGACGGAAGAACCGCTTTGCAGCAAAGGAAAACCCCGCGCAGGTTCACGTCCATCATCCCGTCGTACTCGGCAATACTTGTATCGACAACTTTCGAGAAAACGCCGTGGCCGGCGTTATTAACGAGCACATCAACTTTCCCGTAGCGCGATAGTGTTTCTTTGACGAGACGGGAAACCTGGGCCTCGTCTGCTATATCGGCTTGAACCGCTGTGCTCGATCCTTTCAATCCCCCAATTTCGGCCTCCACTGCTTTGAGGTCTTTTTCATGCCTCGCCGCAAGGACGACGGACATTCCAGCGGACGCCAACGATGTTGCGATCGACTTTCCGATCCCTTTACTCGCTCCAGTGACAATGGCCACTTTGCCTGTAATTGATTCATTCATCGATTACAGATCTCCTTCAACAGGGCGAATGACAATTTCTTCCGTGAGCACTCGCGTAGGCTGCTTAAATAACGATACGACAACGTCGGCGATATCCTTCGGCTGCATCATTCTTTTGCTAAATTTTTTCCGCTCGCTTCTCCCCCACATCTCCGTGTCGACGGCCCCGGGCAGCACATCGATCACACGGATCCCTTTTTTGCGGACCTCGGCGCGAAGGACGCGCGACATGGCAAGCATCCCTGCCTTCGACGCCGAATAGGCTGAGGCATTCACAAAAGTCGTCGTTGCGCTCACCGATCCGATAGTGATGATGAATCCGTGGCGCTTGCGAAGCATTGCAGGAAGAACTGCTTTGGTGCACAGAAACATCCCGCGAAGATTTGTCGCAATGACGTGGTCAAGGTCTTTCACCGTCGTGCTGCTAAAATTTTTGAAGTACGTCACTCCAGCGTTATTGACCAGCACATCAACGCCGGCGTGTTTTCGCCTGATCAATGCATACGCACGAGAAACGCTTCGCTCGGAAGAAATGTCGCATCGAACGGCAGTTGCGCATCCGCCCGATCTTTCTATGGCCGTGACGTTACGGCGCAACGCCGCTATATTCCGGCCGCTCAGTATGACGCAAGCGCCGGTGCGCGAGAATTCTTTCGCGATCGCGAGACCGATACCGCGGCTTGCGCCGGTGACCCACACGATCGGTAGCTTCGACAAGGGCATGAATGGACGTCAGGCAGATTTGAGGCCGATAAGGGTGAGGAATTCCGAACGGGTCTTTTCGTCGCTTCGAAACTCTCCGAGCATGGCGCTCGTCGTTGCGCGGGAGCCCTGCTTTTCTATCCCCCGCATCATCATACAGAGATGACGGGCTTCACAGACCACGCCGACTCCAAGGGGATGGAGCGCGTCAAAGATCGTTTGCGCGATCTCTTGCGTCATCCGCTCCTGCACTTGAAGCCGTCGGCTGAACATTTCGACGATGCGCGGGATCTTGCTGAGCCCGACGATCTTCCCTTTCGGGATGTACGCGACATGAACCCTGCCGTAGAACGGGAGCAAATGGTGTTCGCACATGCTGAAAAAATCTATATCCTTCACGATGACCATCTCGCTGTATTTCTCCTGAAATACGGCGCCGTTCAAAATGGATTGAACGTTTTCGGAATATCCCTTGGTCAAAAACTTGAGCGACTCTGCCACGCGGGTCGGGGTCTTTTGGAGTCCCTCCCGCGACGGGTCCTCCCCGATATGGAGAAGGAGGTCGCGAATGACATTTTCCATCGGTGGGATGTCTTTCGGGAAAGAGTTTTTTTTCATCTGCTGCCTTTGTACTCCACCGAATTGTTCTGCGATTCAAAAAGGCGGACTGAATAGAGAGTCCCGTTTGTAATGTGAGGTGCGATCTGGTCCCAGCATGCTTTCGCGATGTTCTCCGCGGTGGGGATCACTCCCTTGAGAAAATCAACGTCGTAATTAAGATGTTTATGATCGACCTTGCTGACGAAATATTCCTCGATAATTTTTTTCAGCCGCTTCAAGTCGATGACATAACCGGTTTCGGGATCGGGATCACCTGCCACTGTGATCTCGAGGTTATAGTTATGTCCGTGCCCGTTCGGGTTTGCGCATTTGTCGTACACCTCTAAATTTTTTTCATCGGAAAACGCAGGGTTAAAGAGCCGGTGCGCTGCGCTAAAATGCGCCTTCCGTGTCACGTACATCATTTTCTCTCCATGAAAAAATCTTCATAGATAAATCCGGCGAAGAACTCCGGGCCGGAGGCATTGTTCAGAGTGCGTTAAGAACTTCCTCTGTGTGTCCGTCGACTTTAACCTTGCGGAAGATCGCAGCAATTTTTCCCGCTTCATCGATGATGAAGGTCGTCCTCTCGATCCCCATATAGTTTCTCCCCATGAAGCTCTTCTTTTTCCACACGCCGTACGCCTCGACCACGTCCCTTGACTCGTCGCTGAGAAGGGCGAAGTTCAAATCATATTTTGAGATGAACTTCTTGTGCGAATTGACGCTGTCGGCGCTTATGCCGACCACAACCGCTCCCTTTTTCTTCAACGACGACAGGTTATCGCGGAACGAACAGGCCTCTTTCGTGCAGCCGGACGTGTCGTCTTTTGGATAGAAATACAAAACGACTTTTTTCCCTTTCAGCGCGCTAAGACTATGCCTTTCTCCGTCGTCGCCATACAATGAAAAGTCCGGCGCCTTGTCGCCGACCTGTAGCTCAGCCATTGCTTTCACCCGACCGCTTTCTTCACTTCGTCGTACGGGGGCTCGACGCCCGGCGTTTCCGTTACCCACGCGTAGGAAACGTTTCCTTTTTCGTTGATCACATAGACCGCCCGCTTTGCGACATTGTACCCTTTTATTCCGCCCAGTCCTTCAAAGACAATTCCGAATTGCTTGATCACCGCTCTATCGAAATCGGAAAGAAGCGGAAAATTGAGTTTGTAGTGTTCTGCAAACGCTTTGTTTGCCCACGGACTATCGACGCTGATCCCGATCACCTGCGCGTTCAAAGAATTGTAAGCCGACATTGAATCGCGGAAATTGCACATCTCTTTGTCGCAGACGCCGGTAAATGCGCCCGGATAGAAGAGGAGGACAATCTTTTTCCCGGCGAATTCCGAAATCGGTGAGCGGGGGGTTTTCGTTGTGTCAACAAGCGTAAACACTGGAGCCTTTGCTCCGACAGAAACAGCCATCGCGGAATCCTTTCATGTAATTTTAAGAATGGATCACTTAGAAGTTACTTCGATTTGTATTGTTTAACCCAAAAAGCCAGGAAGAGTTCCCCCCTAAAAATTTTTTCTGCTCTAATTGTCCCTACTATAGAAATTACCAAAAAATGGTCCGAGAGTCAATCACTCCGAGGTGACGGTAGTGATACAGTTTGAATGTTCTAATTAGCCGGTATGCGGATTCCCGATAAAAACATTCGGGAATGACGAACCCTGCGCATCGTCATGCCCGCAAGTTCTTGGCGGGCATCCAAACTGTAACAGCACCGTCGCCTTGGTAGTATCTCAGTTAGAAAATGAACCGGACACTTGAACCTTTTGGCCAGTTCATTGTGAAGGCTTTTAACGACTTAAAGAGAAAAGTGTCCGGTTCATTTCTGCATTAGTCAAACTGATACACTGCCAAATACGATTATTTGGTAGTGGGTTACTTTTGACGATTGACCGCAAACCTTCCGAAGGTTTTCTATCTAAAATGAGCAAATGCCAAAGCTTTTTCAATGTTCAATCAAAAAAC